>Ga0209677_100021_pt1 | contig 414954 bp, 345 predicted proteins | sample AraplaCvi_mCL_r2_2_FD_184285 | JGI IMG/M metagenome (GOLD analysis project Ga0209677, IMG submission 184285) | Arabidopsis root microbial communities from North Carolina, USA - plate scrape CL_Cvi_mCL_r2 (SPAdes) (version 2) | ecosystem: Host-associated > Plants > Roots > Endosphere | place... | reverse complement strand
GACGGTGGTGCTCTAGCAGAGCTTGGAGCTCAGCCTCCACAGCTTGCGCAATCAGGTCTCTGGCTCCGACGCGCAGCAGGTCGGTGAGCAGATCTGTTGGCTTATTTTCTGGTTGTGGCAAGGCCCTGAGAGTAGAATTGTTCATGGCGTATCACCTCTGTTGATTGAGATTCTTGCAAGAATCAATCAGCAGGATACGCCACCCCCTCTATCTCTCCCTCATACACCAGAAATCACCATAACTCCCGATCGGCAGCCCATACGCAAATCCCTGAGACTTCCCGGCGAAACGCTTCATAATGGCGGCCAATTTGTTTAGCTCGTTATTCTGGTGTGCCCGCATGGAAATTAAGGTCAACTTTCTCGACAACCTTCGGCTTGAAGCCAAGTTCGATGACTTCACGGTCATTGCCGACCAGCCCATCCGCTACAAGGGCGATGGTTCGGCACCGGGGCCATTCGACTACTTCCTGGCTTCGTCGGCGTTGTGTGCGGCGTACTTTGTGAAGTTGTACTGCCAGACGCGCAATATTCCCACCGAGAATATTCGCCTGTCGCAGAACAACATCGTCGACCCGGAAAACCGCTACAACCAGATTTTCAAGATTCAGGTCGAATTGCCCGCAGACATCTCCGACAAGGACCGCCAAGGCATCCTGCGTTCCATCGACCGCTGCACCGTGAAGAAGGTGGTGCAGGCCGGGCCGGAATTCGTGATTGAGGAAGTCGACAACCTCGACGCCGATGCCCAGGCGTTGTTGATGCCCAACTCCACGTCCGCAGCGGGCACCTACATTGCCGGCAAGGACCTGCCGCTGGAGCAGACCATCGCCAACATGTCGGCGATTCTCGCGGGCCTGGGCATGAAGATCGAGATTGCCTCGTGGCGCAATATCGTGCCCAACGTGTGGTCGCTGCATATCCGCGACGCCCATTCGCCGATGTGCTTTACCAACGGCAAAGGCGCGACAAAAGAGGGCGCGTTGGCGTCGGCGCTGGGTGAGTTCATCGAGCGCCTGAACTGCAACTTCTTTTACAACGACCAGTTCTGGGGTGAGGACCTGGCCAACGCGCCGTTCGTGCATTACCCGGACGAGCGTTGGTTCCAGCCGGGCCCCAACGATGAGTTGCCGAGTGAAATCCTTGATGCCTACTGCTTGAAAGTCTACAACCGCGAGGGCGAGCTGCGCGGTTCACACCTGTTCGACACCAACTCCGGCAACGAAGCCCGTGGCATTGTCTCGCTGCCGTTCGTGCGTCAGTCCGATGGCGAGGTGGTGTATTTTCCGTCCAACCTGATCGAAAACCTTTACCTGAGCAACGGCATGAGCGCGGGCAACACCTTGGCCGAAGCCCAGGTGCAGTGCCTGTCGGAGATTTTCGAGCGGGCGGTGAAGCGCGAAATCATCGAAGGCGAATTTGCGCTGCCGGACGTACCGGCCGAAGTGCTGGCCAAGTACCCGGGCATCCTGGCGGGTATCGAAGGCCTGGAAGCCCAGGGCTTTCCGGTGCTGGTCAAGGATGCCTCCCTGGGCGGTGAATTCCCGGTGATGTGCGTGACTTTGATGAACCCGCGCACCGGCGGCGTGTTCGCCTCGTTCGGCGCGCACCCGAGCCTGGAAGTGGCGCTGGAACGCAGCCTCACCGAGCTGCTGCAAGGCCGTAGCTTCGAAGGCTTGAACGACCTCCCGCAGCCGACCTTCGAAGGCCAGGCGGTCACCGAACCTAACAACTTCGTCGAGCATTTTATCGATTCCAGCGGCGTAGTGTCGTGGCGCTTCTTCAGTGCCCAGTCGGATTATGAATTCGTCGAGTGGAACTTCTCCGGCCAGGGCGAAGACTCCAACGCCCAGGAAGCCGCCACGCTGTTCGGCATCCTCGAAGGCATGGGCAAAGAGTCGTACATGGCGGTGTATGAGCACCTGGGCGCTACTGCCTGCCGCATCCTGGTGCCGGACTACTCGGAAATCTACCCGGTGGATGACCTGATCTGGGACAACACCAACAAGGCGCTGTTTTTTCGCGAAGACATCCTCAACCTGCACCGCCTCAGCGAGGATGAGCTGCAGGCGTTGGTCGAGCGTCTGATAGAAAGCGAACTGGACGACTACACCGATATCACTACGCTGATTGGCATTGAGTTCGATGACAACACCGCGTGGGGCCAGTTGACCATCCTGGAGCTGAAACTGCTGATATTCCTGGCGCTGAAGCAGTATGAAGAGGCCAAGGAATGCGTAGAGATGTTCCTGCAGTACAACGACAACACCGTTGAGCGCGGCCTGTTTTACCAGGCGATGAACGCGGTGCTGGAGATGGAACTGGATGAGGACCTGGAACTGGCTGACTACGAGGCCAACTTCCGGCGCATGTTTGGCAACGAGCGCATGGACGCGGTGATCGGCTCGGTCGACGGCAGTGTGCGCTTTTATGGGCTCACGCCGACGAGCATGAAGCTGGAAGGCCTGGACCGGCATTTGCGCTTGATCGATAGCTACAAGAAGCTGCATGCGGCACGGGCCAACATCACCCAAGCCTGATACACACTGATCGTTCCCACGCTCCGCGTGGGAATGCAGCCAGGGACGCTCTGCGTTCCCAAGCGTGACGCAGAGCGTCACCGAATGCGTTCCCACGCAGAGCGTGGGAACGATCATGGCGGTTAAATGTGGGCCAAGGCCTGAGCCAGATCGGCGCGCAAATCCTCCACATCCTCAACCCCCACCGACAACCGCACCAGCCCATCGCCAATCCCCAATTGCGCCCGCGTCGCCGCCGGGATGCTGGCATGGGTCATGATCGCCGGGTGCTCGATCAGGCTTTCCACGCCCCCCAGGCTCTCGGCCAGGGCGAAGATCTTCACGTTTTCCAGAAAGCGCGTCGCGCCGGCCAGGTCGCTGTTCAAGTCCACTGAAATCATCCCGCCAAAGCCGCGCATTTGCTGCTTGGCCAGGTCGTGCTGTGGGTGGGATTGCAAGCCCGGGTAGTGAACCCGCGACACTTGTGGCTGTTGTTCCAGCCAGGTGGCCAGGTCCAGGGCATTGCTGCAATGGCGCTCCATGCGCAGCGCCAGGGTTTTTACCCCGCGCAGGGTCAGGAAGGCATCGAACGGCCCGGCGATGGCGCCGATGGAGTTTTGCAGGAAGCCCAGGCGTTCGGCCAATTCAGCGTTATCACCGACAACAGCGATACCACCGATCACATCAGAATGCCCATTGAGGTATTTGGTGGTGGAGTGCACCACGATGTCGAAGCCCAACTCCAGCGGGCGCTGGATCCAGGGGCTGGCAAAGGTGTTGTCGGCCACGCAGATAATCCCGCGGGCACGGCAGATGCGGGCCACGGCGCGCAGGTCGGTCAGGCTCAGCAGCGGGTTGCTTGGGGTTTCGACCCAGACCATGCGCGTGTCGTCCTGCAATGACGCTTCAAACGCCGACAAGTCGCTGAGGTCGACATAGCTGAAGCGGTGCCCGGCACTGCGCTGGCGCACCTTGTCGAACAGCCGGAAAGTGCCGCCGTACAGGTCATTGCCCGAGACGATATGCGCTCCAGCATCTAGCAGTTCCAGCACGGTAGAGATCGCCGCCAGCCCCGAGGCAAATGCAAATGCCTGGCTGCCGCCTTCAAGGTCGGCCACGCAGCGTTCCAGGGCGAAACGCGTGGGGTTATGGGAGCGGCCATAGTCAAACCCCTTGTGCACGCCGGGGCTGTCTTGCAGGTAGGTGGAGTTGGCGTAGATCGGCGGCATCAGCGCGCCCGTGGTCGGGTCGGGTGACTGCCCGGCGTGGATCACACGGGTGGCAAACGCGCTTTTATCGGGCTGGCTCATGCAAGGGATCTCCGTAGGTGGTTAAGCAGGTCGACGCGGGTGATCAGGCCATGAAAGCCTGCGGCGTCGGCAATGATGGCGACCAGGCCGCGATCCAGTTCAGCCTGCAGTTCGGCCAGGCTGGCGTTGGGGGCCAGGGTGTGCAGGGTGTTGGTCATGGCGCTGGCGACGGTCATGGAAAAATCTGCGGCGTCGTGGTGCAGGCCCAGCAGGATGTCGGACTCGTCGATCACCCCCACCAGGGCCTGGCCATCGACCAGCACCGGCAGTTGCGACACGTCCGCCAGGCGCATGCGCTGGAAGGCGGTGAGCAGGGTGTCGTCGGGGCTTACGCTGATCACGCGGCCGTCTTCGAAGCGGCGCGCGATCAGATCGCGCAGGTCGCCGTAGTGTTTGTACTGCAGCAGGCCCGCGTCGTTCATCCACTGGTCGTTGTAAACCTTCGACAGGTAGCGCGTACCGGTGTCGCAGACGAAGGTGACCACGCGCTTGGGCTCGGTTTGCTCGCGGCAGTAGCGCAAGGCCGCGGCGAGCAGGGTGCCGGTGGATGAGCCGCCGAGGATGCCTTCGGCCTTGAGCAATTGGCGGGCGTGGTCGAAGCTGTCGGCATCGCTGATGGAGTAGGCGTGGCGCACGCTGGACAGGTCGGCGATCGAGGGGATGAAGTCTTCGCCTATGCCTTCAACGGCCCAGGAACCGGGAGTTTCCAGGGTGCGGCTGCGGCTGTATTCGGCCATCACCGAGCCGATCGGGTCGGCCAGCACCATGGCCAGTTCGGGTTGCACGCGCTTGAAGAACCGCGTCAAACCGGTGAGGGTGCCGGCCGAGCCGACGCCCACCACAATCGCGTCCACATCGTGCTGGGTCTGCGCCCAGATCTCCGGTGCGGTACTGGTCTCGTGGGCCAAGGGGTTGGCCGGGTTATTGAACTGGTCGGCGAAGAACGAGCCCGGAATATCCTTGGCCAGCCGTGCCGCCACGTCCTGGTAATACTCGGGATGGCCCTTGCCCACGTCGGAGCGGGTGATATGCACCTCGGCGCCCATGGCCTTGAGGTGCAGCACCTTTTCCGTGGACATCTTGTCGGGCACCACCAACACCACCCGGTAGCCCTTGGCCCGGCCCACCAGCGCCAGGCCCAGGCCGGTATTGCCGGCGGTGGCTTCAATGATGGTACCGCCCGGGCGCAAGCGACCGTCGCGTTCAGCGGCGTCGATCATCGCCAGGCCGATGCGGTCCTTGATGGAACCACCGGGGTTTTGCGATTCAAGCTTGAGAAACAGCGTGCAGGGGCCGGTATCGAAGCGGCTGACCTTGACCAGCGGGGTGTTGCCGATCAGTTCAAGTACGGCAGGGCGTGAAGGCGTGGGCATGTCGTCTCCTGGTTACGGGATGGACGTAGGGCGGGGGCAGCAAAAAAACAGCATGGCTTGGAACATAGGCCGGTATCGCCCGTGTCGCAACCGGGCGTCCGTTGTATGACTTTTTTTGCCGCATGGGGGAGGGCGCGCAATCCAGATGTGGGAGCTGGCTTGCCTGCGATGGCGGTGGTGCAGTTGGCATTTGCGCTGCCTGACCCACCGCCATCGCGGCCTCGCTAGGGCTCGAGCGCTCCCACCGTTCAGTTCCCGGCAATGGCGGCTTCGATGGCAGCGATGTCGATCTTGGTCATGGTCATCATCGCTTCAAATGCACGCTTGGCGACGGCAGGATCTTTACTGGTAACTGCTTCGACCAACACCCGCGGCGAGATCTGCCACGACAGCCCCCACTTGTCCTTGCACCAACCGCAAGCGCTCGCCTGCCCACCGTTGTCGATGATGGCGTGCCACAAGCGGTCTGTTTCCTCCTGATCCTCGGTAGACACCTGAAAGGAAAACGCCTCACTGTGCTTGAACAGGGGGCCGCCATTGAGGCCCACGCAGGGGATACCCAGCACGGTGAACTCCACGGTCAACTCATCTCCCTGCTTGCCAGCCGGATAGTCGCCAGGCGCACGGTGCACGGCCTTTACTTCGCTGTTGGGGAAGGTGTTGGCGTAGAAGGTCGCTGCCGCCAGGGCATCGCCGTTGTACCAGAGGCAGATCGTATTCTTGTTGTTCATGGCAAGGCTCCTCGGGTTGAAAGGTGCATGAAGTCTAGACGAACAACCTGCAACGCTACTCAGGCTTGCACCGCCTCCCGGCCAGCGCGTGAGTCGGCCCGCCGCGAACGCCAGCTCAGCCCCAATACCATCAGCAAGCCCAGGCCCGCCATCAGTGCGCCTGCCAGGGATATGGCCGGGTAGCCCAGCCCGGCATTGATCACCGCGCCACCCAATGCCGCACCAATCGCATTGCCAAAATTGAACGCACCGATGTTCATCGCCGAAGCCAGGTTAGGCGCATCTTTGGCGGCCTCCATCACCCGCATCTGCAGCGGCGGTACCAGGGCAAAGCTGGCAGCGCCCCACAGCAGGATCGACAACGCGGCGGGCAACGGCCATTGCATAAGCACCGAAAAGGCCAACAGCACGGCAATCAACACCACCAGCGAGATGATCAAGGTGCGGTCCACCGAGCGGTCCGCTGACTTGCCACCCCACACATTGCCCAGGGTGAGGCCGATTCCGAACAGCACCAGCATCCCGGTGACGAAGTTGGTCGAAGCGTGGGTAACGTCCCGCAGAATCGGCGCGATGTAGGTGAATACCGTAAACATCGCACTCGAGCCCACCACGGTCAGGGCCAGCGCCGCCAGCACCGGCCCGCGCCCCAGCACACGGATTTCCGCCATCAGGCCGCCACCCTTGGGTGCGGGAGTATTGGGCAGGGCCCGCCACAGCGCCGCCATGACCACCGCGCCAAGCCCACTGATGCCCCAGAACGCAGTACGCCAACCAAAATTTTCGCCAAACCAGGTCGCCAGGGGCACGCCGCCAATAGTTGCCAGGGTCAGCCCCATGAACATCGCCGCCACAGCCCCCGCGCGCTTCTCGGGCGCCACCAGGCTTGCGGCCACAATTGAGCCAATCCCGAAGAACGCTCCGTGATTGAGCGACGTCACCAGCCTGGCGATCATCAGCGTCTGGTAGTTGCTGGCCAACGCCGACAGCAAATTACCCAGGGTAAAAATCGCCATTAGCCCGATCAGCAGATAACGGCGGGGCACCCTGGCCGTCGCCAGGGTCATGATCGGCGCGCCAATCAACACGCCCATGGCGTAGGCGCTTACCAACAGCCCCGCAGCGGGAATGGAGACATCAAGATCAGCGGCGATACCGGGCAACATGCCCATAGGGGCAAACTCTGTGACCCCGATGCCAAAGGCACCGACGGACAATGCTACAAGGGGGGGATTGATACGCATGGGTGACTCCTCATCTGTGAGTCAAATGATACAATCCTGCCTTTTGCAGCAGTAGCCCTTGGTTGGGAACTACAGCTTTGCGCAGGAGGCACAAATGGACATCGGCGGGCGTTCGGGAGAGATGGAAGTGTTCACCATGGTCGCCGAGCACGGCAGCCTGTCGGGCGCGGCCAGGGCGTTGGGGCTGAGCCCATCGGCCATCAGCCGCATCATCACCCGCACCGAACAGCGCATCGGCACCCGCCTGCTGCTGCGCACCACCCGCGCCATCACCTTCACCGCCGAAGGCGAAGCCTACCTGCGCGGCGCCCGACGCATCCTCGCCGACATGGCCGAAGTCGAAGACGCTATCACCGACCAGGGCGCGCCACGCGGACGCCTGCGCGTCAGCGCCGCACTGGCCCACGGCCGCATGACCATCGTCCCCCTGATCGCCGCCTTCAGCGCCCGCTATCCCGCCATCGTCGTCGACCTGATGCTCGGCGACGAAGTCGTGGACATCCTCGGCGGCCAAGCCGACGTCGCCATCCGCTTCGGCCCCCTCGCCGACAGCCCCCTGACCGCTCGCCTTATCGGCTCTACCGGGCAGGTTATCGTTGCTTCACCGGAGTACCTGACACGGCATGGCACCCCCGTGACGCCGCAGGATTTACTGCAACACAACTGCCTGCGCTTCAACTTCCGCCGAGCGGCGCCGGATTGGCCGTTTCGGGTGGAGGGGCGGGAGTTTTCGCTGAAGGTGGCGGGGACGATTGAGGGGAATAGTGGTGAGGCATTGGCGCAGTTGGCGAAGCTGGGGGCGGGGGTGGCGAGGATTGGGGCGTTTAGTGTGGTGGAGGAAGTGAGACGGGGGGAGTTGGTGGTGTTGTTGGAGGAATTTAATCCTGGGGATGTGGAACCGATTCATGCGGTGTTTGTGGGGGGAGGGGCGATGCCGGCGCGGGTTAGGGCGTTTGTGGATTTTTTGGTGGAGCGGCATTGCGTGTGATACGGAAACAATACCGAGAGTGCTTGTATAGGGGTAGGGGGTATACCTATACTGCCCTCAGCATAGGTAGGGGGTATCCCGTGGGCCATATCGCAGCAAACAAAGACGATCTTCTCAAACGCGTAAAACGTATCGCCGGGCAAATCCAGGCGGTTGAACGGGCATTGGAATCTGACCTTGATTGCGCCAAGACACTGCATCTTGTGGCTGCCACTCGTGGCGCCATTAACGGCTTGATGGAAGAAATCATCGAGGAGCATGCGCGCGAGCATGTTGCGAACCCTGGGCTCAGTGAAGAGGAGCGCAACAAGGGTGTCGAAGAGCTTCTTGAAGCTATTCGCCGTTACTCCAAATGAAAACCTCTGAGCTCACCCTCATGAATAACACCAGCATCAACTACACACACGATCATGTGTTCCTCGGTTCAGCACACGACGAAAATGCCAAGCGCACGCTTTGGGTGGTGGCGCTGACTGTGGTGATGATGATTGGCGAAATCACCGCCGGGTATATCACGGGCTCAATGGCGTTATTGGCTGATGGCTTTCACATGGCAACCCATGCTGGCGCTTTGGGCATCGCGGCGGCTGCTTACGCATATGCTAAACGTCACGCGTCCAGCCAGCGGTACAGTTTTGGTACGGGAAAGGTAGGGGAGCTGGGCGGGTTCGCTTCGGCGCTGATTCTCGGTTTGGTTTCCCTGGCAATTGGCGTTGAGTCAGTCATGCGTCTTCTACAGCCCACGCAAGTACAGTTCGGCACCGCTACGCTCATCGCCATTGCCGGTTTGATCGTCAATATCATCAGTGCCCTGCTACTGGGTCATGGGCACAGTCATGGGCACGATCATGATGACCATGATCATACCCATGCTCATCACGGAAACGATAACAACCTGCAATCAGCGTATATCCACGTCATCGCAGACGCGCTGACTTCTGTTCTGGCCATTGCCGCACTTCTGGCCGGGCGCTATCTCGGCTGGGTATGGCTGGACCCGGTCATGGGCATCGTGGGGGCTCTGGTGATCGCGCGTTGGGCATGGACCTTGATGGGAGTTACCGCAGGCGTATTACTGGATCAGACCGATGCGCACGTTGCCGAGGAAATTCGCGAACTGGTCGAGAAACCGGGCGATGCCACTATCACGGACTTGCATGTCTGGCGGGTTGGACCGCAAGCCCATGCCGCCATCGTCAGTGTCGTGGGTAAGGCCAGTACGAATGCAGAGAGTATTCGTGAGCGACTCAAGCTGGTTCATGAGGTCAGTCATCTGACGGTCGAATTCCGATCAGGCTGATTCAATGCCTCCCGTTGCTATGGGTGTCTCGGTAGTGTCGCTTTTTAAGCTTGCTGAAACGTTTCATCGAGTTTATAAATCGCAAACAACTCCAATAAAGGCGCCCATCATGACCCCCCTAAAACTCCTCGTTACCCTCAGCGCGCTTTCCGCTGCCTCCCACGCCATGGCCTGGGATTACGTGCTGCTGGACACCGACAAAGCCGCCCAAAACTGGCAGGTCACCAGCCAGCAGCTCGGCATCCAAACCGACAAACCCTTCAGCGTCACTTTGCGCACCTTGCACGGTGGTCGGCAGGAGGGTGTGAGCATCGTGGATATCGACAACGGCACGATGAAGCTCTCGGTGGTGCCGACGCGTGGCATGAACGTGTTGCAGGCGTCTGTCGGTGATGTGCGTATGGGCTGGGATTCGCCGGTCAAGGAAGTGGTCAATCCGTCCTTCATCGAGCTCAATGGCCGCGGTGGTCTGGGTTGGCTGGAAGGTTTCAATGAGCTGGTTACTCGCTGCGGCTACGAATGGGTCGGGCACCCTGGTATCGACAACGGTGAGCTGCTGACCCTGCACGGTCGGGCCGCCAATATCCCTGCGAACAGAGTCACCCTGCATATCGATGAAAAACCGCCGTACGCCATCACCCTGCGCGGCGAGCTGAAAGAGCAGGCGTTCAAGAAGGTCGATTTTTCTGTTGCGACCGAACTGGTCACCGAGCCCGGCAGTGTGGTGTTCGCTCTCAACGACACGCTGACCAACAATGGCGATTATCCGAAGGAATATCAGGCGCTGTATCACAGTAACTTCAGCACCCCGTTCCTGGAGCAGGGCGCGCGTTTCGTTGCGCCGGTGAAGCAGGTGTCGCCGTTCAATGACAAGGCCAAGGGCGAACTGGCCGACTGGCAAACCTATCGCGCACCGACCAAGGACTATGACGAAACGGTTTACAACGTGGTGCCGTATGCCGATGCCAAGGGCGATACCTTGACCGTGCTGCATAACAAGGCCGGCAGCCTGGGGGTTTCGGTTGGTTTCAATACGCAGACACTGCCGGTGTTTTCGCTGTGGAAGAACACTGATACCCAAGGGCAGGGCTATGTCACGGGGTTGGAGCCGGGGACGAGTTTTTCCTATAACCGTCGTTATCAGCGGCCACTGAACCTGGTGCCTACGATCGGGGCGAAGGAACACAAGCAGTTCCGTATCAGCTACAGCTTGTTGGCGGATAAGGCGGCTGTTGAAAAGGCCTTGAAGCAGGTCAGCGAGATTCAGGGTGGGCGGGAGACTGAGGTGCGGCAGACGCCTTTGGTGGATCTGACCAAGGGGTGACATTGGCTGGAGCCTTCACGCGGGCCCCGGCGTTCTTCATCGACGCCGGAACCCGCGCCCTGCAACTGTCATCGATGGGCATGCATACTGAAATAACCGTATTTCAGGAGCCTATCCGTGATTCGCAGAGCATTACCCGCCGACGCGAAGGCCATTGCCCAGGTGCATATCAGCAGTTGGCAAGACGCCTACCGTGACCTGATGCCCGCCCAATTCCTGAGCGGATTGCCAGCAACGCTGGCTCGACGCGAAGCCCATTGGGCTCGCTCGATTGCCTCGGGTGAGTCAACGGTATGGGTCGCCGAGGTGGGCCAGCAGATTGTCGGCTGGATATCCGTTGGCGCCAGCCGTGACGAAGACGCCGTGCAGGCCAATGCAGGTGAGGTCATGGCCATCTACGTGCTCGCCGAGCATTGGCACTCCGGCGTCGGGCTGGCCTTGTGGAATGCCGGCCTGCAAGACCTGTTGGCGCAAGGCTATGAGCGTTTAACGCTGTGGGTCTTGGCCGGTAATGAACGGGCTATTCGATTTTATCGCCGGGCGGGGTGTGTCGAGGAGGCCGGGACAGAGCGCCATCTTGAGAGGGGCGGTGTGGCGCTGGTGGAGGTGAGGTATGGTTTGCCGTTGAGATAGCATAGGTATCTACGCAACTTGGGCATCAGTTGAATCGTCGTCGGCTGCCCGGCCGCCTTCGCGAGCAAGCCCGCTCCCACATTGGTCATGCATTGCCGTCAAAATCAGTGCCTGGCACAGATCCCCTGTGGGAGCGGGCTTGCCCGCGAAGGCGGTGTGTCAGTCACTGAATTTTCAACTGAACCACCGCCATCGCAGGCAAGCCAGCTCCCACATTTGGATCGCGGGGCACAGCTCGATCGGCGTCGGCTGCCAGGGGCGCTCCCACCGCGGTTACGCCCTGCGCGCAGTCAACAATACCGCCGCGGCCGCTGACAACAAACCTGCGCAGCAGCGATTGAACAGGCGCTTGCCCTTCGGCTCGGCAAACCAGCGACGCATATGCAGGCCCATATAGGCGTAGGCACTGATGGCGACCCATTCCAGGGCCAGGAACATCACACCCAGCAGGGCAAATTGCGCGGTGATGGGTTGGCCGGGCACCACGAATTGCGGCAGGAAGGCGGTGAAGATCAGGATCGCTTTGGGGTTGCCCGCCGCCACCAGAAACTCCTGCCGCGCCAAGGCCCACAGGCCCACCTTCCTCGTTGCGGTGTTCACCGGCTGCTGCGGGTCTGCGCGCCATAGCTGATACGCCAGGTAAAACAGATACGCCGCGCCGAGAATCTTGATCCCGTAGAACGACAACTCCGAGGTTTGCAGTACCACCGCCAAGCCAGCGGATGCGAGGGCGATCATGCCGGCGAAGGCCAGCAGGCGGCCGAGACCGGCGAGGCAGGAGGTGCGGTAGCCATAGCGGGTAGCGTTGCTCACGGATAGCAGGTTATTGGGGCCGGGGGCCATGTTCAGGGCGAAGCAGGCGGGGAGGAAGAGGGCGAGGGTGGCGAGGTCCATGGCGGCTCCGGGTTGGCAGGTCGGGGAGTCTTGAGGATAAACGGATGAAGCGCGGTTTAACACTCCGTGGCCGGGCTTCTGGCCCCGCGAGCGCTTCAGGTGTCCGGATTGGATGAACGCTTGGCCTCAGGGGTTGCGACAAATAACCGATCGGCGATTTGCCGGCCCCGTTCCAAGCCTTCCTGCGTCAGCCAAATGGACTTGTTTTTGTTCACCGGATTACTGATAAAACCTTGCTCGTGAAGCCGGTTCATTATTTGAAAGTCGTGGCCTTTCCATGAATTGCCGTTATCAAAGCTGAAGGTGGTCAGCAGGGCAAGTACGGCTTCCTCAATCAGTTTTTCGTCGTATTCCATAATGGGTACTCCGCTTGGATTACATAGACCCTGTCGAGCCTCGGGGCCTTGCGGTTCAAGAATGCATGCAGTCACGTGCTTGAGCGATTGCAAAAGCTTTTTTAGCCGACTTGCCGACACCTATCAATAACCCTCAAGTTTTTAACAAAGGTTTACACCGGTCACTGCGTCTATTCGGTATGGTTTTTCAGTGACTTGCACAACTTGGTAGAACGTCGATGCAGTTCCTTGAACACCCACTGGACCCGCAGCTCATCAACATCCGCCGGCTGTTTCCAAGCCCATTGGCCAGCATTCAGTTTCCCGACGCGAAAAGGCTGAATACTGAGCTCAAGGCCCAGATTGCCCAGCGCATGGCAGACGACGTTTACGGCACGCAGCGCAGCAATGCCGGAGGTTGGCAGTCGGCCGGTGATTTTGCGCAGTGGGGCGGGGAGGCCTGTGAAGCCCTGGTGAGGTTTGCCACGCAGTTCGCCACCCAAATGACCGTCGTGCACAGCGAGCAATATGGGTTCATCGAGCCCGGCTTCGAGTGGAAGGTGAACGCCTGGGTCAACGTGAATGAGGCGGGCCACAGCAATGCGCTTCACGGCCACCCTGGTGCGTTTTGGTCCGGTGTTTATTGGGTCGATGCCGGTGGCCGCGAGGATGACCCGGCGGTGGGCGGCGACCTGGAGTTCCTGGACCCGCGCGGCATGGTGGCTTCGACCTACAACCCGGCCCTGCGCATGCGAGTAGAAGACTGCCTGACTGCTGGGTTCAGCAGCACCTGCGCCGCCGCCACGGGCACATTCGTGATGTTTCCGTCGTGGTTGATGCATTCGGTACGCCGCTTTGAAGGCACACGGCCGCGAATCTCCATTGCCTTCAATTTTGGTGCCTGAACGCTCAAGTCAGCGATGCAACACTCCACACCGCTAACTCATACCCATCCGGATCGGTGAAGTGGAACCGGCTGCCACCGGGAAACGAAAATGTCTGGCGGGTTATCACCGCACCCAGCTGTTGAAGCCGCTGCTGCACACTGTCCAAGTTATCTGCGTACTTTTCATTCACCGATAGGGCCTTTGTGATTAGGCAATATCTCTGAACACTGCATCCAGCCAAGGTGTGCTTATCTTTGTCGAGGGGCACTCTAGAATGGCGGCGTACTTCTCCCAATTAAAGGAATGTTGTCATGCCTAATCATTCAATCAACGGCAAGGTTGCACTGATCGCGGGTGGTGCGAAGAACCTCGGAGGGTTGATCGCCCGCGATCTGGCCAAGCATGGCGCCAAGGCTGTGGTCGTGCACTACAACAGCGCCTCTAGCCAGGCTGACGCGAACGCAACCGTTGCCGCAATCGAGGCGCTAGGCGCGAAGGCTGTCGCTTTGCAAGCGGACTTGACCACGGCGGGGGCGATGGAAAAACTCTTCAATGATGCCGTCGCGGCAGTTGGCAGGCCGGACATCGCGATCAATACCGTGGGCAAGGTGCTGAAAAAGCCAATGGCTGAAATCACGGAGGCGGAGTACGACGAGATGATGGCCGTCAATTCCAAGACTGCGTTCTTTTTTATCAAGGAAGCCGGCAAGCACCTCAATGACAATGGCAAGATCTGCACTATCGTCACTTCATTGCTGGGCGCTTTCACCCCCTTCTACGCGGCGTATGCCGGCAGCAAGGCGCCGGTAGAGCAATTCACGCGGGCGGCGGCGAAGGAGCTGGGCGTTCGGGGGATTTCGGTCACGGCAGTAGGGCCGGGGCCTATGGATACGCCGTTCTTCTACCCGGCCGAAGGTGAGGATGCGGTCAGTTACCACAAGACGGCTGCCGCGCTGTCGCCGTTCTCGCGCACGGGCCTGACAGATATCGAGGATGTGGTCCCGTTCATCCGTAACCTGGTCAGTGACGGGTGGTGGGTGACGGGCCAGACAATTTTGATCAATGGCGGCTACACCACCAAGTAAACGGTTAACGCGCTGGCGCAGACGTGGTGAGCGCCGATCGATCCGTGCCCCCCGAGCATTGAGAGTCCATGGATAGAATCGAACAGTACCGCGTCTTCGTTCAGGTCGCAGAGCTTGGCAGTTTTATACAAGCGGCACGGCTGATGAGGCTGCCACGCGCGAGCGTGTCGGCCGCCATTCAACAGCTGGAGGCCAATGCCGGCACTCGACTGCTGCACCGGACAACCCGCAAGGTCTCCCTGACCGCCGATGGCACCCAGTTACTGCTGAAGGCGCGCCAGGTCTTGCTGGACATCGATGATATCGACCAACTGTTTAACCGCCATCAGGAACAGGTCATGGGCCGTCTGGAAGTGGACGTGCCCAGCCGCATAGCGCGGCGCCTGGTGATGCCTGCGTTGGGCGAGTTTCTCCGCCGCTACCCTGGGCTCCAACTCGGCCTGGGCTCCACCGATCGCGCCATTGATCTGGTACAGGAAGGCGTGGACTGTGTCATTCGTTTTGGCACCCCGCAGAACAGCAGCCTGGTGGTGAAACCGTTGGGCAAGGTGTTGCTGGTCAATTGCGCGAGCCCCGCCTACTTGGCGGAATTCGGGGTGCCCACACAGCCTTGCGATCTGCAAAACCGGCATGTCTGTATCGGCTACAGCACGAGCGCAGGCGGTCAGGAAACGGCGTGGGAATATTGCGTCGATGGCACCGCGCAGGCTGTCATGATGCCGAGCCGCGTGGTGGTCAACAATGCCGAAAGCTATATCGCAGGATGCTGTGCAGGGCTTGGCTTGATTCAGGTGCCGTTGTTCGATGTTCAGCATTTATTGGACAGCGGCGAATTGGTTGAGGTGATGACGGCCTATCGGCCGGCCCCCATGTGCGTTTCAGCCCTGTACCCGACTCGCCGCCAACGCTCTCGTCGCCTTGGCGCGTTCATCGATTGGTTTGCCGCTTTGATGGTTCCGCATCTGGAACCTTGATGCACTCCAGCGGTATATCCACCTATTCTCTTTGACTCGCCGTGTTTCGGATTGGGTTCAAGGATGAAACCTGCGCCCCAACGCATCCAGCCGCACCGCGATCGGTGGCAGGCGTTCGCTGCTGCGGGCGAGTGTCTCGACGTCGTCGGCGGTGTTCTGGGCGATGCTTTGCACCGACTGCAAGCGCTCGACGATCTCCAGGTTGGCCGAGGTCTGCTCGCGGGTGGTGGTGACGATGTGGCCGTTGAGTTGGTCGATGTGCGCGATGTCCTCGCCCACCGCCCGTAGCATGTCCACCGCCTCTTGGCTGTCTGCCACGCAGCGCTCTACGCCTTCGCGGCTGGCGTGCATGGCTTCGACGGCTTGGCGGCTGCCGTGTTGCAGGCCCTCGATGATGCTCTTGATTTCCTGGGTGGAGAGGGCGGTGCGCTGGGCCAGGCTGCGCACTTCATCGGCCACCACGGCAAAACCACGGCCTTGCTCGCCGGCGCGGGCGGCCTCAATGGCGGCGTTGAGGGCCAGCAGGTTGGTCTGGTTGGCGATGCTGCTGATCACTTCCAGCACCGAGCCGATTTGCTCTGCCTGCACCGCCAGGGATTCCACGGTCGACTCCGTGCCGTTGATACGCGAAGCCAGTTGGCTGATTTCATGCTGGGCGCGGCCGACGCTTTCCTGGCCGCGCACAATCTGCTGGCTGGCCTGGCCTGCATGTTCCACTGCCTGTTCGACCTGCACCGTAATGTGGCCCATGGCGTCTTCCATGCGCTGCATCGAACCGGTCATTTCGCCGATCTGCGCCAGTTGATGCCGTGCGCCTTTTTCCAAGGTGCCGCTGGCGCTGGCCAGTTCCTGGCCGAGCTGGCCCAGGCCATGGGAGTCGCGAGCGACGCCGTCGATCAGGTGGGTGAGTTGCTGCAGGAAGTGGTCGAAACGCTTGGCGAGGGATACGTGGGCCTTGCCTTCACCTTGGGCGGTTTCCACGGTGAACTGCGAGGTAACGGCGAGCATCTTCTCAAGCATTTCCTGGCTCTCCACCGCTTCGGCCTGGCTATGGACGGCCAGGTAGAGCAGGGCGACGGTCTCCATCACCACATAGAAGGCGTGAACGAACACCATGGTCCAGCCGCCGTGATGCTCCATCACAAACACCGGCAAGCCCTGGTGTTGCAAGGCATGGAACACCACGTGATGCACCGCGATGGTCAGTGCCGCCACCAGGATCGGCAGCCAGTCACGGTAGAAGGTCAGCACCGCCAACAGCGCGAAAATACCGAAGTGGGATTCGATCACCCCGTGTGCCTGGTTGATGTGCAACGCCGCCATCACCATCAAGCCGGCGCCCAGTGCACAGCGCATCACCCGGGTGCCGCCAATGACGCGATACAGCGCCGTGAGCACCACGCCGGTGCCGCCACCGACGATCACGGCCTGCATGAGGGTGTCGTGCCAGAACGCCAGGCCGAGGGAGAACAGGCACATCAGCCAGATCAATGCCAGCATGATGCGGTCGGCCTTGCGATAGTGCTCGAGAAAACGGACGGGCATTCACTCTTACTCCATGAGAGGGGGCGTCGAGGTCAAGCAAGCACGCGGTGTGCCATACAGGCGCGCCGCTGTGGAGTGAAGCAGATGTTCAGGATTGTTGCCGGTTACCCACGCGTTATCGGCACGCGGGCGCGGGACTTTAAGAACGGCTGCCCGAGCGGGCAGCCGAGGTGGGCATGAGGCTCAGAAACTGTACTTGGCAGTCAACATCATGTTGCGGGGGCTGCCATAGGAGTCGCCGCCATAAGTCACTGAGTTGGAGATGGACTGGTAGTAGTGGCGATCAAAGATGTTGTTGGCGTTGAGTTGCAAATCCAGGTGCTGATTGACCCGGTAGCCTGCCATCAAGTCAGTGACGGCGTAGCCGCCTTGCTGGAGCCGGTAGTTGCTGCCATCCGCTAGCTTGATGTCGTTGTACATGCGGCTCTGCCAGGAGATATTGCCGCCGACGCGGAGTTTTTCCAGCGGGCCCTGGAAGTTATAGCGGGTGGTCACTTTGAACAGATGTTCCGGGATGTCGGTATCGAACTGCTTGTTGACCTTCTGCGGGTTGGCGTCGTCCTTGATGGTGTGGGTGCGCGCATAGGTATAGCCGCCGCCGACCTGCCAGTTTTCGGTCAAGGCGCCTTGCAGTTCGAAGTCGATACCCTGGCTGCGGATTTCGCCCGAGGCCTCGGCACAGGACGCCTGCGGGCAGTTGGGCACCACCACGGCCACGGCGCGGTTTTCCTGGTCGACACGGAACAGCGCTACGCTGGCATTCAACGTGCCACCGAAGTATTCGCCTTTGACGCCCACCTCATAATTTTTACCGACGATGGGTTTGAGCGGAGTGCCGGCTGTGCTCTTGTCTTTTTGCGGCGTGAAGATGTCGCTGTAGCTCACATAAACCGAATGCTGGTCGTCCAGATCGTAGATCAGGCCGGCGTAGCGGGTGAGGTTGCGGGTGACCTTGTAGTCGCCAGCGGCATCACGGTTGTCGTAGTCGTACCAGTCCAGGCGAGCGCCGAGGATCAGCTTCAGCGGGTCGGCCAGCCTCAGGCGGCTGGTCAGGTAGAAACCGTCCTGGGTGGTGACTTCGCGAACGTTGTTGGTGCGGGTGAAGTTCGGTTTGCTCGCATTGATCGGCCAGTTGAGGTCGTACGGGCTGTAGTTGTGGGTGGTCATGTCGTAGATGCGCTTGCTGGCGCCCACCACCAGTTCATGGGTGCGGCCGAACGCCTCGAACGGGCCGCTGGCAAAGGCGTCGAGCCCGGCCTGGTTTTCATCGTAGGTGGCCTGGTACACCGTGCGGGCCAGGGTGTCGTTGGTCCAGCGCGATTGGTAGGAGCCGGAGAACAAGGCGTTCTGTTCGGCGTAGTTGGCGTTGACCTGCAGGCTCCAGTCGTTGGCCAGGCGCTGGCGCAGCTCTGCGAACACGGTGTTGATTTCCTGGTCCTTGTTTTCCCAGTCGGTGCCTGGGTTGTAAGAGCGCGACAGGCCCAGGTGGCGTCCATCCAGGCCGACCATCGAAGCGCCCCAGAAGTAGTTGGTCTTGTCCTTCTGGTTCGAGTAACCGAGGGTCAGGGTGGTGTCTTCGCTCAGGTCGGCTTCGGTGACGGCATAGAAAAGGCCATGATCCTGCTCGGCCTTGTCGATAAAACTGTTGGCATCGCGGTAAGAGGTGACGACACGGCCGCGCCAGGTGCCACTGTCATTGAGTGGGCTGGAGGCGTCGAGCTCGCCACGGTAGTCGTCCCAGCTGCCGACGGCGCCGGTGAGCGTGACTTTCTGCTCATCCAGTGGCCGCTTGCGGATCAGGTTGATGGCGGCCGAAGGGTTACCTGCGCCGGTCACCAGGCCGGTAGCGCCGCGTACCACTTCGACGCGATCGAACATCGCCAGGTTCGGCTGGGCGCCTACCGACGCACCGTTGTAGCCGCTGGGGATACCGTCATACATGAGGTTGTCGATATCGAAACCGCGTGCGGTAAAGCCTTGTCGCCCAGGGCCGTTGGAGTAATTGAGGAACAGCCCCGGCGTGGCGTTGACCACGTCGTTGATGCTGGTCATGGCCTGGTCATCCATGCGCTGGCGCGTGATCACGGTGACGGCCTGCGGGGTTTCGCGCAGGGTCAGCGGCAGTTTGGTTGCGGTCTTCATCGAGCCGGTGGTGTACGACTCGCTGCCTTCGGTGGTTGCGCCAAGCTGTTGGCCCGAAACCTCGGTAGCGCCCAGCTCAATGGTGGCCGGTGCGTCGGCGGCAATGGCCGCATTGGAGGTTGCTAGCGCGATAGTGATTGCCATCAGACTGGGTGTAAAAACGTTGCCGCCGCGTTGTTGCACAAACATGAAAGTAGGGCTCCCCAAGTGCCTTCCGTGGCGAATAGTAAATCTGTTGATAATTATTCGCATCAGTTTGGCAGATTGAGTCTGTAGGGAAAAGCCCAACGTTTGTAGGAGCGCGATTGCTCGCGAAAGACGCGCAAGCGCCGCGTTAATTCAGTAAGCCCGCGTTATCGTTGAGGTTTTTCGCGAGCAAGCTCGCTCCTACAGGGTGGTGGTCAGGTGAACAGGATTTCGTAGGGCTCGCGCATGCGCTCTAGCAATATCTGCGCGAGCATCGGTGGTAAGCCGATCTGCGGGTCACCCACCAATTGGCTGGCGTAGGCGTGGGCGGCGTGCAGCTTGCGCGCGACGGTCCAGGTATCCAGGCGGACCTTGCGTGCACGCTGCCAGGGCATTACCGCGCTTTCCCGGGCCGGCCAATGCCAAGCCCAGATCGGCAGTTCATATAGTTGGGCACCTACTAGGCTGCACGCCCTGGCACTCGCGCGGCCGACGGCATCGTGGTCGTCATTGCCGTCGTTGCGCCAGGTGGTAAACACCACGTCGCCGGGTTGCAGGTAGCGCGCGATGAATTGGCTCATCGGCGATTCACGGGCGGCCAGGGCGTCGTCACAAAATCCGCCACGAATCCATTTCAGGCTGTGCAAGGGCATGCCCAGTCGGCGCAGGGCCTCGGCGCTTTCCTGGGGGCGCACCACGCTCAAACGGCTGGCCGGCCATACTTGAGAGCCGGGATGGCTGGCGCTGCCGTCGGTGATGGAGATCAATTGCAGCGGATGCTCGTGGGTGCTGAGCAGTTGCAGCAAACCGCCGCACGCCAGCACTTCATCGCCAGGATGGGGTGCGATTACCACGACGCGAGCGCCGGGCGGTACCAGGGTGTTCAGGGAGATGATGGGGGTTTGCGCCAACTGCGGCGCAGTGTTCCAGATTTGCGCGGGGCCGCGACGGCCTTCGCTTAAGGAGGCAGGCTTCATGGGGTGTCACATCCTTGTCGGTTGATACCGGGTCGTGCTCCGTTGACGGAACGACGCTCTTGTCTTCACCGCAGGCTCCGCTGAGGTGAGTGCGTGGCATGCCAATACTGGAATGCTGTGCGAGGCGTTAGGAGCATAGACAGGCATGGGTATCTGCACAACTTTGATGCGATGTTTGCTGGGCTGACGTCATCGCAGGCAAGCCAGCTCCCACAGAGGGTCTATGTTGGCCACCAAATCTGCGCCTGGCATGGATCCCTGCGGGAGCTGGCTTGCCTGCGATTTTGTTTTTACCCAGCCCGCATCAAGCTCTTCAAGTAATCACCGAACCCACCCTCAGCCCGGCAATCCAGTCGCGCACTGGTCACCACTTGCGGTGCATGGCTCCAGGCAATGGAGGCACCGCAACGCTCCAATTCACGTACCAGTTGTACATCCTCGTGACATTCCAGCGGTTCAAACCCACCGGCCTCTACGTAGGCGCGGGCACTCACGCCCAGGTTGGCACCGTGGATATGCCGATGCCCGTCGCGGGCCTGGTAGGCCTGCTGATAGCGAATCTGCGCGGCCGGGTCGAAGCCTTCGCTCCAGGCGTCCACGGTGACTGTGCCGCACACCGCGTCGCAACCTTGGGCCAGTTGGGCCACCAACCAGTCAGGGGCGACACGGCTGTCGGCGTCGGTGCAGGAAATCCACCGCGCGCCTTGCTCCAGCAAGTACCCTGCACCCACGCCGCGGGCGTGCCCGACGTTGCGGGCCTGCACGTGCAGGCAATGCACCTCGTGGGCCTGGGCAATCGCCGCGCTGGCATCGCTGCAACTGTCGAGTACTACCAGAATCTGTACCGCTTCACCCAGCAAGCCCGGGTGGTTGGCGGCGATCCGCGCAGCTCTCAGGCAATCATCCAATAGGGCTTCTTCGTTATGTGCCGGGATCAGAATACCGATCATCGTAAACCCTCGTGGCGAGCGACCGAGGTGCCATCGAGGCTCCACAGGTTGAGCAGGAAATCCGGGTCCTGGTACTGCACCAATGGTGCTACACCCAGACGCTGTTGGAGCACGGCGTGCACCTGTTCGGCGGTTTGCGGGCAACCGTCAATGGGCACTCGCCAATGACAGGCCAGAATTTGCCCGTCAGCGGTCAAGGCGGCGAGGGCGCAATCGATCAGACGATTAAAATCATCGACATCAAGGTAATAACAAAGCTCACTCAATACGATCAGTTCGAATTGCCCGCCGGGCCATTGTTCTGGCAGGCGACGCTGCTCCACGCGGGCATGAGGAAAATGCTCCAGCCGCGCCTGTGCCAGACGCACCGCAGCGGTGGCGGTGTCGCAACACAGCAGGCGGTCGCAACGCGGGGCCAGCTCGGCACTCAGTTCACCGTTGGCACAACCCGGCTCGAATATCGACGCATAGCTCGGCCGCGTCAGCATGGCCAAGGTCAGGGCGCGCTTGCGTTGTTCGTACCAGCGTTGGCGAAAAGCCCAGGGGTCGTCATTGCCAGCAAACAATTGGTCGAAGTAGGGGGTTGCCACACTCATACGAACACCATTTCAAAAGGTTGCAGCAAGCGTTCCACCACATAGGGCGCCAGCACAGGAGGCAGGCCGATTTGCGGGTCGCCCTCCAACTGACTGGCGAAGGCGTGGATCGCATGGCGTTTGCGCGCCACTTGCTCGGCGGTCAGCGGGATTTTGCGCGCCCGATGCCAGGGCACTTTGTGGTCTTCGGCGGTGGCCCAGTGCCAGGTCCATACCGGCAGTTCACACAACACTGCGCCCACGGCCTTGGCGGCCTTGGCGCTGGCGCGGCCCACGGCTTCATGATCGCAATGCCCATCCTCGCACCACGTGGCGAACACCACGTCGTTGGGCTTGAGGTGGCGCTGGATAAACTCGCACAGCTGGGTTTCGCGCTCGGCCACATGGCTGTCGGCGAACCCGCCGCGCAGCCATTTCAAACTGTGCAGCGGCAAGCCAAGGCGATGCAGGGCCTGGGCTGATTCCTGCGGGCGCACTACGCTCAGGCGCTCCACGGGCCAGCGCCGGGAGCCAGGGTGGCTGGCGCTGCCGTCGGTGACGGAGATCAACTGGATGGGGCGATCCAGCGCAGCCAACCCTTGCAGCAAGCCGCCGCTGCCCAGCACTTCATCATCCGGGTGCGGGGCGACGATCACCGCTCGATGCCCTGGCGGCACCAACTGCGCCACACTGATGTGCGGCAACTCGGCCAATCGTGCGCTGTTTTGCCAGTGGCTCAGCGGTGTGCCCTGGCCAACAATCGGATTGGGCTTCATAGCGCCCAACTCCCTGTGGGCTCGCCGGCGACCTGTTCGCCGAGGGCGGCCAAGTCGCGTTCGGCATGACTTTGCCGCACATACACCGGTAAATCGGCCATCAACTGGGCAAAGTGCGGATCCTTGCAATACGGCCCGGCGCCGACCGCGCGGCCCACATGCTGGATCACCTGCTCGACTGTGTCCTCGATACACGCACGCGTCTGTTGCGCCAGTTGCCGCGCATCAGCGCGAGGCTCGCGGTCGATCTGCGCGGCGCTGGCGCGCAACACGCAGGCGGCGCTGTTCAGGGCGCTGTCGACCGCGCCGAGGTGGGCCAGCGCATGGGGCTCTGCACGTGTGGCGCACTGGGCGCGCAGCACTTCACCCAGGCGTTGCGCCGCGCCGTACCAGCACGCGGCAATGCCGATCCCACCGTGCCAGAAGCCCGGACGGGACAGATAGTCCCCCGGGCCGCCCACGGCAATTCCCCTGGCGGCGCTGAACAGGATGTCGACGCTACCGGTCGCCGCCATGCCCACCGCCTTCCAACCCTCATCCGTCACCGTGATGCCCGGTTGATCCATCGCCACGGCCACCAATTGCTGGCGGTCCTCTTCGTCCCAGGCCGTCAGCAAACCATGGCTGACCACCGCCGCACCGGAACACCAGGCCTTGCGCCCCTCGACGAGCAGCCGCTGGCCGTCGCGACGCACGCGCACCTTGGCAGTCGGCGGCTCGGCCGCCCACATGCCCCAGGTGCTGCCCAGCGGCGGCAAGGGGCTGTCGAGTTCGGCAATGATCGCCAGGGCATCGGTATGGCCTTCGAACAACTTGCACAGGCGCAAGTCATGCCCGGCCACCTGGGCCAGTTGGCTCAAGCGGGACAGGGTCTGGCCGCTGCCCGGCAACGGCAGTTGATCAAGGCCTTCTTCTTGAAGGGCCCTCAGGGCATTACCCAGGGCTTGCGTGTCGGCATAGCCTCGGTAGCCCTGAAGGAAACCGTGCAACGCCATTTCACACCTCGCCTTCGTGCTGCAGTTCAAACAGCAGCAGCGAGCGAGCGGTGACCGCGTACTCATGCTCGAAATCAAAGCGTTCCTGGCCACGCACAGCCGGGTCGTTGGTGTCGAGCAGGCATGTCCAGAACTCGCCCTCCGGCACCGGCGGCAGGCGGAAATTGACCTGGTCGTGATGGGCGTTGACCACCAGCAGCAGCGTGGCGTCGGCCCCGGCACGACGAATCCCGGTTTCCTGGGCGCGGCCATCCATCAGCATGCCCAGGCAGCGGCCCTGGCTGTCTTCCCATTGCTCGGTGGTCATTTCGTTGCCATCCGGCGCGAGCCAGGTGACGTCCTTCACGCCGATGTCTTCGTTGTAGTCGCCCACCAGGAAACGCCCGCGCCGCAGGATCGGGTAGGCCAGGCGCAGCTTGATCAGGCGCTTGACGAACTTGAGCAGGGCCTTGCCGTCATCGTCCAGGTCCCAGTTGACCCAGCCGATCTCGCTGTCCTGGCAATAGGCATTGTTGTTGCCGTGTTGAGTGCGAGCGAACTCGTCCCCGGCGACGATCATTGGCGTGCCCTGGGCCAGCAGCAAAGTGGCGAAGAAGTTGCGCATCTGGCGCAGGCGCAGCGCGTTGATCTCCGGGTCGTCGGTAGGGCCTTCGACACCGTGGTTCCAGGACAGGTTGTTATTGCTGCCGTCCTGGTTGTTTTCGTCGTTGGCCTCATTGTGTTTGTCGTTGTACGACACCAGGTCGTGCAGGGTGAAGCCGTCGTGGGCGGTGATGAAGTTCACCGAGCTGTATGGCCTGCGCCCGCGGTGGTTGAACATCTCGCCCGAGGCGGTCATGCGCCCGGCGAAATCGGCGAGTTGGCCATCGTCGCCTTTCCAGAACGCACGCACGGTGTCGCGGAAGCGGTCGTTCCATTCCACCCAGCCTGGTGGGAAGTTGCCCACCTGGTAGCCACCGGGGCCGCAGTCCCAGGGTTCGGCGATGAGTTTCAACTGGCGCAGCACTGGGTCCTGGCGGCAAGCCACGAGGAAACTGTGGCGCTCATCGAACCCGTCTCGGTAGCGACCGAGGATGGTCGCCAGGTCGAAGCGGAAGCCGTCCACGTGCATCTCGGTGGCCCAGTAGCGCAGGGAGTCGGTGACCATTTGCAGCACGCACGGGTGGCTCAGATCCAGGGTATTGCCGGTGCCGGAATCGTTGATGTAGAAACGCTTGTCGTCGGGCATCAGCCGGTAGTAGGAGGCGTTGTCGATGCCGCGCATCGACAGGGTCGGGCCGCGCTCGTTGCCTTCGGCGGTGTGGTTGTAAACCACGTCCAGAATCACTTCCAGCTTCTGCTCATGCAGGTGCGCGACCATCTCCTTGAACTCGGCGATCTTGCCGCTGGCCAGGTAGCGCGGGTCAGGGGCGAAGAACGCAATGCTGTTATAGCCCCAATAGTTGGTCATGCCTTTTTCCAGCAGATGCTGGTCGTTGACGAAGGCGTGCACGGGCAACAGCTCGACCGAGGAAATGCCCAACTGACGGATATGCTTGAGCACGTCATCTTCCATCAGGCCGGCGCAGGTGCCCCGCACCGACTCGCCGACCGAAGGATGGCGCATGCTGATGCCGCGCAGGTGGGTTTCGTAGATGATCGTGCGGTCCCACGGCACTCGTACCGGTTGGTCGTTGCCCCAGGTGTGTGCCGGGTCGATGACCTTGCACTTGGGCACGAAGGGCGCACTATCGCGCTCATCGAAACTGAGGTCGTCGTCCGGGTGGCCGATGGTGTAGCCAAACAGCGCTTCGGACCATTTGAGTTCGCCCACCAGTTGCTTGGCGTAGGGGTCGATCAACAGCTTGTTGTGGTTGAAGCGATGACCATTGGCCGGGTCATAGGGGCCGTATACGCGATAACCGTAAATCAGCCCGGGGTGAGCATCGGGCAGGTAGCCATGAAAGATTTCATCGGTGTATTCGGGCAGTTCGATGCGTTCCAGCTCAACCTCGCCGGTATCGTCAAACAGGCACAGCTCCACCTTGGTGGCGTTGGCGGAAAACAGCGCAAAATTCACACCCAGGCCATCCCAGGTGGCGCCGAGGGGGAAGGGCAAACCTTCACGGATCCGCGACGGCTCATGAACCGGCGTCGCTGTGGTGTTGTCGGGTTTGCTCATCGAGTTGCTCCTGCAAGGGGTCTTTTTTGGGCCGAACGCCGCCGTACTGACGGTGCTTCAGCGCATGGCTTGGACGGAAAAGGGCCTGCAGCGCGTAATGCGTGCTGCAGGCCCGGGAAATCATGGGGCGGGCGGTTTGGGCTTCTTCGGGGCGGCGGGTTTCTTCGCCGCAGGTTTGGCGGCGGCAGGCGCAGCAGGTTTGGGCTTTGCCGCAGCCTTGGGCGCGGTTTTCGGCTTGGCGGCCGGTTTAGGCTTGCTCGGCGTCAGCGCCTCGGCTTCCGCCAGCTTGCGCGCCATCTCCCAGTGGCGATCATGGGCGCCATCGGGCTTGCCTTCAGACTCCCAGATCTGATGCGCCAGTTCGCGAATGCGTTTGTCTTCTTTACTCATCACAAACTCCTCACAGAAAATTTTCAGCTTTCTTGATTATCAGGATTGATAAAGACATTGACCGGGAGATCCCCCAGGGCAGCGCTGATCAACAGCTCCTTGTTGGGTGTGACTACGCCCGTTTGAAAAAGTCCCTTCCAGTTTTGTGCAGGGGCGGCGAACGGTAATTTCACCCGCGTATCGCCCCAAACCTGGGCATTGATCTGGGGAAACATCCCGTTTTCAAGCAGCGGATAAGACCAGCGCGGCACCACCACCAGCAACTGCCTGCCCTGATGTTCACGGTAGAACGCAACCACCCGTTCCGCGTGCTGGCCCAGCACTTCCAGCGGTGTATAGCTGCCATGGCGCAGCAGCTCGGGGCAGGCTTTACGCAGGCCCAGTACCTGGGCGATCACTGCCTGTTTGATACGCCCGTCGCGCCAGTTGAACAACAGTTCGCCGATGTCCGGTGGTGCCTGCAATGCACGTTGCCGCGCAGCGAAGTCCACCGGGCGCCGGTTGTCCGGGTCGACCAGGCTGAAGTCCCAGAACTCATCGCCCTGGTAAATATCCGGCACACCCGGCACGGTCAGATGAAGCAAGGTTTGCGCCAGCCCATTCAGGGCGCCGGCGGGGGCGATGGCCTGCGCAGCGCTGTCCAACGCACTGCGCAGCGGCGCACCGGCCTCACTGAGCAGCAGGCGCTTGAGGAACGCTTCCACCGCCTGTTCGTAAGCCTCGTTGGGCGCGCTCCAACTGCTCTGCAACTTGGCCTCGCGCAGGGCTTTTTGCTGCCACTGCCACAGGCGTTGCTGGTACGCCTCCAGATCGGGGTTGGGCTCCAGCGGCCAACTGCCCAGCAGCACCTGATAGAGAACCAGCTCATCACCCGCCGAGGGGCTCTCGGCGCTCTCGCGCAAAGGCTCGGCCAGGCGGCGCCAGTGCTCGACCTGTTCGGCATACCAGGAGGCGCACTCGCTGAGTACCGCCAGGCGCGCACGGGTGTCTTCGCCGCGTTTGTGGTCGTGGGTGGCAGTGGCCAGCAGGTTGCCGGGGAAGGTCTTCAGGCGTTGTTGATTAGCCGCATGGAAATCTGCCAACGGCGCACTGAATTGCTCGGTACTGAAACCCACATCGTTGCGCGACAACAACACCGCCGAACGATAGAAGGCGGTGTCTTCCACAGCCTTGGCGGCGGCGGGCGAGGTCAGTTGCTGGAAGCGCACGCAGGCATGCTTGAGCATCTTGCGCGCCCGGCCTACCGGGCGATTGCGCCAGGGCTGACCACCCAACCATTGTTCCAGGTGGTCGAGCACCGGCCAGTCGCCTTCGTTGAGGGTACTGCGTGCACCCTCCATGGCCTGCTGGAACACCTTGTCGTCGGCCGCACTGCGGCCCTTGGCGCTGATATAGGTGCGGTACACCGGGAAATGCACAATCAGTTCCTGCAGGGCCCGGCGGATGGCGCCCAGGGTCAGGTCGCGGGTCATCACGTCATCGCGGGCCACTTGCAGCAGGGCCTGGGCCACGCTTTCGAAGTCGCCGCCCAACGAACCATTGAGGATCTGCTGGCGCGCCAGCCGCGCTTCTTCGCTGAAGGCTGAAGGCCGTTCGCTGTGACGCGTCCACATCTCGGCCAGCGGTGCAAAACCTTCGGGATGGTGTTGCAGCAAGGACAACTGGTTCATGAACTCGTAGCCGGTAGTGCCGTCCACCTGCCAGTCTTCACGCAAAGTTTCGCCTTCGCCAAGGATCTTTTCGACGAAGATCGGCAAGTGGCGCTCGGGTGACAGCGCGTCCACACGCCGACGCAATTTGCGGCAATAGCCACGCGGGTCAGCCAGGCCGTCGATATGGTCGATGCGCAGCCCGTCGACCAGCCCCGCGCTGATCAGCTCGAAAATCTTGCCATGGGTGGCTTCGAACACCGCCGTGCGTTCGACCCGCAGGCCGCCCAATTCATTGACGTCGAAGAAGCGCCGCCAGTTGATGTCGTCCGCGGCGGTGCGCCAACTGGCCAGGCGATAGGTCTGTTGTTCCAGCAGGTGATGCAGGCGCTCGAAGCCCTCGGGCTGGCGACTGTCGAATGCGGCCAGGCGTTGTTCAATAGCGGGTAGCAGCTCGCTGGCGCGTTCGGCCAAGGCTTGTTTGAGCGTGGTGGCTTCGGCGTAGGCGTCGTGCTGATAGGCGAGGGCGGCGAAACGTTCGGCCAGCGGTTTGAGTAACTCATCGTTGCCCAGGATCAGGCCGTAGTCCCTGGGGCAAATCGGAAAACGGTGTTCGTAATGCTCGACGTAGAAACTCCCCTGGGCGGCATCGAACTTGAGCGGGAGCGTGCCGTTCTGCAAGGCTTCGCCGTAATCGCTGCCGAGGAAGGGCATCAGCAACTGGCCCTTGAGCAGCGGGTCGGGGGAGTGCCACTGGATGTCGAAAAACTCGCTGTAGGGGCTCAGGCGGCCCCACTCCAGCAGGTCCAGCCACCAAGGGTTATCCGCGCCGCCCACGGCCATATGGTTGGAGACGATATCGAGGATCAAGCCCATGTCGTGCTCACGCAGCGCGCTGACCAGGCGACGCAACGCCGCTTCGCCACCCAGCTCTGGGTTGACGCGGGTCGGGTCTACCACATCGTAGCCGTGCATGGAGCCTGCGCGGGCGCTTAACAGTGGTGAAGCATACAGGTGGCTGATGCCCAGTTGGGCAAAGTACGGCACCAGTGGCACCGCGTCATCGAGGGTAAAACCTTTATGAAATTGCAGGCGCTGGGTGGCGCGCAGGGGCAGTGCGTTCATCGGTCACGCTCATAGGCTTGGTTGCGCGCCACGGCCAGCAGTTCGAGGCGACGCGCGGCGCTGTCATTGTCGAGCAGGCTGGCGGCTTCGCCGGGCAAGCGGCGGCGCCAATTGGGGTGGGTGTCGAGGGTGCCCGGCAGGTTGGCTTGCTCCTCGATGCCCAAAGCATCTTCCAGGGGCAACAACACCAGGGGCGCGCGGGTGTGGCCCAGGTAGCGCACGCTGGCGTCGATCATATGGTCGGTGTCGTTGCGGATCTCATCGATGAAGTTCTGCGGGTCCTGGCTCAAGGCTTGGCGCAGTGCCTGGCGTTCGCGCAGGCGGTGTTCGCTCCATTGGTCCACGGTGGGCGCATCGATCAGGCCCAGCTGGATATTCCATTCGATATCGCGGCTGTGCCACCAGCCATTGAGGGTCGGCAAGTCGTGGGTACTGGTGGTGGCCAAGGCGTTGTCGGGCCAATCGAGGATGGGCTTGAACTGGCCGTCATGGTTCTGTTCGAACAGCAGCACACGCATACCCAGGATCGAGCGGGCGCTGAGTTTTTCGCGCAGGCCCTCAGGCACGGTGCCCAGGTCTTCACCGAGGACGATGGCCTGGTGGCGGTGCGATTCCAAGGCGAGCAAACGCAGCAGGTCGTCCACCGGGTAATACAAATAGGCGCCTTCGCGGGGTGATGCACCCAGGGGGATCACCCACAGGCGTTGCAGGCCCATCACATGGTCGATGCGCAAGCCGCCGGCATGGGCGAAGTTGGCCCGCAGCATTTCGATAAAGGCGCGAAAGCCATTGCGCTTGAGGCCCTCTGGGGAAAAGGCAGAGATCCCCCAACCTTGGCCTGCGCGGTTGAGAATGTCCGGTGGCGCGCCCACGGTCAGGTCGGCCAGCAGTTCGTCTTGACGGCTCCAGGCCTGGCTACCGCCGCCATCGGCACCCACCGCCAGGTCGGCGATCAGGCCGATGCCCATGCCGCTGCCACGGGCGGCTTGTTGCGCGCGCTCAAGGCTACGGGCGATCAGCCATTGGGTGAAGGCGAAATAGCCGATTTCGTCGCGGTTTTCCTCGGCGAACTGCGCCAGGGCCGGGCTTTGCGGCGTGCGCCAGGCTTCGGGCCATTGGCGCCAGTCCAGGTCCTCACCGGCGGCAGCACGCTGGGCCTGTATGGCTTCGAAGCGGCAGTGGTTTTCCAGGGCTTCGCCGCCGGTCTGGCGGAAGCTTTGGAAGTCGGCATGCTGGGGATGCGCGCCGTGGCGGAAGTCTTCATACAGTGTGCGCAGCAGGCGTTGCTTGGCCTTGGCGGCGGCCGGCCAGTCGATCAGCGGGAGCTGTTCCAGGGCATGCAACTCGTCAGCCAACCCGGCAGCTTCGATGGCGTTGCGCACCTCACGTTCACCGAGGATGCACGCCGGCGAAGCATACAGGCTGTTGAGAAACAGGCGGCTGGAGGGTGAATAAGGGCTGAAACGCTCGGTGTCGGCGCTGAACATCGCGTGCATCGGGCTGATCGCCACAGCGTCGGCGCCGCGCTCGGCGGCGGAACGCACCAGGTGCTCCAGAGCCAGGGTGTCGCCAAAACCGCCATCGCCGAGGCGGCGCAAGGCATAGAGTTGGGCGCTGAGGCCCCAGGCGCGAGCGGGTTGGCTGTCGACCGCGTCGGCCACGCTGTAGCAGTGGCTGGGAGCGACGGCCAGGGTGAAGGTTTGCCCGTCGATATGCACCTGGTGGTAGCCCAGGGCGATCACGCCGGGCAGCACAGCCTCGCCGTCCAGGCGCAGTTCCAGGGTTTCGCCGCCTTCCAGGCTGACGCGACACGGGGTATCGGGGGCGAAATAACGCGCCAGGTCCAGGCCCGCGCCACTGTCGGTGGTCATCAACGGCGGCAGGTGGGTGTCTTGCTGCGCCTGCTCAAGTTGCTGCAGGCTGGCGTCGATCTCGGCATCGCTGTCGGCCGGATGCCCAAGGCCTTTGAGCACGGCGCGCAGGGCGTCAGGCTTTACATGCTGCGGGCGACCGTTGGCATCGATCCAATCGACGGCCAGGCCTGCGCGGCTGGCGAGAATTTCCAGGTTCGCTTCGCTCAAAGAATGTCTCCAACAGGGGATAAGCAAACGCGTGCGCTCAAGGGCGGTAAGTGCGCACCTTGCTGGGCAGGCGTTTGGAAAATAATCGGGTGGGGTGCCGGATGATCCAGGGGCTGTTCACTCAGGTTCAGGTCGATCTGCAGCACACGGCCGTTGCCCAGACGCCAGCGCGCGGTGACGGCATGGTCAGCCAGCACCTGCGCGCCCAGGGCCACCGTGCCGGGCAAGTGCGGCACCACGTGTGTGTGACGCAGGCTCAGCAGGTGACGGTAGAGCTGCGTGTGGTCGTTCTCGACGAAGGAGGGCACCGACTGTAAAAAGGTTTGCAGCGCGTTGGGGTCGGGGATGCGCTGGCGTTGCTCGGGGTCGTGAAACGCCGCGAAGTCGGCAAATTCATTGCGCCGCCCCTCACGCACCGCCTCGGCCAGTTCGCCATGATGGTCGGTAAAAAACAGGAAGGGCTCGGCGGCATTTACTTCGTCGCCCATGAACAGCATCGGGATCATGGGGCACAGCAGCAGCAGGGCGGTCGCGGCTTTCAGGGCCTGGGGCGAACACAACTGGTGCAGGCGTTCGCCCAGAGCGCGGTTGCCAACCTGGTCGTGGTTCTGCAGGAATGCGACGAAGGCGCTGGGGGGCAGTTCCGCACTGGGTTCGCCCCGTGCATGACCATGGCGTGTCGTTTCGCCCTGGTAGATGAACCCCTCGGCCAGGCAGCGCGCCAGCTTGGCGGTGGGCTGCTCGGCAAAATCGCTGTAGTAAGCGTCGGTTTCACCGGTGAGCAGTACGTGCAGCACATTATGAAAGTCGTCATTCCATTGGGCGTCGAAATCGTGCTGCAACAGGCTGGCCTGGTTCAGTTCGTTTTCCAGCATCAGCCACACGTGGCGTCCGCCGTCCACCTGCTGGCGTACCCGTTGTGCCAGTTCCTGTAGAAACCCGGGGTTGTCAATGGCGTGCACGGCATCCAGGCGCAGGCCGTCGAAGCGGTATTCGAGCAGCCACATCAGGGCGTTATCGAGGAAGAAATCCCGCACTTCACGGCGCTCGAAATCAATACCAGCGCCCCAGGGGGTGTGCACGTCCTCCTGGAAGAACCCCTGGGCGTACTGGCCCAGGTAATTGCCGTCGGGGCCGAAGTGGTTGTAGACCACATCGAGGATCACGGCCAAACCGTGGCCGTGGGCACTGTCGATCAGTTGCTTGAGTTGCTCGGGAGTGCCGTAGGTGGCGTGGGGCGCATAGGGCAGCACGCCGTCATAGCCCCAATTGCGTTCGCCGGGGAATTGCGCCAAAGGCATCAATTCAACTGCGGTGACGCCTAGTTCAGCCAGGCGTGGCAGGTGTTTCTCGACGGCAGCGTAGCCGCCCATGGCGCCGACGTGGAGTTCGTAGATCACCGCCGTGTGCCACGGGCGACCCTGCCACTGGCTGTGGCGCCATTCATAGGCGAGGGGGTCGACTACTCGGCTCCACCCATGCACATCCAGCGCCTGGGCCCTGGAAGCGGGGTCGGGCACCGTATTTTCGCCATCGATATTAAAGCGGTAAAGCGTGCCGGCAGGGCACGCGACTTCGACTTCGAACCAACCACCGGTCTGGGGAAGCATGACGATGGTTTTACCCTGTTCCAATTCAACGCTGACATAAAATGCGTCTGGCGCCCATAACGCAAAGCGCGTGCGGTGCGCGTCCAGCATGATTGCGCCGTGGGGCCAGGTTTCCAGAGTCCGTAACGGCATCTATGAAGACCTCCCTTAGTTGTTCCAGTCGTTACTTGTTCGATTTTCCCAATGCCTTGGCCACCAGTCGTTCATAGAGCTCGGCGTAGGGTTCCACGGCCTGGCACCAGTTGAACGGCTGGGTCATGGCACGGCTGCGCATGGCGTTGAGCAGACCGGGGAAGGCGAACACCTTGAAGGCGCGGCGCAGCGCCTCTTCGTAGCTTTGCACGGTGGATTCATTGAACAGGAAGCCGGTGACGCCATCCTCAATGGTGTCCGCCAGCCCGCCGGTGTTACGCGCCACCGGCAACGAGCCGAAGCGCTGCGCATACATCTGGCTCAGGCCGCAGGGTTCATAGCGTGACGGCATCAGCAGGAAATCGCTGCCGGCGAACATGCGGCGCGCATCGGTCTCGTTGAAGCCGATACGTACCCCCACCTGGCCCGGGAAGCGCAGTGCCAATTCGCGCATGGCCTGTTCTTCTTCCGGCTCGCCACGGCCGATGATCGCAATCTGGCCGCCGTTTTCGACGATGAAACTGGCGACGGCTTCGGTCAGGTCCAGGCCTTTCTGGTAGACCAGGCGCGAGACCACAGCGAACAGCGGGCCACTGGATGGCTGCAGCTCAAACAACTCGCGCACATGGGCGGCGTTGATAGCCTTGCCCTCCCAGTCGCCGATATTGAAGTTGTGGATCAGATGCGTGTCGGTGGACGTCTCCCAGCTTTCGTCGATACCGTTGGGAATGCCGCTGAGCAGACCTTGCTGGGTCTTGCTGGCGAGGAATCCATCCAGGCCGCAACCGAATTCCGGGGTGGTGATCTCCTGGGCGTAGGTGGCGCTCACGGTGGTGATATGGCTGGAATACGCCATGCCCGCCTTGAGAAACGACATCTTGCCGTAGAACTCCATGCCTTCTTGTTGCAGGGCATGGGGCGGAATGCCCAGCTCTGGCGTCGAGGCCAGGCTGACCACGCCCTGGTAGGCCAGGTTATGAATGGTGAACAGGGTTGGCGTGCGCGACCCACGCCAGTGCATGTACGCCGGAGCCAGGCCCGCAGGCCAGTCATGGGCATGCACCAGGTCCGGGCACCAGTGGATTTGCGCGAGGTTGGCGGCCATGTCGGCGGCGGCCAGGCCCAGACGGGCGAAGCGGATATGGTTGTCTGGCCAGTCGCGACCATTGTTGGCGCCGTAGGGCGTGCCTTCACGCTCATACAGTTCGGGGCAGATCAGCACGTAGATGACCAGGCCGTCCTTGAGGTCCATGCGTCCGATCTTGCACGGTGGCAACGCAGCGTGGCCGCCCAGTTCACCGACAATATGAATCGGGTTGTCGCTTTCCATCACTTGCGGGTAACCCGGAATCAGTACTCGCACATCATGCAGGTGAGCCATGGCGCGGGGCAGGGCAGCGGAGACGTCGCCCAGGCCACCGGTTTTCACCAGGTCCGCGAACTCGGAGGTGACAAACAAGACTTTCTTTCGATTCGGATTCTGACTCACGACCGGCCGCACAGTGTTGGGCAGGTCGGCCAAAGACTTTGGCCCTCCTGCCGGCTGACTAAAACGCTCTCCCTGAGTATCTACTGCGGCACTGATCATAATGCACTCCCATCTGTTGGTTGGCTAATGGCCCGCTGCCATCGGCTCCGAGTGACCGCATCCTGCGGCCAGGCACACAAGCGCTATACAAGCTGGCAAGGCGTATGCCAGTTGCAACGTCGGCTTAAAAAGATTGGATGAGCGGGCATTCGGCCTGAAGCGCGCGTGCTCGCCCTTACCTAAAACTTGACCAGCGGCAGGTTTCGAAAGTTTAGATTTTTTGCGGGGTTTTTGTTTTGGAACGGACCCATCGGTCATGAGTCTAGGACAGATCCCAGCGCCTGCTGGGTTTTCAAGCCGATTTTGTAGGACAAAAAACTTTTATCGATATACCGCCCTGCCTCTGTAGGAGCGAGCTTGCTCGCGAAAAACCAAAGGCCGCCGAGTAAAACCAGAATGACCGCGTTATCGTTGGCGTTTTTCGCGAGCAAGCTCGCTCCTACCAAAAGACAGGGTGAAATAACGCACTAAAGTGGTGCGTCAGGTGAGCCCGCGAATGGGCACACCCTTGGCCCAGGCTTGGATATCTTCGATCATCTGCTGATAGAACTGCCGGTAATTCTGCTCGCTCACATACCCCACGTGTGGCGTCGCCAGTACATTGGGCAAGTGGCGAAACGGATGGTCAGCCGGCAGCGGTTCCTGGGCATATACATCCAGCGCCGCCCCGGCCAGACGACCGCTGCGTAACGCTTGCACCAGCGCCTGCTCATCCACAATCGGCCCGCGTGCGGTGTTCACCAGCCGCGCGGTGGGTTTCATCCAGCCCAAGGCTTGCGCATCCACCAGGCCACGGCTGCGCTCGCTGAGCACCAGGTGGATGGTCAGAATATCCGCCTGCTCAAACAGCTCGCGCTTGCTGACCCAGGTCACGCCCGATTCAGCCGCACGCTCCGGTGTGAGGTTTTCACTCCAGGCAATCACCCGCATACCAAAGACCTGGGCGAACTTTGCGACTTTCTGGCCAATGCTGCCCAGCCCCAGAATGCCCAAGGTCTTGCCATGCAGATCGCCGCCCAGACCGACCTGCCATCCGCCCGCACGCAGTGAGTTGGCTTCGGCGAGCAGGTTGCGTGTAGAGGCCATGATCAAGGCCCAGGTCAGTTCCGGTGCGGCGTGTTTATAGCTGTCGGTGCCGCACACCTGGATGCCCAGGGCCTTGGCTGCGGGAAGGTCGATGGCGGCATTGCGCATGCCGCCGGTCACCAGCAATTTGAGCTTGGGCAGCCCTTGCAGCAGGGCTTTGTCAAAGGTTGAGCGTTCGCGCATGAGGCAAATCACCTCGAACCCTTTCAAGCGCTCGATCATGGTGGCGGTATCGGCGGGGTAGTCGTTGAGAAAATGCACCTTGCCTACGCTGCCCAGCGTCGACCAATCCACCACGTCGCTGGCCACGTTTTGCCAGTCATCCAACACTGCGATCTGTATCGACATACACGCGGGCCTCGAAAAGGTTGAATTAGAGGGCGTTCAACCCCTGCAACAGGGCTTTATGAAACTGTTCCGGCTCTTCCATCTGGGGCGCATGGCCCAGGCCGGGGAACTCCACCAACGTGGCGCGGGGAATCAGCTTGGCCACCTGCTTGCCCAGTACCTCGTAATGACCAATTTTGGCCTTGACCGCCGCCGGCGCCACATCTTTGCCGATAGCGGTGGTGTCGCTGGTGCCGATCAGCAGCAGGGTGGGCACCTGCAAGTCCTTGAACTCGTAGTACACCGGTTGGGTGAAGATCATGTCGTAAATCAACGCCGAGTTCCAGGCAACCTGAAGATGCCCCGGGCCTTTGTTCAAGCCGGCGAGCATGTCTACCCAGCGCTCGTACTCGGGTTTCCAGCGCCCCACGTAATAGGTGTTTCGCTCATAGTTGCGTACACCGTCGGCGCTCAGTTTCAGCTCGCGCTGGTACCACTGGTCGACGCTCTGGTAAGGCACGCCGAGGGCTTTCCAATCTTCCAGCCCAATGGGGTTCACCAGCCCCAACTGTTCGGTTTGCTGGGGGTACATCAGCGCATAGCGTGTGGCGAGCATGCCGCCGGTGGAATGGCCGATCACCGTGGCCTTTTGAATGCCGAGCTTTTCCAGCAGTTGATGGGTGTTGGTCGCCAGTTGCTGGAAGCTGTACTGGTAGTGGTCGGGCTTGCTGGAGGTGCAAAAGCCGATCTGGTCTGGGGCGATGACGCGGTAACCGGCGTCACTCAGCGCCTTGATCGAACCTTCCCAGGTGGCGCCGCAGAAGTTCTTGCCGTGCATCAGCACCACGCTGCGACCGTTTGGAGTACCGGTGGCGGGGACGTCCATGTAGCCCATTTGCAGGGATTTACCCTGGGATTGGAAGGCAAAATGATTCAAAGGGTAGGGGTATGCAAAGCCCTGCAACTCAGGACCGTAGGTGTCAGCTAACACGGGCGCCGCGCTGACCGAAAACAAACCGGCTACGCACAATGTACGGATAAAAGGCATGGGTTTTGGCTCCGAGACAGATGCCCGGATGCTCTTTGCTCGCGATTAACGGGGGATTAACGCCCACTGCAACGTCAGTGCTGCGAGTACGCCATACCGCAGGCTTTTCGCCAGGGTTACCAGCAGTAGAAAACGCCACAACGGCTCACGCATCACCCCAGCCACCAACGTCAGCGGGTCACCGATAATCGGCACCCAACTGAGTAGCAACGTCCAATGCCCCCAGCGCGCGTAATGGCTGCGAGCCTTGTCCAGCTGCCTGATGCTGACCGGGAACCAGCGCCGTTCCTTGAAGCGTTCCACCGAGCGCCCCAGCAGCCAATTGACCAGCGAGCCCAGCACGTTACCCAAAGTCGCGATGCCCAGCAGCAGCCATAGGTTGTAATGCCCGCTGAGCAGCAGGCCCACCAACACGGCTTCCGATTGCAGGGGCAATAACGTCGCGGCGCCAAATGCCGCGACGAACAGCCCCAGGTAACCCATCAACACCGGTCAGTGAGCCGGGTAGTCCGCTACCACTACATCTTTACCGTCTCGGGTCAGGCCAATGATTTGATAGGCCTCGCTGCGTCCGTCCACTTCCATCCCTGGTGAGCCTAAGGGCATACCCGGTGCGGCAAGGCCCAGCAGGTCGTTGCGCTTGCGCAAGGCCAGGACCTGCTCGGCGGGTACGTGGCCTTCGACGAATTTGCCGTCGATGACCGCGGTGTGGCAGGAGCCAAGCCGTGGCGCGACGCCCAGGCGCTGCTTCACCGCGCTCATGTTGGCTTCAACGTGGTCGTTGACCTTGAAACCGTTGCTCTCCAAGTGGCTGATCCACTTTTTGCAGCAGCCGCAGTTGGCGTCGCGGTGGACGTCGATGGGGATCAACTCGGCGGCCTGGGCCAAGGTAGTGGTGAACAAGGCACTGAGCAGGGCCAGTCGCAATGGGGTTTTCATCGTGGGTCTCACTGAAGGCGCGGCGATAAGCCGGGCATTCTCCCTGCTTTTGCGGGTATGTTTGCAATGTGACGCCGTTGTAATGTTTCTAAATTATACGAAGCGCTGGTTTTCCAGTCGCTGCTTGAGCCGGTCCAACGCAATCGCCGACAACGCGACCATGCGCTCGTGCAAAGACGCCAGTTGCAGTTCGGTTTCATAAGTCAGCACCCGCTTGAACAGCGTGCCGCCCTGATGAGCGCGCAAGTAGTAATGAATGGAACCATCAACCGCCAGGGAGGTGAACACGGTTTTGAACTCGCTGGGGCGGCGGGCGATTTGTACGCGGTAACTCATGGAGACGCGTATGCCCAGCAGGTCGATGATTTCGGTAAAGCGCGTGCCGATCGGCAATGAGCCGGTGTTGCCGGTGTCGGCGCTAAGGGAAGTGGGGTGCCACTCGTGCCAGCGGTCGGGCTGGGTCACATAGTCATAAACCGCCTCGATCGGCGTGTGGATGAAGCGTTCCTGACTGATCTGCTCCAAGCGGACCGAATGCTCAGTCGCGTGCATGACACACCTCCTGTGTGGCGGTTTTTACACTAGGAGCTGTGAGGATAGTCTGACGCCCGCGCTTTGCACGGGCGTCGGCAGGCCGTTCGTCAATCCCGCTGAGAACGGCCCGGACAAGGGCTCCCAGCAGGCACTAGATATCCAGCATGGCCAGCACGTCCTTGGGGTAACGCAGGCCTGCGGTTGCATCGGCAGGGAAGATCGCATCCAGCGCAGCCAGTTCGTCCGCGCTGAGAGAAATCGACAGCGCCTCCACATTCTCTTGCAGATAGGTGCGCCGCTTGGTGCCGGGAATCGGGATGATGTAATCGCCTTGAGCCAAGACCCAGGCCAGCGCCAGTTGCCCGGCCGTCACACCTTTGTCTGCCGCCAGCGTCTTGACCTGTTCTACCAGCCGCAGGTTTTTCGCAAAGTTCTCACCCTGAAAGCGCGGGCTGAAGCGTCGGTAATCATCGGCGCCGAAATCATCCGGGCTCTTCAACGCGCCGGTGAGAAAGCCTCGGCCCAGTGGGCTGTACGGCACAAACGCGATGCCCAGGCGCTGGCAGGCCGCGAGGCAGCCATTGTCTTGCTGGTCGCGGCTCCATAGCGAATATTCACTTTGCAGGGCGCTGATGGGATGGACCTTATGCGCCCGTTCCAGAGTAGCGGCGGACGCCTCGCTCAGGCCCAGATAGCGCACCTTGCCCTGTTTCACCAGGTCGGCCATGGCACCCACGGTTTCTTCGATGGCCACGTCGGGGTCGATACGGTGCTGGTAGTACAGGTCCAGCGTATCCACCCCCAGGCGTTGCAAGGTGCCGTCGATGGCGTTGCGGATATACTCGGGCCGGCCATTCACCCCGCGCACTATGGGGTTGGCAGGGTCGCGCACAATCCCGAATTTACTGGCCAGGAACACCTGGTCGCGCTTGCCGGCAATAGCCTTGCCGATCAGTTGCTCATTGGTGTGCGGGCCGTACATGTCCGCGGTATCGAGAAAGTTGACGCCCAACTCCAGGGCGCGGTGCAAGGTTGCGGTGGCTTCGGTGGTATCGCTGCCGGGCGTGTAGAAATCGGTCATGCCCATGCAGCCAAGGCCAATGGCAGACACATGCGGGCCGTTTTTACCGAGTTGTCGAGTGTGCATAGGGAAGCTCCTGGTGATGAGGGGCCCATTGTTACCCTTGAAAAAATGCAGATAAACCCGTTAAAAGTGCTATCACTGTTCGTAATATCTAAACAATCTCCCACAGGAGCATTCTCTTGGATCGTTTTAACGCCATGCGCGTGTTCACTCGGATTGTCGAGTTGGGCGGGTTTGCCAAGGCCGCCGACAGCCTGCAATTGCCACGCGCCTCCGTGACAATTCTGATCAAGCAACTGGAGGCCCATCTCGGCGTGCAACTGCTGCAGCGCACCACGCGCCACGTCAGCCCGACCCTGGATGGCGCGGCGTACTACCAACGTTGCGTGCAGTTGCTGACCGATCTTGAGGAAACCGAGGCGGTGTTCTCCACGCGGCGCCAGAACCCTCGGGGCATCTTGAGCATTGATATGCCCTCAGGCATTGGGAGCTTGATTGTCATTCCGGCTTTGCCAACGTTTACTGCGTTGTACCCACAGATCGAGTTGGAGATCGGCCTCAATGATCGGCCAGTGGATTTGATTCGCGAAGGCGTCGATTGTGTGTTGCGGGGCGGTCCGGCCTTGGACGAATCGCTGGTGGCGCGGCCCTTGGCAATGATGGAACAACTGACGCTGGCCAGCCCCGCGTACCTTGAACGCATGGGCACGCCCACCTGCCTGGAGCAGTTGGCGGGTCACCAAATGGTCGAGTATGTTTCCCGTGCCAGCGGTAAACGGTTTGGCCTGGAATTTCTGCTGGGCAGCGAGTTGCATCCGATCAACCTGCCGAAAGTGGTTGCCGTGAACAGCTCCGCGGGTTACTTCGCTGCGTGCGAAGCCGGCTACGGGCTGATCCAGGCACCTCGTTATCACGCCCTGCGCCAACTGGCCGAGGGCACCCTGGTGCAGGTGCTCCCTGATGTGGCCGTGCCGAAGATGGCGCTGACTGCGTTGTACCCGCCCCATCGGCAATTGTCGCAGCGGGTGCGGGTGTTCGTCGATTGGCTGGTGCAGTTGTGCGCCCGGCCCGGCACCGGTTTACAAGGCTAGGCTTGCGCCCTGCGATAGGCGCCAGGCTGTTGCCCGGTAACTTTATGAAAGGCTCGGGTAAACGCCGCCACCGATTGATACCCGGCTGCCAGCGAAACCTCGGCCACGGTCTGGTCCGCCTTGAGCAACCCACAGGCGTGGCGCATGCGGATCATCAGCAGTACTTGCCCGGGTGACTGCCCGCACAATTCGCTGAAGCGCTTGAAAAACGCCGAGCGCGACAACCCGGTACAGGCCGCCATGCTTTCCAGGCTCCAGGGCTCGGCCGGGCGGGCGATCAATTGTTCCAGCAAATGCGCAAACGCCGGTGCCCGGCCCAGCGCCGCCAAGCCGCCAAGCTCGGTGTTGTCGAGTACTTGCTGGCGCAATACATACAGGAACAGCAGGTGGCACAGGCGCTCCAGCAGCGCGGAAGAGGGCGCTGGCGTGCGTGCGCATTCGTGCAGGATCAACTCGAACAGGCTGCGTGCGGCCGTCAGCGACGGGTCGCCGGCGCGCAGGATGATCCAGCTGGGCAGGGTGTCGACGATCAGTGTCGACAAGCCGGATTGAAAGTGAAAGAAACCGCAGACTAATCCCACACCGTCGGTGGCCGTGTTGTCGAGGGGCAGCATCGCACGGCGTGGGCACTCCTGGGCACCGGCTGCCGTGGCTTGGCCGGACAGGCGAAAAGCAAAGTCACGCAGCAGAAACACCGCGTCACCATTATTCAGGTGGTGGGGCATTGGATCGCCGTCGATATGCAGCCAGCATTCGCCTTGCACAATCAAATGGAAGCTTGCCTGTGCCAGGCCGTGGGTGCTCGCGTGCCAGTCACCGCAATAACGGCCGACGTGAAACAAACTGGTGTTGAGTTCGAGGCTATCTAATAACCAATCGACAAGTACATCGGACGAATTCATCTAATGGAAAGACTCAAGAGCAAGTAATCGCTACTTTAGCCTATTGAGCGCTTTTTTTAGAACCAACAGACTGGGGCATTGAAACCCAACAGGAGTCCACTTCATGTCCCGTGTACCGTTGCTCACGCCTGAAACCGCACCGGAAGCCGCCAAACCCTTCCTGGAAAACGCGCTCAAAGCCTCGGGTTTTATTCCTAACCTGCTGGGCGTACTGGCCAACGCACCGGCCGCGCTGGAAACCTACATCACCGTCTCCGGCTTGAATGCCAAGGCAGAACTGAGCCTGGCCGACCGTGAAGTGGTGCAATTGATTGCCGCCACCAGCCACGGTTGTGATTTCTGTGTCGCTGGCCACACCGCGGTTGCCCGCAACAAAGCGAAGCTGCCCGAGGAGGTGATCGAGGCCTTGCGCCGCCGGGGTGAGTTGCCTGACGCACGCTATGAGACACTCGCCGCCTTTACGCGTGAGGTGATCGCCACCCGTGGGGATGTGAGTGACGCGGGCTTTGAGGCGTTCCGCGCCGCCGGCTACACCGACGGCCACGCGCTGGAAGTCATCCTGGGGGTCAGCCTGGCAACCCTGTGCAACTTCGCCAACGTGTTTGCCCGTACCCCGCTGAACCCGGAGCTGGCGCAATACCGTTGGGAAAAACCGGCCAACTGATTTGGCGTTGGCCCACCCGCTGTAAAAGGAGAAACATGAATGCTTGACCCAATCTTGAGCCGTTGGCTCGATGTTCAAGCGCAGGCCCTGGACGTGGGCAGTTGCGATCCACAGGAAGTGCTGCCGCGGCTGGCAGAAGCCAATATTCTGAAAATCGGTGTACCCACCCAGTTGGGCGGCCTGGGCGGTGACGTGGCGGGTGCGGTCGAGGCCATCGCCAATGTAGCCAGCCATTCCCTGGCGGCGGCGTTTGTGTGCTGGGGCCAGCGCTCGTTTATCGAGTACTTGCTGCAGAGTCCCAATCAGCGTCTGCGCGAGCAACTGATGCCTGACCTGCTCAGCGGCAAGTTGGCTGGGGCCACCGGGCTGTCGAATGCGATGAAGTTTCTGTCGGGTATCGAGTCGTTGCAGATCAGCGCCGAGCCCAACGACCACGGTTGGACCCTCAACGGTCGCCTGCACTGGGTGACCAACTTGCGCAAGAATGGCTTTGTCGCTGCGGCGGCCATCGAGCATGCAGGGGGCGGCGCGCCATTTATCCTGGCGATTCCGGATTCGGTGGCCGGGTTGCAGCGCTCCCGCGACCTGGAGCTGCTCGGGCTGCAATCGAGCAACACCGCAGCGCTTGGCCTGGAAGGCGTGGAGCTGAGTCGCGAATGGTTGCTGCACGAGGATGCGCGCAAGTTTTTACCGGCGGTACGCCCGGCGTTTCTAGGCTTGCAGTGCGGCATGTCGATTGGTTTGGCGCGGCGTTCCCTGGCTGAAGTAGCCCACCATTTGGGCGCCAGTCGCACCGTGTTGCGCGACGAGTTGGAAGCCCTGCGCGTGACCCTGGATCATCTGGTCAGCGAGCTTAAAAGCGGGCTGTTGGCCGGGCGCTTTACCGCCGAGCCGATACCGCTGTTCAAGCTGCGTATCGCGCTGGCCGAAACCGCCGCCAGCGCTGTGCAGCTTGAACTGCAAGCCAGCGGTGGCAAGGCCTACCTGACCGCCCACGGCAGCGGCTTTGCCCGGCGCTGGCGCGAGTCGGCCTTTGTACCGATCGTAACGCCCAGCCTGGTGCAACTGCGTACCGAGCTACACCGCCAGGCCAATCTATGAGCCAGGCGGTATTGACGGCCCAGGGCATTTGCCTGGGGTATGGCAGCGGGCCGGTGTTGCAAGGCTTCGACTTGCACTTGCAACCGGGTGAAGTGGTGTCGATCCTGGGCCCGAGCGGCGTGGGCAAATCCAGCCTGCTGCGCGTGCTAGCCGGCTTGCAGGCACCTCAGGCTGGCCGCGTGCAGGTATTGGGCGAGCCGTTGAGCGGCCCGCATCCGCGCGTGGTGGTGGCTTTTCAAGACCCGAGCCTGTTGCCTTGGCTGACCCTGGAAAAAAACGTTGCCTTCGGCCTGGATTTCGCTCGCCAACCGCACTTGAGTGGTGAAGAACGCCGCCGTCGTGTTGACCACGCCATTGCAGCGGTGGGGCTGGAGCCTGCGCGTCAGCAGTTCCCGGCGCAATTGTCCGGTGGCATGGCACAGCGCACGGCACTGGCCCGCTGCCTGGCGCGTCAGCCACAAGTGTTACTGCTCGACGAGCCCTTCGGCGCGCTCGATGAAGTGACTCGCGCCGATATGCAGCACCTGTTGCTCAAGGTCAATCGTGAGCAAGGCTCGGCGGCCGTATTGATCACCCACGACATCGACGAAGCGCTGTTGCTGTCGGACCGCATCCTGCTACTGGGTAACCGTCCGGCGCGGACGTTGGGCGAGTGGGCTATCGACCTGCCGCACCCTCGGGAAGAGCAGGTCGAGGCCATTGGCGCGCTGCGTATCGAGATTTTGAAAACCTTACGGCAGGCGAGCCGCCCTCAACCCAACCCCCTTGAACAACAGGAGTTTACCCATGTGTCTGGATGACCTGACCCACTCGCGCCGTGACTTTCTCAAGCTCTCTGCCGTGCTCAGTGCCGCGGGCGCCTTGCCCCTGTTGAGCAGCCTGCAGGCGCGCGCCGCCAATGAGCCCGACGCGCCGGTCCGCATCGGCTACTTGCCCATCACTGACGCCACGCCACTGCTGGTTGCCCACAACAACGGCCTGTTCGAAGCCGAAGGCATCAAGGCCGAGCGCCCGGTGTTGTTGCGTAGCTGGGCCCAGGTGATCGAGGCGTTTATCTCCGGCCAGGTCAACGTGATACACCTGCTGTCGCCAATGACCGTATGGGCGCGCTACGGCAGTAAGGTCCCGGCCAAAGTCGTGGCATGGAACCATGTGGGCGGTTCGGGCTTGACCGTATCCCCAGGCATTACCGACGTGAAGCAACTGGGCGGTAAGTCGGTGGCGATTCCGTTCTGGTACTCGATCCATAACGTGGTGGTGCAGCAACTGTTCCGCGATAACGGCCTCACGCCGGTCACCCGTGCCACCGGCAGTTCGATTGCTGCCAATGAGGTCAACCTGATCGTGTTGCCGCCCTCGGACATGCCTCCGGCTTTGGCGAGCAAACGCATCGACGGCTACATCGTCGCCGAGCCGTTCAATGCCTTGGCAGAAAACCTCAAGGTCGGTCGCGTGCAACGCTTCACGGGTGACGTGTGGCGAAACCATGCCTGCTGCGTGGTGTTCATGCACGAGCACGACCTGGCCAACCGTCCGGAGTGGTCGCAGAAGGTGGTGAACGCCATAGTCAAGGCCCAGGTGTGGACCCGCGACAACCGTGAAGAGGCAGTGAAGCTGCTGTCCAAGGATGGCCCGAACCGTTACACGCCCCATGCCGAGCCGGTGTTGAGCAAAGTCCTGGCGCCGGCGGCCAGCGACCGCGCCTCCTACGTGGCCGACGGCGCGATCCAGCACGCCAACTGGGACGAGCACCGCATCGACTTCCAACCGTACCCGTTCCCCAGCTACACCGAAGAACTGGTGCGGCGCTTGAAGGACACCTTGATCGAAGGCGACAAGAAGTTTCTCGCAGGCCTGGACCCTGCCTTCGTGGCCAAGGACCTGGTGGACGACCGCTTCGTGCGCAACGCGATCGAAGCCGTGGGTGGCATGCAGACCTTCGGTTTGCCGGATGGTTATGAGCGGCACGAGGAGATCGGCGTTTGAACAACAGCAGAATCCCCGGCTGGTGGCTGGGGCTGATTGGCTTGGCGGGTTTGTTGGTGCTGTGGTGGCTGGGCGTGAACGTGTTCGGCGAGGCTGATGGCCTATCGGCGCGCTTTTCCCTGGAGGCCACCGCCAGCAGCTTGTGGGAATTGCTCGGGCGGGGTGAGTTGTACCTGCATATCGCCGTGAGCCTGAAGCGTATTTTCGTCGGGCTGTTTATCGCGTTGTTGGTAGGCGTACCCCTCGGGTTGCTGGTGGGCAGTTCGCGTAACCTAGAGGCGGCGACCACGCCGGCGTTCCAGTTTCTGCGGATGATTTCACCACTGTCCTGGATGCCGATCGTGGTGATGCTGATGGGTGTGGGCGATCAGCCTATCTACTTCCTTCTGGCCTTTGCCGCTGTCTGGCCGATCATGCTCAACACCGCAGCGGGCGTGCGTCAGCTCGACCCGCGCTGGTTGCAGTTGAGCAAGAGCTTGAGCGCGACGCGTTGGGAGACATTGCGTCGGGTGATCATTCCTGGCGTCGTCGGCCATGTGCTGACCGGCGTGCGCCTGGCCATCGGCATCCTGTGGATCGTACTGGTGCCCTGCGAAATGCTTGGGGTCAGTGCGGGACTGGGGTATTACATCCTCGATACGCGTGATCGCCTGGCGTATTCGGAGTTGATGGCGATGGTGGTGGTGATTGGGGTGCTGGGGTTTGCGCTGGATGCGTTAGCGCGTTGGTTGCACCAGCGGTGGGTGCATGGCGGCTGATGGGCTCGAACGTTGCCTGCGTGCTACGCAGGCAACTATTTAGCGTGTTATCAGGTTGCTGGCGAAAAGATTTGCAGATCTCCCGCCAGATCGTTGTCAGCGTTCAGGGTACCCAGCGGGCCCGGTTTGGCATCCGTGGAGTTCGTGCCGTAGCCCACCTTCATGCCTGTTCGTTCGTAAACACCGATGCCAATGCCTCCGGTCGCCTCAGCCAAGCCGGTGACGCCTTGAGTGGAGTTGATGTGTTGGCGGCCCACCAAGGCGATCACTTTACCCTTATGCTTGTGTTGTTCAATGACGCGTGCGGCGTAGTAGTTGAACTCTTTGAGTCTTTTCAGGTTTCGTTCGGTTTCGCTTAGCGTCGTGTAGGCCTTACGGTCATGCCGGTGGCGTGTCAGATAAAAGTGGTCAAGGGGCACGACTTCTATTCCGGCATCCTTGAATTTTCTGATCAACGTCTGCAGATTGAATTGAGGGTGGGCGGGCCGCAAACCGTGGCCTGTATGGCCCATGCCATCGTCCTTGAGTAGTCCATTGTTGTCATAGACGACACCTTCAATGCCGACCACCTTTACATTTTTGCGCTTGAACAGGTCGATGCTTGCGTCAATTTCGCGGAACATGGCCAAATGCTGGTGACTCTCGCCGAATACCACCACGTCGGAATTGTCCAAGGCTTTTTCGATCAGGTCGGGCACTGTCTCGTAAGGTTTCGTTTCTGGAATTATGGGGCGATTTTGTGGGTTCAACGGGTCCAGTTTTTGATGGAAAGCTTCCATTTCTGCGTTGAACCGCTCTTGTGTCGGTTGCCTTCGGCTGGCTGTGAAGTGGCCTTCGTTGGGGGCGCCTTTAATATGTTTTACGTATTCGTCTTTGATGGCGTCCAGATGATCGGTTTTGTTTACGATCGTCGGCGTGTGTCCATTGATGTTCGGCGCTTTTGGGGTGGGTCTTTTGTAGGGTTGAAATCGCGTGTTTTGCCGAGCGTTCATGTGCCCCCGAGGGGAAAAGTCAGCATGGGGTGAGGGTGGCATCAGCGTATGTGCAGGATCAAAAGCTTGAGGCGCACCGTAAGCCTCCTGCTTATGCACATCGTAGGGGTACCATTTACCGTTGTGTTTGACGGCAGAGCCATGAACCCGCTGGTTGCCCACCTTGAAGGTCCCGGTTGCCGCTGCCTCGTAGCGGCTTGCGGCGCTGATCAGCGCTTCGTGGCTTGCGCTTCCCTTCAGGGATGGCACCGCACCAGCTATCGCTTCAACGCTTTCGTAAATGAGTTTACCCGAGCCCTTTAGCAGATCACCCACGCCGTTTAACGGGTTCAACTCCTTGAGCAGGGCTGGCACCATGATTTTCGTTGCCTTGAGCGCCTTGCTCACGGCTGACCCAGCCGTACCCAGTACTTTTCCGAGTTTGGCCGCCAAGCCGATGCCGGCGGTGACCAAACCGAAAATATCCAGGGTGACGTCAGTGATCCCCTCGCCGTAGTTGCCGTCCATGAAATTGACGATTGCGGAACGGAAGGGAATAAGGTCGAGCAAAAACTCTTTGAAGTTCGTCAGCTTTTCATGATTACGCTCAAAGGTCGTGGTCCCCGCAGCGGCTTTCTTGATGGCGGGATTGTCCAGGTCCAACGCCTTGAGCACGGAGTCGGCGATATGGTGAGTGCGTGGGTTCAGGAACATATACGGCTGGGGTGCCGTGGAGAGCTGTTCGCGATCCAGCTTGCTTTCCTTCAAATCACCCAGGTCGATCCATGAAAACGGCACAGGGTTGGCCGGGATACTTGCGAGAATCGATTGCCCGCTGTCAACGATCTTGACGTTGTCTCTGTCCGGATAAAATGGCTCTTCACTGATTATCTCGTTGGAGAACTTGACAGGGGCCGCCGGTGTTTTTCGGTTGCCCCGGCTTCGGATAACGCCGTTTACCGTATCGAACTCATAGGTGGTGGTTTGTCCATTGTTTTGCGCGGTGACCAGTACCGTAGGGCTGGTGTGAAACAAGGTGTCACCTTCGAAAGGGATCATGCCCACCTTGTAACTTTTTTCTTGAAAATAATTGAGCTTGCCCTGGGTCAAGTTTTTTCTGTCTTCGGGCGGCAGGTTGCTGAGCGCGTTGAGGAGAGCTGTTTTTTTAACGGTCTTATGATTGTCCAAGGCGGTAGAAAAGGCATCCTCAAACGCTCGTTGAATATTGAATGGCGCGCTGTGGGTGAAGGCAATAACCGCATCAAGGTCCACGCCGGTATTTTCTTTCGTGAGTACCCAGCGACCCTCCATGACCCGTTCTTCCATGACGATTTCCACCAGTGAGCGCGGCGCGCTGGGCGTATCGCCATTGTATTTGGAGAACATCTTGAGCTCGAAGTCCATGCCAGGGCCGAATGTCTTCACGAGGAGGTCCAGCGCCATGTGTTTACGGCTTGGAAAACTCCCGCCGATGAGCGATGAGGCTTCTATCAGCGTATCGAGTTGTGCTTTGAACAGCGCCTGGGCTTTTTCCAGGTCGGCTGGCTGATACAGGGCATCGTCTTTCGCTGGAAGAATGTCATTGGCCACGGCCCAATCCAACATCACTGCGGCTTGCGCAGAGGCGGGCACGGCGCCAGCAGTGTCGGCGGTGATCATCACTTCGGCATAAGACAGGGCGGCCACGCGGCCTGGAGTCTTGGCTTCAATGGCGGCTACTGCAATGCAAAGGTTCGCCCACGCGGCGCTGCCGTAAACTACCGAATCAGGAATGTCCTTGACCAGCAATTGCGGCGCAGTGCGTCTGAGTAACAGATGTGCGGCCGCGCCAGCGAGCTCAGGGGATTCGCGCCCCGTGTCAATCAAGTGTTGGCGCAGGCTGTTGGTGATGGTCGAAAGCGGTTTGCCCCAATGACTTTTCTGCGCCAGGTCGAAACCCGCCACGTGGTTTCGCACAGGCGCCGTCAACGACTCGGGGTCCAGCATCAATTGGATCGCCGCCAGGGCATAGTCGTTTGCGCTGGTGTCGGTGGCGATACCATTCATTTTGGTTTGCATGGCTTGGCCGAGAGCCTGGCCATCCTTGGAGCTGATCAGGGTTTCGAGCACCTTGACCGGGTCCGCCAGTGCCTGCTCGGAGAAACTCAGGTTTCTACCCAGATGTTCCAGTACGCCGCGCTTGGGATTCCCCTGCGGTAAGTCGGGATCGCTGTTGGCATGTTCGACGGCGGCCGTGCGCAGCGTGTCTTGTTGGCTGACATCCAAGGGGATCGGCCAGGACAGGCCCCCTGCGAAGTTGCCCAAGGGGTGTTGCTGTGCGCGTGCTTTTGCGCTTTGCGCCAAGGCCAGCAAGTCGACCACGGTCTTGGGCAATGGCACGCCGTTTTCAAGCAGGAAGGCTTCGAGGCTTACGGACATGCCAGGTGTCCGTATGTAGGCTTGGTAATGGGCTGAGTCTGGCGCGATATTCATCGGCGTATTTTTCAGCAGGGCCGACACCTCACGTTCTGTCGGGCTTTGCGGCAAGGCCTGGGCAGACTCGTTGAGTTTTTGCGCAAGGTATCGCCAGTTTTTCTGATCACCCAGGCGTTGATCCAATGCCTGGCGCGCGTCGATGCTGTTCGCGCGCTCGTCCAGCCATTGCGCACGCGCCAACAGGGCGCTGTTGCCGTCGAAATGCGGTCCCAGGTCGGCAGCCTCAGGCAGGCCCGTCTCAGTCAGAAGATGCCCCCACGGGTCGACAAGCGTCGGCTCAACGTTGTTCGACTCATACAACGCTTGCAGTGCGTTACTCACCTGATGCCGCTGGCGCTCCAGCAACTGCGGCACGCCTGTGGCAATGACGTCGCCGGTCACTGGGGAGAGGTCCTGGCTCAAGTGATTTTTCCAGTCATTCTTCAAGCCGTTTTGAACCTCCACCGGCAAACTCTGCAGTAGCTGCGCTGCGGCTTCGGGGTCGTCATTAATGCGTTGACGCAAGGTCGCAAGTGCCTTGGCCGGGCTGTCGAATGTTTCGTAGCCATCGCGAGGTGTGTAGAGCACCGTCAGGCCTTGCTGTTGGCCAGGAAGTAAGGTGCGGTCTGTCTGTGCGCTACTGAATGGGCGTGTCGCCGACGATCCATCGCTGCTGGTGATCAGGAAGCCCCCTGCCAGCAGGCTGCCCTCTGGGCTTGGGGTATCCAATTTGAGCGGGTAGACACCGGGCCTTTCGCCATCCTTCATCGCGCTTTCCCGAGCCTGCAGGGTTGGATACTCAAGCGCCTTGTCGATCAATGATTTGGCGGCGGGCGTTAACGCACCGTCTTCCACGCCCAAGGCGGCGAGGGTGGACAGCATCTCTCGGTGGATACTGAGCAATTCGTTCTGGGGTGACTCGGGGTTGGGTTCGCCCGTGCGTGGCTCGGTCCAGAATCGGGAAAGGCTCAGGGGCAGTTCTTTTTCGATGGTTTGTGCAATCGAAAGGAGGGTGTCGCGAGCGTGCAATTGCTGGCTGCTTTCGCTTGGCGAGGCGCTGGTGTAGAAGCCGACTTCCGTGCTGGCAGTACTGGTCGAGGCCTGGGCGCCGGGAGGTGCCTTGAGCTGGCGCAGTGCGTTGAACAGGGCTTCGGTGATGCTCTGCACCGAGATTAATGTGCGTTGGCCGTGTTCATCAGTGTGATAGCGATGCACATACAGTGACGAGGCGTCTACAGGCGGTGTAGTACCGAAGCTGCGATTCAATTGCTGCTCGATAACACTGCTGAGCGTCGGCTGGCGCAGCAGCAGTGCCTGGATGTCCTGGTTGAGTTGTTGGTATTGATTGAGCAACAAGCGTTGATCAGTTATTTGAAGGCCCTTGATCAGGTCAGAACGAATCGCACTGACCGGCGTGATCGCATCCACGTCCGGAACGGCTATCGTCTGGACCGTCCCTGGCATCGGACGGGTGTGGGCAGGAGCGGCGATTTCATCGCTGGAGACGTTTCGGCGCAGGCGATGGTGGGCGATACCTGAAATCAAGTGAGTTATTCCAATGGCATTGGCCCACGCGTCCTGATGATAATCCGAGGGATGATTCTTCCTTGTTTGGGCCTCGAATGATTGGGATGAGAGCGTCGGGAGGTTCCGAAGGCGCCCGGGGAAATGTTATTAACGAATATGTAACGCGTCGGTGCAGCAACACGGGGAAAGTGGGCTTGCTGCACACAGTGAGCACGCAGGGGCAGCTCGTTAGGGCGGAGTACTCCCGAGGGGATCAGCGACGTTCGTAAACTCGGCCGCCATCATCGTGGCGATCATGCCAGCCACCGCCGCGCGGGAAGAAGAAACAACCGCCCAGGCTCAGCATGATCATCAAGGGAACCAGCAGGATGAGTCGTCGAAGCATTTCACAATTCTCCAAGGGGCTTCAAAGGTCTGTCAGGCGTAGGACAAGCCAAATCTGTTCATCGCCTGTAACATAAGACCCCGCCGACGCCGTGCCATCCCCGTAGTTGGGTATGTGCTTGGCATGCGCGGCGATACACAGTGGATACATCCTTCAGGTCCAGGAATTCGTCATGACCCAAAAGCAACGCTTGAAATACTCGCTTCTGATTGCCCTGGCTGTACTGGGCGCGATGTTCGGCCTGTCTTATCTGCAGAACACTGGCGTGATCAGCGAGAAAACCTTCCAGTACCTGGCCATCGCGATTGCCGTGGTCGTCGTGGTGATCAACGGCATCATGCGCCGCAAGGTCAAGCCTAACTTCTGACGCGTGTCAGTCAGGCACGACCTTCGAGTACCTTGGCAGCCTCTTCATGGAGGCTGTAGCTCTTGTCGGCGTTCAGGGTGATCACACCCTCGCTGCACAGACGCTTGAGTACCTCGCGCACGCTGAGAAACGACAACGGAATGCCCAGCTCCAGCAGGTGGCTGTGCACGCCGCGTACCCCGAGGGTGCGCTGGTTGTCGGCAGCGGTGAGGAGGGCGTCGATGACCTTCAGCCGGATCAGGCTGGTGCGCAAACCGAAACACTTGAGCAAATGGCGGATGCGCTGGTTGCCCTGCTGTTCGGGCGCATTGCCGAACGCCCGTGTGTCGTTGCCAAAGTGAGTATCGGTGGCCTTTGAATGTCCATCCGTGGGCACTTGCGGGTTATACATGCAAAAACTCCTTTTCTTTTCAGAGCCTGATCAGGAAAAGATGGTGCTCTTGAGTAATAAGACGAACGAGTGAGGCAAATCATGAAACGATGAATGTAGAAAATTTGTCGGTATCAGATTTGTCACCTTTCAAGCGCTGACGATATACAGCCTTGTGCGGCTAAATTATTCCGGTCGATTTGCGTTCTTACGGTGGGGTAACCATCCCTTGTGAGGGTGTTCAATTTGACTGTGGAGTCGGCGTGATTATTTCCAACGGGTTGTCCAGAGTGGGCGTGGCAGGGCTGTTGCTGGGGTTGAGCCTGGCCGTATCGGCACGGGAGCAAGTGACGCAGGCGTCGGCGGATATCCGGCGTACCAGTTATGGCGTGCCGCATATTCGCGCCTTTGACGAGCGTGGCCTGGGGGTGGGTATGGGGTACGCCTATGCCCAGGACAACCTGTGCTTGCTGGCCAATGAAGTGGTCACGGTCAATGGCGAGCGCGCCAAGTTTTTCGGGCCGGACCAAGCGACCCTGGAAGAGCGCAACAACCTCGCCAGCGATGTGTTCTTCAATTGGTTGAATACCCCCGAGGCAGTGGCGGCATTCTGGAAAGCCCAGAGCCCGCAGATGCAACAGCGCCTCGAAGGGTACGTGGCCGGCTACAACCGTTACCTCAAGGAGCAGGGCGCACCCGCGCATTGCCAGGCCGCGTGGGTACGGCCCTTGGTAGTCCAAGACCTGGTCAAGTTGACCCGCAGGCTATTGGTGGAAGGGGGCGTCGGCCAATTCGCCGAAGCCCTGGTCGGGGCAACACCACCCCAAGCCACCGCCGATGTCCAATCCGACGCCAAAGGCTTTGCACTGGCCGCGGCCAACCAGCAACGCTTCACGCTGGACCGAGGCAGCAATGCCGTCGCCGTGGGCCGTGACCGCTCATTCAATGGCCGTGGCATGCTGCTGGCCAACCCGCATTTTCCTTGGCTGGGCGGCATGCGTTTTTACCAGATGCACCTGACCATCCCTGGCCAGCTGGATGTGATGGGCGCCGCATTGCCAGGGCTGCCCGTGGTGAACATCGGTTTCAACCAGCATGTGGCGTGGACCCACACCGTCGACACCTCCAAACACTTCACCCTGTACCGCTTGACCCTCGACCCCAAGGACGCCACCCGTTATCTGCTGGACGGCAAGTCCATCCCACTGGAAAAAACGGCCGTAACAGTGCAGGTCAAGCAAGCTGACGGCAGCCTCAGGGCCGTGTCCCACAACGTCTACAGTTCGCAGTTCGGCCCCGTGGTGCAATGGCCGGGCAAGCTCGACTGGGACAGCCACTACGCCTTCAGCCTGCGCGACGCCAACCTGAGCAACGTCCGGGTGCTGCAACAGTGGTACGCCATGAACCGCGCCAGCAGCCTCAAGGAACTGCAAAGCTCGGTGCATACCCTGCAAGGCATCCCCTGGGTCAACACCCTGGCCGCCGATGACCAGGGCCAGAGCCTGTACATGAACCTGTCGGTGGTGCCCAACGTCAGCGCCGCTAAACTGGCAACATGCAGCGACCCACGGGCCGGCCTGCAAATGATCATGCTTGACGGCGCCCACAGCGCCTGCGCCTGGGATATCGACCCGCGCGCGGCCCAGTCCGGTATCTTTCCGGCCGACCAGTTGCCCCAACTGCAACGCACCGACTACGTGCAGCACTCCAATGATTCTGCCTGGATGGCCAACCCCAAGGCGCCGCTGAGCGGCTTCTCGCCGGTGATCAGCCAGGACAACATCGGCCTCGGCCCGCGCGCGCGCTTCGCGCTCCAGCGCCTGCAAACCCTTGAGCAGCAGCCGATCACCGTCACTGATCTGCAAGACATGGTCATGGACAACGAGGTGTACCTGGCGGGCCAGGTCATGCCCGACTTGCTGACATTCTGCGCCAACCAACTCGGCACCGACGCCAACGCGCTACAACCGCTGTGCACCAGCCTGAAAAACTGGGACCAGCGCGCCAACCTCGACAGCGGCGTGGGCCTGGTGCACTTCATCAACCTGATGCAACACCTGCAGCAAATCCCCGATGCCTGGCGCGTGGCCTTCGACCCGGCCCATCCACTGACCACCCCAAGCGGCCTCGCCATTGACCGCGCCCCTGTCGCCAAGGCCCTGCTGGAAGCCATGCTGGCCTCCAGCGCTGAGGTCAGCAAATTGGGGCAGACCCGCTGGGGCGATATCCAAGTCTCCGGCCAAACCCCCATCCACGGCGGCCCGCAAGAACTGGGTATCTACAACGCCATGCAAACCGTGCCCCGCGCCGACGGCAAACGCGAAGTCGTCAGCGGCACCAGCTACCTGCAAATCGTCAGCTTCGACGACAAAGGCCCCAACGCAGTCGGCGTCCTGGCATTCTCCGAGTCCAGCAACCCGGCGTCCGCTTATTCAAAGGACCAGACCCAAGGCTTCTCCGAGAAAAAACTGCACCCGTTGCCCTTCACCGAAGCCCAGATCAAGGCCGACCCGCACTACCAAATCCAAACAGTGAAGGAGTAGGGCAGACGCGCAACCCCTTGATGCCAAGGCAGAATATTTTTTGAAATCAAGGGGTTGCAGGCCTAGGCAAATGAGTACATAATGGCGCCCATCGAACGCAATGAAGCATTAAAAACTTCAATGTATTCAATGGTTTAGAGTAGAGGCAGGCATCACGTAGCCCACTCAAGTTTGTATGCGGTGAATGTCAGCAACAAGGGCATTGATCGTTTGAGGCCGAGTAGCAAAATGGTTATGCAGCGGATTGCAAATCCGCCTACGCCGGTTCGATTCCGACCTCGGCCTCCACTCTTAGAAACCCCGTAGATTAGCGTCTACGGGGTTTTTTAATGCCTGCGATTTAGTCATCGCTTCCGCAATTTTCCGGATCGCTTGCGTAACCCTGCCTTTTTTCAGCAAATTTGAGACGCCGTTAAACGTGGGCTCACCTCATCCGAAACATAGAGTTCTAAGCGAACTTGACCCATCCCTCTTACGGATGATATGCCGGTACCCGGGTTGCCGTCGATAGGATCTGCTCTATGACCTACCTGTCTTCGTTGCTGCTCGAAATCCCCGGCGTGGACCACGGTTTCGAGACTTCGGGAAATTTAACGCTGCCGGAAGGAACACTTTACTGTGCTCAGGTTCACGGTACGCACATCGTCGATGCTGACGGGAAAGGACGAGATGAACGTCCTGTCGCCGATGCACTATTCTCAAGAGGAGTCCAGGGTGCGATAGCGGTCATTACTGCCGATTGCTTGCCTGTTCTGGTTGCTTCGGTTGATCAACCACTTGTAGCGGCAATCCACGCCGGATGGCAGGGTTTGAAAGCAGATATTCTCGGTCATTCGATCGGCCGGCTAGAGAAAGAAGGTGCTTCTCTTGCGGGATTGAGAATAGCGATAGGCCCATCTATCGGCCCCTGTTGTTATGAGGTGAGCAGGAAGTTTGTCGAAGGTATTGAACATGTCGACAGCCATCTTTGGCAAAACGATTCTGCGCCGTGGACCCCCTATCGCGTGCCACCGGCGAGTGTGCCTTGGGTCGAACCTGAGATCACACATAATGAAGCCTGGTTTGATCTACGAAAATATGCGCTGCGCCACTTGGTGGCGAGCGGTGTGAGTATTGAACAGATTCAGGTGCTCGAACATTGTACTTATTGCCACAGCGCTGATCTGGGCAGCTATCGGCGGCGGAGCCATCAAGTCGAGCCTAAATCCTTCCAGTATTCCTGGATAACGTTCTCGGAATCCGGTTCATTGAATGGCGATTTCAGTCGTTCACAATAGGCAAAAATCGTCCATGGGCGGCGACTCGAACACATCACCTAACCGGCTGTTTTGTAGGACGACGCAGTCACCGATGTTCCGCTGCCAACATTGATCTGAATTGAGAAGTGGTCTCGCAAGATAGCCCGGCAGCTTCGAACACTGCGCAGGTGAAGCTAACGGGTGCAGGGCCTGGAGCAGTTATGATGCGGTCTGCAACCACAGCCACTGGACTGCTTCGATAAAGCGTGCCCCCCTTATAACCCACGGCATTCTGTTGCAGGAAGTCAGCGCTGTTCGATGTATGAGGAACGGTGTCGAGAAGGCTGGCCCTGGCGAGTGCCAGCGTTCCTCCACAGATACCGGCAATTGTCGCTCCACTTGAACGACTAGCATGAAGAAACGCTCGAATATCGGGTGCTTCTGCACGCTCCCAGACCATTCCTCCAATCACGGCTACAACGTCCGGCTTCCAGTCCAGACATTGTTGCAAACTGCTATCGACCGTTACCGCCAATCCACCCTGCGAGCGAAATTGCCCCGTAGCAGAAGCGAAAAACCTGACGTCGATCCCGTAATACGGAGACGCAGTTCCAGCAATGAAAGCGTATTCCCAGTCCGAAAAACCGGGTGTCAGTATCAATCCCACGCGTGGCATCAGTCAGAATCCTCCATGAATGCCAATAACATAGGGCGACAACACACATACATCAAGGGCAGCCGTGGGTTGATAACGGCGCGTCATGCGTGAAACTGATCGAAGCAAATGATGTCCGATTGCTATCGGCCAAGGAAGAGGTCCGCCAAGCGCGCATTGGGTCTACGCTCAGTAAAGCCTCAAGCGACCTCCTCATGCCGGTTCAGCCGCGCGCTTATCCTGCCAGCGCAGGATAACGCCCGGGCTCATCAAAGCTGACAGAGTGAACCATGAAACAAAAAATTCTTCTTGTAGCCGTTTGTGCTGCACTCATCCAAGGCTGTGCCGCCCCTTCCAAAAGCCATGAAGAATCACCTTCAATGCCTACTACCTCAGTTGCTGTAGCCCAGCCAACCTTATCCGCTTACGACTGGAACCTGGTCTCGGCAACGGATGCGTCGGGCAAGCCTCTGGTGGCGATGAACAAAGGCATCGAGCGCAAGTTGCGTGTTGCCTTCGGTGACAAGAACCTGAGCATCAGCGGTGGCTGCAATCGTCAGTTCGGCGGCTTTCACTATCAGGACGGGGTTCTGAAGGTTCAGCCACTGGCCTCTACGCTGATGGCCTGTGACAAGAGCCTGATGGACCTTGATGCCCAGGTAGGGCGGCTGTTCAAGGGTGAGCTGCGCGCTGTGATCACCGGCGATAACGTGGCGCCGATGCTGCAACTGACGACAGCGGATGGCTCGGTGCTCAAGCTGCAAGGCGAGGCCACCCCGCAGACCCGCTACGGTAGCGAGGGTGAGGTCAAGTTTCTGGAAGTGGCGGCCAAGACGGTCAAGTGCAGCCATCCTTTGATTCCAGATTATCAGTGCCTCCAAGTGCGCGAGCGTCGTTATGACGACGCGGGCCTGCAACTGGCGACCCAAGACACCTGGCATCCGCTGTACCAGCCTATCGAAGGCTTTGTGCATCATGACGGCGTGCGCACTGTGCTGCGGGTCAAACAGTACGAATGGAAGAATCCGCCAGCGGATGCGCCTTCGACGGTCTACGTGTTGGATATGGTGGTCGAGCAGGACGCTTCTGGCAGCAAGTAAGCTTGCGCAAACCCCGTAGATCAGCGTCTACGGGGTTTTTTATTGCCTGTGATTTATGCGTTTTTTCGACGAGTGACATGTCTAGATCAAGGGTTCTGGTTCGAACGGGGGTTGTCACCTGAGCTTTTGCCGACTACCCTGAAAAATGTTTGAATTATTACAAACAATTTCGGTGTGTCTGTTTTTTAGGTCACACGGCTTCAGGACGAGGAACGAAAAATGTTTTCACACGAAGGTACTGCACTAGAGCTGTTGGTCTTGGTTTTTGGCGTCACTGGGGTGTTGTTGGTCGCCTGGTTTATTCACCATCAATACGAGCTCAGGTCGCGCAAGCATGTAAAAAAACAACATGCCTCTGACCAGCAGCGTGAAGCTCAAAGCCGCTAACCGTCCCTTCACCTGTGCCAGCCTTTACGGCTGGCTTCAGAATCCGACTTTCAATGGCCTGCAAGGTTTTCCCGAGCCCACTGCTCGGCAGTGGTGACCGGAATCGACTGTTGCTCGTTGAAGGTGGCCGCCTTAGGCCAGGCCACACCCTTGCCTTGTGCGAATACGGCACGGTACTTCTTGATGTGGTGTGTGGGGTCTTGCTCCAGTGCCTGCATGAGATAGTCAACCGTCCACACGTTGCGTTTGAACGGGCGATCCAGAACACGCTCCAGCATGCTCGCAACCTGCCCATACGTCACGGTGTCGCCGGCCAGGTAGACAATCTGATTGCGCAGGCGGGGTTCGAAGAACACGATGTGTGCTGTCAGCGTACCGATGTCGTCCGGTGTGGTGAGCGTCACGCTGTTCTCCAGACTGCCCAGGGCGTTGACTGTGTTGTTGTCGAAGTCGACGACCTCGAACACCGGCTCGAACAGGAAGCTGGTGAACATGCCTGTCGAGATGATGACCCATTCAGTGTTGTGCTGGGCGCGCAGCAACTCGCGCACATCGAGCTGGGCATCGAACAGATCCTGGGGGCTGCCCCGACCAATTACTTCGAAATCCACGCCGAACTGCCAGGGGAAGTAGCGATTCACGCCGGACTTGAGCGCGGCGGTCGCCAGCTTCATCGGGGTTTCTCGGCCCGCGACCATGCCTGCGCAGCCGATCACGGTATCGAAGCGTGCGAAGACCTTGGCAAGTTGATCGATTGAGTCGTTCACCAAGTCTGCGGCGACCATCTGGATGCCCAGGCTGCGCAGCTCGTCGACCTCTGCCTTTTTTTCGGGCATTTGCGTGTTGATGGTCGATTCCCTGAGCAGCACGCTAATAGTGGAACCGGGCGCGCGTTTGGCCTCACGCGCCAGGTTGCGCAAAACCGGCAGGCCGAGTTCGCCGGCGCCTAGAACGAGGATCGATTGAGAGGGAAGTGGGGGCATTTCAGGCATGATTTCTCCGCAGACCTGTTGGCGATAAGATGAGCCCATGCTGGCACGATTCGGCAGCGCTCATAAGAAGGCACACGTGTGATACCAGGGGTAGAAATGACCGATCATGAAACGCTCAGCCAGGCAGAAATTATCTGCCAGTCGCTCAGGGAAGAAGACGATGGCGTCAGGCGTGAAGTCCTGGCTCACGCCGGTAGCCGCTGGTCATTGGGCATCCTGCATGCCTTGGGTGTGTACGGTGCGATGCGTCATGCCGAGATAAAACGGCAGATGACGGGTGTGACTCAGCGCATGTTGACCAAGACCCTACGCGCCATGGAGCGCGATGGTTTTTTGGTTCGACGCGAGTTCGGTGAGATTCCGCCACGCGTCGAGTACGAGCTGACGCCCCTGGGCAGGGAGCTTTTGATTCGCATGTCGCCTGTCTGGACCTGGGTGGTCGAAAACGTGGAGGACTTTCGCAAGGCGCGGCGTATGTTCGACAGTCAGGAGGGCAAAAAACCGGCATGGCAGGTTCCCACACCGGTTCCCGACGCGTCTCGGTAAGCGCTTAGGCTGTGCAAGTGTATGCCTCGATCCACCCCTAGCTGTACGGGGCGCAGCGCGCCATAACCCACTACTGTCGCAGGCACATCACCACCGCTTGGATGCCGCGCCATGTTCATGTCTACCAGCCTGTTATCAGCCTTCGTGCTGTTCGCTTTTGTCTCTTCGATCACCCCTGGGCCCAACAACACCATGTTGCTGGCCTCAGGCGTGAATTTCGGCTTTCGCCGTTCGATGCCCCATGCACTGGGGATCAGTATCGGCTTCATGCTGTTGGTGATCTGTGTGGGGCTGGGCTTGGGCGAGGTGTTCAAGCTGTTCCCGTGGGCTTACACGCTGTTGCGTTATGTCGGCGCCGCGTATTTGTTGTACCTGGCGTGGAAGATTGCCAATGCGGGCGGCATGTCTGACAACCCGGATGAACACGGCAAGCCGATGACCTTCCTCGGTGCGGCGGCCTTCCAGTGGGTCAATCCCAAAGCCTGGATCATGGCGTTGGGGGCGATTACCACCTACACGCCGGCCGAGGGTTATGTCACCAATGTGCTGGTGATCGCCCTGGTGTTTGCAGTGGTCAACCTGCCGAGTGTGTGCGTGTGGGTGGGGTGTGGCAGCGGTTTGCGTAACTTGCTGCGCGAGCCGCGCTGGTTACGGATGTTCAACTGGTCCATGGCCGGGCTGTTGGTGCTGTCGCTGTATCCGATGCTGTTTGTGGGCTGAGGCGGGCGTAGGTAACCACGATGCGAAGCCTGCGTTCGGGCACACCGAGCCAAGGCGAGGTGCCGAGGGGTGGGGCAAGAGCCCTTTGGTTACTTTGGGCTGGGCCGGCATTCCGGCTCTTTTCCAAAGTGACCCGCCGTCAGGCGGAACCCTAAGTGGCCGTTACCGCAGCGATGGATATGCACACAATCCAATTGTGTCGGCTGTCAGGCCGCCTTCGCGAGCAAGCCCGCTCCCACAGTTTGATCGCGGGGTGTCAGGTAGATAGGCGTCGGCTGTCAGGCCGTCATCGCAGGCAAGCCAGCTCCCACAGTTGGATCGTGGGGCGTCGGGTATGAGGCCGTCACGGGAGCAAGCTCCCTCGCCACGTTGATGCGGGCTTAGACCGGTGAGATGGTCGCCAACATGCCGATGCCAATGGTCAACACCAAAAAGCCGAACAGGAAAATTGCCATCTTGGTCATAAGGCCTCCGAGGGGAAGGGGGACAACAGGAATGTCGGGATGGGGCTATTGTCCGCCTCAAGCGGTTTTCAATACAGGCGCAGATTGAAAAGAAAAAACCGTATCAGATCAGCGAGCAGCGCCTGGGCCCTGGCTTTTCAAGCGAACAGCTTTTATCAATATCAGCGCCATGGCCGCTACCCGCCTTGAGCGTGACCTGAGACAGGCACTGCATTTGCCCCTAAGATAGCGCCCACTGCACAACAATAAGCGTGGGCCGACCCTCGATGGAAAGACGCCAGTTCAGCGGTGGCATGCAAGGCAAGAACCTGCGCTACCTCAGTGATAACCCCCAGCAATCAACCTCGGTCACCCGTGTCGGTTTTTTGCTGCTCGAACACTTCTCCTTGCCGGCCTTTACCCAGACCCTCGATACGCTGGTGACTGCCAATCTGTTGCGCCCTGATCTGTTCGCTACGCGCACCTTCGGCTGGGGTGAGGGCGAAGTCATCAGCGACCTGGGCCTGGTCATTCGCCCGGATGCGAACCTGATGCTGACGACCTTGCAGGACTTGGACCTATTGGTGATCTGCGGTGGTTTTCGTACCGAACTCAAGGCCAGCGAGCCATTTATCCAATGGCTGCGCAGTGCGGGTGAAGCGGGCGTGCGCCTCGCCGGTTTGTGGAACGGCTCGTGGTTCCTCGGGCGTGCGGGGCTGCTGCAGGGTTATCGCTGTGCCATCCATCCCGAGCATCGGCCGGCACTGGCCGAAGTGTCCAAGGCGGCGCAGGTCACCAGCGAACCCTACGTCATCGACCGCGACCGCCTCACCGCGTCCAGCCCCTCGGGGGCTTTCCATATGGCCCTGGACTGGATCAAGAGCCTGCATGGCAAAGCCTTGGTCGAAGGCATCGAAGATATTCTGGCGTTCGAAGAATCGCGCTACCGCCGCATCAAACCCACCGAAAACATCTGTGTCAGCGCGCCGCTGCGCGAGGTGGTGAAGTTGATGGACGCCAACCTCGAAGAACCCCTGGAACTCGATCAACTCGCCGTCTACGCCGGCCGTTCCCGCCGCCAGTTGGAGCGCCTGTTCAAAGAACAGCTGGGTACCACGCCGCAGCGCTACTACATGGAACTGCGCGTCACTGAGGCGCGACGCCTGTTGCAGCACACCGAGTTATCCCAAGTGGATGTGCTGGTGGCGTGCGGGTTTGTCTCGCCGAGCCATTTCAGCAAATGCTACAGCGCGTATTTCGGCTATCGCCCCTCCAAGGAGAAGCGGTTGGTCAAGTAGCCTGGCGGGTGTAGCAAGATTTTCACGAGGAGTGGCAATGGATATCACGCTTTTGGATCGTTATCGCGGCAGCCTACTTGGGCTGGCGTGTGGCGATGCTGTAGGGACGACGGTTGAATTCATGCCCCGCGGCAGCTTTTCTCCCGTGACGGATATGCTAGGCGGCGGACCGTTTAGTCTCAAGCCTGGCCAATGGACTGACGATACGTCCATGGCACTGTGTCTGGCCGAAAGCCTGTTGCGCAAAGGCGGTTTTGACGCGATGGACCAGATGGGACGTTATCTGAATTGGTGGAAGTGGGGTTACTTGAGTTCTACCGGAGAGTGCTTTGATATCGGCATGACGGTTCGCGAAGCGCTGGAGCAATTTCAGCAAAGTGGCAACGCTTTTGCGGGCTCAACACATCCGTATTCGGCCGGCAATGGTTCAATGATGCGTCTCGCACCTGTCGTGTTGTTTTACTTTCCAGATAGGGCGGACATCCACCTGTTTGCCGAGCAAAGCTCGCGAACTACGCATGCCGCGCAGGAGGCTATCGAGTGCTGCCTGCTGCTGGCCGAGGCTATCAGCAATGCCCTGAGCGGCGTGCCAAAGAAACAGGTGCTGAGTTTTTCCCACACCGCGCTGTCGGCTCCTAAGGTCAAGGCTATCGCCTCTGGCGACTATCGCGATAAGACCTCTGCTCAAATCGTTGGCTCAGGTTATGCGGTGGCTTCGCTGGAGGCTGCATTCTGGTGTTTCGATCAGACCTCCAACTTTGCTGAAGCGATACTGGCCGCCGCCAACCTTGGGGATGACGCAGACACTACTGCCGCAATCGTTGGGCAACTGGCGGGGGCGTATTACGGCGTCCAGGCTATCCCTGTCGGTTGGTTGAACAAGCTATGGATGCGCGATGAAATCCAAGAAACGGCTGATGCGTTATTCAGCACTTCGCGCTTACCACAGTAAGGTTCAGAAACGATCCAGCCGATAAGGCTGCAGTTCTGGCACCTGCTCACCCGCAGCAAGCTGCCCAACCCGCTCGGCCGTCACCGCCGCTTGTGTCAGTCCCAAATGCTGGTGACCAAATGCAAGCAGCACTTTGCCTTCGCACACCCGGTCAATGATCGGCAGCGAGTCGGGTAGGGAAGGGCGAAACCCCATCCAGGGCGTGGCTTCGCTGTCGCTCAAGTCGTGTTGGAACAGCCCTTTGCTCAACCGGTGCAACTGCCAGGCCCGTTGCATATTGGCCGGGCGGTCGAGGCCGGCGAATTCGACCGTGCCGGCCAGGCGCAGGCCACCGGTCATGGGCGTCATGATGAATTTGCGCTCCAGTGAAGTGACCGCGAAGGGCAGGCGCTGTTGTTCGTGGGGCAGCATCAGGTGGTAACCGCGTTCGGTGTCCAGCGGCACCTGTTTGCCGGTGAGAGCTGCGGTGAGTTTGGCCGAGTGGGCGCCGCAGGCGATCAGCACTTGCTGCGCTGTCAGTACGCCTTGGTCGGTCGTCAGGGAAACGCCGCTACCCTCCACGCGTCCGTCCAGAACGCGCTGCTGAAGAAATTGCACCCCCTCAGCCTTGGCCGCGTTCACCAGTTCGCCAACCACCGTGTACGGGTCCAGAAAGTGTCCGGTAGCGGGGAAGAACAACCCGCCTTGTATGGCGTCGCTCAGTTGCGGCGCAGCCTTGCGCACCGCATCGCCGCTCCAGAAGTCCACGGCGACGCCTTGCTGCCGCATGCGTTGCTGCACTGCATCCAGTGCAGCGCGGGATTCGGCGCGCTCATACACCAATAGCGAACCGTCTTCACGCAGCAATCGCGTTTGACCCATCGATTGCAGCAAGCGTTGCCACGCGCCCAGGCTACCTTCGTTCAGCGCGCGAAGGCCGGCCACGGTGCGCTGGTAACGCGCTGGCCGCAGGTTGAGCAACAGGCGGATAAACCAGGGCAGGGCGCGGGGCAGATAGGTCCAGTCCAGGCGCAGCGGGCCCATGGGGTCCAGGAGCATGGCGGGCAAGCGCTTGAGGATCGACAGGTCGGCGATGGGAAACACCTGTTCCGTCGCCAGGTGGCCGGCGTTGCCGTAGGAGGCACCCATGCCGGGTGCCTGCGGGTCGAGCACGACGACTCGGCGGCCTTGGCGTGCCAGCTGCAAGGCGCAGGCGACGCCGATAATGCCGGCGCCGACTACTACGATGTCTGCTTGCTTGGGATCGGCCATGATCATGCTTCTCGCTGGCCGTCGAGCAGGCGCCGCAACCGCAGCGGGTTGTCGTGCTGCAGCGCGGTGGGCAGCAAGGCGTCCGGGACGTCCTGGTAACACACCGGGCGCAGGAATCGCAGGATCGCCGCCGTGCCCACCGAGGTACTGCGCGCATCCGAAGTCGCCGGAAAGGGCCCGCCATGCACCATGGCGTCGCACACTTCTACGCCGGTCGGCCAGCCGTTCACCAGCAGGCGCCCAGCCTTGCGCTCCAGCACCGGCAGCAATGCCCGCGCCTGTGGCAAGTCGTGGTCATCCATCTGCAGGGTGGCGGTGAGTTGGCCTTCCAGGTGTTCGGACACCTGGCGCATGTGCTCGACATCACGGCACTGCACCACCAGCGAGGCGGCGCCGAATACTTCGGCTTGCAGGTGTTCATTGTCCAGGAACGCCTCGGCCTGGGTCACGAACAGATGGGGCTGGCCCTGGTTTGGCCCGGTCGCTGGCAAGCCTTTGGCGGCTATGGTGGTGTGCTGGGCCAGGGTCTTCAGGCCGGTTTCGCAGGCGCTGAAAATACCCGGTGTGAGCATGGTCTGGGACGGGCAACGCGAGAGACGCTCACTGGCGGATTGGACAAAACGGTCCAGAGCGGCGCCTTGCAGGGCGATCACCAGGCCAGGGTTGGTACAGAACTGGCCGGCGCCTTGGGTCAGCGACGCGACGAACCCATCGGCCAAGGCTTCGCTCCGAGCTTCAAGCGCAGCAGGAAACAGGTACACCGGGTTGATCGAGCTCATTTCCGCGTACACCGGGATCGGCTCCGGGCGTGCCTGCGCCGCATGGCACAGGGCGATACCGCCACTGCGCGACCCCGTGAAGCCTACGGCCTTGATGCGCGGGTCGCGCACCAATGCGATACCCACCTCGTTACCCGCGCCGTAGAGCAGTGAAAACACACCTTCCGGCAAGCCACACTCTTTAACCGCCTGGGCGATGGCGCGGCCCACCAGTTCGCTAGTGCCGGGGTGCGCGTTATGCGCCTTGACGATCACCGGGCAACCGGCGGCAAGGGCCGATGCGGTATCGCCGCCCGCCACGGAGAAGGCCAGAGGGAAGTTGCTGGCACCGAACACGGCTACCGGGCCCAGGGCGATATGACGCTGGCGCAGGTCGGCACGGGGCAGGGGTTGGCGCTGGGGCTGTGCGGTATCGACGCGCACGTCGAGCCATTCGCCCAGGCGCACGGTGCGGGCAAAAGCGCGCAGTTGCCCGCAGGTACGGCCGCGTTCACCTTCAATGCGTGCGCGCGGCAAGCCGGTTTCGGCGCAGGCGCGTTCGATCAACTCATCACCCAAGGCTTCGATGTGGGTGGCGATGGTTTCAAGCAACGCGGCGCGATCTGCCAAGGTGGTTTCGCGGTAAGCGTCGAACGCGAGCCAAGCCAGTGCGCAGGCCTGTTCGACGTGTTGCTCATCCCCGCCGGCATAGGCGGGTTCCAGTGGGGTGTTGGTGGCGGGGTTGATGGCCCGGATCGCATCGCGATGGCCGCAAACGGATTGCTGACCGATCAGCATCTTGCCTGTCAGAGTCATGGGGACATCCTGGAACAAAAAGAGGTGTTGTAGGCGCGAGCTTATGTGACGAGCAAGCATGCTTGCGCTGGGGTGCGAAGCGCCCCCAATAAAAGCCGGAGGCTGCTGCGCAGTCAGCGGGAGCAAGCTCCCTCGCCACAGCAAGCTCGCGCCTACAGAAAATCAAGCGACGTTCTGTTCGGCCGACCAGTTGGCATACCACTGGCGGAACAGCGCGTACTGCTGCTCGGCATACCGGCGCTGGGCAGCGCTGAGGTCGTCGGTTTCGTTGAAGTGCAGGGCGTAGCCCTGGTCGCCGTTGAGCACCATCAAATGCTTGTAATACAGCACCAGGTCGCAGCCCTCGTCGAACGACGACAACACCGCCAGTGCAGCTTCCAGCTCGCGGGCCTGGCGACGCGCCTTGGCATCGCCCTTGGCGGCTTTTTTGCTCAGCGCCACCAGTTGCAGCACTTCGCGGGGCAGTGCGTTGCCGATGCCGGTAATGGCGCCGGTGGCGTTGCAGTTGACGAAGCCGTGCACCACTTGGGTATCGACGCCGACCATCAGGGTCACATCGTCATCCTGGGAGGTGATGTTTTCGGCGGCGTAGCGCAGGTCGGCGGCGCCGCCGAACTCCTTGAAGCCGATCAGGTTCGGGTGCTCGCGGCGCAGTTCGAAGAACAAATCAGCGCGGGTGGCGAAACCGTAGTAGGGGCTGTTGTAGATCACCGCCGGCAGGTTGGGGGCGGCGTTTAGGATCGCTGCAAAGTGGGCCTTTTGCGCAGTGGCCGAAGCACCTCGGGACAGCACGCGGGGAATCACCATCAAACCATCGGCGCCGACTTTGGCGGCATGGGCTGCGTGAGATACGGCTTCACGGCTGTTCACCGCACCGGTGCCGACGATGGTCGGCACACCCGCAGCCACCAGGCGCGCCACGCCTTCCTGGCGCTGGGCCTCGGTGAGCAGCGGCCAGTCGCCCATGGAGCCGCAATACACCACGGCACTCATGCCGATGTCGATCAGCTCGCGGCCCTTGGCCACCAGTGCATCGAAGTCCGGTTGGCGCTCGGCGGTGCAAGGGGTCATCAGGGCGGGCATGCAGCCGGTGAAGATGTTGTCGCTCATGGTGCTAACTCCATTTCAGTTGAATTGATCAAGGGCTCAGATGCCCCAGGCAAACGGGTCTTGTTCGTCGATCAGCAAGGTGCTGTCGGCGGTCATGTAGGCGCGGCCGGTGATGAATGGGCGTACGTGTTCGCCGTCCCACTCATAGCGGCCGAGGAATTGGCTGCCGGTGATGCTGGCTTGTACCCAAAGTTCTCCTGCGGCCAGTTTTGCGTCGGCGGCCAGGCAGGCGAGCTTGGCGCTGGTGCCGGTGCCGCAGGGGGAGCGGTCATAGGCTTTGCCGGGGCACATTACGAAGTTGCGGCTGTCGGCGTGGGCGTCGTCGGCGAACAATTCGATATGGTCGATCAGCGCACCGTCTGCGCCACGGATGCCTTGGGCTTCGAGGGCCTTGAGCATGGCCCAGGTGTAGTCGGTCAGGGCCTCCACGTTATCCATCTGCAACTCATGGCCGTGGTCCGACACCAGGAAGAACCAGTTGCCGCCCCAGGCGATGTCGCCCAGCACCACGCCATGCCCAGGCACTTCAACCGCCACCTGTTTGCGATAGCGGTAAGCGGGCACATTGCGCAGGGTCACGCTGCCGTCTTCGTGCAAGGTGGCCGCGACCGGGCCGACCGGCGTGTCGAGGCTGTGCACGCCCGGTTGGATCAGCCCCAGGTGGTGCAGCGAGGCAATCAGGCCGATGGTGCCGTGGCCGCACATGCCGAGGTAGCCGGCGTTGTTGAAGAAGATCACCCCGCAGGTCGCCCCCGGCGTGACTGGCGCACAGTACAGCGCGCCCACCAGCACATCGTTGCCCCGGGGCTCCAGCAGGCAGGCGCGGCGCCATTGATCGTGGTGGGTGCGCAGGTGGTCCAGTTGATCGGCGATCGAGGCACCCGCCAGTTCGGGAAAGCCGTTCATGACCAGGCGTGTAGGTTCACCGCCGGTGTGTGAGTCAATCACGTGCAGTCGTTTCATAAGGCGCTCCATCAGTGGGTAGTCGGGGACAGTGGGGCGCTGTAGTGCGCGTCGATGACGGCTTCGCTTTCGTCCTCTTCCTGCTCCAGGCGTACCAAGTGGGCGGGTACGCCGGTGGCGGCGCCCCAGTAGTAAATGCCCAGGGCGCAGGCCGCCACCACCAGGGTGTCAAACGGGTGGCTGATCACACCAATACCGCCAAAGCTGCCGAGCTTGGAGAGCAGGATGGTCACGGCGTAGAAGCCGATCAGCCAGGCCGAGGAGCGTACTTGTTGCTTGAGGTTCAGGTGCGCGGTCGGCACCCAGCGCGCGCACAGCAGGTACACCACAAACATCAGGATTTGCAGGCCCAACAGCCAAGACACCGTGCTCCAGCCCGACCAGTAGACGATCAACGCAGCGATGATGAATGACAGCGGGCCCAGCACCGCCATGCCCTTGACCCGAAACGGGCGCGCCATGTCGGGTGCATTGCGGCGCAGGGCGGCGACTGTCACCGGGGCCACGGCATAACTGAGGATCAGGGCGGCAGACACCACGTTAATCAGCGCTTCCCAGGACGGGAACGGCAAGGTCCAGAACACCGACAGGCCAAAGGTCAGCCACAGCGCCGGGCGCGGGATGCCGGACTTTTCATCGATGCGCGTGAATATCTTGAAGAAGGTGCCAGTCTGCGCCCAGCCATACACCACGCGCGGGGTGGCGTTCATGTAGATATTGCCGCAGCCGCTGGGAGAGATCACCGCATCGGCCACCACCAGGTAGGCCAGCCAGCCCACGCCCAGCGCCAGGGCGATATCGCGATAGGGCAGGGCCAGTTCCTTGCTGATGCCGGCCCAGCCATTGGCGAGCATGTCGGTAGGCACGCCGCCGAGGAACGCGGTTTGCAGCAGCACATAGATGGCCGTAGACAACAGTACCGAGAGGATCAGGGCGATGGGGATGGTGCGCTGTGGGTTTTTCACTTCGCTGGCCACCGAAATGATCGGCGTCAGGCCCAGGTAGGCAAAGATCACCCCGCCTGCCGACACGGCCATCTCGATACCTGATAAGCCGAACGGCGCGAAGCCATGCACCTGGAAATTAGCTGGCTTGAAGAAGGTGAACAGCACGCCGATCACCAGTAACGGCACGATGAACTTGAACACGCTCACCAGGTTATTGGCGATCGCAAAGGTCTTCACGCTGCGGTAGTTGAGCACAAAGAACAGGCACAGCAGGGCAAATTGCACCAGCCAGCCCAGGGTGGTGGGGTCGCTGGAACCTGCCTTGGTCAGCTGCGGAAACCAGGCTGCGGCGTATTGGCGCGAGGCGACCACTTCAATTGCTACCAGGCTGGAAAACGCGATCAGCGTGATAAAACCCATCAGGTACCCGAGCAGCGGACCGTGGGAATACACCGGGTAGCGCACCACGCCACCGGCGCGGGGCAGGGCGGCGCCGAGTTCGCAGTAGACAATGCCCAGCAGCAGCACGGCGAAACCACCGAGCAACCAGGAAAAAATTCCTGCCGGGCCTGCGATGGCAGACACGTGGCTGGCGGCGAACAACCAACCCGAACCGAAGATGGCCCCCAACCCGATAAAGGTGAGGTCCATCAGTGACAGCTGTTTCTTGAACTTGCCTTGGCCTGACATAGCGGCGCCTTCTTGTGAGTTATTGGATAGGCATGCAGTGGCGCTATCCTGAACCCACATGCCCGGCTGACGATTGATGTTTTATGCGGCGATGGATGACGAATTCAGCACAATTTGCCGCGCTCGACAGCGCTCGTTCCATGGCGCAATCTGCTGGCTGTCGACGAATAAAAGGGCAGATAAAGTCATGTTGCAGAGCGCGTTCGCGAGCCTTTTCCAGGGCAGCCGACCCCACAACATCGAGCAGCTATTGAGCGGGGTAGAGCAGTTGCTGCCGATGCTCGATGTACTGCCCAATGCCGCGATTTTCATCAAGGACATCGACGCCCGCTACGTGCTCGCCAACCGCACCCTGGTGCAACGCTGCGGCCTCAAGCAGCTGCAACCGCTGCTGGGCAAGACCAGCGCCGAAGTGTTTCCCGCACAATTGGGCCCCGGCTATACCGAACAGGACCGTCGTGTGCTGAGGCAGGGCCTGGTGTTGGAAGATCAACTCGAATTGCACCTCTACGGCACCCGCGAACCCGGCTGGTGCCTGACCCACAAGTGGCCGCTGTACAACCAACTCGGCGCGATCATCGGCCTGGCCGGAATTTCGGTGGACTTGCAGTCTGCCAGCGAAACCCACCCGGCCTATCAGCGCCTGGCGGCGGTGGACGAACACATCCGCAGCCACTTCAACCGCCGCGTCACCCTGGGTGAATTGACTCGCATCGCCGGGATTTCCGTGGCGCAACTGGAGCGCTACTGCAAACGCGTGTTTCACCTCACGCCTCGGCAAATGATCCAGAAAGTCCGGCTTGAGCATGCCCGGCGGTTGTTGCATACCGAGCTGCCAATTACCGAGGTGGCGCTGCAATGCGGCTACACCGATCACAGCGCGTTTACCCGGCAGTTCAAATCTTCAACCGGGTTCACCCCGAGGCAGTACCGGCAAGCGACGCAAGGCGGCAGGCCAGATGAAAATCTAATGTGGGAGGGGGCTTGCCCCCGATAGCAGTGTGTCAGTCAGGCTATTTTTATCTGATCCACCGCCATCGGGGGCAAGCCCCCTCCCACATTTGGATGAAGCCAAGTCGATGCAACGAATGCCGCGCACGCCCCTCATATGCTTACACCGACCCTTTTCACCACGACAGGTACCGAGCTTATGACCGCGGCGAACAACGACCATGTGAACTGGCTGGTGCAACATTCCATGCTCCACGCAGCGCGGCAGCGGGCCAAGCTTTATTCGGGGCAAGGCCGCCTGTGGCAGCAGCCCTATGCACAGACCCGGCCGCGTGACGCTTCGGCCTTGTCGTCGGTGTGGTTCACGGCCTACCCCGCCTCGATTGTCACCCGCGAAGGCGGCACCGTGCTTGAGGCGCTGGGGGACGAAACCTTGTGGCATACCCTGTCCAAGATCGGCATCCAGGGCATTCACAACGGCCCGTTGAAGAAGTCCGGTGGCTTGTCTGGCACCGAGCACACCCCGACCATCGACGGCAATTTCGACCGCATCAGTTTCGACATCGATCCGCAACTGGGCACCGAGGCACAACTGCAGGCTTTGACGCGCATGGCTGCCGCGCACAATGCGGTGATCATCGACGATGTGATCCCGTCGCACACCGGCAAGGGCGCGGACTTTCGTCTGGCAGAAATGGCCTATGAGGACTATCCCGGCCTGTACCATATGGTCGAAATCCGCGAGGAAGACTGGCCGTTGCTGCCCGACGTGGCCGCCGGGCGCGATGCACACAACCTCAGCCCCTCCCAGGTAGACGCACTGCGTGACAAGCACTACATCGTCGGCCAATTGCAGCGGGTGATTTTCTTCGAGCCCGGCGTCAAAGAAACCGACTGGAGCGCCACCCCGGTGGTGCTCGGCGTGGATGGCAAGCCGCGGCGCTGGGTGTACCTGCATTACTTCAAGGAAGGCCAGCCGTCGCTCAACTGGCTCGACCCTTCGTTTGCTGCGCAGCAGATGATCATCGGTGATGCGCTGCACGCCATTGATGTGATGGGCGCGAAAATCCTGCGCCTGGATGCCAACGGCTTTCTCGGCGTGGAGCGCAAGCTCGATGGCACGGCCTGGTCCGAAAGCCATCCGCTGTCGATCACCGGCAATCAGTTACTCGGCGGCGCCATTCGCAAGGCGGGCGGGTTCAGTTTTCAGGAACTCAACCTCACCGTGGACGACATCGCGTCGATGTCCCACGGCGGCGCTGACCTGTCTTATGACTTCATCACCCGGCCGGCCTACCAGCATGCATTGCTGATGGGCGATACCGAATTCCTGCGCCTGATGCTGCGCCAGATGCACAGCCTCGGCATCGACCCCGGCTCGCTGATTCACGCGCTGCAGAACCATGATGAACTGACCCTGGAGCTGGTGCATTTCTGGACGCTGCACGCCCATGACAGCTTCCTGTTCCAGGGCCAGACCTTCCCCGGCAACATCCTGCGCGAGCATATCCGCGAGCAGATGTATGAACGCCTCACCGGCGAACATGCGCCGTATAACCTCAAATTCGTCACCAACGGCGTGTCCTGCACCACCGCCAGCATCATCACCGCAGCCCTGGGTATCCGTGACCTGGAGGCGATCACTTCGGCGGATATACAGCAGGTTCGCCAGATCCACTTGCTACTGGTGATGTACAACGCCATGCAACCTGGGGTGTTTGCCTTGTCCGGCTGGGACCTGGTGGGCGCGCTGCCGTTGGCGGCCGAAGAGGTGGCGCATTTGATGGCCGATGGCGACACCCGCTGGATCCATCGTGGCGCTTATGATCTGGTAGACCTGAACCCCGACGCCGAACTGTCGGCGGGGCAAATGCCGCGCTCAAAAAGCCTGTATGGCAGTCTGAACAGCCAGCTGCAGGACCCGGACTCCTTTGCCTCCCAACTGCAAAAAATCCTCGCCGTACGCCGCGCCTACGACATCGCCGCCAGCCGCCAGATCCTGGTGCCGGACGTCGAGCATCCCGGCTTGCTGATCATGGTCCACGAACTGCCGGCGGGTAAGGGCACTCAAATCACTGCGCTGAACTTTGGCGCCACGCCGATCACCGAAACCCTGCACCTGCCCAACATCGCACCGGGGCCGGTGGTGGATATCATCAATGAGCGGGTGGAAGGCGATTTGACAGAGGAGGGTGCGTTCACGATCACGCTGGACGCGTATGAAGGGTTGGCGTTGCGGGTGGTGAGCAGCACGCCGATGTAAAGGGATATTGGCCCGGCGTAGGAGCGAGCAAGCTCGCTCCTACATGGCAAGCCGTGCCACGCGATCAGTGGTGCTTGTTCTTGTGCTTATGCTTGTTGCCTTTGTGCTTGGCACCGCCTGAACGATGGCCGCTCTCGTCATCGGCCAGGTTATTACCCAGCGCGCCACCGGCTGCGCCCCCCACGCCGGCGCCGATGGTCGAGCCGGTGGTGCCGCCCAGGCGATTGCCAATCAGCGAACCGCCTGCCGAGCCCAAACCGCCGCCAATCGCCGCTTCGGTCTTGTTGCCCTTTTGCGCCCCCACCGCACTCCCGGCGGCGCCCCCCACGCCGGCGCCGATGGCCGCACCGGTCGAGCCACCAAGCTGCTGGCCTACCACGTTGCCCAACACACCGCCGACACCGCCTCCCAGCGCGGCTGTACCATCTCCAGCGGCCAGGGCCCCTTGGGAGATCAGAATGCCCAATGCCAGGGCCGGGAATGTCATTTTCATTTTTTTGTACCTCAAGGGCTGTCTCAGGCGCTCACGGGGTAAAGCACGCCTGGCATTTTGATTAGAGCACACGTCATAACACTTGGGCTTCGGTGATCGCCCCTTGCACAAGAAAAATTTTTTCCAGCCCTCTTGAATTCCTTTTGCGCGTCCATAAATTTTGGATCACGCGATGCCGAATCCGGGTTGCGTACTAAATCACTTGGAGAAACTCAGGAGATTTTAAAATGGCTACTACCCTGTCGTTGGCCCCACTGTTCCGTCAATCGGTGGGCTTTGATCGCTTCAATGACCTGTTCGAGTCGGCGCTGCGCAGCGAGGCTCCGAATTCCTATCCACCTCACAACGTGGAAAAGCACGGTGACGACGCGTACCGCATCGTGATCGCCGTGGCTGGCCTGACGGAGGAGGATCTGGATATCCAGGTCGAGAGGGGTGTATTGACGGTTTCCGGCGGAAAACGCGAAACCGACGATAAGGTCGCTTACCTGCACCAGGGCATTGCCCAACGTGCGTTCCGGTTGTCGTTCCGCTTGGCGGACCATATCGAAGTACGTGGCGCATCCCTGACCAACGGTTTGCTCAACATCGACCTGCTGCGTGAAGTGCCTGAAGAGGCCAAGCCAAAACGCATCATGATTGGTGGTGAGACCAAACCCGAGCTGCGTCAGGTCAGCTTGCAGTAAAACAATCGGCGGTAAAAAGGCGCTCTACGGAGCGCCTTTTTTGTGCGCGCTGCAAACGCAGGCCGGCTAAGCCTGGGTATTGGGTGCAAACAACTGCCTGGCCTCGGCAAAACACTTCTCTGCGATGACCGAGCGCGGTTCGGTCTTGCGCATCACCATGCCCAGGGGCGCAAGGACACTGGCGTCTGGCAGGTGGATAAATGCCAGGTTTTCGATGGGGTTTTCCAGGCCGCTGTCCAACGGCATGATTGCGCAACAGAAGCCTTCGTGGATGGCCTGGAACAGTTGATAGGTGGAGTCGCTTTCCAGAATCGGCTGGGGATCGAGACCGCGACTGCGGAAACTCAAGTCGATGGATTTTCGGTAGTGCATGCCATTGCTGATCATCCCCAGGGGCAGTTCGGCGGCTTCTTCCCAGCTCATCTGCGTGCCTTCGAAGTGGAAGTGGCGAGTGTCGTACAGCAGGCCGACACGGGTTTCGCCCAGTTCGAAAAATTCCAGGTAGTTGGGGCTCACGTGGTCCAGGTAGCACACGCCCAAGTCCAGTTGATTGGTGCCCAGCGCTTCGATGATTTTATCCGAACTCATGGAGGTGAGGCTGAACTTGAGTTCCGGGAAGCTGTGGGACAAGCCCTGGATGAAGCTGATCGGATTGAAGCCGCTCAGGGGCACCAGGCCCAGGCGCAGGTTACCGACCAACTGGCCGCGACACGCAGCGGCTTCGGCGAACAGGCCGTCATGGGCGGCGAGCAGGGTCCTGGCCCAGGCCAACACGCGCTCGCCGGCCTGGGTAAAGCCTTCGAAGCGTTGGCCACGGGTCACCAGTTCCAGGCCCAGTTCGTCCTCCAGGTTGCGCAGGCGCATCGACAGGGTGGGCTGGGTGATGTTGCAACGGGCGGCGGCCTGGCCGAAATGGCGGGTCTGCTCCAGCGCGATCAGGAATTTAAGTTGTTTGATATCCATGAAGGCACCTGCCTGGAAATAAGTGAACGGTCATGATTGGCGCAAGTGCCTGAAATCCACGGGATGGAGCCGATGATCGCATTGTAACGACTGGCACGTCCAAATGAGCTTGCCACCGTGCGGCTGCATTGTTCCATTTTTGAGATGGAGCGGCCCGTTTCAGCCACTACCTAACCCTGAGCGCGATGCTTAAGGTGGTCCCACTGTTTTTTTGGGTGGGCCTGCTGACACACGTCCAGGTCGTTGCCCAAGCGTATCTGTACAGGAAGTACAGGCACGGCCGGGCGCAGTTCCGGCGCACACGCCAGGGAGGTATCGCCAAGCAAGAGGACATGCAAATGACTGCATCAGGTAACGCTGCAAACTTCAATGGGCAAAAGCCGACGATTGACCCCGCTGACACCGCCATGTTGCTGATCGACCACCAGAGTGGTCTGTTCCAGATCGTCAAGGACATTGATGTTCCTCAATTGCGCGCCAATGCCATCGCGCTGGCCAAGGCCGCGACCCTGCTGAAAATACCGGTCATCACCACCGCCTCGGTGCCGCAAGGTCCCAACGGCCCGTTGATTCCGCAAATCCACGAAGCCGCGCCGCACGCCCAGTACGTAGCCCGCCGTGGCGAAATCAACGCGTGGGACAACCCGCAGTTCCATGCCGCCGTCAAAGCCACCGGCAAAAAGACGTTGGTGATCGCCGGCACCCTGACCAGCGTGTGCCTGGCATTCCCGTCCATTGCGGCGGTGCATGAAGGCTACAAGGTGTTCGCGGTGGTCGATGCCTCGGGCAACCACTCCAGGCTGGCCACCGACCTGACCGTCGCACGCCTGGCCCAGGCCGGCGTGGTGCCGATCGACATCATGGGCACGCTGTCGGAGCTGCAAGGCTCCTGGAACCGCTCGGATGCCCAGGAGTGGGCTAACGTCTACACCCAGGCCATGCCGCATTACCAGCTTCTGATCGAGAGCTACATCAAGGCTCAGGAAGTGGCAAACAACCACGAAGTACTAGACTCACAGCGCAAGTAAATACGCTGGGGCCTTTTGCGGCGAGCCCATGTTGGGCGCTGCCTATTTATCAGGAGTATGAAGATGTCTACACCTTACGTTCGTTTGGACAAAGACAACGCCGCGGTACTGTTGGTCGACCATCAGGCCGGCTTGCTGTCATTGGTCCGCGACATCGACCCGGACAAATTCAAGAACAACGTGCTGGCCCTGGCTGACCTGGCCAAGTACTTCAAGTTGCCGACCATCCTCACCACCAGTTTCGAAACCGGCCCCAACGGCCCGCTGGTGCCCGAGCTCAAGGCCCTGTTCCCGGATGCGCCGTACATTGCGCGCCCAGGCCAGATCAATGCCTGGGACAACGAAGATTTCGTCAAGGCCATCAAGGCCACCGGCAAGAAGCAATTGATCATTGCCGGCGTCGTGACCGAAGTGTGCGTGGCGTTCCCGGCGCTGTCGGCCCTGGCCGAAGGCTTTGAAGTGTTTGTGGTCACCGACGCCTCCGGCACCTTCAACGAACTGACCCAGCAGTCCGCCTGGGCCCGCATGTCCGCCAACGGCGCGCAACTGATGACCTGGTTTGGCCTGGCCTGTGAGCTGCACCGCGACTGGCGCAACGACATCGAGGGCTTGGGGACGTTGTTGTCCAACCACATTCCGGACTACCGCAACCTGTTTACCAGCTACAACGCCTTGACTGAAGGCAAGTAAGCCTGATGGAAGGCGGCCGCTAGCCGTGGGGGGAGCGGTAGAACGCCTATTTCCCTGACACCCCTAGGTCCAAATGTGGGAGCTGGCTTGCCTGCGATGGCGGCATTGCGCCCGACACCTATTTACCTGACACACCCGCGATCCAACGGTGGGGTGTCAGGTAAATAGGCGTTGGCTGTCAGACCGTCATCGCAGGCAAGCCAGCTCCCACAGTTGGATGGCGCAGCATCAATGGGATCAGCTTCGACCGTCACGGGCGCAAGATCAGTACCGCTAGAGGGATGACAGCACTGTAGTCGTATTTTGTTACTAACCCATGCCCTAAAAATACAGCGCTGTGGCGGCAAAGCAGGACAAAACACCCCCTCGCCATTCAATTTTCATAAAAATGTAACAACCCTGCTTCACAGTTCGGGAGCCCGTCACCACAACGAGTTCCTTTTAATGAAAAGCTTGATGAAGTCCGCAGCACTCGCCGTTACGGTATCCCTGTGTGCCTCCTCCATGACCTTCGCCGCCGAAAACGTGCGCCTCACCGGCTCTGGCGCCAGCTTCCCTGCACCGATCTACCTCACCTGGTTCAAGGATTTCAGCAAGAAGACCGCTGGCGTCACCGTGGATTACCAGTCCAAGGGCAGCGGCGCAGGTGTGCAGGACTTCCTGAATAAAACCGTCGACTTCGCCGCCAGTGACTCGGCCATGAAAGACGAAGACATCGCCAAGGTCGCCGAGGGCGTGCAACTGCTGCCAATGACCGCCGGTGAAATCGTGCTGGCCTATAACCTGCCGGGCAATCCCAAGGGCCTCAAGCTGCCACGCGATGTTTACTCCAATATCTTCCTGGGCAAGATCACCAAGTGGAACGACCCACAGATCGTCGCCGCCAACCCGGACCTGAAGCTTGGCGACACGCCGATCACCGTGGTGGTGCGCGCAGACTCCAGCGGCACCACGGCGGTATTCACCAAACACCTGGCGACCATCAACCCTGAATTCAAAACGGCACTGGGGGAGGGCAACACCGTCAACTGGCCGGCCAGCGACAAATTCATCAAGTCGCCCAAGAACGATGGTGTGACTGCCACCGTACGCCAGACCCCAGGCGCGATTGGTTACATCGAGTACGGCTTCGCCAAACTGGCCAAGGTTGACTTCGCTCAGTTGCAGAACAAGGCCGGCCAGTACGTGGTGCCGAACGCCGAAAGCGGCGCCGAGGCCCTGGCCGCTGTGAAAATGCCGGAAAGCCTGGTGGCCTGGTTGCCGGACCCGGACGGTGCCAAGTCCTACCCGATCACCTCGTACACCTGGATGATCTTCCGCAAGGACAACGGCAACCCCGCCAAGGCCAAGGCCATGCGCGAAATGGTTGAGTACAGCCTGACCGAGGGGCAGAAAATCGCCGATTCGATGGGGTACATCCCGCTGCCGCCATCGGTGGTGGAGCAGGTTCGCAAAGCCTCCGCCAACATTCAGTAACACCTGTGAGGCCGCTCTCGGTGTGGGCTGTTTGCCGCGCCGGGGGCGTTTCCCCCCTGTTCCGGAATTAGCCAATGAACAAACCTTTCGTCGTACCGGTTAACCGGGATTCTGCCTGCCAACCTCCCTCCGCCAAGGACTTCCTGGTTGATCGCACCTTCCGTGGGCTCGCGCGAATCGGGGTGGTACTGATTCTGGCGTTGGTCGCAGCCTTGGTCTTCGAGGTGGGACGCAAGGCTTTGCCAGGCATGGAAAAGCACGGGTTCGATGTGCTTTTTGGCAGTGTCTGGGACGTTAACCAGGGCAAGTACGGGATACTGCCGGCCATTTGGGGCACGCTCTACAGCGCGTTCATCGCTCTGCTGATTGCGGGCTTTTTCGGCGTCAGCATGGCGATTTTCCTCACGCAGGATTTTCTGCCGGCCAAGCTAGCCGCGGTGTTTCGCACCATCGTTGAATTGCTCGCAGCGATCCCCAGCGTGGTGTATGGCCTGTGGGGCATCTACGTGGTGATTCCGGCCATTCGGCCATTGACCACCTGGTTGAACAGCGAACTGGGTTGGATCCCGTTTTTCGGCACGTCCTTGAGCGGGCCGGGGTTGCTGCCCGCGGCGCTGGTATTGGCCATTATGATTCTGCCGACAATTGCCGCCGTGTCCCAGGACGCGCTCACCAGCGTGCCGATGAAAACCAAGCAGGCCGCCTACGGCATGGGCACCACCCATTGGGAGGCGATTCTCAAGGTGATGGTGCCATCCGCCGCCACCGGTATTTTTGGCTCCCTGGTACTTGGCCTCGGTCGTGCGCTGGGCGAAACCATGGCCCTGGCGATGTTGGTGGGCAACGCCAACAACATTTCCCTGTCGTTGTTCGCGCCGGCCAATACGTTGGCAGCCTTGTTGGCGCTGAACTTCCCCGAAGCCGGGCCCAACGAGGTGGAGGTCTTGATGTACGCCGCCCTCGTCTTGATGTTCATCACGCTGCTGGTGAATGTCATCGGTTCCATGATCATGCTCTACGCCCAACGGGGTAACCGATGATGACGAATCTCACATCCCCTATCACCGCTGTACCGAGCTTGCAGCGCAAGTTCGAAGGCCGCGCCTTGCGCAGCCTGGTGTTGACCACATTGGTATGGTTTGGCGCGCTGCTGGCCAGTGTGCCGCTGATTTCCGTGCTCTACATGCTGATCACCCGTGGCGGCGCACGCCTGAGCCTGGAGGTGTTCACCGAACTGCCGCCCACCGGCTTCGAGACGGGCGGCGGTTTCGGCAACGCCATGGCAGGCACCTTTGTGATGGTCGGTATCGCTGCGGCGATTGCGGTGCCGGTCGGCATCATGGCCGCGATCTTCCTGGCCGAACTGGGGCCGGACAGCAAATTGGCCAACGCTGCACGCTTTGCCGCCAAGATGCTCACCGGCTTGCCTTCGATCCTGGCCGGCGTGTTTGCCTATGCGTTGGTGGTGATGACCACCGGCACCTACTCGGCACCGGCAGGCGGCGTGGCCCTGGCGGTACTGATGCTGCCTATCGTGGTGCTGACGGCGGAAGAGTCGATGCGCATGGTGCCCAAGATCATGAAGGACGCTGCCTACGGCATGGGCTGCACCCGCTCCCAAGTGATCTGGAAGATCATCTTGCCGACCGGCCTGCCAGCGATCCTCACCGGCGTAATGCTTGCCGTGGCACGTGCCGCAGGCGAAACCGCGCCGTTGCTGTTTACCGCGCTGTTCAGCAACTACTGGATCTACCACGACGGCGACCTGGCGGTGATGAACCCGACGGCCTCCCTTGCCGTGCTGATCTACAACTTTTCCGGCATGCCCTTCGACAACCAGCTGGAGCTCGCCTGGGCGGCCTCGTTGGTGTTGGTGATGATCGTGCTGGTCGTGAATATTGTGAGCCGTATCTTCGGCAAGCCTAAGTATTAAGAACGGGAGCATCTGAATCTTGAACGTCTCAACTGCGCAAATAGCCGCTCCGTTTGTTACCCAATCGCCTGTGGTCATGGACTGCAAGCTGGACAGGATTTTCTACGGCAACTTCATGGCAGTGCGTGACAGCCATGTGCCGATCGAGAAAAACAAGATCACCGGTTTTATCGGCCCGTCCGGCTGCGGCAAAAGTACGGTACTGCGCAGCCTCAACCGCATGAACGACCTGGTGAAAGGCTTTCGCTTCGAGGGCCATGTGCACTTCCTGGGGCAGGACGTGTACGGCAAGGGTGTAGACCCGGTGGTGGTGCGCCGTTACATCGGCATGGTGTTCCAGCAGCCGAACCCGTTTTCCATGAGCATCTTCGACAACGTCGCGTTCGGCCTGCGCCTGAACCGCTACAAAGGCGACTTGGGCGACCGCGTCAAGCACGCCCTGCAAGGCGCGGCGCTGTGGGATGAAGTCAAGGACAAGCTCAAGGTCAGCGGCCTGTCGCTCTCCGGTGGCCAGCAGCAACGGCTGTGTATTGCCCGCGCTATCGCCACCGAGCCGGAAGTGCTGTTACTCGATGAGCCTTGCTCGGCACTCGACCCGATTGCGACTCGCCGGGTAGAGGAACTGATGGTGGAGCTGAAGAAGGACTACACCATCGCCCTGGTCACCCACAACATGCAGCAGGCCATTCGCGTGGCGGACACCACGGCGTTTTTCTCGGTGGATATTTCCCAGGGCACGCGTACCGGCTACCTGGTGGAAATGGGCCCGACCGCGCAGATTTTTGGCAGCCCGCGTGAACAGATGACCGAGGATTACATCAGTGGCAAGTTCAGCTGAGTAACTCCATGTTCGATAGAAACCACAGGTGCGCCACCGTCAGCCCAGGAATGCCAATGTCTGCAACGCATCGTCTTGATTTGTCAGCGATTGAACGCGCGCTCCGTAAAGTGCAGAGCCGCTTTGCCGAGCTCAGCACGCAATTTACCGAGCCGCGCGACCCCTTGACCGACGAAGTGCTGCACAACGTGCTTGAAGGCTATGCGCTGGTTGACGACTATGTCGCACGGGGCGTTGACCTGTTTGACCTTCATCATCTGGACCTGATGCTGGAGATCAACGCCACGGTGCTCTGCGGTAGCGACCCGGCGCGCCGCGTGGAATACGCGCAGCACCTGGCCGCCACCGAGGAGCACTTCTTCAACAACGTTGAAGGCGGTATCAAGGACTTGTTCAATTGGTACTGCGCGTATCGCAGTGAATCGGTGTGGAAGCGTGCGGCCGGTGTGTATGTGCGCATCCTCAGCAAGCCGCAATTGTTCATCGAAGGCAACAACCGCAGTGGCTCGCTGATCGTCAGCTATCTGCTGATGCGCGCCGGGTTGCCACCGTTTGTGCTGACGTTGGAAAATGCCGAGGGTTACTTCAATCCTTCCTCGGTGATCCGCAACTCGGCCAAACATGGGGTCAAGGCGTTGTATGAATTGCCCAAGATCAAGAAAAAATACGCCGCCTTCCTGGAGGAACAGGCCCCGGATCCCAAGGCGTTTTTCTTGAGCGATATACCACAGCCTATCTATCAGGGAGGCCATTAATGCGCTGGTATCCAACACTCGCCAGCCGAGCCGTGCAAGCCGTCCAGCAAGCGGTCCTCACGCGTGCCGCCAAGCGCCCGCGCGTACGCATCTCCTTTGATATCGACGACACACTGGCTTGCCAGCTTGACCACGCTGACGTCGAGAGCAGTTGGCTGCCGGCCTGTGCTCATCGTTGGTGGGGAGAGCCGCTGCGTATCGGCACTCGTTCGCTGACGCGCGAGCTGAGGCGCCAGGGTTGCAGTATCTGGGTCTATACCTCATCGGGTAGAGCGCCTTCCTACATCAGACGTTGGCTGATGCTGTACGGCATTCGTGTCGACGGCGTGGTCAACAGCGAGCGGCATAACCACGCCCTCACGGTGCATGGGCTGTCGAACACCCCGTCGAAATTTCCGCCGGCCTTCGATATTGATTTGCACGTGGATGATTCCGAGGGCGTGCGCCTTGAAGGTAACGACCACGGCTTTCGCGTGGTGGTGGTCGACCCGCAGGATGAGCACTGGGCACAACGAGTGCTTGAAGCGGTCGCTGGCGTGCAGGCGCAACTGGCCCGGCAGCAATTACCCAGGTTCAAGCAGCCTGTATGCCAAGGTGCTGAGGTTTATTCTTCCTGAGTTCCAGAGAAACCTGAACTTCTTGAGCACTTATTGCAGTTCACAACTTGCTATAAGGATTTGATTTTCTTTGACTCGCCAGTCACGAACAACACAGAACTTCACCTCTTGTTCGATAAACAGCGCTTATGGCGCTTTTGTCGTCTATCTCCCTAAGTACATACCCTTATCATCCGATAGTCGGTCACTTTAACGCGGCACTTCTAGGCTAGTGTTGACGAGCTTCCTTAATGGTCAACCTCGATATTAAGCAACGAAGCAGCCTGAACAGAATGCACAACAACAACTTCAATGCATATTGTTTAGCCCGACGCATCAGGTATTACCGTTGACTTTCGGTGTTGATCGCTGGGCTCAAGGAGTACTGACATGGCTATATTCGATTACAAGGGGCAAGATGCCCGCGTCCTGATTTCAGATGCCTGGACCCTTGCCACTTACACCAGTGGTGTCGCGACCGTCGGCGCGCTCTACAACATTCCGGGACTTGTGCTGGGCGAGGGCAACACCTTCGCGCTGCCCAAGGGCTGGCGTGAAATCGGCGCGAGCGAACTGCAGGTGGATAGCAGCCACATCGACATCACTGGAAGTTTTACCGGTGACGGCGTGTTCGGCTCCCAGGCCAGGGTGTTTGGTCAATACGATGACAGCGGCCAATTAGTCAAAATGGGTTTTTCCATTGCCGGTACTAACTCACCCATTGATCTGCTGGGTTGGCCGGCGATGATCGATAACTCTTATATCAACGGCTACGACTACCTGCTCAATTCAATCAAGGATTACGCCACCGACCACAACCTGAGCGGCAAAGATGTTCTGGTCACCGGCTATAGCCAGGGTGGTTCTGTCACCAACAGCATGTATATCGGCAAGGACACTTTGGCAGACGGTTTTTTCAAGGATTCGGACTACTTTGGCATGGAGTCGCCCAAGTCCAGCAACAGCGACGGAATTTTCAACTTCGGTTTTGAAAACGATGTGGTCCACCGCCTCACGGGGCAAGAGACCAACGTGGGCAGCGCCATTATCGATGCGCTTCAAGGCAGTGACGCCAGTTACACTTCGACGACTGACAACATCGTGCTGTTCGACACGATCTACGCGCTGCCAACCTGGCCCAATGGTCCGTTCTCAATTGCCAACCTGTCAGGCTGGGCCGCGCATCTGGAAGGCATTTTCATCAACCCTATCCAGCGTATCGCCCAATCGACCTTCTACGATTACATCGAACGCGACAGCACCATCATCATCAGCAATCTCGACGCCATCAGCCGCAGCTTTACCTGGGTCAGCGACAAACAGACCGCCACCTCCAACCATTACGGCACACCGGCCTTCCTGCTGGGCACCGACAGTTCGGACAAGCTGCAGGACGGGCGCAGCGATGACTTCCTCGACGGGTTCAAGGGTGACGACAGTTTCCGCGTGAGTACCGGTACCGATATTGTCGCCGGCGGTGAAGGCAACGACAAAGTCTTCCTCAAAGGCACTGCATCTTCCTACGAAGCGGTGAAACTCAGCGATGGCACGTTGTTTCTAAACGACAGCAGCGGCCAATACGGCCTCAAGGAATTTCACGGCGTAGAGCATGTGGAGTTCGAAACCGGCCTGGCCAATAGCCTCGGCCAGGTGCCCGTGTTCGGCGGGCTCTTCGGTGGCATTGGCGAGGTCCTCACGCCGGCCTATACGGTGACCAGTGGCAAACTCGACTTCGAAGGCCTGTTCGGCGCCGAGAAGGCGTATGCCAGATCCATCGAAGGCAGCCAACTGGCCGACACCCTCAAAGGCACCCCCGCGCGCGACCTGATATTCGGCCAGAACGGCAATGACCGGCTCGACGGTGGCGCTGGCAATGACCTGCTGCACGGCGGCGACGGCAACGACACATTGCTGGGCGGCACGGGTAACGACGCGCTGTATGGCGCCAGCGGCAATGACGTCCTGATCGGCGGGTTGGGCAATGACCAACTCAGCGGTGGCGTGGGCAGCGACCTGTTTGTTTTCGATCAACGCGGGTTTGGCCACGACGTGATCAGCGACTTCAACATTCACCAGAATGGGCAGGACCTGCTGGTGTTCGCCAAGTCGCTGTTTGCCAGCGCCGATGCCGTGCTCGGTGCCACTACCCAGCATGGCAGTGACAGCGTAATTCTGGCGGGGGACAGCAGTGTCACCTTGGTGGGGTTCAATGCGGCGCAGTTGAGTGCAGAGATGATCAGCGTGGTGTGATGCGACACCTGCGAAACGGAAGGTAAAACCTCACAGGTTCCCCGAAGCTGTGGGGTTTTTTATGGCCTGCTGTTTGACGCAATGGCTCGGTACCACACGCAGCATCAGTGCCTAGCGGTCGGACTCAAACGGGCAAAAACTCTTCATTTTCACGCCTGAGCCGCTCTGCGTGAAGGGTTGAACGAGTTTGCACTGTTAATTGACGCCATCAAAATGACATCTTATCATCGCCACATTGGATGGCATAAAGCCATATAGAGGGATCTATACAGTGTGGCGTTTACCGCGTCGGACCAGGTTAAGCCTGCTGTCCGCTTTTTTTTGCCTGGGCACCTCCGGATGGGCGCAAGCGGCCACGCCGCAGAACGCCCCCGGCATCACCGACCTGATCCGTGACCGCCAGGACCGCCTGCTCGAAGAGCAGCAACGGCGCCTTGAGGAGCTCAAAGACTTGCCGGGTAAAGCCGCCGCGCCGGCAACCTCGGCAACACCTGTCGATACCCGCTGCTTCCCGATCAAAACCATCGAGCTGGGCGGCGCGGATGCGCTGACTGAAGGTGAGCGAGCTCATCTGATCAAGCCCTACCTCGGCCAATGTCTTGGTGTGCCGCAACTCAACGCAGTGCTCAAGGTGATCACCGACCGTTATCTGGCCAAAGGCCTGGTCACCAGTCGCGCGTATTTGCTGCAGCAGGACCTTTCCAGCGGCAATCTCAAGATCCAAGTGGTCGAAGGTAAGCTGGAGAGCCTGAAGGCTGCCGAAGGCAGCGGAATCACTGACCGTCAATTGACCATGAGCTTCCCCGGCAAGCAGGGCGAACTGCTCAATCTGCGCGAAATCGAGCAGATGGTCGATCAGTTGAACCGCTTGCCGTCGAACCAGGCGCAGATGGAATTGGCGCCGGGCAAGGCCGTGGGGGGCAGTGATGTACTGGTCAAAAACACCTCGCAAAAGCCCTGGCGTGTTGGCCTGTCGCGGCACAACGGCGGCCAGCGCAGCACCGGTGAGCAGCAGTGGGGCGCCAGCCTGGATTGGGACAATCCGTTGGGCCTGGCCGACCAGCTTTCGCTACGTGGCGGCCACGATGCCGTCAGCGATCACCAGAAAACCTCGCGCAATTCGATGCTCAGTTACAGCCTGCCGTTCGGTTGGTGGAACCTCTCGTACAGCTACATCGAAAGTGAGTACCGCTCCCAGGCCGAGGCCAACCACTTCAAGTTCAAGCAGACCGGCGACAGTCAGAATCACCAGTTGCGCCTGGAGCGGGTTATCCATCGTGATGCGTTGAGCAAAACATCTCTGAACACTGGCATCGCCTACCTTCGTACCAATAATTTCATTGAAGACAGCAAGCTTGCCTTGAGCAGCAACCGCCTCAGCGAAGCGCAAGTGGGTATCAACCATGGTCGGCGTATCGGCGGTTCATTCCTCAACATTGACCTTGGCATGCAAAACGGCATCGGCGCATTCGATGCCCAGGCCAATCACGATCCAAAGCCTGGGCAGCCGGATGCGCGCTACCGCAAGTACACCGCCACGGTGAGCTATCTGTATCCATTCAAACTGTGGGGTGAGTCCCTCAGTTTCAGCAGTTTGATGACCGGTCAGCACAGCGAAGACGTGTTGTTCAGCCCACAGCGCATGAGCCTCGGCGGGCAGTCGTCGATTCGTGGCTACAAAGACCAAATGCTTGCCGGCGACAGCGGCGGCTACTGGCGCAACGACCTGCGCTGGAGTCGGCCGGTGACTTGGGCCTGGATGCAGCCGGTGCTCACTGAATACGGCACCAGCCTGGGCTACGACCAGGGCGTCATCAGCCATGGCCGCTACAACGCCAAGCAGCATGGGCGCATGAGCAGCAACTCGGTGGAGTTGTTTGCGCGCGGCAAGAACGTCGCGGCCAGCGTGACCTTTGCACACTCTTTGGAACGACCGGAAGCGATCACGGACCGTGAAGCGCCGATCTATTTCCGTCTGGACTTTTTCCTTTAAATTTTTGACCGCCTTCGGGCTTCGAGACATGACATGGACGTTCGCCAGTACGCATTCCTCGCGCGCCAGCCTTCTGCTGCCGTAAAAAGCCGCGCCCATTTCCTGGGGCTGCCTAAACGTGGGTTGGCATTGATTCTGGCCAACGCCATGTTCTGGCACCCGTTGCTGGCCCAGGCAGACGGCATTGTGGTGAATGCTCCAGGTACTTCGCTCGGACAAGCGGGCAATGGCGTGCCCATCGTCAACATCGCCACGCCGAACGCCAACGGCCTCTCGCACAACCAATTTCATGACTACAACGTTGGCGCCAACGGGGTCATCCTCAATAACGCCACCGACCGTACCCAGTCCACCCAACTGGGCGGCATCATTGTCGGCAACCCCAACCTCCACGGCACCGCGGCCAATATCATTCTCAACGAAGTCAACGGCGGCAGCCCCAGCCAACTGCGCGGCTACACCGAAGTGGCCGGGCAGTCGGCCCATGTGATCGTTGCCAACCCGTATGGCATCAGCTGTAACGGTTGCGGCTTTATCAACACCCCGCAAGCGACGCTCACCACCGGTAAAGCCGTGATTGAAAACGGCCAGATCAATCGTTACCAAGTGGACCAGGGCAGTGTGGCTATCGAAGGCGCCGGCCTGAATGCCAGCAACGTCGATCAGTTCGAAATCATCACCCGCGCCGCCACCATCAACGCGCAGATCCAAGCGAAAAAACTCACCATCGTCGCCGGTCGTAACGACGTCGACGCTCGCACCCTGAATGCCACGGCGCGGGCAGCGGATGGCAGCCAGGCGCCGGATCTGGCGATTGACTCGTCGGCACTGGGCGGCATGTATGTGGGCGCAGTCAAGCTGGTGGGGACCGAGGCGGGTGTCGGCGTGAAGTTGTCGGGGGACATGGTCGCTGGCGGTGATATTCAGATTGATGCCGGTGGCCATGTGGTCATGGGCCAGACAACGGCGGCCGGCGCCATTGACGTGAAGGCCCGCAGCGTTGAAGCCCAGGGCGTGGTCGCGGCGGGCAGTGTGCTTGAGATGAAGACGCAAGGCGGCTTGCTCAATCAAAAAAGCCTGGCTGCGCGTGATCGCGTGGCGCTGCAAAGCGGTGGGGTGTTGACCAACAACGGCGTCATCGAAGCGGGTGTCAACGCTGATCGGACGCGCAATGCTCAGGGCGATATCCACGTCACTGCCGCCCAGTTGAATAACAACGGCAAGACCGTCATCGCCAGTCGTGACCTAGCCGTGAATGTGGATGGCACTCTCGACAACCGCGGCGGCACCCTTAGCGCGCAAAACCAGCTGAAGGTGACGACCGAAGAACTGGATAACCAACAGCAAGGTCGCGTGTTGAGCGCCTCACGCCTTGAGCTCAATGCCGGGCAGTTGCTCAATACTGACGCAGGCCTGGTGGTGGGCGACCGAGGGCTCAGTGGCCGCATCGGGCAGTTGGTCAATCGCAAGGGCGAGCTCTCAAGCCTTGCTGACGTCACCTTGCAGGTCGACAGCCTGGACAACGTCGCCGGCCTGATATCTGCGGGCCAGGCGCTGCGCTTGACTGCCAGCGCGGCGGTGAACAATCAAAACGGTCGCCTGGTGGCCGGGCAGATGGTGCGGGTCAACGCGGGGCAACTGGACAATAGCCAGTCAGGCATCCTCACCAGCCAGGGCGAGCTGGGGCTGAATATCGCCGGCACGTTGGATAATCAGCAGCAGGGCCGCATCGAATCGGGGGCCGCTGCACAGGTCAATGCCGGGAACTTCAATAACCAACAACATGGCGTGCTCGCCAGTGGTGGCGCCCTTGAACTGGCGGCCGGCCCGGTCAATAACAGCCAAGGTGGATCAATCTACAGCGCCAAGGCTCTCAATGCCCGTGTCACCAGCCTCGACCAGCATGACCAAGGGCGCATTTACAGCAATAGTGACCTAACCCTGGACCTGAGCAACGGCCACCTCGACAACCACGATGCAGGTTTGATCAATGCCAGTGGCCAGCTGGCGCTGAATAATCTCAATAGCGTCGACAACCGCAGTGGCGAGATTTCCAGTGCCCGTGGGTTTAGCGTCGCGGCGAACAGCCTCGACAACCGCGCTGGCAAGCTGCTCAGTGATCAAGCCTTGGGCTTGCGTATCGCCCAGGCACTGAACAATGGTGCCGGTCAGATTGCAGCCAGCGGCCTGGATATTGACGTTGCCAGTTTGCTCAACGACCAACGCGGTCGAGTTCACAGCCGTGATCGGCTTAACGCCCGGGTGGGTGGTTTGCTCGCCAATCAAAGCGGAAGTTTCAGTGCCGATTCAGGCGCACAGTTGACCGTAGGTCACCTGGACAACAGCAATGGCGGCCAACTCTTCAGCCAAGGCGATTTGAGCCTGAACCTCAATCGGGGTCACCTCAACAACCAAGGCGGCTTGATCAACTCCCCAGGCCAGTTGTTGCTGACTCAACTGAACAGCGTGGATAACCAGGGCGGCGAAATCTCCAGCACCCAAGCCTTCGATCTGAATGCGGATCAACTCAATAACAGCGCCGGCAAGTTGCTCAGCGAGCAAGCCTTGAGCGTGCGCATTGCCCGCGCCCTGGACAATACCAAAGGTGGGTTAACCGCCAAGGCCCTGGAGGTACGTGCGGGCACACTGATTAACCAGGCCGGTCGACTCGCTGCGGTGGAGGGCCTCAACCTGCAAGTCGATGGCGAGCTGGATAACCGCAGCGCGAAGGTGCTAGGCAAGCACCTGGTGCTTGGGGTTGGGACGCTCAATAACGACCAGGGCCTGGTGCAGGGTGATGGAACGCTGGTGCTCCAAGCGGGTGGCGCGATCAGCAACCAGGCAGGCACATTGGCCGCCGGGCAAAGCGTGACCGTCAACAGCGCCAGCCTGGATAACCGTCAGGGCACCCTGACCAGCGATGCGTCGCTGACGGCGCGTATAGCCGCGAATATGCTCAACCAAGCGGGGCTGGTGAGCGCCGGCACTGACTTGCAGGTGAACGTTGCTGACTTGAACAACTCGCTCAACGGTCGTATTGCCGCTGAGCAGGTACAGATCAGTGCACAAGGCATCGATAACCGCGCGGGCGGTAGCCTGTACGCCAAACACCAACTGGGCGTCGATGTTGGCGGTCAGTTGAACAACGCCCAAGGCACGCTGCGCAGCGATGCTCGCCTGACCATCAATGCCGGTGGTTTAACCAACGATGACGCAACGCTATCGAGTGCTGGCGAGCTGAAGATTGCAACGGGCAACCTGAGCAACCAAGGCGGAGAATTGCGCAGTGCCACTCAGTTGGGGATGACCGTTACTGCACTGGACAACAGCCGTAACGGGCATGTCGCAAGCCAAGCCGATGTAAGCCTGGATATGCAAGGTGGTTACCTAAACAATAACAGTGGTTTGATCAACGCGCCGGGGCAATTGCTGCTCAAGCAACTGGGCAGCGTCGATAACCAGGGCGGTGAAATTTCCAGCGCCCAAGCCTTTGAGCTGGCGGCAACCGCCTTGAACACAGCGGACGGCAAGTTACTCAGCCAACAAGCCTTGACCCTGCGAATCGCCCAGGCACTGGATAACACCCGTGGCCTGATTTCCGCGGCAGCCTTGCAGGTCAGCAGCGCCAGCCTGGACAACCAGGGCGGCAAACTGAGTGCCGTTTCCGACCTGAACCTCGGCGTAGAAGGTGTGCTGGACAACCGCAACGGTGAATTGCTGGGTCAGCACTCGACAGTCGAAGTGGCTGCGCTGAACAACAGTCAAGGGCGCATCCAGGGCGATAACCGCTTGACCTTGACCAGCCACGGCGCGGTCAACAATGACAAAGGCACGCTAGCTGCCGGTCAGATGCTGACGGTCAATGCTGCCAGCCTGGACAACCAGTCCAAGGGCCGTCTGACCAGCAAGGGTGACGCGCACCTGGTGGTGGGGAGTGTGGATAACCGCGGCGGCAGCATCACCTCGGTCGGGCAGTTGCAGGTCACGGGTGATCAGTTGGATAACCGTCAGGCCGGGTTGCTCAATTCGGGTAAAGCCATGAACCTGTCCATCGGCAAGCTGGACAACCGAGGGGGTGAAGTTTCCAGCGTTACCGAACTGACCATGATGGGCCGTGAGCTGGACAACAGCAATGCCGGTCGCGTACTGGCCAATAGTACGCTCCAGCTGACGCTCGACAGGCTGAACAACCAGCTCAAGGGCCTGATTTCTGCGCAGCAGGATGTCAACCTCAAGGCAACCAGCCTGGATAACAGCGCCCAAGGCAGTGTCTACGCCAAACGCAACCTGGACGTGACCCTGGCCGGGCAGGCTGACAACAGCCAAGGCGTCATGCGCAGCGACGCCGCCTTGCAACTGCGCAGCGCCAGCTTTGGCAACAACGGTGGGCGTATCAGCAGCGGCGGGGCGTTACTGTTGAGCGCCGTCAATGCCCTCGCCAATCAGAACGGCGAGGTGCTCAGCGCTGATACGGCGACGGTGAATGCAGGCAGTGTCGACAACAGCCACGGGCGCATTGTGGCTGACGGTGCACTGCAACTGACCACAGGCGTATTGCTTAACCAACATCAAGGCCGTGTCACCAGCGCTGATCGCCTCAACCTGACAGCGACCGACGTAGACAACCGCTTCGAGGGCCGTATCGCCAGTGGCCAGGCGCTCAACGCCAGCCTCAGCAGCCTTGACCAGCGCGGAGCCGGTGAGTTTTACAGCAACAGCGAACTGACCCTGGACATGAACCAGGGGCACTTGAATAACGCCGATGGCTTTATCAACGCGCCAGGGCAGTTGTTGCTCAAAAACCTCAAAAGCGTCGACAACCGTAACGGTGAAATTTCCAGCGCCAAGGCCTTTGCCTTGCGTGCCGACACCCTGGACAACAGCGGCGGCAACTTACTCAGCGACCAAGGCTTGACCCTCAAAATCGAACAGGCGTTGCTTAACGTCAAAGGGCTGATTTCAGCCGCCGGTGTCGAGCTGGGTGCCTCGCGCCTGGACAACCGTGAAGGCAAGGTCAGCAGCGCTCTGGATGCGCGCCTGGTGGTCAATGAGGACCTGCTTAACGACCAGGGCGAAATCGTCAGCGCAGGCCACACGCAGCTGAAGGCGGCCAGTTTGGATAACACTGCCGGGCAGGTGCTCGGTGATGTCAGCCTGGATGTGAAGGTCAAGGGCGCGCTGAATAATCAGGCCGGCACGCTCGGGGCCGGCACCTCGTTGAACGTGCAGGCCGCCAGTCTGGATAACCGCCAGGCCGGGAAACTGGGCAGCGACGGCCAACTCAAGGCCACGATTGATGGGTTACTGGACAATCAGGCCAAAGGGCAAGTGTTGGCCAAAGGCGCGATGGAACTGCGTGCCGGTCGTCTGGATAACCGCGAAGGGCGGCTGACCGGGCAGGACCTGTTGACGCTGCACAGCGCCAACGTCGACAACCGTGGTGGTGTGATCCTTGCCCAGAAGGACCTTCAGCTCAATGTGGGTGAGTTGGACAATCAGCAAGGTTCGCTCAGCAGCAAAGCGGCCCTGAGCTTCTCCGGACAACAATTGCGTAATCAGAAGGGGCTGGTGAGTGCAGCAGGGCCCCTGCGACTGACTGCCGATAATGTGCAAAACGCGGCTGGCCGAATCGCCAGCCAGGCGGATCTACAGGCAACTATCGGTGTACTGGCCCAACAGGGCGGTGAACTGGTTGCCCAGGACGAGCTGAGCTTGAGCGGGGCCTCCCTGGACAATCGCGATGGCGGCCTGGTAGGCGCCACAAAAGCGCTGAAACTGACGGTCGACGCCATTGATAACCGTGCGGGCGAGATTTCCAGCCAGAGCAGCATCGACTTCAAGGCGCAGCACCTGGATAACAGCGCGGGCAAACTGATCGCCGGTACCGCATTGGAACTGGCCGTGGCCCATGTGATCAACCAGGCCCAAGGGATGATTTTCGCCCGGGACAACCGCTTCAACGGCGCGCGCCTGGATAACGGCCAAGGCACTTTCGCGGGCCAGCAATCGCTGAGCATGTCGCTGGTCGCCATTCCCGGCACTGAACTGGATGGTCGGCTGGATAACCAGCTGGGCAAAATCAGCAGCGAAGGTACCCTGCAGGTGAGCAGCGCGACGCTCAACAACGACGCGGGTGCCGTCTCTTCGGCGGGTGCGCTCACACTTGCTGCCAGCGGTGCTATCACCAACCAGGGCGGCGTCATGGAGACCGATGCCGCCCTGACGCTCACCAGCGCGAGCCTGGACAACGGCCCCAAAGGCCTGCTCAACAGCCGTGGCGCGCTGACCCTGGCCACCGGCACGCTGAACAACACTGGCCGTATCACCAGCGCTGATCGCCTGGACCTGGCAGCCACCCAGGTGGCCAACAGCGGACGTATCGCCAGCAGTAAAAATCTTACCGCCGCGATCACCGGCCTGAATCAACAGGGCGGTGAACTGTTCAGCAACACCCAGCTCGACCTGGACCTGAACCACGGCCAACTGAGCAACGTGGGTGGCCTGATCAATAGTCCGCTGCTGATGTTGAAAAACCTGGCTGATATCAATAACCAGCGCGGCGAAATTTCCAGCCAGCAAGCCTTCGTGCTGGCGGCTCGCAACCTGGATAACGGCGGTGGCAAGCTGATCAGTAACCAGGGCCTGATCCTGCAGATTCAAGACGCTTTGGGCAACGCCAAAGGTGCGATCAGCGCAGCCGCCCTCAACGCCAACAGTGCTCGCTTGGACAACACTGATGGTTTGCTCAACAGTCGTGGCGTCATGGACGTCTCTGCCACCCAGGCGCTGGATAACCAGCGCGGAACGCTGATTGCCGACGGCGCCATGCGGCTGTCTTCCGCTCGACTCGACAACCGTGACGGTGATGTATCGGGCAAAGCCTTGGTGACGGTTGATATCGATCAGGTCGGTAACCGCGGCGGTCAACTCATCAGCACCACAGCCGTGGATGTGCGTGGTGCGGTCCTGGACAACCGCAAAGGCCTGGTTGGCGCCGATAAGGCGGTGAAACTGCTGGTCGATCGGGTCGACAACCGTGGTGGCGAACTATCGACCAACGCCGACCTGACCGTTACAGGGCACACCTTGGATAACAGCGATGCGGGTCGTGTGCTGGCCGGGCAATCCTTGAACCTTACGCTCACCCAGCTGCTTAATCGCAACCAAGGCCAGCTCAACACTCAGCGGCTGATGCTGAGCGCTCAGGACCTGGACAACAGCAACGGCAAACTGCTCGCCCAGCAGCTTCTGCAACTTGAGCTGAAAGGGGAGCTGAATAACACTCAAGGCGTGCTCAACAGTGAAGGGCGCCTGCGCGTCGATGCGGCGAGCGTAGTCAACCGTCAGGGGCGGATTTCCAGCGCCGACGCGTTGGTGCTGGGTTCGCAGGGGGCTCTGGACAACGAGGGCGGTGAGCTCGTGACTGACAGCACGCTGCAACTGCGCAGCGCTAGCCTGGGGAACCAGAAGGGCGTGCTCAGTGGCAAAGGGGCGGTCAGTGTAACCACTGGCGCGCTGGATAACACTGGGGGCCGTCTCACCAGTGGCGACACCTTGGAGCTGAAGGCTGGGCTACTGAACAACAGCGCCGGCAACATCGGCAGTGCCCAGGCCCTGACAGCCAGCGTCGATGGGCTTGATCAACAAGGTGGCAAGCTGTTCAGCAACGCGGGCCTGACCCTGGACCTGAACAATGGCCAGCTCAACAACCAGCAGGGCCTCATCAACGCGACCGGGCCGCTGGTGCTCAACCATCTCAATGGTGTGAACAACCAGGCCGGTGAAATCTCCAGTGGCCAGGCCTTCAATATCGTGGCGCGCAACCTGAATAACAGCGGTGGTCGCCTGCTCAGCAACCAGGGCCTGACACTGCGTATCGACCAGGTACTCACTAACATCAAGGGTTTGGTTGCAGGTGCAAGCCTGAGTGCGCAAGCGGCCGTGGTCGATAACAGCGGCGGTACGCTCACCAGCCGTGGTGGCCTTGAATTGACCAGCACTGGGCTGCTGAGCAACGGGCAACAAGGTTTGATCAACGCCGCGCAGGCATTGACAGTCAACGCGGGCAACTTCAATAACCAGGGCGGCAGCCTGCTGGGTACCAGCGCGCTGACGCTCAATGCGTTGGCCGTGGACAACAGCGCCAAAGGCCTGATCAACAGCCAGGGCAGCCTGGAACTCAATGCCCTGAGTTTAGACGCCAGTGACGCCGGCGAGGTATCGGCCAAGGGTGATATGGACCTCACGCTCACGTCCATGGCCTTGCGTGGCGGCAGGTTGATAGGTGAGCAGCGCCTGAGCGTCGACTTGGCAAACGGTGATCTGGATAACCGCAAGGGCCTGATCTTTGCCAAAGGCCCGTTGACCTTAAAACGCCTACGCGACCTGCAAAACCAGGGCGGCGAACTGTCCAGCCAAAATGCACTTAGCTTGACGGGGCGCAGCCTGGACAACAGCGCCGGCACGCTTATCAGCCAACAGTTACTCACGCTCAATGCAGGCGACGTGGTTAACCGCGGCGGCCTGATATCGGGTTGGCAGGGCCTCAACCTGCTCGGCACTCACTTGAATAACCGTGACAAAGGCACGCTGTCCAGTCGCAACGGCGACCTTGACGTGCGCCTCAGTGGCAGCTTGCTCAACAGTGGCGAAGGGGCGTTGGCCAGCCAAGGGCAGTTGAGTGTCAGCGCCGCGAGCCTGGATAACAGCAACAAAGGTGTTATCTCCAGCGGCGCGCAGCAGACCTTGAACGTAATTGGCGCATTGAACAACACCCAAGGTGGGTTGATCGACAGCGGCTCGACGCTGGATCTGAGCGCGGCCGACCTCGACAACAGTGCCGGTAATATCACGGCCCTGCGCAACCTGAACTTCCTGGGTGGCAACTTGCTCAACACCGGTGGCTCGCTGATGGGTAACGACCATCTGGTGCTCAACCTGCAAGGCAACCTTGGCAACGTCAACGGCAAGATCGCAGGCACTGGGTCGTTGGTACTCCAGCGCGCCATCGAGGTGGATAACCGAGGCGGCCAACTGGCCAGCCAGGGACGCCTGTCATTGGCCATGGGCGGCCTGAACAACAGCCAAGGCGGCACCGTCGCGGCCAAAGGTCCGCTGGCCATCGATGCCAGCGCCATCGTTCAAAACAACGCTGACGGTTTGATCTACAGCCAGGACGGCGACCTGCGCATCAACGCCTTTGGCCTGACGAACGCGCAGGGCAAGTTGCAGGGGCAGAACGGCCTGCGTGTCGAGGTCAATGGCGATCTCGACAACCAAGGCGGCAATATCATTAGCCAGACCGGTGACGTGCACCTCAAGGCCGGGAACCTCGACAACCGTAGCGGTGTGCTCGCCAGTCTCAAGGGCGCCATTGAAGCCGGTGTGGTGGGAGTGCTTCGCAATGGCCATGACCTCAATGGCAGCCCCAAGGGCGGCTTGATTCAAGGCCAGCGCCTTCTACTCAATGCCGGTCAATTCGATAATCAGGGCGGCTATCTCGGCGCGCAAACCAGCGATGCATGGCTGACGGTTGCAATCCTCAATAACCAGCAGGGCGCGTTGTATGCCAAGGGCCTGATGCGCATCAATGGCAGCGCCCTGGAAAACAGCGCCGGCCAGATTGCCGGTGACCAGATCGCGCTTGGCCTCGATGGCCAACTGACCAACCACAACGGCCTGATCGAAAGCACCAACCACCTGACCGTGGCCGCCAACGCCATCGATAACCAGGGCGGCAAGTTGCGCGCCCTGGGACGCGCCGGCAAGACAGAGTTCCAGATCGGCAGCGTGTTCGACAACCGTAACGGCGCCGTGGAAACCGCCAACCAGGATCTGACCCTGGCGGCTGCCAGCTTCCAGAACAACGGCGGGCAATTGCTGCACGTGGGTGAGGGCACATTCGACATCTCATTGCCCAACGTAACCGGCACGGGCGGCACTGTTGTAACTCGTGGTGGCCTGACTCTGAACGCGGATACCTGGACCAACACCAGTGTCATTCAGGCAGGGCGATTGAACGTCAACGTCAATCACTTTACCCAGACGGAAACCGGGCAGTTGCTGGCCTCGACGCACCTGGAAGGTAAGGGTGGCAGTTGGGTGAATAACGGATTGATTGCCAGTGATGGCAGTTTAAATATCGACCTCGCGGGCGCTTATAGCGGTAATGGACGAGTCACCAGTCAGCGGGGGCTCAACCTGCATGCGAGTCAGTTGGATCTGAGCAATAGCGCCAAAATTACTGGCGGTGGCGATACCCACGTCAACGTTGATAGTCAATTGAACAACTATGGACGGCTGACCTCTGCGACCAACCTCGAACTCTCGGCAGGTACGCTGAACAACTACGGGACATTGGGTGGCGCACAAAATGTGACAGTCACCGGTGCCGCCTTGTTGAACGATCATGGTTTGTTGTTCAGCGGCAACGACATGACCTTGCATAGCAACGCAATCACGAACCAGTACGGTGATATCTACAGCCTAGGGCGCCTGGATGTAAGCGGTCTTGATGGTACGAGTAAGGCGGTCAGCCTGGAGAACATATCGGGGAGCATTGAGTCCAGCCGAGACATGTCCCTCAAGGTTGCCAGCCTGACTAACCGTCGGGATGAATTTTCGACCAAAGAAACACCCGGTAGTGGCGGGTCGCTTACAAATATCTGCTGGGACTGTAGCGGGGGCAGTTTTGTCGTCGATTTTATTGGTACCGAGAACTATCAAAGTGAGCTGCTGAAAACATCGGCTGCTTCGACTATCCAGGCGGGCGGCCGTATGGATGTCGCCGCAAATAATGTGCTCAATGAATACAGTGTCATCGCTTCCGGCGCGGACATGAATATCAACGCTGATACGCTGACTAACAAAGGAGCAGCGTCTGGCTCCGGAACGCGTACCCGGACTTGGCGGATGGAATCATCCAATGGTACTTACTGGCGTTTCAAACGTAACATCATGGACCCCTACAACGCTCAGCCCGGACCCAAAAACCTGCCGGTCAGTGCGTTGTCAGCCTTCAGGCTGATTGGCGATACCTTGGTATCGACCGCTGGCGCGTCATTGGCACCCGCGATCATCCAGGCAGCCGGTACCGTGAACATCACGGCCACCAAATCCTTAATCAACAGCATCGAGACATCCTTTACCGCCTTGGCCGGGCGCGCTGCGCGCAATGAGGACACGGGTGTTGCCAGCGCCCCGACAACGGTGGTCGTGCAACTCGCGCCACAGCTGCCACCGGACTTGGCCCAACAACAAGTCAACCCCTTGACGCTACGCGGGTTCACCTTGCCCACGGGCACTCACGGACTGTTCCGCCTCAGTAGCCGGGCGGGTGAGGATACCCAGGCCACCCAAGCCACCAGTGGCCCACAAAGCTGGACCATGGGCGGTGCGACCCTCGGCCTGGCTCAACGCCAGGATGCACAACCGGCGCTTGAAACGCGCACCTTCGATTTCAAAAGCGTCACTCAACAGGGCGCAGCTACGCGTCAGGTGGACTCCACTGCACGTCAGGTCAGTGGTGTCACCGCCACCACCAGAACACTTAACGTTGCCGGGGCCGGCGATGTGGCCAACGGCAGTGGCTGGACGCCCAGCCAGATCACCCCAGGCGAAATCGCCCGGGGCGACGGTATCAACGCCCAAGATCCGTCCAGCGGTTCAACGCCGCCAGTGGCGAAGGTCACAGGGCCTGCGGATCAGCCAGACCTGGCGCTGACCCAAAGGGACACCCACGTTCAGGTCGCCACACCGGGCGAGCCCGCTCGGCCGACGTTGAACATCCCTGGCGTGACGCCGGTTATGCCAGGCGTGCAGCCGGTGGTGAACACACCCGTCGCACAAGGTGCGGGCAGCAGCCCAACCCAGGTCGCGGAGGTGATTGCCCAGCCGGTCAATGCGCTGGCGCAAACCACTCCGGTCGCCAGCCAGACCATCAACCGCGTGCAAGGCTTCACGCCTACCGCGCCAAAGTCGCAACCACATAAATACCTGATCGAAACCAACCCGGTGCTCACCGACCTCAAGCAGTTCATGAGCTCCGACTACTTGCTCGCAGGGCTGGGTTACAACCCGGACGAAAGTGCCAAGCGCCTGGGCGACGGCCTCTATGAACAACGCTTGATCCAGCAGGCTGTGCAAGCACGCACAGGGCAGCGCTTTATCGACGGTCAGAACACCGACGAAAAGCTGTTCAAGTACCTGATGGACAATGCGATCCAGAGCAAGCAGCAACTGAACCTGGCAGTGGGCGTGACCTTGACCTCGCAACAGGTCGCGGCCCTGACCCACGACATCGTCTGGCTTGAACAGCACGAAGTGAACGGTGAGAAAGTGCTGGTGCCCGTGCTGTACATGGCCCAGGCCGACAATCGTCTCGCGCCCAACGGTGCCTTGATCGCCGGTAACGACCTGAACCTGATCGCCGGCGAGAACCTGGAGAACGCCGGCACACTGCGCGCCACCAACAATCTATCGGCCAAAGCGGGCAATGACCTGATCAACAGCGGCTTGATCGAAGCCGGTAACCGCCTGGACCTGCTGGCGGGTAACAACATCGTCAACAAGTCCGGTGGCATCATCGCCGGACGCGACGTTACGCTCACCGCGATCAAGGGTGATGTGATCAACGAACGTGCCGTGACCCGTACTGGTAACGGTACTGCTGAACGCCGCGATTACCTCGACAGTGCGTCACGCATCGAGGCAGCTAATGACCTGACGATGAATGCAGGCCGTGACATCGCCAATACCGGTGGCGTGCTGCAAAGCGGGCGTGACACCACATTGGTCGCTGGCCGCGATGTGCACATCGATGCCGTTGAGCAACGCAATGGTTTGGACCTGGGCAACCGCCTGCGTACCGAAACCGTGACGCAAAACGGCGCCAGTGTGGAGGCCGGCCGCGACCTCAAGGTATCGGCAGGGCGAGACTTCAGCGCCATTGCCAGCCGCATCGACGCCAAGCGTGACTTGAGCATCACGACGACTGAGGACCTGAGTATTTCCTCAGCCGCTGACGAACAGCATTCCTCCAGCAAGTCCAAGAAGGTCACCCAGTCCAAGGACCATATCAGCCAGGTTTCCAGCGTGCTGACGGCCGGCGGCGACGTGTCGCTCAATGCCGGTAAAGACCTGGAACTCACCGCCAGCCGAATCGCCGGCGGCGGCAACGTGGCCCTCGATGCACAGCGCGATGTGAGCATCCTCTCGGCCCTGGACGAAGACGCTTCGTTCTACTCGAAAAAGAGCAAGGGCTCGTTCGGTCGTAGCAAAAGCCAGCAGCGGGAAAGTTACGACAGCACAAACGTAGCCTCCGTCGTCGAAGCCGGCAAAGACCTGACCATCAATGCCACCAAGAAGACTGATGGCGGGATGAGCATCGACGGCGGGCGTGACGTCACCGTGATCGGCAGCCAGTTGAAGGCTGGTGGGGACATGTTGCTGGGGGCCACGGGGGACGTCGCGGTGTTGTCGGGTGTCGAGGAACATGGCTCCTACAGCAAGAAGACCAAGTCCGGGTTCCTGGGGCTGTCCAAAAGCGGCAAGAGCCAGTTGAAGACTACTGCGAGCCAAGTGGGCAGTGAGTTGGAGGCGGGCAACGATGTGGTGGTGGCTGCGGGTAATGATGTGCGGTTGCGGGCCAGTGAGATAAGCGCTGATAACGACACTGAATTGCGCTCCGGGCTGGTCAATAGCACGGGTGACATCAACCTGATTTCTGCGAACGACACCGCCTATAGCCGTAGCGAGGAACATAAGAAGAAATTTGGATATACGGAAAGGCCAACGTCGGTCGCGATCTCGTCAGCGAAAAAAGCCGGCCGTGAAGCGCAAAGCAGCACCAGCGTGGGCAGCCAGGTAAATGCTGAACGTGATGCCAGCTTGCAGGCTGCGCAGGATATCAACCTGGTTGGCAGCGGCATCAGCGCAGGGCGCAATGTAAACCTGGATGCAGGGCGCGACGTCAATGTGGTCGCCGCTCAAGACACCAGTAGCGAACGTAGCTGGGAGAAGAAAAAACAGACGGGTTCCAGCATCTCCAGTAACGGTAATGGCATCAGCATCTTCGCTGGCACCGAAGGCAGTGGGGAAAAGAATCGTGTCGAACACGAGACCGCTTCCAGCAGCCAGATCAGCGCCGGGCAAGATGTGGCGATCAACGCCAAGCGTGATATCAACCAACGCGGCTCTGACTTTGGCGCCGCCAATGATATCGAGCTGACGGCGGGCAGAAATATCAATATCGATGCTGCGCGTGAAAGTGTGCTCACCGAGCAGATACGCGAGAAAGAGAGCAACGGCCTGGGTGTTTCGATCAACCATAACTATGCCAATACCAAAGACGCTGTTAGCGGCGCAGGCAAAGGCGAGGACAATGTCAGCAAGGGCTCAAGCACACTCAAAGCAGTTGATTCGGTCAGTCAGTTTGTCAGTGGGCCGACGCTGGACGGAAAGTTTGGCAACAGTAAACAAACCAACAGCCAGCAGGTTATCGAGCAAACCAACCGGTCTTCGACGCTGAGTGCCGGTAACGATCTGTACCTTAACGCTGGCAACGATGTGTTGGTGAAGGGAAGCCAACTGGATGCCGGGCGCGACATCAATATCAAAGGGCGTGACGTCACGCTTGACGTGGCCAAGGGGGGTGTCAGTGAAGAAACCACCCACACCCAAAGTTGGGGCGGCATTCATGGTGGCACCAGCGGCGGGATCAAGTTGGGCGCCGGTGGCAGCTTCGGTACGGCGACAGGCGAGAGCACCCAGGGTTCCTCTACGGCTTCGCAACTGGATGCTGGTCGCGATATCAATCTCAAGGCCAGCAATGATCTGAAGGTGATTGGAACGCAGGCTAAAGCCCAACGGGATATCGAGCTGAATGCCGGCAACGACTTGAACATTCGTTCGGCGCATAACGACAGCAACAGCGAAAACAACCGCCACAGTGGCGGCGGGGAAGCAGGCCTGACGTTTGGCTCTGAAGGTATTGGCGTCTACGTCAGCGTCAGTATGCGCAAGGGTAACCTGGAGCGAGAAGGCCAACGCCAACAAGAGGCTTACCTCTATGCCGGCGACCGCCTGGGGTTTGCCAGTGGCAAAGACACCACCATCGGCGGAGCGAACCTCAGAGGCGACGAAGTGGTGGGGCGCGTGGGCGGCGACCTCAAGGTTTCGTCGGTCGCTGATACGGGCAAGGTCAAGGGCAAAGAGTTTGATATCAGCGTTACGGCTACCATTGGCCCGGGTGCAGGTGTCAGCGGCTCGGTCGGCTTTGGTAAGACCACAGGTAAAACCGACTGGGTCGAAGAGCAAACCCGCATCACCGGCAAAAATGCAGTCGATATCAAAACTGAGAACCATACCCAGATCGACGGAGCCCTCATCGCCGCTGACAACGGCAACCTGAAACTGGACACCGGTACCCTCGGCTTCAGCGATATCGTCGGGCAGGACAAAGAACATGGGTACTACCTGAACGTAGGTGGCACCTATAAAGCCGGGAGCAGTGAAAGCAAAGGCAACACCGTACAAGACAGCAGCCAGGCGGGCAAAGGCAAGGAAGGTAAGACCGGTTGGAGCGTTGAGGGTTGGAACTACGAGAAAGAGCGTGAGCAGATTGTCCGAGCCACGGTAGGGGCAGGTGAAATCGTTGTACGCAAGGATGCTGAGACGGGGGCTGACTCTACGGCTGGGTTGAACCGGGACGTGGGTAAGGCCTATGAGATCACCAAGGATGATGAAAAACGAACGGATCTGTATGCGAGTAGTTCGTCCATTGATGCTGTGATGGATCCTGAGAAAGCCGCCAAAGATCTGCTGGCAGACGTTGTCAATTTCAAAGACAACCAAAAGAAAAAGATCGAAGCAGTTGCCGGCGCGCTCGACCAGATCAAAGGCGAAATTCAGGCTCAGCGCGTCAGCATTGATGATGTTTCAGCGAATATCCGCAAAAAGTTCGGCGATGAGCAGGCGCTGACAATTTCGAAGAATCTGGCGCGCAAGGGCCTCGCGCCTAACACTCTGGATGCGCTTCCGCCAGACGTTATAAACGCACTGAATGACTTCTCGGAAAAGGCGGCAATTTACGATAAGAAAATCAAGGGCTGCATAGACGATGGCAGTTGCCGTGCTACACCTTCCACCCAGCCGAAGACGGGCTCAGGGTACGAGTTACCGGCCATGCTCGTTGATGACCTGCCGCGTAACGGGGGTGAAGCAGCGCTCAATGGCATCGTTGATATAGTCAAGCTTTCCCAGAAGCTGCCCGCAGAGCAGTTTCAGGCTGCGATGCTTAGCGTGCAGGCCATGATGGGGCCTATGAAGCTGGTAGTGAGTGTTGTCGCACATGCAGCAGCTGAAGCGGTAGTGGGGGATCAGTACAGAGAGTTCAAAGAATCTAAAGCTATCGAGCTCGCTGCAAAGCTGACAGACCGTACCGTTGAAACCATGAGGGAATTTCATGCGGAGGCTAAAGCTGACTCTGATAACCTTTTGCATGGAGATGAGTATGTTGTAGCGACTGAGTTTTTGATGGATGCTGTGCTTGGGGAGGTAAAGTCTTTAGCCGTGAAGGGCGGCAGCAAGATTTTTGCTAATGATTCGAAAGGGAAAGAAGCGGTAGAGACTAATCATGCTCTCAATGCTGCGAAAGGCGTTGTTGCTTCGAGAGTCAATGTGCGGACGGGCACTGCGAGCTCTACAGGAAGTGGGCTTGAATACGCTTGGAAAAAGCACGGTGGCGCTTGGGGTGAAAATAAATCTGCGTTCACGATTTCAAAGGACGAATTGAAGATCGTTCTGCAAACGCCCCAGGTCGTCAAGACACCTGCGTACCAATCACCGACGTCTGGTAATTTTATTCGAACGGTTGATATGGGAAGACCTATTGGTGTTGATGCCAAAACAGGTGGACAGTCCACTAGTTTTATGACGGTAATTACTGATTCACAAGGCAACTTGGTGAACACATTTCCTGGGAAGACGTTCTGAATTATGTATTACTTAATGATGTGGGATACAGGTTTAGCAGCCGTCGGCCGAGATGGCTGTCTTGATCGTATCGAGATTCCTTTGGATGTCGCGAGTTTTTTCTTTCGACTGGATGTCGAGCAATTTCCAATGCTTTCCAGCTTGAGTTTTGACGATTATGATCTATTTTTCGGGGCGCAGATTAGTGCGCTTGCTGATGAATTGGTTGCTGTGGCGAACATCAATCCTACGATTTCAGAATTGGTTAAAAAGATGCTAGGTTTATTATTTAAGGCGCAAAGCTTAAGTAAAGCTGTTTTGTTTGACCCGTTTAAGTGAGGGTGTATAAAAAAGTGTGATAAAAGGGGAGCGGCGAAAAAAAGGCGATAAAGGGGGCGGATTTGAATGGCGCTTACTTAACCTTCTTCGGATGTCCATTTCTCCTGACCTCGGCCCTTGCCGCTGAACGCGTTTGCATCAGCATCGGGTAAGGCTTGGGCCTTCGTTTTATGGCGCGAGGCTCAATCCGTCCCGGCAGGTTTCCGACGCGTTTCCTCGCGATCAACCTGAGTAAATTCGGTACCCCACCGCTTTGTTCATCGGCACCGTACTGCCGCATCGCAAGGCATAACTGAAGGCTATGCTTGGAGAAAAGGGGACAGATTTATTTTTGAAGTTTGGGTTTTGTGAAGGTCTTGAACAGTAGCGGATGAGTCTCTGTAAAATAAATCTGTCCCCTTTTTCGTTGAGACTCTGGATGCGCTCCCTGCGGACGTTATAAGCGCATTGAATGATTTTTCGGAAAAGGCGGCAATTTACGATAAGAAAATCAAGGGCTGCATGGATGATGGCAGTTGCCGTGCCACACCTCCCACCCAGCCGAAGACTGGCTGAGGGTACGAGCTGCCGGCCGTGCTCATTGATGACTTACCGCGTAACGGGGGTGAAGCAGCGCTCGATGGCATCGTTGATATAGTCAAACTTTCCCAGAAGCTGCCCGCAGAGCAGTTTCAGGCTGCGATGCTTAGCGTGCAGGCCATGATGGGGCCGATGAAGCTGGTAGTGAGTGTTGTCGCAAATGCAGCAGCTGAAGCGGTAGCGGGGGATCAGTACAGAGAGTTCAAAGAATCTAAAGCTATCGAGCTCGCTGCAAAGCTGACAGATCGTACTGTTGAAACTATGAAGGGGTTTCATGAGGAGGCTAAAGTCGACCCTGATAACCTTTTGCATGGAAATGAGTATGTTGTAGCGACTGAGTTTTTGATGGATGCTGTGCTTGGGGAGGTTAAGTCCTTAGGCGTGAAGGCGGGGAGCACGGTTTTTGCTAATGGTGCAAAAGGCATTAATAAGATTTTTGAACCCGGTCGAACGCCAAAAGCTAGCGAGTTGAAGCAATATGCGGAAGCTCAAGGTTGGAAGCCTGTACAGACTGGTGGTGGCACTCTCAAATATCTTGACGCGAATGGCATTCCTCGTGTGACAATCAAACAAGGCAGTTCGCGGGCGCCAGGAAGTGCTGATCCACATGTTGAGTTTAAAAGCGCGACAGGTCAAAGAACAGACGCCTTTGGTAATCCGGTAACAAGAAAAAGTCCGGATAATCACACGTCAATTGACTTTGATTTGTGAGGATAAATATGAACTATTATGAAATTCCCTCGCTTTCAAATATCTATCTCGAAGATAGCTATGTTTTATCTGTTCGTGAGGGGGAGGACTCTCTAATCTTTGAGTTAGAAGCAGTTCTTACTGAAAGTCATCCAAAATATAAAAAGCCACAAGAAGGAGAGAAACATTGCTATAGAAAGATTTTTTTGCGCTTTCTAAATGTAGATTCTTTCGAATGGCTTGATAGGAGGTTTATGGCATATGCAGATGCTTCGGGCGAGTTCGATTATGGGAATATAGACAGTTTTGTTGGTTGTGATGATGGCTATGAACTGACCGGAGACTGGGGGCGAGTAGCTATCAAGGGGCAAGCTGTAGATATAATTGTCGAAGATTAGTTGGTGCAAAAGGGGCTGGAGACACTCTGGCTACGCTGAGTCAAGGCCAAAAAGAGTTGTCGGAAAAATTGACAATATTCTCATAATTTCAAGGATAGTGATATTACGGGTACCTTAAAGGATATGGCGGGTAATCCTGTTCCGAAGCCTGGCGGTGGTTATTGGGATCACCTAAAAGAGATGAACGACACTCTTCGAGGTTTACGGAACCATGCGGACACCTTGAAGGGGTGAATGAACCGTCAGCGCAAGCTGCACGTCAGCGAGCGGTCGATACTATCAATCGTATTGAGTCAGCTTTAAATGGTGCCGGGATATGACGTTTCGTGAATTGGAAAGACTTACTCAAATCAGTTGGTTACCAGAAGACAGTCCATCGTCTTTGAGCGAATGGTATCTTTTGGTATGCGATACTCCACTAGATCACTTAAGTGTAGGAGATGTATGCCGCGCAATTAGGCAAAATCTTTTTATTAATGAGCTATTACCCTTTGCTGTGATATTACTACATGATGATGTGTTGGCAGGAGAGAGATACGACGGCGAGCTGCTTGCAGCTCTCGCAAGTGTGAGTGCAGAGTGTTGGCAGAAAAATACAAGTGCGGCGCAAAAGGCCGTTTGCGCTTTGGCCGAAGTGAAGAATTTAAGCCAAGATCCCGAACTGTTAAAGGATGCTTCGACTTTGTTGAGAGCGCTTGGCGTTTAAATAGTTTGTAAGTTGGTGCAAAAGGAGTGTCGGGGTCCGCTCTGACGAGGGACGAATTGATTTCGGGATTGCATGTAGGCACTAAAATCACCCCAGGAAGTGTTGTTGATATCCGTAGGTTGCCAGATGGCCGAACAGTCTGGCTGGAAAAGGGTACTGATGCTGCCGGATTGCAACACATCTACAAACGACACGAAGCCGACTTTGTCAACAAAGGCATCTCACGTGATGACATTCCAAATGTTGTAATGAGTGTTCTTGAACGTGGGAAATTGTCGGAACCAATGGTTCGGCTAATGTTTATCGCATCACGCACAATGGTGTTGAGCAAAACTTCGCAGTTGGGGTTAGCTCAAACGGCTTCGTGGTTCGAGGCAAAGGGAAAAAAGGGGACAGATTTATTTATAGGTTTGACTAGTTCTTTTAGATATAAAGAATGAGTCTCTAGAAAAATAAATCTGTTCCCTGTTTTCGGCGGCAGATTGAAAGAACGGATTACACGAATCACGGGTATGGGGACAAAGGAAAGCCTGCGGAATATCATTCCGATCCGCACACGCATACTTACGAGTATGGTCCTGGATATGGTCGCAAGGGCAAGGAAACGAGGGTGAAAAATGATTAATGCTCCAGAATTGAATGAGCTGCTTGTTGCTAATAATTGTTTGCATGCAATTAGCATTCAATTGAATATGGATGAGGTGACATATGATTTATTTTTATCAATTTCGACATCTGAAAAGATTGGGGCTGAGATCGTGCGTATCAGATTCATTGATGTCAGCGAGTTTGCGTCCCGTGATTTTGGCGGGGGTCTTACTCAGCTGATGCACATGAGTGTGAATAAGCTGGATTCTGGTTTTGACAAAATGCGCTATGAATTTAGCGAGCTTGAGGATAAAAAATTGTCATTTTATTTCGCATCATTTTCGGTTGATTAAATGGGGGGGGCGTCCTGAATAAGGTTTATAAAAAAGGGGACTATAAAAAAGGGGACGGATTTATTTATAGGTTTGACCCGTCTTTTTAGATATAACGAATGAGTCTGTGGAAAATAAATCTGTCCCCTTCCGATTAAACAGTTCATGATGGGCAGGCTGTTTTCAAACAGGGGAATTTGTATATCACTAGGGACCTTGACGGACATAACGGAGGAGCATGGAAAGCAGCTAAATCGGTTAAAGCGCTTGGCTCGAAAGATACGAGACTGGGTACTTTTGACGTGAATATGAAACGTATTGGTGATTGAAATGAAAAAAACTGAGATGCCGGATTGGATTACACGTGGGAAGACCATTTCTGAATTAATTGAAGAATTACGCTCATTTGAGGATCAAACTCTTATGGTTGAGATTTCAGTTGACGGTGGCGTAAGTAAAAAGCCAATCAGCTTGGTTGGGAAGGAAGATGGTGTCTGTGTTTTATTTAATTGCGAGTCGGATTTTTAACGCGGGCTATGGTAGTGCCGGGGGGCGTAGAGCAGAATAGATGGGGCTACGGTGACTCTACCCGACACTGCGGCCAATCGAATTACGGGCAAGGTCAAATGCAAAGAATTCGATATCAGCATTATGGCGAAACAAAAAGGGGACAGATTTGAATGGCACTTAATTAACAGCTAACAGGCTGATCTGATTACAAAAAAATGAAGAAAAGGCCGCCCTTGGTCTACGGTGATAGTTGTGAACACACACCACTCGAACAAGGACAGCCCGCGTGAATCGCAGACCTCAAGTCGTCAGGCATCCACCCGCCATCGTCATGACTTGGCCTGCGCCGAGTACGTTGGTTGTCGGGTGGCCCGCCAATGCAGGATTTGCTGTTGAATATTCCAGTGAATAATCTGCTCGTAGAGCTTCTCGACGAAAGCGACATCAAGTTCGGCTTCTACCGCCCATAGTCGCCGCTCCTCAAGCATGGCCGCGACGCGTTCAGGTGCTGGAATGTCCTGTTCGTTGGCTTTGAACTGCGCCGCAGCCTTTACGTAACGCAGGCGTTTTTGTAGCGAGTCAAGGATCTGGCGGTCAAAAAAGTCGATGCCCGCTCGAATGTCATTGAGGTTCTCGCAGGCTTGTGGCGGTTTTAGCGGCAGCATGAGGCTGGTCTCTTTCAATAATGGGTACGCAAGTTGAATGACGCCGCGGGCAATCGCTCGACGACCGTTTGTTCAGTGAATGCTCGCTTGGATCGAAGGGTATTCAGTTGAGCTTCGGCAACCACTTCGTCGATCAAGGCGTCGATCATGCTGCAGTCGTGATGATGAGGTGTGGTGATCAGGTGTGCCGAATTACCGGAGGTGGCCAGGCAGTATTTCGTCGCAATTCTTTCTGATGGGCAAGGGAACACGACGGTGATGGAGTTTTCGTTGCGCCAGGCATCAATGCCCGAGGCCTGGAAGCGGTCGACGGCGTACTGTGCCGTGTCCAGGCTGTGTTTGATTCGATGGCGCCATTCAGCCCATGAGTAGCTGCGCAGTGCCGCCCACATCATCAGGGGTGTGTGGCCGTTGCGCGAGCCGCTGATGGTCTTGTCATGGGCGCGGATATAGTCCACTTCCACTGAAATGCGCGCGACGTTGTTGCGTTTGGCCACGACAATTCCGCAAGGAATGGGCGAGCCGATCATCTTGTGGCCGGAGACGCAGATCGAGTCGATGCCGTCGGCAAACGAGAAGGGTTGTGGGTGATCGACGAAGGGCAGGATCATCCCGCTCAAGGCCGCATCAGCGTGCAGGTAGTAGTCGTGGCGGGCAATGCCTGCCTGTTGCAGGCGTTGCTGGATGGTCACGATATTATCCACGGCTCCACGCATCGTGGTGCCGATGTTGGCGAAGATGATGGGGTGACGCTCCTGGTCGGCGGTTATTTTTGCCATCAGGTCGTCGTAGTCGATTTCGCCATTGGGCAGCGATTCGACCGCACGGCATTTGATCCGCAATAATTTGACGATCTTTGCCACGGAGTAGTGGGTGTCTTTCGAGTAGTACAGGGTGCCGTCCGGAAACAGTTCGCGTCCCAGGTAGCAGCCAAACATATTGCCTTCCGTCCCGCCATTGGTGACGTAACCCCAACTGTCTTCAAGGGCAATGTTGAACAGCTCGGCGAAATACGTCATGACGTCTTTTTCAAAGTCGAACGAGTTCAACAGGTAGTTGCTGTACTCGTTCCAGTCCCCGCAGTTGTTAATTGAAAATTGCAAGAAACGGTGCAGCTGGGAGTAATCAAAATCGGCTGATTCGGGATACCCAATGTTGAAATACTGATGTGTTACGCAGTGCTGCCAGAAGCCTTCAAGCTTGCTTTGGTCGGCAGGGGATAAAGTCATGTCTAACTCCTTTTAAAACGACTGGGTGACGCCGCCCGGTCAGGCGGCTATCTGCCTCGCGTCTACCAATGACCACCAGCTGCTGAGCGTGGGCGAATCCGCCAGTTCTTCGAAGCTGACGGCAATGCCACGCTCCTTGAGTTCGGCAGCGAGTCTCATCACTTGCAAGGAGTCGAGGCCATAGAAAATCAGGTTTTCCTCAGGGTCCAGGTCTTCACAGTCCTCGACGAGTTGCCGCACGCGAGTCTGCAACCAGGCGCGGGTGGTTTCCGCTGCCAGAAGCTGACGCAGGTGCTTCTTGTCAATCTTGCCCACGGGTGTCAGCGGCATGGTTTCGATTAACCGGATGCGGTCGGGCAGTTTGTATTCGGCGATGCCGAGTTCCATCAGGTGACGTCTGAGCGCGGGCGGCTTCAGGCTCGGGTTGCGTGAGACGACGAACGCGCAGCTTTTTTCTCCCAGCCTGTCATCGGGCATGGCCACCAAGCCCGCGTGAGTCACATCAGGATGGAGGACGATGAGGTTTTCGATTTCCTCCGAGGCGACTTTTTCACCGCCACGGTTGATCTGGTCCTTGACCCTGCCGACCACGCGCAAATCGCCGCTGGGCATGAGTTGGACGAGGTCGCCGGAGTAGTAGTACCCCTCGTTATCGAACGCCTGGGCATTTTGTTCGGGGCTTTGGTAGTACCCGCAAAAAGTGTAAGGGCCACGTGTGGCGAGCATGCCAGGTTCTCCGTCCGGGACGGGGAGGCCTTGTTCGTCAACGATTTTGATTTCATCGTCGGGGCTGATCGGACGGCCCTGGGTAGTAAAAATCTGTTCGTCGGAGTCATTTAGCCGGGTGTAGTTGATCAGGCCTTCGGCCATCCCGAATACCTGTTGCAGCTTACAACCGAGCACGCCGGGCACCTGGCGTGCCAGCGAGTCGGCAAAACAGGCGCCACCGACCTGGAGGAACTCAAGCGATTGCAGTTGTTCTTTATGCTCCGGCGCTGCCTGCAGCCACAAGGCGACTGCACTTGGCACCAAGGCCACAGTATTGACTTCTTGGCGCTGGATGATCGAAAAACAGGTCAAGGGCTCCGGGCTGGGCGCCATGATGATGCAGCCGCCAGCATGTAGAACACCGAGGGCGCCGGGGGAGCTGAGCAAGAAGTTATGGGCGGCAGGTAGCGCGCATAGAAAGCGCGTGCGTGGGGTAAGTTCGCATACTTGCGCGCTTGCCTTGGCGTTGTAGTAATAGTCGTTGTGAGTGCGGGGGATGAGTTTGGGGGTGCCCGTGCTGCCGCCTGACAGTTGGAACAATGCGACCTCGCCGGGCCCCGAGGGGGAGACGTTCACGTTGCTCTCGCTCGGCGTATTGATCCAGTCGGCGAGGTTGTTTTCGTGACGTTGCTCGCCCAACAGCAAGATGATGTCTGGACTTGAACCCACCTCCTTGAAGTCGGCGATATAGCTGTCGTCACGGAAGACTTCATGTTCGCGGGAGGCAATCAACAACGTTGGCGCGATTTGTTTGGCGTAACTCTTGAGTTCAAGTTTGCGATGGCTGTAGAGCGCGTTGAGGGGTGCGATTCCTGACTTGAGCAGGGCAAAAAGGACAATGTAAAACTCCGCGATATTGGGCAACTGCACCAGTGCAGTGTCACCGTTGCCAAGCCCGCTGGCGGCCAGTCGCGAGGCCAGGTTGGAAGACAATTGGTCCAACTCGGCATAGCTGAAGTGGCGATCGCCGCAAATAATCGCGGGGGCGTCGGGTTGCGACTGGCTGCGTTCCTGAAGGAGGTGGGTGAGCGGTTTGTCGAGCCAATAGCCTTTGTCCCGATAACGCTGTGCGCTTTCCAGAGGCCAGTGGTTAAATTCAATAGTCATAGTATTCACGTGTGAAAAAAAATTCGAGTTAGTGGGCCAATCCGCAGGCGCGCAGCATAGTGCCAAGCTTGGTCTGGACTTCTGCCCATTCGGAGTCGGGGCTTGAGGCTTCAACGATGCCTGCGCCGGCGAACAGGCGGACCTTGTTTCGCCTGACCGTGCCGCAACGAATCGTTACGACCCATTCGCCATTGCCCTGGGCATCGCACCAACCCACCATGCCGGTGAACAGGCCGCGCTCGAAGGGTTCGACGAAGCGAATCAGGCGCCGGGCGCGCTCGGTGGGGAAGCCGCACACAGCCGGTGTGGGGTGCAAGCGGCAGGCAAGCTGCAAGGCCGATACAGCCGGGTCTGCCAGCGTACCTTCGATGCGGGTCGAGAGGTGCCAGAGCGCGGGCGTGCTGATGAGGGAGGGACGTTGCGGCACATTCAGCTGCGTGCATAGTTTCCCCAGTTGGCTGACGATGTCCTGGGTCACGAACCCGTGTTCGTAGTGATCTTTTTCCGATGTCAGCAACCAGTCTGCATTGCGCCGGTCGGCTTCTGGATCGGCCATGCGCTTGGCTGACCCTGCCAGCGGGTTGGACAGAAATCTCAGGCCTTCCTTGCGGACCAGAAGTTCGGGACTGACACCGATCAGCGTGGTGCCATCAGGCATTGGCACACGGAAGTGGTAGCCGCTCGGGTTCTGGGTTTTCAGGTTGTGCTGCAGGGCACTCACATCCACATCGTTTGCAAATATCAGCTCGCGTTGAACCGAGAGCACAGCCTTGCGTACGTCGCTGTGGCGGAAGTTGACGACGGCGTGTTCCACCGCCCGTTTGAAGGCCTGTTCGTCCGGAATGTTTTTCTGTTCGATCAACTCAGGCAGCGTCGACATACCCGTTTTCGCGTGGATGTCTCGGGTCCGCCATTGCGCGTGTTCGGGAATGTAGAGGCAGGAAGGTTCAGCAGGGTCGAAAGGGATGGCGCCAACGATGATTGGGTTGCTCTGGCCAGCTTCGCGCGCCCGATCAAGCGCTTGCGCAATTGTCTGCTGGAACAGGCTATTGGCGTCATCGCCGCCAATGGCAGGTGTTTCAATTCTCTGCAGCATCCCGGTGACCGCTAACTCGCGATCGCCGGATGTGAACGAAAAACTACGTTGTACCTCTGCGAGTTGCACCTCTTCCATCTCGGTTGTTCTTAGGGTGCCCGTTCTCATTTGGGGGAAGCCTCCGTGGCCTAGGGATAAAAAGAAATCTTGAAATAGAATCATTATCGTTTCTAATATGTGATGCTAATCATTACGATTTGTCAATCACATGAGTGAGCCATGAGAGAGTTAACTTCAATGCAAGCCGCCTGTTGGATCGGGCGGACTGCTCATGCGTTTTTAGGGAAAGTTTCAGCTCATCTGTATGCCGAATTCGATGGCCATTGCATTGAGCTGGAGCGGCTGCGCAAGGCACTTGAGCAGGTATGTCGGGTGCACCCCATGCTGCGAGTCAGGCTGAATGCAGAAGGGCTTCAATCCATTGCTGCGATGGACCAGTCACCGCTATTGGAGGTGGAGGATTTACGTTGGATGAGTGAAGAGGAGGTTGCGCAGCGCCTGCTCTGCAAGCGTGAGGAATGGACTCATCAGCAGCTTAATCTGTGTCAAGGGCCCGCAGCACGGTTTTGTGTGAGCCTGCTGGCCAATGATGCGTTTCGGCTGCATGTCGATACGGACATGATCGCCATTGACCCATCCAGTTTTCGCACGTTGATAGAAGACCTGGCAGAGCTCTATGAACATCCAGAGGCCGCTCTGCCACACACGCCATCGTTCTTCGACTGGTATGACAAAGCGCGCACCGATAGCGCACTTAAAACGGCCCGCGACCGGGACCGTCGCTGGTGGCGCGAGCGTCTGCCTGATATCGCGCCGGCGCCGACGTTACCTTTTCTTGAAACCCCGCCTGACCAGCCGCACAGCGATCGACTTAGCACATGGCTGGGTCCAGAAGAGCGCCAGGCGTTACAGCGTCTCGCCCGCGAACGCAGAATAACGCTGTCTACCTTGATGATGGGGGTGTTTGCAGCGGCCCTCGGCGCTCAAACGGGAGACAAGCGATTTCGCCTCAATGTCCCTACGTTCTGGCGACCTGCGCTGGTGGGCGAGGTTGAGCGGATCGTCGGCGATTTTGCCAACATGCTGATTCTGGATATCGATCTGGAGGCGGCCCGGAGCCTGGCCGAGCTGTGCAGGCAACTGGCAGGCAATATGGTGGATTTGCTCGAGCATTGCGCTTATCCCGGGGTGAACCTGATGCGCGACCTGTCGCGTCATCATGGCGCTGCGCAACTGGCCCCTGTTGTGTTTACCGCCGGGCTGGATCTGTCTGGCGCAGACCTTCTTTCTGAGCGGGTGCGGCGAGTGTTGGGCCCCATGAACTGGGTGGTTTCCCAAGGGCCTCAGGTTGCGCTAGACGCGCAGGTTGTCTGCGCCGACGGCGGCATCTTGATCAATTGGGATATCCGTCTGGATGCGTTACCACCCGCCTGGGTGTCGGAGTTTTTCGACCGTTTCGTGCTGATGGTGCGCGAGGTGGCCGCTTGCTCCGCTGTTCTGGACCAGCAACTCTCCCAGCCAGCGGTTGTCGCAAAACCACTGACCGCTTTACAGCAGGCTTATTTGCTTGGGCGCAGCGCGCAGATGCCGCTGGGTGGTGTGGCCATGCAAGAGTTTCGCGAGTACCGCGGCGCTATGGATCCGGCACTGCTGCGGAGCCGGCTGGTCGAGATGGTCCAGCGCCACGAAAGCCTGAGAGTACGCATCGACGCGCAGAAACTCGTGCAGTTCGTCAGCGATGAGGTGCAGTTGAACCTGGACGAAGTCGACCTTACGACCTTATCGCCAGAAGAGGCGCTCAACTACGTCGAGGCGCGCCGCGAGGCGTATGCGCATGCGTTGTTCGAGCTGGACCGTTCGCCCTGGAACGTCACGATCTTCAAGCTTCCGAAGGGCCAGTTGAGCGTCTTCGTACGCCTCGACGCCTTGATTCTCGATGGGCGCTCAATCGCCACCCTCATGGTCGAGCTGTTCGACGGCACAACTGGCGAGGAGTCGTTCCCGCAGACGGCATCCGAGCCAGAGGATTTGGACAGTAAGCGCAAGGCAGATTGCGTTTATTGGAAAGCCAAGCTTGCTGCGGTCAGCGGGGCACCGCGGCTGCCGTGGATCACTGCGCTGGATCGGGTGGGCGCTTCACGCTACGAGCGACAGAGCCTGCTGATCCCCAAGCCTACGTTCGGCGCCTATTGCAAGTTGGGCGCGCGGCAGCGGCTGTTTAAAAACACCACGCTAATGGCACTGGTGCTGGAAGTGCTCTCGCACTGGCTCGATGAGGGTGGTTTGTGTGTTGCGGTGCCTGTTGCCCCGCAAACGGTCGGTGCCTTTGCGAATCGCTCAAGCTTTATCGCGATCAATTGGAGCGCCGAGCCAGATGGTTTTGCCGAACGCGCTGCCAAGCTGCAAGTAGATGTGCTGGAAGGGTTGCAGCACCTGAGCTTTTCAGGGGTGGACCTTGCTCGTTTGCTGTTCGAGTCCCATGGTCCCGGCCCGGTGCTTCCGGTGGTGATCACCAACGGGTTTTCCTGGCCAGTCTCGGCGCAGGGCAGCCCGATGAGCCTGCACGGCGGTCTGACCCAGACGCCACAGGTGGCGATGGATATTCGCTTCTCGGCCAATGCCGACGGCGAATTGGTGTTCGATATCGACTATGCACGCGCAGTGCTGGAGCCGGAGCTTGTCAGCGCCGTTTTGAACGCAATCGAAAAAGCGGTCGACCAAGCCACCACAAGCGGGGTTTTGGCCGTTGATGCCAAGGCGATAATCGAAAAAGGCCACTACCGTTTCAATAGTCGGGTCACTGAAGCGTGCCGCGAAGGGTTTCTCGACAGGATCGCGACCAACATCTTTGATCGGAGCAATACCAAAACTGCTCTTATCAGTGGTGATCGGCTAATTAGCTATGCCGAACTCGGCCACAGCGTGTGCTGCATCATCGGGGCATTGAAAGCGCGCGGATTATCACGTGGGCAAGTCGTCGCCATCTGCCTGCCTCGCAGCCCGGAACATACGATGGTGACGTTGGCGTGTGCTCTGACAGGCGTAATCTGGGTTCCCATCGACGTTTCAGCGCCGGCCGAGCGGTTGCGTTACCTGCTGGAAAACTGTCAGCCCGATCTTGTGGTGATTGCCCAGCATGAGTCTGTCGGCTCAGTCACGGCTACACCGGCGGAACTCTTGGCTGTGCAGACCCAGGCGATGCCCGTGCTGGATGACCTGTCGTTAAGCGACGCCCCGGCCTATTACCTTTATACCTCGGGCACCACTGGTAAACCCAAATGCGTGGTTCTGAACAACCGAGCCACCGCCAATGTCGTCGGCAGCACCCTTGAACGTTGGGCTGTCACCGAGCGCGATGTGTTCATGTCCGTGACTCCACTTCACCATGACATGTCGGTGTTCGACGTTTTCGGATGCCTGACGGCAGGGGCAACACTGGTGCTTACCGGGGGTGGCGAGGAAAAGGACGCCGTACGCTGGAACCAGTTGATCGCCCAACATCAGGTGACGTTGTGGTGCTCTGTGCCCGCTATTTTGGAAATGCTCCTTTCATGCCGCACCAGCCATGATTTGAAGAGCCTGCGTTTGATTGCTCAGGGCGGTGATTACATCAAGCCGGCCGTGATCGCCGAGTTGCGTGAACTGCTGCCGTCATCTCGGTTGATTTCCCTGGGGGGGCCGACGGAGACCACCATCTGGAGTATTTGGCATGAAATTACGGACGATGACCGTGCGCTGATTCCTTATGGAAGGCCCTTGCCCGGAAATAGCTACTTCGTCCTAGACCCACGAGGCGAGCATTGCCCGGCAGGCGTAGTTGGCCGACTTCACACCGCCGGCGTCAATCTCGCGCTGGGGTACCTCGAAAACGGCGAGTTGGCTCAAAGCGAGTTCGTGACCGTCACTGATGAACATGGCCAAGCCGTTCGGGCGTTCCGGACCGGTGACTGCGGGCGTTACCGCCGCGACGGTACCTTGATCTTCGACAGTCGGGTAAATGGCTACGTGAAAGTTCGCGGTGTGCGGGTATCGCTTCCGGATATCGAGATAGCGCTGATCAATCATCCGTCGCTCAGGCACGTGTTGGTCGTGGATTACGGCGAGCAGCGCCAAGGCGAGGTCTGCATTGGCGCTTTGTATGTCTGTCAGCAGGGCGGCGTAGAGCCGACCATCACCGAACTCCGCAACTTCGCCCGTCAGCACCTGCCGCACTCCCATGTGCCCACGCGTTTGCTCAGGGTGGACGCGTTGCCGCTGTCGCAGAACGGCAAGCCTGATCGTCAACGGGCCCGCAGCCTGCTTACGGCTTCGGTAAATGACGCAAGTGAGCCCGCTGCGATGAGGCGCTCGACGCCACGCAACAAGGTATTGGATATCTACTTGAGCGTACTGGGGCGACCGCTGGCGGATGGGGCGAATGCCAGCGTGGACTTTATTAGCCTTGGGCTACGGCCCCAGCATTTGAAGGCGATTTCGGCGCGGGTCCAAGAGGATTTCTCGGTGCGCCTTTCGCCAGGGCAGCTCCTACGCTGTCGCAATGCACAAGACGTTGAACGCCTGCTCATGGCTGAGGGTTCCTGAGCGTGTAACGGATGTTGATATAAGCGCGGTGGCGCGCCTGCGCGCACGTCAACTGCAATAACCAAACAGTTGGGCCTAGGGAGATGGATTGGATGATGGATGTACAAAGTGTTGATATTACCGGCGTTGGCATTGGCCCCTTTAATCTGGGTTTGGCCGCGTTACTGTCCAAGCATCCTGGCGTGACCGGTGTATTCCTTGACCGGAAAGCGGAATTTCGCTGGCATGAAGGGCTTTTGTTACCAGGCACAACGCTTCAGGTTCCGTTTCTGGCCGACCTGGTGACGATGGCGGATCCCACCCATCAGCTCAGTTATCTGAACTACCTGCATCAGCACGATCGCCTGTACCCGTTCTACTATTACGAAAACTTTCAGGTGCCTCGCCGTGAATACGATCACTACTGCCGCTGGGCGTCGCAGCAGCTGCCAGCCTGCCATTTCGGCGAGGAGATCTGTGATGTGACGTATGACGCCAACGCTGGCCAGTTTCTGGTAGAGAGCCAATCAGTGTCAGGCTTCAAGCGCTATTATCACAGTCGGGACCTGGCGATTGGTGTCGGTACGGCGCCTGTATTGCCCCAGTGGGCACAGGTCAAGAGCACCGCGCCGGTGATGCACTCGGCGGAGTTCGGCAAGCGTCAGCAACAGTTGTCGAAATGCCAGCGGGTCACGGTCATTGGCTCCGGCCAAAGTGCGGCCGAATGTGTGTTGGCCTTGTTCAGCGAGTTGACACCCGAGCGGATTGCAGCAGGGGCGTCGATTCGCTGGATCACACGCTCAGCGGGTTTTCATCCCATGGAGTATTCGAAACTGGGGCAGGAGTGTTTTACGCCGTCCTACATGGCGTACTTCCACAGCATTCCGAGGGAGCGACGCCGTGCCATCGTTGCAGGGCAAGGGCTGCTGTACAAAGGCATTAGCTTCTCGACCATCGCTGATATCTACGACCTGATCTATGAACGCTCGATTGGCGGCAGTGATCCGGGCCTGACGTTGCTATCCAATTGCGAGGTGCAGGCCGTGGAAGAGATTGATGGCATGCTGAAAATCGCTTACCGGCACCGTGAATTGAACCAGACCGGCACTCTTGAAGCTGATGCCATTGTGGCGGCGACAGGCTACGGGCATACATGGCCGCAGTGGTTTGAAAGGCTCAAGGGCGTGGTGCTTGAAACCGATGAGTATGGTGACTGTATCGTCCAGGACGATTTCACCGCACGCCGCTGCGATGCAGGCACGGGCCGTGTCTTCGTGCAGAATGCGGAGATCTTCCAGCATGGTGTTGGTTCGCCGGACTTGGGGATTGCGGCGATTCGCAATGCAACGATTATCAACCAGTTGCTTGGCCAGCCTTACTACCGCTTGCCCAAACGGTCATCGTTCCAGCGCTACGGGATGCATGAAGCGTAGAGCCGAGGGTTGAGGGTCTTGGTAGCATTACCAAGACCCTGATCAGGTTATAGGTGGATTTGGTTAAGGGCGGTGCGGGCTGCGTCGGGCGTCGTAAACAGCGCGAACACCTGATCTATGGTCGTGCTCAGGCGCGCCATCTGTGCTGCGCTGTAGCGGTCCGAACGGTAAGTAATGACCAGGCGCAGTGAGCGTTTGCCGTCGATCGTGTTCTCCATGATTTCGAACTGAATACCGAACATCGATTGGTTCTTGTCCGGGTCAATCTGCCGGTAGCGGATCGTCCCGGCGTCCGGTGTGCTCAGGGTGCCATTCAAGGCGTTGTTGGCGTGTATTTGAATGTACACGTCGAACAGCAGGCCGTCTGCGGGCGTCATGCCGAGGGCCTGTTGGATCTGCTCCATCGGAATATCGGCATAAGCCATGGAATCATTGATCAGGCGAGTGGTGTTTTCAATCAGTGCGCCAACGGCCTGCTGGGGATCGAACTGCACCCGATGCGCCACCATCGTGGTGAAGTAACCGACCGTTTCATAAAACCCTGGGTCGGTGCGGCCGGAGGCGGACGTGCCGATCACAAGGTCTTTCAAATTACCGAGCTTATGCAGGGATAACGCAATCGCCGTATAGACCACACCGAACAGCGAAGCGTTATTCCGTCTGGCGAAGGCATACAGGTTATCGGTGAGCGCCTGGTCGGGTTTGATTTCGAACCATTGCGCGTTCGTCGACACTTCGCTGGCCGGCACGCTGGCCTGATAGTCAGGGGAGGGCAGTGCCAGGCCCTGGGTTGCGCCGCGCAACATGCTCGTCCAGTAGTCGAGATGCTGTTGATTGATGCCAGTGGCCTGTTGTCGTAGGGCGAACTCATGGAATGACGGTGCAGGCGCTGACCAGGTGGGTGCTTTGTCTGCTGCACGGGCGAGGTAGGCCTGAGCCAGTTCCTCCATCATCACGTTGAGTGACCATTCATCAATGGCCATGTGGTGGATCAGCAATGACAGGGTTTGGCGTTGGCGTTGCGGGTCGTAAATGAAGCGAACCCGTAGGGGTAGCTCGCGGGTCAGGTCGAACTGATAGGTGGCTTCGCTTTTGAGCGTTGCACCCCGGCTTTCCTGGCTTGGCCAGAACCACTTGTATTCGGACAGCTGCTCGAACGGCACGATCTGCTGGTACGCCTCAGAGCCCTCGAAGTGGAAGGTTGAACGCAGGCTGGCGTGACGCTTGAGCAGGTCACGGAAAGCTTGCTCGAACAGTGCTTCATCCACCTGGTCGAGGAAGTCCAGGGCAAAGGGCAGGTTGAAAATTGTCCCGAACTCAAAGGCTGCGTAAGCCCGCCCAAGGGAGGCTTGGGCCAGCGCGAAAGGTGCCCTCTGTACGTCTTGCTGGCGGTCCATGGCAACAGCAGTTGCATCGTTTTGCTCGATGATATGGGCGTGTGCAGCCAAGGCGGCGGCCGACGGCGCGCTGAAAAAATCATTGAACTGGACTTCAATGCCATGGCCGCTCAGCAGCTTGCCAATGATGCGTGTGGCCAGTAGCGAATGACCGCCGAAATCAAAGAAATCATCAGTGAGTTGCATGCCAGGCTCTACCAGGGCCGCTCGAAACTCATCAAGAATAATCGACGCAACGTCGTCGTTGGCCGCAGGCTGGGCGGTGGGCGCACTGATGGGTGACGATAGCGCTTCACCATTCGCCAAGCCGTGCAACCAAGGCGTATTGCTGGCCGAGTGGCCTATATAGGCGCTCAATACCTGGTGATACAAATGGTCTTCCTGGCAACTCTGGTCGAGGACCTGATGGAGTATGAAGCCAAGGATAGTGTCTTGCCCGGTTTGGATAATCAACGCCTTGAATGGCGGCTGGCTTTGCGCGTCCCAGGGTGCCATTTGCTGCGCGCGCAAATGCTCGGTGGCCTCTACGTCCGAGTGTAGATGCATGAGTTCAAAGCAGGACTGCCAGTCAGCGGCGTGCACTTTGTGCACTTCGCCATCGTCGTTGAACAGGTAGCGCGCATTCAGATCGGGGAGTGTTTCGATAACGCTCCTGATCGCTGACGTGAGTCGTGAAAGGTCAATGTCGGCGTCGAATCGCCAGGCGCTGAAGTGCTTGAGCACGCGTTCGGGGTATTGCTGCTGCAAGAGCCAGAAATGCTCTTCGTTATCAGTGACAGACAGTTTCGGTAACGAGTCTGGATTGAGTTCCATCATGGAAATTTCCCGCCTTATCAAACTGAACAGTAAGAAGTAGAGAGGGCACCTCAGTGCCGACAGGCCGATCCTCGGTCTGCTGCAACGCTCAGAAATCCAGGCGCAAGAGAAGGTGCAAGCAACTCACATTTGCAGGGGGTCAATGAACGCCGTATGATGTTAAATAATAATCATACCTATTCGCATTAGTCAAAAGCTGATCGCGAATTGACCGTCTCAGGAGAGGTGTTGTGAACAACGGAGCGTTCGCGTCCACGCAGCAATTTGAAAAGCTCTATGTCGACCATCACGGTTGGCTATGCAGCCTGTTGCGCCGCAAGTTGGGCAGCTCGGTCGATGCCGCTGATCTCGCTCACGATGTCTATCTCAATCTCATCAAGAAAGGCCGGGTTCCTTCCACCGAGGATTCTCGCGCCCACCTGACCCAAATCGCCAAAGGCATGGTGATCGATCTTTATCGCCGACGTCATCTTGAGGCCCGCCATCTGGAGGCGCTCAAGTTGCAGGCCGAACTGTTGGTCCCGTCAGAGGAGCGACGTGCCCTCGTGAGTGAAGCGCTGGCTCAGATCGATGACGCATTGCGCCGCAAGCCAGCCAAAACCCGCCAAGCGCTGCTGCTGTGCAAGTTGCATGGTATGGGCCACCGCGACATTGCCTGCGAGTTGAAAGTGTCGGTGTCTTCCGTCGAGAAGTACATCGCGTCTGGCCTGCGAGCCTGCTACCCATTCGTGCCCGGGCTGGTGCCTGGCACCGCCTCATCGATTAATGAACGTCTCGATTGAGGATTTTGCGTTGCCGTTCGGAATACAAAGTACGCAGTGCATACCACTCAAACCTAAAGGAAGCCAGGTGCCCTTCAGGCTACCTGCAGTGGTTATTCAGGAGAACTCATGAGTGCTACAGATGAACCCGGCGTTGCCGGCACGGTATCTCAGATACTCAGACCCATACGTGGGCAACTGATAGTCGCGGCGGTATTGGCCGCCATCGGTACCATGCTGACGCTGGTGCCCCTGGCCGGTATCGCCCATATCGCACAGCTTGCAATGGCCCAAGATGAGGTGGCGACAGCCTGGAGCCAGATGCAGGATCAAGTCTGGCGGGTTGTCATCATCAGTCTGGCCTGCCTGTTTCTCGGGATGACCTTGATTTCGCTGGGCGAAATGGCTGCGCACCTGGCCGACAACCGCATCACCGGCCATTTGCGTCGGGCGATTACCCGCCGTCTGGCCAAGGTGCCATTGGGATGGTTTACCAGTCGGGCTTCCGGCGAGGTCAAGCAAGCGATGCAAGACGACATTGGCACGTTGCACAGCCTGACCGCGCACTTCTTTACCACCTTGGGTCGTACCATCGGCGCAATTCTTGTTTCGGTTCTCTACCTATTCGTCATGGACTGGCGCATGGCGATTGTTTCGCTGTTGCCGTTCCCGCTGTTCTTCCTGTTTTTCTCCAGGGCCACCAAGGCCAGTGGGGCGAACATGCAGTCATTTGGCGCCGGCATGGCACGCATCAATAATGCAGTGGTTGAGTTCGTCAATGGCATTCCTGTGGTCAAGGCTTTCGGGGTCGAGGGCAAGGCCCATGGCAGCTACCGCAAGGCGGTTGATGGCTTCGCTGAGGCCTTTACCGACTTCACCCGGCCGCTGGTCAGCGCGATGGCCAACGCTCACGCCATGATTGCCCCGGTGGCGGTTCTCGGCGTAGTGCTGACGTTTGGCACGCTTTGGGTGAGCCTGGGCTGGATCACACCGGTAGACGTGTTGCCCTTTGCCTTGGTGGCGCCGGGAATCTGTGCACCGCTGTTGCTGCTGAGCTACGTTACTCATGACTTGAACAATGCTACGGGCGCAGCGCAGCGCGTTCATACGCTGTTGCAAACGCCCGTGCTGGAAACCTTGGCAACTGCCGCGCCAGCGTTGCCGGAAAATGCCGAAATACGTGTCGAGCAGCTCGGCTACAGCTACGACGGCCAGACCCCGGTGCTCAAGGACGTCAACTTCATCCTCAAGCCGGGCACGGTGACCGCGATTGTCGGTGCTTCGGGCTCCGGCAAGTCGACCCTGGCCCGTCTGTTGCTGCGCTTCTTCGACCCGAGTGAAGGGCGCATCACCTTGGGCGGCGTCGACCTCAGGCACATCGAGAGCACGCAGTTGTACCGGCGCATCGGTTTTGTGTTGCAGGAGGTACGCCTTATCCATGCCAGCCTGCGCGACAACATCGCCCTGGGCCGCCCCTCGGCCAGTCAGCAGGAAATCGAAGACGCAGCCCGCACTGCCAATATCCATGAGCGCATCTGCGCCTTGCCGCGAGGTTACGACTCGGTGATCGGGGAGGATGTACAGCTTTCCGGCGGCGAGTTGCAGCGCGTGAGTATTGCCCGCGCCATATTGTTGGACCCACCACTGCTGGTGCTCGACGAAGCCACGGCGGCGGCCGATGCCGAGAACGAGGTGAAGCTTCAACAAGCACTGTCGCGCTTCGCCCGGGGCCGAACCTTGATGGTGATCGCGCACCGCCTCGATACGGTGATGCATGCTGACCAAATCATCCTGATCGACAACGGCACGATCTGCGAGCAGGGACGCCACCACGAACTGCTCGCCCGCAACGGCCGCTACGCTCGAATGTGTGCGCTGGGCGGCTACGAACAGGCCAAGGAACAGGCGGTATCGTCATGCTGAAAACCTTTAATCAACTGCTGGGCGAAGATGCCCGCGTATTGCGCCGCTACCTTTGGATGACGCTCGTCTACGGCCTGCTCTGCGGGCTGACGATTGTCACTCTGGTACCGGTGCTCACTCGTCTGCTGAACGGTGATGTGCGCTCAGCAGGGCAATGGCTGACTGCGCTCGTGATCGGGGTGCTGGTTTGCTGGGCCTTGCGACGGACGGTGGAGAAGGCGGGTATCCGCGTCGGTATCGCTGTTCTGCAGCGCGGTCGTCATCGGCTGGGCGACCATGTGGCGCGTTTGCCGGTCGGTTGGTTCAGCGCACAAAATACCGCACGACTGAGCCATTTGGCCTCCCAGGGCATGATGGAATTGGCTCAGCTTCCGGCCCACGTTTTCACGCCGTTGATCACAGGGGTGGTCACACCGGTTGTAATCGTTGCCGCGTTGTTCAACTTACATTGGCAAATGGGGGTGATCGCGCTACTGGCTTTACCCCTCTTGTTGGGTATCTTTGCACTGACCGCTCATCTGGGGCAGCGCGCCGACCAACGCTTTCAGCACAGCGCCGCGCAGACCAGCCAGCGCATGGTCGAATTTGCCCAGGCACAATCGGTGCTCCGCGCCTTTAATGGCGAGGACGGCGGCACCCAGTTTCTCGAGCAGGCCATCGGGCGCCAGCAGCAGTCTGCAAAGCGGCTGATCCACGTCTCGGCGATGTCGGTGGTGTTCAATGCCTGGGCGGTGCAGGCCGGCTTCGCCGTCTTGCTGGTGGCTGCCACGCTATGGCTGGGTGATCAGTTGAGCGCAAGCCTGGCACCGTCTTCGGTCATAGCCGTGATCGTGTCGTTGCTGTTGGTCAGCCGCTTTATCGACCCGCTTCTGGAGGTCGCAGGTTATAGCGAAGTGCTACGTGGCGCGCGCGGTCAGCTTGATGCCGTGCGCGAAATCTTCGAGGTCGACCCTTTGCCGGAGCCGCAGGCCCCGCAAGCGCCGGTCGATGGATCGGTCGTATTGGAAAACGTGAGCTTTTGCTATGCCGAGGATCAGGCCGATGTGTTGCGCGATGTCAGCCTGCGTATCGAGCCCGGCAGCATGACGGCGCTGGTCGGTGCTTCTGGCTCGGGCAAGACCACCCTGGTGCGGCTGATTGCGCGCTTTTTCGATGTGACGCAAGGCCGTGTGCTGGTGGGCGGTGTAGATGTTCGGCAGATGTCCAGTGGGCAGCTGGCCGGTCAGATCAGCCAGATCTTTCAGGATGCTTACCTGTTTCAGGGCAGCATCGCCGACAACATTCGCATCGGTAAACCCGATGCCAGTGATGCCCAAGTGATGCAAGCAGCAACACAGGCTGGCGTCCTGGAGATCATCGAACGCTTGCCCCAAGGCCTGGACACGCCAGTAGGCGAGGGCGGTGCACGCCTGTCCGGGGGAGAGCGACAGCGAATCTCCATCGCCCGTGCGCTGATCAAAGAGGCGCCGATTTTGTTGGTCGATGAGGCCACCGCCGCTCTCGACGCCGAGAACCAAGCGGCGATCGCGCAAGCGTTGGCGCGTTTACGCGGCACGCGCACGCTGATTGTCATCGCGCACCAGCTGTCGACAGTGGTCATGGCCGACCAGATTCTAGTGCTCGACCACGGCCAGATCAGCGAGCAGGGCTCCCATGCGCAGTTGAATGCCAAGCCAGGGCTCTACGCGCACTTTCTCGCCCAACGCCAAGCCGCTAAAGGCTGGCGGATTGCTGGAGAATCAGACGGTGAGGGCGGTTCTTGAGCCGTGCAATCTTACTCTGCGTGTTTGCCGTGCTTTGTTGCCTTTCGTTGATGGTGGGGGTCAAAGAGGTTTCCTGGACGGCACTGTTCACGTTATCCGATGACGCTTGGCTGACACTGACTGCCAGCCGCCTTCCTCGCCTGGCCGCCCTGATTCTCACGGGGGTGGGGCTGGCCGTGTGCGGCGTGATTCTGCAGCAGATAGTGCGCAACCGCTTCGTCGAACCGGCAACTTCCGGCGGGCTGGATGCAGCAAAGCTGGGCATTCTGATTTCATTGACGGTGGCCCCCGCTGCCGGTGCGGCCGGCCGTATGCTGTTTGCCTTGGCGTTTTGCTTTGCGGCGAGCCTGCTTTATGTCGCGATCATCCGCCGCATCAAGTTCAAGAACACCGTGATGGTTCCGGTCATCGGCCTGATGTACGGCAGCGTATTGAGCGCCATCGCCGAGTTCTACGCCTATCGTCACAATATCTTGCAGAGCATGCAGGGCTGGATGCTCGGAGACTTCTCGAAGATCGTCCAGGGCAATTACGAGATCATCTACCTGATCTTGCCGATAGTCGTGCTCACCTATCTGTTCGCGCACCGCTTTACTGTACTCGGCATGGGCGAGGGCATGGCCGGCAGCTTGGGCCTGAACTACACGGCAAATGCGGCGTTGGGGCTGATGCTGGTGGCGGTCACCGTTTCCGCCACGGTCATTACCGTAGGGGCCATTCCCTTTGTCGGGCTGGTTATTCCCAACCTGGTGGCGTTGCACTACGGCGAGAACCTGGAGCGAACATTGCCCATCGTCGCGTTGTGCGGCGCGTCGCTGTTGCTGGCGTGCGACATTCTCGGCCGCTTGTTGATCTATCCCTTCGAAGTGCCCATCGGTCTCACCGCGGGAAGCGTAGGCGGTATGTTGTTCCTGGTGTTGCTGATCAGGAAATACGCATGAGGCGTGTGGCTACCCGCTATGGTCTATGGGCACTGGTGCTGGTCCTGGCGATAGCGTTCCTGTTGTTGGGCTCAGGCTTTGACTTCGAGTACGTCATTCCCAAGCGAATGACCCGTTTGGCCGCGATGGTTATTGCCGGAGTATGCGTTGCTTATTCTTCGGTGATTTTCCAGACCCTTGCCGGCAACCGAATACTGACGCCGGCGATCATGGGGTATGAGGCAATCTACCTGTTGTTCCAGGCCTTGCTGATCCTGGTGCTGGGTACCCAGAGCCTGGTGCTGTTGGGGCGTAACGGTAACGTATTGTTGTCGATCCTATTGATGCTCGCTTATTCAGGGCTCATTCACCGTTGGCTGTTCCATGACGGACGCAACAACGTGTACCTGCTGCTCCTGCTTGGGCTGGTACTGAGCATGGTGATGGGCACCTTTACCCAGTTTATCCAACTGAAGATCAGCCCTGGTGAGTTCTCGATCTTCCAGGGTTTCAACTACGCCTCCTTTAATAAGGCGCAACCCACGCAAGTGATCTATTCGGGGCTGCTGGTGGCGGCGGCGTGCTTTATCGCGCAAAGAAGCCTGCCGGTGCTCGATGTGTTGTCGCTGGGGCGTGACCAGGCGATTTCCCTGGGTGTCGATTTTCAACGCAGCGTGCGCCTGCAACTTGCGCTGATCGCGATTCTGGTGGCTGTCTCAACCAGTCTTGTCGGGCCGACGGCTTTCATGGGCGTGTTTGTGGCAAACATCACCTATGCGCTTGCCCGCACCGCCCGGCACCGGATTACATTGCCCATGAGTTGCGCCATTGCCATTGGCATTTTCATCGTCGCCCAGTACATGGTCGAGCAGATGTTCAACTACAACACCTCCGTCAGCATTCTCATCAACCTGGTGTGCGGCGGGTATTTCCTCGCGCTGATGATTCGAACCCGAGGCGCTTCATGATTTCCCTTCGTCACGTCTATAAGACCTACGGCACCAAGCACGTCCTGAGTGACGTCAGCGTTCAGTTCCCGCCAGGGCAGGTGACTTCGCTGATTGGGCCCAACGGGGCAGGCAAGACTACCTTGCTGATGTTGATCGCACGTCTGCTGGCACCGACCCGCGGCGAACTGCTGATTGGCGGGCGTAGCATTGCGGATGTGCCCATCCGCGAATATGCCAGGCGTGTCGCCACCTTACGCCAGACACCCGATTTCAACCTGCGGCTGACCGTTGAAGAATTGGTGGCTTTCGGGCGTTTCCCTTATAGCCGAGGGGCGCTCACCGTCCAGGATCGCCAGGTCATTGACGAAGCCATCGAGTTTCTGTCGTTGCAACCATTACGCCTTTCTTACATCGACGAGCTGAGCGGCGGGCAGCGGCAAATGGCGTTCCTGGCAATGACCATTGCCCAGCAAACCGATTACCTGCTGTTGGACGAGCCGCTCAATAACCTGGACATGAAGCATGCCGTACAAATCATGCGTGCGCTGCGCCGCTTATGTGACGAACAAGGTCGCACCGTGATCCTGGTGGTGCATGACATCAACTTCGCGGCCAACTACTCCGATCATATCGTGGCCATGAAAAACGGCGCGGTGCACTTGCGTGGCCCGGTAGCGGAGGTTGTCACCGAGGCGCACCTGCGCGATCTCTTTGATTTGGATTTCGAGATTCTGCAGAGCGAGCAGGGGTTCGTCTGCAACTACTTCAACCCATCATTATCAAGGGAGCAGATATGAGTATTGGTAAGGCAAAAACAATCCGTGGGGCACTGCTGGCGGTCGCGGTGGCGGCCGGCCTGCAGGGCTGTGACAAACCCTCGGCACAGGCGTCCGCGCCAGTCGCTGCGCATACGCACTACGAGCCGATCAAGATCGAGCATCCACTGGGTAGCACGATGATCACCCAGCTCCCCCAACGTGTGGTGGCGTTCGATATGAGTGAACTCGATACACTCGACCAACTGGACGCGCCGGTGGTGGGTATCGCCAAGGACTATGTCGCGAGTTTCCTTACCCAGTACCGTGACAATCCGAACATCATGGACGTGGGGTCGACCATCCAACCCAACCTTGAACGGTTGCATGCCCTCAAGCCCGACCTGATCCTGATCTCGCCGCTCCAGGCGCAAAGTTACGCAGAACTGAGCCAGATCGCACCGACGCTCTATGACGATGTGGACCTGACCAACCAACACGGCAATCTCTTCGCCACCGCCAAGGATCACCTCATGACCCTGGGGCGCATTCTAGGCAAAGAAGCGTTGGCTCGTCAGAAGGTTGCGCAAATGGACGCCAAGGTTGAACAGACTCGGCGCGTCACCGATGGGCGCCCGGAGAAAGCGCTGATCGTTTTGCATAACAACGGCGCATTCACCTCCTATGGCGTGAAGTCGCGCTACGGTTTCATCTTCGACACCCTGGGCGTAAAACCCGCCAGCACCGACATCGAGGCTGGCTTACATGGCCAGCCCATCTCCAATGAATTCATCCAGCAGGCCGATCCCGACATTCTCTACGTGATCGACCGTACCGCAGTGATGGAACGGCGGCCGGCGCTGGACATGAAGAGCCTGGATAACCCGCTGCTGCGCAAAACCAAGGCCTGGACCAACGGACGTGTGATCTTTGTCGACGCCCAGACCTGGTACCTGTGTACCGTCAGTGCAACGTGTCTGGGTCGCATGGCCGACGAGGTGGTTCAAGGCTACAAGGGCTGACCCGCTGCGCTTGGGGTCGCAAGGGCGGGTGCCGTGCGGGCACTCGCCTTTATTTTCAAAAAACACAAATGCTAATGATTGTTATTGAGGGTTTTGCCTTCTGGTTCGGAAAGCCTAGTGAGCACATACACATTCTCCGAATCAAAAGGAATTCAGCATGTCGGAACGCTGTCGCCAACATCGCGCTACCCCTGATTCACCGCAGGCTGCGCAACGCTTTACTTTGAGTCATATGTTCACGGCTGTGCAGATGGCGCTGGTACTGGGGCTGACGGCGGCGCCCACCGCCGCGAGCGCTGCCCCGCAAGCAGGCACAAGCAGCGCCAGCCTGGAATTGTCGGAAACGGTGGTGGAGGGCGTCATGGACCCCGCTACAGGACTGCCGCCGGCTTATGCTGGCGGGCAGGTTGCCTCCGGCAGCCGCGTTGGGCTGTTGGGCAACAAGGATTTCATGGAGACGCCTTTCAATACCATCAGCTATACCGATGAATACATACAGAACCGTCAGGCGCAGGATATCGGCTCGGTGATCGGTGCGACCGACCCCTCGGTGTACGTGCCCACCAAACGAAGCAACTTTGAAACCTTTTTCATCCGCGGCTTCTACAGCAACGCCGATGACATCACCTTTAACGGCCTGGTCGGCATGGCGCCGAATATGCGCGGCTCTACCGAATTGGCGGAGCGCATCGAAGTGCTCAAGGGCCCTTCGGCGCTGCTCAACGGCATGCCGCCAAGCGGCAGTGTAGGTGGCAGCATCAATCTGGTACCCAAGCGCGCCGGCGACGAACCGTTGGCACGCTTGACCACCACTTATGAGTCCCGGGGCCTAGGGGGTGTGCACGCGGACCTGGGGCAACGTTTTGGTGATCAGAAGCAGTTTGGTGTGCGCTTCAACGGCGTTTACCGTGACGGCGATACCCCCGTGGATAATCAGCAACACAAAATGGCACTGTCTTCCCTCGGGCTGGATTGGCGTGGCGAGCGGGCTCGGATATCGCTCGATTTCTACAAACAGCGTGAACGCATTGATGGTCTCAACTACTTCGGGATCAACACAATTGCCCCCAACGTCACCCACTTGCCAAGCCCCAAGAAGGGCGATTATGCGTTGGCACCCAAGTGGGCCTACACCATCAACAACACCACTACCACGATGGTGCGGGGCGAATACGACCTGACGGATTCGCTTACTGCCTACGCGGCGTGGGGGCAGCGCGATGGTGGTTACAACGCGATGATCAACTCAAGCACCCTGGTGAACAATGTGGGTGGCATCAGCTCTTCGGCCATTCGTTCGATTCGCAGTGGCACCCAGCAATCGGGTGAGGTCGGGTTGAAGGGCAAATTCCAGACGGGCCCCGTGGATCATGCCTGGACCATCGCCGCGACCCGTTTTACCTCCGACAACAGTTTCAAGGACGCGAGAGCCGCCATCCCCGGCACCACAAATTACGACAACCTCGACTTTGGCAACGCGCCGACCTTCCCGGGCTATGGTGCAACCACCTCGCAAACCAGGGCCAACCTGGGCAGCTATGCGATTGCCGATACGCTGTCCTTCGCCGAAGGCCGTGTGCAATGGACCGTAGGCGCCCGTCGTCAGCGCGTGCAAAACACCACCGACGCTTTCGGCCTCAGGGCTTCGAAAACCAGCTATGACGAAAGCCGTGTCTCGCCCGCCACCGCACTTCTGGTCAAGGTGACGGATGAGGTGTCGCTCTATGCCAACTACATCGAGGGCCTCAGCCAAGGCGCGTCGGCCCCTGACTCGGCAGAGAACGCAGGTGCGGTCATGCAGCCGTACCAGACCAAGCAATACGAACTGGGGACCAAGGTAGACCTGGGCTCTTTCGCCCATACCGTCAGCCTGTTCCAGATTGAGAAGCCCAGTGCCTTTACCGATCCGCTCACCAATGTCTTCGGCGTCTACGGCGAGCAACAAAACCGTGGCGTGGAATGGTCGTTCTTTGGCGAGTTGCAACCAAGATTGCGCCTGATGGGCGGTGCGACCTATACCCAGGCAGAAATGACCAAGGTAGTCACCGGTGGTGTCAAAGACAAGCAAGTGACAGGCGTGCCCAAGGTGATTGCCAAGCTAGGCACGGAGTATGACCTCCTCGACGTCCCTGGGTTGACCCTGACCGGCAACATCAACCACACGGGCAAACAATACGCGACCAACGATCATCGGGTGTCGCTGGACTCGTACACCACCTACGATGTGGGGGCTCGCTATGCCTTCAAGGTCGAGACCAAGCCTGTGACCTTGCGCGCCACCGTGCAGAACGTCACCAATAAGGCGTACTGGCTTGGTTCGTGGAACGGCGGGGATGGCAGCGGCCTTTCTGGCGGCTTGGGCGCGCCGCGCACGGTATTGCTCTCGGGTACGGTAGATTTCTGAGGGTTTGCAAGTCCAAAAGCACTGGACCCTGGCGAGGAATGCCAAGCCAGCGTTCATACAGGCTGAGCGCTTCCTCGCTGGCAGAGTTCGGAAACACGAAAGTCTGCAAACATACGGAAACCGACGAAACGCCATAAACGAAAAAACCCGCCAAACGGCGGGTTTTCAAGGGTTCCACAAACAGTGCTGGCCGTCAGTGGAACAGGAGATGGTGCCCGAACCCGGAATCGAACCGGGACGCCCTTACGAGCGGGGGATTTTAAGTCCCATGCGTCTACCAGTTTCGCCATTCGGGCGGTAGCGCGGTGTAACAGGGTTGGGAATATATAGATCCAGCCGCCTCAGCGCAACCTCCAGGCCGGTTTTCCCGCATAAAGATGCGCAGGAAAAAGCTTGGCAGATCAGTGATCTACAGGGCCTTTGTGCCAAGTGCTGATGAACGCAAGCAACCCAGGAACAAGCCCCATAAATGACAGTCATAGCGATATGCCATTTCGGCATTTCGCCAGGAGTCGTTTGATGCTCAGTGTCCGTAAGCAGGCTTGGATCATGGCCGTGGGTGTGGCGGGTTTGTTGGGCACTGCCGTGTTCAGCTCGGCGCAGGCGGGGAGTGCGGTGCAGTGGGGTGAGTTTAGTGCGTCGTCTTCAGATAAGTTAACGGCCGGCTCGATGGACGTGGGCGGTGCCTATGTGTTGAAGCCGTCGGGTGTTTCCGTGGGGGATGTCGAGGCGCTGCAGGCCGGGCAAAAACAGAGTCAAAGCGAACTGCAAAACTTGAAAAGTAAGGTGGAAGGGCAGGAGCGTGCGTTTGATGAGTTCAAGCGCAAGGACGGTTCGAGTACCAGTAGCAGTGACAGCCAGCTGTCGAGTCTCAAGCGTACGGTGGATGAGCAGAAGAGCACGATAGAGCGGCAGAAAAGCGAAATCGACGGCCTCAAGCGAAGCCTGGATGATGTGAAGCGCAGTGTGGAAAACTTGAGCAGCAAGGTGAAGTGACAGCACTGATGCTGTGGGCAATATAGCGCAACTGTGGGAGCTGGCTTGCCTGCGATAGCGATGTGTCAGTCACAGGTATTGAACCCGTTACACCGCCATCGCAGGCAAGCCAGCTCTCACATTGATCGTGTCTGTATTTAGTCAATCAGTGCCAGCAAGTCGGTAATCCCCACATCCACACCCGCCTGGCTCAGCAGTGTCGTCACTTGGCCGCGGTGGTGGGTCTGGTGGTTGAAAAAGTGCACCAGCAGGCCGAAAAAGGGTTTCTCGGCGGCCACGCCGCGCATGTTGTGATAGCGCAGGTGTTGATCAAGGTGCGACTCGTGCAGGCTGTTGGCCCAATCGATGATCAGTTGATCCAGCCAGGCGCGATGGGCCGATAATTCAGCAAGGCTGGCGAAGGCCAATTGCTTGAGGTCACCGGGCGTAGCAATGCCGTTGAGTGGCGCCAAGGCCGCAAAGTGGGCCGGGTGTTCGGCAAAGCGTTTGAGCCAGACGGTGTCGCCCAGCATCAGGTGGTTCAAAGTGCCGAGGATCGAGCCGAAAAACGCCTGGCGGTCCAGGGTCAATTGTGCGTGCGTGAGGGTGCCGGCGGTGTCGTAGACCTTGCGGTTCATCCATTGGTTGTAAGTGGCCATCAACGCAATATGCTCGATGCGATTCACCGCTGTTCTCCCTTTTCGGCGTGATGGCGTCATCATAAAGCTTGCCCGCCCGACGGTCATGGTGTTCCATCAGGGGAGGACTATGTTTGATCAACGCCACTATTGCGCCCCGGAGGGCGACACCATGAATACCAGCGATCTACTGGAACAACTGTTGCGTGCAGGGCAGCAAGGCGGCGGAGCTGCGGGCGGCGGCCTGGGCGGGTTGCTTGGAGGGTTGTTGAAGGGCGCCGGCACCGGCAATGCGTCTGCGGCGGGCGGCGGTTTGGGTGGTTTATTAGGTGGACTGGGTGGCTTGTTGGGCGGCGCGCCGGCAGGTGGGGCCACCCAAACGCGTAGCGGCGGTGGGATGAACTACGCGGCGCTGGCGTCCCTGGGCATGGCGGCGTTCCAAGCGTACCAAGCGTGGCAACGCCAACAGGCTTCGGCCCCGCAGCAAGCTATCCAGACCGTTGACCAGCTTGAAGGGCCTGAAGCCGAAGCCCATAGCCACGGCGTACTGCGTGCGTTGATCGCGGCGGCCAAGGCCGATGGCAAAATCGATGCGCAAGAGCAGCAAATGATTTCTGCCGAGATTGGCCGTCACACCGACGACCCTCAGTTGCAGCAGTGGCTCGACGCCGAAGTCGCCAAGCCCCTGGATGCCGCCGATTTTGCCGAGTATGCCAATGACCGGGCACTTGCTGCGGAGATTTACCTGGCGAGCGTGATGCTGGTCAACGATCAGCAGGACGCCGAGCGCAATTACCTTGACGACCTGGCTGGTCAATTGCACATCGATCCGCAATTGCAGGTGCATCTGGAGCAGCAGGCCAACGCCTAGAACCTCAGCGTCGCCCCAGTGGTCAGCCACTGGGCGCGATCGCCAATCAGGCTGCGCCCGACCAGCAGGTCCACGTCGACAAATTCGCCAATGTGCAAGCGCGGCCCAGCCTGCCAGGCCTGTTCGCCGCCTTCCTGGCCATAGCGCTCGCCAATCAGCGTGAGCTTCTCTGCCAACTGATATTCGAACCCCGTGCCCCAAGTCAGGCGATGCTGTTGATCACCGTCGTTGTAGGCGTGGCTCCAGCCGGCGTTAAGGTTCAGGCGCAAGGGTGCCAGGGGTTGCCATGTGAGTGGGATGTTCAGATCTGCGCCGTCGAACCCGTGATGGCGATCCAGCGCGACATGCGCCCCGACCGCAATCGCCAGTTCCAAGCCCAACTCTTGTCGTGACAGCACCTGCACCTTGGCTTGCGGGCTGATCTGCGTCTCGCCTTTGCCTGCATCCACGGCCCTTGACAACGCGGCGCCCCATTGCACGGCTGGCATGGCGCTGAACGTGCAGGCGGGCGACAAGCTGCTGTTGTGGGTACTGCCCGCGTGCCGATGGGCGCTGTACCAGGCGTCGACGTTGCATCCCCCCGGCGCGTTGATCGCACCGTCATCAACCACATAAGCGCCGCCTGCGGCTTGGGCTTTTGAAATCAACGCGACGACAAAGACCAGGCCCAGGGTCATGCCGATAAAGATCAAGTTGCGCTGCAATGCACGGCGCTTTGCTGGCGGCAGTAACAGCAGGGTGTGACGAGAGTGGCGTGCGCGATATTTGGTAAACCCGTCGCGGCGTGCCGGCGTGTATTTTTTGTGCATGATGCACCTCGCTTGAATTCAGCTTTCTACGGTCAGCACCGAAATGCCGCTGGCTTTGGCCTGGCAAACCAGCTCCGAGGTATCGTCACCACCCGGCAGGGCAATGATCAGGTCGGGGCGGCTGTCGGCCAGCATGAAGTGGTTGCGCTGGCGTTCCGCCTGTTTGCCATGGCGCTGCCAATTGGGTGGATAACGCACCACGTCGATACCGATTTCCCGCGCCCATTCCTCGATCTCACTGCCCAGGAACTGGTTGCCGCCGTGAATCAGTACCTGCACCGGGCGCAGGCGGTGGTAAGCGTCCAGCACATGGCGGGACTTTTTGGTGTCGGCGTAATGACGACCTGCACAGATCAACACGCGCATGAGCAAATCCTTGTATGCACGCAGGCGACCAGGCAGCCGCCTGCGTTTGAACGGCGGGGAGGGTCAGTACCACTGTTTGAAGCGGCGGATGTAGATCGTCTTCATCAGTTGGGCGACGCAGCAGTAAGCCAGCAAGGTGCCCACCAGCCATGGGAAGTACGCCAGCGGCAGCGGTTGCAGGCCCACCAGGGTGCCCAGTGGCGAGAACGGTACGTAGATGCCCAGGGCGATCACGATGCAGGTCATCATCAACACCGGCCAGGCGGCCGTGCTCTGGAAGAACGGGATCTTGCGGGTGCGCAGCATATGCACCACCAGGGTTTGCGAAAGCAGCCCCTCGATAAACCAGCCGGACTGGAACAGGGTCTGCATTTCCACACTGTTGGCCGAGAACACGTACCACATCAGCGCAAAGGTGGTGATGTCAAAGATCGACGAGGTAGGGCCAATCCAGATCATGAAGCGGCCGATGTTTTTCGCATCCCACTTGCGTGGCTTGGCCAGGTATTCCTTGTCCATCTTGTCCCACGGCAGGGCCAGTTGGGAGATGTCATACATCAGGTTCTGCAGCAGCAGATGGATCGCCAGCATGGGCATGAACGGGATGAACGCACTGGCCACCAGCACTGAGAACACGTTGCCGAAGTTGGAGCTGGCGGTCATGTTCAGGTACTTCATGATATTGCCGAAGGTTTCGCGGCCCTTGAGCACGCCTTCTTCCAGCACCATCAGGCTCTTTTCCAGCAGGATGATGTCGGCCGATTCCTTGGCGATGTCGGTGCCGCTGTCCACCGAAATACCCACATCGGCATCCCGCAGCGCCGGTGCATCGTTGATGCCGTCGCCGAGGAAGCCGACGGTGTGCCCGTTAGCTTGCAGGGCCTTGAGCACGCGGGATTTTTGCAGCGGCGTGAGCTTGGCGAACACCGTGCGTTCTTCCACGCGACGCAGCAAGGTGGCGTCGTCCATGGCTTCGATTTCCACGCCCAGCAGCGGCTGGCCGGGTTCCAGGCCAACCTGGCGGCAGATCTTGCTGGTGACCACGGCGTTGTCGCCGGTCAACACCTTGATTGCCACGCCAATCTGTTGCAGTGCCGCAATGGCCGGGCCTGCGGTTTCCTTCGGTGGGTCCAAGAAGGTCAGAAAGCCTTGGATCACCAGGTTGCGTTCGTCGCTGGTGGTGTACTGCTGGCGTGCCAGCGCTTTAGGAATATTGCGGGTCGCTACCACCAGCACGCGGAAACCGTCTTCGTTGTAGTCATTGGCGAGCGCCAGCAGGGCGTCACGACGGCCGTCATCCAGGGGCAAGGCTTCGCCGGCCTCCATGACATGGGTAGAAATGCTCAGCATCTCTTCCACCGCGCCCTTGCACACCAGCAACTGGTCATCGGCGGCATCCTTGACCACGATCGACAGGCGACGACGGACAAAGTCGAACGGCAATTCATCGACCTTGCTGTAGGCAAACGGCACCTGGAACTTGGGGTTTTGTTCCGAGAACTGCACCACTGCCTGGTCCATCAGGTTTTTCATGCCGCTCTGATGAAAGCTGTTGAGCCAGGCCAGGGACAGCACGGCGTCATCGCGCTGGCCGAAGGCATTGACGTGATGTTCGAGGATGATCTTGTCCTGGGTGAGGGTGCCGGTCTTGTCGGTGCATAGCACGTCCATCGAACCGAAGTTCTGGATCGCATTGAGGCGCTTGACCACTACTTTGCGCTTGGCCATGGCCGTGGCGCCCTTGGCCAGGTTGGCGCTGACGATCATCGGCAGCATTTCCGGGGTAAGGCCGACGGCGACCGCCAGGGCAAACAGGAAGGCATCACCCCAATCGCCCTTGGAGAAGCCATTGAGGAGGAACACGATGGGCACCATCACCAGCATGAAGCGGATCAGCAGCCAACTGACACTGTTCACGCCCCGGTCGAAGGCGGTTTGCACCCGCGAGCCGACAATCGCCTTGGCCAGGGAGCCAAAGTAGGTGCGCGGCCCCGTTGCCACCACCACTGCTTTAGCGCGGCCGCTGACCACGTTGGTGCCCATGAAGCAGATGTTCGGCAAGTCCAGCAAGTTGCCCTGGTCGGCGGCCAGGGTAGAGGCGGATTTTTGCGTGACATCGCCCAGGGTGTCGTACTTCTCCACCGGCAGGGCTTCGCCGGTCAGCACGGCCTGGCTGATAAACAGGTCGCGGGACTCGATCAGGCGGATATCGGCGGGGATCATGTCGCCAGCGGACAATTGCACGATATCGCCGGCCACCAGGTCACGCATCGGCACTTCGCGCAAGGTGGGCTGAGCACCAACCTGCTCGCGGCGCAGCACGGTGGCGGTGGTGCGTACCATGGCCTTGAGGGCCTCGGCGGATTTGGCCGAACGGTGTTCCTGCCAGAAACGCAGCAGGCTGCTGAGCAACACCATGGTCATGATAATGACGACCTTGGTCGGGTCGGCTTCTTCGCCTTCCTGCATCGGCAGCCAGCAGTCAGTCACAAAGCTGATGCCACCCAGGGTCAGCAGCACGTAGATGAACGGGTTGTTCAGAGCCTGCAGGAACTGGACGATAGCGTGTGGCGGCTTGTCGTGGGCGACTTCGTTATAGCCTTCTCGTTGCAGACGCGCCGAAGCGTCCAGTTCGGTCAGGCCGTCCTGGGTGGCCCGTACATTGGCGAGGGTGGCCGCCAGGCCATTTTGGGCTTCACGGGCGGCACGCATCGACAGCTTGGTGTCGGCAGCGGTGCCATTTTTTTTGTGCAGAGGCGTGTTTTTTACGGCGCTCATTGTCTGTACTCCTGTCGCCAATTCTCGACAAAACATACCCGGTACTTACCTGAATACAGGCGAGCGAAAGCATGCCGAGCCGCAAACTTTGCGATCGGTTTAAATAAGGTGTTCACATAACTTCTGAAGGGCCCGCTAACAGCGCGTTAGTTAACGAGCGTGCAGCGGGCTACTACTGGATTTGTTCATAAAGAACTCCAGGGTCATCAATAAGAAAGTTGCTGTTTCCAGCTAGCTCAGGCGGCGCGAGTGCTCAGGTAAAGACCGAGCATCAGGCGCGCTTGCGCCAGGCGGGAAACCTTGGGTCTCTGCGGGTCTTGAGGGTCAGCATGATCCCAATGCTGCACCAGGTGGCCGCTTTCAGGGCAGATGCGCCAGTGCGCCAGCGGCGGTGCCGGGCGCACTTGAGGGGAGGGTGTGACAAAGGTCGAGCGGGTTGGCGAAAAGCCCGCCGGCGCTCGGCACAGCTTGGCGCGCAGGGCGGCGACCAGTGTGCGTGTATCAGGCAAAACAAGGAGTTGGAAGGTCATAACACACCTCGGGACCGGACGGGCGACCGGTGAGGCAGTTACGATGGAGCATCAAGCTCTAGCGCAGCTTACCGGACCTGGAGCGCGAGTCCTGTCATATTCTGGGTTTGGCGCCCGATGCCCGCAGAGGCGGTGCTCGGACAGCGACTAGATACTGTGTCCATTGGCTTCTTTTGTGAGGTTTAAAAAAGGCCCCAGTTGCGGGCACGGGCAATCTACTCAGGGCGTCACAGAATGTCAACGCATGATTAATTAAATTAGCCCGTGTTCAGAGTTTGTTCAGACAAGAGGCATGCAAGTTATTGGCTGGATAACTTTATATACCGTGCGCGGCGAGTATCGCCAGATAAATCAATACTAAACCGCACGCCGCATAACTCACACGTTGCCAGCTAGGTGATGCGTTCTTGCGTAGCAGGTTCACCAAGGCGGCGGTAAGAAAACACGAGAGTACCGACGCCAGCATGAAGCCGGCAAAAAACATCAGGGTCTGCCCGTGACTGGGGGTGGTGCCGACAATCCCCGACAGTGCGCTGCCCAAGGCGCCCCAGTAGACGATGTTTTTCGGATTAGCCAAGGAAATCGCCGCGCCCACCGCCAACGCATTTTTGCCTGAGCTGGCAGGGGCGTTGTCGGTTGCGGGTAACTGCCAGGCATCAATCAGGCTGCGGATGCCCAGCCAGGCCAGGTAGAGCGCACAGACGATTGTAAGTGGAACCCGCACTGCATCATGCTGAATCAGCAGTGCGATACCGGTGAGGCCAATCACGGCCCAGACGGCGTCGCCCACCAGTGAGCCGAACTGCACCAGCAACGCCGGCGTGAAGCCATGGAGCAAGCCGCGGCGCAGAGTCTCTGCCAGCACGGCGCCGGGAGAAAGGCAAAATACAAAACCGAATACCAGCGCATAGACAAAGATCGACAGCATGCTCAGTTCCTTTCGAGAAAGTGCCAGAGCATACGTCAGTCCGAGAGAGGGATACCACGTCCTCTGTAGGAACGTTCGCGATGGCGGTATGTCAGCCACTCAATCTTCAACTGAACCACCGCCATCGCAGGCAAGCCAGCTCCCACACTGGTCATGCATTGCCCACAGAATCAGTGCCCGGCGCAGATCCCCTGTGGGAGCGGGCTTGCCCGCGATGGCGGTGTGTCAGCCACTGAATCTTTTACTGAACCAACGCTTTCGCAGGCAAGCCAGCTCCCACATTGGTTATGTACTGCCCACAGAATCAACGCCCGGCGCAGATCTCCTGTGGGAGCGGGCTTGCTCGCGAAGGCGGTGTGTCAGCCACTGAATCTTTTACTGAACCAACGCTTTCGCAGGCAAGCCAGCTCCCACACTGGTCATGCATTGCCCAGAGAGTCAGCGCCTGTCACAGGACCCTGTAGGAGCGGCGTTGAGGCAATGCGGTGGAGTTCAGCCTTCAATTCATCCGGCGATAGACGTGCAAAGGGCAGCGCAAAAAACGCTTCGCAGCGTGCGGTGATAATGTCGAGGGTGGCCTTGAATGCAGCGTCTACTTGCGCCTCATCACCCTGCATCTCGGAGGGGTCTTCCAAGCCCCAATGCGTCTTCACCGCCGGGCCAAAATACACCGGGCACGCTTCACCGGCTGCTTTATCGCACACGGTGATGACCACATCCGGCGGGCAGCCTTGAAAGGCGTCATTGCCCTTGCTGTACAAACCTTCGATGTTGATGCCCGCCGCCTGCAGCGTGCTCAGGCTACGGGGCAACACCTGGCCCTTGGGAAAACTGCCCGAGCTGACCGCCTCGAAACCCTCTGGCGCCAGGTGATTGAACATCGCTTCGGACAAGATGCTGCGGCAACTGTTGGCGGTACACATGAACAGGACTTTCATGGCGCGTTCCTTTAGAAACTCAAGCGCAAGGCGAGGGCGGCCAGGGTGATCAGCAGCACGGGCAAGGTCAGCACGATCCCGACCTTGAAGTAGTAACCCCAGGTGATAGTGATGCCTTTGCGCGCCAGGATATGCAGCCACAGCAAAGTGGCCAAACTGCCTATGGGGGTGATTTTCGGGCCCAGGTCGCTGCCAATCACGTTGGCGTAGATCATCGCGTCCTTGACCACGCCCACAGCATGGCTGGACTCGATGGACAATGCGCCAATCAGTACCGTCGGCAGGTTATTCATCGCCGATGAGAGCAGCGCCGTCAGCAACCCGGTGCCCATGGCCGCGCCCCACACACCATAGGTGGCGAAGGTGTCGAGCCAGGTGGCCAGGTAGTCGGTCAGGCCGGCGTTACGCAGGCCATACACCACCAGGTACATGCCCAAGGAAAAAATCACGATCTGCCAAGGCGCTTCCTTGAGGACTTTGCGCGTGGAAATCTTATGGCCCTTGGCGGCAATCACCAGCAGCAGCACGGCGCAGACGGCGGAAATCGCACTGATGGGAATACCCAGAGGTTCCAAGGCGAAACAGCCGATGAGCAGAATACCCAGTACCCACCAACCGGCGCGGAACGTCGCAGGGTCATGGATGGCACTGCTGGGGTCTTCCAGGTCAGCCGGGTCGTAGGTTTGGGGAATGTCTCGGCGAAAAAACCACAGCAGCACTGCCAGGGTCGCGGCCACGCTGACCAGGTTCACCGGCACCATCACGGCAGCATATTCGTTGAAGCCGATCTTGAAATAGTCCGCCGAAACGATATTCACCAGGTTCGACACCACCAATGGCAGGCTCGCCGTATCGGCGATAAACCCGGCGCCCATGACGAAGGCCAGGGTCGCCGCCGGGGAAAAGCGCAAGGCCAACAGCATCGACATCACGATAGGCGTCAGGATCAACGCCGCACCGTCGTTGGCAAACAGTGCCGATACCAGCGCACCCAGCAGCACCATATAAGCAAACAACCGCCGGCCGCGGCCACGGCCCCAGCGCGCCACATGCAGGGCCGTCCAGGCGAAGAAGCCGGCTTCGTCCAGCAACAGGCTGATGATGATCAGCGCGACAAAGGTACCGGTGGCGTTCCAGATGATGTGCCACACCACTGGGATGTCCGCCAGGCTGATCACCCCACAGGCCAGCGCCAGGATCGCGCCCAGTGTGGCACTCCAGCCGACGCCCAGACCCTTGGGTTGCCAGATGACCAGCACGATGGTGACGAGGAAAATCGCAATTGCGACAAGCATGAATAAAAGCTCCGATGGCTCAGCAGCAGGTGCTGGCCCGTTGTGGTCTGTCGCCCATTGCGTTCAGACGCAGTGCGTCTATACGTATTTCTCTATGTCCCGGTCAAATCTTGTTTCAATTGATATGGATCAAAGGCCTTTGAAACCGCCACAACTGTTTGAAATTAAAATGAAACACAAATGTCCTAACGTGCCTGCCCATTGCTGATGAAGGAAGACCCCGCGTGACCCGAGCCACCCGCAACCTGCGCAAGACCCTGGATTCCGTCGCGGAAAATAACGAAACCGCGGCCTTTGACCTGATGCGCGCCGTGGAAAAACTCGGCGATGAAGTGCTGCGCCAGCGCCTGCTCAATACCATCCACCGGCTGAACCAGGATGCGTATGAATTGCGCGAAGCGCGGGATTCGGTGGAGCAGGTATCAGTCAAGCTCGCCTGAGCAAGATCGTTCAAGACAAGCCTTCGTTCGTGCTGGCATGCTTGTCGACTGTCTGTCGATGAGCCGTTTTCCATGCCCACTGCATTGCCTCATTACGCCTTCACCCGCGGCGCCATCGCCGTTATTCCCTTATCCCTGGCCTGTGCGCCCTGGGGGTTGCTGGCCGGCTCCATGGCCATCGACGCGCAATTTACCCCGCTGCAAGCCCAAGGCTTGTCTGCCATTGTGTTTGCCGGTGCCGCACAACTGGTGGCCATCGGCATGGTCAAGAGCGGTGCCAGCCTGATTTCCATCGTGCTGACCACCTTGCTACTGACCTCCCAGCACCTGCTCTATGGCATGCATATGCGTCCTACGTTGTCTTCGCTCAACACCCGTTGGCGCATGAGCCTGGGTTTTTTGTTGACCGATGAATTCTTTGCCCTGGTCAACCACTATGACCGCCAGACCTTCAATCGCTGGTACGCCCTGGGCGTCGGCCTGACGTTTTACCTGATCTGGAACCTCTTCACCCTTGCCGGCATTGTGCTGGGCAAGAGCATTCCCGGCCTTGATCAATTGGGGCTGGAGTTTTCGATTGCCGCCACCTTTATCGCCTTGATCACCCCCGTGGTGCGCGACGTGCCCACGGTGGTATGCGTTGCCGTGGCACTGCTGAGCTCGGTCTGGTTGAGTTATCTGCACTGGGAGTCGGCGGTGGTGGTCTCGGGTGTGTTGGGGATGAGCGCGGGGTTTGCTTGTAAACGGCTGGGAGTGGGGCAACGATGATTTACCTGATGATTGTGGCCATGGGCCTGGTGGTGTTCTTCAACCGTTACCTGTTTATCGAGCCACGCTTGCCGGTACGGCTCAATCGCGGCGCGCGTGAATTTTTGGGCTTCGCCGTGCCGGGCATGCTCACGGCGATCTGCGGGCCGATTATTTTTCTGGCTGACCATCGGCTTAACCTGAGCCCGAGCAACCCTTACCTGCTGGCCGGCATCTGCGCCGTGGCGTTGATGTATTGGACGCGCAGCGTATTGACCACCGTGCTATTGAGCATGGCGCTGTTCTATCTGTTCCGTTGGTGGTTTTGATACCCAGGCAAAAAAAGCCCGCGGGGTGGCGGGCAGAAGGGAGACTTCCAAAAAATGAGCCTGGCCACTATAGGCGGCGTGTTTGCCTTTCACAGTGAAACAAAGTTCATGGGCGCGTCAGTTGGCTTTCGCACAGTGGTAGAGTCACGGTTTTTCCAAGGAAGCAATGGCATGCACAAAGTGGTAATAGGCGCATTGATACTGGCGGCACTGGCCGGTTGTGCAGGTTCCAAGATGAAAGAGGCGCGCGCAGGCAGCCCCTACAAGACCCTGGCATCGGACAAGGCCACTCTGGTGGTTGCCCAATGCATCCAGTTCGGTTGGCAGGATGAAAGCGTGTTCGGCATCGATGCCGGCGGCTTCAAGGAAGCGACCGAGGCGGGTGGTTTTACGGTGTACACCACCGGTGGCGATTACTTTGTCGATGTACTCAGCACCGGCGCGGGTTCTACGGTCAACTACTACGCCGCTCAGGACACGATGCCAGCCAAACGTCGCCTGGCAGCACTGGCCACTTGTCTGTAAGTCGGTTGCCTTAGTCATATTCCGAAACGCCTGGCGGGACAGCCGCCGGGCATTGGCTTATGATTCACTCGCTCGTTCGACGTGATGGCTCTTTACCGGTACACGGATGTCGAGGCTTAAACGTCGAACGAGCTCCTCCACCCCACCTCAACGGGGCATGAAACCCAAGTGCCAGCGTCGCGGAATCAACAGTGTCGCCACCCCCAAGGCCCCAGCCAACGCACCACTGACCCACAATGCGCGCAGTCCCATCTGCTGTTCCAGCAGTGCACCGATCACAGCGCCAATGAACATTCCGCCCCACGGAATCAATTGCACGCGCCAGCCATTGCGGCGCTCGCCCAATAACCAACGGCCCAGCCCGCGACCAAAGCGTGACAGCGCTCCGGTGACGTAGGTCAGCCCCACCGGTAACCCGTTCACCTCCTCGACGGCCGCATTGAGCATGCCCATGGCAATGATCGCTGCGAGCAACGCGGGCAAGGTATCGGTCGATGGCCACAACGCCGCAGCACAGAGCAAGGCGCCGATGCACAGCAATAAGGGCAACGCATGGCGCTTGCTGAAACGGCTGACCAGCACGCCCAAGGCATTACCGACCACGAAGGTGGCGACCAGCAGCACCAGCCGCCCGGTGAGCCCCAGGTCGCCCGCACTGATGGCCACCGCCAGGCGCGTGGTGTTACCGCTCATGAACGAGACGAAATCGCCGCTGGCCATAAAACCGATGGCATCGGTCATACCCGCCACCACCGACAGACAAGCCACCAGCATCAAGCCCACCCGCCCGCGCCAGCGCTGTCGATGGGCGAGCGTGGCATTGGTGTAAGGCTTGCGAGACGAAGGCAGCATGGGGCCGGTTTCCTCGGTGAGATTATCCGGCCACTACCGTAGGACGCTTTGCCTGTCTGCGCAATGACCTCAGACACGCTCAAGTTGCCAGCCGGTGGCGTGCCACGTCAGATGGTGAGTCGGCTCGATCGCCTGCAAGAATGCCTCATCGTGTGATACGGCCAGCAGCGCGCCGGCAAACCCCTTCAATGCCTGCTCAAACGCCAGCACCGACTCCAGGTCCAGGTGATTGGTGGGTTCATCCAATAACAGTAATTGCGCCGGTGTCTCACGCCACAAGGCTACGGCCATCGCGGCTTTCAAGCGCTCGCCGCCGCTGAGTTGCCCTGCCGGCTGCGTAACCCGCAGCGCGTCCAACTGCAACAACGCCAGACGTGTGCGCAGTTCGGCTTCGGCCAGGGGCGTGTCGAGCAGGTTGAGTTGCTCGACAAGGCTGCGACGGTCGTCCAGCAGCGCCAGGTGCTGATCGATATAGGCGCTGGGCACCGCGACGCTGCACTTGCCACTGACCGCCCGCCGATGGCCCGCAAGCAGTTTGAGCAAGGTCGATTTGCCGCAACCGTTCGGCCCGCGTACGGCAACGCGAGCCGGGCCTGTCAGGTTGAGCGTCAGGTAGCTGGCGGGTGCTTGGGGATCAAGCCAGGGTAATTGCGCCTGTTCCAGCACCAGCACCTGGCGGCCATTGGGGACGGTTGAGCCTGGTAATGCGAGCAGTGTGGGCGTCTCATCCGCCACGCGCTCGTAAGCTTGGCGCACTTGGGCGTCGAGTTGGTTTTTGTGATCGTGATGGGCACTGCGTACCGTGCTGACAATCTCCTTGGCTGCGCTTTTCCAGCGGGCCTTGGTAAAACGGTCGACGTTGGCGGTCTCGGCCTGTTTACGTGCGCGTGCTGCGTGGCGCTGCAGGTCGTCGTGATCTTTTTGCAGGCGCCGACGCTCGCGGCTGCGGGCCAGACGCGCCTGTTCCCACGCAGCAATCGCGGCCTGCTGATGAGTGTCGCGTTGCTGGCGATAGGCATCGTAGTTGCCGCCATACACCTGAATGCCCAGGGGCGACAGCTCGATGATACGGCCCATGGCATTGAGCAACTGCCGATCATGGCTGACCACCACCAGGCCACCGCGCCAATCGCGCAACACACGCAACAACCAGTCGCGCCCGTCAGCATCAAGATGGTTGCTGGGCTCATCCAGAATCAGCAACTGCGGCACCGCCAACAACGCCCCGATCAGCGCGACCCTGGCAAGTTGGCCGCCGCTGAGTTGATCGGCCGGGGTACTGGCGCTGAGGGTCGGCAAACCTGCTGCATCCAGCGCCTGGCGCAGGCGTTCGGCGAGGTCCCAGCGGTCGTCGATCAGCTCCAGGTCACCGAGACGTGCATCGCCCTGGGCCATGCGCTCAAGGGCAGCCAGGGCCGCGGCAGTTGCGGTGATATCGGCGATGGTTTGCCCTGCTTGAACCGCGATGGCCTGGGGCACATAGGCAACATTGGCGGGTTTTTTCAGCGTGCCGCAGGAGGGCAGCAGCACGCCGGCCATCAACTTGGCCAGGATACTTTTGCCCCGTCCATTGCGCCCGACGATACCGGTAGGCGTTTGATCAATGGACAGGTTCACGTCGGCCAGCAAGGTTTCGCCATTGGCGAACTGGAAAGACAGGTGTTGCAGGGAAACAAGTGCGGGCAGCCGTTTGACGTCAGTCATCAGCACCTCCAAAAAAATGTCGAACAGGCCAACAAGCGCGCCAGGCGGCTCGTTGCAGATACATTTTGGAAGGCTTAGTTGTTCACGTCGGCGGTCATCCCGTGAGTCAGAAGGGAGGCAGAGCCTAACCCACCTAAACTTTGTGCGGCAAGTCTTCGGCCAGTTTTTCCAGGAACATTGCCAGCGCGACTTCTTCGGCTTTCAGGCCTTTGCGCACTCGCGGCTTGGGCAACTTCGACAATTCACCGAGGCTGAAATGCTCAAGCACCGCCGGGTGGATATAGCACTTGCGACACACCGCCGGCGTATTGCCCAACTGCCGGGCGACATCCTTGACCATCGCCACCACATGCCGCTTGGCGTCGGATTCGGGCTGCCACGCCAACTCGCGCAACACCGCCAGCGCCATTGCTGTGCCGGCCCAGGTGCGGTAGTCCTTGGCGGTAAAGTCTTCGCCGGTCAGGCGGTGCAGGTAGTCGTTGACGTCCTGGGAGCTGACGGTATGCCGCTCACCGTATTCGTCCAGGTACTGGAACAGGTTTTGCCCTGGCAATTCCATGCAACGCTTGACCACCCGGGCCAGGCGCCGATCCTTGACGCTGACTTGGTGCTCCACGCCGCTCTTGCCACGAAACTGGAACTGGATCTCGCTGCCCTTGATGTCCACATGGCGGTTGCGCAAGGTGGTCAGGCCGTAGGATTTGTTTTCACGGGCATATTGGGTATTGCCGACGCGGATCAGCGTGGCGTCCAGCAACATCACCACCGTGGCCAACACCTTTTCGCGGGTAAATCCCGGCTCGGCGATTTGTGCTTCGAGCTGTTTGCGCAATCTGGGCAAAGCGGCGCCAAAAGCCTGCAAGCGCGAGTACTTGTCGCTGTCGCGCACCTCGCGCCAGCGTGGGTGGTAACGGTACTGCTTACGGCCACGGGCGTCGCGGCCGGTGGCTTGCAGGTGGCCGCGAGGGTCGGCGCAGATCCACACATCGGTGTAGGCGGGTGGCACCGCCAAGGCGTTCAGGCGTTTGATTTCGTCCGCGTCGGTAATGCGCTCGCCTTTGGCGTTCAGATACTGGAACTTGCCTCGCACTTTTTTACGGCGGATGCCGGGCTGGGTGTCATCCACATAATGCAGGTCGCGAGGCAGGTCGGCGGGTAACGAAGAGTCAGGCATGGGGCGGGTTCCTTGGCAACAAATCAGGCCGGTATGTCTGATTGACCGCAGCGCCCTGCGGTCGTGCCAAATGCTTAAGCCAGTACGGCCACCGCCTTGATTTGCGCCCACAACGTCTGGCCCGGATGCAGTTGCAATTGGTCGCGGGAGAAGCGCGTGATGCGCGCCAGTAACGGCGTGCCGCCGGCGTCCAGGCGCACCAGCACATGGGCGCTGTTGTCCGCGCCGATAGTCTGGGTGACGGTCACCGGCAAGCGGTTGAGGATGCTGCTGTGTTCTTGGGCCTGCAGGCTCAGGCTTACATCCCGCGCCTGGACCTTGACCCGCAGCGGGTTGCCCACCACCAGCGGGACATGGGCCACGCGCATCTGCAACGGGCAATCGGGCAACTGCAGAGTGAGCAACTGATAGTGCGCGTCGTAGGCAACGACGCTGCCGGCGATCACCACGCCGGCATCGTCGCCCAGCGCCAAGGGCAGGTCGAGGCGCGCCAGGGTCTCGCCGATCGGGCCACTGACCAGGGCCTTGCCGTCGCTGAGCAGGACGATATGGTCGGCCAGTCGCGCCACTTCGTCCTGGGCATGGCTGACGTAGAGCACCGGGATATCCAGCTCATCGTGCAGGCGTTCCAAGTAAGGCAATATCTCGCTTTTGCGCTGGCTGTCCAGGGCCGCCAGCGGTTCATCCATCAACAACAACTTGGGGCTGGTGAGCAAGGCGCGGGCGATGCCGATGCGCTGGCGCTCGCCGCCGGACAAGTGTTGCGGATGACGCTCAAGCAAGTGCCCGATACCCAGCAGTTCGGTGGCCTGGGCCATGTCCACGCGCCGTTGCGGGCGTGGGATACGTTTGAGGCCGAACTCCAGATTGGCGAGCACCGACAGGTGAGGAAACAGGCTCGCCTCTTGGAACACATAGCCCAGGGCGCGTTTATGCGGCGGCACAAACAGCCCTTTGCGGCTGTCTTGCCACACCTCGTCGTTGATGTGCACAAAACCGTGTTCGGCGCGTTCCAGACCGGCGATGCAGCGCAGGCACGTGGTCTTGCCTGAACCGGAATGTCCGTACAGCGCGCTCACGCCACGGCCGGGCAATTGCAGGTCCACATCCAGTGCGAAGGCGGAGTATTTCAGGTGCAGGCGTATATCCATCATCGCGATCAACTCCAGCCCATCTTGGTTTTACGGCTGGAATAGAGCACCAGCAACACGAGGAAGGCGAATACCACCATGGCCCCAGCCAGCCAATGGGCCTGGGCATATTCCATGGCTTCGACGTGGTCGTAGATTTGCACCGAGACGACACGGGTCTTGTCCGGGATATTGCCGCCGATCATCAGCACCACGCCGAACTCACCAACGGTATGGGCGAAGCCCAGAATCGAGGCGGTGATAAACCCAGGGCGTGCCAGCGGCAGGATCACCGTGAAAAACGTGTCCCACGGGTTGGCGCGCAAGGTCGCGGCCACTTCCAGCGGGCGCGTGCCGATGGCAGAAAACGCATTCTGCAACGGCTGCACCACGAAGGGCATGGAGTAGATCACCGAGCCAATCACCAGCCCGGCGAAACTGAAGGTGAGGGTGCCCAGGCCCAGCCACTGCGTGAATTGGCCGACGTACCCATTGGGCCCCATGGCCAACAGCAAGTAAAAGCCGATGACCGTTGGCGGCAACACCAACGGCAGTGCGACCACTGCGCCGATGGGGCCGCGCCACTTGGAACGGGTGCGCGACAGCCACAGGGCGATCGGTGTGCCGATGATCAACAGGATCAGGGTGGTCAGCGAGGCCAGTTTGAGGGTCAACCAGATCGCAGAAACATCAGCACTTGTCAGGGGCATTTACAGCTCGTAACCGTAGGATTTGATAACGGCAGCCGCTTTCGGGCCTTTGAGGTAGTCCACCAGGGCCTTGGCGGCGGCGCTGTCCTTGCCCTTGTTGAGGATTACGGCGTCCTGTTTGATCGGGTCATGCAGGGAGGCCGGAACAATCCACGCCGAACCGCCGGTGACTTTGCCGTCTTTGTAGATTTGCGACAAGGCCACAAAACCCAGCTCGGCGTTGCCGGTAGACACAAACTGATAAGCCTGGGTGATGTTCTGGCCCTCGACGAGCTTGTCCTTGACCTTGTCAGTCAAGCCTTCCCTGGCCAGCACCTGGGTGGCGGCCAGGCCGTAGGGCGCTGTTTTGGGGTTGGCGATGGACAAGTGCTTGAATTGGTTTTTCTTCAGCACATCACCCTTGGCATCCACATAGCCTTCTTTGGCCGACCACAGCGCCAGGGTGCCGACCGCGTAGGTGAAGCGTGAACCCTTGACGGTAGCGCCTTCGCTTTCGAGTTTTTGCGCGGTGGTGTCATCGGCGCTGAGGAACACTTCAAACGGCGCGCCATTCTTGATCTGGGTGTAGAACTGCCCGGTGGCACCGTAGGCCGCGACCAGTTTATGGCCGGTGTCTTTCTCGAAGTCGGCGGCAATCGCCTGTATCGGGGCAGTGAAGTTGGCGGCCACGGCCACCTGCACTTCGTCGGCATGGGCCGTACCCAAGGCAAAGGCGGCAAGCAGGGGGGCCAGGCGCGAAACGCGGGTCATCATGAAGCAACTCCTTGAAGGTGTACGGCAGGTTGTAGGTAAAAAGGCTTACCGCTATGTATGGGAATATATAGCGGTAGGCTATTGCCGGTACAGCACCAAGTTGTTGCGCAGGTCAGTGGCGGGTGAATCTGGCTATCGCGTGCTCGGCCAATTCGCGGGTCAGGTCATAGGTGGACAGGTCTTTGCCCAGCCTCAGGGCCTGGCCCGCCCACAGGTTGCTGAAACCGGCTTCATCCTTGGCCTTGAGTGGCATTAATGCGCCTCCGGCTTTGGGGAACGCCGGCGCCGCTGGGTTGATTGCGCCGAGTTCACGCATCACCCGGTTGACGATGCCCCGCGCCGGGCGGCCGGTGAACAGGTTGGTCAGCGCGGTTTCGCTGGCCTGGGCATGGCGCAGCGCATGGTGATGGGCGGCGCTTACAGTGGCTTCGGGCGTGAACAGGTACGCCGTGCCGATCTGCACCGCCGAAGCGCCGAGGGCAAAGGCCGCAACGATGCCGCGTGCATCGGCGATTCCGCCCGCAGCAATCACCGGCACGCTGACCGCGTCGACGATCTGTGGCAGCAGCGCCATCAAGCCGATCTGGCTATTGAGGTCATCGCTGAGAAACAGGCCACGGTGCCCACCCGCTTCGATGCCCATGGCGATGATCGCGTCGCAGCCGTGCTGTTCCAGCCACACGGCTTCCTCGACGGTGGTGGCCGATGACAGCACCTTGGCACCGGTGGCTTTTACCCGGTCCAGCAAAGACTTCTCTGGCAGGCCAAAATGAAAGCTCACCACTTCTGGCCGAAACGCTTCCACCACCTGGCAGGCTGCGTCATTGAACGGCGCACGGTTGGACACCGGGGTTGGCGCATCAAAGTCGGCGCCCAGTTCATGGTAGTAAGGTTGCAGCAAGGCCTTCCAAGCCTGATCCCGCGCGTCATCGACATCGGGCGGTTGATGGCAGAAGAAGTTGACGTTCAGCGGCGCATGATTGGCCTGGCGAATGAGGGCCAAGGCCTCGCGCAGTTGCTCCAGGCTCAGCGCCGCCGCAGGCATGGAGCCCAGGGCACCGGCTTGCTGAGCGGCGATGACCATGGCGGTGGTCGTCGCGCCAGCCATCGGCGCCTGGATGATCGGCACCTCAATGCCCAACAGGTCAAGAATGCGGGTGTCTGGCCAGGTGCTCATGGGTTGCTTCTCCAGCGTTAGTAGGGCTTTTCGCTGTTTTAGCAGGGCAATCAGCACCCGGCCAGTCTGTTTTATTCACTGGACGGGAGCGGCGTTTTGTGGGGCTCGGTTTCGCGCTCAAGTAACTGGCGCTTGCGCTCTACGCCCCAGCGGTAGCCCGACAGCTCGCCATTGCTGCGCACCACGCGATGACAGGGAATCGCCACCGCCAGGTGGTTGGCACCACACGCCTGGGCCACGGCGCGAAAGGAGGAGGGTGCGCCGATACGCTCGGCAATCTGCGCATAGCTGGCGGTGCTGCCCGCAGGGATTTCGCGCAACGCCTGCCACACCCGCTCCTGAAAGGCCGTGCCGCGCAGGTCCAAGGGCAAATCCAGGCCCACGGCAGGGGCCTCGACAAAGCCAACGACCTGGGCCACCAGTTGTTCGAACCCCTGATCCGCGCCGATCAACTCAGCCTTGGGAAACTGGTCTTGCAGGTCGCGCACCAGTTTGTCCGGATCATCACCCAATAAAATCGCACACACGCCACGTTGGCTTTGCGCCACCAGAATCGCCCCCAGCGAGCACTGGCCAACGGCAAAGCGGATGGTGTTATTGGCGCCGCCGCCTTTGTAATCTCGCGGTTTCATGCCGAGCACTTGGTCGGCGGCTTCATAAAAGCGGCTATTGGAATTAAAGCCCGCGTCGTACAGGGTGTCTGTCACCGAATGCTGGCCCTTGAGGCCGTCGCGCACTCTGCGCGAACGCAGGGCGCTGGCGTAACCCTTGGGGGTCAACCCGGTGTTGGCTTTGAATACGCGGTGGAAGTGAAACGGACTCAGCCCGGCGGATCGGGCGAGCGCGTCCAGGCTAGGCGGGGTTTCGGCTTGTTCGATTTGCCGGCAGGCTTCGGCCACTAACTGCCCATGGTGTGCAGCCAACTGCGTCTGGTCGCCGGCAGCGCGTTTACTGGGACGATAACCGGCGGCTTCGGCCTGCGCCGGCGTGTCGAAAAATTCGACATTCTCCGGGCGCGGCAAACGCGAAGCGCTGCTGGGGCGGCAATACACGCCGGTGGTTTTCACGCCGTAGACAAACAAGGCGTCAGCCTTGGCATCACGGGCAATAATGGCAGCCCAGCGCGGATCGTGTTCGTTGTTCATGGCCTGCACTCTTGACGGTTCAGGAGCAGATTAAGCCTGCCGCTCGTCATCGACACTCCGAAGCTTGCGGTCAAATTAGCCCGCAGTGCGAAAGGTCAGGTTGATGCGCTGCGGGCCCATGATCGGATGCACGCCGTCCTTGATAGGCATCACGCCATGAAAGCGCAGGCGATCAACGCCGCCCCACACGACCACATCACCATGAAACAGCGAGACCTTTTGGGTTTTGTCGCTGCGCGCATGCCCACCGAACAGGAAAATCGCCGGCAGCCCCAGGGACACCGAGACCACGGGCGCGCTGTAGTTGCGCTCGTTCTTGTCTTGGTGCAGAGACATTTTCGCCCCCGGTACGTAACGGTTGATCAGGCAGGCATCGGGTAGAAAACCGCTGAAGCCGGCCTCGATTGCCGCTGTCACGGCCAGTTGGCGCAACGTCTCGGGCATGGCGGGCCAGGGCTGCTGGTTGCGCGGGTCGAGTGGGCTGTAGCGATAGCCACGGGCGTCGGTGGTCCAGCCCAGCTCGCCGCAACTGCTCAGCGCCGCCGACATGGTAAAGCCGCCGGGGGTGACCATCTGCCGAAACGGTGATTGAGCCAGGACACGCCGCAGTTCAGGCAATAACCGCTCGATCCAGGGCAAGGCATAGCCCCTCAGTACATACGACTCTTCGCCAATTTGCTCGCGCCCGGCAGGCTGTTGCAGGGCCTCATCGGCAAACAAATCGGCGGTAGGGCCTGGCATGGCTTACAGCGCCTTGCTCACGTTGATGTCGGTGATTTCGTCGCTGGCATCATGAATTTTTGCCAAGGCTTGCTTGGCTTCTTCGACGCTGTTGTTTTGCAACTGGGCAAATTCAAAGCGGCGTTCGCCGTTGAGCTTGTACTTGATGACGTATTTGGTTGTGGTGGTCACAGCTTTTTTCCTGTCAGGTGTTCGGGTCAGCTCAGCTTGCTGCTGGTACGACGAACGATACGAATCTTGTGGGACAACGCAGGCTTGCGGGTCACGCTGATGGCGCGACGGGTCACCACATCCAGGGTGATGTTCCAGAAGCCGGTGCTGGGCGCGGTGATCTTGGCCGGGAATTTATCAAATGCGCCGCCGTGGTAGGTATGGCGGCCGCCATTTTTGAAGCTGCGAAAGTTCGCATCGCTCATCAGGCGAATATTGCAGGTCTGCGAGCATTCGATGACGACAATGTCTCCCTCGTTGAGGTGCTCACGCTGGTGGATGAATTTCATGGGGTGTCTCCAGAAGGGCTTTTTCTGAAAAATCAGAACGATACGTAGGTTAAGATGGAGTTTATCAGCCCCAGCGCGTTTATTATCGGGCCGTCGTCGACGACTTCGACAATTTAAAACAGTTATTTACCGAGTTATCACAGATAAATCCTACGTTGGTGGGAGAAAATTACCATCCCCGCTGTCGTAGGGTCTTTATCGGAGGTTTTTGTATGAAGTGGAGTGTGTTGGTGCTGGCCTTGGCAATAGGTGGGTGTGCTTCGGTTGCAGATATCAAGCAGACCCCGCCAACATTGGTGGTCATCTCAGGGAAGAAGCCGCAGGAATATGCGGCGTGCGTGGTGCGCAAATTGGAGGCGACCCGTCGGCCGCCGCAGATCGAGCCCCATAAAGACGGCATTCAGGTGATCGTGCCGCAGAAGTTCTCGGCAGACCCGTCGGCGATCTTTGAAATTGAAGACCGCTCCAGCGGTAGCAGCATCAAGCTTTATGAAAGCATGTCCAATGTGCCGATCCGCCCGGGCGACGTGAAGAAGGCAGGGGAAGAGTGCATTTCCGGTTGAGCCACAGGCCCACCCCTCAAACCCGATAAAAAAAGCCATCACCCTGCAGGGACGGCCTGCATCCGTTAAACTGTCGGGCATTCACTACAAAGATGCTGCTCAAACCCTGGGTTTGAGCGGCATTTGTTTTTCTGGAAAGCCCGTTATGAAACGAGAACACGTCAAAGCCCGCCATGCCGAAGGGCAGATCTCGGCCACCCATGTCATCCAGAACCCCGCCGATCTGGGCGAGTGGATCGTGTTTTTCAAGAAGAGCGGCGGGCGCAGCTACTTCCTGGTGGACGAACAGGATGAGGTCGAGTCATTTGCTCGTCTGGATGACCTGATCGAAACCCTGCGTGGCCTGGGGGTCAAATTCGCTGAAGTGCACCTGTAGCAGCGTTACTTGCAGACCACCACCACGCTACGGCCTTTGAAGTTGCCCACGTCCTGGCCCAGGGTCTTGTCGCTTTCCTTGAGTGCCGGCGTGCCATTGGTGCCAACGATGCGGTAACCGGTGCCGGCGCAGGATGCGTCCGCTTTCTCGTAGCAACTGGCCCATGAATTGGCCTCGCCCGAGCAGTCGATGGTCAAGCCTTGTTCACCATTTTTCAGCACGGTGTCGGAAGCGGTGGTGCAGCCGGCGAGTGCCAGTACCGCGGTCAGTGCCAGGATTTTTTTCATAGAGGTTCGTCATCGAGGGTATTGGAAGGGCGCGCTGACACTGTCGTGGCGTTGTTGAAGGTTATAGCGAACTGCCATCTAGGTACAGACAAACAAAAAAGCCCCGCTTAACGGGGCTTTAAAAGCGGTGCAACGAGGCTTACTTGGTTTTCGGCCGCTTGCTCGATGCATGGCCTGCCTCATCTACAAACACTTCGGCGACGGCGATCGCCATGCTTTCGGTCTCGAATACGCCGGCAACGCTGTCACCGTGAAAATTGATCAAGTGCCAGCCGTCCGCTCGCTTCGTGATCAGGTAGCCGTTTACACCTTTTGGTTCTGACATCTGTTGGCAATCTCGTGGTCTTGGTTCAAGGCGCCCATGATAGCGCCAAATGCCGGGGCGGGGCGCAAGTTGTTGCGGGTCAGTGCCAGGGGCGCAAAAGCGTGCTAAAACCAATGCAGCCCTTCTAAACAAGGGGCCAGGTCGGATTCTGGCCGACCGTTGGTGATGCGCTATGCAGCATCAGCGGAACTTACGCCGACATTTTTTCTCTATGATGACATTGCAACGCCAGCAGGACCCCATTGTAAGGTGACTGCGGCCTGATTAGACTGCGCCGAATTCCGTACGCACAGCCCTTTGTAAGGACTCATATGATCAAGAAATGCTTGTTCCCAGCAGCCGGTTACGGCACTCGCTTCTTGCCAGCGACCAAAGCCATGCCCAAAGAAATGCTGCCAGTGGTGAACAAGCCACTGATTCAGTACGGTGTGGAAGAGGCACTGGATGCCGGTTTGAACGAGATCTCCATCGTCACGGGTCGTGGTAAGCGCGCGCTGGAAGACCACTTCGACATCAGCTATGAGCTGGAAAACCAGATCAAGGGCACCGACAAGGAAAAATACCTGGTCGGTATCCGTAAACTGCTCGACGAGTGCTCGTTCTCCTACACCCGTCAGACTCAGATGAAAGGCCTCGGCCACGCCATCCTCACCGGCCGCCCGCTGATCGGTGATGAACCCTTCGCCGTGGTCCTGGCGGACGACCTGTGCGTCAACCTGGAAGGCGACGGTGTGCTGACCCAGATGGTCAAGCTCTACCAGAAATACCGTTGCACCATCGTTGCGGTAATGGAAGTCAACCCAACCGAAACCAATAAGTACGGTGTTATCGCCGGCGACGATATTGGCGATGGCCTGATCCGCGTACGCGACATGGTCGAGAAACCAGCACCGGAAGACGCGCCATCGAACCTGGCGATTATCGGTCGTTACATCCTCACGCCGGACATCTTCAAGCTGATCGAAGAAACCGAGCCAGGCAAGGGCGGCGAGATCCAGATCACCGACGCTCTGCTCAAGCAAGCCAAAGATGGTTGCGTGATTGCCTACAAGTTCAAGGGCCAGCGTTTCGACTGCGGCGGCGCTGAGGGCTACATCGAAGCGACCAACTTCTGCTACGAGCATTTCTACAAGACGGGCAAGGCTTACTGATTCACGCTTGCCGGTACGTTTTAAGCGAAAGCCACCTTCGGGTGGCTTTTTCGTTTTTCAGCCCCATGTAAGTCGGTATGCTGGTGTCCTGCCGAGGAGAGTGAAATGGCCTACGATTTTGACCTGTATGTAATTGGCGCCGGTTCCGGCGGTGTTCGCGCGGCGCGTTTTGCCGCAGGCTTTGGCGCCAAGGTGGCGGTGGCCGAGAGCCGCTACCTGGGTGGCACCTGTGTGAACGTCGGCTGCGTGCCAAAGAAGCTGTTGGTGTACGGCGCGCATTTTGCCGAAGACTTTGAACAGGCCAGCGGCTTTGGCTGGTCCCTGGGTGAGGCGAACTTTGATTGGGCGACCCTGATCGCCAACAAGGATCGTGAGATCAACCGCCTCAACGGTATCTATCGCAACCTGTTGGTCAACAGCGGCGTGACCCTGCATGAAGGGCATGCACGCCTGGTCGATGCTCATCAGGTGGAGATCAACGGTGAGCGCTTCACTGCCAAGCACATCCTGATTGCCACCGGCGGCTGGCCGCAGATCCCTGAGATTCCAGGGCGCGAGCACGCCATTGGCTCCAATGAGGCATTCTTTCTTAAAGAGCTGCCCAAGCGCGTGCTGGTAGTGGGTGGTGGTTATATCGCCGTTGAGTTCGCCGGCATCTTCCACGGCTTGGGCGCCCAAACGTCATTGCTGTATCGCGGCGATCTGTTCTTGCGCGGCTTTGACGGTTCGGTGCGCAAACACCTGCAAGAAGAGCTGACCAAGCGCGGCCTGGACTTGCAGTTCAATGCCGACATCGAGCGTATCGACAAGCAGGCCGACGGCAGCCTCAAGGCCACTTTGAAGGATGGCCGCGTGCTGGAAGCCGATTGCGTGTTCTACGCCACTGGCCGCCGTCCAATGCTGGATAACCTGGGCCTGGAAAATACCGGGGTCAAACTGGACGAGCGCGGTTTCGTCGCGGTGGATGATCTCTACCAGACCGCCGAGCCGTCGATCCTGGCGATTGGCGATGTGATTGGTCGTGTGCAGCTGACGCCGGTGGCCCTGGCTGAAGGCATGGCCGTGGCGCGGCGGTTGTTCAAGCCCGAGCAATACCGCCCGGTGGATTACGCCAATATCGCGACGGCGGTGTTCAGCCTGCCGAATATCGGCACAGTCGGCCTGACTGAAGAGGATGCACGCAAAAATGGCCACAACGTGCAGATCTTTGAAAGCCGGTTCCGGCCGATGAAGCTGACCCTGACCGATTGCCAGGAAAAGACCCTGATGAAGCTGGTGGTCGACGCCGACACCGACAAAGTATTGGGTTGCCACATGGTCGGCCCGGATGCGGGTGAGATCGTGCAAGGGCTGGCGATCGCGCTCAAGGCGGGCGCGACCAAGCAGCATTTCGATGAAACCATCGGCGTGCATCCTACGGCGGCGGAAGAATTCGTCACCATGCGCACGCCTGTGGCGCCCTGATCAGCTTGGCTCTGCTGCCTCTGGCACCGTTGCAACGACGGTCGCCAGGCGCAGGGCTTCGATGCTTGCCTGGGCCTTGATCAGGTCCAGCTCAAGCGCCTTGTTGTGCTGCTGATATTCAAGCAGTGACGCTTGGCGCGATTGGCTGTCCAGCACGGCAACCCGTAGGCGCTCCTGGAGCAGGGTGCGCTCGCTGTCGATCTGGCTGAGCTGTTCCTTGAGTTTCAACTGTAGCGCCTGGTCCTGGCGAGCGTGCTCCTGCAGCGTATTCAATTCCTTGGCTGTCACTCGCTGCTCACTCAGCAGGCGCTCGTTGTCGCGATGCAGTTGCGTGATTTCGTCCTGGCGCACCAGAGCGCTTTGCTGGGCCTGACGCAATTCGGCCTGTACCTGTTGCAACTGGCCCTCATGGCGACGCTGTTCCTGTTCACGCTGCTCCTTGATGGCAGTGCGGTAATGCTCAAGCGCATCGCGGGCGTGCAGGTGTTTTTCTTCCAGTGAGCGAATCTGCTCGTCTTTGTCGTTGAGCCTTAGCTCGTAGTCGCTGCACGCCTGGCTCAGCCCGGCGTTACGGGTTTGCTCGGTCTGCAGGCTGGTGCTGGCAGTTTGCAGCGCCGCGCTTTCTTCAGCGAGGGCAGCGGCCTGGATATCAAATTGCTGTTTGAGCTGGGTGTGCGCTTCTTCCAGGGTTTCTACCTGGGCGAGCAGGGCGGCTTTTTGTTGCTCGAATTGCGCCAGGGCCAGGTCGATCGGCTCTTGGGCCTTCTCTTTCAGGCGTTGGGACAGGCGTGCGACCAGTTCACCAAGCTCATCGTCGATCGGCGCTTGGGTGATGGTCTGGCGCGTCTCACTTTCGTCCAGCTCTTTCAAATAGCGATGAATGGTGGTTTTCGAGCCGGTATTACCCATTTCGATACGCACCGCATCGATGCTGGGGTTTTCGCCACGGGCGAGGATCGCCAGGCGTGCCGTTTGCACTACTGCTTTGTTTATGCCGCCGCGAGCCATGGGGCCTCCGTCGATTTAGTACTGTGGTACAGAGTATGTATGTACATACTGTAACACGATTGAAAACTCGTTGAAATTCATGATTTAAGAGATGGGATATTGGCGTATTATCCCATGTCATAAGCATTTTCATCAGCCATTCACCCGTCAGCGGTACGAAAAGACGCCTATGAGCGACCTGGACCGATATCTCAACGCTGCCACCCGCGACAACACGCGCCGCAGCTACCGCGCGGCCATCGAGCATTTCGAAGTCAGTTGGGGAGGGTTCCTGCCGGCCACCAGCGACAGCGTGGCGCGCTACCTCGTGGCGCGCTACCTCGTGGCGCGCTACCTCGTGGCGCATGCCGGGGTGTTGGCAGTCAACACCTTGAAACTGCGGCTCTCGGCCTTGGCGCAATGGCATACCAGCCAAGGGTTTGCCGACCCGACGAAGGCGCCAGTGGTACGCAAAGTGCTCAAGGGCATCCGCGCCTTGCACCCGGTGCGGGAGCGGCAGGCCGAGCCTTTGCAGCTCACGCAGTTGGAGCAAGTAATCGCCGCCCTGGACATTGAAGCCAAACAGGCCAGCGAGCATCACGACCCGCCGCGCTTGCTGCGGGCCAAGCGCGATGCTGCGCTGATTCTGCTGGGCTTCTGGCGGGGTTTTCGCAGTGATGAGCTGTGCCGATTAAGCATCGAGCACGTGCAGGCCGTGCCAGGCGCAGGCATTAGCCTGTACTTGCCACGCAGCAAAAGTGACCGTGACAACCTCGGCAAAACCTACCAGACCCCAGCGTTGCTCCGGCTGTGCCCGGTGCAGGCTTATAGCGAGTGGCTCAGCGCCTCGGCTTTGGTGCGCGGCCCGGTGTTTCGCGGCATCGACCGCTGGGGCAACCTGGGTGAGGAGGGCTTGCATCCCAACAGTGTGATCCCGTTATTGCGCCAGGCGCTTGAGCGCGCAGGCATCCCCGCCGATCAATACACCAGCCACTCCCTGCGTCGGGGCTTTGCCACTTGGGCGCATCGCAGTGGTTGGGATTTGAAGTCCCTGATGAGTTACGTCGGCTGGAACGACATGAAATCTGCGATGCGCTATGTTGAAGCGACGCCGTTTCTGGGCATGACCCTGGCAACCCAACCGCTGATTTGAGATTTTTTCTATTAATAGCGTCACCTGATAGAGAAACCCAATCGTCAGCATCAGGTTTGCCAATGAGCCATCGACCGAGAGAGCCGGTAGGATTCACTTCATCAACTTCTTAACCCCTGACGGAGAGTCAACGATGCCTATCATCAACAGCCAAGTAAAACCGTTTAAAGCCACCGCTTTCAAAAACGGCAGCTTCGTCGATGTGACCGACGCTGACCTGAAAGGCAAGTGGTCGGTTGTCTTCTTCTACCCAGCCGACTTCACCTTCGTTTGCCCAACCGAACTGGAAGACCTGGCTGACAACTATGCCGAATTCCAGAAGCTGGGCGTCGAAATCTACAGCGTTTCTACCGACACCCACTTTGCCCACGCTGCCTGGCACAACACGTCGCCAGCCATCGGCAAAATCCAGTACACCATGATTGGCGACCCAACCCTGACCATCTCCCGTAACTTCGACGTGCTGATCGAAGAGGCTGGGCTGGCAGACCGCGGCACCTTCGTGATCAACCCGGAAGGTCAGATCAAGATCGTTGAGCTGAACGACGGCGGTGTAGGTCGTGACGCTTCCGAGCTGCTGCGCAAGATCAAGGCCGCTCAGTACGTCGCTGCCCACCCGGGTGAAGTCTGCCCAGCCAAATGGAAAGAAGGCGAGGCCACTCTGGCGCCGTCTCTGGACCTGGTCGGCAAGATCTAAGTCTGTGAACGCGTATCAAGGGCGGGTATCCGCACTTAAGTAAGCTGCATCCGCCCTCAAAACGCCCGGGCGAGATTCGCTCGGGCGTTTTTTTGTCTGCAATAAACCGAATGAACAGGAAATCGCCCGTATGTTGGACGCCAATCTTAAAGCTCAGTTGAAGTCATACCTGGAACGGGTCACCCAGCCGATCGAGATCATCGCCTCCCTCGACGACGGTGCGAAATCCCAGGAAATGCTTGCTCTTTTGCAGGACGTAACCAGCCTCTCAACGCTGATTACCCTGAACACCGATGGCAATGATGCGCGCAAGCCATCGTTCTCCATCAACCGCCCGGGTGCTGAGATCAGCTTGCGTTTCGCCGGCATCCCTATGGGCCATGAATTCACTTCGTTGGTGCTGGCCCTGTTGCAAGTGGGTGGCCACCCGTCGAAAGCCAGTGTCGAAGTAATTGAACAGATCCGCGCTCTCAAAGGCGAGTTCAGCTTCGAGACGTACTTCTCGCTGTCGTGCCAGAACTGCCCGGACGTGGTCCAGGCGCTGAATCTGATGGCCGTGCTGAACCCGAACATTCGCCACGTTGCGATTGATGGCGCGCTGTTCCAGGCTGAAGTCGATGAGCGCCAGATCATGGCGGTCCCGAGTGTCTACTTGAACGGAGTCAACTTTGGCCAGGGCCGCATGGGCCTCGAAGAAATCCTCGTCAAGCTCGACACCAGCGGTATCGAGAAAGCCGCGGAAAAAATCAGCGCCAAGGACGCCTTCGACGTCCTGGTGGTTGGCGGTGGCCCCGCCGGGTCCTCGGCTGCCATTTACGCGGCACGTAAAGGTATTCGTACCGGTGTGGCGGCTGAACGCTTTGGTGGCCAGGTACTGGACACCATGTCCATCGAGAATTTTATCTCGGTACAGGAAACCGAAGGGCCGAAACTGGCTAGTGCGCTGGAAGCCCATGTGCGTCAGTACGATGTGGACATCATGAACCTGCAACGCGCTAGCAGCCTGGTACCGGCGAAAAATGCCGGGGAGCTGCACGAAATTCGCTTCGAAAGCGGTGCGACCCTCAAGTCCAAGACCGTGATCCTGGCCACAGGCGCCCGCTGGAGAGAGATGGGTGTGCCCGGTGAGCAGGAATACAAAGCCCGCGGCGTGTGCTTCTGCCCGCACTGCGATGGCCCGCTGTTCAAAGGCAAGCGTGTGGCGGTGATCGGCGGCGGTAACTCCGGCGTGGAAGCGGCCATTGACCTGGCCGGTATCGTCAGCCATGTCACCTTGCTTGAGTTCGACAGCAAGCTGCGCGCCGACGCCGTGTTGCAACGCAAGCTCTACAGCCTGCCGAACGTGGATGTGATTACCAGTGCATTGACCAGTGAGGTCAAAGGCGATGGCCAGAAAGTCACCGGCCTTGCCTACAAGGACCGCGACAGCGGTGAGTTCAAGACCATCGACCTGGAAGGCATCTTCGTGCAGATTGGCTTGCTGCCCAACACCGACTGGCTCAAAGGCACGGTAGAGCTGTCGCCGCGCGGCGAGATCATTGTCGATGCCCGTGGCGAGACTTCACTGCCTGGCGTGTTCGCCGCCGGTGACGTAACCACCGTGCCGTACAAGCAGATCGTGATTGCAGTAGGCGAGGGCGCCAAGGCTTCGTTGAGCGCGTTCGATCACTTGATCCGCACCTCTGCTCCGGCGTAATCCTGGGCTGAAAATGAAAAACCCCATGAGCGATCATGGGGTTTTTCTCGTTCCCACGCCCGGCGCGGGATTCTCGTTCCCACGCTCCGCGGGGGAATGCATCCGGTGACGCTCCGCGTCACGCAGTGCTTATTACATCGGCGCCGGCTGGATGATCTCAACCCAATAGGCATCCGGGTCCTTGATGAACGCGAGGCTCTTCATGCGGCCATCCGTCAGGCGTTTCTGGAAATCACAGCCCAAGGCTTCGAAACGTTCGCACGCCGCCACAATGTCCGGCACCGAGATGCAGATATGGCCAAAGCCGCGTGGGTCGGTGTTGCCGTTGTGGTAGGCAAAGTCGGCATCGTTTTCGGTGCCGTGGTTGTGGGTCAGTTCGAGGATGCCCGGAATCGATTTCATCCATTGGGTACGCTCGGCGGCGTCGGCCGGGATCTGGGCCTTGTCCACCAGGGCCAGGAAGTACAGGCTGAATTCGGCTTCCGGGAAGTCACGTTTCTCGACCAGGGAGAAACCCAGGATGCGCGTGTAGAAGTCCAGCGACTTGGTGATGTCCTTGACCCGCAACATGGTGTGGTTGAACACGAAGTTTGCCGTAGCGTTGTCGGGTTGGGCAGTGACGCCCGGGAAGGTGTTCAATTCGTGCAGGCTCATGGGCCCTCCAGAAAAAATGTGAGATGAGCGGTCCATTGGCTTGCGGCCTGCCTCCATGCAGGCGGGCCATGATACGCAAGGCGCACCGGCTGCGCCAAATGAAAAAGCGCGCTAAACCCTTGCGGTCACCGCGCGCCGGGCCGCACACTTTGCGGCTGGAACCTTGGGTGTTTTTTGCAATGATCGAGTTTCGTAGGCCGCTGTTGAGTGCTGTGTGCGTGTTGTTGGGCAGCCCGTTTGTGCTGGCAGCTGACCCGCAGGTCCATTGGCCCAGCGGTTGGCAGGTCGAAGAAGTCGTGCCTGACGACGAACTCCCTGCCAAACCCCAAGCAGTGTCCCGGCAGCGAGCGATCAAGAATGATGAAAATGGCGCCACGTTGATGGTGATGGAGTTGACCGGGACGCCGATTGAAACCGGCCATAAAGTTAATCTTCCCGGCGTGTTGCTGGAGATGCGCAAGTCGATCCAGAAAGACTTTGCCCGTGGCGGTTATCAAAGCGTGTGCAGCAAAATGCACCCCACGACATTGAGTCGGCTTGACGCGCTGGAAACTACCTGTGTGATTACCGAGAACGGTCGACACGTATTGTCGCAAACATTAGTCGGTGCGCTGGATGTCGATAAGGCCTATGTATTTTCATACGCGGGCCAAGCGCAAGCGTACGAGGCGAGCAAGGAGGAAATCAGTTCGGTGCGTAACAGTCTGAAACTTTGACCCGCTCAAGCTGAGCGAATGTGAACAATGTGAACGCTAAGTTAAATTCGATTCCGAACCGCTAGAGCAAAAAAAGCCCCGCGTATGCGGGGCTTTTTTTTAGTACATGTTTCAGCCGCGAAGCCAGGAATCTACAGTGGCAGCGCCGTACTGTTCTTTCCAGGCTTTAAGGCCGCGGTGGTTGCCACCTTTGGTCTCGATCAGCTCGCCGGTATGCGGGTTGTGGTAAACCTTGACCACCCGTGCGCGGCGCTGTTTTGGCGCGGCGGCGGCCGGTGCGCCGCCTTTGCGTGGCGCTGGGTCGAGGATAGCGATCACGTCGCGCAGGCTTTTGTCGTATTTGCCCATCAGCGTCTTGAGCTTTTCTTCGAATTCGATTTCTTTCTTCAAGCCAGCGTCATTCTTCAAAGATTCCAGCTGTGCAAGCTGCTCTTGAAGGGCTTTTTCTGCTGCGCGAAATTCGGCGAGTCTGGACAAAATCTGTACTCCAATAATGTAGTTGCGGATATCAACTGCAGACAAAGCTATAAGCCAAGAACGTTAAGCCACGTCAACGAAAAAGACCCTTCTGCGAGTTCTGCACAGGCAGAAAAAATTGTAGTAGTTAATTCATTCCGAGTAAATCATGTCTTTTAAAGAAAGACCAATCTTTCATCGTAGACCGCGCAAGGCTATTCAACGATCCCCAAGGATTTAATGAATTCATCGCAGGGTAATGGTCGGCCAAACAGGTAACCCTGTAGGAAATCCACGCCTTGGGCCACGAGGTATTCACACTGCTGGGCTGTTTCTACACCTTCGGCAACAATGCCTAGATCCAGCTTGACCGACAACTCTATGATGCTGTCGAGAATATGCCGCGACAGCGCATCTGCACCGATCATGGCGACAAAGCTTTGATCGATCTTCAAGTAGTCGACATTGAAATTGCGCAAATAGCCCAAGCTGGAGTGGCCGGTGCCGAAGTCATCAATGGCGATCATGACGCCCAGTTGATGCAGGGCCTCGAACAGCCGGCGGGTGGTCTCGGTGGGTTCGATCAGCTCCCGCTCAGTCAGCTCCAGCACCAGGGTGACCTGGCCGGGTGGGAACGCGGCCAGAAATTCCTGGCAGTCCTGCACCAGCGCCATGTCCTGGCAATGGCGTGCAGTGATGTTCACGCCGATATGAAAGCCGGGGCTGAAACGTGCGGCATGGGGCGCCAGTTGCGCGGCGGTCTGGCGCAGCAGGGCGCGGGTCATCGGCACGATCAGGCCAGAGTCTTCGGCCAGGGGAATAAACAGGTCCGGGCGCACCAGGCCTTCTTTGGGATGCCTCCAGCGCATCAGCACCTCACAGCCGGCCCATTGGCGTGTGTCACCCCGTACCACCGGCTGGAAATACGGGATGAACTCATTGGCGCCCAAGGCGCGTTGTAACTCGTGGGTTGGCGCGGACGAGCGTTTTTGCAGCCAGTGAGCGAGCAGCCCCGCCAATATGCCGAAAAACACCACCAGGCTGAACAGCGCCGGATACCGCGCCTGCATGTAGCGCCAGACTTCACCCTCGGGCATCCCGGCTTCGACACTGTAGCGATAGCGCTCGGAAGCCAGGCGTTGTGGGGCCACGGCAAATACCGGCAACACGCCTTGATGCACCTTGCCGTCGGCCCCCAGCCAGTTCGGGCCGACTTGCAATACCAAGTACGCGTAACGGCTGATCAAGCGCAAGGCGTTGGTGAGGTGGTAACCGTCAACCGAGGCAAACGCGCCTTGATCGCCTTCCACCAGGCGGTACACCAGCAGGGCGGTATCGGGTGTAACGGGGTTACCTTTCATCAACCACAGGCGCCCATCCACATAGTCGTCCGGGTTGACGGGCGATTGGTAGCGACCGCCAAACAACGAACTGCAATAGATGTTTTTCTGCCAGGACAGCGTCGTGGCCCGCACAAACGGCCGGCGCGTGACTTGTTCACGTAGCGCCAACTTGGCGCTGCTGTCACAAGGTTTACCGGCCAGCGGCAGCAAAGCCTGGGCAGCGATGGCGGTATTGTCGAGCATCAGGTCGAACTGGCGGACCGCTTCTTGAGCGGTTTGCGCCGTGCTTTGCTCAAGGGTGCGCTCGGCTTGCCAGTACAGAATCACAACCCCCAGCAAGATGGGCAACACGCCGCTGGTTGCACTGATGAAATAGCGTGCGGCTCGGCTTCGTGGGCCTTTGACAGTCAGGGGCATAGGGGCAGTCAGTCGCGAGAAAAAGAGTGAGATAAGCCGATGATAGATGGCATTACGCAGGCCTGCTCACTTGTTTCAAGCGGGTTGACCTCGCCGTTCGGTCAGTGGTGGCGGGGATCAGGCACCGCCCCCGCCCGAACCCGCAAAGTCCGTTGAAGTACAGAGTGTGGAGGGTGTCGCCGACGCTGCGTTTCACTACATTGGGTGACTATGTAGGGTGCGACGCATGAGAGGACGCTGCGCATAGCCAGGTCACTAAGTGAGCGAGGGGTACAACCCTTGCGCCAGCTCGATGAATGCCAGGGTAGCCGGGGAGGACTGTCGTCGATCCAGCACCGCCAGTCCGATCCGGCGTGGGACCTGCGGCGCCAATGGCAACGCCACATAACGCCAGTCGCTATGTTCCGGCAAGGAGGCCTGCGCAACCACACTCAAACCATCGCCCCGACTGACCGCCTCCAACGTACTGAGCAACTGCGCACAGCGGTACCGGACTTTGGGCTGCAATCGGGCTTGACTGAACAAGCGCATAACCAGCTCCGACGAGCCGGCTTCAGTCAGAATAAAGGGTTCATCGCAGAGCGCTTGCAGGGGCACGGCCTCAAGGGCGGCCAACCGGTGCCCGGCCGGTAGCAGCGCCACCAGTTGATCTTCCAGCAACGCGACCGTATCGAAGCGTTCCTGCTCCAGCACCACAAAACCGATATCCACCCGGCGCTCATCCAGCCACTGAATGACCTGGCGATCAGGCCCTTCATCCACATGCACTTCAATACCCGGATAAACCTGGCGAAAGCGCCTGAGGATAGGCGGCAACAACCGAACCGACGCCGTCGGCCCGAACGAGCCGATACGCAGCGTGCCACGCTTCATGCCGCGTGCATCCGCCGCTTCCTGCTGCAAGGTGTTGGCCAGCCCCAGCATGGCCCGGGCGCGTCCCAGCAATTGTGCGCCGATTTCGCTCAGTTCCACCGCCGTCTGATGGCGCCGAAACAACTCCACCCCCAGTTCCTGCTCCAAGGCCTTGATCGCGTGGGACACCGCCGACTGGCTGATACCCAGGCGATGCGCCGCACTGGTAAAACCTTGCAGTTCGGCCACCAGAGAAAAGATTTCCAGTTGGGTCAGGGTCATGAGTAAAGGCTCATTTTACGATGAGAAGTGATTAGCCAAAGAATACGCCCATTCGTCCCTCACCTGAGCACCGCCTTATGCGTCACGTCGCCGATGGCCTCACTTATCTGAAGCTTGCCGCTGTCACCATGATCTGGGGCGGCACCTTTGTCGCAGGGCGCTACCTGGCTGATCAGGTCCACCCGCTGCTGGCCGCCACTCTGCGTTTCACCTTGGCCAGCGCAGCATTGCTGCTGTTCATGGCCGCTTCGCGCACGGCCCTGGTGCGCCCCAGCACGCGCCAATGGGGCCAATTGGCGGTGTTGGGGTTCTTCGGGATTTTCTTTTACAACCTGTGCTTCTTTTATGGGCTGCAGTACACCAATGCGTCACGCGCCTCGTTGATTGTCGCGTTGAACCCGGCGGTGATCGGCCTGGCGTCCTGGTGGTTGTTCAAGGAGCGCCTGGGCCGCATCAAATGTATCGGTATCGCGTTGTGCCTGGCAGGCGCGGCGACCGTCATCATCAGTCGCAATCCCCAGGCATTGCAGGGCGCGACCATGGCCTGGGCCGGTGACCTGCTGATCCTCGGTTGCGTGGCGGGGTGGGGCGTTTACACGCTGTTCTCCCGTGGGCTCAATCAGAGCCTGGGGCCGTTGCAGACCGTGACCTGGTCGGTGCTGCTGGGCACGCTGATGCTAAGCGTTACGGCGCTGGTTTCACCCAGCGTGACCATGGCAGGGCTGCACGCTATTGATCTGCCGCAACTGCTCAGCCTGATGTACCTGGGCGTGATGGGGTCGGCGCTGGCGTATATCGGCTATTACGATGGCATTCGTCGCATAGGCGCCACACGGTCCGGGGTGTTCATCGCGCTCAACCCATTGACGGCGGTCATTTGCGGCGCGGTGCTGCTGGACGAACCGCTGACGATGGCGATGTTGGTGGGGGGGGCGGTCATCCTGCTGGGCATCTACCTGTGTAACAAACCCCTTGCGCAGGGCAGGGTAATGGGGATTTGATAAGACTACGGACAAACCCGGTTACGCTGTGTAGAATCAGTTTACGCATACAAGAATATGGACTTGCGCTCACGCAAGCCTCGGCCGTCAGAGACTGATGACACCATGAAGCTACTTGGCTCCCCCCTCATCTTTGGTGACTTCCTCGCCCGCAGCGTGCGAGGCCTTTCTTGTGCGCCACCCTCCAGCCTCATCCTTGCTCGCAACTAAACAATTGCTACCTACAAGAATGATGAGGCACCGAACATGACCGACCAACATGCAAACCCAATGGGCCTGATGGGCTTTGAATTCATCGAATTCGCCTCGCCGACCCCGGGCACGCTGGAGCCGATCTTCGAGATCATGGGCTTCACCAAAGTGGCCACCCACCGTTCCAAGAACGTGCACCTGTATCGCCAGGGCGAGATCAACCTGATCCTCAACAACGAACCCGACAGCCTCGCTTCCTACTTCGCGGCCGAGCACGGCCCGTCGGTGTGCGGCATGGCGTTCCGGGTCAAGGACTCGCAGCAGGCTTACAAGCGCGCCCTGGAACTGGGCGCCCAGCCGATCCACATCGACACCGGCCCGATGGAATTGAACCTGCCGGCGATCAAAGGCATTGGCGGTTCGCCGTTGTACCTGATCGACCGTTTCGGCGAAGGCAACTCGATCTACGACATCGACTTCGTCTACCTTGAAGGCGTTGACCGCCATCCGGTAGGCGCTGGCCTGAAGGTCATCGACCACCTGACCCACAACGTCTATCGCGGGCGCATGATCTATTGGGCCAATTTCTACGAGAAGCTGTTCAACTTCCGTGAAGCGCGTTATTTCGATATCAAGGGCGAGTACACCGGCCTGACCTCCAAGGCCATGAGCGCGCCGGACGGCCAGATCCGGATCCCGTTGAACGAAGAGTCGTCCAAGGGCGCCGGGCAGATCGAAGAGTTCCTGATGCAGTTCAATGGCGAGGGGATCCAGCACGTAGCGTTCCTCACCGACGACCTGATCAAGACCTGGGACGCGCTGAAGAAGATCGGCATGCGCTTTATGACCGCGCCGCCAGACACTTACTACGAAATGCTCGAAGGTCGCCTGCCGAACCATGGCGAGCCAGTGGATCAATTGCAATCGCGCGGCATCCTGCTGGACGGCTCGTCGGTTGCCGGTGACAAGCGCCTGCTGCTGCAGATCTTCTCGGAAACCCTGATGGGCCCGGTGTTCTTCGAATTCATCCAGCGTAAAGGCGACGATGGGTTTGGAGAGGGCAACTTCAAGGCGCTGTTCGAGTCGATCGAGCGCGACCAGGTGCGTCGTGGTGTGCTGACCGCCGATTGATCGACAGGCTAAAGCAAAACAGCCCGGTTTTTACCGGGCTGTTTTGTGCCTGATGCAGCGTGTTGCAAATGGCCTGTGGTTTATTGGGAACAGACGCTTCTTGAAATATCACTCAGAGGGTAGGGCGCAGACAATTTCTGCGTGTCCAATATCAAGAGGCCCTCTTATGAATGTGAATTCTCCTCCCCTTCAACGCCCGATTGGCCCATCTACATCAACCGAGCAGATAGGGCCTGTGCGCAATGTTCGCTCAGCCGGTAATGCAGACCCAGTCGATCAGGCGCGTAAAAAGTTTCTCGATGACAGTGAAACCGAGTATTTGGGCAACACACTCACCGCCAAAGCGCATCAACTGACGGAGGCCGCGCTGTCACCCAACAAACCGGGAAGTCCAGGGGTGCAGGTCTCGACATTTGCCGTTGATGGTGTTCAGTCCAACGACCTGATAATGATCAAGCGGGTGCCGCTTACAGAAGAGGGGCCTAATTTCGTCCTGTACATGCCGGAAGACGACGTGACCTCGTTTCATGAGTTCGATAATGCGCAGCAGATGACGGACTGGCTCAAAGACGTGGCCAATGATCCGATTGAGCGCAAGCGATTTACGAAGCATTTTGCCAATGATCAAGCGCCCAAGCAGGAGGAGCGGGTCAACCAGAAATTTGGCATGTTCGCTGATGGCGATAGCAATGCAGTGGTAGGAAATTTTGGTTATGAGAAGGGGGATATCTTCGAGCGTTTAAACAAGGGCACTTCGATCCCTCCGGTTCAGGTCGACGGGCTGGTGCGAACACAGCTCTATAAACTGGAACCTGATGGCAAGGCGTTTTATGTCGGATATCGGCCAGATGGAGAAGCCATCGTCTATAGTTACGACGCTTATGGAAACTTGTACGGCGAGGGACAAAAAAAGGACGCCAAGAAGCGCAGATTTTATTTCGTTCAAAATGGGTTGAACGAAAACAAACCGCTTGAACCCATGACGTTCAATGCGTTCCGCAAAAAAATAGCCAGTGTTTCCTTGGACAATGTGGATGCCAATAATCTAAACGGTCTTTACGACGAATTCCTGAAGCAACTCAGAAGTCCTGGGCATGGCCTCGCCACCGCGTTGAAAGCGCTGGGTGTTCCTGAAGACATAGCCCACTCCATCGAAACCATCGCGAAAGACCCCGTCAAAGGAACGTTGCTTGAATTGAACCGCGACAACCGTATCGGCAAGCTGTTTGGTGTCGATCAGCAAGAGATGGATGCCAAGCTGGAAAGCGCAGGCAACCAAGCTCAACACAACATCCCCTATTACGGTAAGTGGCGAGAGAGGTTGGAAGATACCGCCAACGTCATTGAACAAGTTGCCGGAACACCTGATGTGCCGACAACCGAAGTCAGGACCTGACTCAATTGACAGAGGGGTACGGACGCCCCCACAGCCGACATCCACTCTCAGCCTCCCATCAAGCCCGGCGCTGACGCACCAAATGCTTGAATCCCTCATACACCAGCACCATCACCGCCAGCCAGATCGGAATATAGGTCAGCCACTGTCCGCCCTCGATCCCTTCGCCCAACAGCAACGCCACCGCGAGCAGCAATACCGGCTCCACATAGCTCAGCAGCCCGAACAGGCTGAACGCCAACAAGCGACTGGCAATGATGTAACTCACCAGCGCCGAGGCACTGATAAGGCCCAGCATGGGAATCAATGCATAGAGCTTTGGATGCCCATCCAGTACGGCAAAGCCTTGTTCGCCGCTTTGTACAAACCACCAGGCCACCGGCAGCATCAACGCCATATCCAACCACAGCCCTCCCAGATGATCAGTGGTCAGGTATTTACGCACCACGAAGTACACCGGGTAGCCGATGATCACTACCAGTGTTGCCCAGGAAAAACCACCGGCCTGATACAGCTCATTCAGCACACCCAGCGCGGCAAACACCACAGCAATCTGTTGCAGCCGCGACAGGCGCTCGCCGTAGACCAGGCGCCCGGTGAGCACCATGGTCAACGGCAGCAGAAAATACCCCACGGACACGTCCAGGCTGCGCCCATTGAGCGGCGCCCACATGAACAACCACAACTGCACGCCGAGCAAGGCCGACGACACCAGTACGCCGCCGACCAGCCGTGGCTTGGCCGCCAGCATGCGCAGCAGTTCCCAGACCCTGCGCCACTCGCCGCTGACGAGCATGAACACCGTCATGCAGGGCACGGTGAGCAGCATGCGCCAGCCGAAAATCTCCAGGCCACTCAGGGGCGTAAGCAGTGATGTGAAGTAATACATCACGGCAAACAACACCGAGGCCAAGACCGATAACACAACACCTTTAGACACGCTGCCCTCGCGAAAGCCAATTATTGCGCGGGTAGTCTACAGGCGTGCCAATCGACCGGATACAAAATGCCCGACATCGTTGAACCCCGGCGAGGACGAATGCCCTGGCGTAACCAACGAATCAATGAACGCCTCGTCCTCAGCGCTGATCTTCACCGCCAGCGCTCCGGTGTAGGCGTCCCACTGCGCCTCGGTTCGCGGCCCGACAATCGCCGAGCTCACCGCCGCATTGTTCAGCACCCAGGCGATTGCGAACTCGACGATCCCCACGCCACGCCCTTGAGTGTATTGCTGGATCTGCTGGGCAATGCGCAGTGATTCAACCCGCCACTCGGTTTCCAGGATGCGCTTGTCCTGGCGCGCGGCACGGCTGCCGGGCTCGGGCGTGACGTCCGGGGCGTACTTGCCGCTAAGGACCCCTCGGGCCAGCGGGCTGTAAGGCACCACACCCAGGCCGTAGGCCGCTGCAGCGGTGATCTGTTCGACCTCGGCCTGACGGTTGACGATGTTGTACAGCGGCTGGCTGATAATGGGTTTATCCACGCCCAGGCGTTCAGCCACGCGAATCACTTCAGCGATGCGCCAGCCTCGGTAGTTGGACAGGCCCCAGTAGCGGACTTTGCCCTGGCGGATCAGGTCACCGATGGCGGACACGGTCACTTCCAACGGCGTGTGGTGGTCTTCGCGGTGCAGGTAGTAGATGTCCAGGTAGTCGGTATCCAGGCGTGCCAGGCTGGCGTCCAGCGCGTTGAACAGACGCTTGCGGCTCAAACCGCTGCGGTTGGGCACGCCGTCGGTAGGGCCGAAGCCGACCTTGGAGGCCACCACCCAATCCTGGCGGTTGCGTGCAATCGCCTCGCCGACGATTTCCTCGGAGCGCCCGCCTGTATACACGTCAGCTGTATCGATGAAGTTGATGCCCTGGTCCCAGGCCTTGTCGATGATGCGCAGTGAGTCTTCGGTACTGGTCTGCTCGCCAAACATCATGGTGCCGAGGGTCAGAGCGCTGACCTTTAACCCGGACTGACCCAATGTGCGGTAAATCATGCAAAGCTCCTCATGGCAGGTAAACGTGAGTCATGCAATACCAGACCCGAGCGCTCTGGAACAAGCCCTGAGCGGATTTGTTCATGCGCGTAGCAAAGTCTCGCAACGGGCCTGTAAAAAACGATGCAGCACTTTCACGCGTTCTGACACTTGCAGGCGGTGAGGGCACATCAGGTTGAATGGCGTGGGTTCGCCTTGCCAGTCGAGTAGCAGGGGCACCAGCCGCCCAGCCTGGATATCACGGGCCACGTCCAGATTGGCTTTATAGGCAATGCCATGCCCCGCCAACGCCCAGCGGCGGACAATCTCGCCATCGTCGCTGAGATAGTCACCGCTCACTTCAACCTCCTGGAGCAAGGTCCCCTGGCGGAAATACCAGGTGCTATTGGCCTGGCCCCGGCGCATGTAGCGCAGCGTGCTGTGGTGGGCCAAGTCGTCGGGCGTATGCGGGGTGCCGTGGCGCGCCAAGTAGTCGGGGCTGGCGCAGGCAATGCGATGGTGATCGGGTACCACCGGCAGGGCCACCAGGCTGGAGTCTCTCGGCACGCCAAAGCGCAAGGCGATGTCGACAGTGTCGCGAAACAAATCGGCATTGCTGTCGTTGAGCAACAGTTGCAGACGGATAGTGGGGTGCTCCAGCTTGAACTCATCCAACCAGCCCAACAGCACATTGCGACCGAAGTCCGAGGGAGCGGCCAATTGCAATAAACCACTGAGGCTTTGGCCTTGTTGCTTGATGGCATGTTCGCCTTCGGACAGGGCTTCCAGCGCTACCCGCACGCTGTCCAGATAACGCCGGCCTTCTTCGGTCAGGCGCATGCTGCGGGTGGAGCGGGCAAGCAGGCGGATGCCGAGACGGGTTTCAAGGCGCTTGAGGGCGATACTCGCGGCCGCTGGCGTGAGGCCCAGGCCACGGGCGGCGGCCGTCAGGCTACCGGTGTCGGCGCTGCGCACGAAGACTTCAAGGTCGAGAATCGAGCTCATTGATAAAAATCCTTTAAAGATCTTGTCGTTTTACCCGGATTTTTCATCGATTACCAAGCTGGGAAGATGAACGTTCACTTTCTGACCCAGGTAGTTTTCTTATGACCTCTTCTCTGAGCGGTAAAACCATCATCGTCATCGGTGGCAGCAGCGGTATCGGCGCGGCAGTTGCCCAGGCAGCCTTGGCGCGAGGCGCGCATGTGATCGTGGCCGGGCGCCGCTTGGCGCCAGGTTCCGACAGCGGGCTGCGCAACGAGCCGGTGGACGTCACCGACAGCGCCTCGTTAAAGCAGTTGTTCGAAACCGTGGGGCGCTTTGACCATCTGGTCTACACCTCGGGGCCTTCGGTGCGGGCCAAGCCTTTGATCGAAACAGACCTGGATGAAGCCCGGGACAACTTCGATGTAAAGCTCTGGGGCGCACTACGCGCCATTCAACACGCGCTGCCGTTTTTGCACGAGCAGGGCAGCATCACCCTGACCTCGGGCCAGTTGGGGCGCAAGTTAGCGGCAGGGCAGTTCATCAAGACGGGCATTAACGCTGCGACCGAGGCCTTGGGCAAGCAACTGGCCAAGGAACTGGCGCCGCGTCGAGTCAATGTGATCAGCCCAGGGGTGATAGACACACCGGCCTATGCAGGGCTTGGCCAAGAGCAACGTTTGGCAATGTTTGCCAAGGCGGGCCAAGGGTTGCCGGTTGGGCGGGTGGGGCAGGCTGAAGAAGTGGCGGCGGGGTATGTACTGGCCATGGAAAATGGCTTTATGACCGGTGCGGTGGTTGATATCGACGGTGGCGGCCTGTTGTAAATACATGGCCCAAGTGGGAGGGAGCAGATCCCTCCCACGTTGAAGGCGTCAGGCCTTGAGCGTGCGCGTCATCCGCAATGCCAGAACACTGCCGCTCACAATCACCGCCGCCAGCAGGTACAACGCCACATCCGTAGAGCCGGTAGCATCCTTCACAAAACCCACGATATAGGGGCTGAGAAACCCCGCCATCTGCCCCATGGAGTTGATCAACGCCAAGCCACCCGCCGCCGCACCCGCGCTGAGCATCGCGGTGGGCACCGGCCAGAACATCGGCAGGCCGGTGAGGGCGCCCATGGTGGCGATGGTCAGGCCGAGAATGGCGATAGCGGGGGTGGTGGCGAAGTTAACGGCGATCACCAGGCCAATGGCGCCCATCAACATCGGTACCACCAAATGCCAGCGGCGCTCCTTGCGCAAATCGGCAGAGCGGCCCACCAGCAGCATGAACACTGCCGCCAACAGATACGGAATCGCGCTGAGCCAGCCAATCACCAGGTTGTCGCTGAAACCCATGTTCTTGATGATCGACGGCAGCCAGAAGTTGATCGCATACACGCCACTCTGGATGCAGAAGTAGATCAGGCCGAATGCCCAGATCGCCGGGTTCTTGAACACTTGGGCCAGGGAGTCGCTGGTGGTTTTCGGCTTGTTTGCCAGGTCTGTGGCCTGGTCAGCTTCCAGTACCGCACGCTCATGGGGCTTGAGCCACTTGGCGTTGGCGAAACTGTCACTGAGCAGGAAATAGGCGAGGGCGCCGAGGATCACGGTCGGGATGCCTTGCAGCAGGAACATCCACTGCCAGCCCGCCAAGCCACCTTGGCCTGCGGCAAAGTGATTGAGAATCCAGCCGGAAAACGGGCTGCCGAGCAAACCGGACACCGGGATCGCCGACATGAACAGTGCCATGATTCGCCCACGGCGGAAGGTCGGGAACCACTGCGAAAGGTACAACACCACACCGGGGAAGAAGCCGGCTTCAGCGGCACCGGTGAGCAGGCGCAGGGCGTAGAAATGCGTGGGTGTGGTCACAAACAGCAGGCATGTGGAGAGCGTACCCCACACGATCATCATCAATGCGATCCAGCGCCGCGGGCCAAACCGGGTCAGCGCCAGGTTACTCGGCACGCCGCACAGCACGTAGCCGATAAAGAAAATCCCGGCCCCCAGGCCGTACACGGTTTCACTGAATTTCAACGCATCGAGCATCTGCAGCTTGGCAAAGCCAACGTTTACCCGGTCGAGGTAATTGAACAGATAGCAGATAAAGATGAAGGGGATCAGGCGCAGGGTGATGCGCTTGTAGATGGCGTTCTTATCGTCATCGCTGGCCAGTGCGGCAGTGGCGCTCTGTGACATGGGATTCTCTCTTTATTATGATTTTTCGCGGTGCGAGGGTAACGTTGACCGCCCTGACAGTCTCGGTGACGTGACGGGCAGCTGTCTTTGTGCTGGCGCACAGTCAAGCTGCCTTTGCGCTGTGCCGGTGAACAACCTTTTTTAGGAAATTAGCCCCATGTTCGAGCTGGATCATGCCCTGGCGCAGGAGATTGTCGATCGCACCATGGCAATCCTGCCCTATAACGTCAATGTCATGGACAGCCAGGGCTTGATCCTGGGCAGCGGCGAGCCGGAGCGTATCAACACACGCCATGAAGGTGCGCAATTGGTGTTGGCCAATGGGCGTGTGGTGGAAATCGACGGGCAGACCGCCAAGCATCTCAAGGGTGTGCAACCCGGCATCAACCTCCCGCTGTTGCATGATCAGCGCCTGATTGGCGTGCTGGGTATCACCGGAGAACCAGATGGGTTACGCACCTACGCCGAACTGGTGCGTATGACCGCCGAAATGCTGGTCAGCCAACGCCACCAGCAAGCCGAGCAACAATGGCGGCGCCAGCGTTGCGATGATCTGCTGGCCCTGCTGTTGGCCGACAGCGGCGACTCCCCGCGCTTGGTGGACGAAGCCCAGCAATTGGGGCTCAAGCCACAACTGGCGCGCACGCCGTACCTGTTTGAACTGGGCCCGGGCCAAACGGCGGAGGCCCTGAGCACCTGGCTTGCCAGCCGCTACCCGGACAGTTGGTGCGTCAGCTCCGCGCAGTTTTCCTTGCTGTGGTGCCGACCTGCTGCGGTGCAGGTCGATAACCCCCGCTTGCTGGAAAAGCTCGAGGGCCTGGGTTGGAACATCCAGCGCATTGCCATCGGCGGGCAAGCGGAGGGCTTGGCGGGGCTGCGCCGCTGTTACCGCCGGGTAGGAGATCTGCTGGCTTATGGCCGCGATATCCTGCCGCAATCACGCCTGTTGACCCTCAACCGTTATCGCCTGCCGGTCATGCTTTGGCGTCATCGCAACGACGACGCCCTGGACGAATTGCTCAACCCGTTGCGCAAGGTGTTGGCCAAGGACAGCAACGGGCAACTGCTCGCCACGTTGCGCAGTTGGTGCGAGCACGACGGGCAAAGCCAGGCGTGTGCCGACGCCTTGGGCATTCACCGCAACAGCCTGCGCTACCGCATGGAACGCATAGCCGAACTCAGCGGCGTAGACCCGCTGACGCTAGATGGGATGCTTGCCTTGTACCTGGGCGTACAACTGCTGCCCCACCCCCTGTAGGCGCGAGCAAGCTCGCTCCTACAGGGGGCATTGTAGAAATGAACAACAAACCCGCCCCACACTTGTGCATCGGCCCCGCGTCATTGCCCCTGCCAACTGGCAGCATGGGCGTTATAAAAACCGGAGAACGTCCATGAAAATCGTGATCGCCCCTGACTCGTTCAAAGACAGCCTGAGTGCCGCAGGCGTCGCCCAGGCGATTGCCGAGGGGTGGGCCGAGGTCTGGCCGGATGCGCACGTGCTTCAATGCCCGATGGCCGATGGCGGTGAAGGCACGGTGGATGCGGTGCTCGCCGCGTGTAAGGGGCAATTACGTCGGCAAACAGTCCGAGGCCCGCTGGGCGACAGCGTCGAAGCACGTTGGGGCTGGTTGGCCGACAGCCATACCGCGATGATCGAGATGGCCGAGGCCAGCGGCCTGCAACTCGTCGCGCCGGGGCAGCGCGACGCCTGTTCCAGTACCACCTATGGCACCGGCGAGTTGATCCGCGCCGCGCTGGATGCCGGGGCGCAGCGCATCATCCTGGCGATTGGCGGCAGTGCCACCAACGATGGCGGGGCGGGAGCGATGCAGGCCCTTGGCGTGCAGCTATTGGATAGCGAACGTCAGCCACTGCCGGCGGGTGGGTTGGCATTGGCACGCCTGGCCCATATCAGCCTTGAACAACTCGACCCGCGCCTGGCGCAGGTGCGTTTTGAAATCGCCGCCGACGTCAACAATCCCCTGTGCGGCCCCCACGGTGCCTCGTCGATTTTCGGCCCGCAAAAAGGCGCGAGTCCCGAGCAAGTGGCACACCTGGACGCGGCCCTTGGGCACTTCGCTGACCATTGCGCTCAGGTGCTGCCCAAGGATGTGCGCGACGAACCTGGCAGCGGCGCCGCCGGTGGCCTGGGCTTTGCTGCCAAGGCGTTTCTCGCTGCCCAGTTTCGTCCAGGGGTTGAGGTAGTCGCTGAACTGGTTGGCCTCGATGAAGCGGTGCGTGGCGCCGACCTGGTAATCACCGGTGAAGGTCGCTTCGACGCCCAGACGCTGCGGGGAAAAACTCCGTTTGGCGTGGCGCGCATTGCCCGGCGACACGGCGTGCCGGTGGTCGTGATCGCGGGCACCTTGGGCGACGGCTACGAGCAGATGTACGCCCACGGTGTGGATGCAGCGTTCGCCTTGCCGTCGGGGCCGATGTCTCTGGAGCAAGCCTGTCACGAGGCGCCGCGCCTGTTGCGTGAGCGGGCCTCGGACGTTGCACGGGTATGGCGCCTGGCAGCTACTCGCTGACCCCGCGCGCCAGCCGCTCCACCCACTGCTCTTGAAACCCCTGTAGCTGCACACCGGGTTGCTGCAACTGCACAAATTCAAGCATCGGGTCTTGCACCGCCGTGCGCACTCCGCTCAGTTCCTCCAGGGTCGCCAAGCCGCAGAACGGCACATAGGCTTCGCTGTAGCCGCCTTCATGTACCAGAACCAGGCGGCCCTGGCACAGACGCTCGGCGGCCAGGCGCAGGGCGCGGGTCAGCAGCCGGAACGATTCACTGTGCAACAGCATGCGCGCCAACGGGTCGACGGCGTTGGCGTCATAACCACAGGCGACGATGATCAACTCCGGCTCGAAGCGCTCCAGCGCGGGCACTACGATGCGTTCCATGGCGTGTAGATAGGTGGCGTGGCCACTGCCTGGCGGCAAGGGGATATTGATGTTGGCCCCCACGCCCGCCCCGCGGCCGCGATCCTGCTCGCCGCTGTAACCGGGCGGGTAGCAGCCGTCCTGGTGCAAGGATACCGTCAACACATCGGCCCGTTCTTCGAAGATCGACTGCGTGCCGTTACCGTGGTGCACATCCCAGTCGATCACCGCGACTTTGCCCAGACCGTTGCGGGCCTTGGCGGCCTCGATGGCAATGGCAATGTTGGCCAGAAAACAAAAGCCCATAGCACTGTCTGCCAGGCAGTGATGACCCGGTGGCCGCGACAGCGAATAGGCGTTGTGCGCCTGGCCCTTGAGCACCATGTCCACGGCGGCCAGGGTCAGTCCGGCGGACAGTTGCGCAATTTCGAAGCTGCCCGGCCCAATCGGTGCCTGGGGGCCAAGCTCACCGCCACCCGCATCGCTCAAGGCCTTGAAACGCTGCAGGTAAGCGCGGCTGTGGACCCGCAGAAGATCCTCTTCACTGGCGGGCGGCGCGCTATGCAGTTGCAGTTGGCGGCTCAGTCCGGAGACATCCAACAGGCTTTTCAGGCGGCGTTTGGTCTCCGGTGACTCGGCATGCCCGCTGCCGGCCGGCGGCTGCACCCAGCCGCCCACGGGCAGGGTCAGCGCATGGGCGCCGGCGCTGTGCCACAGGCTCATTTCGTCGAAAAAAAATGCGGTGGTTGGGTTCATACCGGTTCCAGTTCAGTGGGGGAATGGGGACGGCTGGCGGCGATCATCACCAGAGACAGCAAGGTGATAGCGGCTGCACCAAGCAGCAACAGGCTGAAACCGCCGCTGGCCTCGATCAGGCGGCCAGCGAGCGCCGGGCCGATGGCCAGGCCGCCGCCGATGACCAGGTTGGAGGCGTTCATCAGCTTGCCGCTGTGATCAAGGTCGGCCAGGCAGGCCAGGATCAGCGGCAGAATGAAGGTCCAGGTGAATTTGAACAGCAGCGCCGCCAAAGCAAATCGCAGCAATGCGGGCTGGCCGAACAACAGAAGCACCGCTGCCGCCATCAACAGGTAGCCCAGCAACAACAGCACTCCACGCGGCAAGCGGGTCCCGATCAGTGAAGCGCTCGCGGCCCCGGCAATGCCCATCACGGTGGCGATGGCGAGGATGTCGCCGCTGTGCTGCGCCGAAATCCCGGCACTGGCGCCCAAGGCACCGATAAAGGTCCAGACCCCTCCCAAGCTGATATAAAAGGCCAGGACCGCGCCAACCCCCAGGGCGGCTTTCCAGCGTGAACCGGGCAAGACCGGGGTGCGGCTGGTGGGCAACGCACGGCTACCGGCGGGAAAAGCCCGCGCCAATGGCAGCAGCAGAGCCATCAACCCTGCCAGGATCAGGTAGCAGGCATTCAAACCAAACCGTTCGAACAAACCAGGCAGCACCACCAGGCCGACGGCACCGACGATCAACTGCCCCATCACCCACAAACCATAGACTCGGCTGGGATTGGCGGTGGTGGCGGCACTGGCCAGGCAGAGGATCATCAACGAACCGCCGGCCAGGGCGCTGGCCCCGCGCAACACCAGCAGCACGGCGTAGGTGTCGGCGAGCATCGACAGCAGGTTGGCCGCAATGAACAACAGCGCGGCGACCCGGGCGGCAGTGCGCCAGTCAACCCGCTTGAGCCACCACCAGGCGGGCAAGGTCGCCAGGCTCATGGCGCCCAGTTCCACGGAAAACAAGTCGCCAATCCGCGCCGGGCTCAGTTGCCATTGGCTGGCCAACTGCGCGGCCACGGCGGGAGCAGTCATCAGGAGGGTCGGAGTGATGGCGGCAAACAGTACGATCGCCGCCAGCCGTGCCGTTATCGCAGGGTTGGAAATGGGCATTTTCAAGCTCCAGGGAAAGGGGTCAGAACACATGCACGAGGCGCAACAGCGCTTCGGTGCCGGCATAACCATTGGAAGCCGCAACGTGTTGCGAAAGGCTGACCATCAGTTGGTTCTGCCGGTCGAGCCAGTGCCCGAGCTCGAAGCCGACTTGGGTGTAGCGCTTGTGGGTATCGTCGAGGCGACGGTTGTTGAGGCGCAGGGCGCCACCGTCGGCCTGGATCAGGCGCAATGCGCCGTAAGTGGCGGCGCTGAAGTCATACGAGGCAAAAGCCTGCAGGCGATACAGCGGGGCTTGCTTGAGTTCGCTGCCGAAGTAATCGTCATTGCGGCCATAGAGCTGGGCTTCCAGGTTGGCTTCCAGCACCCATTTCTCACCGATACCGTGGGTGTAGTTGTAGACAAAGGTGGCGCCCCAGCGATTGGCACCGGGGGACACGTCCGGGTTTTGGCTGTGGTACTCACCTATCGGCACAGTGATCAGGCTCAACAAGCCGCTGTAAGTGCGCGTCACCGGGTCGTTGACGAAAAACAGCGTGCCGCCCACCTGTGGATCGCCCAGGCCGCGCTCGCGGCTGCGCTGGTTGGCGCCGGGAACGCGTGCGCTGATGTCGGCAAAGGGCAGGATGAATTGCGGCGTGCACAACGTGCCGCAGGCGTCGGTGAAATACACCTGACGGTAGGCCACGGCGTTGACCCTGAGGTCGGCCTTGCCGGTGCTGTCGGCGGGGCCATGGAAATCGCTGGCGCGGGTGGCGGGCAGGTACAGCACACCCAGGCGGGTGCCCGGTGGGGCGGCGAAAAAATCGCGGGCGTTGAGGTCGGCAGCCTGGCTGTCGAGGCTGAACAGGCTGGCGCACAGCACTGTCAGGTTACGTAGGCGCGTTGAAGTCATGGCGAAGCGTCTCGTGTTAGAGGAGGCCGGAAAATGGGCAACAGCAGCCCGTGACCGTAAAAAACGACCGTGGCAAAACCGTGGGAGAAGCGGGCAGGGTCAGTCGGGCGGGGCGTGCACCAGGTGCGCTATGCGCGCCTTGTCCTTGACGCCGAGCTTGGCGTAGATGGCGCGAATATGGTGGCGCACGGTATTGGGCGAAAGGCCAAGGTCGCGGGCCACTTCCTTGTAGGTCTTGCCCTCGCCGAAGCCTTGGGCCACGTCGTTTTCCCGTGGGCTGAGCTGGGGCAGGGCACGGTTGAGGCGCGCGGCCAACAGCAATTGGTCGCCCACTGGGGACGCCTGGATGTGGATGCGCTTGCCGTCATACCCGCGCTCATCAAGCGGCACCGGCAGGGTGGGGCCACACCATTGCGGCCATTCGCTGAGCAGCAGGTCGACAAAACCGCGCTCGGCGCATTGCAACACACCCCGGGGGTCGCACACCGCCAGGGCCAGATTGCGCGGGCTGGCCAGGGTTTCACGCATGGCCACCAAGGTGCGGATCTGGTTTGCCGAGACCGCCGCCACCAGGTGCAGCATCAGGTTATTGAGCAACTGGCAATCCTGCGCGTTGAACGTGGGCGCAGTGGGCTGGCGGTAGAGCGTCAGGTGGTGGCTGAGGTGGGTTTGCGGGTCGATATGGATGACACACAGCAATTCACCTAGGCCGTGGCGTTGCGCTAGCCAGTTCAAGGCGCTGCCGCTGGCGGGGTCGCGCATATCGATAATTACTGCCTCGCCAGGCGAGTCATGCACCCGTGCAACGGTCACGTCCAGATGGCGGATTGACTGCCAGTCCGCCAGGTAGTCGGGCGGCAACTGGTAGAGGTAGCTGTTGTGCTCTTGCGGCAGACCGTTGATGACAGCCGAGCGCCCCCACCAGGCACTGTCGAAGGCGAGCAATTGGCTGACGCGTGCCAGGGCATGGCACTGGAAGTGTTCGATGTCCTGGTGTTGGGCCAAGCGTTGCAGGTCCAGGGTCAGGGTGCTGAAGGCCTGCAACAGGCCCGAGTAATCAAGACGGCTCATGGGTATTCCTCTGTGGGACTTTTTTTGTTGTTCTCGTCACAGGGTGAAGGCCGAAGTGTCGGGTTGACGGGGCAGGGCCTGAGCTGAGTATCGGCGCTGCGCATAGGGATCGCCATCGTTCAGATGCAGGATGGTGCTGGTTGGCTGGTAAGAAAACGCCCGACTCGTCAGCCAGGCGCTTAGCCTCTAAACTGGTCCGCCACTTGTCTTTCAAAGGATGAAATGCAATGCACCCACCTGAACCGTCTATCGTGATCCAGCGTTTTACCGAGGCCCACCTGGAGGGCGTCGCCTCGCTATACAACGAACCGGCTGTTTGCCGTCAGGTGCTGCAAATGCCTTTTCAGTCGGTTGAGATGTGGCGCAAGCGCCTGGTGATGGATAACGAGCGGCGCCTGCAACTGGTGGCGTTGCATGGCAGTGAGGTGATTGGCCAATTAGGGCTTGAGCAGTACCTGCGCGTACGCCAGAGCCACGTTGGTTCGTTGGGTATGGGCGTGGCGCCCGCCTGGCAGGGCAAGGGTGTCGGTTCGCGGCTGTTGGCGGCCGCGCTGGAGGTGGCCGACAACTGGATGAACCTGCGCCGTGTGGAGCTGACGGTCTACGCCGACAACGAGCCTGCGCACAACCTGTACCGCAAGTTCGGCTTCGAAGTGGAAGGGCGGCTGCGCGATTACGCCCTGCGCGACGGTATGTTTGTCGACACCCTGAGCATGGCGCGCCTGCGCACGTCGGCTTGATCCTGTAAAACTGTGGGAGCGGGCTTGCCCGCGAAGGCGGAGTGTCAGTCACTGAATCTTCAACTGAACCACCGCTATCGCAGGCAAGCCAGCTCCCACACGGCTCATGCATTGCCCACAGAGTCAGCGCCCGGTACAGATGCCCTGCAAGGCAAACCCCACCGCGGCCTGCGCGTGCAACGCGGTGGTGTCCAGCAGCGGCAGGGCGCTGTGTTCGGGCTGGATCAGCAGGCAGATTTCCGTGCAGCCAAGAATAATCGCCTGAGCGCCGCGTGCGGCGAGTGTCTGGATCGCCTGCTGATACACCTGGCGCGAGGCGTCGCTGATGACGCCCACGCACAACTCTTCATAGATGATTCGGTGCACCGCCTTGCGTTCATCCGCGTCTGGCACCAGCACGGTGAGCCCCTGGCCGGCGAGGCGCGATTTAAGGAAATCCTGCTCCATGGTGAACGCGGTACCCAACAAGCCCACCGTCAAGGTCCCGGCCTCCAGGGCCGCAGCCGCCGTGGCATCGGCAATATGCAGGAAGGGAATCGACACTGCCGCCTCAATGCGCGGTGCCACTAATGCCGCCGATAAGGCCGATGGTGCGCATGTGGTGCTCCGGACAAAAAGTGTGGCTTCACCTTACCCATTGAAGGCGGATGAGTCATACGCAGTTGCCAGCCAATTCACCGGAGCAGTTCAAATAACCTTGATCAACGATCACTTCTGATCAATACCCGGCGCTAAATTAAGGTGCGATGCCTCAACATTGGCTATACCTACCACTCGTTCTTACGATGATGCTCGCCAGGGAGTTCAATAATGAAATTAAGGCTAATGATCGGCACACTGTGCGTCGCTTCGCTCGGTATGGCCGGTTGCGCCAGCAAGGTGGTGCAACCGAATGAGTATTCAGGGTTTCTTTCCAACTACAGCCAGCTCAAGGAGGCCAAGTCACCCTCGGGGGCTGAGGTGATGCGCTGGGTTGATCCACAACTGGATTTGAACCGTTACACGGCGGTGTACATCGAGCCCACCCAGTTTTACCCCAAGCCCCAGGCCACTTCCCGCATTCCAGAGAGCACGTTGCGGGGAATCAACGACTATTACAACCAGGCGCTCAAGCGCGAGCTGGCTCAGTCATTGCCCGTGGCCAATGCCCCTGGCCCTGGAGTGATCGTGGTAAGGGCGGCGATTACCGCCGTGAGCAGCAAGACCGAGAGCCTCAAGCCTTATGAATTTATTCCCGTCGCCCTAGTGGCTGCGGCAGTGAGCACCGGCACCGGCATTCGCGACCAGGAGACCACCCTGGGCACCGAGGCGCAGTTTCTCGACGGCGCCACTCATAAAGTGCTGGCCCAAGTGGTGCGCAAAGGCACCGGCAAGCCGCTGGCTAATGACTCCCAAGTGATGAAGGCCGACGATGTGAAAAGCGTCATCGATGGTTGGGCGTCGGACCTGCACCAGTCCTACGTGAAGCTGAAAAAACACTGAGTCAAAAAAAGCACGGCGGGTCATCACCCGCCGTGCCTTTTTTTTCGCCGAGCTTATTTAAGCGGCGTCAACGCTGGTAGCTTCCACTGGCCGCCAGCGACTTCAGGCTTGGGCAGGTAAATGCGCAACACGGCGTAGAACGGGCCGGGCGGGGCCGGCAACCAGTTGCTCTGCTCAGCCTTGGGAGGTTCGTGGTGCTGCAGCGCCAGGGTCAAGCCACCATCGGCATCGAGCTTGAGGGTCGGCAGCATCTGCGAATTGATCAGGTAGCGCTTCTTGTGATTCGGCACCAGCAATTTGGTCTTTGCGTCATACATCGTCAGTGACCAGAACGCATCGGCCGGCGGCAGCTGGTCCTTGGCAAAATGCACGGTGTAGCTGTGGCGTGCACCATTAGCCGGCTTGCCCTCGCTGTCGATGACGTAGCTCAAGTGCGCGGCTTCATCACTGGAGTTGCCGAACATCCCCAGCTCGGCACCGGCGTAGCGGTACAGGTAGTTGTTTTGCAGGTGGTCGCGGCTGCCGTACAGGTCTGCGTCGGTCACTTGGTGGGTATCCACCTTGGCCTTCTTGAACGCGGCGAATTCGGCGCGGCCATCGGCGATGCCGTCCTCCAGGGCCTTGCGCTGCTCGGTAGTCAACTGCTTGACCTTGAACGGCGCGCCTGGGGCGATACCGATCTTGGCAAAGCGTGCCAGCAGATCTTTTTCGCTGTCCTGGGGCGCGGCGAAGGCCAGCATGAAGTTCAGGTAGTGAAACAGCTGCGGGCCTTCGGTCATGGTTGCCATCGGCTTGGGCCATTGGATCTTCGGCACAGTGGCAGGCGCGGGTTGCTTCACATAACTGCTCAGCGCCTGCACCTTGTAGCCGCTCTGGATCTGCTTGACCTTGCCCAGGTCTTTGTCATCAAACAGCTGCGTGCGGTAAAGGGCGTAGGCGATGTTGCTTTCGCTGTAGACCACACGGTCGATGTCCACCGGCTGCTGACCTTTCCAGTCTGGCCCGGCGATCATGTAGTGGCCGCCGTTATTGCCGGTACTGCGGGTACCCAGGTAGGCAAAATTCTGCGTATAGAGGTCGATCAACTGCACCGAGTAATAGCGCTTGTCTTCAATCTTGGGCAGGGTCAGCACCAGCGGCTCTCTACGCAGGTCCATCCACACGAACGAGTAGGGCGTGTCGACGTTGGGGGTGGTAACCGCGTTGTCCTTGGGGGTGAGCACCTGGGCGCCGTTGTCGATACGGTTAAACGGCGCCTTGAAGTGGGCACCGCCTTTATCAACGGCCTGGGTGTAGAGCGTCTTGTACATCTGCACCACCGGGAAGCCGTACAAGTAGGCTTCCTTGGCAATGGCCCTGGCTTCGCTGGGGCTTGCGGTGAAGTCAGCCCAGGCGCCGGAGCTCATGAGTATCGAGAGGCTCGCCAACAGCAGGCGCGTCGGTTTTCCAATCATGTTGTTGCGTCCTTCCTGAGTGCTATCTGAGAGCGTGGCGTGAAGGCGCTGAGTTTCCTGTTTTATTGGCCGGTCGTCACGTTAATCTCTGAAAAGGACGATGAGGAAGGGGCGTTAGAGCATGGATTTGACTTTGTCACGCAATTGATCAATGGAGAACGGCTTGCCAATCACCTGCATACCGGCGGGCACATCAATGTTTTCGGCATAGCCGCTGGCAAACAGGATAGGCAGGGTAGCGCGCAGTTCGCGGACTTTGGTTGCCAGTTGTTTGCCGTCCATGTCGGGCAGGCCGACGTCGGTCATCATCAGGTCGATGATCTGGTCGGTATTTTGCACCTGCGCCAGTGCTTCCCCAGCATCCGCGGCTTCGAGCACCGTGAACTCCAACTCTTCGAGGACATCGACGATCAGCATGCGCACGATGGCGTCGTCTTCGACTACAAGGATGGTGGAGGTGTGGGACATAGTGAACTTTCCTGAACAGTGAGAGCGCTGGGCTTAAAGGCAACTAGATTGTGAGTAATAACAATGCCAGCAAGTTCCGAAGCAATTGCTGGCATTGTGACCTTAGCGGCGCAAAAAGTCCCGTCCGCTTGCGTGTCGACTCACCAAGGTACCGGCGCCATGCGCTTGACTGCATCCGCTGTCAATCAACGCACAAACATAGCGTTGAGCGATGTTATTCGGGCAAACTTGCGGTTTTCCCGCATTTGGCCAAGGCATGCCCATGACACCCGCGTCGTCCGTCGATGAAAAAAGCTTTCGTACCCTGCTGAGCCGGAACGTGGCCCTGCCCTTGGGCGTGGGCGTGCTCAGCGCGGTGTTTTTCGTCTGCCTGATTACCTATTTGCTCTCGGTGATCCAGTGGGTGGAGCACACCGACCGCGTCATTAATAACCTCAATGAGACGTCCAAACTGACGGTTGACCTGGAAACAGGGATGCGCGGGTTCCTGATCACCGGTGACGAGCACTTCCTTGATCCGTACGAAGTGGCCAAGCCGCGGATCATTGCCGACCTGCGCAATCTGCAAGACCTGGTAGCCGACAATCCGCAGCAGGTTGACCGGCTCAAGCGCTTGGAAACCTTGCAGACCGAATGGAACACCTACGCGCAGTCGATGATTGAGCTGCAGCGCAACAGCGGTGATTACCGTGGCGCGGTCAAGGCGGGCCGGGGCAAGCGGCTCACTGATGAAATTCGCAAGGAATACGAAGACGCGGTGGCGATGGAGCAGCAGTTCCGTATCACCCGTAACGCAGAGGTCACCCGCACGACGGTGATCAGTGTCACGCTGTACTTGGTGTTTGTACTGGGGTTGAGTGGTTTTCTGGCCTACATCGGCAGGAAGAATTTAATCTCACTTTCAAAGAGTTACAGCGCAAACCTCGCGTCACAACAGAAGATTGCACGGCGCCTCGAGCAAACCGCCTGGCTGCGCAATGGCCAGACCGAGCTGGCCGAGCAAGTGCTCGGCCAACTGACCCTGAACATGCTGGGACGCAATATCCTGCAGTTCTTCGCCCAGTACATGGGCTCTGCGGTCGCCGCGCTGTACGTGCGTGAAGAACACGGCGGCCTCAAGCGCGTGGCCACGTATGGTTTCTCCCGCGAGCAGGAACAGCAAGAACAGTCGATCTACAGCGACGAAGGCATCGTCGGGCAGGCCGCTCAGCTCAATCGTCTGATTCGCCTGGACGATGTGCCGGTGGATTACTTCAAGGTCAGTTCCGGTCTTGGCGAAGGGGCCACTCGCAGCATCCTGGTGATGCCGACCAGCGATGATGACCGTGTCAACGGCGTAGTCGAGCTGGGCTTCCTGCGCCCTCTGGATGAGCGTGATATCGAACTGCTGGAACTGATCGCCGGCAATATCGGCACCTCCATCGAAGCCGCGCGCTATCGCCAGCGCTTGCAGGAAGTGCTGGCCGAGACCCAGCAACTCAACGAAGAGCTGCAAGTGCAGCAGGAAGAGCTCAAGACCGCCAACGAAGAGCTCGAAGAGCAATCGCGCATCCTCAAGGAGTCCCAGGCTCACCTGGAAACCCAACAGGCTGAGCTTGAACAGACCAACGAGCAACTCGCCGAACAGACCCAGACCCTGGCCGAACAGCGCGACGCCATGGACCGCAAGAACATCGAGCTGAACCAGGCCCAGCTTGAGCTGGAAGACCGCGCCGATGAGTTGCAGCGCTCCAGCAAGTACAAATCCGAATTTCTTGCCAACATGTCCCATGAGCTGCGCACACCGCTCAACAGTTCGCTGATCCTGGCCAAACTGCTGGCGGATAACCCGCAGGAAAACCTCAGCGCCGAGCAGGTCAAGTTTGCCGAGTCGATCTATTCGGCCGGCAATGACTTGCTCAACCTGATCAACGACATCCTGGATATTTCCAAGGTCGAAGCCGGCAAGCTGGAAGTGCGCCCGGAAAACGCCAGCGTCGAGCGCCTGGTGGATGGCCTGCGTGGCATGTTCGAGCCGCTGGCAATGGACCGCAAACTGGGCTTCCAGGTGGACGTGCAACAAGGCTCGCCAACCCTGCTGTTTACTGATCGCCAACGCCTGGAGCAGATCCTCAAGAACCTGTTGTCCAACGCCATCAAGTTCACTGAACAGGGCGAGGTCAGCCTGTCGGTGTCCCGCGCGCCGGGGGAGGGCATTGCCTTTACCGTGCGCGATTCCGGCATTGGTATCGCCCCGGATCAACAGGAAAGCATCTTCGAAGCTTTCCGCCAGGCCGACGGCACCACCAATCGCCGTTACGGCGGTACTGGCCTGGGCTTGTCGATTTCCCGTGACCTGGCCACCTTGCTGGGCGGCTATATCAGTGTGACCAGCGAACCGGGCAAAGGCAGTATTTTCACGCTCGTATTGCCTGAACAGTATGTGGAACGCGACGAGGCCGCGGCGCCGATCGAGCCACCGCGCCAAGTGGTGGTCGCGCCGGCACCAACGCCCGTCAAGGTATCGCCGCTGCCGGTGGCTGACGCCGAGTTGATCCCGCGCTTTGCCGATGACCGCGAAAAAGCGCCGTTCAGCACTCGCTGCATCCTGGTAGTGGAAGACGAGCCGAATTTTGCGCGCATTCTGTTCGATCTTGCCCACGAGCTGGGTTACCACTGCCTGGTCGCCCACGGTGCCGACGAGGGCTACAGCCTCGCCGAGCAATACATCCCCGACGCGATTCTGCTGGACATGCGCTTGCCCGACCACTCAGGACTGACTGTGCTGCAACGCCTCAAGGAACACGCCAACACGCGCCACATCCCGGTGCACGTGATCTCTGTGGAAGACCGTGTCGAAGCCGCCATGCACATGGGTGCCATCGGTTATGCGGTCAAGCCCACCACCCGCGAAGAGCTCAAGGACGTGTTCGCGCGCCTGGAAGCCAAGTTGACCCAGAAGGTCAAGCGCATCCTGCTGGTGGAAGACGATGACCTGCAGCGCGACAGCATTGCCCGCCTGATCGGCGACGATGACATCGAGATCACTGCCGTAGGCTTCGCCCAAGAGGCCCTCGACCTGTTGCGCACCACCATCTACGACTGCATGATCATCGACCTCAAGCTGCCGGACATGCTCGGCAACGAGCTGCTCAAGCGCATGGCCACCGAGGACATCTGCTCGTTCCCGCCGGTGATCGTCTACACCGGGCGCAACCTGACCCGGGACGAAGAGGCCGAACTGCGCAAGTATTCACGCTCGATCATCATCAAGGGGGCGCGTTCGCCCGAGCGTCTGCTGGATGAAGTCACGCTGTTTCTGCACAAAGTCGAATCCCAGTTGTCCCATGACCGCCAGAAGATGCTCAAGACCGCCCGCAGCCGCGACAAGGTGTTCGAGGGGCGCAAAATCCTCTTGGTGGACGACGACGTGCGCAATATCTTCGCCCTGACCAGCGCCCTGGAGCACAAAGGTGCTGTGGTGGTGATCGGGCGTAACGGCCAGGAGGCTATCGATAAACTCAATGAAGTCGAAGATATCGACCTGGTGCTGATGGACGTGATGATGCCGGAGATGGACGGTTACGAGGCCACCGCCTTGATCCGCCAGGACCCACGCTGGAAAAAACTGCCAATCATTGCCGTGACGGCCAAGGCCATGAAGGACGATCAGGAGCGTTGCCTGGCAGCAGGCTCAAACGATTACCTGGCCAAGCCGATTGACCTGGACCGCCTGTTCTCACTGATTCGCGTATGGCTACCGAAGATGGAACGCATTTAAGTGGAGCAGTGTTTCTTGGATAAGAGCAGCGATATTGAGCTGCGCCTGTTGATCGAGGCGATTTACCTCAAGTACAGCTACGACTTTCGCGACTATTCGGGCGCGTCGGTCAAACGCCGTGTGGCCCATGCCTTGCGTCAGTTCGACTGCGCGACCATTTCCGCACTGCAAGAGCGCGTGTTGCACGACCCTGCGGCGTTCATGCAGTTGCTACAATTCTTGACCATCCCGGTGAGCGAGATGTTTCGCGACCCGTCGCACTTCCTCGCGATTCGCCAGGAAGTCGTGCCGCTGCTCAAGACCTACCCGTCGATCAAGATCTGGATCGCCGGCTGCAGCACAGGCGAGGAGGTGTACTCCATGGCCATCCTGCTGCGTGAAGAAGGCTTGCTGGAACGCACCATCATCTACGCCACGGACATCAACCCGGCGTCGCTGGATAAAGCCAAGCAGGGCATCTTTTCCCTGGAGAACGTGCGCGCCTATACCGCCAATTATCAGCAGGCCGGCGGGCAACGTTCATTTGCCGACTACTACACAGCAGCTTACGATTACGCGATCTTTGACAAGACATTGCGCGAGAACGTGACCTTTGCCGATCACAGCCTGGCGACCGACAGCGTATTTTCAGAAACGCAATTAATTTCATGCCGTAACGTATTGATTTATTTCAATAAAAAATTGCAAGATCGAGCGTTTGGCTTGTTTCATGAGTCGCTGTGTCATCGCGGCTTTTTGGTGCTGGGCAGCAAGGAAACCCTGGATTTTTCCGCCTACAGCAAGCAATTCGAGCCCTTGGTCAAGCAGGAACGGATTTACCGAAAATCATGAGCGACGCGCCAGACACCTCGATTTCGGGGATCGAAGCCATCGTCGTCGGCGCGTCCGCCGGCGGCGTCGAGGCGTTGCTGAGTATTTTCGGCCAGTTGCCCAGTACCTTCGGCCTGCCGATCATTGCCGTGCTGCACCTGCCGGACGAGCGCCGCAGCCAATTGGCGGAAGTCTTTGCGCGGCGCCTGAACATCCCGGTCAAGGAGGCGAGGGACAAAGAAGCGCTGGAGGCGGGCACCTTGTACTTTGCCGGGCCCGGTTATCACCTGTCGGTAGAGCAGGACCGCAGCCTGTCCCTGAGCCAGGAAGACCGGGTGCACCATTCCAGACCCGCCATCGACTACCTGTTTTCCTCGGCGGCCGATGTGTATGGGCCTCGCCTGCTCGCCATTTTGTTGACTGGCGCCAACCAGGACGGCGCAAGTGGGCTGGCCCACGTCAAGCAATCGGGTGGCATTACCATCGTGCAGGACCCACAAGAGGCACGCATTGCCGTCATGCCCCTGGCGGCCCTGGCCTTGCACACACCTGACCATATTCTTTCCTTGAGCCGAATCGGCTCATTGCTGGCTTCCCTGGAACCCTTCCCATGTTAAGTACTGTCCAGGCCAAACTGCTGATCGTCGACGATCTGCCGGAAAACCTGCTGGCCCTAGAGGCGCTGATCAAGCGTGAGGATCGCCAGGTCTTCAAGGCATTGAGTGCCGATGAGGCGTTGTCCCTGTTGCTGGAACATGAATTCGCCATGGCGATCCTCGACGTGCAGATGCCTGGCATGAACGGGTTCGAGCTGGCCGAACTGATGCGCGGCACCGAAAAGACCAAGAACATCCCCATCGTGTTCGTCAGCGCCGCCGGGCGCGAGCTCAACTACGCCTTCAAGGGTTATGAGAGCGGCGCGGTGGACTTCCTGCATAAGCCCTTGGATATCCATGCGGTCAAGAGCAAGGTCAATGTGTTCGTCGACCTGTATCGCCAGAGCAAGGCGATGAAGCTGCAAGTCGAGGAACTGGAGCGCAGCCGCCGCGAGCAGGAACTGTTGCTCACGCGCCTGCAGGCCACTCAGGCCGAACTGGAACAAGCGGTGCGCATGCGTGACGACTTCATGTCGATTGTCGCCCACGAAGTGCGTACACCCCTGAACGGGCTGATTCTGGAGACCCAGTTGCGCAAGATGCACCTGGCCCGGGACAACGCCGCCGCGTTCACTCTGGACAAGATGCACGCCATGGTTGACCGCGATGAGCGCCAGATCAAAAGCCTGATCCGTCTGATCGAAGACATGCTTGACGTGTCACGCATCCGTACCGGCAAGCTGTCCATACGCCCGGCGCGTTTTGACCTGGCGCAGTTGGTGCGCAACCTCGTGCACAACTTCGAGCCACAGGTCGCCGCGGCTGAATCGTCGATGCAGTTGGTGGCAGACGAGCCTGTAGAGGGCCACTGGGATGAATTCCGTATCGAGCAGGTGATCACCAACCTGCTGACCAACGCCCTGCGCTACGGGGCTAAAAGCCCGGTGGATGTACGGGTGTATACCGAGCATGGCGAGGCGCGCGTGGAAGTGCGCGACCGTGGCATTGGTATCAGTGAAGACAACCAGAAGCGTATTTTCCAGCAGTTCGAACGGGTTTCCGCCAATCATGCCGCCGCCGGCCTGGGCCTGGGATTGTTTATTTCCGAGCAGATAGTAGCGGCCCATGGCGGCACCATCGAGGTGGAGAGCCAAATAGGCGAGGGCGCCTTGTTTCGTGTGTGCTTGCCCCTTGAGGCGACCGCGTGAAATCAATCGTCAGCTCGACGCAACCTCTGCGTGACCCCATGGTCGTAACTGCAGCAATTGACCGGACAAAGGCTTCTCATGAGTGAAGATGCACAAGATGTCGTACTGATCGTCGAGGACGACGAATCCATTATGTTTGTGCTGGGTGAGTACCTGGCAGGCTTGGGCTACCGGGTCTTGAAGGCGATCGACGGGGAGCAGGCCTTCGAAATCCTTGCGACCAAACCGCACCTGGACTTGATGGTCACCGATTACCGCCTGCCGGGTGGAATTTCCGGGGTGCAGATCGCTGAGCCGGCGCTCAAGCTGCGACCGGAACTGAAAGTGATCTTTATCAGCGGCTATCCGCAGGAAATTCTCGACTGCAACAGCCCGATCACGCGCAACGCGCCGATTTTGGCCAAGCCGTTTGATCTGGATACGCTGCAGGAGCATATCCAGCGTTTATTGGCGTGATGATTCAAACGAGACGCGCAAGTTTTGTGCGATAGCAAAAGTTCTTCTCGAACCACCGAGAAGAACCTTTTTGAGGTATTGCGCGTTTTTCCCGCTTGACGACATCCTTTATGCCGAAGGCACGAAATCCTTCAAGGGAAGACCAAACGGCTGTTTACTGACAGGGTCAAGGGCATACCATTTGCCGTTTTTCTGGGTGGCAGCGATTGCTGTTGTTGTCCCTTGCATGTTGGCGTTGCCTATTGTGGCGTTCTCAACGTTCCTGAAGATCTTTACAGGGTCATACTTGATTTTAAACGAAGGTTGATTATTCCGTCCGGGACCACTGGTCGCCAAGTAAGTTATACCTTCTTGCACGAAGCCTTGCGCAATACCCTTTGGATCGATAGGGTTGAGTGCGCCTATGGCGCCACGCACCAATCTTTTTGCGGTACTTCCAAACGCAGACGAGCCCGCTCTGGCACCAGCGCCAGCGGCCCGCACCGCCCCACCGGCGCCGGCAAGAAGAAAGCCAAAAACATCAAACGCCACATCGATGAGGCCCTCGCGCCAGTTTCCTGCGATAAAGTTTTTGACGGCGTTATAACCCGGAATAAGCCCTACTACAAAATCTTCGATTTTTTGCCAGAAAGGGACTTCACCATCGAATGCGGTGGTGCCCCGCAGTGACTCTGCGTTATCCCGAATACTGATTTTTTTTACCAAGGCGTCAGCGATGTACTGTGTCTTTTCGCTGGCGAAGCTGTTGGGCGCGTTGTTGACGTTGTCGTTTGACCGAGGCGCTAGGACATCTTCCTTGTAGTCGCCATCCGGGACGATAGGAATAAGGCTCCGTGTGCGGACCACACTGTCACCTACGGGAGGGAGGGGGCCGGTCGACTTGTCAGGTATGCCAGGGATGGTTGCGGGTGTTTTATCATTCAAATCCTCACGTTTGCGAATAATATTATTTGGCCCATCTATTTCATAAGTATGAATGCCTTTACGGCCGCTTGCATCTACAAACTCGCTTTGCACAATGATGCTGTGGGGCGAAGGTTCTAACCCTACTGGTGTGCTAGAAGCGCCAGAGTAGGTAACGTCAACTTCTCTGGATACAGTGATTTTCCCATGCTCAATTATATTTCGGTCTTCAACAGGGAGTTTGGAAATCAAGTTCTTGACTTGCGTTTGCGTGGCTCGTTCAAAGCGATCGAATAAAACAGAAAGCTGTGCTTCGAAGGTAGACACTACGAAGCTGTTTGTAAATTTTCGCAAGGCGATGGTGCTAAGGTCGATATCTTTATCGCTGGATGTATAGCTATCCAAAGCGACATCCTTATGGTGTCGCTCCGCGTTAATCAATATATCTACCAATGAGTAGGGCCCTGGAAATTCCAAAAAGCCAGAGTCCTTTGGTGTCAGCACTTTTCGTTTGATTTGCTCTTCCGACAAGTGCGGATTTTGCTCTTTGATGCTGGCCACTGCCATTTCATGCAGCACAGGGAACGGCGTTGCAAACGTCTTGGAAGACTCATTCAACTGATGCATCTGCTCATTGAATGCAGCGCGCACCTTTGCCATATCTTCTTCTGAGTATTGATCTGTGCTGCTCCTGGTCAGCACACCATTGTAAACGCCCCAGTCTTTCAGGGCGTCCGTTTGAGCCTGCTGCTCAACCAGTTTGTCTGCCAGCGTTATTGGCGCCAGTTCATGTCGCATCATGACTTGGGCATACGTCATTCGGCTGGTCGAGCCAGGAGCCTCAGCCTCTATACGGGCTACTGCCGTAACGAAACTGACCCAAGAGTGGGTACCCTTGGTCAATGTTTCGGGTATGTCTTTGACCAGGAGTTCCGGAGCCTTGCGGGCCAATAGAACTTCCATGGCCAGCACGCCGTTGTAATGGTTCGTCACTCCGGTTTCGCGCAAGTGATCAGATAGCGTTGCGTATATGTCTTGGGCGTTCATTCCGGAGAGGTTCATGTTGGCCAGGTCGAAGCCTGCAACTTTAGTCCTGTTCGAATCGGGTGAAGTTGCGTTGATGCTGAGGGGGTCCAACGAGTCGTAGAGCGCTGTCAACATCCAATCAGCGATCACGTTAGGCGATGCAATTTCGCCAAGTTCACGTTCAGCGGCGAGGGCGAATTTCTGAACATTGGAAAACCCGAGGACTCTGTCAATGGCGCGACTGCGATTATCCCGAAAGTCTTCGGAAAGACCCTGCTGATAATCAATTCCACGGGTCAAATAGGCGAGCAAGGTGTTTTCTGGCTGACCTTCCAAAAACTTACTGGTCATGGCGGCAAGTGCACGCCGATCATCATTGCTCATTGGCGTTGGCCATGAGTGCGCCCCACCTAGATTGCCATGCGCCGGTTTTTCAATGGGAGGGCTTGCCAACGACTGCGCAATGTTCTTTAACTCCGACGCATTAGTTGGAAGTACTATGCCATGCCCTACGAGGTAGTCGCGCAGTGTCACCGCCACATCCGGTTTCAGATTGTGGTCCCGGAAGTAGGAAGAGGTGGGATCTATCTCAACTGGCGTATCCAGAACATTTTGCAACCGTTGCTTAATGGTTAGCTGGAGCTTTTCGATAGTTTCTTCGTAACCAGATCTTTTTTGCCAGAATTGGAGCTCGGCCTCCAGGTCCTCAAGGTCCTTAGCTTTTTCGTTTACGACGTTTGATATTACCCCAATCACGGCATTTCGATTGTTCAGATCCCCCAACTCCGACACTTGATTATTCAGGTATTGCTGGGGAGGGAAATTAAACCTCTCATTGTAGGTGTCAGAATCCGGATCCTGCAGTTTATCAAGTAGCTGCTGGATGGATGCCTGTCGCTGAGAAGGCGATAGTATGCGGTCGGAGGGCACGGCATGACCATGAAACCGTGCGATGTCTGCGATCGTTGCGGTGGTCGCGGTGGATGCGGTATCGAAACTTACGACATTGCCGGGGCCTGCCAGCGTTTTGGCAACACTCATGAGCAGGGGCCAACCCGTAAAGCTGTGAATATCCAAGGATTTGGCGATGGGCGTGGGCGGTGAAAAGTCGAAGGGGTTTCGCTGTTTGGCCCCCGTGGTCGTGACGTCGAGGGTACCGCTGTCGACATTGATAGTAAGCGGCTTTGATAGGTCTACATCATTCTGCTTGGCCCAGTCCTTGAACGCAGGGCTTTCAAGTAGTTTAAGCGTCAGCGCACGCGTCTGCCCTAAGGACGAATTCCACGGGATTCTGTCAATTTTAACTTCGCGATAGTCTTGGTTGTCGCCTAACAAATCTTGCAACGTACCACCGTATATGCTGGCTAACCACTGATCCTTATCTTGCAGAGAGGTTTGTCTTGTTCCCGGAAGCTCTGTCGCGACCTCGAGGCGGGCAGATTGCGGTTGTGGAACGGCGCTTGCCAGTTGGGGCGTATAAAGCTCGGAAAAGCGTGAATTGGAAATGGCAGTCATCAGAAATATTCCTGGTCGATGTGGGTAGTGCGTTATTCGCCAACGTATGTGGAAAAAAACTCACATCGATTCCATCTGCTGCCTGCTAAACCGTGACGACTTATTGCCACATGTGGCCGCTCTACGCCTGGATCATCTCCCGCACCTTGGCCGTCAACAAATCAAACGTAAAAGGCTTGGTGATCAGTTGCATCCCCGGGTCCAGGAAGCCACCCCGCACCGCGGCGTGCTCGGCGTATCCGGTAATAAACAATACTTTGAGTTCCGGACGAATCTGCCGGCCGATTTCCGCCAGTTGTCGGCCGTTCATCCCCGGCAAACCGACGTCGCTGATCATCAGGTCGATGCGCTGTTCGGATTCAATGATCGGCACCGCCGCATTCGCGTCCCCAGCCTCGATAAACCCGTAACCCAGTTCTTTGAGCACCGCGCTGACCAACACCCGAACTGCGGGATCATCCTCGACGATCAAAACCGTTTCCCCTGCATTGGCAAACGGCAGCAATGTCGGGTTGAGCGGCTCCTGAGCTTGGGGCTCACCGATAAAGCGCGGCAGGAACAAACTGACCGTCGTACCTTTGCCGACTTCGCTGTGGATGGTCACATGCCCACGAGACTGGCGAGCGAAGCCGTAGATCATCGACAGCCCAAGACCGGTGCCTTGGCCGATGGGTTTGGTGGTAAAAAACGGATCGAACACGCGATCCATCAGGTGTTGCGGTATGCCGCAACCGTTGTCGCTGACACTCAGTTCTACGTAGTCGCCCGGGGTCAAGGTGCCGTAGGCGGCGGTAAAGACACTGTCGAGGTGACGATTGGTGGTCTCCACGGTCAGCGTGCCACCCGTGGGCATGGCGTCGCGCGCGTTGATCACCAGGTTGAGCAGGGCGCTTTCGAGCTGGTTCGGGTCGGCCTCGGCCGTCCACAAGGCGTCGCTCAGGCGCATGTCCAGGTTGATACTTTCGTTGATGCTGCGTTGCAATAATTCGCCCATGGATGTGACCAACTGGTTGATCTGCACAGGCTTGGAGTCCAGTGATTGTCGACGGGAGAACGCCAACAGTCGATGGGTGAGGCTCGCCGCGCGGTTGGCCGAGGTCACGCCCAGGTCGATCAGGCTGTCCAGGTCATCCAGTTTGCCCCGGGACACACGTCGGCGTAGCAGTTCCAGGCTACCGATAATGCCGGTAAGCATATTGTTGAAGTCATGGGCGATACCACCGGTCAACTGGCCAACGGCTTCCATTTTCTGCGATTGACGCAGGGCTTCTTCATTGTGACGCAGTTGGGCGGTGCGTTCCTCCACTTGCTGCTCAAGCGTTTCCAAAGTGCGCTGGAGACGCAACTCACTCTCGCTCAAGTCAATCAACCGGTCCCGCGCTTCGTACTGGCGCCGTCGACCGCGCAGGGCCGCGCTCACCAGACTGATCAAGGTGATGGGATGGAACGGCCGCTCCAGAAACGTGACGTTGCCCAGCAAGCCGCTCAGCCGCGTCGAGCCGTTCTGCTCTTTGCCGCCATGCTGGGTCATCAGCACGATAGGCAGGTCGGACCAGGCCGGTTGCTGATGCAACAGCTCGAGTAACGGCTCAAGGTCGACGCCACGCAGTGCCTCAGCCGCAATGATGAGCAGCCCGGCGCCTTGCGTCAGCTCTTCGCACAAAGCGGCCAGGCTGTTGGCGACAATCCCGCTGTAGCCGGCTTCGTTAAGCATCATCAGCGCCAATGAGCCATCGCGGCCCATGGGCGCCAGCACGATGGCACGCTCGTAGACGGGAGACAGGGCCGGCACTAGCCCTCATCCTTGAGCAGAGGGGAGCCGGCACCCATATAGGTTGGAATGCCCCGCAGCACACCCTGGAAGTTATCCAGGGGTACACCTACCGTCATACCGCGGCTGCCGATGCGATATTCACGAATGGTCGACTCGTGGGAGCCCGTTCTTTTTTTGATGACCGAAATGGCCCGGCGAACTTTACCCAGGGCCTCGAAATAACGCAGCAAGATCACGGTGTCGGCCAGGTAGGTGATGTCGACCGGCGTCTGCATGTCGCCGACCAGGCCGTGCTGGGCCACCGTCATGAAGGTGGCTGCACCACGGCGGTTAAGGTACAGCAGCAGTTCATGCATATGCAGGATCAGCGCGTTTTCTTCGGGCATGGCCGCCTGGTAGCCGTTGATACTGTCGATGACCACGGTCTTGATACCGCGCTCATCCACGCAGCGGCGAACCCGGTGGGAAAATTCGCCGGGGGAGAGTTCGGCCGCGTCGACCTGTTCGATCAGCAGGTTTCCGGTGTCCCGTAAGGCGGCGAGGTCGATGCCCATGTTCTTCATGCGCTCGAACAGCAGGCCCAGCTCTTCATCGAAGATGAACAGCGCAGCCTTTTCGCCACGGGCCACGGCGGCGGCAGCGAAGATCATCGAGATCAAAGACTTGCCGGTACCGGCCGGGCCGAGAATCAGGCTGCTGGAGCCGGTCTCGATCCCCCCGCCGAGCAGAGAATCCAACTCCTCGATACCGCTGCTCAAGGTTTGACGGTTGTAACCGCCGCGATGTTCGGCCGCCACCAGGCGCGGGAATACGTGAATGCCGTCGCCCATGATGGTGAAGTCGTGGAAGCCGCCACGGTATTTCTGGCCCCGGTACTTGACCACACGGATACGCCGACGCTCGGCGCCATAGTTGGGCGTCAGCTCCTCCAGGCGAATCACCCCGTGCGCAACGCTGTGCACGGTCTTATCCAGGGATTCGGTGGTCAAGTCATCCAGCAGTAACACGGTGGCGTCATAACGCACGAAGTAGTGCTTGATCGCCAGGATCTGCCGGCGATAGCGCAACGAGCTTTGCGCCAGAAGGCGGATCTCAGACAGGCTGTCGACCACCACGCGGGTCGGCTTGACCCGCTCTACCACTTCAAAGATCTGGCGGGTGGCTTCACCCAGCTCCAGGTCGGAGGAGTACAGCAGGCTTTGCTGGTGATCGGCGTTGAGCAGGCTTTCCGGTGGGGTCAGCTCGAAGATATGAATATGCTCATCCAAGTCCCAGCCGTGGGATTTGGCACCCTGGCGCAGTTCGTGCTCGGTTTCGGACAGGGTGATATATAAGCAACGTTCGCCGTTCTGCGCACCGGCCCGCAGAAAATGCAGGGCCACGGTGGTTTTACCGGTGCCGGGTTCGCCTTCGAGCAAAAACACGTGGCTTCGCGATAGCCCCCCGGCAAGAATGTCATCAAGACCTTCGACGCCGGTGGCCGCCTTTTCACTCAACAGCTGTTTGGATGTACTCAAGAAGTGCCCTCAGGTCACGTACAAGTAGAGGGGCCCGCCGACTGGGACGCGCCATATTCACTTGACCGTAGTGGCCACTAGCGGTTCAACGTTTTGGATGAATTGTACGAAGAGAGGTCGCTTTACACGTTTTTGCAGTGCTGAGCTGATCGCCTAGAGGCCCTGTTGTAGCGCCGGATCATCCGGGTTCTGTTGCTCCAGTTGGGCGAGCAGCACCTGAACGTTTTGCAACTGCCCGGTCTCTTTCCAGTAATTGACCAGCAACACGCGGGCTTTGCGATTGGCGGGATGCCGCTGGACGATTTCTTCCAGCTGGCGCTGGGCCGCCTCTACTTCGTCTTGGGCGTGCAGGGTGGTGGCCAGGTCATAGCGATAATCCGGGTTGTCCGGCGCAAGCTCCACCGCCTTGGACAGGCCGAGCAGAGCGTAGGGGCGCTCGCCATGGTGCAACAGCCACATGCCCAAGGCATGTTGCAGGTAGGCCGACTCCGGATGCGCCGCCAGTTGCCGGGCCAGCAGTTGGCGCGACTCGTCGGTCTTGCCTTGCTTGTCCAGCAGTTCGATTTGCGATACCACCGCTTGCAGGTTGTCCGGCTGCAAGCGCATTGCCTGCTCCAGGGCGTTTTGCGCCTCCGGCAGCAGGGCGCTGTGGATGTACAGGCGCGCCAATTGAATCCAGCCTTCAGCGGTTTCGGGCTGGGCCTTGAGCGTTGTCACGAATTCATCGAGCACCTGCTGCAGTGGGCCAAAGTACAAACCCAGTGTATCGGGCGACAGGCCCAGCAAGGCGTTGGCGGCGGCAAAGCGCACCGATTGTTCCGGATCGTCCAGCACCGGGCCGAGCAGTAAGGTGCGCTGGCCAGTGGGCACCAGGCCGACGATGCTGTGAATAGCGGCTTCGCGCACCAGCGCCGACTCATTGGCGAGGTCTTTATCGGCCAGCTTCAGCGCCTGGGGGCTGGGGTAATTGGGCAGCTCAGCATGCAAGGCGGCGCGGCGCTCGGGCGACAGGTCCGGCCGGCCCAACTGTTGGTACAACACACGTGCGGCGCCGGGCTCGCCGTTATGCGCCTGCTTCAAGGCCTTGGAATAGCCATGGGCGATGGCTGGGGGTACGGCCACTGCCGGGGTGCGGGAGAAAAACCAGGTGATCAGTACGATCAACAACAGGGCGCACAGGCCGATGATGGAGTAACGGCGTGACTTTGACATGCAGGCGTCCGAAAGCTTGGGCAGCAAAGTTCCAAGCTTCGGTCAGTGCGAGGCGAGTGTCAAACCCGCGTCAGGTCAGCACGTAGTCCGCTGGCTCCAACGCTGGCGGCAGGTTGACTTCACCAAGGGCGGCGAGGATCTCGCGCTCCAATGTCCGCAGGATAGCATCACACGGCAAGTCGTTTTCGTCGAAGCCGAAGGGGTCTTCCAATTCGTCGCCAATCGCATCCAGGCCAAAGAAGGTGTAGCTGACAATCGCGGTGAACACTGGCGTCAACCAGCCAAGTGGCTCGGCCATTGCGAATGGCAGCAAGATGCAGAACAGGTAAATGGTGCGGTGCAACAGCAGGGTGTAGGGAAAGGGCAGTGGCGTGGTCTTGATGCGCTCGCATGCCGCCTGCACCTGGCTCAAGCTGACTAGCCGGGCTTCCAGTTGGGTGTAGCGCCATTCGCTGATCACGCCCTGTTGTGCCAGGACCGAAAAGCGCGCACCGACCGTTTGCAGCACGCTGTCCGGCAGGTTGGGGTGGCCCACTGGCATGCTGATCCAAGGGTGTATCGCCCGGGCTTGATCTTCATGGCGCAAATGCGCGACCAAGCCATGGGCAAAACCGCACAGGCCGCGCAGCAGGCCTGCACGCTCGGCGGTGTCCCCCAGCACCTGGGTCTCGCGAATCAGCGAGCGCACGTCAATGACCATTTGCCCCAGTTGCTTGCGGCCCTCCCACCATCGGTCATAGCAGGCGTTGTTGCGAAAACTCATGAAGATCGACAGTGACAGGCCCAACAAGGTGAAGGGCGTAGCGTTGACCTTGGAAAAATAGGCAGGGTGCAGGGTTTCCACCAGCACGATGACCGAGGCCAACAGCGTGACCAGCAGGCTGCGCCAGGCAATGCGCTTGGCAATGGAGCCTTTGAGGGAGAACAGGATACCCAGGACGTTGGGTTTAGGGCGAACGATCATGGAGGGCTTCTGTGGCGTGCAGGCGTTCAGATTAGAAGCTGCTATGCATCGCGTCCAATCACTTGGATCGACCGCCTGATCAGTCGACTCAATGACTAACGTGGGAGCCGGGCAGTACATAACCCTGTGGGAGCTGGCTTGCCTGCGAAAGCGGTGGTGCAGTGACAGCTGTGGTGACTGACCCACCGCCTTCGCGGGCAAGCCCGCTCCCACCGAAAAGCGAAAAAGCCCCCCGCGTTTCGCTACGGACTGGCCAAACCAGTCAGCCAAGTTGAAAGCTTTGACCATTGCCGCTGCGCCGCTCTGGAGCGACTATTTCAGCGCTTTTCTCGAGTTGAAAACGTCCTGAAAATAAAAACACAGAAGGATAGGAAGCGATGCGTGAGTATTTGGCTGCCACCACCGAGTTTGATTACCAGCACACCGTCGACGCCGCACTGGCCGGCAACCTGCAAGCGCTCAATGCCTGCGTGGAATGCTGTGACCGTCACGCGTTGCCGGGGCGCATCGCGTTGTTCTGGGAGGGCAAGGACGGACGCAGCGCCACGTCAAGCTTTACCGAACTGCAAGAGCAGGCCGCGCGTTTCGCCAACTTCCTCTTGGCCCAGGGCGTCAAGCGCGGTGACAAGGTGGCGGGCCTGTTGCCCCGTACTGCCGAATTGTTGGTGGTCGTGCTGGCGACGTGGCGCATCGGCGCGGTCTATCAGCCGCTGTTTACCGCGTTCGGACCCAAGGCAATTGAACATCGCTTGAACAGCTCGGGCGCAGCGCTGGTGGTCACCGATGCAGTGAACCGTCCCAAGCTGGCGGAAGTCGCCGACTGCCCGACCATCGTCACGGTCGCCGGGGCCAAGGGCGAAGGTATCGTGCGGGGCGACTACAGCTTCTGGGCCGAACTGCCCAGCTACTCTTCTCACTGCGAGCCGGTGCTGCTGGGCGCAGAGGAGCCGTTCCTGCTGATGTTCACCTCCGGCACCACCGGGCCGTCCAAGGCGCTGTCGGTACCGCTCAAGGCCATCGTCGCGTTCCAGGGCTACATGCGCGACGCCGTGGACTTGCGCCCCGAGGACGCATTCTGGAACGTTGCCGACCCTGGCTGGGCCTATGGCATCTATTTCGGCGTGACCGGGCCGTTGTCCATGGGGCACCCGATCACCTTCTACGATGGCCCGTTCACCCTGGAAAGCACCTGCCGGGTCATCAATAAATACGCGATCACCAACCTGACCGGTTCGCCCACGGCGTATCGGCTGTTGATTGCCGGTGGCGAACAGTTCGCCCGTTCGATCAAGGGCAAGCTGCGCATCGTCAGCAGTGCCGGTGAGCCTTTGAACCCGGAGGTGATCCGCTGGTTCGCCGACCACCTGGGCGTGACCATCCACGACCATTACGGCCAGACCGAGCTGGGCATGGTGCTGTGCAATCACCATGGTTTGGCGCATCCGGTGCATGTGGGCTCGGCGGGTTTTGCCTCGCCAGGGCATCGCATCGTGGTGCTGGATGACAACCATCAGGAGCTGCCAGCCGGCCAACCCGGCATCCTGGCCATCGACCGCGAGCAATCGCCTATGTGCTGGTTTGCCGGGTACGACGGCGTGAAAACCAAGGCGTTCGTCGGCAAGTACTACCTCAGCGGCGATACCGTGGAGCTGAACCCGGACGGCAGCATCAGCTTTGTCGGACGCAGCGACGACGTGATCACTACATCCGGCTACCGCGTGGGCCCCTTCGACGTGGAAAGCGCATTGGTCGAACACCCGGCGGTGGTCGAGGCTGCCGTGGTCGGCAAGCCTTGCCCGGAGCGCACTGAGCTGGTCAAAGCCTTTGTGGTGATCAGCGAGCAATACCGCGCCACCCCGGAGCTGGCTGAAGAGCTGCGCCTGCATGTGCGCCAGCGCCTGGCCGCCCATGCGTACCCGCGGGAAATCGAATTTGTCAGCGACTTGCCCAAGACCCCTAGCGGCAAGCTGCAACGCTTTATTTTGCGCAATCAGGAAATAGCCAAGGCCCAGGCGGCCGTAGCTTGACCCTTTTAAAAGGAAACAACGATGCAGATTGAAAACAAGGTATTCCTGGTCAGCGGCGGCGCGTCGGGCCTCGGCGCGGCCACGGCCGAAATGCTGGTCGCCGCGGGTGCCAAGGTGATGCTGGTGGACTTGAACGCCGACGCCGTGACTGCCAAGGCCAAGCAACTGGGCGACAATGCCCGCAGCGCCGTGGCGGACATCAGCCAGGAAGCCGCTGCAGAAGCGGCCGTGACGGCGGCGGTCGAGGCCTTTGGGGGCTTGCACGGTCTGGTCAACTGCGCGGGTGTCGTGCGTGGCGAGAAGATCCTCGGCAAAAACGGCCCGCACGGCCTGGCGAGCTTTGCCCAAGTCATCAACGTCAACTTGATCGGCAGTTTCAACCTGCTGCGCCTGGCCGCTGCGGCGATCGCTGAAACCGAGGCGAATGCCGACGGCGAGCGGGGCGTCATCATTAATACCGCCTCGGTGGCGGCATTCGATGGGCAGATCGGCCAGGCTGCGTATGCCGCGTCCAAGGGCGCGATCGCCAGCCTCACCTTGCCTGCCGCGCGGGAACTGGCGCGCTTTGGTATCCGGGTGATGACCATTGCACCCGGCATTTTCGAAACCCCGATGATGGCCGGCATGACCGACGAAGTCCGCAACTCCCTGGCTGCCGGCGTGCCGTTCCCGCCACGCCTGGGCAAACCCGCCGAATATGCCGCGCTGGTACGCCACATCATTGAAAACAGCATGCTTAATGGTGAGGTGATCCGTCTCGACGGTGCCTTGCGCATGGCCGCCAAATAGGAGCAATGGCTATGAACGATCCAATTGTTATTGTCAGCGCCGTGCGCACGCCCATGGGCGGGTTCCAGGGCGACCTCAAAAGCCTGACCGCGCCGCAACTGGGCGCAGCCGCCATTCGTGCGGCGGTCGAGCGTGCCGGTATCGCCACCGATGCCGTCGACGAAGTGCTGTTTGGCTGTGTACTGCCCGCCGGGCTTGGGCAAGCGCCTGCTCGCCAGGCTGCCTTGGGCGCCGGGCTGGACAAGGGCACGCGCTGCACCACCCTCAACAAAATGTGCGGTTCCGGCATGGAAGCGACGATTCTGGCCCACGATTCGCTGCGCGCTGGCAGTGTCGATGTAGTGATCGCGGGCGGCATGGAAAGCATGTCCAACGCCCCGTACCTGCTGGACCGTGCGCGCAGCGGCTACCGCATGGGCCACGGCAAGGTGCTGGACCATATGTTCCTCGACGGCCTTGAAGATGCCTACGACAAGGGGCGCCTGATGGGCACCTTTGCCGAGGACTGCGCCGAGCACAATGGTTTTACCCGTGAAGCTCAGGACGCGTTTGCCATCGCTTCCCTGACCCGCGCACAAGAGGCTATCACCCACGGCAGCTTTGCCAGTGAAATCGTCCCGGTGCAGGTCACCGTGGGCAAAGAACAAAAAACCATTCTGCACGATGAGCAACCGCCGAAAGCCAGGCTGGACAAGATTGCCAGCCTGAAACCGGCGTTCCGTGACGGCGGTACAGTGACAGCAGCCAACTCCAGCTCGATCTCCGATGGCGCCGCGGCGTTGTTGCTGATGCGTGAGTCCGAGGCGCTCAAGCGCGGCCTCAAGCCGTTAGCAGTGATCCACGGGCACGCCGCGTTTGCCGATGAGCCTGGGCTGTTTCCGGTGGCGCCGGTGGGGGCGATTCGCAAACTGATGAGCAAGACCGGCTGGAGCCTCGACGAGGTGGACCTGTTCGAAATCAACGAGGCCTTCGCCGTGGTCAGCCTGGTGACCATGAGCAAGCTGGAGATTCCCCATGACAAGGTCAACGTGCATGGTGGTGCCTGTGCATTGGGCCACCCCATTGGTGCCTCCGGCGCACGCATCCTGGTGACGTTGCTCGCGGCCCTGCGCCAGAAGGGCCTCAAGCGTGGCGTCGCCGCTATCTGCATTGGCGGCGGTGAAGCCACGGCCATGGCCGTTGAATGCTTGTATTGAGGATGACCTATGTTGCCCAATGACGAACAACTGCAGATCAGCGACGCCGCCCGGCAATTTGCCCAGGAACGTTTGAAACCCTTCGCCGCCGAGTGGGACCGCGAGCATCGTTTTCCCAAGGAGGCCATTGCGCAAATGGCCGAACTGGGCTTTTTCGGCATGCTGGTCCCGGAACAGTGGGGCGGTTGCGACACTGGCTACCTGGCCTACGCCATGGCCCTGGAAGAAATCGCCGCCGGCGACGGTGCCTGCTCCACGATCATGAGCGTGCACAACTCGGTGGGTTGTGTGCCGATCCTCAAGTTTGGCAATGACCAGCAGAAAGAGCAGTTCCTCACGCCCCTGGCCAGTGGCGCCATGCTCGGTGCCTTTGCGCTGACCGAACCCCAGGCAGGCTCCGATGCCAGCAGCCTGAAAACCCGGGCGCGCCTTGAAGGCGACCACTATGTACTCAACGGCTGCAAACAGTTCATCACCTCCGGGCAAAACGCCGGGATCGTGATTGTGTTTGCGGTCACCGACCCCGCCGCAGGCAAGCGTGGGATCAGCGCGTTTATCGTGCCCACCGATTCGCCCGGTTATACCGTGGCACGGGTGGAAGACAAGCTCGGGCAGCATGCCTCGGACACTTGCCAGATCCTGTTTGAAGACGTGAAAGTACCGGTGGCCAACCGTCTGGGCGAGGAGGGCGAGGGCTACAAAATCGCCTTGGCCAACCTGGAAGGTGGCCGCGTGGGCATCGCCTCCCAGTCGGTGGGCATGGCCCGTGCCGCCTTCGAAGCGGCCCGCGACTATGCCCGTGAGCGTGAAAGCTTTGGCAAGCCGTTGGTCGAACACCAGGCCGTGGCCTTTCGCCTGGCCGACATGGCCACCCAGATCGCCGTCGCCCGGCAGATGGTGCATTACGCCGCCGCCCTGCGTGACAGTGGCAAGCCGGCGCTGGTGGAAGCGTCCATGGCCAAGCTGTTTGCGTCCGAAATGGCCGAGAAAGTCTGCTCGGCCGCCTTGCAAACCCTGGGCGGTTACGGTTACCTGAACGACTTTCCCCTGGAGCGGATCTACCGCGATGTGCGGGTCTGCCAGATTTACGAAGGCACCAGCGATATTCAACGCATGGTCATCTCACGCAATCTTTAAGGAGCCGATACATGAGTTACGAAACCATCCTGCTTGACGTCCAGGGCCGTGTGGGGCTGATCACGCTTAACCGCCCCAACGCCCTGAACGCTTTGAATGCACAACTGGTCAGTGAGCTGAACCAGGCGCTGGACAGCCTGGAAGCCAACCCTGAAATTGGCTGCATCGTGCTGACTGGCTCGAAAAAAGCCTTCGCGGCCGGTGCCGACATCAAGGAAATGGCCGAGCTGACCTACCCGCAGATCTACATGGACGACTTGTTCAGCGACAGCGACCGCGTGGCCAACCGCCGCAAGCCGATCATCGCCGCCGTGAATGGCTTCGCCCTGGGCGGCGGCTGCGAACTGGCCTTGATGTGCGACTTTATCCTCGCCGGCGACACTGCCAAGTTCGGCCAGCCGGAAATCAACCTGGGCGTGCTGCCAGGCATGGGCGGCACCCAGCGCCTGACCCGTGCAGTGGGCAAGGCCAAGGCCATGGAGATGTGCCTGACCGGGCGTTTTATCGACGCGGTAGAGGCCGAGCGCTGCGGGATCGTGGCGCGCATCGTGCCCGCCGATGAATTGCTGGAAGAAGCGCTGAAAGTGGCCGCCCTGATCGCCGGTAAATCCGTACCGATCAGCATGATGGTCAAGGAAAGCGTGAACCGTGCGTTTGAAGTCAGCCTGTCCGAAGGCGTGCGCTTTGAGCGCCGGGTGTTCCATGCGGCGTTCGCGACCCAGGACCAGAAAGAAGGCATGGCCGCATTCGTGGCCAAGCGGGCGCCGGAATTCAAGGATAAGTAACCCCTGCCAAACGCCGCAGAGCAAAGGTGGGAGCTGGCATGCCTGCGATGGCATCGCCTCGGTTTAACTGATGTACCGAGGTGTCTGCATCGCAGGCAAGCCAGCTCCCACAGGGCTTTGGGTCATGCCCATCAGAGCTGGTAGTTTTTCAACTCCCTGGCAATCACCATCCGCTGAATCTCGCTGGTGCCTTCGTAAATCTGCGTGATCCGTGCGTCCCGGTAGTAACGCTCCACCGGGTAATCCTCCAGATACCCATACCCTCCATGAATCTGCATTGCCTTGGAGCAGACCCGCTCGGCCATTTCCGAGGCGAACAGCTTGGCCTGGGAGGCTTCGGACAAGCACGGTTTGCCGGCGGTGCGCAGGCGCGCGGCGTGGAGGATCAGCAGGCGCGCAGCGTTGAGCTGGGTTTGCATGTCGACCAGCAGGTTGGCCACGCTCTGGTGTTCGATGATTGCCTTGTCGAACTGCACCCGATCACGGGCGTAGGCCAGCGCGGCTTCAAACGCGGCGCGGGCGATGCCTAGGGCCTGGGCGGCGATACCAATGCGGCCGCCTTCCAGGTTGGAGAGGGCGATGGCCAGCCCCTTGCCGCGCTCACCCAACAGATTGGCTTCGGGAACCTTACATTGGTTGAGGGTGACGGCGCAGGTGTCTGACGCACGAATGCCCATCTTGTGCTCGGTGCGGTCGACCACGAAACCTGGGGTGTCGGTCGGCACCAGGAACGCCGAAATGCCTTTCTTGCCCAGTTCCGGGTCGGTCACGGCGAACACGATGGCCAATTTGGCGCGCTTGCCGTTGCTGACGAACTGTTTGGCGCCATTGATGACCCATTGGCCATCACGCAGTTCGGCGCGTGTGCGCAGGTTATGGGCTTCGGAGCCGGCCTGGGGCTCGGTCAGGCAGAAGCAACCGATGGCCTGGCCGCTGGCGAGTTCGGCCAGCCAGGTGTGTTTCTGTTCGGTGGTGCCGTAGTTGAGGATCGGCCCGCAACCGACTGAATTATGGATGCTCATCAAGGCGCCAGTGGCGCCGTCACCGGCGGATATTTCCTCCACGGCCAGGGCGTAGGCCACGTAATCGACATAGGTGCCACCCCATTCTTCCGGGACCACCATGCCCAGCAGGCCCAGCTCCCCCATCTTCGCCACCAGGGCGTCGTCGATCCAGCCGGCTTTTTCCCAGGCTTGGGCGTAGGGGGCGATTTCGCCACGGGCAAAATCCCGCGCCATGTCGCGGATCATCACTTGTTCTTCAGTGTATTCAAGATGTTGCATGGCTTATTTCTCAATCTGCGCGAAGTCGCGGAAGAAGCTCTCCACATGGCTGGCATCCAGCGCATGGAGGGTGGGCGGGTTCCACCTCGGCGTCTTGTCCTTGTCGATGATCAGGGCGCGAACCCCTTCGATCAGGTCGCCGCGCTCGAACCATTGGCGGTCCAGGTGCAGTTCGAGGGCAAAGCAGTGTTCCAGTGGCAGGTGGCGGCCACGGCGCAGCATCTCCAGGGTCACGGCCATGGCCAGGGGCGAGCGGGTCTGCATGAGGTTGGCGGTGGTCAGCGCCCAGTCATGGCTATCGGCCACGGTGACTTGTTGCAGTTGCTCGACGATGCTGGGCACGTCCGGCAACCCGAAAAAGTGGTCAATGGCCGGGCGCAAGGCCTCCAGCGGGGCGTCGGGCAATTGCTGCACGGCCAGCCTGGCAAGTGCGCCTTGCAAGTCCTTGAGGGGAGACTCGCTCCATTGCAGACGGTCGAGCTTCTGATCCAGTTCAACCAGCTTGGCGCTGTCGATATACCAGTCCGCCAGCCCGCAATACAAGGCATCCGCCGCGCGGATTTGCACGCCGGTCACCCCAAGGTAGGTGCCCAGTTCGCCAGGAATACGCGAGAGGAAATAACTGCCTCCCACATCCGGGAAGTACCCGATGGCCACTTCCGGCATTGCCAGGCGGCTGCGTTCGGTGACCACCCGCAGGTCCGCGCCTTGCACCAGGCCCATGCCACCGCCGAGTACGAAGCCGTCCATCAACGCCAGTACGGGTTTACGGTAATGGTGGATGGCAAGGTCGAGGGCATATTCCTCGACGAAGAAATCCTGGTGCAGGGTGTCGCCTTGCTTGAAGCTGTCGTACAGCGAACGGATGTCGCCACCGGCGCAAAAGGCCTTCTCACCGGCGCCGCGCAGGACGATGGCATAGACCTCAGGGTCGTCGGCCCAGACCTGCAAGTGCGCGGCCAATTGGCGGACCATGTTCAGGGTGATGGCGTTAAGGCCTGCGGGGCGGTTGAGGGTGAGGTGGCCGATATGGTTACGCACCTGTGCCAGAACTGCATCCTGCTGGATCTCGGCGTGGCTTGCTTGGGATGAAACCTGAGCAGTCATCTCTAACTCCCTGCTTTTATTGTTCTTTATCAAGACGTTCGCGGGCGAACTCTCTCGTGATCGTACCAGTGCAAATTTGCCTCGTACAACTTGGAATCATACAGGTCGTTGTTGCATTTATGCAGTGTCGCTCAAACCACCCGGCTGGCCAGAACCTCACCGATACTGCGACGCCGGGCATGGCCCTCGGCGGCGTGGATCAGTTGTTCAAGCTCTGTCGGTTCGACATCGTAGAACTGCTCCATCTCGGCCAACGCTAGCTTGAGGTCGGCTGCCGTGATGCTCGGCTCGCTCACGGCGGTGGCAGTGCCCAGGATAACCGGGGCAGGCTCGGCAAGCCCCTTGGGATAACGCGTGCGCGTGGCATTGTTATAGGCCAGCGCGCAGGCGAGCAGGGCGCCGGCCCCTAGCATCACCGGCGCAAGCTCGTACCAGCCGAGGCCGACCGATGCCGGATCGGCCAGCACCAGGGTCATGGCCAGGCCGCCGGCCGGCGGGTGCAGGCAGCGCAGCCAGCAGATGAGGATCACCGTCATGCCTGCCGCCAGGCAGGCGCTGCCCAAGGTGCGCCCCAGGACGCGGGCGACCAGCAACGCGACGACGCCTGCACACAGGTAACTGCCGATTATCGACCAGGGTTGGGCCAGCGCCCCCGACGACACGGCAAACAGCAATACGGCCGATGCGCCAAGAGGGCCGAGCAGGTGCAGGGCCACCTCCATGCCGAACACCTGGGCACAGGCCCAGACACTGAACAGCGTGCCCAGGGCCATGCCGATGGCTGCACGGCTCCATTCGGCGGGACGGGTGTTGATTGCAGCGGGTAACCAGCGAGCGAGCATTGAAAGACGGTCCATAAACAGCGGGCGAAAAAAAAGGCCTGCCTGGTTTCCCGGAACAGCCCTTTGAAGGTTCCAACATTGGGGGAAGGAACCTGCGCAGTGTGCCGCGCTTGATCTGGTGGCGCCACTGCATATTAATGAACATTGAATGCAAAATAAATGCAGTTAACCGGCTTCGCCATAGGTTATCTGCCCGGTGGACGCGGACGCAGCGGGGTTGATTTTGCCCAGCACGCGACTATGGGTTTCTTCGTTGAACAGGCGCGCTTGCAAGTCTTCGCGCAGCCTGGGGTCGTCGGCCAACGGCCCCTTTAACGCCACCAGTGCGTCACGCAATGCCATCAAACGATCCAGCCTGGGTAAGGGTACGGTTAACAGGTCTTCTCGCACGGCATTGTCCTCTCAATGAAGTAAGCCATCGCGCGCGGGCAGCCTACAACGTCCTTGTTGTGAAGTGCCCTGACCCAAGCGTTTCAGGGCAGTCCTGACGATCGGGTGGTAGATAGTAAGTGCACGTGGCAGCGAGTCTACAGTTGGGCTCCGAGCACCGGAAGGGAAAGTGCACCAGCCATTACGCAAACAAATGTAGGTGTTTTCTTGGTACCTATGATGAAAGTCGCCCACTCGTGGAGGGAGTGGGCGTTCTTCTTACAGTGCAGCCGGAAAAGCACTCAAGGCGTCGAGGCTTTTGCCAAATGCAGCAACACATAGGGGGTTTTGTCGAACGCTGCGGTAAGCGTTGGCGTGATTGAACGCAGGCGCGGATCGTCCAGCGCCTGGAAATCAGCCTGGCTCATGACCAACCATGCCGGCGCCTGGACCGGTTTCAATTCGGCAGGCAATTGGGTAAACAGCGGAACCTTGTCGCAATCGAAGTTGACCATGAATTTGATGGCTTTCGCGTCTTTGCCCAGTGCGTGCAACACCAGCGGCGCCGGTTGCTGTTGAACCTGCGCCTTGACGGCGAGGCTGAAGGTGCGGGTGTCATATACCTGACGCTCCAGGGGTTCAACCACCATGATGTAGGTGGTCCAGAGGGCGAGTACGGCGGCCAAGGCGGGACCGTAGGTGCGCAGCCGCGAGCGGAACAATGCCAGCAGGGCCAGCACCTGTAGCAAGCCAAGCACGACGAAGATCAGCTCAAGGTCGGCCAGCGGTTCCGGGTAGCGCCGCCGCGCCACCACCAAGCCAATGGCCAACAGCGTTGGCAACAGCGTCCAGATACCCAGCATCAAGGCGCGCAGCCACGCAAACAGTCGCCCTTGTGTGACCGCGAAGGGATACGCGGCAATGATCGCGGCCATCGGTAACATCGGCAGGATATAGCGCGCTTTCTTGGCTTGGGGCACCGACAGCCCCAGCATCACCAACACACCGGCTGCCGCGCAGTAGAGCACCAGCTTCAATGCCGGGTCCGGCGCACGTCGACCGCCCATCAGCACCGCCAGCAGCACCAACAACGCGATTGGATAGGCCAGGGCGTAGTTGCCCAGGGAGCTGGTGAAGTAATACAGCACGCCGCCGGAGCCTTCGCTGCCATCCATGCGCCCCAGGAACTGCATGCGAATCACGTCATGCATAAAATCTTCGCCGCCGCTGAGCTTGGCCAGCAGCAGCAACAGGCCGACGCACGCCGCCAGCAGCGCCAGTGCCAGCAGGCCGAAGCTGAACAGTTGGCGCCACTGGCGGTTGATCAGGTAGTAGCTGCACAACACGCCCGTAGGGATCACCAGGCCTATCGGGCCGCGAATGGCAAACCCCAGCAGCACCAGCAAAAACACCCAATGCAGGCGCTTGGCTGCGGCGAAATGATCATGGGCGTAGCCCAGGTAGAACACCGCCAACGCCACGGCGGCGAGCATCTGGTCGAGGGAGACTGCACGGGTTTCGCTGATGAACGTACTGCTGAGCAGCAGCATCGCAATACTCAGCAGGCCCCAACGTGGCGAGTAGGGTGCAGTGAGGCGATAGACCAGCACCACAATCAGCGCCGACGCGACCGCAGTGGGCAGCCACGCCGTCAGGCTGGTGACCTGGCCCAAGGGCACCGACAGCAGCCACGTCAACAGGGTCGACGTCGCCAGGTAATCGGCATACGGCTGACCATAGGTGGTGGGAAAGAAACTCGGCCCGTGACGCAGCATTTCCTGGGCAAACAGCACAAAGCGCGAATCAAAGCCGATGATCGCCTGGTGCCAGTTGCCGACGATAAACAGCACCAGCGCCAAGAGCCCAAGCCCCAGGGACTGGTGGCGGATCGTTGCGCGCAGCGCGGACGGTAAGGCGATGTTCACCTAGCAAGCGTCCTTGACCTGTTCCACCCAGTTTTGCTGGGGGATCGGCAACTCGCAGGAATCGCCGCGGCCGATGGGGAAGTATTTGAAGCCTTTGCGCGCCAGGCGCTCGCCGTCGTACAGGTTACGGCCGTCGAAGATCACCGGGGTTTTCAGGCGCTGGTGAATCAGGTCAAAGTCCGGCGCCTTGAATTGCTGCCATTCGGTGCACACGATCAACGCATCGGCGCCGCCCAAGGTGGATTCCGGGGTGCCCATCAGCATCAGGCGCGGGTCATCGCCGTAGATGCGTTGGGTTTCCTGCATGGCTTCAGGGTCAAAGGCGCGCACATTGGCGCCGGCAGCCCACAGCGCTTCCATCAGCACGCGGCTGGGGGCATCACGCATGTCATCGGTGTTGGGCTTGAAGGCCAGGCCCCACAGGGCAAACGTCTTGCCCTTGAGGTTGCCCTGGAAGAACGCGTTGATGCGCTCGAACAACTTGCTCTTCTGGCGCTGGTTGATGGCTTCCACGGCTTCGAGCAGGTCGCTGGAGCAGTTGGCCTGCTTGGCGCTGTGGATCAGGGCGCGCATGTCTTTGGGGAAGCACGAGCCGCCATAACCGCAGCCGGGGTAGATAAAGTGGTAGCCGATGCGTGAGTCGGCACCGATGCCCAGGCGCACCGACTCAATGTCGGCACCCAGGTGTTCAGCCAACTCGGCGATCTGGTTGATGAAGCTGATCTTGGTGGCCAGCATGCAGTTGGCGGCGTACTTGGTCAGTTCTGCGCTGCGCAGGTCCATGAAGATGATGCGGTCGTGGTTGCGGTTGAACGGTGCGTACAGGTCGCGCATCACGTCGCGCACTTCTTCACGCTCGCAGCCGATGATGATCCGGTCCGGGCGGCGGCAGTCGGCAACGGCGGAGCCTTCCTTGAGGAATTCCGGGTTGGAGACGATATCGAACTGCAGCTCACGGCCGGCGGCACGCAGGTTATTGAGGATGTGGTCACGCAACGTGTCGCCGGTGCCTACCGGTACGGTGGACTTCTCCACCAGGATCACCGGCGCCACGCGATGGCGGGCAACTGCATCACCCACCGACAGCACGTATTTCAAGTCGGCCGAACCGTCTTCATCCGACGGCGTGCCCACGGCAATAAACAATACTTCACCGTGCTCGACGGCGAGTTTTTCGTCGTGGGTAAAGCGCAGGCGTCCGCTTTCCAGGTTGTCCTTGACCATGGCTGCCAGGCCCGGCTCGAAGATGGTCACATGCCCCTTCTGCAGCGACTCGACTTTGTGCTTGTCAACGTCCATGCAAATGACATCGTGACCGACTTCGGCTAATACCGTGGCCTGAACCAGACCAACGTAACCACTACCAAATACACTGATTTTCATGGGGTATTCCTGGGACTTGAGGTGCTAGCACGACGAGAGTTGATAACCAGTACGCCGAGGATGACCAAGGCCACCCCCAGGGTTTTTGAAAGCGAAAAATCTTCGTTGAACACCGGCAGGCTGGCGGCCAGCAAATACACCAGCGCGTAACTGATGCTGAGCAGCGAATAGGCGCGGCCCAGGGGTAAGTGCTTCAGTGCGCCGAGCCAGCACAGCATCGACAGCGCATAGGCGATGATCGCCAGGATCACCACGCCCAGGGCGCCGAGGTCGATGCTGTTATCCGTGAAGGCAGCCAGCCATTGGGTGGGCAGCGGCAGGCGCGTCATGCTCCAGCGCATGCCCAATTGGGCGCCACTCACCAGGCCGACACTGCCCAGGGCCAGGGCGAAACCCCGCATGCGGCTCATACCTGGCGCCCCAGCAAGACCACGCCGGCAATCACCAGCCCCACACCCAGCCAATGACGGCCATCAATGGGTTCGTGAAACACAAAGCGCGCCATCAGCGTGACCAGCACAAAATTCAGGCTGAGCATGGGGTAGGCAATGCCGACTTCCAGGCGCTGCAACACCAGCAGCCACACCAGCAAGCCCAGGCCTAGGCACACCAGCGCCGACCACAACCACGGCGAGCGCAGTTTCGGTGCCCAGCCGTCCGGCACGCCGCGCCAGCTCTCCACGGCGAATTTTTGCGAGACCTGGCCCATGCAGGTGAGCAGGCAGGCCGTGAGCAGTAGCAGCAGGGTGATCATGGCGCGACCTGCGGGAAAATCAGGATCACGATCTTGCCTTGCGCATAACGCTTGCCGTCAGTGGGCAGCAGCGCGAGTTCTTCCTTTTCGCCGGTGCTATTGACGCGCATCACCACGCCTACCGCGCCGGTACGACGGGTTTCGGCCATCCACGTCTGGATGCGGTTACGGTCGACCAGACGCGGGGCCGTGTCCTCGTAAGCCAGGCCGTACTTGACCTCACCCGAGGTGTTGTACAGCGTGATATCCGGGCGTTTGAGGCGCCAGGACAGCGCCGACGCGGCGCCCAGGTCGTTGCTCAGCAGGGCAACGCTGGGCTGCAACTCGTCGATGTGATCAATGATGAACTGGTCCGGGGTCTTGTTGTAAACCACCGAATGGGGCAACGCCGCAGGCACCAGCAGCACCAGAAATCCACTGCCGATCAGCGGCGTGGCCCACAATGCCAAGGGGCGTGCCGCTTGCAGCAGATTGACCACGATCCAGCCGAACAAAAAGATGAACACCAGCACCAGGCTGACGGTTTCCTCACCCGGTTCGTAGACCGGCTTCTTCAACTGGAACCAGCTGAGGGCCAGCAACACCAGCACACCCATCACCAAGTTCAACCAGCCATTGATGCGCAGCACACGGCCGCGGCCTTGAGCCAGTTTGTCGCTCAGGGCCGAGCCCATCAGCAAGGCCAGGGGGAGCATGCACGGCATGATGTAGGAGGGCAGCTTGCCTTTGGCCAGGCTGAAAAAGGCCAGGGGCATCAACAGCCACAGTAGCAGGAACGCGGTTTTCGGCACGCGCCGCTGCAGCCAGGCCTGCTTGAGCGCGGACGGCAACAGCGCGACCCACGGCAGCGCGAACCCTACCAGCAGCGGCAGGTAATACCAGAAGGGTTCGGCGTGCTGGGCGTCTTCACCGGCAAAGCGTTGGATGTGCTCGTGCCAGAAAAAGAAATGCCAGTAGTCCGGCTCTTGCAGGTGCACAGCCAACGCCCACGGCACGCTGACAGCAATCGCCACCACCACGGCAACAGGGCCAAATTTGCACAACTCGACAAAACGTTTTTGCCAGACGGCGTAGGGCAGGGCGACCAGCACCGGCAGCAACCAGGCCAGGAAGCCCTTGGTCATGAAGCCCATGCCGCACGCCAGGCCCAGCAAGGCCCATGACCACAAGCGCGCGCGCCGCGTGGTGCTGTCGAAACAGAACCACAAGGCCACGCCCGTCAGGTTGACCCAGAAGGTGAACTGCGGGTCCAGGTTGGCATAGCCGCCCAGCGCGGCCACGCTGACGAAGCTCATGTAGAGCAACGTGCTGACCAGGCTTTTTTGCGGATCATTCCACAACCGACGAGAGACCAGGTACACCAGCAAAATGCTCAAACCGGTGCTCAACGCCGAGGCAAACCGCACGCCGAACAGGTTCTGCCCGAAGATCGCCTGGCCCAGCGCGATCATCCAATAGCCTGCGGCGGGCTTTTCGAAGTAGCGAATGCCCATGAAGTGCGGCGCGGCCCACTTGCCGGTCAGCAGCATCTCCTGGCTGATTTGCGCATAGCGGGTCTCATCGGGAATCCACAGGCCATGGGTGGCCAACGGCAGCAGGTAGAACACGGCGAACGCCAGCAGGAGCAGGGGCAAAGCCCAGCGGCGGATCATGCCTGCTGCACTCCCAGCCAACCCTCGCGGCCGCTCAAGGCGCCGCGCACCAGCTGTTGCTGGGGCAGGGTGGTCACATCCGCGGGCAACAGCTCGCCCAAGGGTTTGAACTCGATGCCGCGCTGCCCGGCCTGGGCGAGCAACTGGCGAAAATCATTGGCCATCAGAATCCCTTCTACTTCCGCGTGGATCGTGTAGACGTTCAGCTTTGACGCGTTGAACCGCTCAAGAATGAAGCGGTTGAAATCGTTGGCAGCCACCACCGGCCCGACGACTTCGTCGAAGGTCGGCAGGTCTACCGGAATTTGTGGGGTGCCCGCGCTGCCATCGGCCAGGGTTGGTCGAAACAGACTGGAGCCCCGGCAATCGCTGTTGTAGCGAAAGTTGAAGCCTTGCTTGGCTTGCACCACACGCTCATCGGCACGCCAGCCGGCGGCCGCTGAACAGTCGATGCGTTCGCCGAGGATGTCGCTCAAGGTGTCTACGCCGCGTCGAATCTGCTCGACCAGTTGGGCCTCGCTCCAACGCCCGGTGTTGGCTTGCCAGCCATGGTGGTCCCAGGCGTGCAGGCCGACTTCATGCCCGGCCGCCTTGGCCTGGCGCATCAAATGCCCCAGGTCTCGGCCAATCGGCTTGCCTGGCCAGGCAGTGCCGGCCAACAAGATGTCCCAGCCATACAGGCCGGCCGCGTTGGAGCGCAGCATCTTCCACAAAAACTGCGGGCGGATCAGGCGCCACAAGTGACGCCCCATATTGTCCGGCCCGACACTGAAGAAGAACGTCGCCTTGACCCCGGCTTCCGCCAGGGAGTCGAGCAACCGTGGCACACCTTCACGGGTGCCGCGGTAGGTGTCGACGTCGATGCGAAGACCTGCCTGCATTACTTTTTATCCGCAATTTCAAGCATGGCTTCACGCAGGAAGAAATCGAGCGTGTTGCCGATGGTTTCGCTCATCTCTACGCTCGGCTCCCAGTTCAGCAGGCGCTTGGCGTTGTCGATGCTCGGCTTGCGGTGCGCCACGTCCTGGTAGCCCGTGCCGTAGAACGCCTTGCTCTCGACGTCGCGGAAACCGGCGAACGGCGGGAAGTTGTGGCGCAGCGGGTGGGCCTCGAACTGACGCAGCAGCTCTTCGCCCAACTGGCGGATGCTGGCTTCGTTTTCGGGGTTGCCGATGTTGATGATCTGGCCGTCGCAGACGCCATTGTCGTTATCAATGATGCGTGCCAGGGCTTCGATGCCGTCGGCAATGTCGGTGAAGCAACGCTTCTGCTCACCACCGTCGAACAGACGGATCGGCGTGCCTTCCACCAGGTTCAGGATCAGTTGGGTAATGGCGCGGGAGCTGCCGATACGCGCCGAGTCCAGGCGGTCCAGGCGCGGGCCCATCCAGTTGAATGGCCGGAACAGGGTGAACTTCAGGCCCTTGTCGCCGTAGGCCCAGATCACGCGGTCCAGCAGTTGCTTGGAGACGGAGTAGATCCAGCGTTGCTTGTTGACCGGGCCCACCACCAGGTTGGAGGTGTCTTCGTCGAAATACTGGTCTTGGCACATGCCATAGACTTCGGAGGTCGACGGGAAAATCACGCGCTTGTTGTACTTGACGCAGTAGCGCACCAGCTTGAGGTTTTCTTCGAAGTCCAGTTCGAACACACGCAGCGGGTTACGGGTGTATTCGATCGGCGTGGCGATGGCCACCAGCGGCAGCACCACATCGCACTTCTTGATGTGGTACTCGATCCATTCGGTGTGGATGCTGATGTCGCCTTCCACGTAATGGAAGTTGGGGTGGCTGCGCAGGCGCTCGATGGCGTCTGAGCCGATGTCCAGGCCATAGACTTCGTAGCGGTCGTCACGCAGCAGGCGCTCGGACAGGTGGTTACCGATAAAACCGTTCACGCCCAGGATCAGCACACGGGTACGGCGCGGCTTGCGGCCCGACTCGGCGCCGCGCAGCACGGAACCGTCTACCAGGCCCAACTCATCGGCCAGGGACGGGCCGGCCAGGTACAGGCCGTTTTCGTTGCGCTGGCCGAACTTGACCACCAGGGAATCTTCACCGCAGGCAATGCGCAGGGGGTTGACGCTGATTACACGGCCAGGCGCCAGACCTTCGTTGCCCTTGACCACGTCGGCTTGCCACACGATCAACTTGTGCTCGCCCACGGCGCAGAAGGCGCCCGGGTACGGCTGGGTCACTGCGCGTACCAGGTTGAACAGTTGCTCGGCAGGTTTTTTCCAGTCCAGCTTGCCATCGGCGGCGGTGCGACGACCGAAGTAGGTGGCTTTGCTGTCATCCTGGGCGGTTTCGATCAGCTTGCCCTGGGCCAGCTGTGGCAGGGCATCACGCAGCAGCGCCGTGGCCGCCTCACGCAGCTTGGCGTGCAGGCTCAGGCCGGTATCGGTGCGCTCGATGGTGACTTTCTGCTGGGCCAGGATGGCGCCGGCATCGGCACGCTTGACCATGCGATGCAGGGTCACGCCGGTTTCGGTTTCGCCGTTGACCAGCACCCAGTTGGCCGGGGCGCGGCCACGGTACTTGGGCAGCAACGAGCCGTGCAGGTTGAACGCGCCTTTGCGGGCGGTGGCCAACAGCGGCTCGCTCAGCAGGTTGCGGTAGTAGAACGAGAAGATGTACTCCGGGTTCAGCTTGGCGATGCGTTCGATCCACAGCGGGTGGTTGGCGTCTTCCGGTGCATGCACCGGGATGCCATTGCGGGCGCAGAGTTGGGCGACGGAACCGTAGAAGTTGTTTTCCTTGGGGTCATCGGCATGGGTGAACACGGCGGCAATGTCGTAACCGGCGCTGAGCAGCGCTTCAATGCCTGCGCAACCAATATCGTGGTAGGCGAATACAACAGCTTTTGAACTCATGACTGGACCTGATCCGAAGAAGAAGTAGACGTATGGGAAGACACCAGGCCGTCGACCACGACGACTGGAGCCGGTGCTGCCGGTTGGTTGCGCAGCACTTTTTCAATAAAGAAGCGTGGGCGGGCGCGGACATCGCTGTACATGCGGCCCAGGTATTCGCCCAAAAGGCCCATGCCGATGAACTGGCCACCGGTGAACACGAACAACACCGCAAACAGCACGAACAGGCCATCACCGGCCCAGTCGGCGCCGAAGGCCAGGCGCATGACGATCAGGGCAAAGGCAAACAGCACGCCCAGCGCCGCGAGGCTGAAGCCGACGATGGACAGCAGGCGCAAGGGCGTGGTGGTCATGCAGGTCAGCAGGTCGAACATCAGGCTGATCAGGCGCATGGCGCTGTATTTGGATTCGCCGTGCTCACGTTCGGCGTGGTGCACCAGGATTTCCGTGGTGTGGCGGGCAAAGCCGTTGGCCAGGATCGGGATGAACGTGCTGCGCTCACGGCAGGCGAGCATGGCGTCGACGATGGTGCGGCGGTAGGCGCGCAACATGCAGCCGTAGTCGGTCATGGCCACGCCGGTAGAGCGCTGCACGGCAAGGTTGATCAAGCGCGAGGGCCAGCGGCGGAAGGCCGAGTCCTGGCGGTTATTACGCACGGTGGCGACCACGTCGTAGCCCAGGGCGGCTTGCTCGACCAGGCGCGGGATTTCTTCCGGCGGGTTCTGCAGGTCGGCGTCAAGGGTGATCACCACTTCGCCACGGCACTGTTCAAAGCCGGCCATGATCGCCGCGTGCTGGCCGTAGTTGCGGTTAAGGATCACCGCCACCACATTGCTGCCGTCTTCGGCGGCGGCGTCTTCGAGCAGTTGGGCCGAATTGTCGCGGCTACCGTCATCCACCAGGATGATTTCGTATTCGTAAGCCAATTGCTTGCAGGCTGCCGTGGTGCGGCGCAGCAACTCAGGCAGGCTTTCTTGTTCGTTGTAGACCGGGATAACGATCGACACGCAATGAATAGGGTAGGGTTTCAAAGATTCATGACCTCGGGCTAAAGCGACTTCAAGCGTGAAAACAGCAGCGTTCATTGGGCAAAACTACAGCCCGCAGGATACAAAACGGGGCTAAAGATGATGCGTTTTCAATAGGTTAGTCGATAATCCACGGATTGCTCTCAAGTGTTGCCTACAAGGTTAAGCGCAAAAATGTGCAACGAATATGAAAGGCGGATGAAAAACTCGTTTATTTGACAGGCAGACAGCTAGGGTTCAGCTAAGTAATCAAGGCGTTACATGTAGGCCTCACAGGGCGATATCGGAGCTTCGTGCAAGACGCTTGGTTCAATCTGAGCGAGGCGATCAGCCCAATGTTTGCCCTTCAACAATCTTCTCTGCATTGGCGCTCAAGTGCCGGTAAAGTAAGCCCTCTCTTGCCAGGGTACTCGGATGAATAGCGTGCAGCTTTTACGCGGCCAGTTGCGGCCAGCGCTGATGGGATTGTTGATGACGGTGGCCTGTGTCACCAGCGTGCGGGCTGATCAGGGCGTCGCGCTGACCCCACTGGACCAGGTGCCGGACGGGGTGGAAGTGCGCGGCAAGCAGGTCGCCGCCTATACCTGGGATGACCGCCAAGGCAAAAACCTGCTGGTACTCGCCGAGCAAGTCGGTGAGCGCGATGACGATGGTACCCAGTCGGCCTTTGTCTACGCGGCGCAATACGTGCTGGGAGGCGAGCGCCCCAAGCGCGTGTGGATGCTGTACGACGATGTACAGCACTGCGAATTCGACGCCGGGCTGCGCTTTGACCGGGCTGCCACCAAGGTCACCGACCTGCTGGGCGACGGCAATACCCAGGCCACGGTCGGTTATTCGCGGGCCTGCACCAGTGATGTCAGCCCCAACGAATTCAAGCTGATCATGCATGCCGGAAAGTCCGAGAAGTATCGTCTGCGCGGCCTCGACCGCGTGGGCGCAAGTTGGTGGGATGAGGACGCTGGCGCCTTGCGCGGCATGCCACTGCCCACTGACTGCAGCGTCCTGGCGCAGCAAGCGTTGGTCAGCCAATACAAGGAGCAGGGCACCGAACTGCCCCTGCCAGGCTGCTATGGCGACGAGAAGGACTTTGCCAAGGCGCCGGACAGTTACCTCGCTTTTATGCGCCAGCAGTGGTTCGCGCTGATGCAGCAACAGGACGCCGACTGGAGCCAGTCCCAGGCCCAACCCCAGGCAGCCAGTGAGGACGACGATACAGCCCCGTGATTTTGTGCCAGGGCCGCTCCTGGGTTAGACTCGGCCTTCGCCAACCCACTAAATACATCGACTAATCAAATAGTTGGTCGATGTATTTAATCCAAAGGCTGATCTACCTTGACCGAGTCCATTCGCAACCCGCTGACCCTTTACCTCACCCGTCTGGCGCCTTCCAGCCAGTTAACCATGCGCTACGTGCTGCAGGATGCCGCCGACCGCCTGGGTTTCGAAGATCTCAACCTCGAAGAGATTGACTGGCACCTGCTGCAGCCCGAACACGTCATCGCACTGGTGGCTGCCTTGCGCGAGGACGGCTTAGCGCCGAACACTTCGTCGCTGTATGTGAATGCGGTGCGCGGGGTCATGAATGAAGCGTGGCGCATGAGCTTGATCAGCCAGGACCACCTGTTGAAGATGCGCTCGGTCAAGGCCACACCCGGTACGCGCCTGAGCCAGGGCCGCAATCTGCGCCGCACCTTGATCCGCGAGATGCTCGACGTCTGCGCCGCCGACCCTCGGCCTCAGGGCCTGCGGGATGCCGCAGTGATCGGCCTGTTATATGGCTCGGGCATGCGCAAGTCGGAGTCGGTGAACCTGGACCTGGCACAGATCAACTTTGACGAGCGCAGCTTGCGCGTGATCGGCAAGGGCAACAAAGAGCTGGTCAAGTACGCGCCGGACTGGGCGTTTGCCAAGCTGCAGGCCTGGCTGGCGTTCCGCCGCGAGCACCTCAAGGAAGGCGAGCAGGACGACAGCTTCTTGTTCAACCGTATCCGGCGAGGCAGCCATATCACCCGGGAACGCATCACCAAACATGCGATTTACTACATCGCGCGCCAGCGCGGCGATCAAGTAGGGGTCAAGATCATGCCCCATGATTTCCGTCGTTCGTTTATCACGCGGGTGATCGAGGAGCATGATTTGTCGATTGCGCAGAAACTGGCGCATCACACCAATATCCAGACCACCGCCAGCTATGACGTGCGTGACGACAATGAGCGGCGGCGGGCGGTGGATCGATTTGATTTGTAGGCTTGTGGATACACCACGATTCAAATGTGGGAGCTGGCTTGCCTGCGAAGAGGGCCTCACAGGCAACCAAAATGTTGAATCTGCCTGCTCCTCTGCTCAGGAGGAAGGCGGGACGCTTGAAACCAGGTGAGCCGGCAAGCGCCGCAACGTCCACAAGGTGGTCAGCATCGCGGCAAGCGCACACAGCGCAATGCCGATCAACATCGGCGCCGGTGTATGGTCGGCAAAGATCCCCACCAAGGTCATCGCCACAGCCGCCGTGACCATCTGGATCGCGCCCAGCAGTGCAGACGCAGAACCCGCCACCGCACCATGATCCTCCAGCGACAGTACCCCGGCCGCCGGCAATAGCAGGCCAAGAAAGCCAAAACCGATAAACAACAGCCCCATCATCAAGCCCAGGCTGTCACCCAACAGTGTAGTAGCCGCCAGCAAGCTCATGACCGCCGCCACGCCCACCACCGACCAGCGAATCAACGGCGCCAGGCCAAAGCGGGCGCTGAGGCGGGCGGTCAATTGGCTCATGGCAAAAAACGATGCCGCGTTGAGCGCAAAGCACAGGCTGAACTGGGTCGGTGTCAGGCCAAAAAATTCGATGTACACGAAGGGCGCGCTGCCGATGAACACGAAAAAGGTGGCCAGGCCAAACCCGCACACCACCGACAAACCCGTAAAGACCGGGTCGCGGAGGAGGGCGCCATAACTGCCGAACGCCTGGCCCAGTGTCTTGCCCAGGCGGCGCTCGGCCGGGTGGGTTTCTGGCAGTTGTACGGCGGTCATCACCAGACACAGCACGGCCACCACCGCCAACACGGCAAACACTTCGCGCCAGCTCCAGATCGAAATCACCAGGCTACCGGCCAGCGGCGCGAGGATCGGCGAAACACTCATCACCAGCATCAACAAAGCCATCAGACGCGCCGCTTCATGGCCGGTATACAGGTCACGGACAATCGCCCGTGGGATCACCATGCCCGCACAAGCACCGAACGCCTGCACCGCACGAAAACCAATCAACACTTCGATGGTCGGTGCCAGCGCGCAGCCGACGCTGCCAATGGCAAAGATCACCAAACCCGCATAAATCGGTGGTTTACGCCCGAACACGTCGCTGAGGGGGCCGTAGAACAACTGGCACACGCCGATAATCATGAAGAACACCGTCAAACTCATCTGCACGGCCGCCGGCGAGGCCTGGAGGCTGGCGCCCAGGGTCGGCAGCGCCGGCAGGTAGATGTCGATGGCAAACGGGCCGACGGCGGTGATCAAGCCCAGCAACAGGGCGAGGCGGGCGATACGTTGAGGCATTTGGCAGATCCAGGTAGAGCAACGGACGGTCAGCTTAAGGGAACCGCGCAGATCCGCAAACTTAGGCTTCACTAACAAGCAACAGCTGCCGATACAGCTAGCAGCGACATTGAAACGGTTGGGTTCCCAACCGGCGGTCCTGGCACGGGGTACCACTATGACGATCAAATTACGCTTGGTGCTGTTGATTGCGACCGGGTTGCTCACCGCTTTGATCATGAGCCTGGCTGGCTACCTGGGCAATACGCGGATGGCCGATGCGGTACAGGACAACGACGTCAGCATGACGGTACTGCGCAACCACATGGAAGCCGACATGATGCACGACGCCCTGCGTGCGGATGTACTGTCGGCGATGTTGGTCGGGCTGGGCAAAAGCACCAGTACGCCGGCCGAGGTCAACAGCTCGATCAAGGAGCATGCCGAGCACTTTCGCGAGGTGCTGGCGGACAATCTCAAGCTGCCGTTGGACGCCTCGATCAAGGCCAGCCTGGAAAAAATCAAACCCAGCCTGGACACCTACATCAGTGCCGGCGAGCGCATCGTCGCGCTGGCCCTGGAGAATCCAGAGGCCGCACGAGGGGAACTGCAGACCTTCAATGCCGCGTTCAGCCAGTTGGAAGAACAAATGGCGGCGTTGAGCGAACTGATCGAAAACAATACCCAACTCACCAGCACCGGTACCCGGCAAACCATCAGTAACGCTAACTGGACCTTGATTATTGTATTGGGGGCGAGCCTGCTGTTGCTGCTGGCACAAGGACGTTGGGTGACCCTGAGCATCATGGGGCCGTTGCGCACCGCCAGCCGTATTGCCCAGAGCATTGCCCATGGCAACCTGAGCGAGCCGATTGCCGAACCCAAGAACCAGGACGAAGCCAGTGCACTGATTCGCAGCCTGGCGACGATGCAGCGGGATTTGCGCGGCATGATCGAAGTGGTTCGCAGCAACGCCCACGGCGTCAATGGCATGAGCGAGCGCCTCAGCCAGGGTTGCCATGAAGTGGCAGGCAGCAGCCAGCAACAAAGCGTCGCCGCCAGCACCATGGCCGCCGCCGCGAGCGAAATGACAGCCAGCATCGAAGAAATCACCCGTCACGCCCAACGTGCCCTGGACATGGCCAGCCAGGCTGAAACCCTGGCCAAGGACGGCGGCCGGGTTATCCACCAGGTGGTCAGCGACATGGATGGCATCGCCCGTTCTGCCCAACAGTCAGCCCAAGTGATCCGCACGCTGGACAAGGAGTCCGAGGCGATCTACAGCATTATCCAGGTGATCAAGGGGATTGCCGACCAGACCAACCTGCTGGCCCTGAACGCCGCCATCGAAGCCGCCCGCGCCGGTGAACAAGGGCGCGGCTTTGCGGTCGTGGCCGACGAAGTGCGCAGCCTGGCCGGACGCACCAGCGCCTCCACCCAGGAAATAGCCAGCATGGTCGGGAGTATCCAGCAGAACACCCGTGAAGCGGTGATCAGCATGGAGGAGGGCGTTGCCCAAGTGGACAAGGGCATGGCGGTGACTGCCGAGGTGGAGCGCGCCATTCGCGAGATCCTCCAGGCTACGCTGAGTACCACTGAATTGGTCAACGATATTTCACGCACGATTAGTGAGCAGAGCCTGGCCAGTAATGAGATCGCTCATCAGGTGGAGAGAATTGCGGGGATGTCGGAAAGTAACAGTCGGGTGATTGGCGAGACGGCGTCGACGACGGATGAATTGTCGAGTTTGGCGGGGAAGCTTTCGCAGTCGGTGGATCGGTTTAGGCTTTGATCTGGGGTAACAGCTTATAACTCAACTAAATAGTCATTTAGTTTAGTTATGCATAAGGGATATTAAAAAGGAGAAGGGTAGCTCAGCAGATGAACTCGGGGTAGCTCATCCTTGCTCGTTATCTTCCAAATTTGAACGCTATCTCTCAAGGATTAGAAATTAGCGCCCAGTGAAATCACGTGTAGTCGGTAACAAGTCACGTCGTTTATGGGCTGCAACCATCAATCGCGTGGATGGCTGAGTTGGTCCTACGCACGAACTGGCGTCAGGATTATGGTGCCGTTAGGTTTCACTTCCAGGTCGAGTTTGTCGCCGCTGGCTAACTTGATGGCCGACAGGAGATCGTCAGTCAGCGGTATGATTAAATCGCCAGTGTCATCAGCTGCATCCTGGCATTTTACTTTCCAGCTCGTATTTTTAGCCTTGGGTTTCGGGTTCATTATTTTCTCCAGGTGATCAGATGACAGAGCCAATTTATGATTATGACCCAGCAGACTCGCTGGTTGATTCAGAGGCCGTAGCTGTATTTTTGGCTGATGCACACGACACCGGTGATGCGGCTTTCATTGCCGAGGCTATGGCCGTTGTTGCACGCGCCAAGATTCGTATCGAGGCAGATGGCCAAGCCCAGGATTCATCGTTCTGAACCTGTGTTGCTAGTAGCAACACCTGAGCGCTGATCACCAGGTGAAATATAGCCTCCAGAGCCCCCCAGCTCCGTATAGGACGGTTCGCATAATGTATATTATGTTAAATCAGGTGCTATGTGAGATATGTTCATAAGCCACGTAAGTCACTGATTCAACGAATTCTTCAGAGGTGGCTGCCGATGAAACTGATTCAGTGTCGCTTCTCTTCAGATCAGCGAATACCACTGCTTGTGCAGGCTGGTGATGCGGCGCCGTTCATGTGCGGAAGATGGGCGTGAATTTTCCTCAGCCAAAATTGGCCAGCCGCCGACTCCGTCGTTACTATGAGAGGACGTTCAGTTTAGCCCTATGTCCTTGAGACCAGTGATGAACGAGTTTTCCGATACTCGACGACACCGCTTCTTTAGCTACAGTCTGTTCATCTGGCTGGGACGGACACTTGCGGCCAACAGAAAACTGCGTGCAGACCAACGTTCGGATATTCGTCTCACTGATAGATTTATATCCGTCGTGAGTCGCAGTAGCTACTTTACTCCCCCTCGTCTAGAGGAAAGACCAACCCAACCAGAGTGGGTAGCTGTACTTACTCTCCTCCGTATCACCCTGGCACTATTGGTTAGCCTGGTACTCGCTTTTATCCAACGGGCATCGGCGCACGTTCGAGTTGCCCTTAATCGCGTGCCACTTTTCCTAAACGGTCCTGAGCTTTGTGAGTACCGAAACGCCATCGCTGAACACCTTCGAAAGATTCTAATTGAACTAAATAATCTAGCTATTTAGAAGGTGAAACCATGTCCGATTTTTCTATTTGCGCAGCATCCCTCGGCCCTCATACCGTCCGTTGCAATCTCTGCACTAATATGGCAACGCGCGCCCAAGTGACGTACTGGCATCAGCATGACCCCCATATCCATTACGTGTACTGCGAATCCTGCGCGGCGCAGAATGGGAATGAATTCTGTAGCTGTTGCGAGATGAGCTCCCCCTTTGCTTGCGAAAACGAGGACGGAGTACAGGTGTATTTGATGCCTGTATATGGGGCGGAAGTGTTAGACAGCGACTGGATGTGTTGCGAACACCCATAGCGAACGAATAGCTCATTACGTCGCCTGTAAGAGGGGCTGTAGCTAGCTGCTACGGCCCCTTTTTAGCACTGACTCATGCATATCCAAAGCGGCTGGATACCAGACCCGCTGTCACTCCCGCCATGATATTCAGAACAACTGGGCCTACTGGTTTGAAGAATTCGTACAGATCTAGGTTCCATACTGTTTCCATAAAACTACCCTCCTTAATGGCGTTGATTACCATCAAAATTGTTGGGCACCGCTCAAAAACAACGGCAGCTACGAGCACTGAAACGAGGCTGAATACAATCAGGGAGATAGGGGCTTTTGAAACCCCGCATCCAGGTAGTCGTCGCGTCTCTAGCCAGCTAGAAGACGCTTAAAATGTTTACAGGCCTTACCGGGGCCTGAGAAGGTGCGAATCTTAACCTCAAAGGGGTTCAGAAATCCACAGACCCTACTCTCGAAAAGCTCGTCGTACTCATCATTTTTGCGCAGCAAGTGCTCAAGGTGGGCTCGTTTGGTGGCGGTATCCGGTAATGCCTTGAGGCGCTGCCGGATGTTGTGGGCTCTTATGTGAACGGGCGTCTGCAACACAATGATGTGCTGTGCTTCACGGAAGCTTTTCCCTAACCAGCTGAAATAGACTCCTTCCGCAATCCAGCGCGACCGCTGGCTATATTCGTCTACCCGGCGCAACCTTAGATCTCTATCAGTGGGGCTGCTGAAAGCGCCCAATGCAGCATCATTATAGGCAATATCATCCAAGCGAACGACCGGAGCTAGCGTTAACGCAGATAGCCGAATTGCCAGCTCGCTTTTGCCGCTCCCTGGGCCACCGATGATGTGGATCCGTTCCAATGCATTGTCCATTTTGATGTTGGTATTTTTCATACATTACCTTGACCCGGCTCCCCTTTCTGTAAATTTTGGTGATAAAAATGATCGGCATGGAGCTCGGTGAGACAGCCCAGATAACAGCGAGAGCCAACCGCCTCCGAAGCCCCACATACCTGTCCACACTGACTAATTCCTATCTAACTGGATGCCAGGAGTATGCATTTTCTGATCCATCACCAGCACTTCACTGCGGGATATCTTGAGTTACTTTGACAAAAACGGAGCGGATTCAATAATCCGCTCTCAAAAGTTAGGCTTTCGACTCGGAAACTCTGACGCGCTGTGCCTTGAGCTCGCTTCCTTTAATAAGAAGTAATTCATCAATGCGGGTCGCGAATTCGCTGCTAGCATCTTTCGGTATAAGTACTGCTGTTAACAACCGGGTGAATGGGACGCTGAGAATAAATCCAGCGTCATCAATATGTCGGAACAAATTTTCTGAGGCCACACCGCCATTACGATAGTTTGCACCTTCATTGGAAACATCACGTCCTTCGTGCCGTTTGATCCAGTTGAATTCAGGCAGAATTTTTTGATTGAAAAATATCAACTGTCGGACATCGAGAGCTACCCGATACTCTTTTTCAACACCAAATTCAGGATTTTTTGTGAAAAAAGCCTCTTTCTGACCTTGTTTGTTTAAAACGTACTTAACAGGCTCAAATCTATATCCGACAGGGAGTACATCATCCAGATAATCCCCAAGCTTAAGTCTATCGGCCACGAACAGAACACAATCGGTTGATTTTGTGTACCCCCCATAGTTATCCCACATGAATCGAGACATGTGCTCGTCCCAATACCAACTCTGGATAAACTGGTCTTTTTTTTCACTGACCATCTGACCATGACTTAAGATCGCAGCCTCTTGTTGAGACATTCGGAGGCTCTCAGGCACCTGCATATTCAAAATTTCTAGAATGCGTTCTTCGTTGCGTCCAAAGTGTTCACGCTCCCCTTCTGTAGGGTCGTCGGGATATTCATCTATCCTTCGAAGATACAAGCCCTCGTCCTCTAAGACTTTCAGTGCTCGCTCTCCGGGCATATAACGCTGCAGATGTGTTTGATGGAACATGTCTTTTAATATCCTTATTTTCTTAGCATCGAGTGTATTGTAGCGGTGATCACTAACAAGTTCAAAATACCCAACCACTGGTGCTATTTTCGTTAGCAGGAACGCGATTCGCGTGAGTCTGTATTGTCGATCTGCGAAACCACCCACCTCACCGCCTCCTCAACCGTCCCTTCATTGCGACACAACGCCCACCCCTGCCCCACAACCGCCCGCTCAAACGCCTCTGTACAAGCCACCTGTTCCTCCAGCCTATACATCACCGTACTGCTCAACCCCCGCCGCCTTGCCGCTGCCCGTGCCCAGGATATTTGCGCCGCGGTGACAACCCCCACATGCAAATCCGGCACTTGCACCTGCCGATCAATGTTCAGTTCAAGAATGTCTGCAAAGGGTATCAATCGACGAAACGCAGCATCAGACGGGTACCAGCGATCCATCAGGATGATGCTGTCAGGTGGCTGTGCGGCCAGTACGTGCTGGGTAATCCAGCTGCGGCTGTCAGCAAAGCGCTCACACACCTCAAGTTCCAGATCCCGGCTGGGGTCTCTGGCGAATTTGTTAACCAGCGCCATCGTTTGCGCTCGATAGGGATCGCTCTTGCGCTCGCACAGTCGGACGACCTTTTTATTGTCGACCCTCAACGCTGTCGTAACGGCCTCCAACAGCGTGGTTTTGCCGGTACCCTTGGGCCCATCCAACGAAATAAACAGCGCCCGAGTCATACGAGCGCTGCGTCATCGTTAAGGTTGTACAGTTCCATGGGGCCTCTAGTTTGAGCGTTTGGGCAAATTGGACTTCATTATGGGGAACCCTATCGCCCAACGCGAGGCTGGGCTGGCCGCCGCGCCCTCCCCGCGTCGACGGTCAGTCATTCAGCATCCGGCTTTGCGGCACGCCAGCCTCGTAGCTCAACGCCCACGGCGCAATCAACCGCTGCGGGGTCTGGCAGGTTTTGCGTTTAAACACGAAGTTGCGGCATTTCTCGGCAAACTGCTGGCGATTTCCCACCATGTCGAATCGCATCTGTGCCAGTTCCTGCTCGCGACAGCGTTCAACTTGCTGAGTATCCAGCGTGGCTTTACGTGTGCGTGCATGAAGGTACTTATCATCGGTCAACGCACTGTCGGCCTGTTGCAAAAGCCACAAGCCAAATGCTTGTGGGCAACGCGGGCCGATGGCCTGAACCATGCCGTACTGCTGGGCCTGGATGGCGCTGATGGGCAGGCATTCTTCGGTAAGCTTATGCGCGATTTCGCTGCCCACGGCCCGTGGCAGGCTGTAGGTCCAGTATTCGGAGCCGTAGAGTCCCATGGTCTTGTAGTGCGGGTTGAGCACCACACCTTCGCGGGCCAATACAATGTCGGCGGCCAGCGCCAGCATCACACCGCCTGCGCCTGCGCTGCCGGTCAGGCCGCTGATCACCAGTTGCCTGGCAGTGAGCAGCTCCAGGCACACATCGTCGATGGCTTGAATGTTGGCCCAGGCTTCCAGCCCCGGCACGTCGGCGGCCTGGATGACGTTTAGGTGCACCCCATTGGAAAAGCTGCCGCGCCCGCCCTTGATCAGCAACACTTGGGTATCTCGCGCCTTGGCCCAGCGCAACGCTGCGACCAGCCGCTGGCATTGTTCGGTGCTCATGGCGCCGTTGTAGAACTCGAACGTCAGTTCGCCGATGTGGCCGAACTCTTGGTAGCGAATGGGTTGATAGACCCGCTCGTTGAACGCCTGGCAGGCGATTGAACTGTCCAGCACCGGCACCCCGGCCAACTGCTCAGCCAGAACGTGCCGTGCCGGTCGCTTGAAGGTCTCTGGGCCTTTGGGTTTGAGCGAGCCGATCCACAGGCTGTGATCTCCAGCCGCTACCAGCACGGCATCGTCCTGCACTGCGAGGATTTCTCCCGGGGTGCCCTGGCGAGCGTCCAAGTGCGCGTCGTAGAGGTAATATTGCCCGCCCAACAGGCTGGCCAACACGCCGGGCTGGCCATCGGCAGCGTCGATGCTGCGCTTGATAAAGCCTGCGCAATCGAACCAACTGAAGGTGCGGTCGGCCTGGGTCATGTTCGGCTGCAAGCGTCCGATGACGCTGGGTTGGGTGTAATCGAGCGGTGTCGGGACGAAGCCTTTGGCGAATTTCGCCACTACATCACGGATGCAAGCCATCGCGGCGTCGCTCACCAGGCCGTTGTACAGCTCGGATTTGCGCACCTGGGCGGGCATGTCGAACTCACAGGTGGACCAGATTGGCCCGGCGTCCATTTCCTCCACCGCTTGCAAGGCGGTGACGCCCCAACGGCGGGCCTGCTGGGTGATGGCCCAGTCCAGCGCACTGGCGCCACGGTCGCCGACGATGCCCGGATGGATGATCACCACCGGGCGTTGCGGATGGCTCCACAGTTGATGCGGCACACGGTCCTTCAAAAATGGGCAGATCACCAGGTCGGCGCCAGACGCCTCGACCTGCTGGCATACCGTGGCTTGATCGGTGAACACCACAACGCTGGGGTCGTGACCCGCTTGGCGCAGATCCAGCCAGGCCCGTTGGGTTAAACCGTTGAATGCCGATGATAACAACAGGATCTTCAGTGATCGCATGGCTGACTCTTCCTTGAGAATATGCGACCAGAGCAGCCCGTTGAGCCGTCCCTGGCCATCGATAAGCGCCCAAGGTTATAGCGCGAGCCAGCCTCCCCACCTGATCGAGATCAATAGATGAAAGCGGCTTATTTTTTCTGAATCACCGCGCAACCTACTCATCAAATGAACATGCCCTGCTCGGGTACGCCTTGTTAACCGTAACGGAGCCACGTTCATGTTCGAGAAACCGCATTACCTCATCAGTTTCATCCTCGACAACCAGCCACAAAGCCGCACGCTTGAGCACGATGCCGACACGCTGGACCCTCAATGGGCCGAGTCCCTGCTCAGGCAGCGCTTTGCAGAGCTCAAGGACGCGAAATTGAGCGACGTCCAGGTGCAAAAGCGCAACAAGCCCGCCGATGAAGGCCATGACATCCCAGGGCATTACCAGCAGCCCTGATTTGCGTATCAGAAAAGCGCTGCCCGTTTATCAATCACTGAATATTCGGAGGACCTATGAACCCGACAACTCAAGGTTTGCCCTGCGCCTGCCCAGGCTGCACCTGCCAGGTGACCCATGACACGCGTCACCAGCGCAACGGCAAAGCCTACTGCAGCCAGGCATGCGCCGACTTGCACCCACAGGGTCAAGCGTGCCCCAGTGCCGATTGCCATTGCGAGTCGAATGTGAAGGTGCGAGACCGCTCCGTCAGCGATAGCCAGCTCGACGAGGCGATCGAAGAAACCTTTCCTGCAAGCGATCCCATATCGCCTTGATCATTCAGCCCCACTAGGAAAACGGGGGTTGCATCGTGGCTCTAGGGTCTAGCAGTTGACAGCCCCCGGCAAAAATCAACAACCTGCACGTCTCACCGCCCTGCCCTGAGGCTGCCCTTGGACTATTTCACCGCGCTCACCGCCTTCATCGAAGCCGCCGAAGGCAACAACTTCTCGCGTGCCGCCGAGCGCTTGGGGATCAAGGCCTCAACGGTTTCACGCTATGTGAAGGACCTTGAGCAAGACCTGGGCATCGCGCTGTTCAACCGCTCCACACGCACGCTGCATCTGACCGAAGGCGGCCAGACCTTCCTGATACACGCACGCAGAGTATTGGATGAACTGGAACACGCCAAGGCAGCCACGTCTGCGCTGAACCAGCATCCCCGGGGCGTGTTGAAACTCAACCTGCCACCGGCGTTTGCTCGCCATCACATCCTGCCGGCGTTGAATGACTTTCTGGCGCGCTACCCGCAGATCAGCGTGGAACTGGTGCTGGATAACAACAAGGTCAATTTGATTCATGCCGGCGTCGACTTGGCCATCCGCATTGGCGAGCTGGCCGATTCGACGCTCAAGGCACGCAAGCTCAGCGACGGCCACTACCGCTTGGTGGTCAGCCCGGCGTTTGGCACGCAGCACCCTCCTCCGTCCACGCCCACGGACTTGGCCGGTGTGCCTGCGGTGCTGGGCACGGCTACCATCGGCGATATCAGTCTTGTATCCGCCGGCCGCGCGCTCCCGTTGCAGCATGACGGCGTCATTCGAATCAATGACCTGGACGCGCAACTCATCGCCGTGCGCCAAGGCTTGGGCTTTGGGCTGTTGCCGGACTGGCTGGTGGCGCGAAGTATCGAGGCCGGCGACTTGGCAGTGTGGCTACCCGAATGGCACATCCAGGGCGTGGAGCGGGCGTTTGCGGTGTGGTTTGTGTACCCGCCCAAGCGCATCGTGTCATCGAAAGTCCGGTGTTTTATCGACTTTATCGTTGATCGACTGGGCGAAACACCGGACTGGAAGTGACTCAACTGAAGCGGATATCCAACGCACGCAGGTAGGTTTGCAGCCCCGCATCCTGAATCGGGATCAGGAACGCCTCGCTATCCGATTCATTAAAGTGCGCATGCCAGTAACCGGGTGGTGTGACAAACGCCAGGCCGGGCGACCAGTCGACCCGCTGCGGGTTACGGATTTGCCCATCCGCGTCCAGCTCGGTGCCCACCAATGAATAACAGCCCTTGGGGCAATCAATAATGAAGTCCAGTGCAATCGACTGATGCCGATGGGGTTTCTGCACCGATCCCGCCGGCAGAATTCCGTACATGGCCCACAGCACGTGGGTCACCGTGCGCGTCTGCGGGAAATGACGGTTGCCCAGCAGGATGCTGATGCGGCTGCGGTCCTGTGCCCTGGGATCATCGGCCGCTTCACGCAACTTCGCGTTGGCCAGCGCTGCTGGGTACAGGGTCGGCGCAAAGCGATCGGCGCGGGGTGTCACCCCCAGGTAACGCAGCAACGGCTCATCGTGAACATAGTAAAGACGTGCATCCTCGCGGGCACTGAAGTGCGCCTGCTGTAATCCCGGCAGGGCAATAAAGCAGCCCTTGGACCATTGAATCTCATACTCCCCCTGAACCACGCTGCCTTGCCCGGCAATCACGTAGAACACCTGGGAAGTGGCGTTGGGTTGCAGGGTCAGTGTGTCACCACGGTTAAGGCGCATGAAGTTTGCGCATAACCCGGGGCCGGTGGCGGGGCCTTCGCAGCCCAAAGCCTCGCTGAGGTCCAGCGGTACCACGCGGGAGGGGCCATTGTCATACAGCGAGGCGGGAAAGCTGTGGTAGGGAATGCGGGAAATCAGGTTGGCACTGATGGGGTTCGCCGCCTTGCTGTACTCGAAGTACTCGGCGTCCACTTGGTTGATATCCGTCAGTGCGGGGTCCAATTCACGGTTCATCAGGCTCACCTCAGTCTTGGGCTGGATCGCGCAGCGCGGTTGAAGCGCTGCACGGGGTGAGTGGACTATAGGCATTGCCCACTGGCGGATGAATGCCTGTGACGGCACAGCAGTTATGCGAAACGGGGCAGTTAACGCAACTGGAACCAGGTGGTTTTCAGTTGCGTGTACTTATCAAACGAATGCAGCGACAAATCGCGCCCGAACCCCGACTGCTTGCCGCCGCCAAACGGCACGGTCACATCCAGCGCATCAATGGTGTTGACCGACACGGTGCCAGCGTTCAGGGCACGGGCCACGCGATGCGCACGGTTCAGGTCATCACTCCACACCGAGGCCGCCAGGCCATAAAGGCTGTCGTTGGCTTGCTGAATGGCCTGTTCTTCGGTATCGAAAGCGCTCACCGCCAGCACAGGCCCAAACACCTCCTCCTGGGAAAGGCGCATGTCAGCGGTGACGTTGGCGAATATCGTCGGCTGGATGAAGTTTGAACAACCCTCAATGTTCAACTGTTGGCCACCGGTCAACAGCGTGGCACCGTCTGCGTGCGCCCGGCCGATGGCTTGCATGATGCGTGCGGTTTGCCCGCTGTCGACAATTGCACCGGCGGCGCTGGCGGGATTAAGTGGGTTGCCGGGCATCCAGGCGCGGGATTTATCGATCAGGCGCTCGATGAACTCGTCGTGGATGCAGCGTTGCACGTAGAGGCGCGAATTGGCCGAACACACCTCGCCCTGGTTGAAGAAAATCCCAAAGGCCGCCTTCTCCGCCGCCAGGTCCAGGTCCTGACAGTCTGCAAACACCAGGTTCGGGCTCTTGCCACCACACTCCAGCCACACCTGTTTGAGGTTGGACTGGGCGGCGTACTGCATGAAGTATTTGCCCACCTGGGTGGAGCCGGTAAACACCAGGCAATCAACGTCCGGGTGCAACCCCAGTGCCTTGCCGGCGCCCTCGCCCATACCTGGCACCACGTTTAGCACGCCTTCGGGGATGCCTGCCTCCAGCGCCAGTTGGGCCAGGCGCAGGGCGGAAAACGGCGATTGCTCAGCGGGCTTGAGCACCACGCTATTGCCGGCCGCCAAGGCGGGTGCCAGTTTCCAGGCGGCCATGTCCAGCGGAAAATTCCACGGCACCACCGCGGCAATCACACCCAGGGCTTCGCGGGTGATGGTCGCCAACGCGTTGTGGGCAGTCGGCGCGACCTGATCGTAGAGCTTGTCCAGGGCTTCGCCGTACCAGGCGAACACATGGGCCGCGCCGGGCACGTCGACGTTATAGGCGTCCATTACCGGCTTGCCCATGTTCAGGGAGTCCAGCAATGCGAGTTCTTCGCGGTGGGTCATCAACAGGTCGGCGAGTTTGATCAGGACTTTTTTGCGTTCGCCTGGAGGCATGCGCCGCCACGGGCCGTTGTCAAAGGCGCGGCGTGCGGCGCGCACTGCCAAGTCCACTTCAACGTCACCGCAGGCGGCGACACGTGCAAGGAGCTGGTTGGTCGCCGGGTTGATGGCGTCAAAGGTCGCCCCGGACAGTGCGGCGACGGCCTGGCCGTCGATCAAGGCGGTGTTGATGAAGGTTTGACGGGCAGCGCGTTGCTGCCAGTAGTCGAGGTTGAACATGCTGTACTCCTATGTAATTGGGTCTAATCCACGCGGCGGCAAGCCCGACGCCGAACGCAATGCTCAAGGCAACGCAGTGCCAATGTGGGAGCGGGCTTGCTCGCGAAGGCGGTGTATCAGTCAATATCAATGTTTGCTGGGCCGACGTCTTCGCGAGCAAGCCCGCTCCCACAGGGGGCCTGCGCTTGACTGATTGGCATTAGGGAACGCCCGTTTTTTTTCTTATTCGGCCATGTGCAATTCCGGCATCCCCACCCGGAACCCTCGGGTGAGGCACAGCAAACACAGCAGCCCCAGGCCCATCCAGCCCAGGCCGATGGTGAACGACAGGCCCGACAGGCTCGTCCACAACCACAGCGTGCTGAGAAACCCCAGGCCTGGCAGGGCGGCGTACAGCAGATAGTTGCGTGTACCGCGCAGCTTCTGGTCGCCCAGGTAATGCTTGATCACGGCCAGGTTCACCGCCGAAAACGCGAACAGCGCGCCAAAGCTGATCATGTTGGCCACGGTGTCCAGGCTGATAAACAGCGCAATCAGCGAAAACAGGCTGACCAGCATGATCGCGTTGGCCGGCACGCGTTTTTTCGTCACCAGCTTGCCGAATACCCTGGGCAATGCGCCGTCGCGGCCCATGGCGAACAGCACCCGTGACACGCTGGCCTGGGAGACCATCGCGGAAGCGAAACAACCCGCCACGTAGGTGGCGGTAAATGCACTCACCAGCAGTTCACCGCCGACCCGACGCATCACATCCACCGAAGCCGCGTCGGGATCGGCGAAACTGTTCCATTCCGGGAAGACCATCTGGGCGCAATACGACACCACCAGAAACAGCAGCCCACCGATCAGCGACACCGCCATGATCGCCTGCGGAATGGTACGGCGCGGGTCCGGCGTCTCCTCGGCCATGGTCGATACCGCATCAAACCCCAGGAACGACAGGCACAGCACCGCCGCGCCGGTCATGATCAGCGGCACACTGAAACCTTCATGGTAAAACGGCTTGAGCAGCGGCACCGGCTCGGCTTGCCCGCTGAGGTTGTGGATCGACAACGCCACGAACACCACGATGAACACCAGTTGGGCCACGATCAGCACCCAATTGACCCGGGTAATCGACTCGATACCCACCAGATTGAGCGCCGTCACCAGGGCAATGGAGCCCAATACCCATACGGCGGTGGGCACGGTAGGAAAGTATTCGGACAAGTAGATGCCGATCAGCAAATAGCTGAGCAGCGGCAGGAAGATGTAGTCCAGCAGCAAGGTCCAGCCGGCGATAAAGCCGAAGGAGGCGCCAAACGCCTTGCGCGTATAGGTGTAGACCGAGCCCGAATAGGGGTGCGCCTTGACCATGCACCCATAGCTGTAGGCCGTCAGCAGCATGGCAGCCAGGGTCAACAGGTAGGCGGTGGCCAGATGCCCTTTGGTCATCTGGGTGACCAGGCCGTAGGTGGTGAACACCGCCAGCGGCACCATATACGCCAGGCCGAACAGTACAAGCCCGACAAGGCCCAGGGGTTGTCGAAAGCGGCGCGATGAGGTCAGTTGGGTTGAGGTTTGATGGGCGGGAGTATCGGCTACGTTTGTTATTGTATTCATTGCTGACTCCTGGAAAGTGGAATGCAGGGCACCGCGGCGTTCGATCAAATCGACACCGTTGATGAGTCATCCATTGGGAGCGGTGGGCAGGCCGCTACGGGGCGCCCACCCTGTTCAACCGAGCGGCATGCAGGGGCTTAGCCCTTCACAGTTTTCCCGCGATCCGTGCGGTGCGGTCCACCGCGATGCGGGTTTTGTCGACCAGCTCATCAAGCTCCGCGCGGCTGGCCACCAGGGCCGGCGCCATGATCATACGGCCCAGGGTCGAGCGAATAATCACGCCTTCTTCGAAGCCAAACGTGCGGCATTGCCAGGCCAGGTCGTTTTCATTGGCAAAGCGTTTGCGCGTGCCCTTGTCCTCGACAAACTGCAAGGCTGCCAGCAGGCCGGTACCCTGGATCTCGCCGATCAGCGGGTGGTTACCAAAGACTTCATGCAGGAGCGTGTGCAAATACGGCCCGGTGTCGTCCTTCACCTGGCGCACGATCCCTTCGTCACGCAGCGCCTTGAGGTTGGCCAGGGCCACCGCCGCCGCAACCGGGTGCCCGGAATACGTCAGTCCATGGGCAAACACCCCGCCCCGCTCCACCAGGGCTTCGGCCATGCGCTTGCTCAATACCAAACCGCCCATGGGCAGGTAACCGGAGGTCAGGCCCTTGGCGATCGACAACGTGTCGGGTTCGAAGCCGAAATGCTGATGGGCAAACCATTCACCGGTACGGCCGAAACCGCCAATCACTTCATCAGCGCACAGCAGCACATCGTATTGGCGACAGATGCGCTGGATCTCTGGCCAGTAGCTTTCTGGGGGGAAAATCATGCCGCCGGCGCCCTGGAAAGGTTCAGCGATAAAACCGGCGACGTTTTGCGCGCCCAACTCCAGGATCTTTTCTTCCAGTCGCAGGGCGCAGCGCCTTCCGAACTCGGCCGGGGTCAACTCACCGCCCTGGGCGTACCAATAAGGCTCGTCAATGTGCGCGACGTCCGGGATCAAGCCGCCCATTTCATGCATGAATTTCATGCCGCCCAGGGCAGACGCCGCCAGGGTGGAGCCGTGATAGCCATTCCAGCGACCGATCATGATCTTCTTCTGCGGCTTGCCGAGCACTTGCCAGTAGCGGCGTACGGTGCGGATCAGCACCTCGTTGGCTTCGGAACCGGAGTTGGTGTAGATCACATGGCTGTAGTGCTTTGGCAACAGGCTGAACAGCAACTCGGACAGCTCGATCACCGCCGGATGGGTGGTGTGAAAGAACATGTTGTAGTACGCCAACTGATCCATCTGCGCAGCCGCCGCAGCGGTCAGGTCCTTGCGGCCATAACCCAGCTGCGTACACCACAGGCCCGACATCCCGTCCAGGTAACGCTTACCCTCGCTGTCCCACAGGTACAGGCCCTCACCGCGGACCATTACGCGTGGGCCTTCGGCATTCAGCGCCTTTTGATCCACAAAGGCATGGATATGGTGCGCCGCGTCCGAGGCCTGATAGTCCTGGGTCTGGCGTTGCGGTTCAAAGGGTAGGTTCATGGCTTTTTCTCTTGTTGTGGGTGGTCATGCAGCCGGTCAACGGCTTTTGCTCATGTAGCGTTCGAGGGGGTCTTTGCTCAGCCCGCCCTGGGCCTCGGCCAACGAGTTGATAAACAGGGAAAACAGTTCCGATTGCGTGCCGATGTCGAGCTTGCTGTAGATGTGCTTACGGTGGGACTTGATAGTGTCTTCGGAGACTCCGAGGCGCTCGGCCAGCGAACGTGTGGAGTGGCCGCGCAGGATCAACTGGGTGATCCGGCATTCGCGTTCGGTGAGCAGCGACGAGCCGAAGTTGTTGAGTGCCGAGTGAATACGCTGTTCCAACAGGCTTTCGAAGCGCGCGCCCTGAGTCTCCAGGCCGGCGAAGTGCTTGCCCAGCACCGCCAGTACCCAAGGTGCTATGCGCTTGAATTGCTCGGTGGTGGCCGCGTCGAGCTTTTGCGTAAAGGCCAGCGACACCGCCAGGCTCAAGCCGTTGCTCGCCTGCAGGATGTAGTTGAGCTCATCCTCCAGGTGCGAATGCCGGTAAAACGACTGATAGTACTCGCTGTGCTCGAAGTGATCGGGGGCTACGTCGGCGAGGTCGTAGCAGCCGGAAGCCGCCCCCTCCACGCAGGCGCCGTAGAACGGGTCGAGCAAGTAAAACCCGGAGAGGTACTGGCGCACATTGCCCTGGGGCAGCCATGGCCCGTCCAGTTCGAACACTGCGCTGGGCATGCCGTCGTGGGGGTACAGGTACAAGGTCGTGGCCTGAATGGGGCGGATACACCCCAGGGCATCGAACAACGTGGCGGCAAACCCCGCGTGCCCGATGCTCTCGGTCACCCTGGCTATCTGTTCGAACCACTGGGCTGAAGACAGTCGATCATTATCCACTTCGAAGACTCGCCGTCATAACGGTTGGGTGCGACACCAGGTCACTGGCGCCGGGGACTGAAGTGATAGTCCCACACCCGCAAAGTCATCGAAATCACCCCTTAGGGTGAGGGGGTGCGCGCAAACCTCGGAATCGCCAAGCCCAGGCTTTCACGCAAGGTCGAGCCCTCGTAGGCCGTGCGATAAACACCGCGCTCCTGCAGCAAAGGGATCACCTCCTGAGTAAAACGATCAAATTGCCCAGGGTGCCCGATGTAGATATTGAACCCATCCACCGCCCGCGCCTGGAACCAATCCGCCAGTTTCTGCGCCACCGTGGCGGCGCTGCCCACGAACGCGCCTGGGCGCAATTGCCGGCCAAACTCGACGGCCTGGCGCAGGGTAAAGCCCTTTTCCCGGGCCTGATCTGCGATGCGTTTGGCTGCGGTGAAAAAACTGCTGCGCGCGGCCTCCAGGCTCTCTTGCGGGAACGGCGCGTCCAGGTCGTATTGGCTGAAATCATGCCAACCAAAATTGCGCCCGAACTCCTTGAGCGCCAGCGCGAAACTGTGGTCGAGCTGATGATAGTGCTGCTCGATTTCCCGGGCATGGGCATCGGTGTCGCCCACGTAAATTTCCGCACCGGGCATGATCAGTACCTGTTCCGGATCGCGCCCCCGTTGTGCCGCCCTACCCTTGATATCCCGGTAAAACGCCTGGCCCTGCTCGATACTGGCTGCGTGGGTGAAGATCACATCGGCGGTGGCGGCGCCCAGGTCGCGGCCTTGTTCGGAGTCGCCAGCCTGGAATATCACCGGTTGGCCCTGGGGGGAACGCTGGATATTCAGCGGGCCCACCACCGAGAAGTGTTCGCCCTGGTGGTTCAGGCTGTGCAGCTTGCTCGGGTCGAGAAACTGCCCAGTGGCACGGTTGCGCACAAACGCATCATCTTCATAGGAGTTCCACAGCCCCTGCACCACCTGAACATGTTCGGCGGCACGCCCGTAGCGGGTGGCGTAGTCGTAGTGTTCGTCGCGGCTGTAATTGCCGGCGGTACCGGCATCGCCACTGGTCACCACGTTCCAGCCGGCGCGGCCTTTGCTGATCAGGTCCAGGGAGGCCAGGCGCCGGGCGACGTTATACGGCGAGTTATACGAGGTGGTCAGCGTACCGACCAGGCCGATATGCCGCGTGCTCACGGCCAGTGCCGACAGCAACGTCAGCGGCTCCAGGCGATTGAGGTAATGGGAGGGCGAGCCTTCGGTGATGAACTGGCTGTCGACGATGAACATCAGGTCGAACAGCGCCGCCTCGGCCTGGCGCGCTATCTCGATGTACCAATCGACGTTGACGCTGGCATCGGCCGGCAATTGCGGATCAAGCCACAGGTTATGGCGGCCCGGCCCACCGCAGCCCATGGTCAGGGCGCCCAGTTTGAGCTGTCTTTTAGTCATTGCGCAGTAGTCCTTCAAGCGGTCATGGCTGGGTGGTGACGACGGCGGGTTGCAAGGCGGCCGCGAATGAAGGGTCAAACAACGTGGCGGCCGAGTAAGACTTGACCAGACCCAGGCCGGCAAAAAAGTCCACGGTCTTTTGCGCCTCGATGGGCGCCTGAGGCGTCAGCGGCTCGACGGTGGTGCGTGCGCGGGCAAACCAGACGCGGGCGATGTCGGCATCAGCGCGGGTGCGCTTGGCCCAGGCATCGGCATACGCGTTGGCGTTGGCCGGGCTTTGGCGCGCCCAGTCGCGGGCTTTTTTCAGGCGCTGGAGAAAGTCACTGATCGGTTCACGCTTGGCCTCCACAGCACTGGCGTTGGCGGCAATGAAGCTCTGGGCCGGGATCAAGTCTTCAGCGGTTGCCAGCACCCGCGCACCTTGGCGTTCCTGTTGCGTGACGTAGGGTTCCCAGGTGGCGATCACGTCAACGGCACCGCCTTCCAGCGCATGGGAGGCATCCAGGGCGCTGAGGTAGCGCCATTGCAGCGAATCCCGCGCAACCCCGGCCTTGTCCAGTGCGGTCAGCAACAGTTGCTGGCTCCAGGAACCTTTCCAGATCGCAGCGCGCTTGCCTGCCAGATCGGCCAGGCTGTGGATCGACGAGTCTTTTTTTACCAGGATGGCTACGCCGTCGAGATTTTGCCGGCTGACGGCAATCACCTTGATCGGTGCACCCAAGGCGCCCAGGAACAACACCGGGGCATCCCCGAGCAGGCCCAGGTCCAGGCTGCCGACGTTGAGCGCTTCGGCCACTGGTGAGCCGGCCGTGAACTGTTTCCAGTCCAGCGTGTAGGGCAAGTCATCCAGCACCCCCGCCGCTTCCATCACGGCCTGGGCGTTGTAGCTCTGGTCGCCGACCACCAGGGTTTGCGCTTGCGCCGTCAGGCACAGAAATGAGGCGGCGAACCCGGCCGCCAGGATTTTGAGGTAACGCACGTTCGTCTCCAGATGCCTTGTGGGGCATGCAAGTCGATCCGCACGCACGGTCTCGGTTTAAAAGGTTATTGTTTATAGCTATGGGGTGTGAGGGCTATTTTTGCGGGCTGAAGGCGAGATGTAAAATACTGATTACGCATAACCTAATTCAATAAAAATGCGTATATCGCATCACGCTAGCGCGCAAATTCAATCCGGGCCACCAAGCCCGAACCACGCCGAAGGCGAAAGAACGGGTCGAATACACGCTCCAGGTCCGCTTCGGGAATCCCCGGCCCCTCGTCGCTGACCTCAGGCCGGCCCGGCATACAGCCCCGGCGCTCGTTAGCACGCCTGCTCAAACGTCATAATCACAGGGGCATCTGCGTGGTAATCTCCCGGCACCACGAATAGACATTGATCGTCACTTGACGATGACCAAAGCCAGGAAAGACCATGCCCAAGATTTCTCACTCAGCGCTACGCCGTAACTTCCGTGACCTGCTGGCAACGCCCCTGTGCGTTGAAACCGCCTCCGTATTCGACCCCATGTCTGCCCGCATAGCGGCCGACCTGGGATTTGAAGTGGGAATCCTGGGCGGCTCGGTCGCCTCCCTGCAGGTGCTGGCGGCCCCCGATTTTGCGTTGATTACCCTGAGTGAGTTCGTCGAGCAAGCCACCCGCATCGGCCGTGTGGCCCAGTTGCCCTTCATCGCCGATGCCGACCATGGCTACGGCAACGCCCTGAACGTGATGCGCACCGTCGAAGAACTGGAACGCGCCGGCGTCGCTGCGCTGACCATCGAAGACACCCTCTTGCCCGCGCAATTCGGGCGTAAATCCACGGACCTGATTTCCGTCGAAGAAGGCATCGGCAAGGTCAAGGCCGCGCTGGAGGCACGTGTCGACCCGGCGCTGTCGATCATTGCGCGCACCAATGCCGGCGTGCTGCCCACCAGCGACGTGATTGCGCGGACCAAGGCCTACGAAAAGGCCGGTGCTGACGGCATCTGCATGGTCGGCGTCAAGGACTTCGACCACCTGGAGCAAATCGCGCAGAACCTCAGCGTTCCGCTGATGCTGGTGACCTACGGCAACCCGCAACTGCACGACAGCGAGCGCCTGGCCAGCCTGGGCGTGCGCATCGTGGTGGCCGGGCATGGCGCCTACTTCGCCGCGATCAAGGCCACTTACGACAGCCTGCGTGCCCAGCGCCAGCTGACCCACAGCACCTCGAACCTCAGTGCGACGGAGTTGACCCACACTTACACCTTGCCTGAGAGCTATGTGGCGTGGGCCGAAGAGTTCATGGATGTAAAAGAGTAATCAATCACTCACGGCTCAGCCGTTGGCGCATCCCTGCGCTGGCGGCCGGGCCGGGCTGTACCACGCACTGATCCATCGCCACCCACGCACCTTGCGCCGTCGCCATCATCGGCTGCACCGGCCGGCCCGTCTCGCGTTCCACCACCTCGACACTGATGCCCTCCTCGGCGTAATGCCGATTGCCCCAGGCCACCAACGCCATCAGCACCATACGAAAGTCTTCGCCCCTGGCCGTCGGCACGTATTCGTACCGTGGCGGCCGCTCGCTGTAGGCGCGGCGCTCCAGCATGCCCGCTTCTACCAAGCCATTAAGGCGCCGCGTCAGCATGTTGGGCGCGATGCCCAGGCTGCGCGAGAACTCGTCAAAACGGCGCAGGCCGTGCAAGGCGTCGCGCATGATCAGCATGCTCCACCACTCCCCTACCCGTTCAAGGCTACGGGCGATGGGGCATTCGGCACTGATGAGGGATTTGCGCTGCATAAGTATTCCTGTGTGCGAGTACAAACTTGTAGGACACCATGTTACTTTCATGATGATAGTGACGTCCATACGCTGTGTATCCTTCAAGCAACAGGAGTCGATTGAGCATGAGTAAACGTATCGTCGTGACGGGCATGGGCGCGCTGACGCCGCTGGGGTCGAGCGTGGAATCCACTTGGCAGCGCTTGCTGGACGGGCAGTCGGGCATCCGCCGTTTGCCGCAAGAGTTGATCGGTGATCTGGCGGTCAGCATCGGCGGCCAGGTGCAAAGTGCGTTGCAAGACCCCGAAGCCGGTTTTGATCCTGATCGACTGTTGGCGGCCAAGGAACAGCGCAAGATGGACCGCTTTATCCTGTTCGCCCTGGCGGCGGCGGATGAAGCCCTGAAGCAGGCCAATTGGGCACCCAAAACACCTGAGGAGCAGGCGCGCACAGCGACCATCATCGCCTCCGGTGTCGGTGGTTTCCCGGCCATTGCCGATGCGGTGCGCACCACTGACAGCAAGGGCCCGCGTCGTCTGTCGCCCTTCACCATTCCATCGTTTCTGAGCAACATGGCCGCCGGGCATGTGTCGATCAACTATGGCTTGAAAGGCCCGCTGGGTGCGCCAGTAACCGCGTGTGCAGCCGGGGTTCAGGCTATCGGCGACGCAGCGCGAATGATCCGCGCCGGGGAAGTCGACGTCGCGGTATGCGGCGGTGCCGAAGCGGCGATTCATCGCGTCAGCCTGGCCGGTTTCGCCGCAGCGCGAGCGTTGTCCAGCGATTTCAATGCCACCCCGCAGCGCGCTTCGCGCCCCTTCGATCAGGCGCGCGACGGCTTTGTGATGGGCGAAGGCGCCGGCATTCTGGTAATTGAAGAACTGGAGCATGCCCTGGCGCGGGGCGCACAGCCGATTGCCGAACTGGTGGGCTATGGCACCAGTGCAGACGCCTATCACATGACCGCAGGGCCTGAAGACGGTGACGGTGCGCGCCGGGCAATGACTCAAGCGTTGCGCCAGGCGGGCATCGAGGCATCGCAGGTGCAGTACCTGAATGCCCACGCGACCTCCACGCCTGTGGGCGACAAGGGCGAGCTGGCGGCGATCAGGACGGTATTCGGTACCGGCGGCAGCCCGGCGATCAGCTCGACAAAATCCGCCACCGGCCACTTGCTCGGTGCTGCGGGGGGCATCGAAGCCGTCTTTACCGTGCTTGCCCTGCGTGACCAGATCGCGCCAATGACACTCAACCTGGAAAACCCGGACGCCCTCGCCGACGGCCTGGACATGGTGCGCGATGAGGCGCGTCCCATGCCGATTGAATATGCGCTGTCCAATGGCTTCGGCTTTGGCGGCGTGAACGCCAGCTTACTGTTCCGACGCTGGATATAAGCCGGGGTTTGCCCCTGGGCTGAATTTCACCGACCATGGCGCCTTTCTGTTCCTGCCAACACGAGGTGCCCATGGCCAACCACGACCTGTCCTATACCCCTGACCCGGACGCCGATTCCATCTCCTCCGACGTGATCGGCTTCAACGGCATCCTGGTCTCCACCCAGATTCCCACCCATGCCGATGGCAGCCTGGAGCTGGGCGATATCACCCTGCAAAGCGAGTGCACCCTGCAAGCGCTTAAAGTTGCGCTGGAAAAAGCCGGCAGCTCCATGGACCGGGTCATGCACCTGACCATCTACCTCACCGACATGGCCGACCGCGCGGCGTTCAACGAGGTCTACAAGCGCTTTTTCGCCAAGCCCTGGCCAGTGCGGGCAGCAGTGGGCGTTGCCGCCTTGGCGGTAGAAGGTATGCGGGTGGAAGTGACGGCGATGGCTGCCAAGGCTTGAATCTGTGACGCCGTTAGCGCCGATCTGATCGGAATGTCGAACGCCGTCAAAAAGGTGGGAGCTGGCTTGCCTGCGATAGCGGTGGTGAATGTTCAATCGCCATCGCAGGCAAGCCAGCTCCCACATTGGGGCTTCGTTGCGTTGAGTAATGCGTTCGCTTAACGGACTTGCATTAGGCCCGACAGCCCTGCGGTAGATGCCGCCCAGGCATTTCACAGCTACAATGCGCGCCTCAACCGTGACAAGCCTGACTAAAAAAACTATGTCCTTGCCCAAGCATCACCTGGAATTGCTCAGCCCTGCCCGCGATGTCGCCATTGCGCGCGAGGCTATCCTGCACGGCGCCGACGCCGTTTACATCGGCGGGCCGAGCTTTGGCGCCCGCCATAATGCGTGTAACGAGGTGAGCGATATCGCCCAACTGGTGGAATTCGCCCGCCGTTACCACGCCCGCGTCTTCACCACCATCAACACCATTTTGCATGACAACGAGCTGGAGCCCGCGCGCAAGCTGATCCATCAGCTCTACGATGCCGGTGTGGATGCGCTGATCGTGCAAGACCTGGGCGTGATGGAGCTGGATATTCCGCCGATCGAGCTGCACGCCAGCACCCAGACCGACATCCGCACCCTGGGCCGGGCCAGGTTTCTCGACCAGGCCGGTTTCTCGCAGTTAGTACTGGCCCGCGAGTTGAACCTGCAAGAGATCCGCGCCATTGCCGACGAGACCGATGCCGCCATCGAGTTCTTTATCCACGGCGCCCTGTGCGTGGCGTTCTCCGGGCAGTGCAATATCTCCCACGCGCAAAATGGCCGCAGCGCCAACCGTGGCGATTGCTCCCAGGCCTGCCGCCTGCCCTACACCCTGAAAGATGACCAAGGCCGCGTGGTAGCCTTTGAAAAGCACCTGCTGTCGATGAAAGACAACAATCAGAGCGCCAACCTGCGCGCCCTGGTCGAAGCGGGTGTGCGTTCGTTCAAGATCGAAGGCCGCTACAAGGACATGGGCTATGTGAAGAACATCACCGCCTATTACCGCCAGCGCCTCGACGAGATCCTCGAAGACCGCCCGGACCTGGCCCGCGCTTCCAGCGGGCGTACCGCGCACTTCTTCCTGCCCGACCCGGAAAAAACCTTCCACCGTGGCAGCACCGATTACTTTGTCAGCGACCGCAAGATCGACATCGGCGCGTTTGACACCCCGACCTTTACCGGCCTGCCCGTGGGCACCGTGGAAAAAGCCGGCAAGCGCGACTTGCAGGTGGTCACCCATGAGCCGCTGTCCAACGGCGACGGCCTCAATGTGCTGATCAAGCGTGAAGTGGTGGGTTTTCGCGCCAACATCGCCGAGCCCAAGGGTGAGTTCGAGGAAGACGGTGAAAAGCGCTACCGCTACCGCGTCGAGCCCAACGAAATGCCGGCCGGCCTGCATCAACTGCGCCCCCATCACCCGCTCAATCGCAACCTGGACCACAACTGGCAACAGGCCCTGCTCAAGACCTCGGCCGAGCGCCGTATCGGCTTGTCATGGGTCGCGTGCCTGCGTGAAGAGCAGCTGCAAATCACCGCGACCAGCGAAGAAGGCATCAGCGCCAGCGTCACCCTGCCCGGCCCGTTTGGCGTGGCCAACAAGCCGGAACAGGCGCTGGATACCCTGCGCGACCTGCTCGGCCAACTCGGCACCACCGAGTACCATGCCACCCGCATCGAACTGGATGCGCCACAGGCGTTCTTCATTCCCAATTCACAGCTCAAGGCCTTGCGTCGTGAAGTGATCGAAGCACTGACCGCCGCACGCGTCGCCGCGCATCCGCGGGGCGGGCGCAAGGCTGAAACCTCGCCGCCGCCGGTTTACCCTGAGGCGCACCTGTCGTTCCTGGCCAACGTCTACAACCAGAAGGCCCGGGACTTCTACCATCGTCACGGCGTGAAGCTGATCGACGCAGCCTTCGAAGCCCACGAAGAAACCGGCGAAGTGCCGGTGATGATCACCAAGCACTGCCTGCGTTTCTCGTTCAACCTGTGCCCTAAACAGGCCAAGGGTGTGACCGGGGTAAAGACCAAGGTGGCGCCGATGCAATTGATCCACGGTGACGAAGTGCTGACCCTGAAGTTCGACTGCAAACCCTGCGAGATGCATGTGGTGGGCAAGATCAAGGGGCATATCCTCGGCCTGCCGCAGCCTGGCAGCGCGGTGGAGCATTTCAACCCGGAAAACCTCATCTATCAGGGCACGCACTAACCCTCATCTGTAGGAGCGAGCTTGCTCGCGAAAAGCTCGAGGACGCCGCGTTTCAACCCGATGCGCTGCGTCATCGTTAGCCTTCTTCGCGAGCAAGCTCGCGCCTACCGAGGTTGCGGGGCCACCACCAGCCCCGCTGCAACCCTGCCGCTGCCAGCAGAATCGCCGCCACACCCAGCCATTGCAGCCACCCCAGGCGATGCCCGAACGCAATCCAATCCACAAAGATCGCCGCAATCGGGTAGATGAACGACAGTGCGCCGGTAATGGCCGTCGGCAGTTTCTGGATCGCGCCATACAGCAGTACATACATCAAACCCGTGTGCACCACCCCCAAGGTGACCAAGGCCGCCCACGTCGTGGTGGATGCCGGCAGGCCATTCCAGGGCACCAGCGGCGCCAGCAATAGCGCGCCAGTGGCCACCTGGATCAATGCCATCAAATGCGGCGGTACTTCCTTGAGGCGCTTGATGATCAACGCCGCGACCGCATACAAAAATGCCGCGCCCAGGGCCAGCGCGATGCCTACCAGGTAATCTCCTCCACCCGTTTGCTCGCCATGGGCGGTAACAATCGCCAACATGCCCAGGAACGCCACGCTCAACCACGCCAGTTTCTGCACGGTGATTTTTTCACCGAGAAACACCGCCGCCAGCATTACCAGAATAAACGGCTGCACGTTGTACACCGCGGTGCTGATCGCGATGGAGGCACGGGAGTAGGATTCGAACAGCAGCAACCAGTTGCCGACAATGGCCACACCGCTGAGCACGGCCAGCCCCAGTTTTGCCCAACTGAGCAGGTCCAGGCGCAGGTAACCCAGCCAGGCGCACACCAGCACCAGCGTCAGCGCACCGATCACGCAGCGCCAGAACACCACCTCGATCACCGACACGCCAGACACCAGCACAAACCAGCCAATGCTGCCCGAGATCAGCATGGCGGCGACCATTTCCCACGACCCGCGACGGATGGATGAATCCATGATTGAGGCTCCTCAAGTGAGGCTCCAGTATGGCAATCTGTCGGCGACGGCTACAGCGACTAAAAAAGGCAAAAGCCCGAAATCACCTTTTCTTATTAGGCACAGACCATGATCGACACCATCGACCAGCAATTGATCGCCGCTTTGATGGACGACTCGCGGTTGTCCCTCAAGGCCCTGGCAGGCATCACCGGGCTGTCGTCACCCAGCGTCAGCGAACGTCTGCGGCGCCTGGAAGAACGCGGCGTGCTGACCCACTACACCGTCGACATCGACCCCAAACACTTCGGTTACCTGCTGCAAGCCATCGTGCGCATCCGCCCCCTGCCCGGCAAACTGCAGGAAGTGGAGCGCCAGATCCAGGCGATCCCTGAGTTCACCGAATGCGACAAGGTCACCGGCGAGGACTGCTTTATCGCCCGCCTGCATGTGCGCACCATGGATCAGTTGGACAGCCTGCTGGACCGGATCAATGGGTATGCCGAAACCAATACTGCGATTGTGAAGAAAACCCCGGTGAAACGGCGCTTGCCGCCGCTGGGGGCTCGCTGAGGTGTCATGCCAAGGGAGTGTCATGACCAAACACAGTCAAATGTGGGAGCGGGCTTGCTCGCGAATACAGGGTGTCAGTCACCGACTCTGTTGACGGGTATACCGCATTCACGGGCAAGCCCGCTCCCACAGAATGCCACTTCAACCCGGTGATTGTTTGAACCCGCACTTGGCCACCGCCCTCCAACCTGAATGAACCACGGCCGGGTGCACGCACTATGACTTTCATTCTATGGTTGGCCGTATTGGGCGCGGTGCTGCTCACCCTCGCCCTCACGTCCTCCTACCTGCGCTGGATGCCGGTCACCACTTCGGCGGTGTGCCTGTTGCTGGGTATCGCCATCGGCCCGCTGGGTGTGGACCTGCTGCACCTGGACATCAAGGGGTCGGCGCGCTGGATGGAGCACCTGACCGAAGTGGCAGTGCTGTTTTCGCTGTTTGTCAGCGGCCTTAAATTGCGTCTGCCGCTCAAGCATCGCACCTGGCGCATCGCCTTCGGCCTGGCCGGCCCGGTCATGCTGTTGACCATCCTCGGCACCGGGCTGTTGTTGCATTACCTGCTTGATCTGTCGTGGGGGGTGTCTTTGTTGGTGGGCACGATCCTGGCGCCGACCGATCCGGTGCTGGCGGGTCTGGTTCAGGTCAACAATGCCCAGGACTACGACGCGCTGCGCTTCGGTCTGTCCGGCGAAGCGGGGCTGAACGATGGCAGCGCCTTTCCGTTTGTGATCTTCGGCTTGCTGTTCATGCAACACGGCGGCTTCGATGGCGACTGGGTCGGCGGTTGGGTGCTGAAAAACCTGGTATGGGCGGTGCCGGTCGGGCTATTGATCGGCTACTGGATGGGCCGAGGTATCGGCCGTGTGACGTTGCGCCTGCGCCTGATCAATGCCGACAGCACCCTCTCGCCCAATGATTACCTGACACTGGCATTGATCGCCCTTGCCTATGTGACCGCCGAAGCCGTGGGCGGCTATGGCTTCCTGTCGGTATTCGCGGCGGGCCTGGGGTTGCGTCAGGCCGAGGTGAAGTCCACCGGCAACGCCCAGACACCCGCCGAGCACCTGGCGCAACCGGTGGTGGGCCACCTCGAAATCGAGCCCGAGCAAGCCTTGCACGGCGACGTCAGCCAGTTGAAGGACACCCAGATCGCGGCAGGCGTGATGATGGGTGACATGCTGGCCTTCGGCAGCCTGGTGGAGCGGGCCATGGAGGTGTTCCTGGTGACCGTCTTGGGCATCGTGCTGGTCAGCCACTGGGAGTGGGCCGCGTTGGCGGTGGCGCCGTTACTGTTCTGTGTGATTCGCCCCGCCAGTGTATTCGCCATGCCTTGGGGCCGCCTGCTGGACCATCGCCAACGCAGCCTGGTCAGTTGGTTCGGCATCCGTGGGATCGGCAGCATTTACTACCTGTTCTATGCGCTCAACCACGGTCTGGTGGGCACCAGCAGTGCGGTGGCGGTCAACCTGACGTTGTCGGTCATCGCATTGAGCATCCTGGCCCATGGCCTGACTACCCAGCCCATGCTGGCATGGTATGAGCGTCAGGCTGCGCAAAAAAATTGAATCCTGCACCACGCCGGGGTTTCAAACAGCCAAGACCCACACTGCGAGTCAGCTAATGAAAAAGATCGCCCAACGATTGCTTGAGGAACGCCAACGCCTGGGATATTCGCAGCAATACCTGGCGCAGGCAGGCGGCGTGACCACCCGCGAGCAACGTCAATATGAACTGGGCGAAGACCTGCCCCATGCCAACTACCTGGCAGCTCTGGCCGAGCATGGGGTGGATGTGGTGTATGTGATCACTGGCAAGCGCAGCACGGTGGTCAATATCAGCCGCGATCAGGCGCAGACGCTGATCGATAACCGCGTGGTGGGCCAGGAGGTGTCGCTGGACGGCGGGGCCGAGGAAGACGTCTACTTCAAGCTCAGCAATCCCTCGGGCCCGCCGCCGGATCAGTCCTGATTTTCAGTGTTGCCAACGTCCGCCGCTTCATCCAGGTCGTTCAGCGGCACCTCGGCATCGTCCATCAACGAACCCGGGTCTTCATTGCCGGGGTCGTTGAGTTCATCGTCCAGTTCTTTTGACATGTGCGTCTCCTCTAACCGCCTTGGGTATCGATATCGGCATCGGTTTCAGGCTTGTGCTCGCGCTCGGGCTTGAAGTCTGGACTGTAGTCGTTTTCCTTGGCCTTTGGGTCGCTCGCAGGCGTTGGATCCTTGGGCGCATCGGCGGCGGTGCCAGGGGCAGGCTCGCCGCCGTCGATGGCGGGGTCGTTGCGATTGTGGGTCTGGGGATCTTTAGGCTGGGGCATGAGGCACCTCTTTGCTGGCCGGTGAAAAATCTGAACCGCATAGAGCTAAGGCGTCACGGCCACGGCTGAAGTTCCGTCCGCGTGGTCAGCGCAGTGGATTGTCCACTTGGATATAAAACGCATAGATGCCCAACACCAGCCAGAACACCATGAACAACCACGGCGCACGCATGGAAAACAACAACGACTTGCGATAGCCCTTGTGGCTCGACTCCACTTCGGAAAACAGGGGCGACTCATCGTAGGCCATGCCCATCACTGGCTCGCTGCGCAGCAATTCGCTTTGCTTGTAGTGCCAGTGGTCGATGATTTCATACGCCGCACGGATACCGGGCCAGGCATTCAGCGAACTGAGAATACCCAGCGAAACCAGGAAGATCGGCACCACCAGCGTGAACAGCTTGCCCCATTCCGGGTTGAGGTTGCCCATGCCGGAGACAAAGGCAATCACCAGGAAGGATTGCGCGGTCAGGTAGGCGTCGGTGCGGTTGGCCAGGATGCTGGTTTCGTACTGGATCTCGCGCCGGTAAAAGTCGAGGCGGTCCTTGGGCGAGCCGAATATCTTTGCGTTGTGTTCGCTGTGGTCGTTCAGGGCCGCTTCCGGAGTGTGGGGGGAGATGATTCTGGACACGACGGTGCTCCACAAGGTGACGAAACTCCTTAGAAGAATCGGGGCCTTGTGAAGTTCAAGTAGGTTCGCGCACCAATTCAGGGCGACCGCCGCCCTCTGTAGGAGCGAGTTAGCTCGCGAAATACGTCAACGCTAACGCGGGCTGCCTGATTAAACGCGGTGCCGGTGAGTTTTTCGCGAGCAAGCTCGCTCCTACAGGGGATTAACGGCATTCCGGCACAGGCATTGCTTTATCCATTCACCATCCCGAAAACAGGAGCATGCGTTACCCCCCGACCCAGAGCCGCCCCCATAAGAAAGTAAGGACCAGGTCTGTTGGCACCTTCAGCCACGGGCTCATAAAAACATGCGTTTTTTTAAGCGGCAGTGCCACCCAAAGCCACACTGGGCACTGACAAGGTACTGGAATGGCTCGATCTTTCTTTGATGAAATGAATGACGCAAACGGCGTATGCCGTGCGCATTATCAGGACTTCTCTCGCTGGCTGGCCCACACGCCGCCGGAACTGCTGGCCCAGCGTCGCCGTGAAGCGGATTTGCTGTTCCATCGCGCCGGGATCACCTTCACCCTGTATGGCGACGAGCAAGACACCGAACGCCTGATCCCCTTCGACATCATTCCCCGCAGCATCCCCGCCAGTGAGTGGAGCCTGATCGAACGCGGCTGTATCCAACGGGTCAACGCGCTGAACCTGTTTTTGGCCGACATCTACCACGACCAGCGCATTATCAAGGCCGGGATCATTCCCGCCGATCAGGTCCTGGGCAATGAGGGCTATCAGAAAGCCATGGTCGGTCTCGACCTGCACCGCGGCATCTATTCGCACATCTCGGGCGTCGACCTGGTGCGCGACGGCGACGGTACCTACTACGTGCTGGAAGACAACCTGCGCACCCCCAGCGGCGTGAGCTACATGCTCGAAGACCGCAAGATGATGATGCGCCTGTTCCCGGAAGTGTTCGTCAAGCAGCGCATTGCCCCGGTGGACCACTACCCCAACCTCTTGCTCAAGACCCTCAAGAGCGCCAGCCGCCTCGATAACCCGAATGTGGTGGTGTTGACCCCTGGGCGCTTCAACAGCGCTTTCTTCGAACACGCCTTCCTTGCCCGGGAAATGGGCGTGGAACTGGTGGAAGGCGCCGACCTGTTCGTGCAGGACCTCAAGGTGTTCATGCGCACCACCGACGGCCCCAAGGCCGTGGACGTGATCTACCGACGCATCGACGACGCTTTCCTCGACCCCCAGGCGTTCAATCCCGAGTCGATGCTCGGCGTGCCGGGGCTGGTGGCGGCTTACTGCGCCGGCAATGTGGTGCTGGCCAATGCCATCGGCACCGGGGTGGCTGACGACAAGTCGATCTACCCCTACGTACCCGCGATGATCCGCTTCTACCTGGACGAGGAACCGGTCCTGCAGAACGTGCCGACCTTCCAATGCCGCAAGCCCGATGAGCTGTCCCATGTGCTGGCCAACCTGGAGCAGTTGGTGGTCAAGGAAACCCAGGGCTCCGGCGGCTACGGCATGCTGGTGGGCCCGGCGTCGACGGCCGCCGAGATCGAAGACTTCCGCCAGCGCATCAAGGCCCGCCCCCATGCCTATATCGCCCAACCCACCTTGAGCCTGTCCACCTGCCCGACCTTTGTCGAAAACGGCATCGCGCCCCGGCACATCGACTTGCGACCCTTCGTGCTCTCGGGCAAGGAAACCCGCCTGGTGCCCGGTGGCTTGACCCGCGTGGCGCTGAAGGAAGGCTCGCTGGTCGTCAACTCGTCGCAAGGCGGTGGAACCAAGGACACCTGGGTGGTGGAGGGCTGAGTATGCTGAGTAGAACAGCTGCAGATCTGTATTGGATGTCGCGTTACCTGGAGCGCGCCGAGAACCTGGCACGCATGCTGGAAGTCAGTTATTCGTTGTCCTTGATGCCCCAGGCCGGGCGCAGCGATGGCCTGGATGAACTGGCGATGTCGTTGCTCAGCAGCGGCACCCTGGACAGCTACCTGGAGCGGCACCAGACCCTGGATGCCGAACGCATGTTGCACTTCTTTGCGCTCGACGCGCAAAACCCCGCGAGCATCTACAACTGCCTGCGTGCCGCCCGAGGCAATGCCCATGCGGTACGCGGGCGCATCACCGCCGACATGTGGGAAAACCTCAACGCCACCTGGCTGGAAATGCGCAGCATCGCCGCCGGTGGCCTGGCACGGCATGGCATCAGCCACTTCTGTGATTGGGTCAAGCAACGCTCGCACCTGTTTCGGGGCGCAACCTCGGGCACCATCATGCGCAATGACGCGTACCGCTTCATTCGCCTGGGCACCTTTGTCGAACGTGCTGACAACACCTTGCGCCTGCTGGATGCGCGCTATGAGATGTTCGGCGAGGAGTCGGAAGAAGTCAGCGACGTATCGGCACGCGGTTATTACCAGTGGAGCGCCCTGCTGCGCGCGTTGTCGTCGTTCGAGGCCTATACCGAGCTGTATCCGAATGCCTTGAATGCACGCTCGGTGTCAGAGTTGCTGCTGTTGCGCAGCGATGTGCCGCGTTCGCTGCATGCCTGCATCGAGGAGTTGAGCCATATCCTGGCCGACCTGCCCGGCAGTTACGGGCGCACGGCGCAACGCCTGGCGGCGGAGTTCGAGGCGCGGCTGCGGTACACGGGGATTGATGAGATTCTGGAAGATGGGCTGCACACTCGGCTGACAGAATTCATCGACACCGTGCGTGAGTTGGCCCGGGAGATACAGAGCTCCTACCTGGAAGTGGTGTAGCCCAAACCTGTAGGAGCGAGCTTGCTCGCTCCTACAGGGGCTTGATCGCCCACCAACGCGGCAACAACTGCTGCACCCGCGATTCGCCAAAGCGGTCATCGATCAGCATCACCACCCCGCGATCCTGCTGGCTGCGGATCACCCTCCCCGCTGCCTGCACAACTTTCTGAATCCCGGGATACAGGTAGGTGTAGTCATACCCCGCGCCGAAAACAGCGCCCATACGTGCCTTGATCTGCTCATTCACCGGGTTGAGCTGCGGCAAACCCAGGGTGGCGATAAACGCCCCGATCAGGCGCGCTCCGGGCAGGTCGATACCTTCGCCAAACGCACCGCCCAGCACCGCAAAGCCAATGCCCTGGCTGTGGTGGGTGAACTGCTCCAAAAAGGCTTGGCGCTCGGCCTCGGCCATGCCCCGCGCCTGCAACCACAACGCAATCTGCGGGTGCCGTTCGGCCATTAACTGGGCCACCTGTTGCAGGTAATCGAAGCTTGAGAAAAACGCCAGGTAGTTACCCGGTTGAGCGGCGAATTGCCACGCGAGCAGTTCCACGATAGGTTCCAGCGACGCCTGGCGATGCACAAACCGCGTAGAGATGCGGTCAACGATGCTGACCTGCAATTGCTCGGCCTTGAACGGTGATGCCACATCAACCCAGACGGTATCCGCCGGCAGGCCCAGCAAGTCCGCGTAATAATGGCGCGGGCTCAGGGTCGCGGAAAACAGCACACTGCTGCGCGCGGCGGTCAGCCTGGGCCGGATGAACTCGGCCGGCACCACGTTGCGCAGGCACAGAGTCGAGCTATTGCGCTTGCCGCTGAACGAGCGCTTGGTGATATCGAAGATAAAGTGCTCATTGAACAGCTCGGCCACTTTGGCCCATTGCAGCGCGTCGAAGTAGAAGGCTTGCAGGTCACCGCTGAGGGCTTCGGGGTGGTCGTTGAAGTAGTCGCCCATGGCGCTGGTGCACAGGCTCAGGGCCTGGAGCAGTTTGTCAGGTTTGGCGGCGTACGCCTGATACGGTGCGAGTTGGTCCTTGTGCAAGGCATTCCACTCACGGTTCAAGCGCTGCAAGGGTTTGTTCAGGGGCTCGGGCGCGTTATCGCGCAAGGTCTTGAGGCTGTACTGGTCCAGGCTGGCGCTGTACATCGAGCGCGCGCGTTCGACCAGGTTGTGCGCCTCGTCCACCAGCACCGCGACACGCCACTGGTTGAGCTGGGCCAGGCCGAACAGCATGGCGCCAAAGTCGAAGTAATAGTTGTAGTCGGCGACGATCAGGTCGCTCCAGCGCGCCATTTCCTGGCTCAGGTAGTACGGGCATACCTGATGGGCCAGCGCCACGTGGCGCAGGCTTTGTTGATCGAGCAGGCGCACCTTGGACGCGGCCTGGCGGGCGGCAGGCAGGCGGTCGTAAAAGCCCTTGGCCAATGGGCAGGAATCGCCGTGGCAGGCTTTGTCCAAGTGTTCGCACGCCTTGTCCCGGGCCACCAGTTCAAGCACACGCAGTGACAGCTCGGGGCTGCTGTCGTACAGCACCTGGGCGGCATCCAGCGCCAGCTTGCGCCCGGGCGTCTTGGCGGTGAGGAAGAACAGCTTGTCCAGTTGCTGCGGCGCCAGGGCCTTGAGCAGCGGGAAGATGGTGCCGATGGTCTTGCCAATACCCGTGGGCGCCTGGGCCATCAGGCACCGGCCCGTAGTCACCGCTTTGTAGACCGACTCGGCCAAGTCGCGCTGCCCGGTACGGAAGTCGACATGGGGAAACGCCAGGCTCTGCGCGCCAGCGTTGCGTGCCGCACGGTGCTGCATCTCCTGCCGGGCCCAGTCCAGGAACAGCGCGCATTGCTGATTGAAGAACTGCTCAAGGTCGGGTGCATCGAACCGCTGGTTCAGCACGGTTTCGCCTTCGCCGACGATGTCGAAGTACACCAGCGCCAGGTCGATATGATCGAGCCCGAGTTTCTGGCACATCAGCCAGCCATACACCTTGACCTGGGCCCAGTGCAGTTGCCGATGGTTGGCGGGCTGGGCAGCGAGGTCGCCACGGTAGGTTTTGACTTCTTCCAGGCGGTTGGCGTCCGGGTCGTAGCCGTCCGCCCTGCCCCGCACCTTGAGCTGCTGGTAATCGCCCTCCAGGGTGACCTCGTGCTGATAGTGCGCGCTGCGCCGGGATGCCACCGTGCGATGGCCGACGATGCCTTCCTGGGCGCTGGGCGACGGCGTAAAGCGCAGGTCGAGGTCACCGACCTTGGCCGTGAACTCACACAGCGCCCGCACGGCCACGCTGTAACTCAAGCGGGTTGCTCCGCCCAACGCACGTAGCAGACGGTGACCGGCATCTGGTACTCGCCGCAGAACGCCAGCCAACGCAACTGGTTGTCTTGCAGGCGGTCGCCGGGCCCCTTGACCTCGATCATGCGATAGGTGTTTTGCGCCGGCCAGAACTGGATGAGGTCCGGCATCCCGGCCCGGTTGGCACGGATATCCTGCAACAGGCGCGTGAACCAATGGCGCAAATGCTCGGCGGGCAGGCAGGCCAGGGCTTGCTCCAGCAGGTCTTCGCTGAGCAGGTTCCAGAACACAAAGGGCGACTGGATGCCCCATTTATCCACGTAGCGTTGGCGGATGCTTGCCTTGTAGCGACCGTCCTTCAATTGCGCAAAGCACGCGGCAAACAAAGCTTCTCGGCGTTGATAAAAGTCCTCGCTGTGCAGGTCCGCCGGCCCGCGCTGGAACGGGTGGAAGAACGCCCCCGGCAACGGCGCAAAAATCGCCTCCCAGCACAGCAAGCCAAACAGCGAATTGATCAGGCCATTCTCGACGTAATGCACCGGTGCATCCGGTTCGCTCAAGTGCGCCAGCACGCAGGATTCCACCGACAGCAGCGGTTCCTGCACCAGCGAAAGGTCCAGGCGTGCCACCGCTTGGGGCTTGGCCCTGGGCAGCGCCGGCCCGCCGAGTTTGCGCCGCAGGCGCGGCACTACGCGAAGCAGGTGTTGGTGTTCCGCTGCGCTGTGTGGGGCCTGTTGCGCCTCGGTCGCCAGGGCCATGGCTTGGGCGTAATCCTCCTGACGTTCCAGTACGCGGATCAGCCGCGCCCGCGCGCCGGGATGAGTGCAATTGCGGTAGATCTGTTCGGCCAGTGCCAGCTCGGCGCACCGTTCGCAATACTGGCCGATCTGGAACAGCAGCTTGGCACGACGCTTTTCCAGCCACGGGTTGTCGGTACACAACGTGGCGACCTGCGCCAACACCGTATCCAGTGCCTCACCGGCTTCAAAGGCTTGCTGGCACTGGTGCAGGAATAAAAACCCATGCACGTCGTCACGGCTGCGTAAACCACGAGACTCGGCGCAGAACTCGACTTTTTCATAGGTATAGATGCCCAGATCTGCCAACACGAATTCCGACCAGTCCTGGTGCAGGTTGCCGAAGAACATCAGGCGCAGGCGATCACACAACTCCATCACTGTCAGGCTATACAGCACATCGTCCACGTCGGGACACCACTGGGCAAAGCTGCGCGGTTCGGTAAATTGCGCCGCCAAGGGTTCAAGCCAGTCGGCCTTGTTGCCCTTGGGTTGGTCGATCCAGGGCCTGAAGGCGCCGAGCAATTCACTTTTTTGCAGCAGGGCGAACAGGGTGGCAAACGGCAGCGGGCTTTGATCCTCCACCCACCCCAACTCACGCAGTGGCCCCGCCGCCGCATGAGGGCAACCGATTTCCAGGTAATGGAGCTTGGTGGCGCGAAAATGCACGCCCTTGCGCATCACCATCCGCACCAACAACGCCTGGGACGCCAGAGGCAACCTGTCAAATTGCTGAATGAAATGCTGTTCGTGCGCATCGAGCAAATCGGCATAGCGCTGCCCCAACCAAACCAGCACTTGGCGGAAGTTATGCAGGTAATACAAGGGGTCTTCGAGGGGGTTGGCCATGGCGCAGAGCAATCAAATACTGGTTATGCATACAGAGTGCCGGGGCAAAGCGGTTGTTGCAATCAGTAATAGATAAATGGCGCCTGCAACTTTTTGCAAAAAAACAATCTGATGAGGGGGTTGATCAAGTAATATTTATGGCCGCGCAGCCAGACGCTGCGGGACTTTTCAGGGTTAAAGGTAAGGGTTATGAACATGAAGAATTTGGGTCTGCCACTGGTTGCACTCACTTTTCTGGTATTGGCCGGTTGCTCCACGCAAACCGTGGTGACCTTGCAGAACGGCACGCAGTATTTGACCAAGGACACGCCCAACGCCAAGACCGCCGACGGCTTCTACGAGTTCACCGATATTGCCGGCAAGCGTATTCGTATCAAGGCCGATGATGTGGCCACGGTGCGTAAGGAAAAGTGATCTTCTAGCAACACCCCATCAAATGTGGGAGCTGGCTTGCCTGCGATAGCGATTTGTCAGTCACCGCATGGCTGTCTTGACCGCCGCCATCGCAGGCAAGCCAGCTCCCACACCGAATACGTTAGCTGATGACTATCCCCTCCCCCGACAGACTGCTCACACCCACCAGCGTCACCGAATCCGTACCAAAGCTAATGACGGTATCCGCGCCCACCACCTTGACGTGGTCGCGGTAATCGGTGCTGCCCGCCACGTCGTTGAACACCAGCTTGTCCGTCGTCTGGTAGCCAATCACCCGGTCATTGCCAAACTGCCCGCTAAACAAAAACGTGTTATGCCCGCTGCTGTCACGGATGGTGTCATTGCCCTTGCCACCTTCGATAAAGTCCGCGCCCCTGCCGCCTTTGATCAAGTCGTCGCCGTCACTGCCAATGATGAAGGTATTGCCCTTGTGCGCCTCGGCATTGCGGTTGAGGTCTTGCACCCAGGTGGTGGCCCGTGCCGGATCGGACAGGTTGGCGACGATCACCGTCGAGTCGCGGGTCATCTGTTCGTAGAAGCCCGAGTCGAGGATGCGGGTCATGCCGTCGCCGTAACCGGTGGGCAAGTGCGAGACCCAGGTGGGCAGGTTGAGGATGGAAAATGGCAGCAGGTTCCACAGGGATGAAGCGTAGTGGTCGTTGAAGCTGACGATGTTGTCGGTGCTCGACTCGTGGGGCTTGTCGTGCACGCCCAGGGACGACAGGTTGAATGACGAGCCATCCAGGGCGCGGAACACCGGGTCGTTTTCATAGCCGACGTTAAGCACCTTGTCGCCGGCGCTCTGGGTCGGCGATGCGTAGGCCACGTAGTTGGAGTCCTTATAGAACCCCGACCAGCTGTTGTCGCTCAAGTCGGCCATGCTGTTGACCGCGAGGCCCCCAAGGCTGTGGCCGCTGACCACCACGTCATTGCCGCCCAGGCCCTGGGCACTGGCGTAGTCCGCCACGTTTTTGAGCAAGCCGCCGAAGGCTTCCCCCGCGTAGTTCTTGGCATAATCCTTGGGCCCGAAGGCGGCGAGCAGGTCGCTGATCACATCGCCGATGGAGTCGGTGATCACGCTTTCCCGAGGCCCCGAAGTGCCGCGAAAACTGATGCCGATTTCCTGCAGCTTGCCCGCATCATCGTACTTGCCCAGCACCTCAGCCTGCGCCGTGCCGTAGCCGAATTTTTCGCCAAAGAAGGTGCCGCGCGCATCGACCTTGCCGCTGTAGCCCAGGGTACTGGCGCTGATGGGCGTCCAGCCGGCTGCTTGCACCGCCTCCAGGGCGGCTTTTTCCGAGTCGGGGTTCCAGGGGATCCCGGGGATGACCCCTTGGGCATTGCTGCCGCCAATCAGCGCGCTGACCAGGGTGGCAGGCAAGCCCAGCCCGAGGCCGTTGTTCTGGTAACCGACCGCAAAGCCGTTATCCAGGTTGTGGTAGGAATACAGCGTGATCGCCATGGCATCGGCGAACAACGCCTTGGAGTCCTCGGTACCGAGGTTTTTATAGTCAAAGATACCCATTGGTAGTGCCTCTCTGTTGTTGGATTTGTAGAGAAAGCCAAAACACCTGTTATCCGTTACCACCTGTAGGAGCGAGCTTGTGTGGCGAGGGAGCTTGCTCCCTCGCCACAACCCACTGCATCTGGCCTTTAGAACGCCCAGTCCAGGCTCAAGCCGACGCCGTGCACCTTCTCCTTGCTGGCCAGCAGGCCGTTGTAATCGAAGTTCACCCGCGCATCCTTGCTCAATGCCAGGCTGACCCGTGCTCCGACCAACGCGGCATCGCGCACCATTGGCGCACTTTCCACCGTGAACGACGGGCCGCCCGAGGCAAACGCCAGGTGCTGCTCCGAATCGGTGCTGCTCAGGTTGTGCTGCCAGCCCAGGGTGCCGGAGACTTCCAGTTGCTGATGGTCGTTGATATTGAAGGTCTTCAAGGCACGCATACCCAGGGTGCTGAGCACCAGGTCACGGCTGTCGTCGCCACTTCTCAGCGCGGCGGCGTCGCCCTTCTCTTTGAAGCTGTCAGTGTCCAGGTGCACGTAGGCCAGATTGGCGAACGGCTCCAGGGCCAGCGGTTGCAGGTTGATACGGTACGCCGCCTCCGTGAATACCTGGGTGCTGTGGGCATCGACCTTGGCTTTTTGCTTGCCGCTGACGTCGCCGTATTGCAGATCGCGTTTGACATCGGCGCGGTGCCAGCTGTAGGTCGCGCCGCCACTCAGGCGCCAGGCGCCGATTTCATGCCCGGCATAGGCGCCGAAATGATAGCTGTCGACCGAGGCGCGGCTGTGGGTGCCGCTGCCCATGTTCAGCGACGTGTCGCTGTAGCCGGCCACCAGGCCGATGCGTGTGGCCTCATCGAGGGCGCCGTCCACACCGGCGAGCATGCCGCCGATAGAGGTGGTGTAGCCCGCCGTGTCGTTGCGGCTGTCGGTCTTGCCCCATGCACCCAGTGCCTTGACCCACACGTTGCCACGGCTGTCGATGGCTTGGCTGGTAGCGCCCATCTCGCCATTGCGCAGGCGTTCGCCCACCGCTTCGCGTACGTAGCGGCTGTCATTGACCAGTGCGGTTTCCAGCGCCGGGTATACCTCCCCGCTCAGTTGCTGGAACGCGCCTTGAGCCGAAGCGGCCGTGGGTGCCAGCAGCAAGCTTTCATACACGCCATTGCCTGCGCCCAATTGCTCGGCGGCGGCGGCCACGGCGCGCTGGTTCGGCGTAGCCGCCACGCTGGCGAAGCTGTTAGTGCGTGCCACATCCAGCTGCACACCGTTGGCGGCGTAGTTCAAGGTGCCGCCGACAAACAGGTAATTGGGCACCACTGCCGCGAAGCTACCGGTGACGCCGCCTGCCGCTTGCAGGATGTTGTACTGACGGCCGATCAGGCTTTGGGCCTGGGTGGCGCTCAGCAAGGTCGGGCTGTTTTCCAGGGCAAGAGTCACGGTGCCGCCGTTGAGGGTGGCCGTGCCGCCGGCGACGATGCGATCGCTGCTGGTGGGCGACAGTTCTACCGCGTAGGTCGAACCCGGTTCAAAGTTGACGTTGCCCGCCACGTTCAAGGTGCCGATGGAATTGCCCGGCGCCACGGTGCCGCCGCTTTTCGCGCTCAGCGAACCGATACGCCCCGAACCACCGACCACACCGCTCTGGCTGACGGTAACGTCGGAGGTGACCGAACCGTTGATTGCCAGCAAGCCCTGGTTGACCAGCGTCGGCCCGCTGTAAGTATTGGCGTTGGTGAGCACCAAGGTACCGATGCCTTGCTTGGTCAGGCCGCCATGGCCCGAGATGTCGTTGCTCCACACATCCCGCCCGCAGTGCAGGTCATCGCACACACGCTGGGTGGGTTTGCCGGCATCCACCACCGCGCCGACACCCGGCAGGTCCGCGACGAACTGGCCGCTGCCGTAGGCGCCGTCGATACGGAACTCGGCCGGGATATCCTCAGCGGTGATAAACATCCCGGGGCCGTTGACCGCCTTGCCCAGGTTGATCATGCCCCAGCCATACAGCGAATCGATGCCCGGCGCGCCGAGGTCGGTGGCGGTGGTCTTGAGCACGGTGGAGATCTGGTCGCCGCTCATGTATTGGAAGCGCTCCATCAGCACCGCTGCGGCGCCTGCCACGTGAGGTGCGGCCATGGAGGTGCCATTTTTGTTGGCCCAGTCGGTGGTGAGGTTGCTCAGGTCGGTACCGTTGATGATCGAACTGTAGATCTTGGTGCCGGGTGCCGACACGCAAAAGCTCGCCGCATAGCCACAACGCGAGGAGAAAGTACTGATCACATACGGATCGGGGCTTGCCGTATTCGGGTTCTGCTGGAGGGCCGCGACGGACAGCCAGTTAGGCGCGATCTCTGGCACAAAATACGCAAGGCCGGAAATCGCATCCGGGTTGTTGAGGTTGTAGTCATTGCCTGCAGCAAAGATGGTCAGCACACCGCTGCGGGCCGCGTCGATGGCGCCTTGGTACGCGCCACCTGCTAGGGTGCCAAGGATCGGCCTGATGGTATTGAACTGCGCCTGGGCTTCGTTGACGGTGAAATTGGGGAACGCCGGATCGCGGCCGCCCTTGGCGTACTGATCACCGATGCCGATGCCCCAGCTGTTGTTGATGATACGCGCGCCACTGGCGACCAGCCCATCCCAGCCGGCCTTGTACACGGCGCCGTCGTTGCCGAGGATGATCCCGTCTTCCGGGCCCGGGTCACCGTTTTCGGCGGTGAGGATTTGTGCGTTGAATGCCACGCCGTGCATCGGCCCGCCATCGCGGTTACCGGCCGCAATGCCGCCGACATGGGTGCCGTGGTTACCCAGCTTGCCGTTGGAGTCCTTGGACGGCGTGCCGTCGTAGCGGAACTCGTCGCCGGCCTTCACTGGGATATACGGGTCGGTGTATTGGCGAATGCCCTCGGTGACAATCGTCACCACCTTGTCGGGGCTGGCAAACTCCGGGTGCTGGGCGTACACCGGCTGGTCGAAGATCCCCAGCTTGACGCCCTTGCCGGTATAGCCAGCCGCATAGGCGGTGTCGGCGTGCACGGCGCCCAGGCCCCAGTCGGCCTTGAACTCATTGCTGCGCCAGCTGGCGGCGTCGCCCAGTTTGCCGGTTTCCACATAGGGTGCAGCCTGGGCGGTCCCCAGGCTTGCCAGGCAACACAGCAACGCGCCGTATGGCACGCAGCTCAGCGCCTTGAGCGGATAGCCCGGGCCTGTGTGGATGGCGGTAGTTAACCCTGACTTGCGTTTTTTCACGGTGACCTTCCTTAGTTTTCTTATTGCACGTGTGTAAATCACTTTCTCCAGAACACCGCCGCTGATCGTTCCCACGCTCCGCGTGGGAATGCGGCCCCGGACGCTCTGCGTCCCAAAGCGTGACGCGGAGCGTCACAAGAGGCGTTACCACGCGGAGCGTGGGAACGATCAGCGGAGCGTGGGAACGATCAGGTTCGCGGTGTCTTCAGAACTGCCAGTTCAGGCTCAAGCCCACGCCCTGGGTTTTCGCGCGCCCACCCAGCTGGCCGTTGTAATCCAGGTTGACCCGCGTCGACGCATTCAACGCCAGGCTGGCCTGCACGCCCACCAGGGCAGCATCGCGCAGCAATGGCGCACTGCGCACCGCAAATGAAGGCCCGCCGGCGACAAACGCCAGGTGTTCCTCTGACTCCACCGCCGTCAGGCTGTGTTGCCAGCCCAACGAACCGGACAGGTCCAGTTGCTGGTGGTCATTGAGGGCCAGAGTTTTCAGGGCGCGCACACCGAGGGTGCTGAGCACCGCATCACGCCGGTCGCTGCCGCGTTCCAGGGCAGCGGCATCACCTTTTTCGTGGAAGGACTCGCTGTTCAGATGCACATAGGCCAGGTTGGCGAACGGCTCCAGGGCCACCGCTTGCAGGCGGATGCGGTACGCGGCTTCGGTGAAGACTTGCGCCGTGGTCGCGTCCAGCTTGGTTTTTTGCTTGCCGCTGACATCCCCCCATTGCAGGTCGCGCTTCACGTCGCCGCGATGCCAGCTGTAGGCACCGCCGACGCTCAGGCGCCAATCACCCAGCTCGCGCCCGGCGTACGCGCCAAAGTGGTAGCTGTCGATGGACGCCGATGAATGGGTACCGCTGCCCATGTTCAAGGAGCTGTCGCTGTAGCCGGCAACCACACCCACGCGGGTCTGCTCATCCAGCGCGCCGTCCACACCCGCCAACAGGCCGCCGATGGAGGTGGTGGACCCCGCCGTTTCAGTGCGGCTATCAGTCTTGCCCCAGGCGCCCAGTGCTTTGAACCACAGGTTGCTTTCACCGGCCACTGGCACATGGCGCAGGCGCTCGCCCACGGCGTTACGCAGTTGCAGGCTGTCGTTGATCAGCATCGCACCCACAGCCGGGTAGATTTCCCCGGACAGTTGCTGCAAGCCCTGCTGGGCCACGGCAACCGATTGCGACTGCAGCAGGCTTTCATACACCGGGTTGCCGGCGCCCAATTGCTCGGCGGCCACCGCGACGTTGCGCTGGTTGCGGGTCGCGCCGACGCTGGCGAAGCTGGCGTCGTTGCGACCCACGTTCAGTTGCACGGCATTGGCGGCGTAGTCGAGGGTGCCACCGAGGAACAGGTAGTTGGGCAGCACTTGCCCGAACTGGCCCTGAATGCCGCCCGCCGCCTCGAGAATCGAGTACTGCCGGCCGATCAGGCTTTGGGCCTCGCTCTGGCTGAGCAAGGTCGGGCTGTTTTCCAGCGCCAGTGTGACGGTGCCGCCGCCAAGAATCGCCTGGCCACCGGCGACAATGCGGTCACTGCTGGTGGGCGTCAGCTCCACGGCATAGGTCGAGCCGGCGCCGAGGTTTACGTCCCCTGCCACTTGCAAGGTGCCCACGGAATTACCCGGGGCCACACGGCCGCCGTTGTTTACCGACAACGCGGCGATACGCCCGGAACCGCCGAGGGTGCCGCTGTCATTGACCGTCACTGCTGAAGTCAGCGAGCCATTGACCGCCAACAGACCGCCGTTGACCAGGGTCGCACCGCGATAGGTGCTGTCGCCGCTGAGCACCAGACTGCCGGCACCGGCCTTGATCAGGCTGCCCTCGTACACACGCTGGGCCGCCGCTTGGTCGCGGGCACTGCCGATGGCGTAATCAGTCTGGTCCTGCTGGCTGGCAGAGGCACCCACGCCGTTTTGCCAACCCTTGTCGATCAGGGTTTGCTGCCAGGCCGTGTGCTCGGCGCGGTCCTCGGCCTGGCGCTGGATGAGCGCCTGGTCGGAGATGCCGTTGCTCCACACATCGCCCTGCCCGGCGGCCAGGTTGACCTCCATGGGCCCGAGCAGTTGCCCAGGACCGTGCATCGCCCGGCCCAGGTCAGGCACGCCCCAGCCGACAATGGCGTTGGGCGCCTGGGTGATCGAGCCGTCGAGCTGCGTGGCGGTGGTCAGCAGCACCTGCAAGGCTTGCTCGTTGGTCATGTAGGGATAACGTTCCATCACCAGCGCCAACGCGCCGGTGGCATGGGGCGCTGACATCGAGGTGCCGGACTTCACCCCATACCCCCCGTCAGGAATGGTGCTGTTGATCAGCGCGCCGGGGGTAGAAATACACCAGTACTTGGCGACGCCGCATTTGTTGTATTTCTGGTTATTGGCCTTATCCAACCCGGACACGGCCAGCCAGTGGCCTTCCAGTTCCGGCTGGAAATACGGCAAGGCCGAGCGCACGCTGGCGTTGGCATAGCCGCTGTTGCCGGCGCTGAACACGTTGATCACACCGGCCTTGGCCACGTCCGCGGCCGCGTCCAGCCAGGTGCCACGGTTGTAATGCTGGGCGTACGCCGCGTGCATATTGTCCAAGGTCTGGTAGCTGACGTCCTTGGGCTGGCTGCCCCAGCTGTTGTTGATGGCGCGCACGCCGGAATCCACCAGTGCGGTGTACACGGTCTTGAAGTATTTGGGGTCTGGCGTGGGGCCGAACAGGAAGCTGTCGTTGGCGTTGGTGTTGCCCACATAGACCTGCGCGTTGTAAGCAACGCCATGCATACCCACGCCGTCGCGGGCGGCGCCCATGGTGCCGGTGACGTGGGTGCCGTGGGAATCATTGTTCGGGTTGAGCGCGCCCGTGGTGCTGAAGGCGCTGCCATCGACATAGGTGCCCGTGGCGGTGACCGGGTGGAAACGGTCTTTGGAAGCTTCCGGGTGATTGGTATCGAACCCTGAGTCCAGCGCACCGATTTTCACGCCTTGGCCGCTGATCCCGGCGGCGTAGGCTTCATCGGCCTTCATGCGGCCCAGTCCCCAGTCGCTCTGGTACTCGGCGGAGCGCCAACTGGCGGGGTTACCCGGTTGGCCGGTCTCGGTGTATTGCGCCTGTGCCGCAACGGACAGCAAGAGCAAGGAACCTGCGGTGAAGGGTTTGAAACGTGGTGAATCGGTGATCATGTGCACACTCCCTTTTATTGTTATTCCCCCTGTAGGAGCGAGCTTGCTCGCGAAGAACTCACTGGCACCGCGTGTAGCCAGGATGTCCACGTCATCGTTGACGTTTTTCGCGAGCAAGCTCGCTCCTACAGTTTTCCATCCGGGCCGAAGGCTTCGTCCACTTTGGCCAAGTCGGTGTCACGCAAGTTGCCCGCGTAGTAGTGCAATTTGGTCCAGGCCATCAAGTAGTCATAACGCGCCTGGGCCAGGTCGCGGCGGGTGCTGTACAGCTGCTGTTCGGCGTTCAAGGCATCGAGGTTGACGCGCTCGCCGCCGAGAATGCTCTGCTTGGTCGACACCACCAGCGCCTCGGCGGATGCCAGCGCTTTCTGATAGGCGCGCAACTTACTCACGCCCGACAGGCACGCACTGAACTGGCGACGCAATTCGATCAGGGTTTCCCGGGTCTTGCCTTCCAGCTCGTACTCCGCCTGCTCCATCGCGCGGCTGGCCTGGCGGGTGGAGGCCGAGATACCGCCACCGGCATACAGCGGCATGCTCACTTCGACGCCGATGGTGTTGGTGTCGTAGCGCTGGTTATAGGTGTTGCCGCTGTCGGACTCCTGCTTGCGCGAGGTGGCATACGCGGTGATTCTGGGCAAATGCCCGGCACGGTTGCGTTCCACTTCATAGCGCGCCACTTCCAGGGACTGGCGCTGCGAAGCCAGCACAGGGTTGTTGGTCAGCGCCAACTCACGCCAGGTGTCGTAGTTGGCCGGGGTCAGGGTGAACGCGGCAAAGCTCTGGTTCAGCGGTGCCAGGTCGTTGATGTTGACGCTTTGCACACCGATCAATGCGCCCAACTCCCGGAGCGAGGCGTCCTGCTCATCCAGGGCCTGGATCTCTTCGGCGGTGGCCAACTCGTAGCGCGACTCGGCTTCAAGGATATCGGTGCGGGTGCCCTCGCCTTGCTGGAACAAATGCCGGTTCTGCTGGAACTGTTGTTCGAACGCCTTCTTCTTGGCCCTGGCGATGTCGATCTGGTCCTGGGCAAACAGCGCCTGGGTGTAATAGCTCAACACCCGCACCAGCAACGCCTGGCTCTTGTCGCGAAAGCTTTCATCGGCGAACAGCGCCTGGGCCACGCCCTTGCGGTAGTTGGCATAGGCTTCGTAGTCGAATAACGGCTGTTGCAGGCTGAAGGTCGAGCCATAGCTGTTGTAGTTACGGTCGTCGCGGTAACTGCCGCCGCGCCCGTCGGGCAGGTGCGCTTCGGAATTGTTGCGGCCCTTGTTGTAGTTGTAGGACAGCCGCGGCAGCAAGCCGGCACGGCCAATGGTGCGGTTTTCCAGGCCGGCGTCGCGCTCCTTGATGGCGCCGAGGAACACCGGGTCGTTGCGCAGCGCCTGCTCGTACACATCGAAGGGCCCCATCGCGGCCTGGGCACTGCCACACATCAGCAACAGCGAAATGAACACTGGCTTCATGCTCATTCCTCAGTCAACGCAGAGCCGGCGCGGTCCAGCAGCGGCTTGAACAGATAGTTGAGCAGCGAACGCTCGCCGGTGCGCACGAACATCTCGGCGGGCATGCCGGGCTTGATCACCAGGCCGTTAAGTTTTTCCATCGCCGCCTCGCTGACGCTGGTGCGCAGCACGTAGTACGGCGCACCGGTCTTTTCATCGAGCATCTGGTCGGCGGAGATCAGGCTGACTTCGCCCGGCACCCGTGGCGTGCGGCTTTGGTTGAAGGCGGTGAAGAGGATGTCGACAGGCAAGTGTGTGCCGACCTTGTCCACCAAATGCACCGGCAGGTGCCCTTCCACTTCCAGGCGTGTGCCCTGGGGCACGATCTCCAACAGGGTTTCACCGGCACGCACCACGGCGCCTTCGGTGTGCACGCTGAGGTTGACCGCGATGCCATCGGCCGGCGCGTTGATCTCGCTGTGTTGCAGGTTGAAGCCGGCGGAGGTCAGTTGCTGTTCAAGGGTCAGGCTGCGCAGTTGCGCGTCGGCCAATTGGCTGCGCACCTCTTTTTGATATTCCTCGCTGTGCTGCTGCAATTTGAGCCGCGACTCAACAATGCCCTGCTCTATCCGGCCGCTTTCACCGGCGTTTTGCGCCAGGTCCTGCTGCACCTGGGATAACTGGCGCTGGTAGTCCATCAGGCGGTTGCGCGGGATGTAGCCGTTGTCGGCCAAGGGTTGCAGGTTGCTCAGTTGCGCGCGCAGAGATTGGGCCTGGGCGGTCAAGTCACTGCGGGCACGGCGCATACCACTTAGCTGAGAGTTGGCGCCCTCGATGCTGGCGCGGATCCCGGCTTGTTCACGGGCAAACGCGTCGCGACGGCTGCTGAACAGTTGGCGCTGACCTTCTAGCACCAGCATCAAGGCCGGATCGGGGTTGGCACTCAGTTCTGCAGGAAAGGTGATGCTGGAGAGGTTGTCACGCTCGCTCTGCCAGCGCGCCACGCTGGCCCAGGCCATGCGGTACTGGGCTTGCAGCGATTGCACATCGGCCTGGTTCTGGGTCTGGTCGAGACGAAACAGCGGCTGACCTTGCTTGACCAACTCGCCCTCTTTCACCAGGATGCGGCTGACCACGCCGGGGCTGAAGGTTTGTACCGCCTTGCGCTTGCCAGACACCACCACGGTGCCTTGGACCGGAATGCCTTGGTCCAACGGTGCGAGGCTGGCCCAGAGGAAAAACCCGCCGGCACCGACGATGGTCATCACCCAGCCCATTTTTACGAAAAAGCCGGCATCGCGTTCTTTGATTTGAGGTTCAACAGTAAGGCTGCTCATGCGCCTGGATTCCTTCCGGCCTGGTAGTGACGGCTGAAGCTGACACCGGTTTTTTCTTTCGGCGCTTCCTGCTGCCCGGACAACGCCCGCAGCACCTCCTGACTGGGCCCGAACGCTTGCAGTTGGCCTTCGCCGAGCACTAGCAACTTATCGGCCTGGGCCAATGCAGAGGAACGATGGGTGACCAGCACCACGCTGCTGCCCTGGGCTTTCATCTGCATGATGGCGCTGGCCAATGCGGCTTCGCCGACGGTGTCGAGGTTGGAGTTGGGTTCGTCCAGCACGATCAGGCGCGGCCCGCCGTACAGGGCGCGGGCCAGGGCCACGCGTTGTTTCTGGCCGCCGGACAAGCCACCGCCGTTGTCGCCCAGCACGGTGTCGTAGCCTTGGGGCAGGCGCAGGATCAGTTCATGCACGCCGGCCTGTTGCGCGGCCTTGACCACCAGTTCCGGGTCGGCTTCGCGAAAGCGCGCGATGTTGTCGGCGATGCTGCCACTAAACAGCTCGATGTCCTGGGGCAAATAGCCGATATGCGGGCCGAGGTCGTCGCGGTTCCAGCGGTGAATATCCGCGCCGTCCAGGCGTACGGTACCGGCCAGGGTTGGCCACACGCCCACCAGCACGCGAGCCAGGGTGGACTTACCGGAACCGGACGCGCCGAGCACGCCCAGCACTTCACCGGCGGCCAGGTTAAAGCTGACCTGATGCAGGGTCGCCATGCGCCGCTCCGGCGGGCCGGCGCTGACCTGCTCGAAACTGACTTGGCCGTTGGGCGCAGGCAAGGCCATGTGCTCGATCTCTGGCGGGAATTCGCGCAGCAGTTCGTCGAGGCGCTGATAGGCCAGCTTGGCCGAACTCCATTGCTTCCACACTGCAATCAGTTGGTCGATGGGGCTGAGTACGCGGCCCATCAAGATGGAGCCTGCGATCATCATCCCGGCGGTCATGTCGCCCTTGATCACCAGGTAGGCGCCCAGGCCCAGCACCAAGGATTGCAGGCACAGGCGCAAGGATTTGCTTAAGGAGGTGATGATCGAACCGGTGTCGCTGGCCTGGTTCTGCAAGCCCAGGAACTGCGAATGCACGCCAAACCAGCGTTGGCGCAGCGCACCGAGCATGCCCATGGCCTGGATGGTTTCGGCGTTGTGCAAATGGCTGGTGGCCAGTTGGGTGGACTGCTGCGAATAACCGCTGGCCTCGCCCAATGGCTTTTTGGTCAGGTATTCGTTAAGGCACGCCAGGCCAATCAACAGCACCGCGCCGGCCGTGGCCAGCACGCCGAGCCACACATTGAACAGGAAAATCACGAACAGGTAGATCGGGAACCAGGGCGCATCGAAAAACGCGAACAGCGCTGGCCCCGTGATGAATTGGCGCAGAGCGGTCAGGTCGCCCAAGGATTGCCCGGCGTGCCCTTGGCCGCGCTGCAGGTTGCGTTCGAACGCGGCTTTGTACACGCGCAAGTTGAAACGTCGCTCCAACTGGCTGCCAATGCGGATCACGATAAAGCTGCGCACCACTTCCAGCAGGCCGATAAACGCAAAGAAGCCCACGACCATCAGCGTCAACATCACCAGGGTGGTTTCATTCTGGGAGGACAACACCCGGTCATACACTTGCAGCATGTAAATCGAGGGCACCAGCATTAATAGGTTAATCAATGCCGTGAAACAGCCAACGCTGATCAAAATACTCTTGTATTCACCCAACGCCCTGAATAAGGGCGCCACCCCATGGGACTTCGCCATATTAATTGTTTTTCCTTGCAGCGAATTACGCAAAAGGGTCACCCCTACCAAGTAGGGTACGGCCGCCTAACAAATCGAGTTATATGCTTATAACTTTTAATTAAAGTTTTCGTTGCAGCCTTACAACTTCGCCCGCTTTAGTGCGGGCTTGATAGTCGCCCTCTTTCTGGCGATTCAAATGGGTGATCCCTGAGCCTTCAGCGTTAAACAGCCAAATACCATCCGGGGTGGGCGACCACGTCAGCGGCTTGTCGCCCAGCCATTGCTCGGCACAGGCGATATCGCCCTCCAGGGCGTTGGCTTGCTCCACTAACTTGAGCGCGCACACCTGATCCTGCTGCTTCAGCTCCCACTGCCCGGCAAGCTGCGCGGAGGTGGGTAATACAAGACTGCTAGCCATTGCGTGGGCTCCTGCCGACACGAACAACACCTGCACAACACAGGCGATCAAATGGGAAAAACGTGGCATATCCAACTCCGGCCTGGAGCGCGGCGCCGAAGCACCGCGCGCTTTACATCAGGCTACGATGTCACTGGCAGCCGCCTGGCCAACGGTGGTGACGAGGAAATCCGCCACGCCGTGCCCGGAGAAGTCCACCGCCAAGGTGCCCAGGTTGGTACCTGAGGCATAGGTCAGTACAGCATCGCCGGCATGCCCGGTAAAGGCGTTGACGAAGGTCACGCCCGCACCCTTGGTGATACCGGACAGGTCGATCTTGTCCGAACCGGAGGTGAAGTCGAAGATCTTGTCCGCAGCCCCTGGCCTGGAGTCGGAACTAGCACCGTACACGAAAGTGTCGCTGCCAGTGCCGCCCCACAGCTGGTCCGCACCGCCGCCGCCGTAGATGAGGTCGTTGCCGGCCCCGCCCTTGATGGTGTTGGCGACTTGGTTACCAATGATCAGGTCGTTGCCCGAACCGCCGAACGCGTTCTCGATGGTGACGCCCTTGGCGATGGATACATTGCCCACCAGGCCGCCCACATCAGAGAACGAGGTGGCAGTGAGGTTGATCTTCTGGTTCTGGGTAAAACCGGAGAAGTCCAGGGTGTCGTTGCCGCCACCGTCCCATACCGAGAACACCAGCTTGTCGGCATTGGAACTGGCGCTGAGGAAATCACGCCCGGTGTTGGAGTTGAACCCGTAGGTGGTGTCCGTGGCGCGGGTGCTGAGGTTGGCACCGTAGAGCTTCTGGATCGCGGCGATGTCGTCGATCAGCGGGCCGGAAGCGTAAGCCTCGACACCGCCTTTGCTGAAGTTCTGGTTGGTGTTGCTCTCGCTCCAGTAACTCATGAGGCTATAGCCACGCGTGTCCTGTCCATAGGTGGCGTCGTTATAGGTCGGGTTGCCGTTCCCGGCGTTGTAGTCGCCAGGGTGAGCCAGGCCCAGGGTGTGGCCGATTTCGTGGGTCAGGGTCTGCCGGCCATAGTTGTTCAGGTCCGGGGTCTTGTTCGGCGTGTAGCTGTTGTTGGTCAGGTACCACGAGGTGCCATCGTAGCCCGCACCGGTGCCGGGCAGGTAAGCGAAAGCCGCGGCGCCGTCCTGGCCGCTGCTGTAGTTGCCGAAGGTCATGTGGCCGTCACCGCCGGAAGCCTTTTCAGTAAAGGTCACGTTGGCGACATCCGCCCAGGATTGCATGGCCAGTGCGGCCTGTGCTTTCTGCTGGGTGTTGAATTGGCTGAACCCCGAGATGCCATGTTTGTTCATGGTGCTCTGGGTAGCCGAGGTGAGGAAGGTGTAGGTCAGATCGATCTTGCCGTTGCCATCAAAGTCCCGGTACGCAGCACCATCCCGCAGCAGCTGGGTCGCTGCCTGGTCTACGGTGTAGGACGGTTTGCCATTGACCGTGAGGTTGCCGCCACGGTCATACAAATGGCTGAAGCTATCGATTTGCGAGTAAGCAGTGCTGGCTTGCGCGGCAGATACAATAGCTTTGTCTTTTACTTTTGACATAAACGTACTTCCTTGTTTGCAAGTGCATCAGTCTTTGTTCGATAGGAACCTCGCGGGCGAGGATAGTCCTATCACTCACCTCTTTTGAAGGCGTAAGAAAACTGACACAACTTGAAATCTTTCGTCTACATCTATTTCCATCGCACACTTGTGACGCAGGTTCAAGTTGAAGAAGTCGCACGCAGTGTTTATTGGGGGCCGTTGCGTTTGTGTGGCCGAATCGGCGCACACCACTATTTAAATATTAAATACAAGTAAAGCCACTCTAAGTGAGCGGCCCACTTGATTAATGGATCCAATATATTGTCACGGTGTCATTAGCAACATTAAAGAGCCACTATTCGCACTATTAAAGTGCGCTGTCCCCCATTACCGGGACATACTCCAGCCACACTGTTGCATGGCTGCCAAGAGGGTTTCGCCAGCCAGGCCCGGCACCTTGACGCCGTCTTGAGTGGTCATGTCTTCACCTGCCAGAATGGCATTGATGATCGCCTCCTCCACCGCCTCTGCCGCCGCGCTGAACAGCGGCGAAATATGGTCGTTGTTGACCATCTGCAACCCGGTGCTGAGCGGCAGGTCCTTGCGCCCATAGTCGGCCGGCGGCAAATCACGGTTACCGGTGGCAAACGCCAGGAACAGGTCGCCGCTGGAATCCTCGGTGCCGCCACCGCTGCGCGCAATGCCAATGGACGCGCGCTGTGCCAGGCGCTGGCATTGGTGCGGCAGCAAGGGGGCGTCCGTGGCGATGATCACCACGATGGAGCCCATGCCGGGAGTGCCACGCTCGGCAAAGGGCGAAGCAATGTCCGTCAAATGACGGCCCACCGGGTAACCATCGACCCGCAGCTCCTGGCGCTTGCCATGGTTGGCCTGCACCAGTACGCCCACGGTCCAGCCGCCCTGCTCCGTTGGCAAGCGCCGTGACGCAGTGCCGATGCCGCCCTTGAACTCGTGGCAAATCATGCCGGTGCCACCGCCTACCGCGCCTTCCTGCACCGGGCCGCTTTCAGCCTGGTCCAGGGCCTGGCGCACATGCTCAGGGCGAACATGCTGGCCCCAGATGTCGTTGAGCAGGCCGTCATAAGTTTCCATGACCACCGGCATGCACCAGTACACCGCCGGGTCCGCCAGACGCTCGCGCTCCAGGGCGATCAGGCTGTCGCGCACCACCCCGATACTGTGGGTGTTGGTAATGGCCATCGGCGTGGTCAGCAGCCCCGCCTCGCTGATCCATTCAAGCCCCGTGGCGTCGCCATTGCCGTTGAGCACGTGACAGCCGGCAAAACACGGTTGATGTCGCGCTTCCCCGGCACGCGGCTGGATCAGCGTAACGCCGGTGCGCACCTGCTTGCCGTCGACCTGTGCCTTGAGCGTGGCATGGCCGACGCGAACCCCGGGAACATCGGTGATGGCATTCAATTCGCCGGGCATGCCCAGCCCCAACGTGATGCCCAATTGACGTGCACGCATACCCACTCCTTACAATTTCTGAAACGCCGGACTCAACCGGCCACTGATGCAATACAAAATCACCGACAGGGCCAGCAAGCCGATGATGATCATGATGTCGCGTACCGAGGCCTCAAGGATCAAGGTGACCAACAGGTAACCGGCACCGAGCACCGCCAGCAATGCCGGCAGCGGCCATAACGGCATGCGATAGGGATGCTCGCGATCACGCAACAGCACCCGGCTCATCAGCGCGCTCAGCGCCACCACCAGGTACACCAGCATGATCAGCAGCACGCTGAATGAGGTCAGGTCGGCCAGGTTAGAACTGAAGCTCAACAGCGCCGAGGGTATCGCCAGGAACAGCGTCGCCAGCCACGGTGAGTCCCAGCGCGGGTGAATACGCGTGAGCAGCTTGTTGATGCCAGGCGTCCACAGCGCATCGCGACCGCTGCTGAACACCACCCGGCCAATCTGGATCACGATGGCAACGATGGCGTTGAACACCGACAGGAAGATCCCGGCGCTCACCAACCGCGACAGGGTTTCATTGCCATGGCTGGTCAACAGGTAGCCGATCGGGTCGGGGCTGCTGATCATCTCGCTCAGGGACGGCGCGCCGATCAACAGCGCGGTGATCGGCACCAACTCAATCACCACCACCAACCCCAACGACCAGAGCACCGCCTTGTGCACGCCCTTGCCGCCGCACTTCATGTCTTCGGCCAGCAACACCGCCGGGCCGTAGCCGTTGAACGAGAACAGGCCGATGCCGACGGCGCCGATCACCAACGCCCAGGGCGCGAGGTGCAACACGCCGTTTTCGACGATTTGCGGCTGCAGCAACACACTGGCCGGCTGCACCGGATTACCGAAGCCGATCACCACAATCACCAGCAACGCCGCCACTTCCAACAGCAGGCAGGTGCCGGTGATCCAGGCGTTGAGCTTGATATTGAGGATGCCCAGGGCGTAGCTGCATACCACGATCACCAGGGCGACAGTTTGCGCGTCGAATGTCGTGCCCAGAGCGTTATTCAGATAAGTCGCCGCACCGGTCGCCAATACCGGCGGAATAAACAGCAACATCACCAGAACCGTCAGGAAGGTGGCGTAACCGGCCATGCCACCAAACACGCGCTTGGCATACACGTACTCGCCACCGGCGCTGTTATGGGCGCGGCCGAGCTCGGCGTAACAGAAGGCAAACATCAACGCGAGCAACGCCGCCATCACGAATGCCAGGAACACGCCACTGCCCGCCTGCTGGATGGCAAACGGGGCGATCACGAAGACGGAACTGGCCGGCGTTACCGCTGAAACGGTAATGGCCACTACATCGAAGACGCTCAGGGTGGGCTTGAGCACGCCATCGGGCGCGGGGGAAGCACTCATATCGTTATCCTCTGTCGTTGTTTTTGGTGTGAGGCAGAAACGAAACATGATTTTTCCTCGGGATATGCTTCCCGTTGGACAGTGACGACGTTATCGGCTGGCGGGGCTGTCGGCCAATTCCCCTATTGGCGTACTCCCCTTGACGGTGCCCCCCAGAAGCCTAACCCTTGGCCGATCATTTGAGGGTGGGGATGTTGAGATGAACCTGTTCCGGGAAATCGGTATGCACGCGGGGTTGGGCCGCACCCTGTCTCAGATCGGCACCGAACGGTTCTGGAAGCAATTGGTGCTGTTATTGCACCAATGCCTGCCCTTCGATAATGCTCTGGCGATTTTCTACCCGCTGGATGGCCCGCCCCAGGCCCTGGAAGAGTACGACGCCCAGCCCAGCAGCAAGCCGGCGTCGATGCTGGTGTACCTCAACGGCTTGTACCTGCTCGACCCGTTTTACCAGGCCTGCCGCGAAAACTACGCCAGCGGCGTATACCGCCTGGAGGAAGTGGCGCCGGACCATTTTCGCCAGAGTGAGTACTTCCTCAATTATTTCCATGACAATGTGCTGGAAGACGAAGTGCAATTGATCCTGCAATTGCCTGGCGCCGGCACCCTGTCGTTGTCACTGGGCATGCAACGGCGCTTCAGCTTTGAAGAAACCGGGCTGTTGACCACGCTGTCGGCCTGGGTGTTGCCGCTCATGCAGCAGCATTGGCAGCAAAGCACCGAGCGGGCACCGGCCATGGACAGCCAGATTCGCGATGCCCTGAGTCATTTCGGCAGCGGTGTACTGTCGGACCGCGAACTGGAAATCGCCCGGCTGGTGTTGCGGGGGTTCTCCTCCAAGGCCATGGCCGAACGCCTGAAGATCTCGCCGGACACCGTCAAGGTGCACCGCAGGCATTTGTACGCCAAGCTGGACATTTCGTCGCAACCCGAGTTGTTTTCGTTATTCATTCAGTCGTTGGGGCATGACTTGGAGAATCCATAGGCTTAGTCCGAATGAAAGAAATTAATATGCTGCGGCAAAAGATTTACGCCATCAACGCGTATAGAAAAGTTCGGCCCTTCAGGGTTGACCTTGATAGTCAAAGTGCTCACGCCAAACTCATGAGTCAGTTGCACATCCCCCACTTCCACGGGCGGGCCTGGCTGAATATTAATAGCTGAGATGTTGTGGTCTTTTAATACCCCGGCCACATCGATTTCATCCTCCTTGGGGTTGAAATTCAATAGGGTGTCAGGGTCATCGCTAAGGGAGTCGGTACTTTTTTCATATTTGAATGTGTTTTCACCCTGGCGCCCCACCAGCTGGTCGCCACCGCCACCGCCGATGAGGACCGAGGGCTCGCCACGCCTGGCTTCGAGGCGCTCACGCTGGTCTGTGCCGCGCAAGGTGGGCGGGCTGTTTTCCGGGTGGGTCCACGTGCCGCCAGTGGGAAGGCTTTGTATGGAAGACATATAAGTCACCTGTCAGATCATGAGTGTATGTGAAAGTGTTACGCGTTGCGGATTGAAATCTCTCACGCAGGCAATAACACTTTCCACTCCAAATAATTGACATCACATGTCTTAACTATGACGTGATTATTTATCCCACCCAGTACCGATGACTTATCGGTCTTCCTGGTGGCGCTGTTTTCCTGTTATTTAACGCCCCGTACGAATGGTATTCCAAACCCGAGTACGCACCCGGTCGATGTTCAACGGCATGGCTTGCAGTGCAAATAACTTGCCCATCATTTCCGCGCTGGGATACACCTTGGTATCGGCCTTGATCGCCGGGTCTACCAGGCTGTCGGCCGCCGCGTTGCCGTTAGCGTAATGCACGTAGTTGGTGATACTCGCCATCACGTCCGGGCGCAGCAGGTAGTTCATGAACGCATAGCCGGCTTTCTCATTCGGTGCGTCGACGGGCATGGCGACCATGTCGAACCAGATTGCCGCGCCTTCCTTGGGAACGTTGTAGCCGATATTCACGCCGTTTTTGGCTTCTTTGGCGCGGCTTTCGGCCTGCAGGATGTCGCCGGAGAAACCGACGGCGACACAGATGTCACCATTGGCCAGATCGGCGGTGTATTTCGAGGAATGGAAATACGCCACGTAAGGTCGCACTTTCATCAGCAAGGCCTCGGCCTTCTTGTAGTCTTCGGCTTTTTTGCTGTGGTGCGGCAAGCCCAGGTAATTCAGCGCAGCTGGCAGCAGTTCGGGGCCGTTGTCGAGAATGGCGACGCCGCATTTTTGCAGCTTGGCCATGTTTTCCGGTTTGAAGATCAAGTCCCAGGAATCCACCGGGGCGTTGTCGCCGAGTACCGCCTTGACCTTGTCGATGTTGTAGCCGATACCGGTGCTGCCCCACAGGTACGGGAAACCGTGGGCATTGCCGGGGTCGTTGTCTTCCAGGGCCTTGAGCAGCACGGGGTTGAGATTTTTCCAGTTGGGCAACTGGCTCCTGTCGAGTTTTTTCAGGGCGCCGCCCTGGATCTGTCGCGCCATGAAATGGTTGGAGGGGAACACCACGTCATAGCCCGATTTACCGGTCATCAGCTTGCCGTCGAGGGTTTCGTTGCTGTCGTACACGTCATAGGTGAAACCGATGCCAGTGTCTTTCTGGAAATTCCTGGTGGTGTCCGGCGCGATGTAGTCCGACCAGTTATAGATCTTCACGGTCTCGGCGGCTTGGCTGATAGAGGCCACTAACATCAAGGGCAACAGGGCAATGGCTTTCATGGTTCGATTTCCTGGCGGTTTTAGGGCTGTTTTTATGGCAGGCGATCAAGGATCAAAGCGTTACAGAATCAGGACATAGGTCTTGCGCACGGTTTCCTGGATATCCCAGATACCGGTGCTATTGGCTGGCAACATCAGTGCGTCACCGGCTTGTATGTGCAGGGTTTCCCCATTGTCGGGCGTGAAGGTGCAGCGCCCTTGGATGAAATGGCAAAACTCCTGGGACGTGATCTGCCGACGCCAGCGCCCCGGGGTGCAGGCCCAGATGCCGGTCTCGACGCCATCGTTGCGCTCCACGCTCAAGGTGGAGGCCACGGCGATGGGCGCGCCCAGGGGCACCGCCACCGGTGATGAATCTGGCAGAGGGGTGTTCAGCGTGTCTTTGAATTGGGTAATGCTCATGGTTTTTCCCTGTGGGTGACGAGTCAGTGCATGAAACCTTCCATGAAACCGGCAATGCCGGTCGCCAGCTTGCGGCGCCAGGGCGCAGTGTTGGGGTTGGCCAAGACCTGGTCTTCATGAACAAAACTACGGATGATCGCGTTGTAACCCAGCCAGCGGCACGGCTCCGGCTCCCAGGCCTTGAGTGCTTTGAGGCCGCCTTCGCGAATCACCCAGGGTTGTTGGGTCAGCAAGGTGTCGCGGCCGAGGATCAAATCGGCCAGGGTGCGGCCGCCGAGGTGGGTGGCGCCCACGCCCTCCCCGCCATAACCGCCGGACAGTGCGATGCCCGTGGCGTGGTCACAGAGCATGTGCGGACGAAAACGGCGCGACATGCCGAGGTTGCCGCCCCAGGAATGGGTAATCCTGGCCTTTTTCAGCTGTGGGAAGAGTTCGCCAAACAGGTAGCGACGCAACTCCACTTCGCTGTCGGTCAGGTCGAAGTTGTGCCGCAACTTGCCGGCAAATTGATAGCCACCACGGGCGCCGAAGACCAGACGATTGTCGGCCGTACGCTGGCCGTAGGTGACCTGTCGGCTGCTCTCGCCAAAGGCCTGACCCTGACTGAGCCCGATGTCTGCCCAGGTACTGGCCGGCAGCGGTTCGGTGGCGACGATCAAGCTCTGCACCGGTAACTGGTAGCGGCCCAATGGGGGCAAGGTATTGGCGTAACCCTCGACAGCAGGCACCACCCAGGCGGCGCGCACGCTGGCCTTGGCGGTGCGCAGGCCGCCGGACTGCCAATGGGTCACGGGGCTGTTTTCGTAAATGGTCACGCCCAGGTTCTCAACCGCCCGCGCCAGGCCACGCACCAGCTTTGCCGGGTTGATCGTCGCGACGTGGGGGGCATAGATGCCGCCATAAGGCTTGGCAATGCGGACCTGCTCGGCCAATTGCTGCGGGCTGAGCCAGCGGTAGTCGTCTTCGGTGAGGCCCTGGGCGTACAGCTTGTCCAGATAGCGGCGCAGGCTGACTTCCTGCTCGGGGTAGCGTGCGGCGCAATACAAGGCGCCGCCTTTGCGGTAGTCGCAGTCAATGCCTTCGCGGGCCAGCACCTGGGCCACTTCATCAGGGATACCGTGCAGCAGGTCAAACGAAGCGCGCCGGTGCTGAGGGGCAAGCTCAGCCAGCAGTCGGTCTTCCCCCAAGAGGTTGCCCATCAACCAGCCACCATTGCGACCGGATGCGCCAAACCCAGCAGTCTGTGCCTCGATGATCGCGATTTTCAGCTCGGGGGCCTGGCGCTTCAGGTAATAGGCGGTCCACAGGCCGGTGTAGCCGGCGCCGATAATCGCCACATTGACGTCCAGGTCGTGCTCCAGCGATGGACGCGCTAACAGCGGGTCGTCCAACTGGTCCATCCATAAACTGATATTGCGCCATGCCGGCATGCCAGCTTCCCCTACCTCGGTTCGATAGGGCCGATCCTAGAGTGCAGTGTCAGGGGCTGTCTTGCGCGCGTGCACGCAGGGAAATTTGTTTGAGGTACGCCTTGGGCGATTGCCCGGTGTGCTGGCGAAAAGCGCTGTAAAACGCCGAGAGTGAATTGAAACCGGCCGCAAAGGCCAACTCATCAACTTTGACCGGCGCGGTGGCGTGATCCAGCGCGGCCAGTAAATGCTGGAGTCGCGCCTGGTTGACGTAGCGATAGAAGCTCTGCCCCAGCACTTGGTTCAGCAGGTAGGACATCTGGTTGCGACTGTAGCCACAGGCCTTGGCGACCCGCTGCAGATCCAGCTCCGGGTCCAGATACGGCTGCTGACGCTCAAAATATTGTTGCAGGTCATTGGCCATATAACCCAACTGCTGGGGCGACAGGCCCAGGCGGCTGACCGTAGGGCGCAAGGCCTGGGCTGGTTGCTCGTGCACCAGGGACGCATATTCATTCACCCGCCAAATCAACCCGTCGCGCACCGTAATGGCCTCACTGGTACGAAACGACACCAGGCCCTGGCCGCCACGCAAGGTGATGCGGTACTGGATAAACGCCGTATCGCCATCGGCGCGGATGCGGTCAGTGTGTTCAATGGCCTCATCCGCCTCACGGGGCATGCTGGCTTGCAAGTACTCGCGCAACTCGGCATAGCCCACCACACGGTTCTGGAAAAAATCGTGGTACTGGATCTCGGGATGGTAGTAAGCCATCACCCCGTCCAGATCGCGATGACGCCAGCACAGGTGATGGCGCAGCACCAACTGGCCGGTAGCGTGGGAATTCTGACACTCATCGTCTGGGGCGATGTCGGGCATATTGGGCTCTACGACGGGAGAAAATGTTTGAGAGTGCCGAAGTTTACCCGCCCCTTCAATGGTCAAATCGAGCGCCTGACTAATGGCCTTTTGCCTATTCCTCTGTAGGACATGATCTATATCAAAACCAGGCGAAAGAACCGCCGAACGGGCGCAAAAAAGTCACCTTGGCGTTGCGAACGAATGCTATTTTTAAGCCCTAGATGTCATGACCAGCGAAGGTCCTGGCCCCTGCCGCGAGCTAAAGGAAGCGCTCAATGAACAAGGTGGGCAACATGAACAAAGTGACATTTCCCAACGCCTGCCAGCTGATGCGCTGGCATTTTCACCCGATGGGCTTCGAGGGCAGCATGGACGCCCCCGGCAGCATGATCGCCCGCCTGTTCGACCGGGCCAGCGGCGAGACGTTGATCGCTATCGCGGGGATTCCGTGCGCTACGGTGATGAACGCGGCTGATGTGGAGCGCATCATCGAGGCCGTGGATGATGAATTGGAGAGTTTCGTGCCGCCGGTTTCGTTGCGGGCGTGAGGCGGGGCTAACCGCCCCACTCTGACGGTAACCACGATGCGAAGCGAGTCGCTCTTGATCTGCTTTTGATCTCAGGCGCCCCGTTCCAACTGTGTCGCCTGTCAGGCCGCCGTCGCGAGCAAGCCCGCTCTCACAGTTGGATCGTGGAGTGTCAGGTAGATAGGCGTCGGCTGTCAGGCCGCCATCGCAGGCAAGCCAGCTCCCACATGTTCGATCCCGTGTTGTCAGGTAGAGACGCGTCGGCTGTCGGGCTTTTATCGCAGGTCAGCCAGCCCCCTTCGGCGCACGCTGATCATCAAAAAACACCTTCCTGCCATCCACCCGCTCAGACGCCCTGGGCACATTCACGCCTTGGCCTTCCGGCTTCTCCACATACCAATAGCAATGGCTGACCGCCCGGGTGATCCCCACATAGGCCAGGCGCAACACCTCGTCTCTCTGGGCATTGTCATAAGGCTCACTGTCGCCATCCTTACCCAAGCCCGCCATGCGATAGACCTGATTCTTGTACGGCGAGCTGGTGACATGCTGACAATCGCCCAGCAAAAACACCGCATCCGCCTGCAAGCCCTTGGCACTGTGATAAGTCAGCTGTTTAAGCCTGCGCGCCTGAGGCGCCGAGCTAGAATCCACATTAACTACAGACTGAATATGCTCTTGAATCAATAACTTATCGCTACTTTTTCGATAAAGCATCAGGATTGAATCGCCCCGCTGATAGTGCTCGAGCAACCGCTGCCCCAGTGCCGCGTCGTCACGTTCCAACACCGTGACGGGCACCAATGCCTTGGGCTCGCCACTGGCCTTGGCCTTCTTGCCCGGGATGGCCGGCGCGCTACGGACGATATGTTCGGCAGCGTCGATGATGTGCTGGTGGCTGCGGTAGTTCTCGCCCAACATCACGCGGGTGGTGCTGGGCGAAACAAACTCCTTGTTGAACTCCATGAAGTACTTGGGCGAGCTGCCGCGCCAGCCATAGATGGATTGCCAGTCATCCCCCACGCACAGCAAGGATGAGCGTTGGGCTGCGCGCCCGACGTGCATGGCCGGCCCACGGCTGCGGATTTCGCGCAGGCTGGCGCGGATCCAGGACACGATCTGCGGCGATACGTCCTGGAATTCATCGATCATCAAGTGCGACATCGGCCGCAACAAGGGATCACTCAGCAGCTTGAGGTTCTCCGGGGTGTTTTCGCCAAACAGCGAGAACATCCGGTTGTAGGTCATGATCGGCGGCGATTGTTCCAGCAGGTGATCTTCCAGCGCCTTCCAGAAAATGCTCAGGGCCTCGAAGAACAGCCGATCCGGGTCGTCCTTGGCAAAACTCATCTGGCCAACTGCCGTGGGGACATCCAGGCCGAGGTTCTCGATAAACCCGGCTGCCATGACAAAACTGTCCAACAGGGGCGCCGAAGCGAGTTCGCCTTTGACCTTGTAATCAAAGCCTGGCCCGGCCGTGGCATCGCCGCCCAGGCTGCTCAAAAGGCGCTTTGAAGATTCGTAATTATCCAGCCATATCAGTGGCTTATTACAGAAAGCTTGAAACAACGTGCGCTTTACTGCCCATTCTGCACGCACCGAGAGTTTCGAATTCGGCCGACTGATCTGCGGGTTTTCGCGCCCATCGAACCCCAGTACCACCCAGGCGTCCAGCTCCGGGATGTAGCCGTGGCAATGAAATCGCGCGCCGTTGATTTCAAAGGTCTGACGGCTGGGTTCGATACCTTTGATCGGCCAGGCACCGGCGCGAAACCACAGGTCCTCAATCACATCACAGAGTTCTTCATCGCGCTTGGCGGCCAATTCAGTCACGGCCATACGCTTTTGCACGTCAGGATGATCGCGCTCCAGCTCCTTGAGCTGAAGGCCATGGCGGGCCAAGGGTGCAATCAACTCGCGAAAACGCTGATGGCGGCCATACAAGCGGTGATAACAAGCGTTCATCTGCTGGCGCTGGGCGTCACTGATACGCAGGTCGAAGGCGTTGCTGTCGGCGTCTTCAAAACCACCGCTGAGGTTCTCAAAGGCCTGCAGCCGCTCAAAACCCGGCAGGCTGCGCACCATGGGCAGGATGCGCGAGTGAAAGGTGCGCACCAGCGCCTGGGCTTCCTTGCTGCCAAGGGGTTGGCCCCACAGGTTGAGAATTTCCATGAGTTTGTTGATGAAGTCCTTGCGCGACTCGCGGGTGAACGTCACCACAGTCATCGAACTCAGTTCAAAGCCCAGGTAATGGCTGAGCAGCAGGATGCGCAGCACCAGGGACGTCGACTTGCCGGCGCCGGCACCCGCAATCACCGAGGTCGAGGGGGTGTCGCTGAAGATCATCTTCCATTGCGCCGCGCTTGGCTGCGCATGGGCTGGCAGCAGGCGCGCGACATCGGCCTTCATGCGCTTCTTCACCTCTGCGGTGAGCGGCAATCGCCAATCGTCGAACAGGCTGTCATCTATGCCTGGCGCACGGTGCTCATCGGGGCGAAAGTCACGAATCAGCAGGACTTGTCGGCCCTCCTCGATGCCATCAGCCCTACCCTCACGGTAACCGTACTCAACGCCCGCCTCATGCCCACTGCGAAAGCCGTCGGCCTGGCCATGCAACCAGGAAAATCGATGCTGCGCACGCAAACGGGTGAGGCCATGGCCGAACAGGCGCGCGGCAAGCCGCTTCAACAGCGGCATTTCAGCCAAGGGGCGCAGTTCGGGGGGTAGATCAGGCTGTTGTTGCGACACGCGGACTCCTGCGGTGAGCTTGTTTTGACCAAGCCGTCATGGTCGCCGGAAACGCCGCTCAGTTCCAGCCAAATGCTTTGTTGTCATGCAGTTAGGCGATGAAGTGAAAGTGAACACCGGGGTTAAACATCGAATAAATGAATCATAAACAGGCATTTTTTACGCTTTTTCTCGATCATGCGCTGCTGGATGATAGGTTCATCAACAGGAGACGATCATGCTTGAACTTCGACCTTTCAACACACTGGGCGGCGCCCACCATGGCTGGCTTGACGCTCATCACCACTTTTCCTTTGCCGAATACCACGACCCCCAGCGCATGCACTGGGGCAACTTGCGGGTGTGGAACGACGACATCATCGCCCCCGGCAGCGGCTTTCCCCAGCACCCGCACCGCGACATGGAAATCATCACCTATGTGCGCGAAGGGGCCATCAGCCATGCCGACAACCTGGGTAACAAAGGCCGCACCGAAGCCGGCGACGTGCAAGTAATGAGCGCGGGCACCGGCATTGCCCACAGCGAGTACAACCTGGAGGCCACGCCGACCAAAATCTTCCAGATCTGGATCATCCCCAATGAAGCCGGCTTGCCACCGTCCTGGGGCGCCAAACCGTTTCCACAAGGCAACCGCGAGGGCTTTGTAACCCTGGCCAGCGGCAAGGCTGGCGACAGTGAAAGCTTGCGAATTCGTGCGGATGCACGCTTGGTGGCAGCTAACCTGAAAGCTGGAGAAAGCGCGGAGTACCGGCTGGACAGTGGCCGCCGGGCGTACCTGGTGCCCGCCACGGGCGTGATTGACGTCAATGGCGTGCAGGCAAAGGCGCGAGATGGTGTGGCGGTTGAGGATGAACAGGTATTGCGGGTAACGGCGATTGAGGACAGCGAAATCGTGCTGGTGGACCTGGCCTGATCTCAACTCTTGTTGCTATCTAATGTGGGAGGCGGCTTGCTCCCTCCCACACTTCTACCGCATGAGTGTCAGTTATTGGCTGATTGCACCATCAACCAACACCTGCGCCTCCTCCACCAGTTGCTTGAGGTGCTCTTCGCCAACGAAACTCTCGGCGTAGATCTTGTAGATGTCCTCAGTGCCCGAGGGCCGTGCGGCAAACCAGCCGTTTTCGGTCATGACTTTCAAGCCGCCAATCGCCTGGTTGTTGCCCGGCGCATGGCTGAGGATCTGCTGAATGGTCTCCCCGGCCAATTGCGTCGACGTGACCTGCTCCGGCGACAGTTTGCCCAGCAGGGTTTTTTGCGCTGGAGTGGCTTTGGCATCCACACGGATAGCGAACGGCTCACCGAGGGCATCGGTCAGGCCGCGGTAGATCTGGCTGGGGTCCTGACCTTTGCGCGAGGTCATTTCGGCGGCCAGTAAGGCCGGGATAAGGCCGTCCTTGTCGGTGCTCCACACGCTGCCGTCCTTGCGCAGGAACGAGGCACCGGCGCTTTCTTCGCCGCCAAACCCCAACGACCCTTCAAACAAGCCATCGGCAAACCATTTGAAGCCCACTGGCACTTCGTACAGGCGACGACCAATACGCGCTGCGACGCGGTCGATCAGGCCGCTGCTCACCACGGTCTTGCCTACGGCTGCATCGGCGCGCCAGTCCGGACGGTTCTGGAACAGGTAGTCGATGGACACCGCCAGGTAGTTGTTGGGCGCCAGTAAACCTCCGGAAGGCGTGACAATGCCGTGGCGGTCGTGGTCCGGGTCGCAGGCGAAGGCAACGTCGAAACGCTCCTTGAGCCCGATCAGACTTTGCATGGCGTAGCTGGAAGACGGGTCCATGCGAATCTGGCAGTCCCAGTCGACGCTCATGAAGCGGAAGGTTGCGTCGACCTCGGTATTCACCACCTCCAGGTTCAAGCGGTAGTGCTCGGCAATCGCCGACCAGTAGCGCACCCCTGCTCCGCCCAGTGGGTCCACGCCCAAGCGCAGGTCGGCGCTGCGGATCGCGTCCATGTCGATCACATTGATCAGGTCGGCCACATAGCTGTTGAGGTAGTCATGGCGATGGGTGGTGTCGGCCTTGAGCGCCTGGGCGTGAGTGATGCGCTTGACCCCGGCCAGCTTGTTGGCGAGCAGTTCGTTGGCCTTGGCTTCGATCCACTTGGTGACATGGGTATCAGCCGGGCCACCGTTAGGCGGGTTGTACTTGTAGCCGCCACTTTGCGGCGGATTGTGGGACGGTGTAATCACAATGCCGTCCGCCAGGCCGCTGGTACGGCCGCGGTTGTAGCAGATGATGGCGTGGGAAATCGCCGGCGTCGGCGTGTACTCGTCGCCCTCGGCCAGCATCACATGCACGCCGTTGGCCGCCAGTACTTCCAAGGCGCTGGCACCGGCTGGCGTCGACAATGCATGGGTATCCAGGCCGACAAACAAGGGGCCAGTGATGCCCTGCGCTTCGCGGTACAGGCAGATGGCCTGGCTGATAGCCAGCACATGCCACTCGTTGAAACTCAGTTCAAACGAGCTGCCGCGGTGCCCGGAAGTACCAAAAGCCACGCGCTGAGTGGAGATCGCTGCATCAGGCTGGCCGGTGTAGTAGGCCGTGACCAGTCGCGGGATATCCACCAGCAACTGGGCTGGCGCCGGTTTGCCCGCAAAAGGACTGATAGTCATGCATAAACCTCGAAAAGAAGGATTCGGAAAAAATGACAGTTTACTGGGACTTGGACTACTGCGCGACGGTATCGATCCGACGGCCTAAAGAGAAATTTCACACACTAGTCAGTCTGCGCCTGCCGTAGTGACTGCGCCAGCGTATCCAGGGCGATGTCCAGGTTGGGATGGCCGCTGAAGGTATGGCTCAAGCGCATATGCTGGTGATGTAAACCACTGAGACTGAAGAGCTCGCCGGGGGCAATCACCACCTGCTGGGCGAGCATGCGCTGGAATACCAGGCGCATGTCCACCGGCGCCATGGACTGCAACCAGAAACTCGCCCCGGCCACGGGCATGCGGTAGTGCACACGCCCTTGCATACGCGCATCCAAGCGGTGACTCATGGCGTGCGCCTGCTCATGGAGGCGCTGGCGCAACGTTTGCAGGTGCTGGTCGAACCGACCGCTTTCGTACAGCCGGGCAATGGCGCGTTGTCGGATAGCGGACAGTCGAAACGAACGCAGCAGGAATTGGCGCTGCAATTCACTGCTCATCTGCTGCGCCAGCAGGTAACCAAAGGGCGCCTCCGGGCCCAACACCTTTTCGAACGAAGAAAATACGATCAGCCGCTCTGGGTTGACCAGGCCGCGCAAGGCCGATCCGGGCGGCGCAAAGCTCAGGTCACCAAAGGTATCGTTCTCCAGCAACCAGCAGCCGTGCTGGTCGAGCAGACGCGCTACGTGCAGCCGCTCGGGCTCGGTCATGGCGTTCCCCGAGGGCATGCTGACCACGGACGAGAGCAGCACCAAGTGCACCGGCTCATGGCGCAGCACGTGCTCAAAAGTGGCCAAATCGGGGCGGCCGTCGGCGCGCCAAGGCCATTCAATGACCCGCACACCTGCGGCCTGTAGCAGGCGCAACACCAGGTAATCGCAGGGAGATTCAACCACCACCACGGTGCCTTTAAGGCCCAGGGCATCAATCAGGATGTCCAGTACGCCTTGAAGGTCGGCCCCCACATACACCTCATCCGCTTGCCAACAACGGGTGGGCGACGAGGTATAGCGTGCGGCCAAGGCGGCGCGCAACTCCCACACACCACAGGGTTGCGAAGGTTGCAGGTGATGGGGATACCGGCGTACCAGTTGACGTTCCAGCGCCAGCAACGCGCCATCCAGCGACCCCAACAGCGCCGGTTCATCGCCACTGAGCACCACCATCGCCGGGCGCCGGGCGGCCGTGTACAAACGCTCGAGCAAGTCTGTACCTGCCATAAGGGGCGCGTTTGCAGCCACGGGCCAGGCGAAGTAGCCGGACTTGGCCACCGAGTACACTCGTCCTTCCTTTTCCAGCAACGAATAGGCGTACTGAATCGTCGAGATCGACACATTCATGCGCGTCGATAACTGCCGCAGGGAAGGCAGTTTCACTGGCGTTTCCCGGCTGACTTCGTTGATCAGATTGATCATGTAGCGGTATACCGCCTGATAGGCAAAGTCTACTTGCCGCTCCCCCCGAAGGTTCATTGTTGATCACCGGCTTTGATTGGCGAATACACGCTGCTAACGCCCCGACACTTGGGCGATGCGCACCTTGGGCCGCGCCAGCGTTTGTTTGCATTCCCGCATGCCGCGCCCTCCCAGCAGCGGGCGCTTACGATACAGGTGCTGCAACAGCGGCAGCGGCAGCCCACTGGTATCCACTAGCCACTGGTGCAGGATGTCCGCAGCGGGTTTGCCCTGTAGTGCCTTGTGCAGTTCAGGAAGTGCCACCAGCATGCCGGGATGGCATTGACGCAAGAAGCTCTCCAACCGTTCGCCATGTTGAACGAAGGGCGCAAACAACAGGCACGTCAACTGGCTGTCGTCCAGGCCGGAGAACTCCTGAATGTAGGCGGTGGACAGCAACTGCCCCTCTGGCCCTGACGCTTCTTTGATCAGCGCGACCGGTACTTGCCTGCGGTGCAGGAAGTCTGCCGCACGCCGAACAAACCCCGCGACGCCATGTTCGTAGGACAGCTCACGCAGACACTGGGCCTGCACGCCGTGCAAATGCGCCATGAGCAATGGGTTGGGATAGGCGGGATGGCTGAAATGGAACTCGAACGGGTCCCGTTTGTAGGCGAGGAACCCGGTGAGCAGTGGCGCATGGGCGACATCGGCGTCCTTGAGCAGATCAGCGATGCCGATATAGGCCAAATGACGATGCCCGCCCCGGCCCGGACTTTCGTTGCCGGCATAGTGCTCGCCATAGAGGTCGCGGTAGCACCCCACGCTCCATTCCTCCATGCGTGCAAACCACCCATTGAGCGACGATGGCTTGCCGGGCGCAAATGCAAGGCCGGTCGCCAGCGCATTTTTTTTCAGCCACGCGATGTATTGGCTTTGCTTGCGCACTGAATCACCGCTGACCAGGGCATGCACGCCGCCGTTCCAGGTAGCGACCCGCTGGTAGAAATCGCCCAGGGCCAGGAGCGTGTCATCGCACAGGGCGGCGCGGATATCGCCGGACGTCAGGTGCCCGATCATCAGTTTGTTACGCTGGCTGATTTCCCGAGCGGCACTGGACGCCGGGCGCTGATGGTTGAACGGCAGCACCTCATGGTTTTCCACCATCAACAGCTCTACCCGTGGGTCGTCATGGAAGAACAGCGCTGCGTAGCCCTGATTCAGGCAGTCGAGCGTTGCTTGAGTCATACCCGCATGCCGCAATGTTGCCACCCGTATCTGAAAAGTCTTGGGCGAGCGGCCGGCAATGGTCAGTTGCGCCGCACGCAGCAACGCGAGGGTGTAGCTGCTCACTTCGCCGCCACCGTGGGCGATCAGTACTTTGTAATTGCCCACTTGTTCCATGCCGCCTGCGGCCACCACGATGCGCTGAACGAGCAATTGAAGTGACGTTCGTTCGGCACGCGTAAAGTGCCCGATTAAACGTTGCAGAACTTGCTGGTAAACATAGCTCATGGCTTGTTCATGAATAGTGCTCATCGTTCTACTACCCGAGTTGAAATATCAGTTTCAAGCAACTACCAAACAGCGTTGCTCGACTTATTACATCTGTAGGCTTGTCATCCAGTGCGCAGCACAAGTTTGAGTCAACATTAGCACCTTGCAACAAAAGCGCAGGTGAGAGCATTGAGGGGGCCTATGGCCGCCCCGCCGGAGAATCCAGCGCCTGCGCGGGCTCTAGCGAAATAGCTATTAGCCTTAGGAATGTTCCGACAACGTCCTACACTGTTTTAACTAAGCAATTAGAGAATTGTCCGACAAATATTAATCACCTGCGCACCTTGGGTGCGCGTAAAGCAAAAGGGTATTCGTTTTGCACTTGCCGGGAAAAACAATCCGAGCCTCGTTAGTTCTGAAGGTGCGTGACGCAACTGCCGTGTAATCAATCATGGCTCAATCCTTGAGATAACAATGAAGACTCAATTATCGGCACTCAAATAATGATTAACAGATACAGAACAGCGTCAAAAAGCAGCTCAGATGAGCTGCCTGCCCAACTTAAATGACGCCCACACACAAGCGCCGCACTGGATTTCAGGGCGGCGCAAGGCAATAACAGTATTGTTTACGGGGCAGAACGCCCCTGCGGCGGCTCAACCCCGGTGCGGGTTAAGCCCTGTCAAATGGCGCATTTGCCTCATCAGCTCAGGCGCCAGCGTATTCATTTGCGAATACTCCTACAGCTCAAACAGCTTCAACCTGCAACGCCACCCGTTCGCGGCACGGGCATTCGTCCATGTATCGGTGCGCTTCGACGAACTGACTGAATGGAAATACCGTAGTCTTCAGTGGGACAAGCACCCGGTCGGCTGTCAGCTGGTTGATATCGCGCAACGCGCGCTGCAACGCCACGTGATCCTGGATAATGCCCAACTCCGGCTTGCCGGTGAAGTTGCCGATACAGTGCACAAAGAACTGAATGTTCTTCTGGAACGCCGCACAGGCCGGGAATGGCGTCTGGTTGCCACCTTGCAGGCCATACAGCACCAGGCTGCCGCGCGGCGCCAGGACGTCCCCGAGCAGCGACATCTGCGGGCCACCCAGGCCATCGAACACTACGTCGACGCCCCGGTTGTCGGTGAACTTGTTGATCTGCATCAGCAGGTCTTGTTCTTCGGTCACGATGACTTTTTCTGCCCCGAGGGACAGCAGGTATTCACGTTCAGCACTGTCTTTGGTGGCGGCAATCACCCGCACACCCAGGGCCTTGCCCAACTGCACAAACGAAGGGCCGGCACAGTGGCTGGCATCGGTCACCAAAGCGAACTGGCCGGGTTTGACCCGCGCCAGGTCCATGTAGGCAAAGTACGCAATCAGCAGTGGCGTGTAGTGCACGCTCGCTTCAATCGGACTCAAGACATCCGGATAACGGGTCAGGGCCGAACGGGGCAAGACGATCTGCTCGCCATACACCGGGTAATCATTGGGGCTCTCGGCCGGAAAACTGGCCACTTTATCGCCCACCGCCAGGTCATCCACGCCGTCGCCGAGGGCAACCACAACCCCGGCCATCTCATGGCCCAGGCCAGAAGGCAGGCGTGCATGGGAAGACGCCAGGTTCTGGCGCCACAGAATGTCGTACCAACTGATGCCGATCGCATCGACACGCACCTGCACTTCGCCCGGTGCGGGCTGCGCGGCCGCATGCTCTTCGCATTTGAGCACCTCGGCCGGACCAAACTTGTGAAAACGGATCGTGCGGGACATCGCAAACCTCGTCAAAGTAACCTCTAATGCCATGAACTTTATCTGGGCTTTGGGGGTAAGACCACCGGTCACCATTAATAGTCGACATGCCTGTCATTGATTCCGCGAAGGAGGAACACCCCTCAACTATCGTAGGAAAAATCAATTAGCCGGTGCAGAGTACCAGCCTTTCCCCGTAAGATTCATGCCGGTCATCCCTCTGAATCGAACCTCAGGGGTTGCTACGTGACCGCTCACATCAAGTTTGCTGACTCTTCCAGGACACAAGATGAACCGTAACGACCTGCGTCGTGTCGACCTTAACCTCTTGATCGTATTCGAAACCTTGATGCATGAGCGCAGTGTGACCCGCGCCGCCGAGAAATTGTTCCTCGGCCAGCCGGCCATCAGCGCAGCGTTGTCACGCCTGCGCGGGTTGTTCGATGACCCCCTGTTCGTGCGCACCGGGCGCAGCATGGAACCCTCGGCCCGCGCCGTGGAAATCTTCGCCCTGCTCTCCCCGGCCCTGGACTCGATCTCCACCGCCGTCAGCCGCGCCGCCGAATTCGACCCGGCCACCAGCACCGCCGTGTTTCGCATTGGCCTGTCCGACGACGTGGAATTCGCCCTGCTCCCGCAACTGCTCAAACGCCTACGTTCCGAAGCCCCCGGCATCGTGCTGGTGGTACGCCGCGTCAACTACATCCTGATGCCCGGCCTGCTGGCCTCCGGTGAAATCTCCATTGGCGTCAGCTACACCGCCGACCTGCCCGCCAACGCCAAGCGCAAGGTGCTGCGCCGCAGCCTGCCCAAACTGCTGCGCGCCGACAGCGTACCGGGCTCGCTGAGCCTGGATGACTTCTGCTCACGGCCCCACGCGCTGGTGTCCTTTGCCGGCGACTTGAGCGGGTTTATCGATGAAGAGCTGGAAAAACTCGGCCGCAAGCGCCACGTTGTACTCGCGGTGCCGCAGTTCAACGGCCTGGGTACGTTGCTGGCGGGTACGGACATTCTGGCCACCGTGCCGGATTATGCGGCGGAAGCGCTGACCTCGGCGGGTGGTTTGCGTGCCGAGGACCCGCCGTTACCGGTGCGCTCGTTTGAGCTGCATATGGCGTGGCGGGGTTCGCAGGATAATGACCCGGGGGAGCGGTGGTTGAGGTCGCGGATTCAGATGTTTTTTGGGGACCCCGATAGCCTGTAATAGAATTCCACTAAATTCCATAAACCCGTTTTATAACAATAATTTATTGGTTATTTCAGTCCATCGTCGTCTGTCTAAATCCAACGATTGCGCAGTCAGTAGGCAAAGGCTGGGTGTTCGTCTCTCCGGTCTATCCGGGACGTCCCATAAACCCGACCTCTATGCTCAAGTCTTTTCAGCGCATCTGGCCGGAGTACAACATGACGGCCCATGGCTTTCGTGCCCTACAGGACCATTGCACACGAGCATTGGGGTATAGATCCTATCGTGCTTGAACTGTCTTTATCCCACCGAATGCCGGCTGCGCTCGGAGCAGTGTACGCACGGGCTCAATTGCTCTTGACGGTGTACTTGTTTATTACGGGGTTCAAACACGAAAAGAAGAACGGTGGATACCGGCTATACCCACCACCAGCCCCCACACGTCAGGGCAATGACCGCGCCTACTCCCAGCAGCCACCAGAACAGGGTGCGCTTACGCACTTGTGCACCCGCAGGTACGCATTCAGGAGGGCCCTCAGGGAGCGGTTCAATTGGCACAATCACCACGGGCAAGTTGTCTCGGTTGAAGGGCTCTATACCGGCAAGCCCCATGCAGCGAAAGCCAACGTGGAGGGAATCGTAATCAGCAGGTCGAAGCAGGCTCTGACAGCCCGTGAGGGTGAAGAAAAACAAAAGAAGGCAGGCCTGGTTTTAACATGGCGTCCGTGCGTCCTTGCGGTAAAAACAGGCATTATGCCAGCGATTGACCCCATGCCCAATTCACAGCTCCCCCAGGTCAAAGCGTTTTTGCAGAGCAAAGCGGGCTCCTTTGGCGACCCGATAGCCTCTAAGCGTCGAAAGTCCGGCATGCGTGCGGCGTTATGTCGGTAACCCACGCTTGAATCCAGACCCGCGCAGGCCTACCCTGCACGCGTCGAACAATCACCCAACACGTCAAGGAAGACTTCAAATGTGGGATGGCAGCGTTACTTTTGGCGACTCATGGGCCGGTTACATTGGCCGTGCGGATCAAAACACTGCTCACTCCCATGTCGCCATCCAACTGTGCATCGGCGTAGGCCAACCCGCCACCCTGGAGCTGCCGGGAAAGGTGATCCGTGCGGCAGGCGTGATCATCGGCCCCAACGTCGAACACCGTGCCGTGGCCGAAAGTCATCCGGTGGCATTTTTGTATGTCAGCCCGGACACGGCGTTGGGCCGTGCGCTCAATGCGTTGCTGCAAGACGATGGCATCGCGCTGGCCAGTGACGAACTGCTGGAGTGTTTTCGCCGTAGCACGTCCCTGTCGCACTTTGTCGACGCCCTCTCGCGGCTGCTGGCAATTACCCCGCCGATCGACCACAGGCTCTACAAAGCGCTGAATATTTTGCGCCTTGACCGCGACGGCCCTGGTTGCGTCAGTCGCGCAGCCCAAGCGGTGGGGTTGTCCAGCCCGCGCTTGCGCTGCGTCGCCACCCACCAGATGGGTGTTTCCCTCTCCCAATGGATCATCTGGAACAAATTGGAGCGCGCCTCCAAATCCCTCGCCGGTGGGTCGACGTTGTCGGACGCCGCTGCCGACGGCGGCTTCTCCGACCAGGCGCATCTGGCTCGCATGATGCGCCGCATGATTGGCATGACGCCGCGCACCGCCGCCGAGGTTTTGCGTAAGACAAGCGTTTCGTTCAAGACGCGCTGATATCAAAACGCCAATATCAATCGCATCTTATTCGCGACCACGTTAAGCGCTGAGCACAGGCTCCCAGAGCACCTCAGCGCCACCGAAAGTGAATAGAAGAGTGTTCGCCCGGGGCACCTGTGCCTGCGATTCGGCGAAACGCACCATGAATTCTTTCGATGAATCCGCAGGATGCGCCCTACATGTCAGCACAGCAAAAATTAACCGTCCTTCTCACTGGAGGCTCAGGGGTGCTCGGTGAGTCACTGATCGACTGCCTGGCAGAGGACTTTCACTTGGTCTGCCTGGCGCGCAAAAGCCGTATCCGCGATCCCCGAGTGGAAGTGCTCAAGGGTGATATTTGCAGCGCTGACCTGGGCCTGGCCAGCGACGTTTATGCGGCGCTGGTTGAGCGTGTCGACTGGGTGATCCACGCCGCGGCGGTGACGCGACTGGACGGTGATATCGACCAGATTTTTTCGGTTAACTACCTCGGCACCGAAAACGTCGTGGCCTTTGTGCAGCAAGCCAAGGTGCCGCTGTATCACATCAGCACCGCCTTTACTCACCCCTGCGACTATTACGAAGGCGTACAAGCAGAAACGCCTTACGAAGTCGCCAAGCGCCAGGCCGAAACCCTGGTGCGCTCGGCCGGCATCGACGTGTCGATCTTTCGTCCGTCCATCATTATTGGCGACGCCAGCACCGGGCATATGCCCAACTTCCAGGGTTTCCATATGACCATGGGGCTGATGATGTCTGGCGTGCTGCCCATCGTGCCCTGCCCGCCTGCTGGCTATGTCGACCTGATCGCCCGTGACGTCGCGGCGCGAGCGATCGCCAACGCGCTGCACCAGCGTTTGATCGGCGACGATTATTTTCTCACAAGCGGCCCGCAGGCCCTGGATCTGACGGGTCTGCTGGACCTGATGTGCAAGTCCATGGACACCCAGAAACAACCCTTCACACGGCCACGCTGCATGGCGCCGGACATTTATGAACGGTTGATCCGCCCGGTATTTCTACCGGCGCTGAGCGGCAATATCCAGGCCGCCCTGACCCGTGCCACCCAGTTGTGCCGCTATGCCTGCCTGCGCACGCCACTGCCCACTTCATTGCCGCAGTTACTCGGCGAGCCGGCATTCAGCCAACGCGACGTCAGCCGTGAGTTGCTGCTCTCGCTCAACCACCTGGCGCCCAAGCTGGGGGCTCTGACGCGCATGCTCAAGCAGCCGGTGACAACGCCCACAGAAGCGAGCGTGGCATGAACCACACTGTTATCGAACCTACTCTCGACGCCGCACAGGTCGACCAATACCTGCGCCAGCACGTCAACTCAGGCTACGCACGCCTCGCGTCGCTGATGAACCTGCCAATCGAGCAGTCCAGCCGTGGCGTCTACATCTACGACGAGCAAGGCCGCCAATACCTGGATGCAGGCGGCTATGGCGTGTTTTTCCTCGGGCACGGCCACCCGGTCGTCGTGGAAGCGGTTACTCGGCAACTGCAGCAAAACGCTTTGGCCAGCAAGTTGTTGCTCAACCCGCAACAGGCCTTTGCTGCCCACGCTCTGGCCGCACTGTGCCCGGGTGACCTGGACTATGTGTTCTTTTGCAACTCGGGCGCCGAGGCCACCGAAGCCGGCTTGAAACTCGCCCGCCTCAACGGTTGCCGCCGCACGCTGTCGACGCTCGGAGGCTTCCACGGCAAGACCCTCGGCGCCCTTGCGGTCACTGGCCGCGAGAGCTACCGAGAGCCTTTCAGCGGGTTGCTCAGCAACAGCGAGTTCGTGCCGTTTGGCGACAGCGTCGCGCTGGAGCAGCAACTGCGCGCATCGCCGGACAAGGCCTGTGTGATCCTCGAACCGATCCAGGCCGAAGCTGGGGTGATCCTGCCGCCATCCAGCTACCTCAGGCGCGTGCGCGAACTGTGCGATCAATATGGCGCCGTGTTGATTATCGACGAAATCCAGTCTGGCCTGGGTCGCACCGGCTATTGGTGGGGCTGCGATCAGGAACAGGTGGTGCCCGACATCATGCTGGTGGGTAAAAGCCTGTCCGGCGGCTGCGTACCGGTGAGCGCCATGGTGGCCCGCGCCGAGATCTATGCGCCGTTCAATCGCAACCCTACGGTCCATACCTCGACCTTCGGCGCCAACCCGCTGGCCATGGCGGCTGTGCAGGCCACGCTGCAAGTGATGGTGCAAGAAGACCTGGTCACGCGTGCCCGCCTGCTCGGCCAGGACCTGCACGCCCGCTTCAGCGCGCTGTTGCAGCAACAGGGCTTGGCCGAACGCGTGCAACTGCGCAGCGCGGGCTTGCTGCTGGGCTTTGAATTCGCCGAGGCCTCAATCGCCGCCAACATGGTCATGGCGCTGATCGAGCAACGCATCATTGTGTGCCACTCGCTCAATGACCACCGGGTGCTAAGGCTCACGCCGTCGCCACTGCTGACGGCCCAAGATTGCAACTGGCTGATCGAAGGCTTCGCCCAGGCGCTGACCACTTCGATGCCATCCCTTTAAATGGAGTTTTCCCCCATGCAAGAAGTCAACGTGCAGGCCCATATCCCCCATGCCTGCGCTGATGAAGTATTTGCGGTGATCAGCGATTTCAGCAACTACGTCGAGCTCTGCGAATCGGTGCGCAATATCAGCATCAACAAGGTCGGCGACCAGGTGTCGTTCACGTCCTGGGAGGTCAACTTCCACAGCGGCATTCTCAAGTGGCAGGAGCGTGACACCTTCAATGCCGACACCCGAGAGATTCATTTCGAGCAGATGGCCGGCGACGTCGATCACTTCTCCGGCACCTGGCACGTCTTGCCGGATGGCAAAGACGCGATCATCACCTTCAAATCACGCTTCGACCTGGGCCTGCCGATGCTCGCGGACATGCTCGACCCTGTGGCTAAACAAGCTATCCGGGACAACATCCACTCGATCATCACCGGCCTGTTTCCGGCGAGCTACTTGAAGGCCTGAACCATGTCACTGTCGTTACTCAATCGCTCACGCGATTTGCTTGAACGCTACGCCCCGGGTTTTGACGAGCGTTTGGCGGCCATTCCGAGTGCCCAGCGCGAAGCGCCACAGAGCGAGGTCATCGCCCTGTTCAAGCAACATGGCCCGGTGGGTCTGCTGGTCAACCGTGAAGCCGGCGGGCTGGGCGCGAACATCCTTGACGCGGTGCATGTGCAGATCGCCCTGGGCGCCCGCTCGCCCTCGCTGGCGGTGGCCAGCACCATGCACCAGTTTTCCGTGGCGAGCCTATTGGCACTCACGCAAAACGGCGGCGGCGCCGAAGGCCTGTTGCTGGCCGCCGTCGCGCAAAACCGCTTGCTGCTGTCTTCGGGGTTTGCCGAGGGCACCTCCGGAGCGGGGATTCTCGACTCGGCCATGCAGGCAGTGCACACCCCAGACGGGGTGTTACTCAGCGGCAGCAAGAAGCCCTGCTGCCTTGGGCAGTCGATGGACTTGCTCACCGCCAGCTATATCCGCCAAACCCCTGGTGGCGAAGAGCTGATGGTCGCATTGATTCCGGCCACTGCAGCGGGCATCAGCCGTAATCCTTTCTGGCAGAACAGCGCCCTGGCCGGCGCAGAAAGCATCGAAGTACGCCTCAACGAAGTGCTGGTGCCCGAGCGCATGGTGTTTTCCGCCGGTTACACGCACCAACTGGGCGACGTGCAAACCGTGGGTTTCATCTGGTTCGAACTGTTGATCTGCGCATCTTATGTGGGTGCCTGCGCCAGCCTGATCGAGTCGGTCACAGACGCCGCTCGCTGGACCGCGCATCACCGCGTGGACCTGGCAGCCGACCTGCAATTGGCGATCAGTGCCCTGGAAGGCGCGGCCCTGGATATCGAGCGTAACCCACAGGACTTGCCTAACGTGTTGGCCCGTCTGCTGCTGGTGCGTTACGGCATTGAGCAACGGCTTGCCCAGCTCTCCGACCAGGCCCACGCCATGTTGGGCGGGATGGCGTTCATCACCAGCAACCTGAGTTCCAACGGACTGATGGCCTGCCGCGGCTTGCAATTTCATCCACCGGCCAGGATCTCGATGGCGACCAACCTTGACACCTACCTGTCCGCATCAACCTTCAGCATGACCGGAGCGCACTCATGAACCTGCTCGGAAAAACCATTGTTATCACCGGTACCGCGCGCGGCCTGGGTTTCGCCGCGGCCAGCAAGCTCAAGCGACTGGGCGCCACCGTGATTGGCCTCGATATCCTCGCACCGCAAGACAGCGGCCTGCTGGACGCGTTTTATCAAGTCGACCTGTGTGACCGCCACGCCGTGGCCAACGTGATCAGCGCTATCAGCACCGATTTCGGCGACATCGACATTCTGGTCAATAACGCCGGCACCCTGACACTGGAACGCGGCGAAACCGGGGTCACCGATGAGGTGACCCGCGCAGTGGACGTCAACCTGTTCGCGCCTTGGCAACTGACTTCGGGGTTCCTGCCGGGGCTACTGCGAAAGCGCGGCAAAGTGGTCAACGTGTCCTCATTGTTCGCGCTGGTGAATGCGCCCTACGTGGCCGCCTATGCTGCGAGCAAACGGGCGCTGAGCGCTTATTCGGATGTGCTGCGCATGCAGTATCGCGGGGAGCTTGACGTGGTCACGGTGTACCCGGGGTTCATCGACACGGCGATCCACTTGCCCGCGCAGCGTGTGGGCCTGTCGGTCAAACGCCTGGTGACCTTCAAGTGGGGTGACAAGACCCTGCTGTCCCTGGAAGAAAAACTGGATGCCGCCGCGAACGGCCTGGTGCGCGCCTGCCAGAAAAATGGCCTGCGCAACCGGGGGCTGACGTTCATGGGCACGCTGGCCATGTACACCGCGCGCAGCGTGCCGAGCGTGGTCGATGCCTTTATCGCCATGCGCCTGCGTACGCTCACGCGTGGCGGTCATCTGGTGCTCAACCCTGAACTGATCGAGTAAGCCCTCGCCAATGGCCAGCCATCTGCACCCCAAGCCCCAGGTCCGCCTCGACCGTGCCTTGTTCAAGGCTCGGTCGGGGGAATCCTTGCTGATCATCGCCTACGCCTTGAGCCTGTACCTGCTGCCACTCGCGCTGTTTGTGTGGGTGGCCAACACAGCCTCCACCCTGTGGACGCTGGTGTGTTTGCCATTGGTGGTATTGGCGGGATATGGGTTATTTCTGCAAGCGATCCTTGGGCATGAAGGCTTCCACTTCAACCTGAGCGCGAACCCCATGCGCAGTTGCTACCTGGGCATTGCTACCAGTTCGCTGCTGCCGGGGTTCTGTGTGACCGGTTACTTCGTCGACCATTGGCAACACCACCGGTACAGCAACAGCGCGAAAGACCCGGACTACCAGCTCTTTTCGCGTTATCACACACTGGCGAGCCGCATCACCCTGTCGCGCTTGATTGCCACCCTGCGTTATCTGCAGACCACCTGGCGCCTCGCGTTCGGGCCATTGGTCAATCCTTCGGCGCTGCCGTTGAGTTCGGCGCAAGTGCAATGGCTGGCCCGCTGCAATATCGCCTGCCAGGTTGTATGGCTCAGCCTGTATGGGCTGGCTATCTGGCTAGTCGACGGCCTGTTGTTGGGGTTTTCCTTGAGCCTGGCGGTGGCGTTCCTGCTGTCGGCGGTCAACGCTTATCAGGAACATGCTTTCGACACAGGCCATCTGTTGCCGCCAGCGCGTTCACGCACTTCGCGTCTCAACACCTGGCTGCACGCGGGCTCGAACTTTCACCTGGAACATCATTTTTACCCCGCGGTGCCTTGCTGGCGACTGCCCAAGGTACACCGTCAACTGCTGGAAGCGGGATGGTACGAAAGCCGGCAATACCTGCTGGAAAAGCACTTTGTGCGCTCCTTCCGGTACGCCACCGGTCGCCATCCTTATCGTACAAACACGGTAAACGACACACACCCTTAATTTCCGATGGATTTTGGGCCTGACCCTTCAGGCCGCAGGAGCACGCATGCCTTTTGATATCGACAGCCACATTGAAACCGAGCGCGAACAGCTGTTCAGTCACCCACTGTTCGGCAGTATCCGCAGCGTAGAAGATGTACGCACCCTGATGGAGTTTCACGTGTTCGCCGTCTGGGACTTCATGACCTTGCTCAAGCGTATCCAGCGCGACCTCACGTGCGTGGAGTTGCCCTGGGTACCGCCGGTCCACATCACCGCCGCGCGCCTGATCAACGAAATCGTGGTGGGTGAAGAGACCGACGAGCACCCCGAGGGCGGTTTTATCAGCCACCTGGACCTGTACCTCGCCGCCATGGATGAAATCGGCGCCGACAGCAGCGTATTCCGCCGCTTCCTGGCCGCCATCCAGGCCAAGGTGCCTCTGGCTAAGGCGCTCAACGACGCGCAGATTCCGACGGCCGCCAAAGTGTTCATGTGCCAGACCCTCGATGTTGCACAACACGGCAGCACCGAAGCGGTCCTGGCGTACTTCTTCTTCGGGCGTGAAGACATTATCCCCGACATGTTTGGTCGCCTGCTGTCGCAATGGTCGGTCAGTGAACGCGATGTACCGATGCTCACGTATTACTTGAAGCGCCACATCGAGATGGATGGTGACGATCACGGCCCGGCGGCCAAACGCATCATCGCCGAAATCGTCACCAGCCCCGCGCAACACCTGCACATGGTCGAGAGTGCGAAAACCGCAATCAACTCACGGATTGACCTGTGGAATGGCGTGCATCAGTTCCTGCTGGACAAGGCTCAGCCGACGGTGAGCCGTCCTGCGCGGGAGGTCCACACCGTTTCTGAGCCTGCTTGACCTCAACGCGCATCGACAGGGAGTACCACATGACCAAAGGCAAGTTGATAAAACTGACGCTGTGCGGCGTCGTGGTCGGCGGGTTGCTGATACTGGGCTGGCAGCGCTGGCAGTATTCCAGCACCTACGTGAGTACCGACAACGCCGAGCTCGACGGGGTGATCATCCCGGTACGAGCCAAGCTTTCGGGCGTGGTGATCAGTGTGCCGGTGGTGGACAACGTCAGGGTACAAAGCGGCGACCTGCTGTTTCAGATCCGCGACAGCGAGTACCGCTATCAGTTGCAACAGCGCGAAGCACAGTGGCAAGCATTGCTCGCCGCCGCCGGGCGCGCAGGCGTGCCCGGCGCGCTGGACAGTCAGGTGCTCGGCGCGGTGGCCATGCGCGAGGCCGCGCAGGCGGCCCTGGCTCAAGCAAGCGCCAACCTTGAGCAAGCGCGCAACGACTACCAGCGTGCCCGTCGCCTCGGCGCCCAAGGCGTGCTGAGCACCCAGGACCTGGAAGTGGCCAAGGCGCGTTTCGACGCCCTCAGCCACGCCCAGGGAGTGGCGCGCAGCAACGCCCAGGCCGCCGCTCAAAGTACCTTGGCCAACAAAGCCGAACTCAAGGTGCAGGACTATCGGATCGCGGCCGCGCAAGCGGAGCTGGAACAATCCAGGATCCAGCTCAACGACACCCGCCAGACCGCGCCGATGCGCAGCATTGTCTCGAAAAAAGAGGTGGAACCCGGCCAGTTTGTGGTCGCTGGCCAAAAGCTCATGAGCCTGATCGCCACCGACGCACTGTGGATTACCGCCAACTTCAAGGAGACCCAGGTGGGCCGCGTGCGCGTGGGCCAGACTGCCCGCGTCACCGTGGACGCCTTCCCCGGGCACGCCTTCGACGGCGTCGTCGAAAGCCTGGCACCGGCTACCGGAGCCAAGTTCTCATTGCTGCCCCAGGAGAATGCCACGGGCAACTTCACCAAGGTGGTGCAGCGCGTGCAGGTGCGCATCGCGCTCCACGATGTGCCGGATGACTACAAGCCGCTGTTGAGCCCGGGCATGAGCGCGTTTGTCGAAGTGGCCGCACCTGACGACACCGGCCACACGCTATGAAGTCGCCCTATCTGATTGCGCTGACCGTCACGCTGGTGTCGATGATGGAGCTGCTCGATGTCACCATCGTCAACGTAGCGATTCCCAGCCTGATGGGCACCTACGGGGCGTCGGTGGATGAAATCTCCTGGGTCTCCACCGGTTATGTGGTGGCCAACGTGGTGATTCTGCCGGTCAGTGGCTGGCTGTCGGCGTGGTTCGGCCGGCGGACTTATTACCTGGTCTCTACCGCGCTGTTCGTGCTGGCATCGTTGGGTTGCGCGATGTCTGCCGAACTTTGGCAACTGGTCGCGTTCCGGGTGCTGCAAGGCCTGGCGGGCGGCGGGTTGCTGGGGATTTCCCAGGCAATCATCTACGACGTGTTCCCCAAGGAAAAGGTCAGCAGCGGCATGGCGCTTTACGGCGTGGGCGTGATGATGGGGCCCACCTTGGGTCCGACCGTCGGCGGCTACCTGATCGACACGTTGTCGTGGCATTGGATCTTCCTGATCAACTTGCCGATCGGTGCCGTGGCCTTGTTGTTGTGCTGGCTGTGCATCAACGACTCGCCCAACGAACAAAAACCTTCCAGTGTCGACTACAGCGGCTTTTGTTTGCTGGCGCTGGGCGTGGGCAGCCTGCAGATCCTGCTGGAGCGCGGCGAGCACTGGGACTGGATGGCGTCCAACTGGACCGTGGCCTGCCTGTTGCTCAGCAGCTTCAGCCTGGTGGGTTTCTTCTGGTGGGAGCGGCGTGTGGCCAACCCGATCGTCAACGTCGCGCTGTTCCAGAACCGCGAATTCCTGATGGGGTGCATCTGCGCGTTCTGCGTGGGCTTCGGGCTGTACAGCACGTTGTTCATGGTGCCGCTGTTCTTGCAGACCCTGCTGGCGCAGAGCGCTTACCAGAGCGGGTTGGTGATTTTCCCCGGGGCGGTGGCCAGCGCCATCAGCACCTTGGTGATCGGCAAGCTGTCCCAGGAAAACAAGATCGACGAGCGTGTGTTCGTCACCCTGGGCATTGTCATGTACTGCTATGCGATGTTCCTGCACACCCAGTTCACTCTCGACAGTAACCCCGACTCGCTGTACTGGCCCTTGGTGATCCGCGGCCTGGGGCTGGGCATGATCTTCGTGCCGCTGACCAACCTGGCGATGCGTCGCCTGCCGCTGACATTGATCTCCGGCGCCTCAGGCGTACTCAACCTGATGCGCCAGTTGGGGGGCAGCGTGGGCATCGCCATCGCAGCCACCTTGCTCACACGGTTCTCCTGGGAACGCTACCGCCTGCTCTCCGAGCATGTCACCGAATCGAGCCTGGTGGCCAGTGGTTGGGGAGGTGTGGAAACCGACCCGTTGTTTCTTTCCCTGGGCTTGGCGAGCCATCAACAAGCCCTGGCCCTGATGCCTTACCTGCAAGCGCGCGAACAAGGGCAAATGCTGGCGTTCAGCATGCTGTTCGGCACCTTGGGAGCGGTGATGGCCATCGGGATTCCCATGGTGCTGATGATGCGCAGAAGCCACATCAGTCGATAAATCTTTCAGTGGAGCACACCCCTTGCGTATTCCAGGCCTGCATCTGAACACCACCCCGCTGCTCATGCCGCTGTATTGGCTGGCACTCGCCTGCGCGCCCACTCAGGTGTTGGCAGATGACTTGTACCAGCTGTACCAGAAGGCGTTGACCCACGACATGCAGTTCGCCGCCGCCCAGGCCCAGCAATTGGCCACGGCAGAAAAGGAACCGCAAAGCCGTGCCAACCTGCTACCGGACCTGTCTGTCACCGGCGGCGCGGCCTGGGTCGATGCCGAGGAATCCTCCGACTATCATCGCAATCGCAATAACACCAACGCCTACGCCGTGGTCCTCACACAGCCGCTGCTGCGTTGGCAGAATGTGATCGCACACGACCAAAGCAAACTGTTGATCAGCGCCAGTGAACTGCACACCGAACAGGCGCGCCAAGCGCTGATGCTGCGCGTCGCCCGCGCTTATTTCGACGTACTGCTCAATCAGGAACTGTTGAACACCCGCACGCAACAGCTACAAACCTTGCGCGAGAGCCAGACGCGCAGCCAGCGACTGCTGGCCGACGGCGCCACCACCGCTAATGCGCTCGCCCAGGTGCAGGCCAAGTACGACCAGGCATTCGCCGAACAGGTGGCGGCCCGTGGCGCACTGGACATTGCCAACGAAACGCTCACCCAATTAACTGCCGCACAGGCAGGCCCGTGGTCAGGCAAAGAGCCGCAGTTCAGTGCCCCGGTACCCGCTGCCATCGATGATTGGGCCACGACCGCGCAACAAGGCAACCTTGCCGTACAGGCGGCGCAGATTGCCCAGCGCCTGGCCGAAATGGACATCGACAAGGAACGGGCCGGCCATTTGCCGACCCTGGATCTGATCGCCGCCCATGGCCGCTTCGCCTCTGTCGGCGGTGATGTCTACGATGTGACGTTGCCGGAAAACCGCTATAACCAGACCGTGGTCGGGGTCAAACTGAGCGTTCCTCTCTACAGCGGTGGCCGCACCAGCAGTCGCGTGCGCGAAGCCCATGCACTGCAAAGCAAGGCGGCGGACGAAGTCGAAGATGCACGTCGCAACGCCGGGCTGAAGGCGCGCCAGGCTTACCTGCAAGTCACCAACGGCATGAGCCAATACCAGGCACTCAAGCAGGCCTTGAACTCTAGCCAGATCAACCTTGCCGCCGTGACCCACGGCTTCGAAGCCGGTTCCCGCATCAACACCGACGTGCTGGATGCCCAACAAAAAGTCACCGATACCCAGCAACGCCTGGCCCAACAACGTTATGCGATCCTGATGGCCCAGTTGCACCTGTTGGCATCCACCGGCAACCTGAGCGACGCGCGCCTGCGGGATATCAGTCATACGCTGAACTGACGCACTGATCAGTAGTGCGCTGACATTCGCTCAACGTGAGGGCTGATTTGGATTAAGCTTGGGCATCTCAAAAATGGAACACTGCCCATGTTCGACCTCAACGAACTCTTCCTCTACGCCAAGGTGGTCGAACACGGCGGGTTTGCGGCGGCGGGTCGAGCGTTGAACCTGCCCAAATCGACCTTGAGCCGCAGGGTCAGCCAGCTTGAAGCCAGGCTGGGGGCACGGCTGATACAGCGTTCGACGCGCCAATTCCAGGTGACCGATATCGGCCATGCCTATTACCGCCATTGCGTGGCGATGATTGCCGAAGCCGAGTCAGCAGAAGATGTGATTGCCTTCAACAAATCAGAGCCGCGGGGCGTGATCCGCCTGAGCTGCACCACCGCATTGCTCAACTACTGGGTGGCGCCGATGCTCGCCCAATTCATGGCGCAATGCGCCAGCGTCGAACTGAACGTGAAGAGCTTCAACCGCAAGGTCGACATCATCAGCGAAGGCTATGACATGGCCTTGAACCTGTGTTTCCCACCGCTGGAAAGCAGTGAGCTGGTCATGAAGGTACTGGCTAAAAGTCCTCAGGTACTGGTGGCGAGCGCGACTTTTTTGCAGGACGCTCCCCTGCCCTCGCTACCGGCTGACCTTGCCGGGCTGGCGACTATCCATTGGGGCAACCCGTTGCTTCAATACCTGTGGGACCTGACCGGGCCGGACGGCGCGACGGCCCAGGTCGCGCACACGCCGCGCCTGGTCAGTGATGACATGTCGACCCTGAAAAATGCAGCACTGGCGGGCGTGGGCATCGCCAACCTGCCCCAAGTCGTCGTGAAAGACGAGTTGGCCGATGGCCGCCTGATTGCCGTATTGCCTGAATGGCAACCCGCTGAAGGCGTGATCACCGCCGTGTTCCCCTCCAGGCGCGGGCTGATGCCGTCGGTGCGGTCCTTGATCGACTTTCTGGGCGATGCGTTCGAGGCGCCGTGATCTTAACTAGCCGCCGTTGCATGAACCAAAGCTAGGCCGGCTACATCATAGACCACACTGTCATATTCAAATGCCAGGTAAAATTGAGCCTGGATGGTATCTTTGTCACCGTCCTTGAATCTTTTTATATTCAATTTCCCACTGTCCGCCTTGATGAGCGACGGTAAAGCAAAAGTAGCATTAACACCTGCCTCATCCCTGCTTACGTCATGCTCGCCATCTTTTATAGGTAGCAGCATCTTGAAGGTGAGCAGCTCAAATCGCCCCGTCTCCTCTTCATTAAGGCTCCCACGAAGAATAAGAACGCCATCGTCCGACTCATAATAGCGGAACTCTAATGCCCTCCAAAATTCCTCTACCATAGGAAAGGGAGGAGCAAACATGAAGTTAAAATAATCAGCGCCGACCTTTGAATTCTTCGCTGCGCCAGAAGACTCGCTGGGTTTAGTGTTATTCATGGCTCAATTCCTTGAACTGATTGATTAATCTACGCTCGGCATTTCGAGAGCCCTCCGGGCATGAATATCAGCCTACGCAAACGCCATTAATCAAACTACTGTCAGACTTCTCAGTTGACATCTGCGCCATGTGATGCGCATTAGCTTCTGGCCGAATCAGCGACACCAGTGCCCATCGATACCTACTCGGGCTGCATCCATGCATTCGCTGCAACAGTCTTTTGTCATCAATCACATTGATAGCTCCCTAACAAAAGCCCCATGCTAGAGGGCTGCCTCCGCGCTTATATCATTCCGAATGATAGTTACCTTTGCTTCATTCGATTCGTGACCTAGCACCTCCCCGCGCATGATCCGCCCATCTCAAATACATTGGCGGATGCACCTCATGGAACAGTCACTCAAACTTTTGCGCTTCCCCTTGGCGATCTTGGCCGTGGTGGTGATGAGCGCGTGCGGCAAGTCTCCCGAACAAGCGGCCGCCATGCCCCCAGCCAAGGTCAGCGTGGCCAAGGTGCTGGAACAGCCGGTCAACGAGTGGGACGAGTTCACCGGGCGCCTTGAAGCGCCGGAAACCGTGCAGATACGTCCGCGGGTGTCCGGCCAGATTGACCAAGTCGCTTTTACTGAAGGCGCTTTGGTCAAGAAAGGCGACCTGCTGTTCCAGATCGACCCGCGCCCGTTCCAGGCCGAAGTGCGCCGCCTGGAGGCTCAACTGGCTCAGACCAAAGCCGCCGCCACCCGCAGCGAAAACGAAGCGCAACGTGGCGAACGCCTGCGTCAGAGCAACGCGATCTCCGCTGAACTGGCCGACTCGCGCACCACCGCCGCTCAGGAAGCCCGCGCCGGCATGGCCGGGATCCAGGCGCAGTTGGACCTGGCACGCCTGAACTTGAGCTTTACCCGTGTCACTTCGCCTATCAGTGGCCGCGTCAGCCGTGCCGAAATCACCGCCGGCAACTTGGTGACCGCCGATACCACCGCGCTGACCAGCGTGGTCTCCACCGACAAGGTTTACGCCTACTTCGACGCCGATGAGCGTGTATTCCTCAAGTACACCGAACTGGCCCGTGAAGGCCGGCGTGGCGCCACCACCCCGGTGTATCTGGGCCTGTCCAACGAAACCGGCAACCCGCACCTGGGCCAGATGAACTTCGTCGACAACCAGGTCAACCCGGCCACCGGCACCATCCGTGGCCGCGCGGTGTTCGACAACAGCAAGGGCGAATACACCCCTGGCCTGTATGCGCGTTTGAAGCTGGTCGGCAGCGGTACCTATTCGGCGGTATTGATTAACGACGAAGCCGTCGGTACTGACCTGGGCAAAAAATTCGTGCTGGTGATGGACGGCGACAAGCCGGCTTATCGCGCGGTGGAACTGGGGCCGAAAATCGAAGGCTTGCGCATCGTGCGCAGCGGCCTGACCAAGGATGACACCGTGATCGTCAAGGGCCTGCAACGCGTGCGCCCTGGCTCGCCGGTCGCACCGGAAACCATTCCGATGGCCAGCAAGGAAACCCTCGCCGCCTTGGCCCAACAACGACAAGCGCTTGAAGCCAGCAACCTGGAGCAAGTGGCGCCGGAAAAACCCGCGCCCAAGCTCGCAAGCGTCGCGACTCCACGCGGTTAAGGGATACGACTCAAGATGAATTTTTCCAAGTTCTTCATTTCACGGCCGATCTTCGCAGCGGTGCTGTCGCTGTTGATCCTGATTGCCGGTGCAATCTCGCTGTTCCAACTGCCGATCAGCGAATACCCGGAAGTGGTACCGCCGACCGTGGTGGTGCGCGCCAACTTCCCGGGCGCCAACCCCAAAGTCATCGGTGAAACCGTGGCCGCGCCGTTGGAGCAAGCCATCACTGGCGTTGAGAACATGCTGTACATGTCCTCGCAATCTACCGCCGACGGCAAGCTGACCCTGACCATCACCTTCGCCCTGGGCACCGACCTGGACAACGCGCAGGTGCAGGTGCAAAACCGTGTGACGCGTACCCAGCCCAAGCTGCCGGAGGAAGTGACACGCATCGGTATTACCGTGGACAAGGCCTCTCCCGACCTGACCATGGTGGTGCACTTGACCTCCCCGGATCAGCGTTATGACATGCTGTACCTGTCCAACTACGCGATCCTCAATATCAAGGATGAACTGGCCCGCCTGGGCGGCGTCGGTGACGTGCAGTTGTTCGGCATGGGCGACTACTCCCTGCGCGTCTGGCTGGACCCGAACAAAACCGCTTCGCGCAACCTGACCGCCACCGATGTGGTCACGGCGATCCGCGAGCAGAACCGCCAGGTGGCAGCCGGTGCCCTGGGCGCCCAGCCTGCGCCGAGTGACACCAGCTTCCAGTTGTCGGTCAATACCCAGGGCCGCCTGGTCACTGAAGAAGAGTTCGAGAACATCGTGATTCGCGCCGGCGCCAACGGTGAAATCACGCGCCTCAAGGACATCGCCAGGGTCGAACTGGGCTCCAGCCAATACGCGCTGCGCTCGCTGATCGATAACCAGCCGGCCGTTGCGATTCCGATTTTCCAGCGTCCCGGCTCCAATGCCATCGACATCTCCAACGATGTGCGCAGCAAGATGGCCGAGCTGAAAAAGAGCTTTCCGGCGGGCATGGATTATCGCATCGCCTATGACCCGACCATCTTTGTACGCGGCTCCATCGAAGCGGTGGTGCATACCCTGTTTGAAGCACTGATCCTTGTGGTGCTGGTGGTGATCCTGTTCCTGCAGACCTGGCGCGCCTCGATCATCCCGTTGGTGGCGGTGCCGGTTTCATTGATCGGTACCTTTGCGGTGATGCACCTGTTCGGGTTCTCACTCAATGCCCTGTCATTGTTTGGCCTGGTGCTGGCGATCGGTATTGTGGTGGACGACGCCATCGTGGTGGTGGAAAACGTCGAGCGTAATATCGAGTTGGGGCTTGAGCCGTTCCCGGCGACCGAAAAAGCCATGAGTGAAGTGACCGGCCCCATCATCGCCACGGCGCTGGTGCTGTGTGCGGTGTTCATTCCGGCCGCCTTTATCAGTGGCTTGACCGGGCAGTTCTACAAGCAGTTCGCCTTGACCATCGCGATCTCAACCGTGATCTCGGCGTTCAACTCCCTGACCCTGTCCCCTGCCCTGGCCGCTGTGCTGCTGCGCGGCCACGACGCGCCAAAGGACCGTTTCTCCAAGTTCCTCGACAAGGTCTTCGGGGGCTGGCTGTTCCGTCCCTTCAACCGCTTTTTCGAAAAGGCCAGCCATGGCTATGTAGGCACCGTGCGCCGAGTGATTCGCGGCAGCGGTATCGCCTTGTTCGTCTACGCAGGTTTGATGGTGCTGACGTTCTTCGGGTTTGCCCACACGCCGACCGGTTTCGTACCGGCCCAGGACAAGCAATACCTGGTGGCCTTCGCCCAACTGCCCGACGCCGCAAGCCTGGACCGCACCGAAAACGTGATGAAGCGCATGTCGGAGATCGCCCTGAAACAACCCGGCGTGGAAGCTGCGATTGCCTTCCCGGGCCTGTCGATCAACGGGTTCACCAACAGCCCGAACAGCGGCATCGTGTTCGTGACCTTGAAGCCGTTCGATGAGCGTAAAGACCCGAGCATGTCCGCCGGTGCGATTGCTGGTGCACTGAACGGCCAATACGCCAATATCGAAGAGGCCTACATGGCGATCTTCCCGCCGCCGCCGGTACAAGGCCTGGGCACCATCGGGGGCTTCCGCCTGCAGATCGAAGACCGTGGCAACCTCGGCTATGACGAGCTGTATAAAGAAGTGCAGAACGTGATTGCCAAGAGTCACAGCGTGCCTGAACTGTTCGGCCTGTTCACCAGCTACACGGTGAACGTGCCGCAAGTGGACGCGGCCATCGACCGCGAAAAGGCCAAGACTCACGGCGTGGCGATCAGCGACATCTTCGACACCCTGCAGGTCTACCTGGGTTCGTTGTATGCCAACGACTTCAACCGTTTCGGGCGTACCTATCAGGTCAACGTGCAGGCCGAGCAGCAGTTCCGCCAGGACTCCGACCAGATCGGCCAATTGAAAGTGCGCAATAACAGAGGCGAGATGATCCCGCTGGCGACCTTTATCAAGGTCAGCGACACCTCGGGCCCGGACCGTGTGATGCACTACAACGGCTTCATCACCGCAGAAATCAACGGCAACGCCGCGCCGGGCTACAGCTCTGGCCAGGCCCAGGCCGCGATTGAAAAGCTGCTCAAAGATGAACTGCCCAACGGCATGACCTACGAGTGGACCGACCTGACCTATCAGCAAATCCTCTCGGGCAATACCGCGCTGTTCGTATTCCCGCTCTGCGTACTGCTGGCGTTCCTGGTGCTCGCCGCCCAATACGAAAGCTGGAGCCTGCCGCTGGCGGTGATCCTGATCGTACCGATGACACTGCTGTCGGCCATTACCGGGGTGATCATCTCGGGCGGCGACAACAACATCTTCACCCAGATCGGCCTGATCGTACTGGTGGGCCTGGCGTGCAAGAACGCGATTCTGATCGTCGAGTTCGCCAAGGATAAACAGCAGGAAGGCCTCGACCCGCTCGCCGCAGTACTGGAAGCCTGCCGCCTGCGTCTGCGGCCGATCCTGATGACCTCGTTCGCGTTCATCATGGGTGTGGTGCCGTTGGTGCTCTCCAGCGGTGCCGGCGCCGAGATGCGCCATGCCATGGGCGTGGCGGTGTTCTCCGGGATGATCGGTGTGACCTTCTTCGGTCTGTTGCTGACACCAGTGTTCTACGTACTGATCCGTCGCTATGTCGAGCGCAGTGAAGCGCGCAAAGCGGCCAAGGCCTTGAAGCTGGAGACACAGCAATGAGTGTGAAAGTATTCCTGCCGAGCCTGTTGGTGCTGGCGCTCGCCGCCTGTGCCGTAGGCCCGGACTACAAGACCCAGCCACTGGAGGCGGCCAATATCACGGCCGCCGCCGACAGCAAAAGCTACGACCATGCCAAGTACGAAGGCATCTGGTGGCAGCAGTTCGAAGACCCCACGCTCAACCAGCTGGTAACCCAGTCGCTGAGCGGCAACCGTGATTTGCGCGTAGCCTTTGCCCGCCTGCGGGCGGCACGGGCTATCCGTGATGACGCGGCCAACGACATCATGCCGGTGGTCACCTCTCGCGCCAGCAGCGATGTGGGCAAGGGCCAGATTCCCGGGCAGACCACCAAGCGTGTCAACAGCGAGCGCTACGACCTGGGCCTGGACATGGCCTGGGAAGTGGATTTATTCGGGCGCATCCGCCGCAACCTGGAAGCCAGCGACGCCGACCAACAGGTGGCCGAAGCCGACCTGTACCAACTGCAAGTCACCATGATTGCCGAACTGGTGGATGCCTACGGTCAACTGCGTGGAGCGCAACTGCGTGAACGCATTGCCCTGGACAACCTGAAGAACCAGCAGGAATCGCGCACCATCACCGTCAGCCTGCGTGATGCCGGCGTCGGTGATCAGCTCGACGTGGAACGTGCCGACGCGCGCCTGGCAGCAGTTGAAGCCAGCGTGCCGCAACTGCAGGCCGAACAAGTGCGCGAGCGCAACCGCATCGCCACCCTCCTCGGCCAGCGCCCCGACAAACTGAGCGTGGACCTGAGCCCGAAAGACCTGCCAGCGATTGCCAAGGCGTTGCCGATTGGCGACCCGGGGCAACTGCTGCAACGACGCCCGGACATCCTCAGCGCCGAACGCAAACTGGCCGCCGCCACCGCACGTATCGGCGTGGCCAAGGCCGACCTGTTCCCACGGGTGAGCCTCAGCGGTTTCCTCGGGTTCACCGCCGGGCGCGGTTCGCAGATCGGCTCCGCCGCGGCGAATGCTTGGTCCCTGGGCCCGAGCATCACGTGGGCCGCGTTTGACCTGGGCAGCGTGCGTGCGCGTCTGCGTGGCGCGAATGCCGAAGCCGATGGCGCGTTGGCGACCTATGAACAGCAAGTGTTGCTGGCATTGGAAGAGTCCGAGAACGCCTTCAGCGATTACGGCAAGCGCCAGCAACGCCTGGTCTCGCTGATCCGCCAAAGCGAATCCAGCCGCGCCGCCGCCGACCTCGCGGCGATCCGCTATCGCGAAGGCACCGTGGACTTCCTGGTACTGCTCGACGCCCAGCGCGAACGCCTGGCCGCCGAAGACGCCCAGGCCCAGGCCGAAGTGGATCTGTATCGCGGCATCGTGGCGATCTACAAGGCCTTGGGTGGTGGCTGGCAGCCGGATACGGTGGTCGCCAGCAACCGGTGAGGTAAGAGCTCCTTTGGTTGGTCGCATCCAGCCAATTTTTAGCCCTGCGGTCCATTCGGTCGCGGGGCTTTTTTTCGTGTGGGATTTAGCTGGCCTCACCCAGAATCAGGCTACGGTAATGCCCCGGATTCGATCCCACCCACTTACGAAAGGCCTTGTAGAACGAACTCGCATCGGCAAACCCCAGCCGCGTGGCGATCTCGGCAAAACTGATCTGCGGCTCGGCCAACCACACAATCGCCAGCTCCTTGCGCACGCTGTCCTTGAGGCCCTGATAGGTCTGCCCCTCTTCCGCCAAGCGACGGCGTAGTGTGGACGCAGAAATACACAACCTGGCGGCAAGCCCCTCGGTTTCCGGCCAGGTGTCGGGGGGCATCTGCCGCAAGTCGTGCTTGATGCGCGTGGCGAGGCTTTCCGGGTCGCGGTATTTCACCAGGATGTTAGCCGGTGCATGAGCCAGGAAACGTTGGAGCTCCTGCGGGCTGCGCTTGATCGGCAGGTCCAGGCAGTCGGCAGAAAAAATCATGCGGGTGCGTGGCCGATCAAAGCGCAGGTTGTCAGAAAACATCACCTGATAATCGTCACAGAAGTCCGGCTGCGCGCAACGCAACTCGATGGCGAGGATCGGAATGCGCCGCCCTGCCAGCCAGCAGGCGACGCCGTGGACGATCATCCAATAGGTGAAGTAGGTAAACGCACGCTTGGGTTCATGCTCAGGTTCGAGCAGGACGATCTCCGCCAGGCTCTGTTGACGCACCAGCTGGGCTGGCATGTGCTCCAGCATCAACGACAGAAACCCCAGGCCGGTTTCCAGGCCCGCTGCCAGGCTGGGTTGCGCCACGGCGGCGCGACACAGGAACGCCAAGCTGCCGGACTTGAGCTTGCGCGGGTCCATGCCAAAGAACTCATCGTCCCTGCGCCGCGCCAGCAAGCGCCACAGGCGTGCATAGGCCGTGGCCGCCACGCGAGCGTCGGGCTGCTCAAGCAACGCCGGATCAATCCCGACTTTGCTCAATGCCTCAACGGTGGCCGCTCCCGGCGCGCAACTCTGCAACAGCGCTTCGCGCACGAGGTGGATGGAGATGGTGTCTTTTTCCGACATGGGGCGTTGAGCTATCCGGCTGCGGTCTGATTGCCCCGCATCATAAAGGCGGTTGCGCTTCGCCACCACTGTTCAGCCCACGTTCAGCAAAGGTCAATATTTCTTGTTTAGCAATGAGTATCATTATGTTACAACTTAGCTCCCTAACTAGTTGCGCCCGGGTGCCCGATGCTCGTTCCTTTTTTAATCATGCTGCGCGAAGGCATTGAAGCGGCATTGATCGTTGGCATTATCGCCAGTTACCTGCAACAGACCGGGCGTGGCCAGTGGATGCCTGCGGTGTGGATCGGCGTGTTCCTGGCGGCCGCGCTGGCGCTGCTGGTGGGCGGCGGCCTGGAATTGGTCAGTGCGGAGTTCCCGCAAAAGCAGCAGGAATTGTTTGAAGGTGTCGTCGGCCTGGTCGCCGTGGGTATTCTCAGTTCCATGGTGTTCTGGATGCGCAAAGTGGCGCGCTCGATTAAACACTCGCTGCATGAATCTCTCGACCATGCGTTGGCCGGTTCCAGGCACCAGGTGTTTGCCCTGATCGCCATGGTGTTTTTTGCCGTGGCCCGCGAAGGACTGGAGACGGTGTTCTTCCTGTTGGCGGTGTTTCAGCAGAGTGAAGGCCCAGGCGCTCCGATAGGCGCCCTGCTCGGCCTGGTCCTGGCCATTGTCGTCGGCTTGCTGATTTATTCCGGCAGCATGCGCCTGAACCTCGGTGCATTTTTCCGCTGGACTGGCCTGTTCATCCTGGTGGTTGCGGCCGGCATTCTCGCCAACTCGGTGCAGGCCCTGCACGAGGCCGGCGTGTGGAACCACTGGCAGACCGTGCTGTTCGATTTCAGCGCTGCATTACCCATGGACAGCCCGCTCGGCTCGGTACTGGCCGGCATGTTCGGTTACCAGGAGGCGCCGACCGTCAGCACCCTGGGCGCCTATCTGATTTACCTGGTGGTGGCCCTGGTGATGTTCTTCCTGCCCTCGGCCCCTACCCAGCCCGTTGCCAATACCTCTTCCGTTTCCAGCCAGTAAGGACCGTCTCTTGTCCAACCCAACCCCTCAATCGGCCCCGCCATCCCGCGCCTTGCGCTGGGGCGTGGCCGGCTCGGTGGTGGTGATGATCGCCGCCGGTGGCCTGTTCTACTACGCCTCGCAATTGGCCGCGACCAAGCGCCAGACCAACCACAATGAAATCGCGGTCACGATTCACAGTCACGCCTGCGAGCCCAACGCTCTCACCGTGCCGGCCGGGCGCGCAAGCTTTCGTATCATCAACCGCTCCGACCGTGCGGTGGAGTGGGAAATCCTCGACGGCGTGCTGGTGGTCGAAGAACGGGAGAATATTGCCCCGGGCCTGAGCCAGGTGATCAATGCCAACCTGTTGCCCGGTGACTACGCCATTACCTGTGGCCTGTTGAGCAACCCGCGCGGCACCTTGCATGTCACGCCCACGGCAGAGTCTGACGCCCAAGCCAAGGCCAAGCCGTCGATGGTGGCCTTTATTGGCCCGTTGTCGGAGTTTCGCGTGTACCTGAGCGGCCAGAGCGGTGCGCTGGTCAAGGCGGTGACGGCCCTGCAACAGGCCATCGCCGCCGGTGATCTGGCCCAGGCACAGGCACTGTATGTGCCGGCCCGTGAGGCGTATCAGCGCCTGGCGCCGGCGTCCCAGCGCCTGGCCGAATTGGATAACGCGATCAACGCCCGCGCCGATTACTTTGAAAAGCGCGAGCAAGACCCCGCCTTCAGCGGCTTCCATCGCCTGGAATACAGCCTGTTCCAGCAACACAGCCTTGATGGCCTGGCGCCGGTCGCCCAACGCCTGGTTACCGACGTCACCACGCTCAAGCAACAGTTACTGGCCCAGTCCCTGCCACCAGAGCAACTGGTGAGCATTGTGGTACGCAACCTCGACAGCCTGGCAGACGTTCGCGCGGCGAGCGGTGAAGAGGAACGCTACAGCCACATCGACTTAAACGGCTTTGCCGCCAATCTTGAGGTGGCCCGCAAAGTGGTCGACCTGATGCGCCCGTTGCTGGGCAAGTCCGCCGCCGACCTGTTGCCCACTATCGACAGCGCGCTCAACGCCTTCGACACCGAACTCGAGGGGCTCAAGGTGAATGACCGCTACCCAACCTACGACAAGGTTACAGCCGATCAGCGCAAGCAGATCGCCGATAAGGCCAAGGCACTGGCCGTTGCACTCGATGGAATCGACCCCGCCCTTGGCCTTTCCGGCCTGCAGTGAAGACGACCGCATACATGAGTGATACAGAACAGTTTGACCTCCAACGTCGCCGCGTCCTGTTGGGCATGGCGGCCACCGGCGCTGCGATTGCCGGCAGCAGCCTGAGCTGCCCGGCGATGGCGGCAGCGGCCGAGCAAGTCACCACGGCCCCGCGTAGCGACAAGACCCAGGACCACCAAGCGTTTTTCGGCAAGCACCAAAGCGGCATCGTCACCCCGCGCCCGGCCTGCGGCATGGTCGTGGCGTTCGATGTACTGGCCAGCGACCGCGAAGACCTGGAACGCCTGTTCCGCACCCTCAACGAGCGCATCGCGTTCCTGATGACCGGCGGCACCGTGCCCCAGGTCGACCCGAAATTGCCGCCTGCCGATTCCGGCATCCTTGGCCCGGTGGTCACGCCGGATAACCTGACCATTACCGTATCGGTCGGCGAGTCGTTGTTCGACGAACGCTTCGGCCTCGCGGCGGCCAAACCCAAGCGCCTGAGCCGCATGGTCGGTTTTCCCAACGATGCGCTGGAACCGGCGCAGTGCCACGGCGACCTGAGCCTGCAGTTCAGCTCCAATACGCCAGACACCAATATCCACGCGCTGCGCGACATCGTCAAAAACCTGCCCGACCTGCTGCTGGTGCGCTGGAAGCAAGAAGGCAGCGTGCCGCCCCAGGCACCGACCAAACCCGGTGAGCCGGCGCAGAGTGCGCGCAATTTCCTGGGCTTTCGCGATGGCTCGGCCAACCCCAATTCCAACGATGACAAGGCCATGGACCAGATCGTCTGGGTACAGCCCACCAGCGAAGAACCGGCCTGGGCCGCCCATGGCAGTTACCAGGCCGTGCGCATCATCCGTAACTTTGTCGAGCGCTGGGATCGCACCCCGCTGCAAGAACAGGAAAGCATCATCGGCCGCGTCAAACCCACCGGCGCGCCCATGGACGGCCAGCATGAAACCCAGGTCCCGGACTACAGCAAGGACCCTGAAGGCAAGTTGACCAAGCTCGATGCCCACATCCGCCTGGCCAACCCACGCACCCCGCAGACCCAGGCCAACCTGATCCTGCGGCGGCCGTTCAACTACTCCAACGGCGTCAACAAAAACGGTCAACTGGACATGGGCTTGTTGTTCATCTGTTACCAGGCTGACCTGGAGAAAGGCTTTATCAGCGTGCAAACCCGGCTTAACGGCGAGCCGCTGGAGGAGTACCTCAAGCCCGTGGGTGGCGGGTATTTCTTCACCTTGCCAGGGGTCACCGGCCCCAAGGATTTCATCGGGCGCACGCTGCTCGCGGCAACGCACTCTCAAACTCCTGCCAAGACCTAAAACACACCAGAGCGGAATGTCTCCCATGAAGAAGTCGTCTATCGCGTTGTTGTTACTCAGCCTTTCGCCACTGGCAAGCTTCGCCGCTACTGCGCCGTTGGACTTGGTGGGCCCGGTGTCGGATTACAAGATCTACGTCACCGAAGAAATCGGCGAACTGGTCACCCAGACCCAGGCGTTCACCGACGCTATCAATAAAGGCGACCTGGCCACGGCCAAGAAACTCTATGCGCCAACCCGCGTGCACTATGAGTCCATTGAGCCGATCGCCGAGCTGTTCAGCGACCTCGACGCGTCCATCGATTCGCGTGTCGACGACCATGAAAAAGGCGTGACGGCCGAAGACTTCACGGGCTTTCACCGGATCGAATACGCGCTGTTCTCGCAGAACTCGACCCAGGGCCTGCAAGCACTGACGGCCAAGCTCAACGCGGACGTGAATGACCTCAAGACCCGCGTCGACGGCCTGACCTTCCCGCCGGAAAAAGTCGTCGGTGGTGCCGCTGCGTTGCTTGAAGAAGTCGCGGCCACCAAGATCTCCGGTGAAGAAGACCGCTACAGCCACACCGACCTGTACGACTTCCAGGGCAACATCGACGGCGCGAAGAAAATCGTTGACCTGTTCCGTGGCCAGATCGGGCAGCAGGACCAGGCCTTCCTGGCAAAAGTCGACAAGAACTTTGCCAGCGTCGACAAGATCCTGGCCAAGTACAAAACCAAGGACGGCGGCTTCGAGACCTATGACAAGGTCAAGGACAACGACCGCAAGGCCCTGGTCGGCCCGGTCAACACCTTGGCCGAAGACCTCTCGACCCTGCGCGGCAAGCTGGGTTTGAACTAACTGCCGCGCACAAAAAAACACCCAGTCCCTGTCGAGGGGCCTGGGTGTTTTTTTGCCGGCACGTTGCTCAGTTAGAGAATGCGGTACAGCAAGCGCTCGATCCGCACCCGACTGACACGCCGCAGGAACTTGCCGACAGCGGGCGGGTAATCCACCAGCGTCTGCAATTGCTGGTAACCCTGGATACGCGTGGTGTGCTGGAAAATATTCGCAAGCTCAGCGCCTCGCGGCCCTAGCCATTGGCCTTGAGGGTCGTCGATCAGCAAGCCGTTTTCCAGGTCGAGGCGAAACGCCCGCGGGTTGAGGTTGTTGCCGGTGAGCAAGGTGTAGCGCTCATCCACCCACATGCCCTTGAGGTGATAGGTGTTATCGCCGTCGCGCCATAGGTGCAGGTTCAACTGGCCGCTGTTGATCATCGGCTGGTGCCGTTTGGCAAAGCGCCGCAGGCTGATCTCGTACAGGTACGGCAACGCCGCAATCACCTTGAAGGGTTCAGTGGGCGGAATATAGAAGTCGTTGGCGGTCTTGTCGCCCACCACGATGTCGATCTTCACACCGCGTGCCAGGGCACGGCTGATCTCGCGGGTTACCGGCAATGGCAGGTTGAAATACGGCGTGCAGATGGTCAGTTGCTGCTGGGCGCTGGCGATGAGTTCGAGGATCACCCGGCTCAACGGGTTGTTCTTGCCGACGCCCAGCAAGGGGCTGACCGACAGATGGCCATTGGGCAACTGCCCGGCTGTGGTGTCGTAGGTCGCATGCTTGAGACGGCTGCGCAGGTCGCCGATGTCGTTGCGCAGGCTGCGAGTGGTGGGCGGGTTTGGCAGGTCCAGGCGATGCACTGCCTTGGACGCCACCAGGCCGTGTTCCACCAGGTGCTGCATCGAATCGGCCAAGGGTTGGCTATGGATCAGGTGATAACGGTCGAAGCGGTATTTGTCGAACTTGTGCAGGTACACATTGTTCAGGCTGGCGCCGCTGTACAGCACGCTGTCATCGATCACGAAACCCTTGAGGTGCAACACGCCGAACAGCTCGCGGGTTTGCACCGGCACGCCGTACACCGGTACTTCGCTGGCGTGGCGCTGGGTCATGGCCTGGTACCAGGCGCTGTTGCCCGGTTGCTTGCCTGCGCCGATCAGCCCGCGCTGGGCGCGCAGCCAATCCACCATCACCACGATGTCCAGTTCGGGCCGTGCGGCCTTGGCGGCGTGTAGCGCGTCGTAGATTTCCTGCCCCGCCTCGTCCTGCTGCAAGTACAAGGCAACGATGTAGATACGCCGCGTGGCCTGGGCGATTTTCTCCAGCAGGCAGCGACGGTAGGCGTCGGCGCTTGGCAGCACCTCAAGGGCCTCGTTGGACAACGGAAAACCGCGCAGCTTGGGCAACAGGGAGCGTTTGAAGAACGACGGCATAGGGCTCGCAATGGTCGAATCCGAAGAGGTTCAAAGCTTACACCATGAGGCTGCTCAGGTCTCGCAACGGGCAATCGAAAAAGACTGTTGACCATGAAGAACGATCGTTCTACTGTACTCGACATGAACGATATAACCCAGAATGAAACCCGCGACATTATTCTCGACGTCACCGAGAAGTTGATCTATCGCCACGGCATCGCTGCCACCGGTATGGACTTACTGGTAAAAACCGCTGGCGTGTCGAGAAAAAGTATCTATCGCTACTTCGCCAACAAAGATGAGTTGGTGGTGGCCGCCTTGCAACGCCGCGACGAGCGCTGGATGCAATGGCTGCGCAGCGAAGTGGAACGCAGCGACGACAGCGGCGAACGCCTGCTGGGGCTGTTCAGCGCGCTCAAGCGCTGGTTCGGCTCGGCAGACTTTCGCGGTTGCGCCTTTATCAACACCAGCGGTGAAACCGGCGATGCCCAAAACCCGGTGCGCCTGCTGGCCAAGGCCCATAAACGCAAACTGTTCGAGTACGCACTTGAACTGTGCCAAGCACATGGCACCCCCGACCCGGAGCAGCAGGCCGCGCAACTGCTGATCCTGATCGATGGCGCCATTACCGTTGCCCTGGTCATGGGTGATTCAACAGCTGCCGATAATGCGCAATGCATGGCGCGGACCTTACTGCAACTTTGAACCCACAGCCCAGGCAACTTTCGACCCAACCTTTATTGCATTGAGGAGTCGCCCATGTCAGCCCAAGAAGAAGTCCGCCCGCCCCTGCCGCCGTTTACCCGCACCTCTGCCATCGAAAAAGTCCGCCTGGCCGAAGATGGCTGGAACTCCCGCGACCCGCAACGTGTATCCCTGGCCTACACCCTGGACACGAACTGGCGTAACCGCGCCGAATTTGCCCATAACCGCGAAGAAGCCAAGCAGTTCCTGAGCCGTAAATGGGCCAAGGAACTGGATTATCGACTGATCAAGGAATTGTGGGCCTTTACTGATAACCGCATCGCCGTGCGCTATGCCTATGAATGGCACGATGATTCGGGTAACTGGTTTCGCTCGTACGGCAACGAAAACTGGGAGTTCGACGAGAACGGCTTGATGGCCAACCGCTTTGCCTGCATCAACGATATGCCAATCAAGGAGAGCGAGCGCAAGTTCCATTGGCCGCTGGGGCGGCGCCCGGATGCGCATCCCGGCCTGTCAGAGCTGGGGCTATAACCCCGACTCTGCAGACCGAATGAGATCCAATGTGGGAGCTGGCTTGCCTGCGAAAGCGGTCGTGCAGTAACAGATTCAGCGCCTGACACACCGCCTTCGCAGGCAAGCCAGCTCCCACACTTGGATCGCGGGGCATCAATTGGATCTGCGTCTGCTGCCAGCCCCCTCCCACACGTTTAGTCCTGATTCAGCCCAACGCGATACAACACACCATCATCCTCATCGGTCAGCACATACAGAAAGCCATCCGGCCCCTGTCGCACATCGCGGATCCGCGCTTTCAATTCGCCCAACAAGCGTTCCTCGTGGACCACTTTGTCACCCTCGAACTGCAACCGAATCAGCTCCTGACTCACCAGCGCACCGACAAACAGGTTGTGCTGCCATGCCTTGAACCGGTCGCCGTCATAGAACGCCATGCCACTGACACCCGGCGACTTCTCCCACACATGGTGGGGCGCCACTGTGCCCTCTGCCGTTTTGCCCTTGGCTTCGGGAATCGGCAGCAGGGAATAGTTGATGCCATGGGTTGCCAACGGCCAGCCGTAGTTCTTGCCGCGCTCGATGATATTGACTTCATCACCGCCACGGGGCCCGTGTTCATTTTCCCAGATCGTGCCGCTCCAGGGATTCAAGGCCAGCCCTTGCGGGTTACGCTGCCCATAGGACCAGATCTCCGGACGCACGCCGGGTTGACCGACGAAAGGGTTGTCATCCGGCACGCGCCCATCCGGGTAGATGCGCACCACTTTGCCTTGCAACTTGTCCAAATCCTGGGCCGTGGGGCGGTCGTTGTTCTCTCCAAGAGTCACGAACAGGTAGCCATCACGGTCGAAGGCCAGGCGCGAGCCGAAGTGGTTGCCGGTAGACAGCTTGGGCTCCTGGCGCAGGATCACCTTGAAGTCCTCCAAGCCGCTCAAGTCAGCGGCCAAGCGACCACGCCCTACGGCTGTGCCGGCCTTGCCACCCTCGCCACCGCCTTCGGCGTACGACAGGTACACCAGGCGGTCCTGCTTGAAGTCTGGCGACAGCACCACATCCAGCAACCCGCCCTGCCCTTTGGCCCATACCTGCGGCACGCCCTTCAAGGGCGCAGACAGCTTGCCGTCCGGGCTGACAAACCGCAGGTGCCCAGGTAACTCGGTCACCAAGAAACCTTGCTGGTCCGGCAAAAACGCCAGCGCCCATGGATGGTCCAGGCCCTTGGCGACCGGCGTGGCGGTGATGCTGCCTTGCTCAGTGGGGAACTGTTGGCTATCGACGGCATACGCCGCGCTCAACGGCAGCAACGCGGTGGCGCACAGGGCGGCTAGCAGGGTTTTACGTACAAACATAAGGCGAAATCCTCAGCGGCGATTGCCGTTGGCATCATAGGTGGGCGCTTTGGGTGCGGTGGCCGGGCGGCTGGGGGCCGCCTCCTGCTTGGGGTAGCGGTTGCCGATGCCACCGTTTTCCAGCGTTGGCCGCGGGTTGGCCGGGACTGGCTGGATACTGCGAACAGCCGGTGCATTGGGCTGGGTGCCCTGCATGCTATTGGGGTTGGCCCGGTGAATAGGGCCGTGGTCGCTACGCCCCGGCAGGTTTTGCGCCTGGGCCAATGGCGCAAGGGCCAGGCCCAGCGCCAGTGCTGCGAGATGACGTACACAACGGTTCATGGCCAAACCTCTCTATGCCAAGTACTACGTGCTTTCGATAACACGCTACGCCGCGGGTTCGCGTTGTGACACTAAATAGTTTCTCATCAGGTGTAACACGATCTGTCCGAGCATCTATCCGCCGAAACTTTTGCCCTGCCCTGTGAGTCACCAGCACACAGGCTCTTCGTTGAGGAATCACACCTATGCCACGGGCAATCTGGAAAGGCGCCATCAGTTTCGGCTTGGTTCACATCCCGGTATCGCTGGTCTCGGCGACCTCTTCACAAGGCGTCGACTTTGACTGGCTGGACAAGCGCAGCATGGACCCGGTGGGCTATAAGCGCATCAACAAAACCACCGGCAAGGAAGTCACCAAGGAAAATATCGTCAAGGGCGTGGCCTTTGAAAAAGGACGCTACGTGGTGCTCAGCGAAGACGAAATTCGCTCGGCCCACCCCAAGTCCACCCAGACCATCGAAATCATCGCCTTCGTCGCCAGCGACCAGATCCCCCTGCAAAACATCGACACGCCCTACTTCCTCGCTCCGGATAAACGCGGCGGCAAGGTCTATGCACTGCTGCGCGAAGCGCTGAAAAAAACCGGCAAGGTGGCCCTGGCCAATGTGGTACTGCACACCAAGCAACACCTGGCCGCGTTGATGCCGCTGGAATCGGCTCTGGTGCTGGTCATGCTGCGCTGGCCCGCTGAAGTGCGCAGCCTGGATGAGTTGGAACTGGGCAGCGATGTGACAACGCCGACCCTGGCCAAAGGTGAATTGGACATGGCCAAGCGCCTGGTGGAAGACATGAGCGCCGATTGGCAGCCCGATGAATACCGTGACAGCTTCCAGGACAAGATCAGGGCGCTGGTGGCGAAGAAGGCCAAGGCCGGCAAGATCGAAGTTGTGGAAACGGTCGAAGGCGGCGAAGAGCGAAAATCCGCGGATGTCATCGACCTGACCGAACTGCTCAAACGCAGTCTGGCGGGTAAACCTGCGGCGAAAAAAAGCACCGCGAAAAAGTCCAATAACAAGGCCTCTTGAGCCTGCCATTGACGGGAGAATGACATGGCAAAGCCCCTGAGTGAGTACAATCGCAAGCGCGATTTCAAGATCACCGCCGAACCCGCCGGCAGCTCACCCGCCAGCAAACGCAACGTCTCGGCCCTCAGCTTCGTGATTCAAAAGCACGATGCGCGCAACCTGCACTACGACTTTCGCCTGGAACTCGATGGCGTGCTGCTGAGCTGGGCGGTGCCCAAGGGCCCAAGCCTGGACCCGAGCCAAAAACGCCTGGCGGTGCATGTTGAAGACCACCCACTGAGCTATGGCAGTTTCGAGGGCAGCATTCCCGCCGGCCAATACGGTGCGGGGGATGTGATCGTATGGGACCGAGGCATTTGGCAGCCCCACGATGACCCGCGCAAAGCCTACGCGGCGGGCAAGCTCAAATTCACCCTAGTCGGTGAAAAACTCTCCGGTGACTGGGCGCTGGTACGCACCCGGCTCAAGGGCAGCGGCGACAAGGAGCAATGGCTGTTGATCAAGGAAAACGATCAGCAGGCGCGCCCGGCCGCTGAGTTCGATATCGTCCAGGCCGAGCCCGCCAGCGTGCTCAGCGATGCGGTGGTGGGTAAGCCAAAGGCAAAGGCAAAGGCCAAGGCCAAACCCAAGGCCGCGCCAAAAGCCAAAACGCCCAAGCGCATCGCTGCCCTGCCGGATGAGTTTGCCCCCCAATTGGCAACCTTGGTGGACCGGGCGCCCGAAGGTGATTGGCGCTACGAGATCAAGTTCGACGGCTACCGCATCATGGCGCGCATTCGCGACGGCGAAGTGCGCCTGTTCACCCGTAACGGCCACGACTGGACCGAACGCCTGCCACGTCAGTGCAAAGCCTTGCAAGCCCTCAAGCTCAAGGACAGTTGGCTGGATGGCGAAGTGGTCAGCCTCAATGGCGACGGGCTGCCGGATTTCCAGGCGCTGCAAAACGCGTTCGATATCGGCCGCAGCCTGGACATTGTCTATTACCTGTTCGACGCACCGTTTTTGAACGGCCGCGACCAGCGTGAAGACCCGGTCGAAGAGCGTCGGGCTGCGCTTAAATCTGCGCTGTCCGCCAGCCGAAGCAAACTGCTGCGCTTCTCCGAAGCCTTTGCCGCCAGCCAGCGCGATATTTTCGAGAGCGCCTGTGACCTGGCGCTAGAAGGCGTGATCGGCAAGCGCGCCGGCAGCCCCTACGTGTCGCGGCGCAGTGCCGACTGGATCAAGCTCAAATGCCGCCTGCGCCAAGAGTTCGTGATTGTCGGCTACACCCGCCCCCAAGGTTCGCGCAGCGGCTTTGGGGCGCTGCTGTTGGCGGTCAACGATGACACCGGCCTGGTATATGCCGGGCGCGTGGGCACGGGCTTTGACCAGGCGGCGCTGAAAAGTATCTATGCCAAGCTCACCCCGCTTGAGCGCAAGGACTCGCCCCTGCAAAAACCATTGACCAGTGCCCAGGCCCGTGGCGTGCATTGGGTTGAGCCGAGCCTGGTCGGCGAGGTGCAATTTGCCGAATGGACCCGCGAAGGCGTGGTGCGCCAAGCCGCGTTTGTGGGCCTGCGCACCGACAAGCCAGCCTCGCAGATCATTCATGAACAGCCGCGCGCGGCCAAGTCCGTCAAGGCACCCGAGACATTGAAAGCCGGTAAAGCGCAGGCAACGGTGAAGAACGTGAAAATCACTCACCCCGAGCGCATTATCGACAAGCACAGCGGCACGCAAAAACAGCAACTGGCGCAGTTCTACACCGATATCAGCGAATGGATCCTGCCCTTCCTGCGCGCACGTGCCGTGTCATTGCTGCGGGCGCCTGAAGGGATCGAAGGTGAGCAGTTCTTCCAGAAGCACTCAGAGCGTATGGCCATCCCCCACATCAAGCAATTGGACCAGGCGCTGGACCCAGGCCATGCGCGCCTGATGGAAATAGACAGCGTGGAGGCCCTGGTCGGCGCGGTGCAAATGGGTACCGTCGAATTTCACACCTGGGGCGCCACTGCAGACAAGATTGAAACGCCTGACCTGTTTGTTCTCGATCTCGACCCGGACCCGGCCCTGCCCTGGAAAGCCATGCTGGAAGCGGCCCAACTGACCCTGTCGGTACTCGATGAGCTGGGCTTGCAAGCTTTCGTCAAAACCAGCGGCGGCAAGGGCCTGCACTTGATCGTGCCGTTGGCCCGGCGCGACGGCTGGGACACCGTGAAGGCGTTCGCCAAAGCCATTGCGCAATTCATGACCCGGCAACTGCCCGAACGCTTTACCGCCACCAGTGGCCCCAAGAACCGCGTCGGCAAGATATTTATCGATTACCTGCGCAACGCCCGTGGCGCCAGTACCGTAGCGGCGTATTCCGTGCGGGCCCGCCCGGGCCTGCCAGTGTCGGTGCCGGTGAGTCGAGAAGAGTTGAAAGGATTGCGTGGCGCCCAGCAGTGGACAGTGGCGAACCTGCATCAGCGGCTGCAAACGTTGAAGGATGACCCCTGGGCGGGGTATGCCAATCGACAGAAGATCAGCAAAAAGATGTGGGACAAGCTGGGCGCGCAACCACCCGGGTGATCCGCGCCTTGAGCCAGGTCAGATAAGAATGAAGATCAGCGCCAGACCGGCAAAGATCGCCCACTTTTCCAGGTAGTAGCGCGTGCGATTGCGCTTCTTGAGCTCTTTGCCACGCAGGCGAATCTTGTACAGACGGGTAAAGGCACGGTTGAGGCCGCCGGTCTTGTCGCCCTCATCGTTGGGCGAACCCGCGGCCGCCATCACATTGCGGCTGAACCAGCGGTTGAACGCAGCTGCCCAGCGGTACTTCATCGGCCGTTCGATATCACAGAACAGAATGATGCGGTTCTGTTGGGTGGTGTTTTCCGCGTAGTGAATGTAGGTCTCGTCGAACATCACCGGCTCGCCATCGCGCCAGTAATAGCTTTCGCCATCCACATTGATGTAGCAACCTGGATCGTTAGGGGTATCCAGCCCTAGGTGATAGCGGTACGAGCCCGCATACGGGTCACGGTGACGTACCAACTTGGAGCCCGGTGGCAGCTCGGCGAACATGGCCGCCTTGATCGAGCCGATGCTTTGCACCAGCTCGGTGGTGCGTGGGCACAGCTTCATCGCCGAGGGGTGACTGTCGCCGTACCACTTGAGGTAGAACCGCTTCCAGCCGGTCTTGAAAAACGAGTTGAACCCTACGTCGTTGTATTGCTCCGAGCGTTTGATCTCACCCGCCCGCATCAGATTCTGGCCTTCTTCGCGGATCTCTTCCCAGTGCTCCTGCAATGGGCTCAGGTCTGGAAAGTCGCTGGGCGAGAGATAGGGACGGCTGGGCTGCTTGGAGAACAGGTACAGGAAACAGTTGATCGGCGCCAGGAACGTCGAGTGATCGCTAAGCTGGCGACCCAGCTTGTGTCGCACCCGACCGCGCAGGTGTACATACGCAATGGAAGCAACGTAGAGAGCAACAATGATGAGTTTCAAGGGATTCGTCACACGTCAGGGAGAGAACAGGCTGCTCCTGCGGGCCCACAACGGCCGAGGGTGGATAAGCAGCACCTGAAATCACAATTCACATACAGGCGACACGGCCGGCGGATAACCGCCTGCGTGCGACCATTGGCAGTTATTTAGCCACACTTTGTAACCAAAGGTTAACTAAGAATTGTGAAAAGCTGTCTACTGAGTGTGCTGGGGGTAGGAGCAGGCAGGCCCTTGAGCCTGCCTGTTTGAGGGCGTTTGAAGGGTTACAGCGGCGAGTCGTTACCCTCGCGGCGATCCCCTAATGCCGTATAGGGCACGGCCTGAGTGCGGCTGCGAACGAAGTAGCGGATCAGCGCAATCATCAGGCCCAGCAACAGGCCGCCAACAAGGCTCAACGCGATAACCAGCGGTTTTTTCGGCTTGATCGGCGACAGAGGCTCCTGGGCTCGACGGTCAATGGTCACCAGCTTGAGGTTGCTCATATCGATATTCAAACCACGCAACCTGGCGACTTCAGCGCGAAGCGGCTCGACGTCTTGCAAGAAGATGTCTTCATTGCCACGCTTGCGCAGCACCTCAACCTCGCGGTTGCTTTCCAGCAGTTGCAGCTCTTTGCCGATCTCGGCAATGCGCGGGTTGGTGAAATCGTCGCTGGTACGCTGCTGCAATGCAGCGCGTTCGGCTTCCAACGCCTCGGTCCCCATGAAATACAGCGGGATCTTCTGGTTGTTCACCTCGGTCCGCATGACCTGGCTCGAACCCGTGCGGGTGGAGTCGGCCATTGAGGACGGCGTTGTTGGTGTACGAATGCCCATGGACTTGGCAATGCTGATGGCTTCGGCCAACTCGGCGAGGCGGTTGGTGCGTTCCATCTTCATCTGCAGGCGCAGGGCGCTGAGTTCATCCTGCAGTTGGGCACGCTTGAGCCGGTCCGCTTCCAGCAGCTTGGCGATTTTCGATTCTTTATCGGTATCGTAGTTGGCGCGGGCGGCGTCGATCTTGCCCTTGAGCTCGCTCAAGCGGTTATTGACGATCACCTTGAGGTCGGCCCCCACTTGCTGGCGCTCGGCGGCAATGGCGTAGTCCACAAAACCGTTGAGGATCGCAACACCATCGACGTCGGTCGGGTATTGCAGTTCCAGACGGATATAGCTGCTCAACGAATCGGATTTCTTGGGGTCAGGCAAAATCAGATTGACCGAATTGCGGTTGAACGCCTCAAAGCTCTGCTCAAGGGTTTGCCCCGGTTTCTTGAACGCCTTGAACAACTCCTCATGATCCTTGAAGAACCCCAGGCGTGCATCATAAGAGTCCAACTGCGCGCCCACTTTGAGCAGCGCATCGGCAGGCGGCAACTTATACACTTCCGAACGGTTCAAGGCGTCTAGCTCGTTGATTGCAGCAGGCCGCAACACACTGCTGACTTCATAGGTCTTGGGTGCCAGGAAGGCATAACCTGCGCCTAATACCCCGGCCAGAAGCGTACACCCGATCACCAGCTTTTTTTGTCGCCAGATGGCGTGAAACAATTCAAATAAATCAATTTCATCAGACGCTGCGGAAGGCGGAAGCGGGGAAGTACGATTCAAAATAAGAACACCTTAAAATAATACTAAAAGGCCATCATTCTCAGAAGTCTAAAAGACTTCAAAAATCAGGGACAACGCCCTGGATACGGCAGACCAATGGCGATGTGACCACTCAGTCCCCTGAAATATCCCACAAACTTAGGGATTATTTCGGTTTCATTTCGGTGAGTAAGCCAAATGACACAGCCATGTCAGACTGATCTGGTTGCAAGCGTAGTCAATACAACATGAAAAAGCTGTCAAATAGCTGTCTTATAAAGAAAAAAATTTCGCCTACAGGCGGAACAGTGTCAGCCTCAATACAATTGAACATTTTTTTGAACAGCAATAAGGAGTTTGCATGTCACCCCTTTCCGCTTCGGACTTTCGCGCACTGCAAGGCACTTGGGAACAAACAGCCCTTGAAGACGGTGGCGTGCTTAACCCCGTGGATGCCCACAGCGCGCCGGGAGCAACGACGACAATTGCGGGGGATCGCTTCGAAGTGACCACGGTCAGTGGCGAAGTATTATTGGCAGGACGCTTCGTACTGGACGCCAGTACCACGCCCAAAAGCATTACCTGGACGGACGACATGGGCGATGATGCAGGCAAGCAACTCCCCGCCAGTTACCGGCTCGACGGCGATGATTTCGTATTTATCGCAGCGGATGAAGGCATGCCCAGGCCCACCGTGTTCAGCACTGGCCCAGGGCAAACCATGCGCACCTTCGTACGGCGCTCTTGATCAAATGTGGGAGCTGGCTTGCCTGCGATAGCGGTGGGTCAGTCAACTAATCTGTCACTGATACACCGCTATCGCAGGCAAGCCAGCTCCCACAGGTTTGAACGCGGGGCGTCAGGCAGACAGGCGGTGGCTGGCAGGCCGTTAGGGGAGCAAGCTCCCTCGCCACAGGTGGACACATAAGCCGTGATTATCCGATTTGATCACGGCATTTTCACAAGGACTTCACTTTTCGACCTATAAGGTCAGGCCTACCTACTCCAGTGAATCACTTGGCCCGCCCTCTCCTCGCGGGCCTTTTTTTTGCGTGCGCAAACCTTGATCAGCCATCACGCCTGATCGCTGTCATGGTAAAGCACAGGGGCAGTTGCGCGGCCTGATGCTCATATTGATCGTAGAGTTCTTCCCGGTTTGAATGCGGGTATTCCTGCAAATGAGCGATCTGCAACCGCGCTGCGATAGCCCCGCTGACTACATTGCCCAGGGTATGTACATACCAATAGGAGGTCGGCCCGGGCCGCTCATCCTTCCCTTCATAGACAATTGCCTCCTGCAGCACAAAGGGTTCACGCTGGAAGTAAGAACTGGCAGGCAGCATAGGGTTGGCCCCACAGGGGTCAAACATCTCAAGAAAGGGATGGGTTTCGTACATGACCAACGTACCGCCGGGCTTCAGCACACTGGCAACCTGGCGCATGAACAACGCCACATCCGGCATCCAGCCCAGCACGCCGATGGTCACCAGGGCAATATCGAACCGTGCCTGCAAACGCTCGGGCAAATGGTGGATATCGGTCTCAATGAACTCAGGGCTGTGTGGCGAGGCCTCAGCCAACTCCCGCGCCTGTTCAAGAAACGCCCGGGATTGATCAACCCCCACCACCGAACGGGCGCCCAAGCCATACAACGAAAGGCTTTCGCGCCCGTTGTTGCAGCACAATTGCACCACGTCCTTGCCCACCACGCCTACCTCTTGCAGCAAGGTGGTGATGGTCGGGTCCAGGCAGGAAAAATCAGGCTCGGCTACCGAGTCCAGCAGTGCCGCCCAGGTCGCGGTGTCTTTATGCAACCCGGCGGATTCGTCCCAGGCATTTCTATTGCTGGCGATCGCCTCTTGCGCTGAGGGCATGTCCATTGCTTCTCCAGAAATTCATTCCAGTGGGCTTCGGAAAGTAAATTAAATGCGCGCAGGAGGAAACCCTGGCCCACCGCGAAACTTATCACCCAGCCCACCGGTCATTAACCCAACGCGTGTTCAGCCCCTGAACGCCGCTCTTGAAGGTCGCATCGTGGCCCGTCATTCAGACCTGCGCATCGCTTTATCCCTGGACAGCCTGAACTTCTTTCTCGCCGATGTGCGCGACGGTCTCGGACCGTACCTGGCGATCTACCTGCTGGCCGTGCATCAATGGGAGCCGGCCAGTATTGGTGTGGTCATGACCCTGGCAGGCATCGCTGCCTTGCTGACCCAAGGCCCCGCGGGTGCGTTGATCGACCGCACTCGCAACAAACGCGCGGTGGTTGCCATGGCTGCGCTATTGGTGACGGGCAGTTGCCTGATGCTGCCCTTCGTCAGTTCGTTTGGCTGGGTAGCGTTGACCCAGGCTGCCAGCGCCGTAGCCGCCTCTGTCTTTGCCCCGGCAATTTCCGCCATTTCGCTGGGGATCACCGGGCCCCGCGCCTTCACCCGGCGGACCGGGCGCAACGAGACCTTCAACCACGCTGGCAATGCCGTGGCCGCGTTGCTGGCCGGCGGGCTGGCCTACTTGTTCGGACCGGTGGTGGTGTTCTACCTGATGGCCTTTATGGCGGTTGCCAGTGTCATTGCGGTCAGTTGCGTGCCGGCCAAGGCGATTGATCATGAGGTCGCCCGTGGTTTCGATCCGGCCCATCACACCGACCACGAACAACCCTCGGGCCTGAAAGCGTTGCTGACCAACCAACCGCTACTCCTGTTCGCCATCTGCTGCGCACTGTTTCACTTGGCCAACGCCGCAATGCTGCCGCTGGTCAGCCAGAAACTGGCGCAGATCAATTTGCAGATGGCCACCCCGCTGACTTCAGCCTGCATCGTCGCCGCCCAATTGGTGATGGTGCCGATGGCCTGGCTGGTCGGGCTCAAGGCCGATGTCTGGGGACGCAAGCCGCTGTTGCTTGTAGGTTTCCTGATACTGCCGTTGCGTGGCGTGCTCTATACCTTATCCAGCGACCCCTACTGGCTGGTGGCGGTGCAGATGCTCGACGGTATCGGTGCCGGCATTTTCGGCGCCCTGTTCCCGGTGATCGTCAAAGACCTGACCCAAGGCACCGGGCGCTTCAACGTCAGCCTGGGCGCCCTCTCCACCGTATTCGGCCTCGGCGCGGCGCTCAGTAGCAGCCTGGCCGGTTTCGTGGTGCAGCAGGCTGGCTACAACGCGGCGTTCCTGACGTTGGCGGCAGTTGCAGCCGCTGCCTTGATGCTGTTGTGGCTGGCGATGCCGGAGACCTTGGCAAAACCATCCTTCGCTCGCCATACAACTGTCGCCTGACATATGCGACAATGCGCGCCAAATTCCAACACACATCCCAAATTTTGTGTTCAGCGACCGGGTTTCGCGCCTTGATGTCGCTGTTGACGCATGCCTGAAGGCACCTGCCGTCACGCTCGCAACCCATTGATAGGTAAAGTAATTGATCTCCACAGCTAACATCACCATGCAGTTCGGCGCCAAGCCGCTCTTCGAGAACGTCTCGGTCAAGTTCGGCGCCGGCAACCGCTATGGTTTGATCGGTGCCAACGGTTGCGGCAAGTCGACCTTCATGAAAATCCTCGGTGGCGACCTCGACCCGTCCGGCGGGCAGGTCATGCTCGAGCCGAATGTGCGCCTGGGTAAACTGCGCCAGGACCAGTTCGCCTACGAAGAATTCACCGTGCTCGACACCGTGATCATGGGCCACGAGGAGCTGTGGAAGGTCAAGGCCGAGCGCGACCGCATCTACTCGCTGCCGGAAATGAGCGAAGAAGATGGCATGGCCGTGGCCGAGCTGGAAACCGAGTTCGCCGAGATGGACGGCTACACCGCCGAATCCCGCGCCGGCGAGTTGCTGCTGGGCCTGGGTATTCCCCTGGAACAGCACTTCGGCCCGATGAGTGAAGTGTCCCCCGGCTGGAAGCTGCGCGTATTGTTGGCCCAGGCGCTGTTCTCCGACCCGGAAGTGCTGTTGCTCGACGAACCGACCAACCACTTGGACATCAACACCATCCGCTGGCTGGAAAACATCCTGACCCAGCGCTCCAGCCTGATGATCATCATCTCTCACGACCGTCACTTCCTGAACAGCGTGTGCACCCACATGGCTGACCTGGACTACGGCGAGCTGCGCCTGTTCCCGGGCAACTACGACGAGTACATGACCGTGGCGACCCAGTCCCGCGAGCAATTGCTGTCGGACAACGCCAAGAAGAAAGCGCAGATTTCCGAACTGCAATCCTTCGTCAGCCGCTTCTCGGCCAACGCCTCGAAAGCCAAGCAGGCGACCTCCCGTGCCAAGGCGATCGACAAGATCCAGCTGGCCGAAGTCAAGCCGTCGAGCCGTGTGAGCCCGTTCATCCGTTTCGAGCAGAACAAAAAGCTGCACCGCCAGGCGGTCATGGTCGAAAAAATGGCCAAAGGTTTCGACGGCAAGCCGTTGTTCAAGGACTTCAGCTTCCAGGTTGAAGCCGGCGAGCGCGTGGCGATCATCGGCCCCAACGGTATCGGCAAGACCACCCTGCTGCGCACCCTGGTCAACGAACTGACCCCGGACGCCGGCAGCATCAAGTGGACCGACGCCGCCGAGCTGGGCTACTACGCCCAGGACCACGCCCACGACTTCGAAGACGACGTGAGCCTGTTCGACTGGATGGGCCAATGGACCCAAGGCGAGCAAATGATTCGCGGCACCCTGGGCCGTATGTTGTTCTCCAACGACGAGATCCAGAAGTCGGTCAAAGTGATCTCCGGTGGTGAACAAGGTCGCATGCTGTTCGGCAAGCTGATCCTGCAAAAGCCGAACGTGCTGATCATGGACGAACCGACCAACCACCTGGACATGGAATCCATCGAAGCGCTGAACCTGGCGCTGGAGAACTACCCGGGCACGCTGATCTTCGTCAGCCACGACCGTGAGTTCGTATCGTCCCTGGCCACCCGCATTATCGAGTTGAGCCCTAGCGGCGTGATCGACTTCAGCGGCACCTATGACGACTACCTGCGCAGCCAGGGTGTGGTGTTCTAAGAGCAGCACTGAGCTGCAAGCTACAAGCTGCAAAAAAGCCCTGTCCCTGTGACAGGGCTTTTTGCATCCGCACTGTGTCGGGCGCTGATTTTATGGGCCATGCATAACCAGTGTGGGAGCTGGCTTGCCTGCGATAGCGGTGGTTCAGTTAAAGATGTAGTGACTGACAGGCAGCCTTCGCGGGCAAGCCCGCTCCCACAGGGAATCGGTGCCAGGCGCTGATTTTATAGGCAATACATAACCCGTGTGGGAGCTGGCTTGCCTGCGATAGCGGTAGTTCAGCTACAGATTCAGTGACTGACACACCACCTTCGCGGGCAAGCGCGCTCCCCCAGGGGCCTCTGTAGGCGTCCCCTCGCTCCTACAGTCGTGCGGGATATGCCATGATGCTTCACCGCCCGCCAGCGATTGAGTATTCATGCCTGCCGCCCCCTCCTCCCTGTCGATCACCCTGCAGATCGTTTCCATCGTGTTCTACACCTTCATAGCCTTTATCTGCATCGGCCTGCCGATAGCAGTGATTCCAGGCTATGTGCACGAGCAACTGGGCTTCAGCGCCGTGGTGGCCGGGGTGACCATCGGTTCGCAGTACCTCGCCACGCTGCTCAGCCGCCCGATGGCCGGGCGAATGTCGGATAACGTCGGCACCAAACGCGCGATCGTGCTGGGCCTGGCCGGTATTCTGATCAGCGGTGTGCTGACCTTTATCGCCACGCTGCTGGACAGCCTGCCGAGCTTGAGCCTGGGTATTCTGATCGCCGGTCGCCTGTTGCTCGGGGTGGCCCAGGGCCTGATTGGCGTGGGGACCATCAGTTGGTGCATGGGCGCAGTGGGCGCCGAACACACCGCACGCTCGATTTCCTGGAATGGCATCGCCTCCTATGGCGCCATTGCCATTGGTGCGCCACTTGGCGTGGTGATGGTGGCTGATTATGGCTACGCCAGCCTCGGCCTTGCACTGGCGGTGCTGGCGGCGTTGGGCCTGGTGCTGATCCGCAATAAACCATCGGTGCCGGTGGTACGCGGCGAACGGCTGCCGTTCTGGGCTGTGTTTGGACGTATCGCGCCGTTCGGCGCCAGCCTGTGCCTGGCCTCGATTGGCTACGGCACGCTGACGACCTTTATCACCCTGTATTACCTGAATCGTGGCTGGGCCGGTGCGGCGTATTGCCTGACGGTATTTGGTGTGTGCTTTATTCTCTCGCGCCTGGTGTTTATCTCAGCCATCAGCCGGTTTGGCGGGTTCACCGCCGCCATCGCCTGCATGCTCATTGAAACCCTGGGCCTGACGCTGTTGTGGCTGGCACCGTCTACCGGCGTGGCCTTGATCGGCGCCGGGTTGACCGGTTTTGGTTTATCGCTGGTTTACCCGGCGCTCGGCGTGGAAGCTATCAAGCAAGTGCCGGACAGCAGCCGCGGCGCGGGGCTGAGTGCGTATGCGGTGTTTTTCGACCTGGCCCTGGCGATCGCCGGGCCGTTGATGGGCGCCGTGGCGTTGAATCTTGGCTACGGCTGGATATTCTTCTGCGCCGCGTTGCTGTCGGTCAGCGCGCTCGGCCTGACCGTACTGCTCAGGCGCCGCGCCTACTGATCAGCCGTCTGCAGGCCGGCACGCGTTGCCTCACCGAGGGTGCGACTGAAAAAGCGCCCGGCCTCGGAGACCATATCGCGGTGAATCCCTTCACGGTCGACACCATCGGCATCGGTGCAGATGCCTGGCATTGTCGCCAGCTGATCACTGTCGCACGGGGCCATGAATACAAAGTGCCCTGCCCCGGCCAACAGCTTGAAGTCCGGCGGCTCTGGCAGTTTGCGCGCCAGGGCGGCGGCGTTTTTGTCCACTGCCACCAACTGGTCGCCATCGCCACTGTAGAGCAGCACCGGCACATGCACATCCGCCAGAGTGTGGCGGCCGAACATCAAGCTCAGCGGCGCCATCAGCATCAAAGCATGGATACGCGGGTCAGCCTGGGGTTGCAAGTCGTCGCGATCGACCACCAACTCGCCCTTGGTGGTGCACGCGTCGCGGTCTTCGGGGCGCTCTTGGCAGTAGCGGCGCAGGCGTTCGAAATCCGGCTTGGCGCCCGCCAGGATCAATGCCGTTTCGCCACCGGCTGAATAACCGATGACGCCGATCTGATCGATATCCACAAAGGGCGACAGCATCGGCTCGGCCAAGGCGGCGGTGATCGCCTGGGAGATCTGGATCGGCCGCCCATACAAATTGCTCACGGTGCCCAGGCGGCTGTGGTCCTTGTAGTTGTCACCGGGATGCAGCACCGCCACCACCACAAACCCCTTGCGCGCCAAGGCGGTGGCCAGGTCATGCAGGGCCAGCGGCGTGCCGGTATTGCCGTGGGACAACATCAACATCGGAAAACGCCCGATCGCCACCTTGGCATCTTCGCTGGCCGCCACATGGTAGGCGCCCAGCGCGGTGGTGCGCTCGGCATCGGTAGAGGGATAGAAGGCGATGGCTTTCATCGGCTGCGCATCCAGCGGGTCGAGAAAACTCATGCGATGAAACCCCACACTCCAATGGGGGTGCGGTGCCGGTGCGGCGTGCACTGAAACCACGCCGCCCAACAGCGAAAGAACCAAAACAGCACAAAGACGCATCATGGGGATGTCCACCTTTGCTGCACAAGAACCGGCCTGTCGAAGAAAAAGTCCAGGGTATCGAATGGATGTCTGCATAACCTGGGCCACAACGAAAAAACTCCGTACTCCGCTCGCGTTCAGGCGATCAGAATACAGAGTTTAGGCGCTCGGTTTCAGAATGAAACCGAGGACAGGGCACATTTACATAAGCCTTACGCAGCGGCGAACAGTTGCTCGTTGATGCGCACGTTGGCGTCGCTCATGGCTTTGCTGCGCACTTCGTCACCGTAGGCCAGGCCTTCAGCGCGCACGATCTCGATGTCGGTGATGCCCAGGAAACCGAACAGCAGCTTCAAGTAGCCTTCGTGGGCAGCGCCCGAGGCCTGGTCGGCATGCAGGCCACCGGCGGTGGAAACAATAATGACTTTCTTGTTGCCGCACAGGCCTTCAGGGCCGGCTTCGGTGTAGCGGAAGGTCTGGCCGGCTACCGCGATGCGGTCGATCCAGGCTTTCAACTGGGTGGGGATGGTGAAATTGTACATCGGCGCACCGACGACCACGGCATCGGCGGCGAGGAACTCAGCCAGCGACGATGCACTCAGTTCAGCCTCGTGCTTTTGCGCCGCATCACGCAGTTCAGCGGCAGTGCCCAAGGCGCCCAGGGTAGCGCCGGAGAAATGGTTGATGCCTTCGCTGGCGAGGTCACGGTAAGTCACTTCCACGCCCGGTTGGGCGGCTTGCCATGCCTTGACCACACCGGCGCCGAGCTGACGGGAGGCCGAGTTGTCGCCGAGGATGCTGGAATCGATGTGCAAGAGTTTCATGATGGATCTCCGAGGTGGGATCGACAGTGGCGATCAGATGGTAGTGATGCTACGCATGAAACCAATGGTCGATAAGCCACCTGAAATGCGATAGTTTGTCCCACTGACAGGACAATAGGCCCACCATGCAAGACCTCAACGACCTCTACTATTTCGCCAAAGTCGTCGAAGCCGGCGGTTTTGCTGCGGCTGGCCGGCTACTCGGGATTCCCAAATCCAGGCTGTCGCGGCGCATTGCCGAGCTGGAAGACCGCCTGGGTGCACGCCTGCTGCAACGCACCACCCGGCAACTGACGCTCACCGCCGTGGGCGAGCGCTACTTGCGCCACTGCCAGGCCATGCTGTTGGAGGCGGAAATGGCCGACGAGGCCGTGGCCAGCATGTCCAGCGAGCCGCGTGGGCGGCTGCGAGTCAGTTGCCCGGTGGGGCTGGCCCAGCAGATTCTGCCAGAGCTGGTAGCCGGTTTTCTGGCCGCGCACCCGTTGGTGCAGTTGGACATGACCCTGGTGAATCGCCGCGTCGACCTGGTAGCCGAAGGCATTGATGTAGCGCTGCGCGTACGCGAACTGGGCGACGAAGACCCGTTACTGGTCACCAAACGCCTGCGCCAGGCGCATACCGTGCTGGTGGCCAGCCCCGTTTTCATGCGTGAGCGGCGGGTCGAAACCCTGGAAGACCTCAAGCAGTTGCCAATCCTTGGCGCACTCGAGGCGGACCGAATGGTGCACCAACGCATCATCGACCCCCAGGGCAACATGCACGAGCTAGTGATGGAGGCGCGCCTGGGCATCGAAGACTTTATCGTGCGCAAGGCCAGCGCAATGATGGGCGTGGGCTTTACGGTGCTGCCAATGATGTACTGCGAAGAAGAACTGGCCAGCGGCCGCCTGGTGCAACTGCTGCCGCAATGGTCATTACCAGGCGGCTGGCTGCAAGCGGTCTACCCGCACCGGCGCGGCGTGCTGCCGGCCATCCGGGCCTGGATCGACTACCTGGAAGAAGGCTTCAAAGGCTGTGGAGATCGGCTGTTATGAGCATGACGGAAGAACAAGTCGCACGTTTTTGCCTGAGCCTGCCAGGCGCACGGGAAGACTATAAATGGGGCGGCGTGCGGGTGTTCTCGGTTGCTGGCAACAAGATGTTCGCCTTGCAGAACCTGCGCGGTGAGTCGCTGGCCTTCAAGGTCGACAAAGAACTGTTCCTGGGTCACGTCGACCGCCCGGGCATTCACCCGGCGCCTTACCTGGCGAGGGCGCAGTGGGTCATCATGAACACGCCCTACCCTTTGGGCGCAGAGGAACTGCGTGGCTTGTTGCAGCGCTCCCACCAGTTGGTGGTGAGCAAGCTGCCCAAGCGCACACAGATTGGCTTGTGGCTAGAGGATTGACAGCAAGGTGCCGCCAAGAAACAGCTGGTCCAGCCAGAACACCTGGTGCAACAGCACAATCACCCAGAACAGCACCTGGTAAGACACCTTGCGCGTCTTGTGCCGGAACACCTGCTGGGCAATCAACGCCCCCGGCCAACCGCCCGCCAGCTCTACCGCATGCAGGATGTTTTCCGGGGTGCGCCAGCCTTCGGTCTGCGCCTTGCGCTTGTCGCTCCAATAAAGAAAGAACGCCACCACACTGACCACGCCGTAGGCCATCAACGGAATCGCCGTTTCGCCGCGATACCACAGCAAGGCCGAGCCCAGCAGCGGCGCGACACACAGCAGTACAAAGATCAGCGCCTTCAGGCGTGGGTGCTGGATAGTCATGGCTTGACCGCAGTCCAGTCGATCCAGCCGAACTGCCAGGTCGCCAGGATGACCAGGCCAAAGGCAATCCGGTACCAGGCAAACACCGCGTAGCTGTGGCTGGCGATGAATTTGAGCAAGCCCTTGACCGCAATCATCGCGAAGATGAACGAGGTGACAAAACCAATGGCGAACACTGGAAAATCCGCCGGCTGGAACAGATCGCGGTACTTGTAACCCGAGTACACCGCCGCCCCAACCATGGTCGGCATGGCCAGGAAGAATGAAAATTCGGTGGCCGTCTTGCGCGACAGGCCGAACAACAGGCCGCCGATGATCGTCGCACCGGAGCGCGAAGTGCCCGGGATCATCGCCAGGCACTGGGCCAGGCCGACCTTGAGGGCGTCTTTCCAGGTGATGTCGTCGACGGTTTCAGCCCGCACTGCATGTTGGCGGCGCTCGGCCCACAACATGATCACGCCACCCACTACCAGGGCAGTCGCTACAGTGATCGGGTTAAACAGGTAGTGCTTGATCAGGTCGGCAAAAATCACCCCCAATACCACCGCCGGCAACACGGCGATGATCAGGTTGACGGTAAAGCGCCGGGCCTTGGGCTGGGTCGGCAGGCCGATGACCACGTCAAAGATCTTGCGCCGAAACTCCCAGACTACCGCCAGGATCGCGCCCAGCTGGATGATGATGTTGAAGGCTTCGAAACGCTCGCCGCCAAAATTGATCAGGTCAGCGACGATGATCTGGTGGCCAGTGCTGGAGATCGGCAAGAACTCCGTAAGCCCCTCGACGATGCCGAGAATCAATGCCTGTATGGCGGTCCAAAAATCCATGCTGTCTCCAAAGGTCATGCGCGTGGCATGCCTCTTAGTCTTTTTTAAGTTCACTGACGACGAGCGCACACAAGCGCCCGCAATTGATTCTCAACGCCGGTCTGCAAAAATTCCGTGAAAAATCAGGCAGTACTCAGGTTTTTCGATTCCGGGCCGAAAGCCTATCAGACACGCCGGAAATCTCGAAGCAGCACCACAATTATAAAGAGCAGGGAGTGACAGGACGATGAACAGTTTGCGCAGCATGTCGATCAGCCGCCGCCTTTGGCTGATCCTGATAGTCGCCGTGTTGATGCTGCTGGCCTTGGGGCTGTTAATGCTCAACCAGATCCACGGCGACCTCTACCAGGCCAAGCGCCAGCAAACCCAGCACGTGGTGCAGACCGCCAGTGGCGTACTCAGCTATTACCAGAGCCTGGAAAAAACCGGCGTACTGACCCGCGACGCCGCGCAACAACAGGCCCTGAGCGCGGTGCGCGGGCTGCGTTATGACCACGATGACTACTTCTGGATCAACGACCTCACCCCCGTGATGATCATGCACGCGGCCAACCCCAAGCTCGACGGCCAGAACCTTTCGGCGATTCGCGACCCGGACGGTTTCGCCGTGTTCAACGAATTCGTGAGCCTGGCCAAGGCCAAGGGCGCCGGCATCGTCAACTACCGCTGGCCGAAGCCCGGCGCCGAAGCGCCGGTAGAGAAAACCTCGTACATCCAACTGTTCGAACCCTGGGGCTGGATTATCGGCTCCGGGGTCTACGTGGACGATGTGCAGGCCGAATTCAGGGGCCAGGTGTGGAAAGCCTCGGCCATTGGCCTGGGCATTGCGCTGATGATGGCCGTGCTGGTGGTGCTGATTGCCCGCAGCATCGTGCAGCCGTTGCAGGCCGCGGTGAATGCCATGGGCAATATTGCCAGTGGCGAAAGTGACCTGACCCACAGCCTCGATACCCACGGCCGTGACGAATTGACGCAACTGGCCCAGCACTTCAATAGCTTCACCGCCAAGCTGCGCCAGGTGGTCGGCCAGTTGCAGGTGTGCGCGAACGCCCTGGGCCAGTCGTCCAGCGAGCTGGGCCACAACGCCAGCCAGGCCCACGACCGCAGCCAGCAGCAGTCCCAGCAGATGGAACTGGTGGCCACCGCCATCAACGAAGTCACCTACGGCGTGCAGGACGTGGCCAAGAATGCCGAGCACGCCGCCAGCGAAATGCGCGATGCCCAGGCCCAGGCACAACAGGGCCAGGTCAATATCGACGGCAGCTTGCAGCAGATCGACCAGCTCTCCACCACTATCAGCCAGGCCGTGGAGGTGATCCGCACGCTCTCCAGCGAGAGCACGCAGATCGGCGGGGTACTGGAGGTGATCCGCTCCATCGCCGACCAGACCAACCTGCTCGCCCTCAACGCCGCCATCGAAGCCGCCCGTGCGGGCGAGCAAGGCCGCGGGTTTGCGGTGGTCGCCGATGAGGTGCGCCTGCTGGCCCAGCGCACGCAGAAATCCACCGCCGAGATCCAGGTGATGATCGAGCGCCTGCAAGGCCACTCCGAAGCGGCGGTCAAGGTCATCAGCGACAGCCACAGCGCCTCGCAACTGACCATTGAACAAGCCGGCCAGGCGGGCGCAAGCCTCACCGCCATCGGCCAGGCGCTGCACAACCTCAACGGCCTGAACGCCTCGATTGCCAGCGCCACCCTGCAGCAGGCCCATGTGGTGGAAGACATCAACCAGAACGTCACCCAAGCGGCCGGGCTGTCCCACAGCACCGCGCTGGCAGCGGAGCAATCGAGCGTGGCGAGTGCACAGTTGCGTGGCTTGAGTGAACAGCTTGATGGGCTTTTGCGTCAGTTCAAGGTTTGACATCCCTCAGCGGTGGGAGGGCTGCCCTCTCCCACCGTCTAGCGGCCTCACATCCCCAGCCACTGCGGCAGCGCGAGGGAAATGAACGGCAGGTAGGTGACCATGATCAGGAACACCAACAGAATCATCAGCCACGGCATCGCCGCGCGAATGGTCTGCCCTAGAGTCAGCCCCGTCACCGCCGAGGTCACGAACAGGTTCAGCCCCACCGGCGGGTGCACCAGGCCGATTTCCATGTTCACCACCATCACAATCCCCAGATGAATCGGGTCAATCCCGAGCTTCATCGCAATCGGGAAAAAGATCGGCGCCAGGATCAGCACAATGGCCGAAGGCTCCATAAAGCTGCCGGCAATCAGCAGCACCACGTTGACCATGATCAAAAAGCCAATCGGCGTCAGCCCTTCCGAGATTACCCACGCGGTAATTTGCTGGGGGATCTGTTCGGTGGTCAGCACGTGGGCAAACAACATGGCGTTGGCGATGATGAACATCAGCATGATCGACAAGCGCCCCGACTCCAGCAGCACCTTGGGGCAGTCGCGCAGCTTCATGTCCTTGTAGACGAACAGCGCGACGAATGCTGAATACACGGCTGCCACTGCCGCCGCTTCGGTCGGGGTGAACATGCCGCTGTAAATGCCGCCGAGGATGATCACCAGCAGTAACAGCCCCCAGAACGCTCGGCGTGCACAACTCAGCCACTCACGGAATGTCGCCCGGGGTTGCGCCGGCAGCTTCTTGATGCGGGCGACGATGTAGATCGCGACCATCAACATCAGGCCCAGCAGCAAGCCCGGAATCACCCCGGCCATGAACAATTTGCCTACTGAGGTTTCGGTCGCCGCCGAATACACCACCATCACGATCGACGGTGGAATCAGAATGCCCAAGGTCCCGGCGTTGCAGATGATGCCCGCCCCAAACTCCTTGGGGTAACCGGAACGCACCATGCCCGCCACGGCAATCGAGCCCACCGCTGCCACCGTGGCCGGTGATGAGCCGGACAGCGCCGCAAACAGCATGCACGCCAGCACCGCCGCAATCGCCAGGCCACCGCGGATATGCCCGACACAGGCGTTGGCAAAGTCGATCAGCCGCTGGGCCACGCCGCCGGTGGTCATGAAGGCGCCGGATAACAGGAAAAACGGAATCGCCAGAAAGGTATAGGCGTCGCTGGTTTCAAACAGTTTGATCGCCAGGGAACTCACAGAGTCCTGGCTGAACATCAGGATCGACACCGCACCGGACAACCCCAGGGCAATCGCAATTGGCACGCCCAGAAACATGAACACGAACAACAGGAGAAACAGACAGAGCACGGCCATCAGTGACGCTCCTCATGGCTGCCGGCCAACTTGCTGGCCTCGCCGGCCTCGTCGGCCAGGCCCAACCCGACCTGGCGGTGGGTAAAGATGCGGTAGAAAATTTCCAGGTAGCGGATCAAGACCAAGGCAAAGCCAATGGGCACGATCACCACGATGTCGCCGACATCGATGCCGAACTGGTCGAGGTCTTCGGCGCCGATATGCGCGGTCATCACCGCACTCACCCACTTGTAGCTGGCCACCATGAACAGCCCGGCATAGGCCAGGCAGCACAGGCAGGCGAGCATGCCGAGCAGGCGTTGCACCGGGCGCCGGGTCAGCCGCACCAGCGCGTCCACGCCCAGGTGGCCAGCGGTGCGCACCCCGTAGGAAATGCCGAAGAAAATCAACCAGCCGAACATGGCCTTGGTCAGCGCCACACTCCAGGTCATCTCTTGGGCCCAGGCCATGGTGCCGTCGCCCAGGGCATTGAAGAAGGCGCTGCTCCAGGCCCATTTGTCGGCCAGGGCAAAAAACAGGGTGTAGACGTTGTTGAGCATGACGTAGACGAATGTCACCAGGGTCATGGCGGCCAGCAGGAAAGCAATGAAGCCTTCCTCCAGGTGCTCCCAGACGCGCCTTAGCGTTTGCATGGCAAAACCTCGCGTGGCAGAGATAGGTAAAAACCAGGTCAACCTGTAGATCGTTCCCACGCTCCGCGTGGTAATGCCGCCCCGGACGTTCCACGTCCTGTATCACGCCGTGCGTAAGGCGACGCGGAGCGTCACGGGATGCATTACCACGCGGAGCGTGGGAACGATCAGTCGCGGGCAAGCCCGCTCCCACAGAGGATTACTGGTTGGAAGCGTCCGCCGCCTTGATCAGGTCAGCCCCAATCTCGCCCTCGAACTTCTGCCACACCGGGCGCATGGCTTCGCGCCACAGCGCACGTTGCTCGGGGGTCAGTTCGATGATTTCGCTGGTCTTGGCGTCGACGATCTTCTGCTTGGCCGACTGGTTCAGCGCTTCGGCCTGCTTGTTCACCTCCACGGTGACCTCGGCCATGATCTGCTCCAGGGTGCTGCGCACATCCGGCGCCAGGCCATTCCAGAACTTCGCGTTGGTGATCACCATGTAGTCGATCAGGCCATGGTTGGACTCGGTGAAGTACTTCTGCACTTCATTGACCTTCTGGCTTTCATAGTTCGACCAGGTATTCTCGGTGCCATTCACGGTACCGGTCTGCAGGCCCTGGTAAACCTCGGCAAAGCTCATCTTGCGCGGGTTGGCGCGGATCGCCTTGAACTGTTCTTCGAGCACACTGGAGGCCTGCACGCGGAACTTCAGGCCACGGGCGTCCTTGGGTTCATGCAGGGCCTTGTTGGCGGAGAGTTGCTTGAGGCCGTTGTGCCAATAGGCCAGGCCGAGGATGTTCTTATCCTGCATCGAGGTCAGCAGTTGCTTGCCCTGAGCGGCCTGGAAACGGTCGACGGCGGCCAGGTCGTTGAACAGGAACGGCAGGTCGTAGATCTGCACTTGCTTGGTGTAGTGCTCGAATTTGGCCAGGGACGGCGCCAGCATTTGCACGTCACCCAACAGCAATGCTTCCATTTCCTTGCCATCGCCAAACAGCGACGAGTTCGGGTACACCTCAACCTTGACCTTGCCGGGCAGGCGCTCTTCAGCAAGTTTTTTGAACAGCAGCGCGCCCTGGCCTTTGGGGGTGTTTTCGGCGACCACGTGGGCGAACTTGATCACAATCGGGTCTGCCGCCTGGGCCAGGCCAGCGGTAAACAAGGTGGCGGCGCACAGCAGCGCCCGGGAAAGCTTGAGCATGGGAATCACCTTCTTATTGTTGTGTTTAAGGCAAGGTGCCTGATGTAACGCGTGTCGTGAATTTCGAATTTTAGATACCTGCGTTCGGCCTGGCCGAACGCGCCCAGTGTGGGAGCTGGCTTGCCTGCGATAGCGGTGTGTCAGGCAACACAGACATTGACTGTTCTGCCGCTATCGCAGGCAAGCCAGCTCCCACACTTCGTTCCCGGTTTTGTCAGTTACAGTTGCGCGGCCAGCAGCCGTTGCGCGCGCAGCAGTACCGGCGCATCCACCATCTGCCCATCAATCTGATAAGCCCCTGCCCCATCAGCACCCGCCTCCACCACCCGCCTGGCCCAGGCCAGCTCTTCAGCGCTCGGCGCCAGCGCGGCATGGATCACCGCGACTTGCTTGGGGTGAATGCACAATGCCCCGGCAAAGCCCATTTCATAAGCGTGCCGGATCGAGCGGTGCAGGCCTTCGGGGTCGTCGATGGCCGGGTGCACGCCGTCCAGCGGCGCCGCCAGGCCCGCGGCGCGCGAATGCACGATCAACGCCAGGCGCGCCTGGTCGAGGGCCAATTCGGCGGCACGGGAGTGACTGCTCAGGTTCAGGTCCAGCGCCAGGTCCAAGCCACCGAACGACAGGCGCTCTACCTGGGGCGCCTGGGCAATCTGCGCCAGTGCCAGCAAACCGCGTGCGCTTTCGATAATCGGCCAGATAGCCTTGCCGGTAGCGGCCACCACCGCCACCTGGGCCGCGCTTTCGACCTTGGGCAGCAATACCCCGGCGACATTTGCATGGGCCTTGCAGAAGGCCACGTCCTCAAAATGTTCGGCATGTTGCGGCGCGTTGATGCGCACCCACACCTGGGCCTCGGGATGGGCGCACAGGAATGCCCCCAGATTATCCCGGGCCTGACGCTTGAGCGGTTCTTCCACCGCGTCTTCAAAATCCACAATCACTGCGTCGGCGCCGCTGGCCAGGGCCTTGGCAAACCGCTCCGGGCGGCTGCCCGGCACAAACAGCGCAGAACGTACTAAAGGCTTTGGCATCACTTGATTCCTGATTAGATAACGCCGCGCTCGCGCAGGCTGTTAATGGCCTCAACGGAGTAACCCAGCTGATCGAGGATGCCTTGGCTGTGTTGCCCCAGCGCTGGCACGCCGTCCATGCGCGGGGTAAACGCGGCGTTACGGGCCGGTGGCAGCAGCGACGGCAACGGCCCCGCCGGGCTGTCGACGTCGCGCCAGCTGTCGCGGGCCTTGAGTTGCGGGTGGTCCCACACGCCTTGCATATCGTTGACCCGGGCGCTGGCAATTTGCGCGTCTTCCAGGCGCTGGATCACCGCCTCGACGCCCAGTTGGGCAAAGCGCTCCACGATGATCTGGCGCAGCACCTCGCGGTTGGCCGAGCGCTTGAAATTGGCGCTGAAGCGTTCGTCCATGGCCAGCGCCGGGGTGAGCAGCACTTTGTCGCAGAACGCCGCCCATTCGCGCTCGTTCTGCAAGCCGAGCATCACGGTGCCGCCGCCCCCGGTGGGAAACGGCCCGTAGGGGTAAATCGTCGAATGCGCGGCACCCGCACGCGGTGGCGGCGCCGCGCCGTCGAAGGCGTAATACATCGGGTAGCCCATCCACTCCACCAGGCTTTCGAGCATGCTTACATCGATGCGACTGCCCTGGCCGGTTTTGCCGCGCAGCAGCAACGCCGACAGAATGCCGCTGTAGGCGTACATGCCGGCGGAGATATCCGCGATGGAGCAACCGGCCTTGGCCATCTGTTCTTCTTCTGGGCCTCCGGTCACCGAGAGGAAGCCGCCCTCGCTCTGGATCAGCAGGTCGTAGGCTTTCTTTTTCTCGTAGGGCCCGCCTTCGCCATAGCCGGAAATATCGCAGACGATCAGCCGTGGAAAACGTACGTGCAGCGCCTCGAACGATAAGCCCATGCGCGCCGCCGCGCCGGGGGCAAGGTTCTGCACCAGCACATCGGCATCGGCCAGCAGCGCATCCAGAATGGCGCCCGCCTCGTCCTGCTTGAGGTCCAGGGTCAGGCTTTCCTTGGAGCGGTTGGTCCAGACGAAATGTGACGCCAGGCCACGCACCCGCTCGTCATAGCCACGGGCGAAATCGCCGGTGCCGGGGCGCTCTACCTTGATGACCCGGGCACCGAGGTCGGCCAGTTGGCGCGTACAGAACGGCGCGGCAATCGCGTGTTCCAGGCTGACGACGGTGATGCCGTCCAGCGGTCGTTGTTCAGTCATGACAAATCCCTCAAAGCCAATGGGCCATGGACGCGGTAGTTCGCAGGTTCCACACCTGCTCGATCAGGCGGTTGGCCTGGGCCGGGGTGCGGGCGCCGCTGAAGTCGGCCAGGCGCTGGAACTTGTCCGCCAGCTCGGCACGGCTCAGGGTGTTGCCCGGGTCGCCCTTGGGTTCATCAATGGCACCGTGCAGCGTGCGGCCATCGGTGGTGGTGACGGTGACGCGGCCCAGCCAGCGTTGCGGGTAGGCGTTGTCGACTTCGGGGTCCAGGCTCATGCAGACCTTGTCGCGAAACGCCGCGACCGCAGGATCGGTCAACGCCAGCTCATGGAATTCAGGCAAACCGGCTTTGCCATGCACAGCGATCAGCCCAAGCACCGTGCCCATGGAAAATTTGGCCTGGTGCACGGTGGTCGGCACCGTCACTCGGCCGAGTACGTCAATGGCGCCTTGGTGCACGTGGGTTTGCACCTGGGAGATCTGCGCAGCGCTCAGGCCTTCACGCTGCATCACGTCCAGCAGCGCATCGGCAGCAGGATGAGTGTGGCGACAGGAGGCGTGGAATTTGAACGAGGTTTCCACCAGCGCCCAACGGCTGCCCAGCTCGGAAGACAATTTGCCCGGTTGGGCATCACTGGACATACCGGCCGCCAAACCTTGCTCACCTTCAAGGATATTGCGCGCGCCGGTCAGCCCATCGGCCGTAAGGTAAGCCGCCAGCAAGCCGTCCGCCGCCGCCTTGGCCGTGTGCAGTTGCTTGGAGTCGGCGGCATCGCGCAGAAACTCCCACAGCCCGGCAGCCTGGGTGCCGGCGCTGCCGAGCAGGTTGATGAATTGTTCTTCGTTGAAGTCGAGCAACTTGCCCACCGCGACCGCCGCCGCCAGGGTGCCGACCGTGGCCGTGGTGTGGAAGATGCGGTAGTGGGAGCGGCCCATGAACTCACCGATGCGAATCCCGGCCTCATAGCCGGCTACAGAAGCCAGCAACAGCTCACGGCCAGACTTGCCGAGGTCCTGGGCAGCCGCCAATGCAGCGGGAAACACCACGGTGGCCGGGTGCAGCACGGAGCTGTTGTGCAGGTCATCCTGCTCCACCAGATGTGAGGAAGCGGCGTTGACCAGTGCGGCAAAATACGCGCTGGTGCCGGTGCCGTTGACGATCACCTGGGCCGGGCCGCTGCTCGGGCCCATCTTCTGCGCGTAGCGTTCAAACAGGGGGATCGGGTGCGCGCCTTGGCTGGCCAAGGCGGATGCGAGCCAATCCAGGTACAGTTCTTCGGTGCGCGCCAGCACGGGCTCGGGCAATTGTGAGTACGTCAGCTCGGCCAGGAACCGGCAAAGGGCTTGGGTAGGGCTCATGCTCAGGCCCTCAGAAGCTGCGTGGCAGTTCGAGCAAATGCTCGGCCACGTAGGACAGGATCAGGTTGGTGGAGATCGGCGCCACCTGGTACAGGCGGGTTTCGCGGAACTTGCGCTCCACGTCGTACTCGCAGGCAAAGCCGAAGCCGCCGTGGGTTTGCAGGCAGGCATTGGCCGCTTCCCAGGACGCCTTGGCCGCCAGGTACTTGGCCATGTTGGCACTGGCCCCGGCGTTCTTGCCGCTGTCGTATTCCTCGCAGGCACGCCAGCGCATCAGGTCGGCCGCTTCGATCTCGATATGCGCCTCGGCAATCGGGAACTGCACGCCCTGGTTTTGCCCGATGGGCCGGCCAAACACCACACGGTCGCCGGCATAGGCGCTGGCCTTTTCGATGAACCAGCGGCCGTCACCGATGCACTCGGCGGCAATCAGCGTGCGCTCGGCATTCAGGCCATCAAGGATGTATTTGAAGCCCTTGCCCTCCTCGCCAATCAGGCTGTCCAGGGGCAGCTCCAGGTTGTCGAAGAACAGCTCGTTGGTCTCGTGGTTGACCATATTGGCGATGGGCTGCACGGTCAGGCCGTTGCCGATGGCCTGGCGCAGGTCCACCAGGAAGATCGACATGCCTTCGGATTTTTTCTTTACGTCGGCCAAGGACGTGGTGCGTGCCAGCAGAATCATCAGGTCGGAATGCTGTACCCGTGAGATCCAGACTTTCTGGCCGTTGATCACGTACTTGTCGCCGCGCTTGATCGCCGTGGTCATGATCTTGGTGGTGTCGGTGCCGGTAGTGGGTTCGGTGACGGCCATCGACTGCAAGCGCAATTCACCGCTGGCCAGCTTGGGCAGGTAGTAGCGTTTTTGCGCCTCGCTGCCATGACGCAGCAGGGTGAACATGTTGTACATCTGGCCGTGCACGGTGCCCGAGTTGCCGCCGCAGCGGTTGACTTCCTCAAGGATCACCGAGGCTTCGGCCAGGCCCAGGCCGGAACCGCCGTATTCCTCGGGGATCATTGCCGACAGCCAACCGGCGTCGGTCAGGGCCTTGACGAAGGCTTCGGGGAAGCCTTTTTCTTCATCGATCTTGCGCCAGTAAGCGGCATCGAACTCGGCGCACAAGGCGCGCACGCCGTCGCGGATCGCATTGAGTTCTTCGTTGTCATGGGCATTCATCTACGGCTCTCCGCCTGTTGTTATCGGGTTATTCGAAATGCACCTGGGCGGTCTGTGCCAGGCCTTCAGTGTTGCCAGCCCACAGTTCTGCGACGCCGGTGGCGGTGATGCGCCCGCCGACCTGAAAAGGCTGTGGCGCAATCAGTGGGCGCACGCCGCGATAGGCAAAGCGGCGCAAGGTCGCCTCAGGGTGCGCTCGGCAGAACGCACGCAGGTTCAAGGTGGCGATCAGCGGGCCATGCACCACCAGGCCGGCATAGCCTTCGGTGCCGGTGACATAGGGGTAGTCGTAGTGGATGCGGTGGCCGTTGAACGTGACGGCGCTGTAGCGGAACAACAGGGTCGGCGTCGGCTCGACGGCCTCTGTCCATTCGCCCCGGGCCAGCGCGTCGCCGCTGCCAGGCTTGGGTGGCGTGGGTTCGCGGTAGACGATGTCCTGCTCCTCGCGGATGGCCAGGCGCCCTTCCTGGGAGTAGTCATGACGCACGGTGACAAATAGCAGTGAGCCGGTGCGCCCGGTCTTTTCTTCGACCTGGGTGATGGTCGACACGCGCGTAGCCGCCTCGCCAGCCCGCAGTGGGTGCAGAAATTCAAGACGCCCACCGGCCCACATGCGATTGCGGTTATCGGCCGGCGGCAGAAACCCGCCGCGTGCCGGGTGGCCGTCGCTGCCCAACGCCACCTCCGGCAGCGGGTCCTGGAAAAAGCACCATTGCCACAACGCAGGCACAGCGTCGCCGTCGGCAGGCACCTCTTCACCTAATGTGGCGGCGATGCGCTTGAGCAGGTTATGGCTCAGGTGGTCGTAGGCGGTCTCACTTCGGCCGATCCAATCAGTGGCGCTCATCGGGTGCAGGTCCTCAGGCAGTGGGTGTCTGCCGAGGATCATGCAAGGGCCAGCCCGTTCTGAGAATTTGCATTTCAATAAACCAGCGTTCGGTTATGCTGAACGCTTACAGCCACACCGTGAACCAATGTGGGAGCTGGCTTGCTGTGGCGAGCAAGCTTGCTTGCGCTGGGGTGCGTAGCGCCCCCAAAAAAGCCGGCTCCAGCTGCGCTGTCGAGCGGGAGCAAGCTCCCTCGCCACAGCAAGCCCGCTCCCACAGGAAACCTGTTGTCCGGGAGTTTTGCATGCACTTCGATCTCGCCGACCTGCGCCTGTTTATCCATATCGCCGAATCCCCCAGCCTCACTCAGGGTGCCAAGCGCGCCTTCCTGTCGCCGGCTGCCGCCAGTGCGCGGATCAAGGCCCTGGAAGGACAGCTCGACACGCGCCTGTTGTACCGCGACAGCCGGGGCGTGGAAATCACTCCGGCAGGCGAGCGCCTGTTACACCATGCGCGGTTGATCATGCGCCAGGTGGATTACCTCAAAAGCGAGTTCACCCAATACGGCGTGGATTCGGCCGGGCATATCCGTATCTTCGCCAACACCACGGCGGTCACCGAGTTTTTGCCGGAAGTCCTGGCAGGCTTTCTGTCACAGCGCCCGGGCGTCACCGTCGACCTGCAGGAACGCCTGTCACGAGACATCGTGCGCGGGGTGCTCGATGGCACCAGTGACATGGGTATCATCGCCGGCCCCGTGGAAGCCTCCGGCCTGCAAGTGTTGCATTTCAGCACCGATGAACTGGTGCTGATGGTGCCCGTCGGGCATGCCTTGGCCGAACTGCCTTCGGTCACCCTCGAGCAGACCCTGGCGTATCAGCATATCGGCCTGCATGAAGGCAGCACGCTGTTGAGTTTCCTGCGTGAACACGTCGAGCGTCTGGGCAAGCAATTGTCGCTGCGTATCCAGGTCTCGAGCTTCGAGGCGATCTGCCGGATGGTCGAGGCCGGTGTGGGCATTGGCATCATTCCAGAGTCCGCCGCCCTGCGTCACAGCCGCACCATGCAGCTGGTGACGGTGAAACTGGACGAGCCCTGGGCGATTCGCGAGCGCAGCATCCTGGTACGCGAGCTGGAAGCGCTGCCGGGGACCATACGCGCCCTGATCGCCACGTTGATGCCTGCCCCCCTGGGCAAATCCTGATGTTTTTATAAGCGGCCGTTAACAGTCTTTGACAGTTTCCCGACAAAGCACTCAAAGATTCTCAGCACCCGCCGCCCTAGCATTCCAGCATCCAAATCATCATTCGGGTGCTCTTGATGTTTCGCAGACTGCGCGGTATTCCGCTATTGGGTTGCCTGTTGGGCAGTATCGGTTGCCACTCGCAACCGCCTGCCCCGCCGCCGATTCAAAAAGGTGATTACGGCGCAATCATCCGCTACCTACAAACCCGCATTCCCCAGGAGATGGCGCGGGACAATGTGGCGGGATTGTCGATTGCCCTGGTCAATGGCCAGGAGCTGATCTGGGCCCGCGGCTTTGGCTTGGCTGACAAAGACCTGGGGGTGCCGGTCACGCCCAATACCGCGTTTCGCGCCGGTGGCATCTCCAAGCTGCTGACCGCCACGGCGGCGCTGCAACTGGTGGAGCAGCAACACCTGGCGCTGGATGCGCCGATCCAGCAGACCCTGCGTGAGTTCTACGTACGCTCCCGCTTTCACAGCGACCAGGCCGAGGCGGATCGAGCGATCACCTTGCGGCGCTTGCTCAGCCATCAATCCGGTTTGCCCAGCGAGCACCTGCGCGACCTGCGCAGCACCTATGCCATGGGGCAAATGCCGATGCGTGTGTCGGGTGTGTGGCTGAGCAGCCTACCCGGCTCCCAGGTGGCGTATTCCAACCTTGGCTATGCCTTGGTGGGCGCCGCCATTGAGCGTAGCAGCGGCAAAAGCTTCGAAGCCCAGTTACAAAGCAGCCTGCTCACACCCTTGCGAATGAACCAGTCCAGTTTCCTGGGTACCGGTGCGCAAATGAGCTATCGCGCCCACGGCTACGAGGATGGCAAGGCCAGCACCGACCCCCAGGTGCGTGACCTCGCCGCCGGTGGCCTGTGGACCAGCCCCAAAGACCTCAGCCGCTACGTGCGCATGCTGTTTGCCAAGGGCACCTACAAGGGCCGTCAGATCCTCGGCAGCGCTTCTATCGATGCCATGTTTACCCAGCAAAACACCGGCAACGCCTTGGATTTCGACTGCCAGATGGGCTTGGGCTGGTTCTTGGCGCCCTGTGGTGACGAGCCCATCGGCCCCGGTGTGCGCACCTACCAGCACAGCGGTGGCGGCGACGACTTCGTGGCCCAGTTGACCCTGCTGCCGGATCAGCAACTCGCCGTGGTCATCATGGCCAACGACAGCAACGCCGAAGACATGGTGGTGTCGCTGACCACCGACAGCCTGCGCCTGATGCTCCAGGCTCAGACCGGCAAGCCCGTATGCGCCGACGACTGCCAGGCCCCCAGCCACGGCCTCAAGCTGCGCCATGTACCGGCGGCGGTGGATCGCAAGCGCCTGGCCGGCTTCTACGCGACCGCCTGGGGCGTGTTCCGCATCAGGGATGAGCATGCCCGTTTGAGCGGTGAACTGGCCGGCTACGATTTCCAGCTATTGCGTGATGAGCAAGGCTGGCTGCGGGCGCAGAAAAAGATACTGGGGTTCTGGCGCAAGGACCTCGGCGATTTGGGCCGCGTGCAGCTGGATGTGCTCACGGTACAAGGCCGCCAAATGCTCACCGCCCGCAGCCACGGCCAACGCATTGCCATCGGCGAGCGCATCGAGCCGCCGCCCTTGTCCGCCGCGTGGGCCAACACGGTCGGCACCTACCAGGTGCTCAGCAGCCATGAACCCGACGCGCCATTGAGTGGCATCAGCGTGCGCCAGGAGGACGGTTTCCTGGTGATTCGCGGCCAATTAAACGGCGAGCCGCTGACCGACTACATCCTGCTGCCCATCGACAACGCCCATGCGGTGCTGGCCGGCAACGGCTACGGCCTGGGCGATACCGTCAGCCGCCAGGTCAACGGCCTGAGTGCTTCGGGCTACTCGTTCAAACGCACCCATTCACCCCACACACCCTTGAACCTCTAACCAGGAAAACACCCTGATACACTCAAAAAACCTGTGCCTGTCATTGACCTCACTGTGCCTGCTCGCCGCCGCCGATACGGCGCTTGCCGAAGACTGGCAATACAGCCTCAAGGCCGGCATGGCCAACGCACCCCGCTACAGTGGCAGCGACGAACGTATGACGGCGCCTGTGCTCGGCGGCAAAATCATCAGCCCCTGGGGCGTCTTCCTCGACACTGATACGGGCTTGGGCTGGGGTTACGAAGGTGATGCCCTGAGCTTCAGCGCATACGTTGGCGCAAGCGATTCGCGCAAGGATAAAAATGAAAGCATGCATGCCGGCTCCAAACGCCTCAAAGGCATGGGCGAGATCAAGTCACGTCCGCAATTGGGGGTAAGTACCGCCTACAACCTCGGCGGTGTGATCATCGGCGCCACCCTGGAACATGCGCTTGAAGAAGATAAACACAAGGAAACCGGCAAGGCTTTTACCCACCTGGAGTTGAGCCTGGGTACCCATCTCTATGAAGGCCGCTACGGCTCCGTCGATGCCGCCATCAACAGCCACTTCGGTGACCGCAACTACCTGCAAACCTGGTACGGCGTGACTGCCGACCAGGCCACCCGCAGCCGCTTCAAGGAATACAAGGCAAGTGCCGGCAATATCAGCAATGGCATGAACCTCTCATGGAGCGTGCCGATCAACGAACACACGCAGTTCTCGACCTTGCTCGATGTGCAATACCTGGCGAATGAAGCAGGCAAGAGCCCGATTGTGGAGCAGCGGCTGCAGGCGTCGGTGTTGGGGGAGCTGCAGTACACCTTCTGATCTGACTTGCCCTCTGTAGGAGCGAGCTTGCTCGCGAAAAACTCGCAGGCGCCGCGTTTATCCAGAAAACACGCGTTATCGTTGAGGTTCTTCGCGAGCAAGCTCGCTCCTACAGGATGGCATGGGGGCAAACCGCCTTACTCTGCATAGGCCCACGTCATTCGAAACGACGCCCCGCCCCACTCCGAATCCTGCACTTCCACCTGCCCGCCATGCCACTGGCTGACACGCTTGACCAGCGCCAGGCCCAGGCCAAATCCGCCTGTGCGGCGGTCGCGGCTGGCGTCAAGGCGCAGGAAGGGTTCGAATATCTTGGTGCGACCCTCCAGCGGTACCCCCGGCCCATCGTCGTTGACCCGCACTTCGTAACCGCTGCCAAACTTGACCAGCGACACTTCCACGCGACGATCGGCATAACGAATCGCGTTGCGCAGCAGGTTGATCACGGCCCGCGCCATAAAGCGTGGCTCGATCTGGATAACGTCCACCTCGCAGGTGCGCAACGACAACTGCACCCCTTCTGCTTCGGCCTCCAGGGCCACGCTGCCGATCACACTGTCGAGCCAACTGTGGGCCTCGATTTGCTCGCGGGTGACCTGGGTAGCGCCTGGCTCAAGGCTGGCATAGGTCAACAGCTCGGAGACCATTTCTTCCAGTTCACCGAGGTCGGCGTACATGTCGTTGATCAACGCTCGGCTTTGCCGTGGGTCACTCTGCTGCCTGAGCTGGTCCAGCTCGAATGACAGCCGCGCAATCGGCGTGCGCAATTCGTGGGAGACCGCGTTGGTGAGTTCGCGCTGGTTGGCGATCAAACCTTCGATGCGCTCGGCCATCTGGTTGAAGTGCCCGGCCAGTGAGCGCACGGTGGAGCGACTCGGCAGCAAGATGCGCGAGCCCAGGTCATTGTCACCGAAACGTTGCGCTGCCAGGCGGATGTGCTCCAGGTCGCGCCAGTGTGGACGCACCCAGAAATACAGGACGATGGCCAGGCTCACGCCCAGGAAGCCATAGGCCCACAGGTATAACCACTTGGGTTCTTCCGGCAATCTGATTTCGAGCAGTTGCGGGCCGTCGTCGATAGGCGCGAGAAATTTCATGAAGTCTTCGCGCACCACCACCTGGTCAGCCGCCAGGAGTTTCTGTTCCCGTTCGCTCAAATCCTGGGTGTCGCGCTGCACCAATTTGAGCCGCAAGCCGTAATGCGGTTGCAGCTCGTCCAGGCGTGCCTGGCGTGCCTCTGCCTGCACGGGACGCAGTTGCTCCACCAGGGCCCAGGCCGGGCCGCGCAGGGCTTCACGGTTATAGGTTTCGTTGGACTCGGGCATGTAGGCGTCCAGGCCGTAGTTGACCAACCAGATCGACCCGGCCAGACCGAGCGCGAGAATCAAATAGAGGCGCAGATACAAGCGCAGCATCTACACCTCCCACGCGAACGGATTGAACAGGTAGCCCTTGCCCCAGATGGTCTTGATGCACACCGGCTCGCGGGGGTTGTCATTGAGCTTGCCGCGCAGTTTGCTGATGTACACGTCTACGCTGCGGTTCAGGCCGTCAAAAGCGATGCCGCGCATGCGGTTGAGGATGTCGTCGCGAGAGAGAATCTTGCCCGCGCTGCTGGCCAGCAACCACAGCAACTCGAATTCCATGGTGGTGAGGTCAATGGTCTCGCCGCCCAGGCGGACCACCCGGCAACTGCGATCAATCGACAAGCGGCCAAATTCCAGGGCACCGCGCACGGTGGGCTCGGGCACTTGACGGCGCTGCAGCGCACGCAGGCGCGCCAACAACACCGGCGGTTTGATCGGCTTGATCACGTAGTCGTCAGCACCGGACTCAAGGCCAAGGATATGGTCCAGGTCATCTTCCTTGGCGGTGAGGATCACGATGGGCGTGTCCGACACGTTGCGAATCTCGCGGCAGACATGCAGCCCGCTCTGACCCGGCAGCATCAGATCGAGCACGACGATCTTCGGCTTGAAATCCAGGAACGCCGCCAAGGCTTCATCACCCCGGTACACCACCCGTACCTCGAAACCATGCTGCGACAGAAAATGCGAGACCAGCCCTGCCAGCTTTTCATCGTCCTCAACGAGCAAGACCTTGCCCAGACCCAGGTTTTCCATAAGTTCTCAGTGTGGATGCGCGGATTGAAATGGGGCCATTATAGGTGGCAAGCTGGCCGACAGATGTGGCTGACCAGTCCACAGCGAAGAAGCTTCATGCTTTTAAGAGTTTTTAACAAATAGCCTGCACTTTTTAACGCCATTGACAGGGAGTTCTATGCGCAAGGATTACCTGGCGTTCTTCATTTCGCTGTTCCTTTCACGGCTGGCCGACCAGGTTTTGCTGTTTATCGTGCCCCTGATCGTATTCCAGACCACTCAAAGCGTGTCGTGGGCGGGGCTGGCGTTTTTTGTCGAGTCACTGCCGCGCTACCTGGCTTTTCCGGTGTGCGGGGCATTGTGCGACAGGTTTTCACCGGTGCGTATCCTGCATATCAGCCAGGTGTATCGGGCCGTGGCCTGCGTGGTGGCGATGGCGCTGTATGGGCTGTTCGACGGTATCCATTGGCTGGTCATGCTGTCCGCGGTATGCGGCGTGTTGACCACCCAGGGCATCATGGCGCGGGAAGTGGTGATGCCGCATATCTTCGAGCATTACACCTACGCCAAGACCTTGTCCTATTCGCAGATCGCCGACCAGAGCGGGCTGGTGCTCGGGCCATTGGTGGCGGCGCTGATGCTGGAAGTCTGGGCGTGGCCTTGGGTGGTGCTGGGGGTCGCCGTGCTGTTTGTGCTGGCGGACCTGGCGATGCTGATCTGGCAGCGCCACACCACGGTGGACCTGCACATCCATGAACAACAGCCGGGTAACTGGCTGCAACCCCTGCGCACCGCTTTTGGCCACATCCTCAACCGGGTGGAGTTGAAACGCATCATCGTCCTGGCGGTCGGTGTGAACCTGATGGTCGGCGTGACGCTGGCCACCTCGGCTGCCATGGTCACCGGCCACTACGCAGCGGGCAAAGACACCTATGCCCTGCTGCAAGCCGCCGGGGCGCTGGTGACCATCGCGATTCTGTTCTACCTGGCGCATTCATCACTGAAGCTGAAGGTACTGGGCGGGTTGTCGTACTCGATGATCACCGTCGGCGCGCTGATCACAGCGCTCAGCCCCGGCGTGTGGGCCTACGCGGTGGGGTTCCTGCTGCTGACCGGCTTTGACAAGATGTTCAACGTGTACCTGCGCAGCACCCGACAACGGGTGATTCCGGTGCAGGACTTCGGCAAGACAGTCGGCGTGATGACCTTGCTCAACAACCTGGCCCAGCCCTTGGCGGGCTTGATGATTGCCGTGCTGGCAGCACCCTTGGGCACGTCAACGGTGATCCTGCTGCTGGCGGGGATCACCGCGTTGATCGGTGTGGCCGTGGCTTCAGGCTGGCACGCCACTGTGAAAGCGGAACTCGACGTCGGGTGATTCGATCAGGTCCTGCTCGGTGGCTCGCACCCGGTCGATCACCTGGGCGATGTCCTTGGCGTCGCCATACTGGTAAGCCAGCTTCAAGTAACCCTGGAAGTGCCGCGCCTCGCTTTTGAGCAAGCCGAAGTAGAACTTGCCGAGTTCTTCGTCCAAATGCGGCACCAGCGCTTCGAAACGCTCGCAACTGCGCGCTTCGATAAAGGCGCCCACCACCAGGGTGTCTACCAGCTTGACCGGCTCATGGCTGCGCACCACCTTGCGCAAACCCGAGGCATAACGGCCGGCGTGCAGTTGACGCAGTTCGACCTTGCGCTTTTTCATCAGGCGCATGACCTGCTCGTGGTGCACCAACTCTTCGCGGGCCAGGCGCGACATCATGTTGATCAGGTCAACGTGACCGTAGTACTTGGCCATCAGGCTCAAGGCGGTGCTGGCGGCTTTGAATTCGCAGTTCTTGTGGTCGATCAGCAGGGTTTCCTGATCGGCCAACGCGGCCTGGACCCAGGCATCGGGGGTGCGGCAGCCGAGGAATTCATGGATTTCGGGCAGGTTCATCGGGCTCACGGGCAAAGGATCACAAAAGGGCGCCGATTATACCGACCCCGTCGCAGACCACCAGCCACCGGCCTTGATGTGTATCAACATGACGGCTGCCGGCCAGCAACTATAGTTATCCAACGCCCCGCCCTTTTGGAGATCCCGACCATGCAAGCCATCCGCAGCATCCTGGTGGTCATCGAACCCGAGCATTCGGAAAGCCTGGCCCTCAAGCGTGCCAAGCTGATTGCCAAAGTGACCGACGCGCACCTGCACTTGCTGGTCTGTGACAAGAAGCACGAGCATTCGGCGCTGCTGAGCCTGCTCAAGGAAGGCTTGAAAGAAGACGGCTACAGCGTCACCACCGAGCAGGCCTGGAACGACAGCCTGCATGAAACCATCATCGATGTGCAGCAAGCCGAAGGCTGTGGCCTGGTGATCAAACAGCACTTCCCCGACAACCCTCTGAAAAAAGCCCTGCTGACCCCGGCGGACTGGAAGTTGCTGCGCTATTGCCCGACGCCGGTGTTGCTGGTCAAGACCGCCACCCCTTGGGCAGGCGGCGTGATCCTGGCGGCCATCGATGTGGGCAACGCCGACGGCGAACACCGCTCGCTGCATAATTCGATCATCGACCATGGCTTTGATATCGCCAGCCTCGCCAAAGCGCAGTTGCATGTGATCAGTGCTCACCCCTCGCCCATGCTGTCGGCGGCAGACCCGACCTTTCAGCTCAAGGAAACCATCGAGGCGCGCTATCGCGAGCAATGCAAGGCCTTCCAGGCCGAGTTCGACGTGGACGACAGGCACCTGCATATCGAGGAAGGCCCCGCCGATGTGCTGATCCCCCATATTGCCCATCGCTTGCAGGCGGCGGTGACCATTATCGGCACGGTGGCACGCACGGGGATTTCCGGCGCGTTGATCGGCAATACGGCGGAGGTGGTGCTGGATGCGGTGCAAAGCGATGTGCTGGTGCTTAAACCGCAGACGCTCATGGACCATCTGCAAGAGCTGGCGACCAAGCCCTGACACCGACCTTCAGGCAATGTGGATCAAATGTGGGAGCTGGCTTGCCTGCGATTGCGGTGGGTCAGCTGGCGCATTTGCTCCTGATACACCGCTATCGCAGGCAAGCCAGCTCCCACATTGACCTCGCCAGTCAATTAACCCAGCGCATCTTTCAAGAACCCAGGCGCGATATAGCGCTGGTAATGCGCCTCGGACAAGATAAAGAACTCGCGATCAATGGCATCGCGCAGTTCAGGCAGCGCCCAGTCGCGAAACTCCGGCAACAGCACCATGCCGTACGCCTTCAGGTTATTGATCACCCGGGCCCCACGGGCGATCAACTGGTAGGCCCAACAATACTCGGACTGGTGTGGCACAAAGCGAATCTTGCGTTGCTCCAACTGCCCGCGCAGTGTCTTGGGGTCGAAAACCTCCACTTTGCCGGCCATGACCTGCACCAACAGCTGCTCAAGCCTGAGCCAGACCGCACGCTTTTCTTCTTCGTTATAGCCGTTCCACTGGATCACTTCATGGTGAAAGCGCTTGCATCCACGGCACACGAGATCGCCGTAGACCGTAGAGCACAGGCCGACGCAGGGGGTCTTGATGGTTTGGTTGGGCATGGGCAGCAACACGCAAATCAGCGAAACAGTGCGCCATGTTAGCCCTTTGTCTAAGGTTGATCACCCAGCAAACTTGAGTAGGCAACTTACCTTTAGATTTTTTTTGCCGTAGAATCACCCGGCCTTGTAAGGCGCCAATAATCCGCTGGAAGCTGTTTTCAAAGCGTCACGAGCACAGTCGTTCCTTCAGAACGGTGTTGGCGCAGGTTCGACCCGGTAGGTCAGAGCCCGCGCCAACCCTCATCAGCTCCGTTCTGCAGGCGTAAAACTTTGAAAGCAGCTTCTGTAAGAAATGGCGGCAGCGCTGGCTTTGCGGCCCAAAAAGCCCCCGAGCGCATGCGTGCCGTTCATTTCTGGATGAGCGTCCCGTGGGACCACTGATGAGGGTAATAACTGTGCTTGAAGCCTACCGCAAACATATCGAAGAGCGTGCCGCACTGGGTATCGTTCCCCAGCCGCTTAACGCCGAACAAACCGCAGGCCTGGTCGAGCTGCTGAAAAATCCTCCGGCTGGCGAAGAAGAATTCCTCGTTGACCTGATCACCAACCGCATTCCACCAGGCGTTGACGAAGCCGCTTACGTCAAGGCCGGTTTCCTGTCTGCCCTGGCCAAGGGCGAAGCCACTTCCCCCCTGATTGACAAGAAACGCGCTGTTGAACTGCTCGGCACCATGCAAGGCGGCTACAACATCGTGACGTTGGTCGAGCTGCTGGACGACGCCGAACTGGCACCCGTCGCGGCCGCCCAACTCAAGCACACCCTGCTGATGTTCGATGCGTTCCACGACGTCGCCGAAAAAGCCCGCAACGGCAACGAGCACGCCAAAGGCGTGATCCAGTCCTGGGCTGACGGCGAGTGGTTCCGCAACCGCCCTACCCTGGCCGACAAGATCAGCCTGCGCGTCTTCAAGGTCACCGGCGAAACCAACACCGACGACCTGTCGCCTGCGCCTGATGCCTGGTCCCGCCCTGACATCCCGCTGCACGCCCTGGCCATGCTGAAAATGGCGCGTGAAGGCATCGTGCCGGACGAGCAAGGCAAGACCGGCCCGATGAAGCAGATCGAAGAGATGCGCGGCCAAGGCTTCCCGATCGCCTACGTCGGTGACGTGGTCGGTACCGGTTCGTCGCGTAAATCGGCAACCAACTCGGTGCTGTGGTTCTTCGGTGACGACGTGCCTTACGTGCCGAACAAGCGTGCTGGCGGTTTCTGCTTCGGCAGCAAGATCGCTCCGATCTTCTACAACACCATGGAAGATGCCGGCGCACTGCCAATCGAATTCGACGTCACCAACATGAACATGGGCGACGTGATCGACCTGTACCCGCATGCTGGCAAAGTCTGCAAGCACGGCACCGACGAAGTCCTGACCACCTTCGAAATGAAGACCCCGGTGCTGTTGGACGAAGTTCGCGCTGGCGGTCGTATCCCGCTGATCATCGGTCGCGGCCTGACCGACAAGGCTCGCGCTGAGCTGGGCCTTGGCCCGACCGACCTGTTCAAGCTGCCTGAAGCGCCTGTCGACACCGGCAAGGGCTTCACCCTGGCGCAGAAAATGGTCGGCAAGGCCTGTGGCCTGCCAGAAGGCAAAGGCGTTCGTCCAGGCACCTACTGCGAGCCGAAGATGACCACCGTGGGGTCCCAGGACACCACCGGCCCAATGACCCGTGATGAACTCAAAGACCTGGCGTGCCTGGGCTTCTCGACCGACCTGGTGATGCAGTCCTTCTGCCACACCGCGGCTTACCCGAAGCCGATCGACGTGACCACCCACCACACCCTGCCTGACTTCATCATGACCCGTGGCGGTGTATCGCTGCGTCCAGGCGACGGCATCATCCACAGCTGGCTGAACCGCATGCTGCTGCCGGACACCGTCGGTACCGGTGGCGACTCCCACACCCGTTTCCCGATGGGCATCTCGTTCCCGGCCGGTTCTGGCCTGGTCGCGTTCGCCGCAGCCACTGGCGTAATGCCACTGGACATGCCGGAATCGATTCTGGTGCGCTTCAAAGGCAAGATGAAACCTGGCATCACCCTGCGTGACCTGGTGCATGCCATTCCTTACTACGCGATCCAGGCTGGCCTGCTGACCGTAGAGAAGAAAGGCAAGAAGAACGCCTTCTCTGGCCGCATCCTGGAAATCGAAGGCCTGAACGACCTGACGCTGGAACAGGCTTTCGAGCTGTCCGACGCCTCGGCTGAACGTTCGGCTGCCGGTTGCACCATCAAGCTGTCCAAAGAGTCCGTCACCGAGTACCTGAACTCCAACATCACCCTGCTGCGCTGGATGATCGGCGAAGGCTACGGCGATGCACGCACCCTGGAACGTCGCGCCCAAGCGATGGAAGCCTGGGTTGCCAACCCGGAGTTGATGGAAGCCGATGCCGACGCCGAATACGCCGAAATCATCGAAATCGATCTGTCGGAAATCAACGAGCCGATCCTCTGCGCGCCAAACGACCCGGACGACGCCCGTCTGCTGTCCAGCGTCGCTGGCGAGAAGATCGACGAAGTGTTCATCGGTTCGTGCATGACCAACATCGGCCACTTCCGCGCTGCCGGTAAGCTGCTGGAGCAGGTCAAGGGCCAGTTGCCGACTCGTCTGTGGCTGTCGCCGCCGACCAAGATGGACGCTCACCAACTGACCGAAGAAGGCTACTACGGCATCTACGGCAAGGCTGGCGCACGTATGGAAATGCCAGGCTGCTCGCTGTGCATGGGCAACCAGGCACGCGTTGAGCCGAACTCCACCGTCGTGTCGACCTCGACCCGTAACTTCCCGAACCGCCTGGGTGATGGTGCAAACGTCTACCTGGCATCGGCTGAGCTGGCTGCCGTGGCCTCTACCCTGGGCCGCCTGCCAACCGTCGAAGAGTACATGGGCTACGCAGCGAAACTGGACACCATGGCCAGTGACGTCTACCGCTACCTGAACTTCGACCAGATCGCTGAGTTCCGCAAGATCGCAGCAAGCGCCAACATCCCGGTGATTCAAGCCTAACGGTGTGTTGATGTGAAAGGCGCCGCGTATCGCAAGGTACGCGGCGTTTTTTTGCGTGCGCCAAAAGGGTAACGGATGTCAATCCAGGCTCCCGCTCCCCCTTAAAGAGTTGTATCAGACTGAAAAGTACTGGCCGCCGACAGCCTTTGCACGACGACCTACCAGATCAGGTAGTTGTCCCTCTACGCCTTGAAGGCTAAAACTCTCTACACCCTGACGCCTGTATCACGGAACCCACCAGCTCTGGATGTACTTCGCGCTGTAAGCCGTACCCCTTAATAAAAAAAACAAACCCTGCCCTCGACACCCAAGCCCGGTGCCAGGGGCGCTCTCGCCTGTTTTTTGTGCTGACTGGAGGTGTGTTATGTCGCGTAGCCAATATGTGATCAAGAAAATCTTCAAGCATTATTCGGTGTCGGTGGAACACATCGGCGATGCGCCTGATAGAAAGAACGTCCTGTTGGTCAACGGCGCCATGGCCACGACGTCGGCCTTTGCCCGTACCAGTAAATGCCTGGCCGAACACTTCAACGTGGTGCTGTTTGACTTGCCGTTCGCTGGAAACTCCCGCGCTCACAACCCTGACCGGTGCTTGGTGACCAAGGACGACGAAGTCCAGATCCTGCTGGCATTGATCGAGCGCTTCAACATTCACCACTTGGTTTCCGTGTCCTGGGGTGGCCTGTCCACCCTGCTGGCACTTGCCAAAAATCCAGACAGCGTTGAAAGCTCAGTGGTGATGTCGTTTGCGCCTGGCCTCAACGCGCCGATGCTCGATTACGTCAGCGGGGCGCAGGCACTCATGGCCCGGGATGACAACGCAGGGATCGGCCATTTGCTCAACCAGACGCTGGGCAAGCATCTCCCGGCTCGACTCAAGACTGCCAATCAACAGCATATGGCGCAGTTGATCAACGCCGAGCAGCATCAAGCGCGCTTCCATATCGAACAGGCACTCAAGCTCAATGAAGGGGCCTACTTGCCGCAACTCTCGAACATTGACAGTCATGTGCACTTCCTGAATGGCGCCTGGGACGAATACACCAGCGCCATGGACGTGCAGTCCTTCAAGCAGTACATCCGCGATTGCAGCTTCTCCATTGCCCAGAGCAGCGGACATTTTCTGGACCTGGAGTCCAAGGCTGCGGCCAACGGCGTGCACCGCGCGTTGCTCGGGCATTTGCTGAGGGCATGCGATGCCCAGCCAGGGGCGTTTTGCGAGCAATCGGCTCAACGAGCGCGGCTGAGCTTTGCCTAAATACTCTTCAACAAGGACGTAGATGATGCGAGTAATCATGGTTGCCATCGGCTCGGCCGGTGACGTTTTTCCCTTTATCGGCCTGGGGGCTGCCCTGACTGTGCGCGGTCATCAGGTCACCTTGTGCAGCATGCCGACGTTTCAGCGCGCCATTGAGGCGCAGGGGCTGAACTTCGTGCCGTTATGCGATGAGGCGACCTACAGCGCCGCCATGGGCGATCCCCTATTGTGGGACCCGAAGACCTCATTCGCCGTATTGTGGCAAGCCATCGCCGGCCTGCTGGAACCCGTCTACGACTATGTAACCACTCACAATACCGACGATACGGTGGTTGTCGGCTCACTATGGGCCTTGGGGGCACGTATCGCCCATGAAAAATACGGCATCCCTTATCTGTCCGTCCAAGTGTCGCCATCCACGTTGCTTTCTGCACATTTGCCGCCCGTGCACCCCACCTTCAATGTGTCGCGGCGCTTGCCATTGACTCTGCGCAAGCTGCTCTGGCGCGGGATCGAATACCTGAGCCTGGACCGTACCTGTGCTCCCCAAATCAACGCACTACGCCACAAACATGGGCTACCAGGCGTGGTGAAGAACATCTTCAGTCAATGGATGCATGCGCCCCAAGGGGTGATATGCCTGTTCCCCGAATGGTTCGCCCCCGCACAGAAAGACTGGCCACAGCCTTTGCACATGGCCGGTTTCCCTCTGTTCGACGGTGGCGCCCCTGGGCTCGATGAGCCCACACGAGCCTTTCTGGTTGCCGGAGCGCCCCCTATTGTCTTCACTCAAGGCTCCACTGAGCACTTTGACCAGCAGTTTTATCGTTTCGCCCTGGCAGCGCTGCACAGGGTCGGTGCCCGCGGCATTTTTCTGACCGGTGATCGACCGCTCTTCACGGACCTGCCGCCCACCGTGATACAGCGCCCGTTTTTGCCGATGAGTTCGCTGTTGCCCCACGCGGCCGGTCTGGTCCACCCCGGCGGCATTGGCGCCATGAGCCAGGCGCTGGCGGCCGGCATTGCGCAGATTGTGCTGCCTATCGCTCATGACCAGTTCGATAACGCCGAACGCCTGGTGCGCATGGGATGCGGCATACGCCTTGCCCTACCGTTAAACAAACAGGACCTGGACGATGCGATCACAACGCTCTTGCACGACAGCCGGCTGCAAACGGCCTGTCGTCGAGCGAGCAGCCTGATGCCCTGCGACGCTGCCTCTTGTGAAACAGCGGTCAACGCCATTGAGCAGTGCCACGCGCGGCATTCAATGCCTCGCCTGCGCCAGGCCTCATAAACCACGAACGTCCAAGTGTAAGCACCGTGCCAGAGCGGTCGGGAAGCCTCGGCAAAGTTTGACAGAAATAGCTTGTGGGCTAGATTGCCAAGAATGCAGTAATCGAGGCGACTGTCCATGGAGAAGGAAAACGACCTCATTCGTTGGTGGGATTGCTTACGCATCGAGATGTGCAAGCAACAGGATGAGACTCAAGTGTTAGCGCTTCTGGAGCGTGAAGTGTTGCAACTGGGGTTCGAGTACTACGCCTATGGCGTACGTCACCTGACCCCTTTTACACGCCCCAGAACCGAGATATGCGGGTCCTACCCCGCAAGCTGGCTGGCACATTACGAGAAGCAAAACTACGCGGCTGTCGATCCGTCAATCCTTAGTGGCTTGCGCTCTACCGAGATGGTGGTATGGAACGACGCACTGTTTGATAACAGCCGCACGCTGTGGCAGGAAGCTCGGGACTGGGGCTTGTGCATCGGCGCCACACTGCCGATTCGAAGCCACGACCGTTCACTGCGGGTACTGTCCGTGGCTCGGCGCCAAGACATTATTTCGCAGGCTGAAAACAACGAGATTCAAGTGCGCCTGCGCTGCATCCTTGAACGGGTGACACTGCGCCTGACAGACCTGGGTGATAGCGAACGCGCCCACCAATCGGTCTGCCTGAGCCGGCGTGAGCGGGAGATCCTGCAGTGGACCGCCGACGGCAAGAGTTCAGGAGAAATTGCGCTGATCCTCACTATTTCCGTCAACACCGTAAACTTTCACCTCAAAGCCATTCAGAAGAAATTCGGCGCTGGCAACAAAACACTGGCGGCAGCCTACGCCGCTGCACAGGGCCTTATCTAGGGCCCGACAATTGCGATAAGGACATCCAATGATCAGCATCATCACCCGTCGTCACCATGAACTGTCTGCAACGCTTGAGGACGACCTGGGCCGCTACCGACACGAAGTTTTCATCCAGCAATTGGGCTGGCAACTGGATTCCACGCACGCCCGGCCCCAACGCGAATTCGACCAGTTCGACCACGCGGATGCTCGTCATATCCTCGCCCTGGATGCCGAGCACCAAGTCTGCGGTTGCGCGCGGCTCTTGCCGACCACGCAACCTTATCTGCTGGCGCAAGTGTTCGGTTTTCTGTGCGACCAGCCAACCCCGCGAAGCAGCGACACCTGGGAGGTGTCGCGTTTTGCCGCGCGCGCCCTGGAGGAAGGCACCTTACCGATGCGCGTCTGGTGGAACAGCCTGAACCATGCCTGGAGCCAGGGCGCCAATCGGGTAGTGGCGGTGACCACACCCGCGCTGGAACGTTATTTTCTCAGGCATGGCGTGCAGTTGAGCCGCCTCGGTTCTCCGCAACGCGTGAATAAAGACCATGTGGTAGCGCTGAGTTTTCCGGCCTGGCAGAAAAACGGCCAAATCGCGTTACACGCAGAGTCGGCCGTTGCCTAGCGATGGGTGATCCCCACCTGTGCTTAAAGCCGGGGCATCGGCTGCGAACGCCTCAGGGAATCAGCGAGTAAATCAGTGAGGAAATGGCCACCAGACCGACCAGCGTCACGAACACATTCGAGGCCTGCCCCCGGTACTTGGCCATGGCCGGGACCTTGCGGATCGCGTACATCGGCATCAGGAACAGTATCGACGCGATGATCGGCCCGCCCAGGGTCTCGATCATGCCAAGGATGCTCGGGTTGAGCGTGGCGACGATCCAGCACACCACCAACATGAAGGCGGCGGTCATGCGGTCCAGGGTCTTGGGTGCCGGGCGGCGGCCAGTCTTGACCACCAGGCCCTTGAGGCCCTCGCTGGCGCCGATGTAGTGGCCCAGGAACGACTTGGCAATCGCCACGAACGCAATCAACGGCGCGGCAAAGGCAATCGTCGGGTTATCGAAGTGGTTGGCCAGGTACGACAGGATCGACAGGTTCTGCGCTTTCGCTTCGGCCAACTGCGCGGGCGACAGGGTCAGCACGCAACTGAACACGAAGAACAGCACCATCGCCACCATCAGCAAGTGCGCGCGGGACAGGATCTGCGAGCTGCGCTCGTCGGCGTGTGCGCCGTACTGGCGCTTCTGGTCCACCGCGAAGGCCGAGATGATCGGTGAATGGTTGAACGAGAACACCATCACCGGAATCGCCAGCCACAGCGTGTTGAGCAGCGCCGAGGGTGCCGGCACTTCGCTGGCGGTGCTGAGAATGCCGCCATTCCAGTGCGGTACCAGGTACACCGCCAGGAACAGCAAGGCCACAATAAACGGGTACACCATCAAGCTCATGGCCTTGACGATCACTTGCTCACCGCAACGCACCACGGCCAGCAGACCCAAGATCAACACAAACGCCAGGATGGCCCGGGGCGGCGGCAGGATATGCAGCTGGTGCTCCATGAAGCTGCTGACGGTATTGGTCAGCGCCACGCTGTAGATCAGCAGGATCGGGAAGATCGCAAAGAAGTACAACAAGGTGATCAGTGCACCGGCCTTGATACCGAAATGCTCTTCAACCACGTCGGTAATGTCGGAACCTTCACGGCCGGACAGCACGAAACGGGTCAGCCCACGGTGGGCAAAGAACGTCATCGGGAAGGCCAGCAACGCCAGGATCACCAGCGGCCAGAAGCCCCCCAGGCCCGCGTTGATAGGCAGGAACAAAGTACCGGCGCCAATGGCGGTACCGAATAGCCCGAGCATCCAGGTAGTGTCCTGGCGGCTCCAGCTTGTGAGCGTTGCAGGTGTCGTTGCATAGCGTTCGTCGACGCTATTGGCCTGATCATTCATCCGGTGGGATCTCCGCATTCACACGGCCAGCACGAGTCAGAAAAACCTGACAGGCAGCGCCCTGGCCGAAACAAGGGCCGGATTGTCCGGGATTCTCTTGGAGAAGCAAAGACTTAGCTGAGGAATGGTTAGGCGGAGCAGCTGGTCAAGTGGCCGCCCCCGTGAAGGTTTTGGATGGCTGAAACGTCGTACAAACATTACGTCTAAGTTTTAATAGGCCACCTATTGCGAGAAGAGTCCGACAACAAGTTCGGAAGCAGCCCGCTTCAAAATCATATTCTTAGTCATACAACCCCTCAACTGTTACAGGACCATACATAGCTATTGAGCACGCGCAAATTCACACACTAATATCTTCGCGCACTGACCGACAAAGACGATAACAACACTTAACCAACCAGTAAGGAGTTTGATAATGCGAAGACTCACCCTTGCTTTTACCGGCCTGTTTTTCGCGGGTTTATTAGGCGCGCCGTCAAGTTACGCGAAACCGGTTGAGGCTGATGTTCGTGCCCTGGCCTCTTCGCCTCAATGGCTGACCACCAAGGTGTATATAGAGGGCGAGCCAGAAAACGACGTCAAGGCCAAATACCCCGGCGTGGTCGGAATCTCAATGTGGGACCCGCAACGCAATCGTTACGAATTTTTCTACACCGATACAGGGCGCTCGAAACACCCTGATGGCGGGGGCGGTTATTTCCTGGTCACTGGCGACAAGCAGACCCACATCCTGGTGCCCGACCTTGGCCCGCATCGCACCATCGTCAGAAGGCTGGAAAAATTGGACAACACCGAATTCACCTATTCTCGTGAAGTCCCTCGCGACATGGTAGCGACCAACCCTCCCGTTAGAATCTATGTGGTACATGCGCCTTACACGGGACCAATAAAGACTCAGATGTCAAACTAGTTAAACACCCCATTTATATCCAGCCATAAAAAACCAATAACAAACGAGGCACTTGTGATGAATCCATACGCTTCATTCAGATATCTACTCATGCCTGCACTGCTGGTAGCCGTACTGTTGCCCAGCGCAACCACGGTACAGGCCAACACGACACTGCCCACCAAAAGCATCGCCGCCACGTCCGATAACACCGTCATGTTGACCGTGTTTCTTAAACACGATCAATCACGCCCGCTGGGCGAATTGAAAGCCCAACTGGCCAAGCAGGAATTTCACAAGGTCTTCCCGCCGGAAGGTGTCGAAGTCGTCAGTTGGAATATCACCATGGGCATCGGGCAAGTCATCGTGCTGCGTTTACCGGCGTCTCGCCTGGCTCAAGTCAACCTGGCCATCGAGAACACGGCGTGGGGTGTCTACAAGACGGAATTCTTCCCGACCTACGATTTCATGCCGATCGCACAAAGAGAGCGGGCCCAGGCACGGCAACCGGGGACTACTCAGTAGCTGGCGCGACAGCGAAGGAGCCTGGGTGCGCGGGTTTGGGTTGCGCAGCCAGGTTTGACGTATCCGGAAATCTTGCAGGAGGTCAGCGCAATAACGGGTAGGTTCGGCGCATACTCATGCTCTCAAACCCTTCAGGAAGAGCCTTGCGATGCCCACCACTGTTCTGGTCCTGGTTGAAACCATCAACGAATACCTGCAAATCATCGAGAGCAACGACTTTCATGTGATCCTGGCGCCGACGCCTACTGAACGCGCCCAAGCGATCAAGACCCATGGGGGGCAGATTCAGGCCGTGCTGACCCGCGGGCCGCTTGGGTTGTATGCCGAAGAGATCGCCGCGTTGCCATTACTGGAGATCATCTGCGTGATTGGCGCCGGCTACGAACATGTGGACCTGCAAGCGGCAAGCAACCGCGGGATAGTGGTGACTAACGGTGCCGGCGTGAACGCACCCTCGGTGGCTGATCACGCCATGGCGTTGCTGTTGTCACTGGTGCGCGGGATTCCTCAGACCGACGCCGCTGTTCGCCGCAGCGAGTGGCCGAAGGTCATGCGCCCTTCCCTGGCCGGCAAACAACTGGGCATTCTCGGGCTGGGGGCCGTGGGCATGGAAATCGCCAAGCGCGCCGCCCTCGGGTTTGGCATGGAAGTGAGCTATCACAACCGCCAACCTCGCGATGACGTGGATTACACCTACTGCTCAACGGCCGTCGAACTGGCGCGCACTTCGGACTTCCTGATCCTGGCCACGCCCGGTGGGGCCGGCACTCGCCATCTGATCGATAAACATGCGCTGGATGCGTTGGGGCCCAATGGCTATCTGGTGAACATCGGCCGCGGCAGCGTAGTGGTGACCGCCGACCTGGTCGCCGCGCTGGAGCAGCGCCGCATCGGCGGCGCCGCGCTGGACGTGTTTGACGATGAGCCTGCAGTGCCCGATGCCCTCAAGCGCCTGAGCAATACCGTGCTGACGTCCCACGTGGCCGGCCTGTCCCCGGAGGCGGCCCATGACACGGTGCAGCGCGTCGCTGATAACCTGGTGGAATACTTTGCCGGCCGCCCCGTGCTTACACCGGTGGCCTTGCCAGCGCCTGCAAAATGACCGATCAGGCACGCTGATCACCCTTCAACACGCTAACCTATTAAGCCGCCCCGGCCTTGTCGCTGGGCGGCTGTGCGCATTAGATTAGGAAATAGTCCAAGGCCTTTAGAATAAGCAGAAGGGATAAGCATGGCGCTGAACGACCAATCGACCCAGATTCGCCCAGGCGAAGAACTTGATGCCAGCCTGATCGATCCCTACCTCAAAGCTCATATTCCGGGCCTGAGCGGTACCGTCAAAATCAGCCAGTTCCCTGGTGGCGCGTCGAACCTGACTTACCTGCTGGAATACCCCGACCAGGAATTTGTGCTGCGTCGCCCGCCGTTTGGTCACAAGGCCAAGTCTGCCCACGACATGGGCCGCGAATACCGCATTCTCAACCAGCTCAAAGATGGCTTCCCGTACTGCCCCAAGGCTTATGTGCACTGCACCGATGAATCGGTGATCGGCGCCGAGTTCTATGTGATGGAGCGCGTCAACGGCATCATCCTGCGTTCCGACCTGCCGGCTGAGCTGGGCCTGGACGCCACCCGCACCGAGGCCTTGTGCAAGAGCTTTATCGACAAATTCGTCGAACTGCACCAGGTCGACTACCACGCCTGCGGCCTGGCCGACCTGGGCAAGCCCGAAGGCTACGTGGCGCGGCAGATTCGCGGCTGGGGCGAGCGCTATGAAAAAGCCCTGACGCCCGATGCGCCAAAATGGGAGGCGGTACGCGCCTGGCTCGACGACAAGATGCCAGCCGATCATCCCACCTCCAGCATCGTGCACAACGACTACCGCTTCGACAACGTGATCCTCGACCCGCACAACCCGATGCAGATCATCGGCGTGCTGGACTGGGAGCTGACCACCCTGGGCGACCCGTTGATGGACCTGGGCAACACCCTCGCCTACTGGATCGAGGCTGCGGACCCGGCGCCGGTGCAACTGATGCGCCGCCAGCCGAGCAACGCCCCCGGTATGCTCACCCGCCGCCAGTTTGTCGACTACTACGCCGAGCGCTCCGGCATCCAGATCGACAATTTCGATTTCTATTACACCTACGGCCTGTTCCGCCTGGCCGGGATTGTGCAGCAGATCTACTACCGCTTCTTCCATGGCCAGACCCAGGACAAACGCTTCGCGCAGTTCATCCACATGAACAAACTGCTGGAGCAGATGAGCCTGAATGTCATCGGCAAATCAGCGCTCTGAGTGCAACTACAAGGAACCCTCATGTCCAAGACCAACCTGTTCGACCTCGATGGCAAGATTGCGTTTGTTTCCGGCGCCAGCCGTGGCATCGGTGAGGCCATCGCCAAGTTGCTGGCCCAGCAAGGCGCCCATGTGATTGTCTCCAGCCGCAAGCTGGAGGGTTGCCAGCACGTGGCCGATGCGATCATCGCCGAGGGCGGCAAAGCCACGGCCATTGCCTGCCATATTGGTGAAATGGAGCAGATCACCCAGGTGTTCGCCGGCATTCGTGAACAGTTCGGCCGCCTGGATATCCTGGTCAACAACGCCGCCACCAACCCGCAGTTCTGCAACGTACTGGACACCGACCTGGGCGCATTCCAGAAGACCGTTGACGTGAATATCCGTGGTTACTTCTTCATGTCGGTGGAAGCCGGCAAGCTGATGCGCGAGAACGGCGGCGGCAGCATCATCAACGTGGCCTCGATCAACGGCATCTCGCCGGGCGTGTTCCAGGGCATCTACTCGGTGACCAAGGCCGCCGTGATCAACATGACCAAGGTGTTTGCCAAGGAATGTGCGGCCTTTGGAATCCGTTGCAACGCGCTGCTGCCGGGCCTGACCGATACCAAGTTTGCCTCGGCGCTGGTCAAGAATGATTCCATCCTGAAAATGGCCCTGGCCCAGATCCCGCTCAAGCGCGTGGCCGACCCCAGCGAAATGGCTGGCGCGGTGCTGTACCTGGCCAGTGATGCGTCGAGCTATACCACTGGGGTTTCGCTGAATGTGGACGGTGGTTTCTTGTCCTGACGCCCCAGGCGCCATCGGTGGCAGACGGGGCTGAGCCGTCTGCCATCAGACTCAGACTCGCACGCCGCTCATATCGATCTTGAATAGCACCAGTTTGCCGTCTGGCAGGGTCGCGCCAATCACTTTGAACAGCCGCTGACGGTCCAGCGCATCCGCTACCTGTTGCCTGGCCCCTGGATCACTGCGGTCCAACTTCTTCAACACGCGTCTAACCCAGCCATCCTCCATCTGGAAATGCTCATAGACCCTCTGCATGCTGACATTGCGCGGTTTGGCATGCTTGACCTCAAGCACGTAGACATCGCCCGCGGGCCCTTTGAACACCAGATCGAAACCGTTTTGACCGCCACCGTAGGTTCCACCAGGGATGATTTGATAGCCATCATTGACCAGTAGTGCGCGGTACATCTTCTCATTGGCAAGCCCACGGCCCTTTGCATCCTGAATACTCAGCGTCTTCCAATGATCAAACAACGCTATTTCATCCGCGCGCCTTTGCCGATGGGGATAATGAAACTGGTCGTTGGCGGCCACTGCGTCGACATTGAACGAGCCCTCACGGCGTACCGCAACGGTGGCCATGCCTTGAAACGGATCAAACTGCACAATGCCCATGGGTAGGGCGAGGCCGTCGGCCTTGGCCTGTATCCCCTGTAACAGCCGACCATAGGGATAACCATGGGTCCAGATGTGCGTATCAATCTTGCGATCTTGCAGGTGCGCGGGTGCATTGCGGATAGCCGGGTTATCGAATGCAATCATCTGCCGCGCATACTGGCGCATGTAGCAGTACGTTTGCCTGTCCTGCGTCGACATCACGCCCTGGCTCATATCACTGGTAACAGTGGTGTAGCCCAGAACCTTGCGGGCCGCGCGAATGATGGCGCCGATGCTGCCCAAGCGCATCTCGGGCACCCACGAAGCACGGCTGCCACCGGTATCCAGGTAGACACCCGGCGCATGGCTGTGTGCATTGGGAATCATCTGGTATTTATTTCTCGTGCTATCAAGATCGACGCGAACCACTACGCCCCCCACCTCCAGATAGCTGGCGATTGAGTCACCAGAGATCTGAATGATGCCGTCTTCGGTGATGGCCCCGCTTTGCTGCCACACCCCACGCGCGTCAGGTACGTAAAGTTTGTTATCGCCCGCTTTGAAGGACGCCAACGAGAACCGGGCATCGCCGTAGTAGCTCTGCCCGGCCATGACGTACTGTCTTTTCCCCTGGATAGCCGGCCCCGTCGTTGCGCCCCCACCTCGTGCATCGTAAAGCTGCAGATCCAACCGTGGATCCCGCGGCACGGGGGCGGCCATCGGCATCGACACCGGTGCACTGGCATGAGCCGCCGTCGTCACGCCGGTCCAGGTCCAAGTGCCCCCCACTCTGCTGACAGCAGATGGGCTGGCCGCCAGTTGATGAGCCAAGCGCGGGTGATAAGTGCCGCTGGCCGGGTGATAGTCCACTTGCACTGTCTGCCCGGTATCCAGATCAATGTAACTGCGGCCGGCAGCCTGACGAATACCCTCGGCATTTGCGGGCCCAAGCGCATCGCCCGTTACCCACACTGCCTGCGGCGGCAGCGGCCCAGGCAGATCCAGCGCACTTATGTGCGCGACCCCAAGCGCGTCGCCGTGCCCGGTGTGCTGCACGCCTTGATTCACAGGTTGAAGGGAAGGAACCTGACGGCCATAGTCCCTGACCATGACGGTGTCGGCACCCAAGCCGATACGTGAGGGTGATACATGCGCGGTCCTGGGTGATTGAGGTTTTTGCTGCATAAAAAATCCCTTTTCAATGATCTATCAAACTGAATCGGCACCGATAAACCGCAGTTGCGCAGACGTCACAGTGCGCTGGGGATCAGCGTCCGCTCCCCAGCAATCGCGACCTGCATCGTAATGAATACCTGACACCGTACCGTCCTCCAGCTCAAGGCCGACGATACGCAACTGACGCACCATCACGGTCGTCCACTGGCGAGAACGGCGCAGCGCACCCAGTACCTCATCGATGCTCGAATAACGGCAAGCATCCAGTTGCACGAGGCAGATCGCGCCCAGGTCCTGGCGAATGTCGTACTGCTCGCCCTGCAGGGTGTGTACGCTGACCTGTTCCAGCGGTATCGAAGGGTCTGTCACGGGAGGCAGCAACACTGTCACGCTGCCAACGGTCAGCGTGTCGTTGATCAGGGCGATATGCGCCCGCTCAATCAACTCGCCAAGACCGGCGGTATTGATCCGCCAGAACGACGCGTCCGCCGTTTTGGCCAACGCCCCCGGCGTGGACAGGGCAATCGTTGAGCCTGCGCTGGGCACGACCTCGTAGGTCGATGAGCGCCCCATCAGCGCATAAGGCCTCTGGTAATGGGGCGGTACAGGAATAACGACTTTCTGTTGCACCGATTGCAACCAGATGCCCTTGGCGCTGTGCGGTCGAAAAAATCCGTGCACGCCGGGCTTTTCTATCAAGGCAGAGCTGCCGTCGAAGGTCTTGAACCCGGGCGAGGCGCGGTCTTGGATATAGGATTGCTGGGCCGCCTGCACGCGGTATGAGACGCCGTCATTCATGACCAGCACGAATCGGCAGTCCAGCGTCAAAGCCACCGCGATGATGTTTGAGGTCACGTTGGTGCGCGCCGAAGAACGATCGCTGGCATAGTGGGCGAGGACCAATTGGCTGCCGTCGATGAACCTGATGGTCAATCTCACGTCGCTGTAGGTCAGCGAATCGAAGTGTCCCCTCCTGCGCAGGGTCACGCGGTAATGGGCCAAGGCCTGGAGAATCTCCCGCGACGAATAGTCCACGTACAGCACGCACGCGGTGGTGTCGCCCTTGAGGCGAACATCGAGCACCTTTGCACCTGGCCCGCGTTCGACGAACCCACGCGTAGAACGCCCATGGGGCACCACGAACGTGCCAGCGCCCAACACCTTGTCCAGGCTGACGTCCTGGCCGCCCGCTCTCACGGCAACGGTGACGTTAGTGTCCTCGCTGCCCATCAACACCGGTTCAAGGATCGGCTCAAGCGTATAGCCGTCCTCCGTGAGAAACAGCAGGTTGTGCTTGTTCAAGCGGCGCTGCTCATCACTGGACGTATAGAGCTGCTCAAGCTTGATGACTTGCTCCGGCAGTTCGCCGTCCACGCCCCTCCACGCCACGATGACCAGCGCACAGCCCTGGATACGCCAACTGCTGATAGACGCCAACGGCCAGCGCATCTCAATCACAGAGCCCTCGGCCCAGTCCTGCTCATGCAATGTCACCGCGCCAGGGTTGCTGGCAATCACATAACGGTCTTTGCCCGCCCCACCGTCCACCCAGGCGCCAGCGCCCAGCACAATCACTGTATCGTTGCCCTCTGCGGCTTCGATCCGATCGTTGTGACCGGCGGCGACCAGGGTATTGGCCTGTGCTGAACCCTTGAGATGGTTGGCAAGCCCGGTTGGGGTGTAGATATTTTCTATCGAGTCCAGGCTGATCGAAGGACAAGGCGGCGACTTGTCGATATCCTTGCGCCGCACCACAGTGCCCGCCTGCAGGTCGATGGCATAACCTGCCGTCCCGTCCTCATAAATTGTCGAGTTGGCCAGGTAAAGCGTATCGCTGCCCTCCTCGCCACGCAGCTCGCTGGCCGGGCTATTCGCATCGGTTTCGTCCAGTATGGCCGTCGGCATGTCATACCTGAACAGGTCGTTCCTGGCGCCCCCGGTGAGCTGCTTGTGGCCTTCACCGAAGCGGAAAATGTTCGGGTTGCCAGTCGAACCTTTGACCTTGTCATTACCTCCCCCCAGTTGCCAGAGCACAGCCGCATCCACGGCAGTACTGTCAAACACCGCACCCGGCAGACGGTCAACCGGGGTATTGGACGCATCGACTTCATCATCTTGGTCAATCACCGTGGGCTCTGTGGTATCGATGTACGGATCTTCACCCTCGGCCTCGTTCCAGCGGCGCTTCCAATGGCGGACTGGCCTCAACCGCACCTCGAACCCGCCATTGACCACCGCCTGCACGGTGCCTTTGAGCGCGCCTTTAAGCCAGGCATCGGCCTGCTCCTCCAGTTGCTGCGCATACTGTTGTTCCATCCGGGCCACGACGTACCGATCGCGTATGGCCCTCTCCTGCTCCTTGCCTTGAAAGGCCAACCAGCCCGCGTGCAGGCGCTCGAAGATACTCAGTTCGATGTAATCATCAATGTCATCCACCTGACGAACCGCAGCATAGAGTTGCGTGCCAAAGATCAGTACGGCAGCGGCGGCAATGCCCAGCGGGCCGGCCACGCTGAACCCGGCCAACGCAGCGGCACTCAGGGCCACAGCCACGCTGGCGCTCACAATACTGAAGCCGGCATTGACGTAATGGTCCATGGCTTCCTTGCCGGTACTCTTGGCTGCCTTGGCGAACGACTCCTTGGCATTGAGATAATCAAAGGGCAACGTCAGCACCAACGCAAACAGGCTGGCCCCCCGTCGCAGGGCCTGGCCAAGGCAACTGGTGCTGAAACCTGCAAATACCTTGCGACCGTTTTCCAGCAGCCGTCTGCCGAGTTTTTCCAGCGCCAGCTCCAGTGCAGCCCCTGTGAGGTTGGCCAATAACTCAGCGCCGGTGACCACCGACCTATTGATGTCGCCGGTTTTGATCGCCTCGGCCAAGGCGCTGATTGCGCTGTAATACCCGTAAGCTGCAAGCCCCGCGCCCATGACCGCCAGGCTTCGGCTTTTCTTCGGCTCGACCCAGCGAGGCATTCCCTCCAACTGCGCCGCTTGGTTGAGATTGGTTTTCTGTACTGAACGCAACAGGTTATCGAGCTTGCCGACTGCACCAGGATGTTCGTCTCCCGGCTTCGCCAACAGCAGAGGTGGTGCCTGTAGCGAACGCAATGCCGCGAACTCGAATAACAGCGCGGCACTGTTGTCACTGACCGAGTCATTCCTGCGCAGACACCGACGCAGTCTGGATGCCGAGAATCGGATCGCATCAAGCAGCGTCTGGTCTGCTTCGCGTACCGCCAGGTGATGGGCCTTTACCGGTTTTCCCGCCATATAGGCCCCCATGGCGGCAAGGTCTCTACGCTGGACAGTCAGCTCGCCCACAACCAATGGCCCCAGGCTCTGATCCAGGGCAAGCAATGCTGCTTGCCTTTTTTTCGCAGGTGTTTCGATTGTCGCCATGCGTCCGCCTCCCTATGCCACGACGTAAACAGGGATAGTGGCGGCCAACAGGACCCAGGCAACGGTAGATGCTTATGCGTACCGGCAATTGACGCACAGATAGTTTGAGCCCATAGCGCAAGCGAGTAATCTTGGCGCGGAGTGAAGCCTTGGGATGAAACATGGAACTGCACGTGGTAATCAATGGCCGCAAGGACCTGGCCGAACAGCTCTACCAGCAGTTGCGCGAAGCCATCGCCACCGGGCGGCTGTCGGCAGGCGCACAGCTGCCCCCCAGCCGACTGCTCGCCGAACAACTGGGCATCTCGCGCAAGACCGTGTCGGACACCTACGCCACCTTGACCTACGAGGGCCTGCTGATTGGCAAGATCGGCCGCGGTACTTTCGTCAATGCCTGGGCGCCACAGCCCGACCGCGTGCAAACCGCCACCGACCTGGCGTGTGCCGCCAACCTGGGCAAATGGGCGGCACTGCCCTCACCCATGGGCCACCCCGCCCGCGAGGAGATCCTGCGCTACGAATTTATCGGTGGCGCGACGACACGCCACCAATTCCCACAGGATGAATGGCGGCGTTGCACCCAGGATGCGTTGCGTCGCATCGCCCAGAACAGTGGTTTTTACAGCCAGCCAGAAGGCGTGCCCGCCCTGCGCGATGCCATCGCCGGGCATATCGCGTTTTCCCGCGGGGTCAAATGCGGCGCCCGCGATATCGTGGTCACCAACGGGGCACAGCAGGCGCTGGACCTGCTTGCCCGCGTGGTGCTTGAACCCGGCAGCCTGGTCGCGATGGAAGACCCCGGCTACAGCCCCGCACGCCAATTGTTCGTCGCGATGGGCGCCCGCGTCGCCAGTGTTGCCGTCGACGAACAGGGCCTGCAGGTCGACCAGATCCCGGATGGCACGCGCCTGATCTATGTGACGCCGTCCCACCAGTTCCCCCTCGGCATGCCCATGAGCCAGGCGCGGCGCGAGGCCCTGCTGGACCGCGCCATTGCGCTCGGCGCGATCATCATCGAAGACGATTACGACAGCGAATTCCGCTACGAAGGCCGCCCCACCGACTCCCTGCAAAGCATGGATACCCGAGGCGTGGTCACCTACGTCGGCACCTTTTCCAAAACCCTGTCGCCGGAGTTGCGCCTGGGCTACGCGGTGCTGCCGCCGGCCATTTATGGTGCGGTGCTCAAGGCCAAGCAATTGACCGACCAGCACAGCGCTACCTTGCCGCAGTGGGCACTGGCCAAGTTCATCAGCGAAGGCTACCTGCTCAAGCATATTCGCCGCTGTCACGGGGTCTATGCGGGGCGTCGCGAACGCATCCTGCAGCGTCTGGCGGGCGATCTGTCGCCGTGGTTCGAGGCAGTACCGACGGTGGCGGGCTTTCACCTGGCGGCCCTGTGCAAGGTGCCGGTGAATATTCCATTGCTGATGGAACGGGCGCGCCAGGTTGAGGTGGGTTTATATCCCTTGGACGTGTTTTTTCACGACAAACCGGTGCGCTCGGGGCTGATTCTGGGGTTCGGCGCCATCGAGACCCTGGACATCGACCCGGCGCTGGACAAGGTGCGGGATATTCTGCTGCAGATTGGCTAGGCAGTTTTCCGGCGCATTGGTCATTGGTGGCAAGCCGTCGGCGGCGTAGGGTGAAGCGATCTTTCACCCGATGGAACCCTCATCATGAAACGCTTATTCGCTGCCACCCTGATGCTCGCCTCCCTCAGTGCATTTGCCCACGACCCGGTCTACAACAAGGAAACGCTCAAGGTGCTGCAAGAGCACGCCTTGACCAACGTGCCGGGCAAGAAAACCATCATGCTCACCGTGGACTACGCCCCCGGCCAGGCCACCGTGCCCCACAGCCACACCGGCACCGCCGTGGCTTATGTGCTCGAAGGCGAGATCACCTCGCGGGTCAATGATGAAAAGGCGATCACCTACAAAGCCGGGCAATCGTTCTACGAGCCGGCCGGCTCGCGGCATTTTGAGTCAAGCAATGCCAGCCAGACCCAACCGGCCAAGCTGCTGGTGGTGATGGTGCTGGATGACAAAGCTGAGGTACTCACCCCGCTTCCCAAATAATCAGCAACACCACAAAACCCATGTGGGAGCTGGCTTGCCTGCGATAGCGGTGGACCCGCCAGCTCATCTTTTACTGGCCCACCGTTATCGCAGGCAAGCCAGCTCCCACAGTTTTAACCGTATCTGGTCAGGGACGTTTGAACAGGTTGCGCTGGTGTTCAATGCGCTGGCGGCACTCACAACCCTCCAGATGATCATTGACCATTCCCATCGCCTGCATCAACGCATACATCGTGGTCGGGCCGACGAAGGTCCAGCCGCGTTTCTTCAGGGCCTTGGACAAGCGCACCGAAGCCGCTGAGGTCGGATTGGCCGTCCAGTAAGCCATGTCCACCACTGCCGGCCGCTCTTGCGCGCCGGGTTCGAACGCCCACAGCCAGCGCGCCAGCGAACCGGTCTCCTCCACCAGCTCACAGGCCCGGCGTGCGTTGTTGATGGCCGAGATGATTTTCGCCCGATTGCGCACGATGCCCGGCTCGCTCATCAACCGCTCGATGTCCGTCTCGCCGTACTGCGCCACCCGGCGAAAATCAAAACCCTCGAACGCCTGCCGAAAGTTTTCGCGCTTGCGCAGGATGGTGATCCACGCCATCCCCGCCTGAAAGCCCTCCAGGCAGATCTTCTCGTACAACGCGATGTCATCCGCCACCGGCACACCCCACTCGTGGTCGTGGTAATGCAGGTAAGCAGGCGCTGCAGTGCGCCAGGCGCAATACATGCGCCCTGCTTCGTCGGTTGTCAGCCCTGATTGATCCATCCATCACCTCGTATGCCCAAGGCGATGATACGCAAAAAAAATTAATCCCCGCCAACCGCTCAAGCATCGTACTTACCGACCAACTGGTCAGACCGGGACCTGCCAACCGCCAAATATTTACTTGTGATTTGAAAAAACCCGAGCGTAGACTGGCCCCGCACTGGACTTACCGGTAAGACCACAACAATTAAGCCCTGGAACCACCAGGGCACCGAATAGAGATCCCTCCCATGCTCAGATGGTGCTCGCGTTCGATTTTCCTGCAAGTCGTGATTGGCCTGATACTCGGCATCGTCTGCGGCCTGGCCCTTCCCGAATTCTCCTCGCAACTCAAACCTTTGGGTGACGGTTTTATCAAGCTGATCAAAATGCTGATCGGCCTGATCGTGTTCTGCGTAGTGGTCAGCGGTATTTCCGGCGCGGGCGACTTGAAGAAGGTCGGACGCATCGGCCTCAAGTCGGTGATCTATTTTGAGATGCTGACCACCGTCGCCCTGGTGCTCGGCCTGATCATGGCCTTCAGCACCGGCATCGGCAGCGGCGCCAATATTCACCTGGAGCAACTCTCTTCCGCCGGTTTGAATGAACTGGCGGACAAGGGCCAGCACATCCGCGGCACCAGCCAGTTTCTGATGGAGTTGATCCCCAACTCGGTAGTCGGCGCCTTTGCCGATAATAACGTGCTGCAAGTGCTGTTGTTTTCAGTGTTGTTCGGCAGCGCGCTGAACCTGGTGGGCGAAGCGGCCAGCGGGATTTCGCGACTGATCAACGAATTGAGCCATGTGATCTTCCGCATCATGGGCATGATCGTGCGCCTGGCGCCGATTGGCGTATTCGGTGCCATCGCGTTCACCACCAGCACCTATGGCCTCGATTCACTGCAACACCTGGGCAGTCTGGTGGGGCTTTTCTACCTGACCTGTTTTGCCTTCGTGGCGGTGATCCTCGGGCTGGTGATGCGCCTGTCGGGCCTGCGCATGTTGCCGCTGCTCAAGTACCTGCGCGAAGAACTGCTGATCGTGATGGGCACCGCGTCGTCCGACGCGGTGTTGCCGCAGATCATGCGTAAACTGGAACACCTGGGCATCGGCAGCTCCACCGTGGGCCTGGTGATTCCCACCGGCTATTCGTTCAACCTCGACGGTTTTTCCATCTACCTGACCCTGGCTATCGTGTTTATCGCCAACGCCACCGGCACACCGCTGTCGATGACCGACTTGCTGACCATCCTCCTGGTATCGTTGATCACCTCCAAGGGCGCCCACGGCATTCCAGGCTCGGCATTGGTGATTCTGGCGGCAACGCTCACAGCGATTCCGGCGATTCCGGTGGTCGGCCTGGTGTTGGTGCTGGCCGTGGACTGGTTCATGGGCATCGGCCGTGCGCTGACCAACCTGATCGGCAACTGCGTGGCCACCGTGGCGATTGCACGCTGGGAAAAAGACATTGATATCCAGCGCGCCAACAAGGTGCTCGACGGCCAGCAAGGCTATGCCTTCCAGGCCAAGAAGCCGGTACTGCCGGCGCATCAGGAGTTCTAGGACAACACCCATCCAATGTGGGAGCTGGCTTGCCTGCGATAGCGGTGGGTCAGCGTCAACTGTAGTGCCTGACACTCAGTCATCGCAGGCAAGCCAGCTCCCACTTTGGACCTTCGCCAGACTGAATACTGTATGAGCAACATCAAGGAGCCTTCGACGTGATCAGCACTTCAACCGTCGTCAATTCAGTGGTAGAAAAACTGCGCGCCGCCTTGGCGCGAGGCCAGTGGCGCCGCGGTGAAATGCTGCCCGGTCAACGCGAACTGGCCGAACAGCTGGGCATCAGCCGCCCGAGCCTGCGCGAAGCGGTAATCGTGCTGGAGACCCTCGGCCTAGTGCGCTCCATGCCCGGCAAAGGCGTAGTCGTGCTGGAAACCAGCGTCAGCGAGCCGCAATCGAGCGACGCCGTGGCCGATGCCAGCCTCGAGGACATCCTGCAACTGCGCTACACCCTCGAACCCTTCATCGTCGGCCTGGTGGCCCAGTCCATCAGCAGCAAGGAAATCGGCCAACTGCGCCTGACCCTGATGGACATGCGCGAGGCCCTCGATGCCGGCGATGCCGAAGCCGGCATGAACGCCTATATCGACTTCCATGAAGAATTGTTCGCCCTGACCTCCAACCCGATCTTCCAGAACGTGGTGCAGCAAACCAGCACCGCGCTCAAACAAAGCGCCCAGGTACTGCGCAACTCGCCTGAACACCTGGCCGAACGCCTGCAAGAGAACGAGGCCGTGGTACGCGCCATCCGCAACAAGAACAGCGCCCTGGCCAGTGCCGAAATGCGTCGGCACATCCTGCAGGAAGGCCTGCGCATGGGCATTCGCTTGAATATCCCGGACGACCATCTGGGCAGTTGATTTTCGGAGACCGGCCATGAACGCTCACGCCCTGCAACGCGACTCCACCCTCACGTCCCTACGCTGGACGCCCGAAAAAAAGCCCTCGGTGGACGATATCTACCCACGCTTGTTCGACGCCATTCTTGAGCAACGCATTGCGCCCGCCAGCCGCTTCACCGAAGAAGGCCTGGGCGAACTCTTTGGCGTGAGCCGCAGCGTGATTCGCCGAGTGCTCGCCAAGCTGTCCCATCAGCAAGTGGTCATCCTGCGCCCCAACCAGCGCGCCCAGGTCGCCGCGCCGGATGCCCAGCACACACGGCAGATTCTGGAAGCACGGCGTCTCACCGAAATGACCGTGGTGCAACTGGCCTGCGCCCAAGCCACAGCGATGCAGATTCGCCAACTGCGCGAGCTGATTGCACAGGAGCGCGACGCCATTGAGCGTGACCAGCGGGGGCCGGCGATCCGGTTTTCGGGAGAGTTTCATCTGCAACTGGCGCACATGGCAGGCAATGCGCCGTTGGCGCAGTTTCTCAACAGCCTGGTGCCGTTGACGTCGTTGATCATTGCGCAATTTGAAGTAAAAGCCTGCACCTATTGCGCGTGGCAGGAGCATGTGGCGATTGTGGATGCCGTGGAACAGCGCGACGCTCACACGGCCGTCGCCCTGATGACCCAGCACCTGGATCACCTGGAAACCCGACTACTCAAACACCACTGACGCCAAGTGAGTAAAGTTAAAACTGTGGGAGCTGGCTTGCCTGCGATAGCGGTGTATCAGTGACCAAATTATTAACTGACCCGCCGCTATCGCAGGCAAGCCAGCTCCCACATTGATCGCATTCCAGATCAAATAAAAAAGCCCCCGCATCTCAGGATGCGGGGGCTTTTGGTTTAGCGAGGCATCAAGCCGGTTGCACCACCGACTGACCGCTCAACGCCAGGTCCAGCAACTCACGGTTGGCCACCGCGTACATGGCGTAGTCCGTGCCCACTGCGGCACGAATTTCCACCATCATGGCACGCCAGCGATCCGCCATGTCCTGATGCTGCTCAAGCCACAGGGCCACGCGGGCTTCCATATCTTGTGGCGCATCGGCCATTTGCAGGACCGAAATGGTGATCGCCCGTTGCTGCCAGTCCACGTCGTCGCGGAAGTCTTCGCGGGCCTGGGCTTGCCAGTTGTTGGCCACTGGCAGATCGCTGATTTGCTGCAGGTACCAAGGCAGGTCCAGGGCGCTGCCGACGGCGAAGTAGGCCTTGGCCACTTCGGCGGCGTCATGCCCGGTCACGTCGGCGGCTTCGATGATCGGCAGCAAGGTGTACAGGTGGGTAGTGCCTGCAACCATGCGCGCCAACAACTCTGGTACGCCGGCCTGGGTATAGGCCTGGTAGCGGTTCTGCCAGCCTTCGCGGGTCGGGCCTTCCAGCAGTTCGTCGAGCTTGAGGCCCAGCGCCGCCAGGTGCGGACCGAAGTGCGCGGTGTCGCGCCCGGCGTCTTGCTCGTTGCGACGGCTGCGCAAGAACCAGCGCGTAGCACGACGGCCCAGGCGCATCAGTTCATCCATGAGCTCCAGTTGCACGTCAGCGGAAACCTGGTGGTCCAGGGCTTCAATCTGACGGAACCAGTGCGGGAGATGGAAGATGTCCCGCACGATCACATACGCGCCCGCCACGTTCGCTGGGCTCATGCCGGTCGACTCTTTGAGTCGCTGCACGAAGGTGATACCCATGTGGTTGACCAGGTCGTTGGCGATCTGGGTGCTGACGATCTCGCGCTTCAGACGATGGCGACGCATGGCTTCGCCGAACTTGGCCACCAGGCTCGGTGGGAACGCGGTCTCCATGTCACGGGTCAGGTACTCGTCATCCGGTACCAGCGACTTGAGCAACGCTTCCTTGAGGTCGATCTTGCTGTACGAGATCAGTACCGACAGTTCCGGGCGGGTCAGGCCCTTGCCGGCAGAGGCGCGTTCAGTAAGCTGTTCCTCGGTCGGCAGGTACTCGATGGCACGGTCCAGCTTGCCACGGCCTTCCAGGTCGCTCATCAGGCGCTTGTACTCGGCAGCACGCTCGTAAGCCTTGCGCGCAGCCAGGGACAGGGCCTGGGTCTGCTTGTAGTTGTTGCCCAACACCAAGTTGCCAACTTCGTCGGTCATGCTCGCCAGCAGTTGGTTGCGCTGCTTGTCGGTCATGTCACCGGCCTGCACCACTTCGTTGAGCAGGATCTTGATGTTCACTTCGTGGTCGGAGCAATCCACGCCACCGGCGTTGTCGATGAAGTCGGTGTTGGAACCGCCGCCATTGAGGCCGAATTCCACACGCCCCAGTTGGGTCATGCCCAGGTTGCCGCCCTCGCCCACTACCTTGCAGCGCAGCTCGTTACCGTTGACGCGCAGTGCATCGTTGGCCTTGTCGCCCACATCGGCATGGCTTTCGGTGCTGGCCTTGACGTAGGTACCGATACCGCCGTTCCACAACAGGTCCACCGGCGCCTTGAGCAAGGCGTTGAGCAGTTCGGTCGGGGTCAGCTTGTCGGCCTGGATGTCGAAGCGTTCTTTCATCTGTGGCGAGATGGCAATGCTTTTCGCGCTGCGCGAGAAGATACCGCCACCTTCGGACATGATGCTGGTGTCGTAGTCGGTCCAGGCCGAACGCGGCAGTTCGAACAAACGCTTGCGCTCGACGAAGCTGGTGGCCGGGTTCGGGTTCGGGTCGACGAAGATATGCAGGTGGTTGAAGGCTGCGACCAGTTGCAGTTTGTCCGACATCAACAAGCCGTTACCGAACACGTCACCGGCCATATCGCCGACGCCTACCACTGTGATGCTGTCTTCCTGCACGTTGATGCCGCGCTCACGGAAGTGACGCTGTACACCAACCCATGCGCCCTTGGCGGTGATGCCCATTTTCTTGTGGTCGTAACCAGCCGAACCACCGGAGGCGAACGCATCGCCCAGCCAGAAGCCGTAGTCGATGGCAATGCCGTTGGCGATGTCGGAGAAGGTTGCAGTGCCCTTGTCCGCCGCTACCACCAGGTACGGGTCATCGTCGTCATGACGCACGACGTTGGCCGGCGGCACCAGGGCGCCGTCTTTCAGGTTGTCGGTGATGTCCAACAGGCCGGAGATGAAGATGCGGTAGCAGGCGATGCCTTCGGCCGCGATCTCGTCCCGGCTGCCGCCCAATGGCAGGCGACGCGGCAGGAAGCCGCCCTTGGCGCCCACCGGCACGATTACCGAGTTCTTCACTTGCTGGGCTTTTACCAGGCCAAGCACTTCGGTGCGGAAGTCTTCTTCACGGTCAGACCAGCGCAGGCCGCCACGAGCGACGTTGCCGAAGCGCAGGTGCACGCCCTCGACCCGTGGCGAGTACACGAAGATTTCAAACTTCGGCACTGGCTTGGGCAGCTCGGGGATGGCACGCGGGTCGAACTTGAAGCTGAAGTACGACTTGTTCTGGCCGTTGGCATCGGTCTGGTAGAAGTTGGTGCGCAGGGTGGCCTTGATCAGATCCAGGTAGCGACGCAGGATGCGGTCTTCGTTGAGCACCTGAACGTCGTCCAGAGCCGTGAGAATCGCTTGTTCCAGGCGTTGCTGCTTGTCTTCCAGGTCGTCGGCAGTGAGCTTGCGCGCCAGGTAGAAGCGGGTCTTGAACAGCCGGGTCAACTCGCGGGCGATGTCGGTGTGGTTGTTCAGGGTGCTGGCGATGTAACCCAGGTCGAAGCCCAGGCGAATCTGCTTCAGGTAACGGGCATAGGCACGCAGCAGCGCCACGTCGCGCCATGGCAGGCCGGCGGTGAGGACCAGGCGGTTGAACGCATCGTTCTCGGCATCGCCATGCACGATGTGCACGAACGCATCCTGCAGGGTGTCGTTGAGCTGCTGGATATCCAGGTTCACGCCTTCGGCGGCGATGAACGCAAAGTCATGAATCCAGAACTCCCGGCCATTGGCATGACGCAGGCGATACGGAAACTCGCCCAGCACGCGCAGGCCGAGGTTTTCCAGGATCGGCAGTACGTCGGACAGCGCCAGCGGGGTGTCAGCGTGGTAGAGCTTGCAATGCAGCTCACGCTGACCGGAGACCTGGCCCAGCGGCTGATAGAAGCTCATCACCAGCGGGTTGGCTTCGGTCAGGCTGTTGAGGTGCTGCATGTCGACCACAGCCGAATGCGCAGCGAAACGCTCGCGGTAGCCGGCCGGGAAGCCCTTAGGGAAATCCGCCAGCACGTTGGTGCCCTGGGCTTCGCCGAAGCTTTCCACGACCAGACTGGCGTAGTCGTCCTGCCAGCTGCGGCAGGCCTGCACCACTTCTTTTTCCAGTTGCAGCGGGTCGATGTCCAGGCGGTTCTTCGGGTCAACTCGCAGAATCAGTTGCACACGGGCAAGGACGGACTCGGAGAAGAAGGTCCAGAACTCGCAGTCCGAGGCTTTCAGACGGTCCATCAGCACTTGCTGGATCTTCTGGCGCACTTCGGTGGAGTAGATGTCGCGTGGCACGTACGCCAGGCAGTAGCAGAAACGACCGTAGGGGTCTTTGCGCAGGAACACGCGGATCTTGTTGCGTTCCTGGATCTGCACGATTGACATCACGGTGCTGAACAGCTCGTCGACTGGAGTCTGGAACAGGTCGTCACGGGGCAATACTTCCACCACCTGGGCAAGTTCTTTACCCAGGTGCGCCTTGGCCTGGAAGCCCGAACGACGTTCGATTTCCGCGACCTTGCGGCGGATGTAAGGGATCACCCGCACGCTTTCGCCGTACACCGAGGAGGTGTACAGGCCCATGAAACGGTGTTCCTTGATGACCTTGCCGTCGGCGCTGATCTCACGGATCGACACGTAGTCCGGATAGGCCGGACGGTGCACGCGGCTTGGGTGGGCGGCCTTGGCGAACGACAGTACGGTCGGCTCGCGCAGGTAGGCCACGGCGTAGTCTTCGATGCGCAGGTCTTCGGCGGTGAGGCCGGCGCGCAGCAGCTTGGTCAGACCGAGGAAGGAGCTGGCGTCATATTCGATATGACCGCCGTCCGCCTCGTCACGTACCACGAACTCTTCGTAGCCCAGGAAGGTGAAGTGGTTGCCCACCAGCCATTCGAGGAAGTTCTTGATCTCGGCTTTTTCTTCGCCGTCGATGGCGAACGCGCTGGCGTCGATACCGGCGAGCAGGTCCTGGACCTTGGCTTTCATCGGTTCGAAATCGGCCACGGCTACGCGCACTTCGCCCAGTACCTGCTCAAGCTCTTTGCTCAGCACGTTCAGTTCGGCGGCGTTGGCGCAGCGGTCGATCTCCAGGTACATCAGCGATTCTTGCAGGATGCCGTCGCCCTGGGTGCCCTTGGGCAGGATTTCCAGCAGCTCGCCCTTGTTGCCACGACGCACGCTGAGCACGGTGGTTTGCAGGGTATGGATGCTGTAGCCACGGCGATTCAGCTCGGTGCGTACCGAGTCGACCAGAAAGGGCAGGTCATGGTGCAGCACTTCGACCGCAGTATGCGTCGATTGCCAGCCATGACGCTCATAATCGGGGTTGTAGACCCGCACTTGCGGTTGGGTGTGATCAAAGCGCTCAAGCAGGCGCCAGGCAGACAGGGTGCAACCGGCCAGGTCGGAAAGGCGACGCTGGGTCAGTTCGTCCAGAGAAATGATGCCGAAGAATTGCTCAGCGAACAGCGCCACTTGTGGCAGTGCCTGTTCGCTGATGTGCTGCGCCAGTGCCGCTTGCAGTTGGTGCTGGAAGTCGGCCTTGCTGGCTGCGGTGAAGAACGCCATCTGTGGTACTCCGCTTGGGCTTGTTATTGATGAAAGCGTCGCGTGTTATCCCCTTGCGGGGAGACCGTCAGCTCTGTTCGCTGGTGTGCTGACAAGCACCATAAACGAATCAGGGTGACAGGTGGGTGAAGCTGGACAGGACAGTCAGGTCACATACAACTTCCATACGGCATGCCGTTGGCCAGATGACGATACGACGGGCAGGTCAGGCGCCTGGCACAGGGCACATCCGTTGCGCAGCTTAACGAGTGTAGGAAGAACGCTGCTTGCGACGCTGCGACATATTCGGTCATCGGTAAGCAGGGTGTTGGTTGCAACTTGGGCAACCTCGGATTTTCGGTAGAAAATCTTGCTACTTTGCACACCATCAGTACCAGAAATGACCGATCCGGCCCGTCAGGTCATGCACAAGTTCCGACACAGGATGAAGCACAAAATTCGCCGCAGTGGCACAATTGCCCTCCCCAACACAGGATTGCCCCATGCTGCAGCTGAAAACCGACGCCCTGATGGCCACTCCGTGCGACGACGAAGAAGACAACATGGCCATGCTTTGCTGTCACGGCAAGAACGGCGAAATGTTCATGCTCACCCGTTACCCGGATGAAGATGAAGTGGAGCTGACCTGGGATTACGAGCCTTCGACCCTCGATGGGCTGAAAGTGACGCTGGGCGACACCACCTTATTGATCGAACTGGCGGCCGGCGATGCAGATGCCTTGGGCGGCAAGGACCAGTTGGAGATCACCCACAGCACCGCTGCGGCAGACATGGCCGAAGTGCAGGAAACGCTGCAGAACATCCTCACAGGCACCGGCACTTTCATTCGGATCTGAATGCACCGAAGACCCCATGTGGGAGCTGGCTTGCCTGCAATGCAGGCGGTGGGGTCTTTCAGCCAGACCGAGTTGAGGCCATCGCAGGCAAGCCAGCTCCCACAGTGACCGTGCTTTACCAGCCCAGACGCTTGCTATCCCATGGGTTTTGCTAAAAATACCCATCAAGCCGTTAGTCTCCGCACCCCGCGATGCATTAAAGTAAACGCCCCAGGCCCGGTGTTCTGTCACAACACCCAGGCTCATCTTTCCAGGAACCGTCATCGATGGAACATCGTGAAGCGCTGCTTGCGCTGCGAACCTTTCTTTCTACGCAGATTCTCGGCCAGGAAAAACTCATCGATCGCCTGCTGATCGCCCTGCTCGCCGACGGCCATATGCTGGTCGAAGGCGCACCGGGGCTGGCCAAGACCAAGGCGATCAAGGAGTTGGCCGAAGGGATCGAAGCGCAGTTCCATCGTATTCAGTTCACCCCCGACCTGCTGCCCGCCGACATCACCGGCACTGAGATCTATCGCCCGGAAACCGGCAGTTTCGTGTTCCAGCAGGGGCCGATCTTCCACAATCTGGTACTGGCCGACGAAATCAACCGTGCCCCGGCCAAGGTCCAGTCGGCCTTGCTTGAAGCGATGGCTGAGCGTCAGGTCAGCGTAGGCCGCAGCACCTATGAGCTGTCGCCGCTGTTTTTGGTGATGGCCACGCAGAACCCCATCGAACAGGAAGGCACCTACCCGCTGCCCGAAGCGCAGCTCGACCGGTTCCTGATGCACGTCAAGATCGGCTTCCCGGACGCCGCCGTCGAGCGCCGCATCCTGCAGCAAGCCCGCGGCGAAGCACTCAATGGCGAAACCAAGCCCGAGCGCCGGGTCAGTCAGCAGGCCATCTTTGCTGCGCGTAAGGAAATCCTCGGCCTGTACATGGCCGATGCCGTGGAGGAATATCTGGTGCAATTGGTGATGGCCACGCGCACCCCTGCCAAGTTCGACCCGGAAATGGCCGAGTGGATCGCCTATGGCGCCAGCCCCCGTGGTTCCATCGCCCTGGACCGTTGTGCCCGAGCCCATGCCTGGTTGGCCGGTCGCGATTTTGTCAGCCCGGAAGATATCCAGGCGGTGCTGTTCGACGTGCTGCGTCACCGCATCATCCTGTCGTTCGAGGCCGAAGCCGCCGGTGTCGACCAGGACCGCGTGGTGCAACGCATTCTCGACGTCGTTGCCGTCGCTTGAAGTCGATGAACGCAAGCGATGGTATCCGCGTAACCCTCAGTGAATTGATTGAGATGCGCCACCGCGTGCGTGAAGTGCAGTTGTTCTCCACGCCTGGCCAGCGTAGCCCGCTGGTGGGCCTGCATCACTCCAAGCTGCGCGGGCGTGGCGTCGATTTCGACCAGGTGCGCGTGTACCAGGCCGGCGACGACGTGCGCACCATCGACTGGCGCGTGACGGCGCGTACCCAGGAGCCGCACACCAAGCTGTTCCACGAAGAGCGCGAACGGCCGATTTTCATCATGGTCGAGCAAAGTTGCCGGCTTTTTTTCGGCTCGGGGCAAATGTTCAAGTCGGTGCTCGCCGCCCAGGCCGCCAGCCTGATCGGCTGGGCCGCCCTGGGCCATAACGACCGGGTGGGCGGGCTGGTGTTCGGCGACAATGAGCACTACGAGATCAAGCCACGGCGCAGCAAGCAAAGCCTATTGCAACTGCTTAACCGGCTGGTGCGGGTCAACCAGAGCCTGGATACCGAGCGTCAGCCGGAAGCGGATGCCCTGGGCATGGCCTTGCGCCGTGGCCGCGAGGTACTGCGCCCGGGCAGCCTGGTGGTGGTGATCTGTGATGAACGCGCCCTCACCGAAGGCGCCGAGCAACAGCTGAGCCTGCTGGCGCGCCATTGCGACCTGCTGTTGTTGCCAATCTCCGACCCGTTGGACCACGCCCTGCCCGCCGCCGGGCTGCTGCGTTTCGCACAAAGAGGTGCGCAACTGGAACTGGACACACTGAACATCGACCTGCGCCAGGCCTACAAGGCCCAAGCCGAAGCGCGTATCGCCCGCTGGGAACTGCTCGCGCAGAAACTGCGGCTGTTGTTGATGCCCTTGAGCACCCAGAGTGAAATGGTCGAGCAACTGCGCGAATACCTCAACCCGCAACGCCCGGTTAAAAAACCATGAGCAGCCTGGACCAACTGCAACCGCTGATCGCCCCGCCCGCCATTGGCTTCTGGCCACCTGCGCCGGGCTGGTGGCTGTTGCTGCTGGTGATCCCACTGCTCGGTTGGGGCTTGTGGTGGCTGCGTCGTTTCCTGCCGGCCCGCCGCCCCGTGGCCCGTGCCGAACAACCGCTGGACCCGTTGCGTATCGCCGCCCTGGCCGAGTTGGCGTTGATGCCCAAGCCCTACGACGGAGCGCCAGCGGGCGCCTGGTTGCAGCAACTCAACGGCCTGCTCAAGCGCCTTTGCCGTAATGACTACCCTTATAGCCAGAGCCACACCCTCAACGGGCGCAAATGGCTGGCCTTCCTGGATAACCGCTGCCCCGCCGCCGGCCTGACGCGCTGGATGGTGTTGGTGGAAGGCGCCTACAAGCCCGAATGCAAGCTCGACGACAAAGCCATCGCCGGTCTCACCCAAGCCGTCGACACCTGGATTCGCAAACATGTTTGAGTTCGCCTGGCCGTGGATCTTCGCCCTGTTGCCATTGCCCTGGATCATGCGCCTGGTGCTGCCCGTGGCCGACAGCGGCGAACCGGCGCTCAAAGTCAGTTACCTCAGTGACCTGGAAGGCTTGGCCCGCCGTCGTGCCCGGGTCAACCTGCCCGGCTGGCGCCAGCAAGCCCCATTCGTGGTGCTGTGGCTGCTGCTGTTGACCGCCGCCGCCCGCCCGCAATGGCTGGGCGAACCCTTGCCGATTGCTGCCAGCGGCCGGGATTTGCTGGTGGCGGTGGATGTCTCCGGCTCCATGGACTTTCCCGACATGCATTGGCAGGACGAAGACGTCAGCCGCCTGGCCCTGGTCAAGCACCTGCTGGGAGACTTTCTGGAGGAGCGTGAAGGTGACCGCGTGGGCTTGATCCTGTTCGGCAGCCAAGCCTACCTGCAAGCGCCCCTGACCTTTGACCGCCGCACCGTGCGCACCTGGCTGGATGAAGCGCGCATCGGCATTGCCGGCAAGAACACCGCCATCGGCGACGCCATCGGCCTGGCCCTCAAGCGTCTGCGCCAACGCCCGGCGCAAAGCCGCGTGCTGATCCTGGTCACCGACGGCGCCAACAACGCCGGGCAGATCGACCCGTTGACCGCCGCGCGCCTGGCGGCCGAGGAAGGCGTAAAAATCTACCCCATCGGCATCGGTGCCGACCCCGAGCAAACCGGCTCCCTGGGCATCCTTGGCGTAAACCCGAGCCTGGACCTCGACGAACCGGCGCTCAAGGCACTGGCCGAGGCCACCGGCGGCCAGTATTTCCGCGCCCGGGACGGCGAGGAACTGCTAAAGATCAAGGACACCCTCGACACCCTTGAACCCGTGGAGCAACAACCCACCCAGGCCCGCCCGGCTCAGGCGCTATACAGCGGCCCATTGGCCTTGGCGTTGGTGTTGAGCCTGTTGCTGGTGATCCAGGAACGCTGGCCGAACAACGCTTTGCAACGAGCCTTCAATAGGCTATCGAGCAGGGGCATCTTTTTGCAGCAACACCCTGAATGGCGCCAGCGCCTACAGCGCCTGCGCTTGCGGAGGCGTCGATGATCGCGCTGTGGCCGCACTGGTTGCGCCCCTGGTGGCTATTGCTGCTGCCCCTGCTTGGCTGGTTGCTGTGGCAGCTATGGCATCGGCAAAAGCGCGCCGGGCGCTGGCAGATGATCCTGCCGCCGGCGTTCCATGCCGAGTTGCTCAGTGGTGGCAATGGCCGCGAGAGTAAATCGCCATGGGTGGTGCTCGGCATCGCCTGGCTGTTGGCCGTGCTCGCGTTGCTGGGCCCCAGTTGGCAACGGGTTGAACAGGCCAGCCAGAAACCTTCCGACCCCCTGGTGGTGGTGCTGGAACTGACCCCGGAAATGCTCGCCACCGACAGCCCGCCCAACCGCCTGGAACAGGCGCGGCGCAAGCTGTATGACTTGCTGCAAGCACGCACCGATGCGCAAACAGCCATCATCGTGTATGCCGGCAGCGCCCATACCTTGGTGCCGCTGTCCGATGACCTGGCTACCAGCCGCAACCTGTTGGAAGCCCTGCGCCCATCGATCATGCCCGAGCCCGGCCATCGTGCCGATCTGGGCGTGGAAAAAGCCCTGGGCCTGCTCAAGCAAGGCGGTCTCGGCCAGGGGCGCCTGCTGCTGATCGGTTCCTCACTGTCCAAACAAGAGCGCCAAGGCATCCGCCTGCAACTGCAAAGTGCCCAGGCTCCAACGTTGTCGATCCTCGGCATCGGCAGTCGCGAAGGCACGCCGGTGACGCAGGAGAGCGGCGAATTCCTCAAGGACGACCAGGGCGCGATCCTGGTGCCGCGTCTCGACAGCCCGACCCTCAAGGCGTTCGCCAGCGAAATGGGCGGCCGCTACCGTGCGGCACGCCTGGATGACAAGGACCTGCGCCACCTCGGCATGCTCGACAGCGCCCAGGCCCTGCGCGACGACGGCCAACGGCTGCGCCTGGACAGCTGGGCCGACCAGGGTTACTGGCTGCTCTTGCCGTTGTTGCTGCTGGCCGCGTGCGCCGGGCGTCGCGGCTGGCTGTTCTGCCTGCCCTTGTTGCTGATGGGCGCGCCGCAACCCAGCTACGCCTTGGGGCTGCAGGACCTGTGGCTGCGCCCCGACCAACAAGGCCAGTACCTGCTCAAGCACAAACGCCCGGCCGAAGCCGCCGAACACTTCCAGGACCCGCAATGGCAAGGCGTGGCGCTGTATGAAGCCGGCAATTACGCCGAGGCCATCAAGCGGTTTGCCCAAGGCAGCGACGCCTATTCTCACTACAACCGCGGCAATGCCCTGGCCAAGGCCGGTGAACTTGAAGCGGCCATTGATGCGTATGAACAAGCCCTGGAAGCCCAGCCCGATTTGCAGCCCGCGCTGAAAAACAAAGCCCTGGTTGAAGCGCTGATGCAGGAGCAAGCGCAGCCCGAGCCGGACCCGCCCGCAAAAAACGCAGATGACGAAACCGCCCAACCCGGCCAAACTGCGCAACCGGGCACCAGCGCGCAAACGGCCCAGGGCGGCGAGCAATCGTCCCACGGCCAGGGCGAAGCCGGCACGGGTGAGACCCAGGCCAACGCCCCGCCACAGGCCGGTGGCAATGAAGTGCCAGGCAGCGAACTGGGTGACGAGCAAACCACCACGCCGCCACTGCGCCCTGCCGACACGCGCCTGGAAGGCGAGCGCCGCCAAGCGCTGGAGCAATGGTTGCAGGAAATCCCGGACAACCCCGGCGAGCTGTTGCGCCGCAAATTCTGGTACGAACAGCAACAACATCAGGACACCACTCGATGAGCCGCCGCACTACCTTTTTGCTCCTGCTCGCGTTGTCGGCAGGCCACGCCCAGGCGGCGGACCTGGTCGCCAGCGTAGACCGCAGCCGCCTCAACTCCGGGGAAACGGTGGAGCTGACGGTGCAATCCAGTGATGTAACCCAGTTTGGCAAACCGGACCTGTCGCCCCTGGACGCGCAGTTCGAAGTCAGCGGCACCCGCCAGATCAACCAACTCACCACGCTGGACGGCGACAACCACGCCACCACCCGCTGGATCATCACCCTGTTGCCCAAGGTAAACGGCAACGTGGTGATCCCGCCGCTGCAGGTGGGCGCACTCAAGACCCAGCCGATCACCCTGCAAGTGGTGGAAAGCGCCAGCCAGAACACCAGCGCCGAACTGGCCCCGGTGTTCATCGAAGCCAGCCTCGACCAGACCAGCGTGTACGTGCAGGCCCAGGCCCTGTTGACCGTGCGCGTCTACCACTCGGTGTCGCTGTATGACGACAGCAGCCTCACGCCCTTGCAGATACCGGATGCACGTGTCGAACAACTGGGCGAATCACGCACCTATGAAAAGGTCATCAACAGCATTCGCCATGGCGTGATCGAAACCCGCTACGCCCTCTACCCGCAACACAGCGGCGCTGTGGTGATTCCGGCGCAGACCTTCAGCGCCACCCTGGTGGAATCGCGCCCCCCCCAGGAAAACACTCTGCAGGGCACCAAGCCGGGCAAGATGATTCACGTTAGCTCAGCGCCCCTGCCCTTGACGGTCAAACCCAAACCGGACGCCTACCCCGCCGACACCCCCTGGTTGCCCGCGCGCAGTCTGACCTTGAGCGAAGGCTGGAACCCCACGCCGGACCACGTGCAAGTCGGCGACTCTCTGACCCGCAGCCTTACCGTGGAGGCCGAAGGCCTGTCCAGCGCACAACTGCCGGCGCTGCCCGGCACCGAGGTCAACGGCCTGCGCCGCTACCCCGACCAACCAGTGATGGCTAACCGTACCAGCGACCGCGGCCTGACCGGCAGCCGTGAAGACCGCGAAGCCCTGGTGCCGACCCGCGCCGGCGAACTGGAACTGCCCGCCGTGGAAGTGGTGTGGTGGAACACTCACGAAGATCATCTGGAACGCACCAGCCTGCCGGCGCGCACCGTGCACGTGGCGGTGAACCCCAGCCTGGTGGTGGACACACCGGCGACACCGACGATCATCACCGCCCCCGACGATGACCGCCTGTGGCTGTGGCAACTGAGCACACTGATACTGGCCTGCACCACCCTGCTGGGCTTTGGCCTGTGGTGGCGCGCACGCCGGCAACCGGCGGTACAACGCGCCGCGCAAACCGGTCCCAGCCCACGCACCCTGCTCGACGACCTCAAGCGCGCCACCCAGGCCAACGACCCCCACGCCACCCGCCAGGCCCTCGACGCCTGGGCGCGGCAACAACCCGAAACCCTGGCCGACATGGCCGCACGGTTTGTGCCGCTGTCAGATGCCCTGGATGGCCTGAATGGCGCGCTGTACAGCGAAAGCGGTCAATACTGGTTGGGTGATGACCTGTGGCGAGCGATCAAAGCCATCCCCGTGGCCGAACGCGAGCAAGACCCGGCCACCGACACCACCAGCTTGCCGCCGCTCTACCCCAAGTAACCCCCGAGCCTGCTCGTTCCCACGCTCTGCGTGGGAATGCCGCCCCGGACGCTCCGCGTCCTGGTTTTACGCCCTGTGCAACGGTGACGCAGAGCGTCACGGGATGCATTACCACGCAGAGCGTGGGAACGATCAATGGCGAGCGATCAAGGCAATCCCCGTTGCCGAACGCGAACAAGACCCGACCACTGATACCACCAGTTTGCCGCCGCTCTACCCCAAGTAACCCCCGAGCCTGCTCGTTCCCACGCTCTGCGTGGGAATGCCGCCCCGGACGCTCCGCGTCCTGGTTTTACGCCCTGTGCAACGGTGACGCAGAGCGTCACGGGATGCATTACCACGCAGAGCGTGGGAACGATCAATGGCGAGCGATCAAGGCAATCCCCGTTGCCGAACGCGAACAAGACCCGACCACTGATACCACCAGTTTGCCGCCGCTCTACCCCAAGTAACCCCCGAGCCTGCTCGTTCCCACGCTCTGCGTGGGAATGCCGCCCCGGACGCTCCGCGTCCAGGTTTTACGCCCTGTGCAACGGTGACGCAGAGCGTCACGGGATGCATTACCACGCAGAGCGTGGGAACGATCAATGGCGAGCGATCAAGGCCATCCCCGTGGCCGAACGCGAACAAGACCCGACCACTGATACCACCAGTTTGCCGCCGCTCTACCCCAAGTAACCCCCGAGCCTGCTCGTTCCCACGCTCTGCGTGGGAATGCCGCCCCGGACGCTCCGCGTCCTGGTTTTACGCCCTGTGCAACGGTGACGCAGAGCGTCACGGGATGCATTACCACGCAGAGCGTGGGAACGATCAATGGCGAGCGATCAAGGCAATCCCCGTTGCCGAACGCGAACAAGACCCGACCACTGATACCACCAGTTTGCCGCCGCTCTACCCCAAGTAACCCCCGAGCCTGCTCGTTCCCACGCTCTGCGTGGGAATGCCGCCCCGGACGCTCCGCGTCCAGGTTTTACGCCCTGTGCAACGATGACGCAGAGCGTCACGGGATGCATTACCACGCAGAGCGTGGGAACGATCAATGGCGAGCGATCAAGGCCATCCCCGTGGCCGAACGCGAGCAAGACCTGGCCACCGACACCACCAGCTTGCTGCCGCTCTACCCCAAGTAACCCAGCCTCAACCAACACCACAAAACCCCTGTGGGAGCTAGCTTGCCTGCGATGGCGTTGTAACAGGCGGCAGATGTGCTGGCTGATACTCCGCCATCGCAGGCAAGCCAGCTCCCACAGTTGATCTGCATCGCCTGATCGGACGCCTGCTTGCACTCAGTGATTACGACGCGGCACCTTCCATTCCCGATGGGGGAATTTATACAGATAGTTCAGGTTGTCCATATCGAACCGACCATCCTCCTTGCCGGGGCCACCGAAGAAGCTGATGCCGATATCCAGCTTGCGTAGCAATTTTGGCCGTGTGAGTAGCTCCTTGGCCGCATGGTGGGCCTCGGGTGAGAACGTCCTGTCGGTGGCGATCAGGCCGGCGGCTTCTTTCAACTCATTGAAGTTCACATAGCTGTCTGTCGCCCCTGCGGCGAATTCGCGGAAGTGATCGCGGATCAACCCTATTAGTTGCCGGTCACTCACGCTTGCGTACGGGCGCAGGTCCGGGGCGCTGGCCTGGGTTTGAGTGCTTCGTGCCTGACGATGGTTAGCTTGGGTTGAGCGACTTTCAGCATCCAGTTGCTCTGGTAGAGCGGTGAAAGCGCTAGTGGAAGGTGGGTTCACTGAAAAAGACATGGTGGGCCTCTGATTCATTCAGGGGTTGATTGAGAAATCCACGTTGTGCGTGGTCGCCACTCGCCCTGTGGTTCCACTTCGTTCGTCACGCCCGCTCGACATGCATTGTTAAAGGCCAGCAATCCATATCCCTTTAATTTGCAGGACGTTTCCTAGACAATCCTTTGGCCTTGCGCCTGCTCATTTCGCTGGCTAGCCTTCGCTTCGTCGCTGCAAATCAGCGATCGGGAGTGAGATCCCGTTATCAGCAGGCGCACTGCGCTACAACCGTCAATGGCGGCTGTGTGCGGGCAGACTTCGGTCTGGCCGGGTCCTGTTTTCCGGTATCTCACCCCGCACATAGCTGCCACCTTTTGACGTGTGAGATCGGCAAAAGAATGGCTCCCAATCCAAGCAGGAGCTTTATCCATGAACAAACTTATCCCCGACCCACCCTTTCCGATTTTCGTCGCCCACGAAGACCTGAGTTTCGAAGACGCTATCGCCAGCATCTCCTCGCTACTCCGTTGCGCCGCCACCACCGCCACCGAAACCGCCGAGGGCCTCAAAGGCACCCGGCGCGACATGGCCTGTTCCACCGCTCACCTGATCGACATGGCCCGCACCCTCGCCGACCGTGCGCTGGATTGCCCGCAACCCAACCCCACTAACACCCCATAACCCCTGTGGGAGGGGGCTTGCCCCCGATGGCGGTGGTTCAGTGCCAGGGATGCTGGCTGACCCAGCGCCATCGAGGGCAAGTCCTCTCCCACATTTGACCTGCGTCGCCTGGAGCAGCAGGTACGCAGAACAGGTAAACTCCCCTCCTTTTCATCTTCTCCACGGAGTTCGCCTTGCGTCTGTTTCATACCTCCGACTGGCACTTGGGCCAAAACCTCCACGGCCAGGAACGCGACTTCGAACACGCCTGTTTCCTTGAGTGGCTGCTGGGCCAACTCAAGGCACAGCGCCCGGACGTGCTGTTGATCGCCGGCGATATCTTCGACACGGTCAACCCGCCGCTCAAGGCCCAGGAGCGCTTGTATGACTTCATCATCAGCGCCCACGAACAACAGCCGACACTGACCATTGTGATGATTGCCGGCAACCATGACTCCGGTTCGCGCATTGAGCTGCCTGCGCCTCTGATGCGCCGCTTGCGCACCCATGCCCTGGGCCGAGTGCTGTGGCTGGATGACGGGCAACTGGATGCCGACCGCCTGCTGATCCCGCTGCCCAATGCCAAAGGCAAGATCGCCGCCTGGTGCCTGGCGCTGCCCTTCCTGCGCCCGGCGGAAGTCACCGGCGCACAGCTGGGCGATGATTACCTGCGCGGCATCGGCCAAGTGCATGAATGGCTGATCGCGGCCGCCAATGCCAAGCGCAACAAAGGCCAGGCGTTGATAGCCATCAGCCATGCGCACATGGCCGGTGGGTCGGTATCCGAAGACTCCGAACGCAGCCTGATCATCGGCAATGCCGAGGCGCTGCCCGCCACACTGTTCGACCGAAGCGTGGCATATGTGGCCCTCGGCCATTTGCACAAGCCGCAAAAGGTCAATGGCGAGGAGCGCATTCGCTACAGCGGCTCGCCAATCCCCCTGTCGTTCTCCGAAATCGGCTACAAGCACCAGATTCTCGACGTGACGTTCCAGGGCGAACGGCTGGTGGGCTGTGAACCGATCCTGATTCCCCGCTCCGTCAACCTGCAACGCCTGGAAGCTGCGCCCCTGGCCGATATTCTCAAGCAACTGGGTGAACTGCCCGACATCGACCTGCTCGCCGAAACCCAGCGCCACCCTTGGTTGGAAGTGCGCGTGCGCCTCGACGAGCCGCAACCGGACCTGCGCCAGCAGATCGAAACCGCGTTGCAAGGCAAGGCCGTGCGCCTGGTGCGGATCGCCGCCGACTATGCCGGCACACGCGGCAGCGCAGAGGCAGACGATGCGCAACTGATCGAACTCGACCAGCTCACGCCCCAGGAGTTGTTCAGCCGCGCCTGGCAGGACAGCTACGGCAGTGACGTGGATGAACAGACCTTGAAGGACTTCGCCGTGCTGCTCCAGGAAGTGCAACAGGAGGGCGAACAGCCATGAAGATCCTCGCCATCCGCTTGAAAAACCTCGCCTCCCTGGCGGGCCCGTTCGAAATCGACTTTACCGCCGAGCCCCTGGCCAGTGCTGGCCTGTTCGCCATCACCGGGCCGACTGGCGCGGGGAAAAGCACCCTGCTCGATGCGTTGTGCCTGGCGCTGTTTGGCGCGGTACCGCGCCTGGGTGATACCGGCCAGGCCAAAATGCCGGATGCCGACACGGACATTTCCATCGGCGACCCGCGCACCCTGATTCGCCGCGGCACTGGCGGCGGCTATGCCGAGGTGGATTTTGTCGGTGTCAGTGGCCGTCGCTACCGCGCCCGCTGGGAAGCCAACCGCGCCCGCGACAAGGCCAGCGGCAAGTTACAGAACAGCCGGCAAAGCCTGATCGACCTGGACAGCGACCAACTGCTGGCCAGCCAGAAAACCGAATACAAGACCCAGCTGGAATTGGCCCTGGGCCTGAACTTCGAACAGTTCACCCGTGCGGTGCTGCTGGCGCAAAGCGAGTTCAGCGCCTTCCTCAAGGCCAATGACAATGAGCGCAGCGAACTGCTGGAAAAGCTCACCGACACCGCGCTCTACACCCAGCTCGGCCGCCGTGCGTTCGACAAGGCCAAAGAGGCCAAGGACGCCCACAAACAGCTACAGGACCAAGCCACCGGCGTGGTGCCCCTGGCCCCCGAAGCCCGCGCCGAGCTGGATCAACAGTTGGCCCAAGCCCAGCAGCAGCTCAAGAGCCAGCAAGCCCAGCTCAAGCAGCTGGAGTTGCAGCACACCTGGCTCAAGGAGCTGCGTGAATGGCAGGAGCGCCATCAGCATGCTGTGGAGCAACTGCAACGCGACGAGCAGACCTGGGCCGACCAAGGTCAGCAACGCCAGGACCTGAGCCTTCTGGAGCAGTTAGCACCGCAACGCCATCACTTCCTGCGCCAGGCAGAACTCGCCACCTTGCTGACGCCCCTGGCGGCACAGATTGCCCAGCACCTCGAGCAACAAACCGCCCTGCACACCCGCCAGGAACAGGCGCAACACCAGCAAGTGGCCGCCCAGGCAGCACTGGCCGAGGCCCTGAAACACCAGGCCGACGCCGCGCCCCTGCTGCGCCAGGCCATCGAAGAGCAAAACACCCTCGCCCACGTGAGCCGCGAACTGGCCAAGCGCAACGAGGAAAAACACCAGCACGAAAGCGCCTGCACCGAAGGCCAGGCCCTGCTCGACGGTTTGCAACACACGCAGGCCCAAGGCACCGAGCGCCTGCAACGCCTAGCCACCGAGCTTGAGCACAGCGCCGCCCTCGCGCCGCTGAGCGATGCCTGGAACGCCTACCGTGACCGCCTGCAACAGTTGGTGTTGATCGGCAATCGCCTCAACCAAGGCCAGGCCGAGCTGGGGCAGCTCGAACAGCGCGCCAGCGCCGCCATTGAACAGTTCACCCAACAGCGCGAAGCCCTGGATTTGCTCTACCACGAGGCCGGTGCCGAACCGCACGCGGTGGCCGAACAAATCCAGTTACTGGCCAGCCTGCTGCAAGACAATCGCAAGCAACAGCGCGCCTTCGAAGACCTGGCCCGCTTGTGGGACAGCCAGCAACAGTTGGATCAACAGGCCTCTGCGCTCACGCAAAGGCTCGCCGAGGCCGCGCAAAAACGCGAACAACTGAACCAGACCGGCCTGCAAACCAAGGCCGAACTCACCGTTGCCGAACAAACCCTGACGGTGACCAAGCAACTGCTTGAGCGCCAACGCCTGGCCCGCAGTGCCAGCGTCGAGGAATTACGCGAGCAGTTGCAGGATGACCAACCCTGCCCGGTGTGCGGTAGCCACGAACACCCCTATCACCAGCCCGAGGCTCTGCTACAGAGCCTGGGTCGCCATGATGAAAGTGAAGAGGCGGCTGCGCAGAAAGCCGTCGACAGCCTCAAGGAACAACTTACCGAACTGCGCGGTGAAGTGGGCGGCCTGATCGCTCAGCAAAAAGAGTTCCTGCAACAACAGGAACAGTTGGCCATGCAGCAGCAGAGTTTGGCACCGAGCCTGCAAGCCCACCCACTGTCGGCCTCGCTGCTCGCCCAGGACGCCGCCAAGCGCAGCCCTTGGCTGGCCCAGCAATTGGCCCAATTGACCCAAAGCATCAGCCAGGACGAACAACGCCAAGGCGCCCTGCTCAACCTGCAACAGAACGCCGGGCGCTTGCAGCAACAATTGCAAGCGGCCCAGGACGCCAGCCAGCAAGCCCGGCAATTGCTGGTGGACCAACAACGGCAACTGGCCGGCGACCGCGAACGCCTGGAGGCGGAAATCAGCGCCTTCGCCAGCCTGTTGCCCAGCGAAACGCTGGAAGGCTTGCGCAGCGCGCCTGCGGCGACCTTCATGCAGCTCGACCAGCAGGTCAGCCAGCGCCTTGAGCAGTTGGGCCATCAACGCGATGAGCAGGCCGAGCAGCAGGAGCGCCAACAGGCCATCGAGAAACAACACACTCACCAACAGCATCGTCAGCAGCAACTCGACGCCTTGAATCTGCAAGTCGCCGAGCTGGCCGACCAGCAACACGCCGTCCAGGAAAAACTCCGCGCCTTGCTAGGGGACCACCCCAGCGCCGAGCAGTGGCAACAGCAGCTGGAGCAAGCCGTCACGCAGTCGCGCCAAAGCGAGACGGACGCCAACCAGGAACTGCACGCCGTGCACACGGCCCAGGTACAGCTGGCCGCCGACCTCAAGGCCCAACAGCACCACCAGCAGGCATTGGAGGCGGAGCAGCAAGCCCTTGCGACACGCATCGGCGAATGGCGCGCCCTGCACCCAGACCTGGATGATCAGGGCCTGGCACGCCTGTTGGCCCTTGATGAAGCCCAGGTCGCGCAGTTGCGCCAGCACCTGCACAGCAGCGAAAAGGCCGTCGAGCAAGCCAAGGTTCTGCTGCACGAGCGCGAACAGCGCCTGGCCGAACACCAGGCCCTGCACAATGGCAACCTGGAGGCCGAGCAGTTGGCCGCCACCCTGGCAACGCTTGAGCAGCAATTGCTTGAGGGTGAGAAACACTGCGCCGAACTGCGCGCACGCCAGTCCGAAGACCAGCGCCGCCAGAATGCCAACCAGGCCCTTGCCGAACAGATTGCCAAGGCTTACGAGCAGTGGCAGCGCTGGGCACGCCTGAATGCGCTGATCGGCTCGGCCACCGGCGACACCTTCCGCAAGATCGCCCAGGCCTACAACCTCGACTTGCTGGTGCACCATGCCAACGTGCAACTGCGCCAACTGGTGCGCCGCTACCGGCTTAAACGCGGCGGCAGCATGCTGGGGCTGCTGGTGATGGACACAGAGATGGGCGATGAACTGCGCTCGGTGCATTCCCTGTCCGGTGGCGAAACCTTCCTGGTGTCGTTGGCACTGGCGTTGGGGCTAGCCTCGATGGCGTCGAGCACCTTGAAGATCGAGTCGCTGTTTATCGACGAAGGTTTTGGCAGCCTTGATCCGGAGTCCTTGCAATTGGCGATGGACGCTCTGGATGGTTTGCAGGCCCAGGGGCGCAAGGTGGCGGTGATCTCCCACGTACAGGAAATGCATGAACGCATCCCGGTGCAGATCCAGGTCCAGCGCCAGGGCAATGGCCTGAGCACGTTGGAGGTCAAGTGAGCGAAGCGCTGCTTTATTCGTTCCGGCGCTGCCCCTATGCAATGCGCGCGCGACTGGCGCTGCGTTATTCCGGCGTTGCGGTGAGCATCGTCGAAGTCAGCCTGAAAGCCAAGCCGGCCGAGATGCTCGCGCTGTCGCCCAAGGGCACGGTGCCGGTGTTGAGCGTCGAAGGGCGAGTGATCGAAGAAAGCCTGGAGATCATGCAGTGGGCGCTGGCCCAGCACGACCCCGAAAACTGGCGGCTACAGGGCGATCCGGCGGTGTATGCGCTGATTGAAGAAAATGACCACGTGTTCAAACATCATTTGAATCGATACAAGTACGCCGAGCGCTACCCGGAGCAACCGATGGAATACTATCGGGCCGAGGGCGAGGTGTTCTTGCGCAAGCTGGAAGATTTGCTGGCAGACCGTGAGTATCTACTCGCCGATCACCTGAGCTTGGCAGATGCAGCGCTGGCGCCGTTTGTGCGCCAGTTTGCCCATGTGAATCGGGAGTGGTTTGCGGGCACGCCCTATCGGCGTTTGCAGGCCTGGTTACAGCGGTTTCTGGATTCACCGTTGTTTATAGCAGTGATGGCAAAACCCTGAGGCCAATCCAATGTGGGAGCTGGCTTGCCTGCGATGGCATCGACTCGGTACATCAGCTATACCGAGTGGTCCGCATCGCAGGCAAGCCAGCTCCCACATTGGACCGTGGCTCAGTGCTGGGTCTTGTGATCCAGCGCCGCATAGAAATTGGCGCTCTGTTGCAGGTATTTCTGGGTATAGGCCGTGACATTGGATTTTTTGCCGGTGACTTCCACGCTGGCGGCGGCAGGCAATGCCACGGTGGCGGAAACAGCAGAAGCAGCAATGATCGAGAAGAGATTGAAATTCATGGCGGTAACCCTTGTGTGCGTTTGGTTGGGTGGCCTGGGAAGGCCTTGGAACCCAACTTACGCCCGAGGGTTGAACCTTAGAAATGCTTTGAAACAGTAGCCGTTATCACTGCGATTAATACAAAGGCTCAGGCCCCGCAGTGCGGGGCCTGTGGCTTATTGACGCACCAGGAACTTGAGGTCACTGGGGGCATCAATCGGCAATTTCTGCACGGTTTTACCCAGCAGCCCGGTCTTGAGGTCGCGCTCGACGACGACAATTTCATTGCTTTTCTGGTTGGCGATCAGCAGGAATTTGCCGCTAGGGTCGAGGCTGAACTCACGCGGATGGTCGCCTTCGACAGAACGCCGCTGGATTTCCTTGAGGTGCGCGGTGGCCGGGTCGATGCTGAACACCAGCATCTGATTGGCCGTGCCACGGTTGCTCACGTACAGGAATTTGCCGTCGTTTGACGCATGCAACGCCGCACCGGCTTTGTCGGACACCGGTTGGCCGGCGGCATAGTCGAGCAACTGGGTTTGCGTCAGCTTGCCGTCGTTGTAATCGAACACGGCTACCTGGGCGCTCATCTCAGTGGTCAGCCAGGCGTGCTTGCCGTCCGCGCTGAACAGCAAGTGACGCGGGCCGCTGCCCGGTGGCAACTGCACCGACGCCGGGTCGGCCGCCGTCAGTGGCAGCTCATGATTGGCCTTGGGGTCGTAGCGGTAGGCAAACACCTTGTCCGCCCCCAGGTCCTGCACAAATACATACTTGCCGTCCGGCGACGACACTACCGAATGCACATGATTGGACGCCTGGCGCTCCGGGTTCACACGGCTGGCCGGGTGCCCGCTCAACTGCACCGGTGCCGACAGCTTGCCGCTGGCATCCACCGGCAGGATCGCGAGGCTGCCACCCGGGTCTTCCACCACCGAGTAGTTGGCGACGAACAGGTAGCGCCCATCGGCGGCCACACTGGAATGGGTCGGCTCATTGCCCAGGCTCTGCACCTGGTTGATCAGGGTCAACTGGTGGTTCTGGGGGTCGATGCTATAGCTGCTGACACGCCCCACCGGGTCTTCCTGGCCGGGGCCGTTTTCATTGACCACAAACAACTGCTTCTGGTCTTTGGAAATCGTCAGCCAGGAAGGGTTGGCGGTTTTCGCCGCCAGCACCGGCTTGCCGCTGAACTGCCCGGTGCTACTGTCGAATTGCAGGCGGTAGATCCCTTCACTGGTGCCGGCCGTATAGCTGCCGACCAACAGTTCATGGATATCGGCCGGTGCGGCCTGCACCGACATCGCACCGACACTGCCTGCCATCAGCAGGGGCCAGAATTTACGCATCATCTGCTTCGTCCTCGTCGTTATTGTTGTCGCCCTGGATGGCGCTCAAGCAGACCAGACGGTGTTCACCGTCGTCGTTGATCAGCAACCAGCTTTGCAAGCTCTCGTCAAAGGTAGCCGCCTCCAACTGTTCTGGACTGAAGGTCCAGCGCTTGAGTTCCCGGCCATCCATGCTTTGGATCTGCAGTTGCTGATCAAGCTCGAAGTCAAAGGCGTGCAGCCCATTGATGATCAGCATATCGCTGGTAGCAAGGACGCGAGTCAGGGTGTCGGCAGTCATGGCAGTCAATCATTTTGGGGAAAGCCGCAATGATAGCCCAGGCTGTAGCCTAGAGGTTGAACACCGCACCCATGTGGGAGCGATGTGTGGGAGCCGGGCTTGCCCGCGATGCAGATGCCGAGGTGTATCAGTGACACCGCGGCGATGCTATCGCAGGCAAGCCCGCTCCCACACAAGCCCGATCTCGCCATTTGGAAGCAGAATCAGTGCGCGAACAACGAGTTGCCCTTCTGCCCTGCCAGCTTCTCAGGCTTGATCAGGAATCGCGCCAGCGCCGGCAACAGCCACAGCGCGCCGAACATGTTCCACAGCAACATGAAGGTCAACATCAAACCCATGTCGGCCTGGAACTTGATGGCCGAGAAGATCCAGGTGCACACGCCGATGGCCAGGCACAGGCCGGTAAACAGCACGGCCTTGCCGGTGGATTTCAGCGTCTGGTAGTACGCCTCTTGTAGCGGCAGGCCGGCGCGCAGGAAGCTTTCCAGGCGGCTGTAGATGTAGATGCCGTAGTCCACGCCAATCCCCACACCCAGGGCCACCACCGGCAAGGTCGCGACCTTGACGCCAATGCCCATGAACGCCATCAGTGCGTTGCCCAGTACCGAGGTCAGCACCAGCGGCAACACGATGCACAGGGTCGCCGCCCAGGAGCGGAAGGTGATCATGCACATGGTCGCCACGCACAGGTACACCAGGATCAGGATGATCAGCTCCGACTCCTTGATCACCTCGTTGGTGGCCGCTTCGATCCCGGCATTACCCGCTGCGAGGATGAATTCCAGGCCGTCCTTGTTGTTTTCCTTGGCGAAGTCCTGCACCGCATGCACGGCACGGTCGAGGGTTTCGGCCTTGTGGTCGTTGAGGAACACCAACACTGGCGCCAGGGAGCAATTGTTGTTGTACAAGCCATCGGCACGGGCGATGGAGTTGTTCAGCACATCCGGGTTGCGCGACAGGGTTTCCCATTTCAGGTTGCCTTCGTTCATGCCCTTGATCATTTGCTTGGACACGGTCACCAACGAGATCGCCGACTGCACGCCGTCGGTGTTCTGCATCTTCCACATCAACTGGTCGATGGGCGCCATGGCTTCATAGCGTGAGCAGCCTTCGGCCTTGGTCTTGACCATTACCACCAATACGTCGGAGCTGGTGGAGTAATTGTTGATGATGAAATTGTTGTCCTTGTTGTAGCGCGAATCCGGGCGCAATTCCGGTGCGCCTTGGTCCAGGTCGCCGATCTTCAGGTTCTGGCTGTACCAGAGGCCACCACCAAAGGCGATCAAGGCGAGGAACACCGACACCGGCGCGACTTTCGGGCTGGCGAATTTGGACAGCAGGCGCCAGAAGCTGTGTTCGCGGTTCGCGTCTTTCTTGCTCTTGGCGATGGCACGCTTGCTGATGCCCACGTAGGAAATCGCGACCGGCAGCAGGATCAGGTTGGTGAACACGATCACCGCCACGCCGATGGACGCGCCAATAGCCAGTTCGCGGATCACGCCGATGTCGATGATCAGCAGCGTGATGAAGCCCACCGCATCCGCCAGAATGGCGATCATCCCCGGCAGGAACAGTTGCCGGAAGGTACGCCGCGCAGCGGTCAGGGCGTTGTCTGCCTCGCTGGATTGCAGGGCAATGCCGTTGATCTTTTGCACGCCATGGGAAATGCCAATGGCGAAGATCAGGAACGGCACCAGCATTGAATACGGGTCCAGTCCGAAACCGAAGAAGTGCATCAGCCCGAGTTGCCAGACCACCGCCACCAATGTCGTGCTCAACACCGCGATGGTGCTGCGCAGGCAGTTGGTGAACCACAGCAGCAGAATCAGGGTGATGACGAACGCAACGCCGAAGAACAGCACCACCATCACCAGGCCATCGATCAGGTCGCCGACCTTTTTGGCAAAGCCGACAATATGAATCTTGACGTTGGGGTTCTGGGTTTCGAACTTGTCGCGGATCTTGTCTTCCAGTTCATGGGAGAACTTGCGGTAGTCCAGGGCCAGCAACTTGCCTTGGTCTTGCGGGTCCGGGTAGGACTCCAACAGCGGGATATCAACGATGCTCGACTTGAAGTCATTGGCCACCAGCCGCCCGACCTGGCCGGACTTGAGCACGTTATTACGCAACTGGTCGAGGCTCTGCGGCGAACCGTTGTAGCTCTGCGGGATCACTTCCCCGCCGGCAAACCCTTCTTCGGTCACCTCGGTCCAGCGCACGCTGGGGCTCCACAGCGACTTGAGGCCCGAGCGGTCCACACCGGAGATGTAGAACACCTCGTCGTGGATCTGGCGCAGGGTCTCCATGTACTCCTTAGTGAAGATGTCGCCGTCCTTGGCTTCCACCGAAATACGCACGGTGTTGCCCAGGTTGGCCAAATCGTTGCGGTGCTCCATCATTTTTTCGATGAAGGGGTGCTTGAGCGGGATCATCTTTTCAAAGCTGGTGGACGGGCGAATCAAGGTCGCCTGCCAGAACAGGAAGATACTCACCAACAGGCAGATGACGATCACCGCCGGGCGATTGTTGAAGATCAGACGCTCAAGAAAGGTCGCTTTATCGTTGTGATGACTGCTCATTGGATCCCCGCCTTCTTATTATTTTGAGAGCTCTGCGCCGGCCGATGTGGCAACCCGCACGCCACCCTGCCCCGCGAGGATCAAATTGCCATTGCCTGCTGCCGTGACCGCTGAGAGTGAAATGCGGTCCGGGCGATTGAACACACTGAAGGTCTGGCCGTCGTCATGGCTGACCACCACGCTGCCGCCGTTGCCGACCACAACAATGGAACCGTCCTCCAGCAAGGTCGCCCCCGACAGGCCAAACTCCAACGCGCCACGCGCCGCGTTCAATTGGACCTGCTCCCAGGTGCTGCCGAAATCGGTGGAGCGGTAGAGGTTGCCGCGCAACCCATACGCCAGCAGGGTTTGCGGCTGTGCGGTGCTGATCACGCCAAACAGCGAACCCTCGTAGGGGCCTTCGAGTTTTTCCCAGGTCTGGCCGTCGTCGCTTGAGCGAAACATGCTGCCTTGCTCACCGACAATAAACAGGCCGGCGCCCTTGACCTGGGCGATGGCGTTGAGGTGGTACTGGTCTTCGTTGTCGAGACGCTCGCTGACATCGTTCCAGGTTTTGCCGCCGTCGGTGGTTTCGATCAGCGCACCGTAGGCGCCCACGGCCAGGCCGTGGTTGGCGTCGTTGAACCACACATCGAGCAACGGTGCTTCGCGCTTGAGGTCTTGATATTGCTGGGTCCACGTGGCGCCGCCATCGGTACTGGCAAGAATCTGCGCATCATGGCCGACGGCCCAGCCGTGCTGGTCATCGACGAAAAACACCGCCGTGAGCAGTTGCCGAGTGGGCACTTTGGCTTGGGTCCAGGTGTTGCCCTGGTCATCGGAATAGAGGATATGCCCACGATCACCGACCGCCACCAGGCGCTTGCCTGCGTGAACCACGTCGATCATCAAGCCTTTGGCGGCCCTGGGGGATTCAATTGCAAAGACTGCGGCGGCGGGGGTATCGCTGGCAGCCAGAACCGGCAGCGACAATGCGCTGCCAGCAAGCAGCGAGAGCGCTGTGGCCAGCAACGCAACCCTGCGTGCGGCGCGTGGGCGGCAAACAACCCAACCCATGACAGGCTCACTCATAGACCTTTCTCCCATTTATTATTGTTAGGTCGTCTTCTGTTCCAGGACCTTGAAACCTGCAATCTAGAGCGCCTGGAGGAAGCAGGGGCCATCCTATCGGGCTTTGGAATCGTCTGACAATCGGCGCTACGTTATCTTTTGTTAACTGGCGGCGTTTGACCATGTGCTGAATATAGCTACATCAGCTGAAATGATGGCCCCACGTGATCGTTCCCACGCTCCGCGTGGGAATGCATCCCCTGACGCTCTGCGTCCTCACCGCGCAAACAGCGGGGCGCAGAGCGCCCCGGGCGGCATTCCCACGCGGAGCGTGGGAACGATCAGGAGAAATGAATTTTTATTCCATCTATTGAATTTGGTGAATTTTTATTCCATTAATGGCGTTCCTGAAAACAATAATCCAAAGGACCACGACGATGCGTGAACTCGGAATCGGCTTGATCGGCACAGGCTTCATGGGCCGCGCCCACGCGCTGGCGTTCAACAACGCTCGGGCGGTATTTGAACTGCCCGTGCAGCTCAAGCTGGCCGCCCTGGCCGATGCCGACACCGAACGCGCCCAGCGTTGCGCCAGCGCCTGGGGGTTTGCCCAGGCCCATGGCGACTGGCAAGCGTTGATCAATGACCCCAAGGTCGATGTCGTGGCTATCACCACCCCCAACCACTTGCATTACCCCATGGCCATGGCCGCGATTGCGGCGGGTAAAGCGGTGTATTGCGAGAAACCCCTGGCCGTCAGCCTTGAACAAGCCGACGCTATGCGCCGCGCCGCCCATACCGCCGGAGTGGTAACGCGGGTGGGTTACAACTACCAGCACAACCCGATGATCGTGTTGGCGCGGCAGATGATCGCCCAAGGCGAACTGGGCCAACTCATCAGCTTCCAGGGTGAGTTCAGCGAAGACTTCATGGCCGACCCGGCCTCCCCTTGGTCGTGGCGCTGCGAAGTGGAGCATGCTGGCGGCGCCCTGGCTGACCTGGGCAGCCATTTGCTGTCGATGGCCCGCTATCTGGTGGGCGAGGTCACTCATGTCTGTGCCGACACCCAGACCGTGCACGGCCAGCGCCCCGCCACTGCCGGCAGCCCAACCTCAAAAGCCATTGCCGTGGATGACCAGGTGCATGCCCTGTTGCGCTTCGCCAACGGCGCCCGTGGCACGGTGAGCAGCAGTTGGCTCAAGCACGGCTATAAGAACCATCTGAGTTTCGAGATCAGCGGCACCCAAGGCACGCTGGCGTTTGACCAGGAACGCTTGAATGAACTGCGCCTGTACCGCATCGGCCAGGACGGCTTCCAGCGCGTGCTGGCTGGCCCTGCCCTGCCCGGCTATGCGGCATTCAGCCCGGCGGCGGGGCACCAGTTAGGTTACAACGAATTGAAGACGTTGGAAGTGCACGAGTTGATCATGGCGCTGGCCGGCCAAGGGGCGCTGGGGACGGACTTTGAGGCGGCCTGGGAGGTGGAGCGGCTGGCGACGGCGATTCGAGTGGCCGCCCTTGAGGAACGCTGGGTGAAAGTGGGCACGTTTTAAAATGTGGGAGCGGGCTTGCTCGCGAATACGCTGTGTCAGTCGGCACATTCAGTGCCTGAACCGCCGCTTTCGCGAGCAAGCCCGCTTGTATGCTAGGACTTGAAGGGAGGAGAAGGGACAAAGCCCGATTCTGACTGTTGACGCAGTACAGACCGTGGGAGATTTCGCCCCTCCTCCTTTCACCCAAGCGCCGATAAAGAATGCATCTGGCTAT